>ERZ808029.32-NODE-32-length-171298-cov-10.518616_pt1 | contig 171298 bp, 155 predicted proteins | sample MGYA00380185_ERZ808029 | MGnify/ENA primary metagenome ERZ808029 (study PRJEB31490, sample SAMN06133404) | mouse gut metagenome | isolation source: M2_3 | host: mice | place: China: Chengdu | collected 2015-05 ... | reverse complement strand
CGGGGTGTAGCACAGTTGGCAGCGCGCCACGTTCGGGACGTGGAGGTCGGAAGTTCGAGTCTTCTCACCCCGACATTTTTTTTGATAAATGGGCTTAACTCGCTGAGTTAAGCCCATTTTCTAAAAATATCCGGAACAAAATCGAAACACTCCGATCAAAACGCTCCACCAAAATATCGCAACAAATATTTGACCATTAGTGTTTTATTTGTATATTTGCACTAAGTAACCGGGACAAATCGGAACAATATGCACCTTGTTGAAGTAAACATCCATAAAATCATTGAACTCTGCAAACGTTTTCACGTTCGCAAACTTTGGGTATTCGGTTCAATCCTAACAGACCGCTTCAACGACGAAAGCGATGTCGACCTATGTGTCGATTTTGACAAAAGCAAGATTAGTTTACTTGATTATGCCGATAATTTTTTCGATTTTCAGTATGCTCTTGAGGACTTATTCGGGCGTAATGTTGACTTGACTGAAGACAGCGCTGTCCGCAACCGTTATTTCCGTGAAGAACTGAATGAGAAGCGCAAATTAATTTATGGCTGATAGATCTGTTGAAAAATATCTGAATGATATCTTAGACTCGATTGCACAGATTGAGTCATATTTCGACAATTTTCCTCGTAGATTTGATGTCTACTGCGAAACCCCGATGATGCAACGTGCGATACAGATGAACATATCTATAATTGGTGAGGCAACAAATAAATTGTTAAAAATTGCCCCCGGAATTCCAATTACTAAAGCACGAAAGATTGTCGACACCCGCAATTATATATGATACATGGTTATGACAGTGTGAGTCATGATATGGTTTGGTCTATCGTTATAAACCATCTGCCTCTTTTGAAGGAAGAAGTTGTCAAAATCTTAACCGAAACCGGAACAAGACGAATAAAATATTAACGCATAACAGCCCATTGACTACGCCGAGAAGTGTTACTATGCAAGGCTTTTTTTGATACTTCCGGCATGAAACAGAAAAAGGCGCGCTGCCTCTGAATTGTCAGGAATGCGGCATGCGTACAAACCAAAACGGCCAATAAAATGTTAAGTGGATGTATGCCCTTAACACCACTTATCTCCTCCAAAAGCCGTTTTATGCGATCAATAGTTTTTTGTTGAGAAGTTCAACAACCGGCTACCGGCAGGAGTCGTTCTTGACAATACTTTGCACATAAGACATTAAACTCTCTCTGATAATGGACAAACAACAGACACAACCGGACGCCGAACTGTCCCGACTCTCGCCGTTCGAACTCAAGAGCCGCATCATCGCCGCAGCCGACGAAAAAGTCAAAAACGCAGCCTATACCCTGCTTAACGCAGGCAGAGGCAACCCCAACTGGATAGCCACCGAGGCGCGCCGAGCATTCTTCGCCATGGGCCAGTTCGCCATGGACGAATGCGAATCCCACGGCATGCTGCCTGAAGGCATTGCAGCCATACCCGTCAAGGAAGGCATTTCGGTGAGGTTCGAGCAGTGGATGCGCGACCACAAGACACTCGCCGGAGTTGATTTCCTGCGCAGTGCCTACGAATACTCGCTGGTAGAGCTGGCTGCCGACGCCGACGCTCTGGTGTACGAATGGACCGACGGCATAATCGGCGACCACTACCCCACCCCTCCGCGCATACTGCAATACACGGAGGTCATCACCCGCAAGTTCCTCGAATGGGCGCTCTGCGCCGGCAATCCGCCGCAGGACACGCTTGACCTCTTCGCCGTGGAAGGCTCGACAGCCGGCATGTGCTACTGCTTCGACGTTCTGAAACATAACTTCCTGCTCAACAAGGGCGACAACATAGCGCTGATGGTGCCGGTGTTCACGCCGTACATCGAGATTCCCGAACTTAGCGAATTCAACTACACCGTGCTGGATGTCAGCGCCGACATGATGACGCCCGACGGCAAGCACAGCTGGCAGTACGACCCAAAGGACATCGAGAAGCTGAAGGACCCGAAATTCAAGATGCTGTTCGTCACCAATCCCTCCAACCCGCCCAGCTACGAGCTTGACAAGCAGACCGTAGAAGCCCTGAAAGACGTTGTCAAGGCCAATCCTGACCTGATGATTCTTACGGACGACGTATACGGCACCTTTGTACGCGGATACCGGTCGCTGATAGCCGACATGCCTTACAACACCATGTCGTGCTACTCGTTCTCGAAATACTACGGCGCCACAGGCTGGCGCCTGTCGGTCACAGCACTCAGCCGGGACAACGTGTTCGACAAGCTGCTTGCCGCCCTGCCGCAGGACAAGAAGGAGGCTCTGAACAAGCGCTATGAGTCGCTCACCATCGACGTGCCCGGCCTCAAGTTCATAGACCGCATGGTGGCCGAGAGCCGGCTGATAGCCCTGAACCATACCGCCGGACTGTCGACACCGCAGCAGATACAGATGAGCCTTATGGCACTCGGCACCCTGCTCGACAAAGAAGGCGCATACCACGAGCGCATGATAAAACTGATACACGACCGCTACGAGGCTCTGTGGGACAACTTCGGCTTCAAGATGCCCGACGACCCCCTGCGAGCCGACTACTATTCGGAAATAGACCTGATGGTGTGGGCAAAGGAACTGCACGGACAGGAATTCGCCGACTACATCAACACCCACTACAACCCGCTGTCGGCAGTATTCCGCCTGGCAAGCGAGACGGGCGCGGTGGTTCTGAACGGCGACGGCTTTGACGGGCCGAAGTGGTCGATACGCGTATCGCTGGCAAATCTGAACAAAGCTGACTACGTGAAGATAGGCAAATACATACGCCAGATTCTCGAGCAGTACGCCTCCGAGTGGATGGCGGCGAAAGGTAAATAAACAACTTTTCCCAAAACGCTACAGAGACAGGCTCGCCAAATCAGGCGCGCCTGTCTCTGTTTTTACCCATTTTTATCCAAAAATATTTTGATAATTCGTAATTTTTTCATCAATATTTAGAATAGTTTAATAATTATTTATGTCTTTGCGCGTGAATTCGTTTCATTTATAGCAGAATTGATTATATGCATCGCGGCGCATTTTTTGCTCCGGAGACATGAAAAATTCGTATCTTTACGGCATGAATCAGCTCATAAGACACCGCCGGCTTTACGCCTTCTACAACAGCAAAGTGCTTAACGCAATGATGATAACAACGATAGTAAGCCTGATGACGGGCAACTGCACCGGCTCGCCGCTTCTGCCCGTAGTGTGCGCATCGCTGGCATTGGCATTCTTCTTCGGCTATTCGCTCTGGCTGTGGATAAAAAAGCCCCAGCGTATAGTCATCAACACCTGGCTCTCGGGGCTCGACAGCCTGTACGTATTCTATTTCCTGATTGTCTCGGCAATGAAAGCGCCCGGCCCGTGGTGGTACATCGCTCCAGCCGCCTGTGCTGTGGCAACGCTCTTTATCGCCCTCACCAGAAACCACGACGAAGAATTCGAGATTTGTTAAGCTTTAACTAAACTTTTAACGCGGAATATTTGTTAGATTTAAGATTAATACTTAATTTTGCACAGCAAATAATGAATAATCCGCGTTGCCTAAGCTTTCAAAACAACCATTTGACCTTGTCAAAAACAAGTCGTACACGTTGTACAAACTGTGTATTGACAACGTTTGCCCCATTGATGAGTTCATCAAAGAGTCGGAACAATCGCCTCTTGACGAAAGCGCGGTTAAAACCATTTTGTCACGCATAGAGCACTTTACTGACACTATCCGTTATCCGCTGACAATTTTCAGGCCCATAAAAGGCACGGGACGTGATGACATATTTGAGTTTAAAGTAAAACGCAAAGGCACAAATGCCGTAAGATTCTACGTCATCAAGAAGCGTCCCGATATGCTGATTCTGCTGGGAGGCTCAAAAAATTCACAAGATAAGGATATAAGAAGAATTACGACTTTGGTGCGAGACATTAATTTCATATGATCAGTCATGGAACGCAAAGACCTACTTCAAAGCCCTGAATACTGGATTACCAAAATCCAGCACGAGCTTTACGCCTGTGCTCAAAAATTTATGGACGAAAGGGGCTTCAACCGTACACAACTGGCAGAATATCTCGGCGTAAGCAAGGGCTACGTATCGCAACTGATGTCGATGGAGTACGACCACCGTCTATCAAAGCTCGTGGAATTGTCCCTTGCTTTCGGCTACGTACCAGATATTACCTTCGAGCCGATAGCGGACTTATTATTCCGCGACACATTGGATTACGACGCTCCGCAATGGCACTTCAATGGTGAAACCTTTAAGCCGTTATCTTCGCCTCCACATATTATCACTGAGAATATCAATATCAGCGACTCCGTCGGAGTTGGTATCGAACCCTTTAAAAACTGTGCGTAATGATGAAATTCAGAATGGACAGAATCTCGATTGACCAATTTGCGATTCTGACAGACAACAGTGAAAATATTCAGACTTTCAGCATTGAGGTAAGTTTCAGTTATGCCGAAAACTCGCACAAGATAGCCGTTAATTTCGGTTTTACATTCAACCGCGAGGAAGAAAAGGCTCTTATTCTCAAAGTGATATGTGAGTTCCTTATCAACAAAGAGGACTGGAACAAAGCCTGCCATGACGGAGTATGCACCATTCATGCATCTATGTTGCAATACCTTGCCTCGCAGACTGTGGGTGCAGCACGCGGCATATTGTTCTGCAAATGTGCGGGAACACCCTTTGAACAGAAAATCATTCCTCCGGTAAATATAGCAAAATTAGTTACCGACGATCTTGAATTTCCCGTAACGGCGCAGCCCTGAGGCGTGCCGGAATAGATAAAGTTCAGCCCCGTATCCGCTTGTGCGGCCTGCGGGGCTGAATTTGTAGTCTTACCAGGATTCGAACCTGGACAGACAGAACCAAAAACTGTAGTGCTACCATTACACCATAAGACTATCCGTGTGCCCAATGCGCCTGCGGGGGCGCACTAAAGCGGTGCAAAGTTAGCGCCTTTTTTCTTGATGTGCAAGCAGAAGCGCTAAATTTTTTGAGGCTGTTTAAAAACAGATGTAAACAGATGTAAACAGCCTCTTATTCAGCAATGAGGAGCGAGTAGTTCTTCTTGCCGCGCTGCACTATGATGTAGCGTCCTTGCAGAAGCATTTCGGGACCGGCGGTGGCATAGGGGTCAGTCACCTTCTCCTTGTTGATGCTGAGGCCTCCGCCCTGCACCATCTTGCGCATCTCGCCCTTGGAGGGGAACACTGGTGCGGCGTCGGTGAGCAGGTCGGCGAGCTTGATGCCGTTCTCGATGTCGGCACGGCTTACGGTGAAGCGGGGCACACCGTCGAACACGGCAAGCAGCGTGGCCTCGTCGATGCGGTGCAGGATGTCGGCCGTGTTGTTGCTGAACAGAATGCGCGACGCCTCCACGGCGGCCTCGTAGTCGGCCTCGCTGTGCACCATGACCGTGAGCTCGCGGGCCAGACGCTTCTGCAGGGGGCGTGCTCCCGGGTCGGCGGCCTGTTCGGCCTCCAGAGCCTCGATTTCCTCGCGCGAGAGGATGGTGAAGATGCGGATGTAGCGTGCGGCGTCGGCGTCGCTGACGTTGAGCCAGAACTGATAGAATGCATAGGGCGACGTGCGGGCCGGATCGAGCCACACGTTGCCGCTTTCGGTCTTGCCGAACTTGCCGCCGTCGGCCTTGGTGATGAGGGGACATGTGATGCAGAAGGCGTCCTCGCCGCCGGCTATGCGGCGTATCAGCTCGGTGCCCGTAGTCATGTTGCCCCACTGGTCGCTGCCTCCGAGCTGCAGGTGGCAGCCCTTGGTGCGGTAGAGATTCAGGAAGTCGTAGCCCTGAAGAAGCTGATAGGAGAACTCGGTGAAGCTCATGCCGTTGCTGCTCTCGCCGGAGAGGCGCTTCTTCACGGAGTCCTTCGCCATCATGTAGTTGACGGTGATGTGCTTGCCGATGTCTCGGATGAACTCCAGGAAGCCGAAGTCCTTCATCCAGTCGTAGTTGTTTACCATCTCGGCGGCGTTGGGAGCGTCGCTGTCGAAGTCGAGGAACTTGGCGAGCTGACGCTTGATGCACTCCTGATTGTGGCGCAGGGTGGGCTCGTCTATGAGCTTGCGCTCCTGACTCTTCATGGAGGGGTCGCCTATCATGCCGGTGGCTCCGCCCACGAGGGCTATGGGCTTGTGGCCGGCGCGCTGGAGGTGCTTGAGCATCATCACGCCCACGAGGTGACCGATGTGCAGGCTGTCGGCCGTCGGGTCTATGCCGAGGTATGCCGTAGCCATACCTTTAGCCAGTTCTTCTTCTGTTCCGGGCATGTACTGGTGTATCATGCCGCGCCAGGTGAGTTCTTGTATGAAGTCCATATTTTGGTTTAGAGTTTATAGTTTAGGGTTTAGAGGAGGGATTCAGACGATTATATGCTTCCAGAGCTTTTTCAAGGACGACGAGGGCGGCGGCAAGATCCTCCTTGCAGAGCACGTAGGCCATGCGCACCTGATTGCGTCCCATGCCGGGAGTGGTGTAGAAGCCGGAGGCCGGGGCCATGAACACGGTGCGGCCCTCGTAGTCGAAATCGCTCAGGCACCATGCGCAGAAGCGCTCGGCGTCGTCGACGGGCAGGCTCACCACGGTGTAGAATGCGCCCATAGGTATGGGCGAGTAGCACCCGGGGATGCGGTTGATGCCGTCGATAAGGAACTTGCGGCGCTCCACATACTCATTGTAAGTCATGAGCATGTACTCGGGCGACGCGTCGATGCTGGCCTCCGCAACAAGCTGGCCCAGCAGTGGCGGCGAGAGGCGCGCCTGGCAGAACTTGAGCACGTTCTGTTTCAGCTCCTTGTGCTTGGTTATAAGTGCGCCGATGCGTATGCCGCACTCGCTGTAGCGCTTGCTCACGGAATCGATCAGCACCACCTGCTCCTCGATGCCCTTGAGATGGAAGGCCGAGATGTAGGGCGCACCCGTGTAGCAGTACTCGCGGTACACCTCGTCGGAGTAGAGGAAGAGATCGTGCTTCTTCACGATGTCGCGCAGCTGATTCATCTCGCGCTGCGTGTAGAGGTAGCCCGTGGGATTATTGGGGTTGCATATGAGTATGCCCTTGGTGCGCGGCGTGATAAGCTCCTCGAACTTCTCGACCGGCGGCAGCGCGAAGCCCTCCTCGATGGTCGACGGCACCGACACGATTTTCGCGCCGGCGCTTATGGCGAAGGCCATGTAGTTGGCATAGGCCGGCTCCGGCACGATGATCTCGTCGCCCGGGTCGAGTGTAGCCATGAAGGCAAACAGCACGGCCTCGGAGCCGCCCGTGGTGACGATGATGTCGTCCACATCCACGTCGATATTGAAGCGCTGATAGTAGGTACGCAGCTTCTCCCGGAGCGACAGCAGGCCCTCCGAGGGGCTGTATTCGAGTACCTTGCGGTCAAGGTGGCGCATGGCGTCCAGGCCGACCTCCGGCGTGGGAATGTCGGGCTGGCCTATGTTGAGGGTATACACCTTGATCCCCCGCCGGCGTGCTTCCACGGCCAGGGGCACGAGTTTGCGTATGGGCGATGCCGGCATTATGCGGCCTCGTTCTGATATTGCTGGCATTCGGTTCGTTTTTAAACAGCCTCTTATATTCGCTGCAAAATTACGCCAAAAAAGTGAGATTACAAAAAAAAGCGATGCGGCAACGCCACCACAGTTCGGGCGTTTCCGCATCGTTTGTTGAAGGTTGATGTTCAGATGTATCCTCAATCAGCAGCCACAGCAGGACTGAACCGCCGTAAGGCTTCTTCCGCACTAATCACGTACGGCTTACCGTTCCTGTCGGCCAGTACAACTGATTCACCGAGCTTTGCCTTTCGTTCAAACATCCTCAGCTGTGCCTTTCGGATGCCTTCAAGCAAGCGTTTGCTCTTTATGACTCTTTCTTCTTCTGACATTGCTCTTTGATTAAGTTTAGCTTTTCTGAATCCACTATCACATTACATTCCACTATCGGCAACGTGATGTCGCTGTTATCATATAACGACCAGACGTCCACTATTGGTATAAATATGTTGAAAAGATTCTCTATACCAAGCCAATACCGACGGTGAACAACCTCTTGTGGAATATCATGACCTCCTGATGCCACACGTTCCGTGGAGCCGTCGGTGTGAGCCTGGACCAAGGTCCGCAAGCACGCGCTGTCGCTTCCTGCCGGAGCTCGGCGCGTGGAGGATGGTGGCACGCTGTCCCATGGCTCGTCGGCTGCGCCTCCTCACGCATGGGCTGAAAACTGCCCGCCGCGCTCCGCGGGCTCTCTCTTCTTCTACATTTCAGCATCTTACAGCTTGGCCGGACGACTCCGGACACGGGAATACGAAGCAAAAAAAAATGAGGAGTCCGGCACAGATGGAACTATACTCATCACTCCTGACTCCTCACTTCTAACTTCTCACTGCGGGCGTCGCCCGCCTGCGATTTACCAGATAACTACGCGCTCGGCCTCGGGGCGGAACATCGGCTGACCCTCGGTGATCGAGAATGCCTCGAAGAAGGGAGCGATGTTGCGCAGAGTGGCGTTGACGCGCCAGCGGCCCAGCGAGTGCGGGTCGGTCTTGGTACGCTTGAGGATTTCGGCCTCACGGATGTTGCCGGCCCACACGTTGGCATAGGCCAGGTAGAAGCGCTGGTCGGGGGTGAATCCGTCGATAGTCTCGCCGGGCTGACCGCCGAGGGCGTTGTGGTAAGCGGTATGGGCCACGCGCAGGCCGCCCTGGTCGGCGATGTTCTCGCCCAGGGTGAAGCGGCCGTTGGCGTGTACGCCCGGAGCCACCTCTATGGCGTCGAACTGTGCGGCCAGGCTGTCGGCCAGAGCTGTGAAGGCCTTGGCGTCCTCCTCGGTCCACCAGTCGGCGAGGTTGCCGTTCTTGTCGAACTGGCGGCCCTGGTCGTCGAATCCGTGAGTCATCTCGTGGCCTATCACCACGCCGATGGCGCCGTAGTTGGCGGCATCGTCGGCCTCCGGGTCAAAGAAAGGCTTCTGCAGGATGCCGGCCGGGAAACAGATCTCGTTGGTGGTGGGGTTGTAGTAGGCGTTGACCGTCTGCGGCGACATGTACCAGCGCGAACGGTCCACGGGTTTGCCGAAATCAGCGAGGTTGTCGTTCTGGTTGAAGAGGATGGCGTTCTGGATGTTGTTCCAGTAGGGGCGCGAGGGGTCGATATCGAGCGCCGAGTAGTCCTTCCACTTGTCGGGATAGCCTATCTTGACGGAGAAGGCTGCGAGCTTCTCGTGGGCGCGGGCCTTGGTGGCGTCGCTCATCCACGTGAGGCTGTCGATGTGCTGTCCCAGGGCCGTCTGCAGGTTGGCGACAAGGTCGAGCATCTTCTGCTTCGACGTTTCCGGGAAGTACTTCTCCACATAGAGCTGGCCCAGGGCCTCGCCCAGCATGCCGTTGGGCACGGCCACGGCGCGCTTCCAGCGGGGCTGCTGCTGCTCCACGCCGCTGAGCACCTGGCTCATGCGGAAGGCGGTGTCCACGAAGTCGTCGCTCAGATAGGGCGCGGCCGAGTCCATGTAGCCGGCGGCCAGATAGTCGCGCAGAGCCTCTATCGGTGCGTTGGCGATGATGCTGTCGACGGCGGCGTAGCTGCCGGGCTGGCCCACTATTACGCTGTCGATCTTCTCAATGCCCTGCTTGGCGAAGTAGCGGCCCAGGTCAAGGGCCTTGTAGTCGCGCTGCAGGTCGGCCACTCGGCGGGGATTGTAGCTTGCGGCGGGGTCGCGCAGCTCCTCGCGGCTCATGGCGGCGCGTGCCAGAGTGGTCTCGATGTTCATGGCGTTCTCGGCCAGCGTGGCGGCTGCCGTAGTGTCCATGCCCGAGAGAGTGGCAAGCTCCGTGAGGTATTTGCGGTAGGCGTCGCGCACCTTCACGGCGTTCTCCGTGTCCTCCAGATAGTAGTCACGGTCGCCGAGACCGAGGCCGCCCTGCTCCCAGTACATCACGTTGGCGTCCGAGTTCTTCATGTCGGCGCTCACGCCCGTGCCGAAGAAAGCGCCCACGCCGGGCATCGTGGCCATCAGGTCCACAAGCTCCTCGCGGTCGGCGGCATATATCTTCTTCAGATCGTCCTGGATGGCTGCGGCGCCCTCCTTGTTGAGGCGCACGCTGTCCATGCCCATGGCATAGAGGTCGGCAATCTTCTGGGCGTTGCTGCCTTTCTCGGCCTTGGAGGCGTCGAGGCCGAGCACGAGTTCGCGCACCTGCTCGCGGTTGAGTTCGCCCAGCTGGTCGAAGGTGCCGTAGCGCGAATATTCGGGTTTCAGCGGATTGGCCTTCATCCAGCCGCCACAGGCGTACTGATAGAAATCGTCGCCGGGCTCGACGCTCGTGTCGAGGTTCGCACGGTCGATGCCGCGTCCGGTCTGCGTCGCGCATCCGGCCGCAGCGATGGCGGCGAGCGCGACAGAAGCAATAATTGTCTTGTTCATTGTATATTGATTGACATTCATTATCATGCTGCAAAATTACAAAAAGATGATGGAGTTTTGGGTGTTATCGATATAAAAATCTGAGATTACCTCGGATGGCAAGATACAGAAAACCGGTTTGAGGGTACTATCGAAACAAAAACACAAAATAACAAAAATAACAGAGTTAATTTTTAGATGGCGGGGATGGAGAGAAAGACATAAGGTCAGAAGAAACAAAAAATAAATATTTTATTTCTGTGATTTTTGTGTTTTTGTTTCGATAATACCCACATTTCTAACTCCACACTCCTAACTCCACACTATCTACTGTTCCTTCTGACCTTATGGCCTTCTGTTTCTCGCCATCCGTGCCATCTGTGCCGTCCGTGGCAACTAAAAAATTTGCAGATATGAAAATAAAGCCCTAACTTTGCGGCATGAAACGACAGGACTATAATAAACACTTCGCCGAGGCTTATCGCCCGGCAGTGCCTGCGTTTACCCCCCCCACCCATTTAATTTACTGATTAGCAATCAATTTCACTCTACCGCGGTAGAGGAATGCCATATCACACGCTCCGATTGTGCGCTCCGCACAGCCGGAGCGTGCTTTTTCATGCACATACACTAACCAATCATAAACCACATTTACTTATGAAAAAACTTCTACTCACTCTCCTGCTGCTCTTCACCCTCGGGTTGGCAGCAAATGCCGCTGAGGTAACGCTGACTCTCACTCAGAGCAACTTCTCAGCCGGTGGATATAAAGCTGTAAACCAATCCAACGTGCAGGACGGATTAGGCTTTGCAGCATTGGCCTACAACTCAAACGGCTATCAGTTCAATAAGGACAAGGGCTGCTTCTTCATGGTGTCCGAGAATAATAATGGCTATGTTATCAAAAGCATAACTGTAACATTCGCTAACAATAATAATAGTGCCAAAATTAAGGTATATAAATCTGAAACGGCTTATTCACAGCAAAACGAGAGTGCTGTTTCCGGATCTACACTTGTGGCCGAGCAGACAGCAGACCAAAAAAGTCATACATTTGATATAAATGCACCCTATTTTGGCATTACAAACTCTGGCACAAAGGCTCTGCAAATGTCTTCGATTGCAGTTATTTACGAAAAAATAGAGGAAGTTCCTACCGAATGCCCTGTCCCCGTATTCAGCGTAGAGAATGGCGCTAATGTATATCCCGGTCAGACAATCACTGTTGACAAAAAACGTGCAACTACTTGTGAGTTGTATCTCGGCGAGGAAAAGCTTGAGGGTGACAGCTACACTGTACCTGAAACAGCGGAAATAGGTTCTACCATCACTCTTACTGCAAAATCCACTCTTGAGAACGGCAATCCCGACAATGCTTCTGCAACTATCACTGTGACTGTGGTAGAGACTCCGTTGGAAGCTCTTTTCGATTTTGAGAACGAAGCAGAAACAACCTATGGCTCATGGCCTAATGGTAATGTTACAAATGACCAGCGGGATCTTACACATACCATAGCCGGTATTATACTGAACGCCACCGGACGCCTTACTATGTTTAAAGGCACTACTAGTGGAATTAAGGGTGGTTGGGGACTTCGTCTTTATACACCACAAGGAAGCGCAAATGCCGGAAAGATTACACTGACAGCACCAGCCGGCTATTACATTACCTCAATAGAGATGTACTCCGACAATTTCAGTAACTATGGAAATACTGATAATGATGTTACTGTGACTTCAAAAGAATATGAGGCATCCAGTACAACAATCGTTAAGAGCATAAAGGTTACTCTTGCCAAAATTCCCGAACCCGATCCCGTGCTTGATGGCGACCAGACAATCAAGGTTAAGCACGGTAAAGCAGGTGGTGTGCTGACTGTGAAGTATTCATTCAGTGTAGCCAACTATGTTGCCGAGAAGCACGATGTCAAGGTTGAAATCATCGTGGAGGGCCACGACCTGACTTTCGAGGAGGTTGTACCTCAGGCAAGTGCAGCTCCTGCCCGCGCAAATGCCAACTCCACCGTGTTCACGAAGGAGATGAAGGCCACTCATGAGAGCCTGAAGGGCATTGCTACTCCCGCTGTGACAGTACGTGCCACCCTCAACGGCACAGAACTCTTCTCCAAGGCCGCTGAGGCTAAGGACATCACCACCACCGGCATCGAAGATGTGACGGTTGAGAGCGAGGCCGAGGCAGAGTACTTCAACCTGCAGGGCCTGCGCGTGGCTCAGCCCGAGGCCGGTCAGCTCTATATCAAGCGTCAGGGCGGCAAGGCCGTGAAGGTGCGCTTCTGATGTTAGTTGTAAATTGTAGGGACGCACGGCTCGTGCGTCCGACGATAAAAGCCTGAATATCAACGTGGACGCACGAGCCGTGCGTCCCTACAAGCGGGGATAGCCCGCCATATTGAAAGAAAAAAATCTTGCCCGAAAGGGTTAAGAATGTTGTTTATTGAAAAGCATCGCCGAGCACGTGAGTGTCCGGCGATGCGGTTTTTTAATGCCAGAGGGTATTATCGAAACAAAAATACAGAAATCACAGAAATAACATATTTATTTTTTGTCGCTTATGACCTTATGTCTCTCTGTATCTCTCCCCCTCCCTGCCATCTAAAAATTCAACTCTGTTATTTTTGTCATCTCTGTATTTTTGTTTCGATAACACCCTCCATAATAAAAACTCTCTATTTTTGTATCTCTTGCCTCAACCTGCGGCTTGCTTTGCATATATTCAGCAAAATGAGTAATTTTGCAATCTGAAATTCAACGACTATGGCACAGAAACCGTCGATACCCAAAGGTACGCGAGACTTCGGCGCAGCCGAAATGGCACGCCGCAACTATATTTTCGATACAATCCGCAGTGTGTTCCGCCTTTACGGCTTCCGGCCCATCGAGACTCCGGCGATGGAAAACCTCTCTACGCTGATGGGCAAATACGGCGAGGAGGGCGACAAACTGCTGTTCAAGATTCTGAACAGCGGCGACTGGTGCGCCGGCCTGGAGCCGGAGGCGCTCAGCGGCGGCGAGGCTGCCCGCCTGGCCGCCAAGGTGTGCGAGAAAGGTCTGCGCTACGACCTGACAGTGCCCTTCGCCCGCTTCGTGGTGCAGCACCGCAACGAGTTGCAGATGCCCTTCAAGCGCTATCAGATTCAGCCCGTATGGCGCGCCGACCGTCCGCAGAAGGGCCGCTACCGCGAGTTCTACCAGTGCGACGCCGACGTGGTGGGCAGCGACTCGCTGCTCAACGAGGTGGAGCTGCTGAGCCTCGTCGACGAGGTGTTCGCACGCCTGGGCATACGCATCACCATCAAGCTCAACAACCGCAAGGTGCTGGCCGGCATAGCCGAGCACATCGGCGCGCCGGACAAGCTGATAGACATCACCACGGCCATCGACAAGATTGACAAAATAGGCATGGACAACGTGTGCGCCGAACTGGCCGAGCGCGGCCTGGACTGCGGCGCCATCGACGCGCTGCGCCCCATCCTGGCGATAGGGGGCACCCTGGAGGAGCGCCTGGACGCACTGGACGCACTGTTAGCGGACAATCCCACGGGCGCGCTCGGCGTCAGGGAGCTGCGCGAGGTGACCGACGGCCTGCGCGCCACGGGTCTGCGCGCCGAACTGGAGCTGGACGTGGCCCTGGCCCGCGGCCTGAACTACTACACGGGCACCATCATCGAGGTGAAGGCCCGCGACGTAGCCATCGGCAGCATCACCGGCGGCGGACGCTACGACAACCTTACGGGCGTATTCGGCATGCCGGGCCTCTCGGGCGTGGGCATCAGCTTCGGCGCTGACCGCATCTACGACGTGCTCAATGCCCTCGACCTCTACCCCGCCGAGGCGCAGAACTCCACGCGGGTGATATTCCTGAACATGGGGCAGAAGGAGGCGGAGGCGTCGCTGCGCGCCGCCATGCGCCTGCGCCGCCTCGACATTCCCGCCGAGGTGTATCCCGACGCCGCAAAGATGAAGAAACAGATGGGCTACGCCGACGCCCTGCACATCCCCTTCGTAGCCATCATAGGCGAGGAGGAGCTGGCCGACGGCACCGTGACCCTCAAGAACATGGCTACGGGCGAGCAGCAGCGCGTCCGCGCCGAGGAGATGGAAAAATGGCTGTAATACTGAACATAGAGACATCGGCCGACGTGTGCTCGGCGGCCCTGACGGCCGAAGGGCAGATACTGATGCACGACGAGGACTTCGGGGGCCGCAACCACGCGGCGCTCATCAGCGGCTACGTGAAGCACTGCCTCGACTTCGCCGCCGACCACGAGATGCGCCTTGACGCAGTAGCCGTGAGCCTCGGCCCGGGCAGCTACACGGGCCTGCGCATAGGGCTCAGCGAGGCCAAGGGACTGGCCTACGCCCTGGACGTGCCGCTGATAGGCATCAGCACACTGGAGCTGCTGGCGACGCGCGTGATGTTCTCGACCCTCGACATCGACCCGGAGGCCATCTTCGTGCCGATGATCGACGCACGGCGCATGGAGGTGTACACGGCGGCCTACGACTTCGCCCTGACGCCGCTGATGCAGCCGCAACCGCTGATTCTGGACGCCGACAGCTACCGGGAGCTGACCGACACGGGCCGCCCCGTGCTGTTCTTCGGCAACGGCAGCGACAAGGCGCGCCCGCTGCTGGAGACGCGGCCGGGCGCCGTGTTCGTGCCCGAGGTGCAGCCGCTGGCCGTCGACATGGTTGCCCTGGCCGAGCTGAAGTGGAGCCGCCGCGAGTTCCTCAACCTGGCCTACAGCACTCCGGAGTACCTCAAGGACTTCCAGGCCACGAAGCCCAAAAAGCCGTTTTGACAATAAAAGGCGACCTCACGCGTTATTATAGCAGAAAATCAAATCCCTACGCAATGAAAAAGCATATCCTATGCTGTATCGGCATCGCATGCGCAGTATGCTCCTCCGCTGCCGACAAGGACCCGGTGCTGATGACTGTCGCCGGCAAGGACGTGAGACTCAGCGAGTTCAAATATCTCTATAACAAGAACAACAACCAGCAGCTGGAGCCTCTGACCATCGACCGCTACGTCGACATGTTCGTGGACTACAAGCTGAAGGTGGCCGACGCCGAGGCCGCCGGCATCGACACCACAGCCACATTCCGCACCGAGTACACGCAGTACCGCGACGAACTCGCCAAGCCCTATCTGCGCGACAACGCCGTGGCCGACAGTCTCATGCAGGAAGCCTACAGCCACTATGCCGACCAGGTGCAGGTAAGCCACATCATGCTGCCCGCCACAGAGGCAGGACACCGGCAGGCCGACTCGCTGCGCACCGTCATCACGGCCGGCAAACTGGGATTTGAGGACGCGGCGCGCCGCTTCAGTACCGACCGCTACTCGTCGGGGCGCGGCGGACGCATGGGCGCCGTGACGCCCGGCCACTTCCCCTGGGCATTCGAGAAAGCAGCCTACGACACTCCCGAAGGACAGATTTCCGAGCCCGTCAACAGCGGCTTCGGATGGCATCTGATACGCGTGGAGAGCCGACAGCCGGCGCAGGGAGAGGTGCATGCAGCGCACATTCTGCGCGTAACCCGCGGCGTGAGCGACGCCGAAGCCGCCACGGCCCGCACCGTCATCGACTCCATATACGCCATAGCGGCAGCCAACCCCGACGCATTTGCCGACCTGGCCCGCAAACACTCGCAGGACCCCGGCTCGGGACGCCGCGGCGGCGACCTGGGATGGTTCGGCCGCGGCATGATGGTGCAGCCCTTCGACAGCATAGCTTTCGCCATGCCCGACAGTACCGTCTCCGCACCCTTCAAGACCGACTTCGGATGGCACATCATCTATAAGCAGGGCACGCGCAAGAACCGCACCCTCGACGAGCTGCGCCCCGTAATCACGAAAGCAATGGAGCGCGACGAGCGCGCCAACGCCCCCGAGCGCGTCTTCGCCGAGCGCGAGGTAGCCCGCCTGGACGGCCGCATCGACGAGGCCGCCATCAGCCGCGTGGCCGCCGCGCTGCCCGCCTCCGGCGCCATGGACTCGCTGCTGCGCACGCCCGCATTCGCAGACCTGACGGCCTTCACCCTCGGCGGCGAAAAAGTGCCCCTCTCGGCCATAGCTCCCGGCCTTGCCGGCGTGGACGCCTCGGCCGGTGCCAAGGCCCTGCGCGACGCAGCAACAGCAACTATGCGTCAGAAAGCCGTGGATGCTGCCCGCGACCGCCTCATGACCGAGAATCCCGACTACCGCAACCTCGTCAACGAGTACCGCGACGGCATCCTGCTCTTCGACATCGCCAACACCAAGGTGTGGGAACGTGCCGCCAAGGACACCGAAGGACTCAACGCTTTCTTTGAGGCCAACCGCAGCAAATACGCCTGGGACGCACCGCGCTTCAAGAGCTATGTGATATTCGCCGGCAGCGACGCCGACCTCCAGAAGGCTCTTGAATACGCCGCCACGCTCAACGCCGCCACGCCCGCAGCTTTCACTGCCGCCATGCAGAAGGAATTCGGCCGCAAGATAAAGGTGGAGCGCGTGATTGCCGCCAAGGGCGAGAATGCCGTAACCGACTATCTCGGCTTCGGAGCACCGGCTCCCGAGGCCAGGAGCAAGAACTGGGAACACTATGCAGCCTTCGCCGGCAAGGTGATTGACGCTCCCGAGACGCCGGACGACGTACGCGCCGCCGTGGTGGCCGACTATCAGGCCGCCCTCGAAGCCGAGTGGCTGAAACAGCTACACAAGCGCTACACCGTGAAGATCAACCGCAAGCTCCTCAAGAAAGCATTCTGACGTGCGCACCTTCCGGCAATTCGCCACCACTGCGGCCGCCGCAGCCGCCCTGCTGCTACTCGCGGGATGCCGCCACAGCGACGCTAACACCGCCACGGCCGGCGAGATAGCCGGCATAGGCGCCGAGTCGCTGACCCACGCCGAGCTGGCCGCAGCCCTGCCCGCAGGCCTCTCGACCGATGACAGCACACGCCTGGCCCACGCCTACATACGCAACTGGGTGGAAACACGTCTGGCCGAGGACGTGGCCGCCGGACAGGTGGACATGGAGGAGATAGACCGCCTCACGGCACGCTACCGCCGCGACCTAATCATGCAGCGCTACCGCGACATGATGTTCGCCGAGGCCGAGGGCAACACTCAGTTCAGCGACAGCGCCGTGGCAGCCTACTACGAGCGCCACAGCGCCGACTTTGTGCTTCAGCGGCCTCTGATACGCGGCGTCTACGTCAAGCTGCCAGACGATGCGCCGGAGCTGCCGGCGATACGGCGGCTGTACCGTTCCACGCGTCCCGACGACATCGACCGCCTCGAGAAAGCCGTGCTCGGCTCGGCAATCCATTATGACTATTTCCGCGACCGCTGGATAGACTGGGAACAGGTGGAGGCGCGCATCCCCTACGACTTCGGCCCCGTGCCGGCCGACTATGTGCGCTCGCACCGAAATCTGGACGTATCGCTCGGCGGCTTCACCTATCTGCTCGAAATCTCCGACGTGCTCCCCGCCGGCAGCCCCATGCCGCAAGAGGCCGCGCGTCCCATGATAGAGGAGCGCCTGCTGACCGAACGCCGCCGCAGCTTCGACGCCACCGTGCGCCGCCAACTCTTTGAAAACGCCCTGCGCGACGGCACCCTCCGCCTCAACGTGGAGCTGTAGCGGGCAGCACCCGCAGTTAGGAGTGAGGAGTTAGAAGTGAGAGGTTAGAGATAAGCGAGCTATTATCTTAACTCTTTAACTTTCTTAGGGTATTTCCGGAACAGGCTGTCCCACTTCAGACGGATGACGCCGAAGACGGCTTCGCCGAAGATGGAGCTGTTCATCTTGGAAGTGCCGAGCACGCGGTTCACGAATACTATAGGCACCTCCACCACGCGGAAGCCCATGCAGTGGGCCGTGAACTTCATCTCTATCTGGAAGGCATAGCCCTTGAAGCGGATGGCGTCGAGGTCGAAGGCCTCAAGCACGCGGCGGCGGTAGCATACGAAGCCGGCGGTGGTGTCGTGGATCGGTATGCCCGTGACGAGGCGCACGTACTTACTGGCATAGTAGGACATGAGCACACGCCCCATGGGCCAGTTGACGACGTTCACGCCCGTGACATAGCGCGAGCCCACGGCCACGTCTGCGCCGTCCTCGGCGCAGGCCTTGTAGAGGCGTTCCAGGTCCTTGGGATTGTGGCTGAAGTCGGCATCCATCTCGAAGACATAGTCGTAGCCGGCGTCGAGCGCGCGGCGGAATCCCTCGATGTAGGCCGTGCCGAGGCCGAGCTTTCCGGCACGCTCCGTGAGCAGCACGCGGCCGGGGTACTGTGCCATCTTCTCGCGCACGATGGCGGCGGTGCCGTCGGGCGAGTTGTCGTCGATCACGAGCACGTCGAAGCCGTGCGGCAACTCCATCACAGCGTCGATGATCGCCGCCGCATTCTCTCGCTCGTTGTACATCGGTATTATCACTACGCTGTCGCGTCGGTCGGTACTGCTGGTCATGGCTTATGGCATGGAAATGGTTTGGAATGCAAATTTAACGCAATTTTTCAGATTCGTGTACTTTCGGAGCGTAAAAATACATTAACTTTGCGTATTATGAGCAACGACGAAGAACTTGACGACTACATAGCGGCGCATATCGACCCGGAGCCGCCGGCGCTGCACGCGCTATGGCGCCGCACATACGCGCGCCACGTGTATCCGCGCATGTGCTCGGGCCACGCGCAGGGGCGCATCCTGCGCATGCTCTCGGCGCTGATGCGGCCGCGGCGCGCCGTAGAGCTGGGCACGTTCACCGGCTACTCGGCGCTGTGTCTGGCCGAGGGCATGCCCGCCGACGGCGAGCTGCACACCATAGAGATAGACGACGAGATGGAGCCCGAGCTGGAGGAACTGTTCGCCGCGCCTCACCCCGGCGCGCGCATAGTGCTGCACACGGGCGACGCCCTGGACGTGCTGCCGCAGCTGCCGGCGCCGTGGGATCTGGCGTTCATCGACGCCAACAAGCGCTGTTACGTGCAGTACTACGAGCTGCTGGTGCCGCGCATGAGCCCCGGAGGGATAATCCTTGCCGACAACACGCTCTGGAGTGGCAAGATTCTGCACCCCGACCGGGAGCGCGACCCGCAGACGCGCGGCCTGCTGGAGTTCAACGACCGCGTGGCGACCGACCCCCGCGTAGAGCGCGTGATCCTGCCCCTGCGCGACGGCCTGACGCTCATACGCGTGAAGTAATCCTATCGGAACAACAACGGAAGGAACTCGCGCAGCGAGCGACGCCATGTGAGCCACTCGTGGTGCGTGCCGGGCGACTCATAATAGACATTCCTTATGCCCGCACGCGTCAGAGCCGCGCTGATTTTGTCGCTTGCAAATCCCTCCTCTGTGCCTTTCGAGAGGAAGAACGTGCGCACGCGCGAGTTGAACGCATCGGCGTCGGCAAACACTCCGTCGTAGATTCCGCGGATATTTTCAGGATTGAAAAACAAGGCGCCGCTGAACGAGCCTATGTGGGCGAAACGGTCCAGATGGTGCAGCGTGGTCTGCAGGGTCTGGTGGCCGCCCCATGAGAGGCCGGCCATGGCGCGGTTCTCGCGGTCGGGCAGCGTACGGAAAGTACGGTCGATGTAGGGTATCAGCTCGTCAAGGAGTATGGGGGTGAACGTGGCGCCGAAGTCGTCGCGCTTCTCGCCCGGGCGCGCGCCGTGGATATAGCCGCAGTTGCCGTAGTCCATCACCACTATCATCGGTCGGCATTTGCCGGCCGCCGTCATGTTGTCGAGAATCTCGGCCATTTTGCCCTGGGTGTGCCATCCGCGCTCGTCCTCGCCCATGCCGTGCTGGAGGTAAAGCACGGGGAAGCGCGCCTCGGTGTCGGTCTCGTAGGCGGCCGGGGTGTAGACATAGCAGCGGCGCGGAGCGCCCTCCATGGCAGAGTAATAGCGGCATTCACGCACCTGTCCGTGTGGGATAGTGGGGTCGAACGTGTAATAGGCCGCCTCCTCGGCGCTTTCCGGAATCTCGATGCCGCCGGCCTGACGCCCGCAGCCGTAGAAAGTCTCGCTTGAGGGGTCGATGACGCTGACGCCGTCAACAAGCAGGAAGTAATAGTGAAATCCGGGCACGAGAGGGTCGGTCGTGGCCGTCCACATGCCGTCAGCGTCGCGGCTCATGTCGTATTTGCGACCGCATATGTCTACTTTCACATCTCCGGCGTCAGGGGCAGCGACGGCGAACACGGCGCGGCCGTCGTCAAGCACACGCGGATAGCGGGCCTCAGGCACCGCGGTCTCTGCAACGCGTCCGGGGGCGGAGTCCTGCGCGGCACACGTCATGGCGCCTGCCAGCGCAATAAGTATGGTAATCAGCTGTTTCATGGTTGTAAAGGTTTTTGATAATCGCAAATTTACAAAAAAACAGCGGAAAAATCCGTAAATTTGCAAAATGAAGAACAAAATAACCGCGTGGTGCCTGCTGCTCATGGGCGCCGCCTTCATAGCAGTCAGCTCATGGGCCGTAAACTGGACCGGCGACGATGCCGTCTATTGCTTCGTGGTGGGTTCCGACCCGTCGTGGAACGAGGACGCGGCGGCTATGGAGCCGGTGCGCAGCGTGGCCGATGTGGCGCGCTCGCAGTACAATCACTACTTTCAGGCTAACGGACGCGTGTGGCCGCACGTGGTGGTTCAGCTCTTTACGGGTCCTCTGAGCCAGCGCGCTTTCGCCGTTGCCAACGGCCTGATATTCGCCCTCGTGGTGTGGCTGCTGTGCCGCATCGAAGTGGCGCCGAGGCAGCGCGGACCTATGGTGTGCCTATTGAATCTTGCGGCACTCCTGTTGCTCTTCCCGGCGGCCATAGAGGGCTCTGTCGTAGCCCTGTGGACCAACATAGCGCTGAGTGTCAATTACCTGTGGGTAGCAGCAGCGGCGCTCGTATTCCTGCTGCTCCTGCGCCGGAGCGATGGCGGCCGACCTGTGCCGATAGCTGCTGCCGTGGCCGCTGGTCTGATTACGGGATGGAGCAACGAGGCTTTCGCCGTGCCTCTGTGCGCGGCCACGGGCCTGTTCTGGCTGGCGCGCCGCTGCCGTTTCCGTTCGCGCTCGCAGACCGCGCTGTGCATCGCGCTGTGGGCGGGAGCCGTACCGCTGGTGTTCTCGCCGGGCACCCTGGGACGCATCGCCAGCGCCGACGACGCCGGCACCATGCTCGACTTCCTGCTGCGCACCTTCGACTGCTACGCCGGGCTTAAGCTCGTCTACGTGCTCGCCCTGTTGCTTGCCGCCTGGGCGGCGCTGCGGCGCAAGGCGTGCGCTGCATTCCTGCGCGCCAACCGCTTCCTGCTTGTCCTCCTCGCCATCGACCTGGTGTTCACCTTTTACGCCCACAGCTATCCGCACTCCATGTGCCTGATAGAATTCATCTCGCTGATACTGCTCGTACGAGCCGCCGCCATCCTGTGGCCGGCGCTGACGACGGCAGGCGCGGCCGCCACAGCCATACCGGCCGCAGCCCTGGCCGTGCTGCTGTGCTGCGGAGCCGCCGGCACCCTGCGTATGAGCAAAGCCTATCGTGAAATGGCCGCACGCCTCGCAGCAGCCCCCGAGCCGTTCACCTACATCGACAGCCCGAAAATAAATCCCGCGCTACAACCACTTATCACAGGCACGACGGCTGACCTGCTACCCGACAACTACAGCGCCACAGCCATCCTGCGCCGCTACGGCAAGCGGGCAGACGGACGACCGCTGATTGTGAACCATGCCGACTATGACCTGCTGACGGGCGAGCCGCCCCTCTCCGCCGGGCGACGCGTAGCCGGCGACGCACACGCCGTGGAGGGCCGCGACTACTGGTTCATTCCGGCCACCGGAGCAGATACGGCGCGATGCGTCCGCGCCTCCTTCGCCGGCCGTGACCTAAGCAGCCGAACGCTGCCCAAGCGGCTCATTTATGCCGTGACAGGCAATCTGCCCTACTCCGCCGTGCTGCCGGCAACGCCGGTGACAATAGGCGGGGACACACTGCTCGCAGTGCGCAAACCGTCGGCCGACGTGCCTCTCTCCATAAACTTCGAGCGATAGCTGAGAGAAAAACAAGCGAAAAACATATCGAAAACGGGTCAGAATTCGACTCTTTTCAGAGGCAAAAACAGCGTTACGACGCGCGCACAAACCGGGAACAAATCAGAGTCTATATAATTACAAACGCGTTACAATTGTATAAAATTACACCATATGTAACAATTCCGTAACAGAATTTTCTATATTTTTATAATTGATATTCAACACCTTGTAATTTTTATTTATTTGTTTAACTTTTATTAACTATAAAATACTTGCATTTCCCAAATTCTATGTAATTTTGAAGCATCAAAGCAAAGAAAACATCACAAAACAACTCAAAACATAGCACTATGGGAAGCGAAAAATTTCAGAAAGACCTTATGAGGCTTCAGGGCAACCTGCTTAACTTTGCCTACATGCTCACAAGCAACCGCGACGACGCATACGATCTGCTTCAGGACACCACCCTCAAGGCTCTCGACAACGAAGCCAAGTACACCGAGAACACCAATCTCAAGGGATGGGTCTTCACCATCATGCGCAACATCTTCATCAACAACTACCGCCGCGGCGCACGTGCAGCAACCGTAACCGACAGCACCGACAACCTCTTCTACCTCAACATATCGCAGGACAGCGGCCTCGACACACCTGAAGGCTCGTACACGGCATCGGAAATCACCGATGCCATCAACGCCTTCCCCGACGAATACCGCGTACCGTTCTCAATGCACGTGGCAGGCTACAAATACAACGAGATAGCCGACAAGATGAGCCTGCCCCTCGGCACCGTGAAGAGCCGCATATTCTTCGCACGCAAAAAACTACAGGAACGATTCGCCGACTACCGATAGCGCCGCTTCACAGCACTACCGCCCGATTTTTCCGCCCTGCTATTGCCCATGCGCCGACAACGCATGGGCTTCTTTATATCATTTTTAACCAAATATTATTTGCTTTGTATTAAAAATACACTACCTTTGCAACATGAAAACGAATTGCCTCGCCAACCTCAATGCCGGCGCCTGCTTCCTCCAACGAGTGGCCTACATATTCGTGTTCAAGCATCAGCAATCATTATTCCACAATATATGCTCATGACCCGTGCCCCACGTGTGGCAACGTCATGAGCTTTTTTCATTACAGAACAACCGCAAACCTAATTTATAAACCAAAAAATCAAACTCTATGAAGAAATTTTTACTCTCCATGGTAGCTCTCCTCGGCATGGGCCTCGCAGCCTCCGCCGTTGAAGTGTCACTTCCCGCCGATGGCAAAAAGTGGAACGATTACACCTGGACAAAGAACGGCAACGACTACAAGGGTGTTGTTGAGAACTACAGCCTCACACTCGCAAAGGGTGCATCCACAAATGATCTTGTATCTCCCGATCAGTACTCCATCCGCATCTACGCCGGCGCTAATCTGACCGTTACAGCTCCTTCCGGTGTAACTTTCAACAAAGTGACCGTCACAATCAATGCCACCGGCAACAAAGCCACTTCTGCAGCAGCAGAGGGCTGGACTGTATCCGAGTTCACCGACGGAGTGTTCACCATGACCTCCGCCACCGCAAAAAGCAGCGTAACATTCGACGGCAACGGCAAGCAGCTCCGAGTTGCCTCCCTCGTAATTGAGGCAAGCGGCGAAGGCGGTGAACCCGTTAATCCCGATCCCGATCCCGATCCCGACCCCCAGCCCACGGGCAAAAAATACGAGATGGTGAACGCTCTCACCACCGGCAGCTACGTATTCGTTGTCAATGAAGACGGCACCTACAAACTCGGCACTCCCGCAGCCGCTACCGTAAACTACGGCCGTATCAACCTCGTTGCCGCCACCGTTGAGAACAACACCGTCACCACCGACGCAGCCAACGCATTCACAATCACCGTCAACGGCGACAAGGCCACCATCCAGGACGCCAACGGCCGCTACTACGGCATGGATGACTCCCACTTCACAAGCTTCCAGTTCTACACCGAGCACAACGAAGGCTGCGACTACACATTCGCTTTCGAAGGCAACAACGTGAAGTTCACCAATGCCCTGAACACCAACTGCATCATTGCACAGAGCAAGGGCGCCCAGGGCACATGGTATGCCAACGTAGCACCCGCTAAAGAACCCACAGAATTCAACCTCCCCATACTCTTCAAAGAAAGCAAGAGCGACGGCATCGCCGACATCACCGTTGACGAGAACGCTCCCGTTGAATACTTCAACCTCCAGGGCGTACGCGTTGCCAACCCCGAAAACGGCCTCTACATCCGTCGTCAGGGCAACAAGGCCACCAAAGTCCTCGTGAAATAAACCGCGCCTGACGCGCAATAACCCCACCGCCGCCCCTGCGAAAGCCAGCTTTCCGGGGGCGGCTTTCATTACACCCTCCCAAAAGCATCGGCGCCACAGCAACAACCCGTTGCCATGGCGCCAAATACTTATTCAGCCTGAAACAGACTAATTGTAGCCCTTGATGCGGCCGCCAACAACTTCCGCCACTTTCATCACATAACGAGCAGGATCCAGAACGAATCCCACAGGCAGATGATTCTTGACGTAAGCCCGATAGTGATCGCTCAAAATACGGCAATGGCTGCGCCATCCCGCAGTGGACGTACCTCCCTGCCGCATCGTCACGAAATCCATAGGCAGATAACGTGTGCGGATACGGTTCATATAAATGAAACGCAACATGTTCTCAAAATCCGCCGCAATACGGAAGCGCAGGTCAAAGCCGCCCAAACGCTCGTACACATCCCGACGGCAATAAAACGACGGATGCGCCGGCTGGTAGCCCATGAGCATCATCCAGCGCCGAAAACTTCGGCCGGAATAGTAGCGCACACACCGGGTGAGGTCGGTATCGCGCACGTAATGGATGTCGCCATACACAGCGTCAACATCATTGCAGTTCAGCTCGGCAGCCACGCGCGCGAGCACATCATCCGACGAGTAGAAATCATCACTGTTGAGGATGCCTACCACGTCGCCCGTGGCCATGCGCAGCCCCTTGTTCATGGCGTCGTATATGCCGCGGTCGCGCTCGCTCACCCAACGCAGCCTGCCGCCATAGCGCGGCTCCAAAGCACGCACGATGTCCATCGTGGTGTCCGTAGAACCGCCGTCCACGATGATATGCTCATAATCGGCATACGTCTGCCGCAGCACGCTCTCCATCGTGTCGGCCACCGTAGCCGCGCTGTTCCATGTAGCAGTGATTATAGATATTTTCATGAATAGCTTGATATATAAACGGCTATGCCTTTATATCGATATATTGTAATGTTCTTTCAGATGCGCCCGGATTTTTTCCTTGTCGTCTCCACACGCACGCTTTATTTCCAGCACCTTGGCATCGACCAAAGTGCGATACCACCAGCCCTGAAGGAAGTGCCACAGAAAGCCCTCCTTGCCCTCCATGAAGCCCAGCTTGAAGAAGTAGCGGTAGCAGAAATAAGCAAACGAACGCCAGAACAGTGGCTGCCTTGCATACTTGTGCTTGCGCATGCGTTTTGCAAGAGCCTGCTCATTAAGCTGCTTCCCCTCGTCCGACTTAGCCGAACCGGTCAAGTCGTATTCCATATCAAGTAAGTCAACAGCCTCGCGTATTGCATAGCCAACATGCTTCTGAGTCCACCAACTGAGATTATTAAGATTGTCATCGGCAAACTCATTTTCAAAGTCCACAGAATGGCCTTCAGTCAGCTGAATGTGCTCATCCATCATACGAACTTCGCTGCTTGCTTTACCATATTGGAAAAGGCGCATCAACTTTATTACAGGCATGCCACGACGTATCGTGCGGCCAAGAAAAACACGACGGAGAGGAAAAACCACTCCAGTTACATCATCAGAGAGAGCAGGCAGCTTTTGCTCAAGTTCCCCTACAAGCTCCGGAGTTAGATATTCGTCTGCATCCAGACGAAGCACCCATTTTGTCTTTATATCGGCATGTTCCAGTCCCCAGTTGAACTGGGTGGCGTAATTGACCCATTTGTTCTGAAGAATGCGCACATTGTTATATTCTCCAGCAATCTCCAGCGTCTTGTCTGTCGAGAAGCAATCAATGATAAACACATCCTTTACTACTGGGGAAATCCGTTCCAGACAGCGCCGAATGTGCAGCTGTTCGTTGAAAGTAAGGATGATAACTGAGATATCAAGCATGTGTTATTTATCTTTAAGTCTTTTCAACGGATTCTTATATTCTTCTATCAAAGAATACAACGGTTCCTCTCCCTTGAAGAACACATCCGAATCAATGCCCTCATTATTAGTTAAGTGACACTCTTTCAGAATGCACTTTGCAGCCTTTTCATTCACCTGTTTCTTCCAACCGGGGAAACCAACCTGAATTATTTTTTTTGCATCACTTTTTTTAGGAATCAGCCCAAACACTTTCTTGGTATATGCATCCCTCACGACATCTATATAGTTTCCTTTCGGATTTTCAAAGTGGAAACCAAACTCACGAAGACGGGTATCAAATTGCTGATAAGTAATCAAATAAAATCGTTTATTCACTTGTCTGGTATGTGTCCTTAAAAAATGAGCTATAAACTCAATTTCCGGCTCATCATACTTCATAAACATAGAGAAGCCTTTATATTTATACAGCTCATTGGCAGCAATGCGAACACAAAGTTCCTCAAGTTTAGTCTTATGACATGATACAGTGAGCTTATTAACGTCAAGCTGGAGCAAGAGGCTCAAAAGGGCTGTACGCTTATTACAATCCTCAAAAGCATGATTCTTATCCAAGCCATACAATAGCACAGCCATTTTCTGATATATGCTATTCCATTTTTTCACGCCTCCAAATTCCACGAACTGACGATTTACCGCTGAAGACAATAAATCGAACGATTTTATACCGAAAAACACTTTTTCCTTCTGTTTCATAAAGTAGTCAGTCAGCACAAAATAGTTCTGTAACACTTGTAATTCGCTTAAACACCCCTTCTCACAAATTTCAGATGGTCTATATTCACGAACCATTCTATCGTACTCCTTCCTCAACGGTTCTGAAATATATTTCATTTAATCACAGATTATTCTTTTTTTGATAAATTTAGCAGGATTGCCACCGACAACATCATAGGACGCAGTACTATGGCATACTACCGAACCGGCTGCAACTACGCAGAAATCCTGTATCTCTATACCGGGGAGGATGGTTGAGTCTGTTGCAATCCAACAACCCTTCCCGATTTTTATAGGCCGTGTGACAAGGTCAAATGAAGGTTTGCTTATGTCGTGGGTTCCGGTGAGGAGATAAACATCCTTACCTATACATGAGAACTCACCTATTTCAATGGTAGCCATGGCATATATCCAACATTTCTCTCCTATCGAAGATTTATTGCGCATATGAAGATTCCATGGATAGTCAATGACAGCCGAAGGGTGTAATGAAACATTCATATCCACATCGGCGCCAAAGGCACGGACAAGCACAGCTCGCCATTTCCTAAAAAATGTTAAATAGGGGGGGTGAAACGAAAGAAAGTCTTGTTTATAACTTTCCACATCATATTTTTGACCTTCAAACGGGTCGGCATCTGATTGGTTTGGACCGGGTTATAATTCATCTTATTCGGATTTCAAGATTCTATTTTTGATAAATTTAGCAGGATTTCCACCTACCACAGTCCAGGGTACTACGCTTTTGAAAACAGCGGCGCGGGCTCCAACCACAGCCCCCTGCCCAATCGTTACGCCCATAGACACGAAAGCACCGGCGGCTACCCAAGCTTGATCTTCAATAATTATTGGAGCAGTAATAAGGGGATTCAGAGGGTTGGTTATGTCATGGCTGGCCGTGCAGAGATAGGCGCCTTGACTGACAGTTGAATTGGCTCCTAAATGTATCGGTGCTACATTATAGCAATCCACATCCGAGGCAAGACAACTATAGGCATCCATTGTCAGATTGGCCGGGAAATATACTTTTGCAGAAGAATAAACAACAGCCGTAGATGCAATCTTTGCACCGAACGCACGCAATAGCGCACGCTTCCAGCCCGAACACATGCTGCGCGGCAACGGACGTGCCAGCAAGCCCCATACAACGCACCAAACCAGCCTTATCAGCTGATGCCGCCGGCCCAGCACATTATGATACCTTGAAAGGTCAATTACATTCTCATTCATAAACAAATTCCGGTTTATCACCTTCGCCTGCAAGCCATTTGTAGAGGGAGAGCATTTTTCCCCCAAGCACATCAACCGAGTAATTATCGCGTATGAGCCGTTTACCCTTTTCGCCCATTTCGATAAGACGCTCGCGCGGCGTCTTGACCATCCCCAATATGGCTTTGTCTATGCTTTCCTGATCGTTATTAATCCAACGACCGCAACCGAAATCTTCCAGCTCACGCCACGGCATGCCATTGGACGCAATCACAGGCACACCACGAACAAGGGCCTCCGTGACGATATTGCCGAAATTTTCAAAATCACTTGGTACTACCAGCAGCGACAACTCAGTAATTGCCGTATCTTTTTCTAATCCACTCAAAAAACCGGCGAATTCAACGTTCGCAAGACCAAGACGCTTCACTTCATTTTTAAGGAAGGACATATAGGTCTCATCTCCGCCACCGATTATTACCAGATGGCTGTCTTTCAGTTCATCTCGTAAATTCCCGAAAGCGTAAATCAGACGCTCAATGCGCTTGCGGGGATGTATACGCCCGAGATAACCAACTTTAAAGACTCTTTTTTCAGGAATAGGGCGGTCAATTATTCCCGATATATCAATAGGGTTTGGAAGCACCGCCACAGGATTGGTGAATCCGAGAGCACGATAATGCTCCATTTCCTCTATGCATGTGGCTTGCACGCATGCAGCCTCTTGCAGGACACGCCGCTGATACAAAGCCATCATCAGGCGTTTTGGCAGCGCATGATGCGCCAGAGCCTGCGGATACAGCATGCCGCGGGGAGCCACAACGTAAGGCTTTCCCTGCCGTTTTGCATACTTTGCCACAGCCAGGCCATGATGCATCCATGTGCCGTGAATGTGGTATATGTCCACATCCGGCTCAGCCCTGAGACATTCGGTTATATTGTCAACATAGGCGAACGGAGCGAAGCGACTGCGGTGTGTCAGACGCACTCTCTGTTCAGGATCATACAGTCGGCTACCATCCAGCGGAGCCTCACAAAGTCCCACGCACGTAACGCCGGCATGCTCCAGCCCACGCATGGTCAGACTCATGCTTAATGCCGGTCCACCAGCACGAACATCCAAAGATCCGGAATGTAATGCTTTCATTCAAATCTCCCTCCTGTAAGATAATTAAGCACAGACGGACATAACATTTTTAGTAACCGCTGTAAAATGCAACAAATAAAAATGGTAGAAACAACAACTGCAGCATATGTCAAAATTAAAGACAACAAAGAGTGCGGTGTATGTATTATCAAAAATAATTTCTTAATAAACTGTGCAAAGATTAAGTGTGAGGCATATACAAAGAACGAATATTTTTTGAACTCGTCCAATAATCCAACTTTGTTTATCCGGTCAAGCATCGGAATAGATATATACGCACATACACCGCCAATAATTACACATATTTTTCTGAGAGCAACGCTGCTACCGGATGTTGTGTCCCTAAACATATAGTAACTACAGATGACACAGACTGCAAGATACAATAAAATAAGCATCGCCCACCATCCTCGTGACATCAACTCTTTAGTTTGCAATTTATTGTACTCTCTAAGATATATTCCAATACTAAAAAACAGAGATGGCTCCAGAAGGAACCGGTATTTTCCATCAAAAATCCAGGCAGTAGCAACTATTATAAGAAAAAGATATTTTAGATACCGAGTCCTTATTACTGCCACATATAAAGGAGAAAGTAAAACCAAAATAAAAAGATCCCGAATAAACCATAGGGATCCGTTGATAGGATGTATTAACGAAACATTCATTAATGAACTAAAATTCAGAGGAATTATCTTATTAAAGAATGAGGACAGAAAAGGAATATGAGGACATATTACAAATATTAAAACAGATATGGCCGACCATAAAATAAATGGTATTAACAAAGTTTTTACTCTTGATTTCAGTTTTAGTTCATACGAATAATTCTTTGCGAGAAAATATCCTGAAATTCCAAAAAATACCGGAACTGACACACGAGTAAACGTATTGAAAATAAAATTGTTGAATATCAGCATCCCATTTGTAGCCGAAGATACTCCTACCACACAATGCATCATAACAATAAGTATCATGCATATACTTGAAAGACGGGATATGCCCTTATTCTCTGTTTTCATATATATATTAAATTAAAAGCCCTGATATAATTCTCAACCATTGTATGCATGGAATATTTTTTCAAATATTCTTCCATCGCATTATGTACAATAGATTGTCTGAACGACTCATTTCCAATATATTTCTCTATAAGTTCTGCATATTGCTCAGCGCTATTGACGTGAGCCAACAATCCAGTCTTATTATTTATTATGATACTCGCCGGACCTTTTGAACCTTCAAAAGCAATGGTTGGAACTCCATAAGCCATAGCTTCAATAATATTAAGGCCAAAACCCTCATGAAAAGAGGCAGATATCAGCATATCCTTATTAGAGTATATCTTATCTTTATCAGAACAAAATCCGTAAAAGATGACATTATTTTTAAGATTATTATTTGCAACATAATCCAATATTTCAGCCTCGTACTTTGCATCAGAGACAGAACCATATATATGCAACACACAATCTTTACCTTTTTTTATTAAAAGATTAATAGCCTTTATTATTTCAAGTTGATTTTTTAATGGTTTGATATATCCCACCATACATATATGTTTCCTATGGGCAGATATATTTGTCTTAACATTGATACATGACGGCCTATCAAATCCATTTGTAATAACCTTCACCTTCGCATCCGAAACGCCGGCATTGAAGACCAACGCTTCTTTCTGAGTCGGTGACACGGCTATAAATTGAGCGACACGTTTAAACGTTATCTTTGCTATCTTTGCCGCCCTACCCGATTTGGCGGCAAATTCCCTTCCATGACTCTTATAATCACCTCCATGACTAACAAATATTTCCTTTTTTCGCCAAGGATATAAAAAAAGCAAAATGTGACTGAAAATATCATTTATAACGACTCTTCCTCTAAATTTATGTACTAATCCATAATACTCATACATAAATTTTATCCAGCCTTTAATCCCAAATGGAGCTTTAATGCCAATACATTCAACGTAATTCTGACATGCATATTCATATAAATCCGAATCTGAAAAACACAATAATATCGGTCTATACACCCCATAGTCAGAGATGCGCCGAATCAATGATATAACCACACGTTGCATTCCACCATTAGAAGAAGCAATAAACATCGGAAACAATAAATCAGTCTTTTCCATATCCACTTAATGTAACAGAATATAAACACCCTAAAAGGCAATAAAGCAACATATAGTACCAAATATGTACAAAAGAGCACACAAACATACTTGCTCCGAAAAGAACTATGAAGCAACTTAGAAAAGACAAAGTATATTTATTATACTGTTTATATAAAACAACTACACGTTTCCAAAGCTGAACCATAATTGAAATGAAATAAATCAAGGCTATAGCCCCGGCTCCATAAAGAATCTCACAATAATCGTTATGTGCACACGTGTTAAGCCGATTAAAATATTTCCAATTGTCAACACGAAAACTTTCATAACCACTACCAAAAAACCAATCGGAAAAATCATTATAGCTAAGAAGATGAAATGTATGCTCTATCAAATCATCTCGCCCTGAGCCACCATCCTCTGCTGCATTTTCAAGCCTATCCATCAATAACACTCCATCCTCGTTATTAACCAATACCACCCATAATATCATCAAAATCAACGATGAATATATTATAGATCTGCTAAAAATACCCTTATGGGTCCTTACTGTTATATATCCAAGGCAAATCAATATAAATATAATAAATCCGGAACGTTTAAGAGCAACCAAACATCCCAACAAAATAACTACCAACAGAATTATTCGTATGTGATCTTTTCTCCATAAAAAAATAAATGGAGATATTGCAACAAGAGTATTACCAGCATTATTCTGTAACGTAACAGTAGTTCGCAAATTGGCCTCCGTCGAAAGTCGCACAAGATTGAAATATGCCAAAACAAGTCCGACTATACCTACATATTTCATATATGACACCTTGTCAGGCTGTCTATAAAAAAATATGGCTGAAATCAAAAACAAAATTGGAAAAAGCAATGAGTTATTGAATTGCAATAAAGTAATATTTGGAATGGCAAAAAAAGCTGAAATCATAAGAACTACGGCATACCCTACCATAGTGTACATTAATTTCTTCTTATATAATTGCTGATAATTAAAAAATATGTACAAAAGTCCTGAATATATAATATATTCAGCCGTAATTTCCTGAATTGGTATTTTGGATACGGCAAAACTTTTCAAAGCTGCCGCAAATAAGATACTCAGGTAGTATATAAATTCAAGAAGTCTCATTTCAGGCTATTCAACATAAATTGCTTTGAATCCGTAATAGCATTTGCCAATTCTTTTCTATTATATACAAAACATTCGGCCTCAGACGGTATTTCTTCAACAGAAGAAATTATTGTCCTAACAGAGAACCTTTTTTTCAAGTCGAGCAAACGCGAAGCCCTATAAGAAAGGGAATAATATGCAATCAACGGAACATTATACTTCATAGAAAAAACACACCCATGAAACGAATCGGTAAAAACAGCCTTTGCGTGACGTATAAGATTTAGCCATTCATTTGGTGTTGCATCGCATATTATAATATCAGCTCCGATTGTACCCGTGGTTGAAACAGACGGAATAATTACCGATACAACCTTTTCACACTTATAGATTTTCTTTAATTGTTCTATCGCGGCTTTATTACCACCACATATTTCAGAACCCAATATGTATACGAAAATATAATCAAAATCGAATTTATTTTCAAAATGAAAATAACTAAAATCGTATAGGAACGTAGGATCGACAACAAGATGATAATCCCTGGTATATAATGATTTATTACAAAAACTCAATGTCGTCTCGTCTCGAACAGAAATTGCATCAAAATCAGCAAGTAATCCGGCAATTTTTTTTCTATTAAAAAAGGAAGGTAATGGATTGACAGAACAAGCTGCATATGCTATTTTTTTACCGTCGAACTTCCAATCAAAAAAATAAGTCAGATATTCTCCGTCTGTCACAGACCATATTTGATCACTTCCAACCACTACACAATCGTATTTCTTACATAAATTTCCGATATTATCCTCATCTGTAAGAGTTGAACGTTTAAGATACTGCTCTATAAACAATCTGTTTCTTTCAATCAACTTCTTAGAATCTACGCCTTTGGTATTATATGGTTTTTTCTCAAAAAATCTTTTAATTGGTGTTCGTCCAGATATAATATTACCGAAAAGATACCATAAACGCTTTTTTCTAGATGTTTTTTTTGTCCTGCGAAAATGTATTATCTCAACTTCATAATTCATTTCCGTAAGATAATTCTGCAAAGCCAAAGTCTGTAATATACCTCCGTAATTGGTAATATAGTCAAGTGTGAGAATGCCTATTTTCATTTGTTTCGCATTTTTTCAATATAACCTTTAATAACAAATATTGCCCTTTTAGTTAGTGATGATTTATTTCTCATTACAATTGATTCTATCGCATCTATTCCACCCTCCACATACGCAGTCCAAAATTCACAATAGCCCGTCGGTTGTTCTGCACTGTGAGATATTGCGGGATTATTGCCTTTGGCAATATCAAAATCTACCTGTGTTGCAATTATATCCTTACAACTATCAACAAAAGCACATCCCTTATCAGTATACAGCAAAAGCAGAGACGTGCCGTAAAAATCGTAAAGCGATGGATAATTGTTTTTTATGCCCCAAAAGTCAGCCATGCTGATGTCGCTTAAAGATTTACCACTTTTAGCCGGACAACTAAAGCATGAAGGCCTTAGATTTAGATTGGACAGGAATCCAAGCATAAAAGGATTACCGATTCTATTTTGAAAGAATTTGCAGCCTTTTCCCGTTTTATCATTATAATGGAAAGAAAAACCATACCGTTCCCAACCTAAATTTTTATCGCGAAAATTTATCTGATGAATATTGCCTACAGAAAGATAATTTTCGTAATAATTCAAATAATCATTCCATATACGGGGACTTGGCACACCATGACAAATTACTTCCACCTTTATCAGCAAATCTCCATAATCCTTACGAAGGAACCGTTGCAATCCGGCTATTTGGCACGATGTACCTGAAAAGAGTACCAATCTTCCATTTTTTAAAAAAGCCTCGGCTTGACGATATGAATCACCAATATTACTTTGAACATATTTTGATCCGACAAATACATCTACCCCCTCAGCATCCTCACAAAAAGAATGTCTTACCTCATTGTTTTTGTTGAAAGACGCTCCGAACACAACACCGCCATCCGCTATAGCTTTTAAAGCTAATGTTTTAAAAATTCCACCTGAAGATGATTGTTTTTTAATATTTATATTTGCGTTTCTTGCTGCACATACTTCAACTGGAAATCTTTCGTCACATTGGTTAATAATCGGACAAACACGCTCACATATATGACAATCAATACAGTGTGACAAATCTACTTCAGGATAAGAAAAACCTTTCGCATCCTGAACCATAGATATGCATCTCTTGGGACATGCTTGTTCACACGCATTGCATCCACAGCAATCTTTTTCTGATTTTATATCTATCATATACTCCGGCGTAACTTACTGAAGACTTGTATAAAAAACTGTTTCTCTCTGTTATTAAGGGCATATATCCACATAAAAATACAATAAGATATTATCATTGCAATACCTCCTAACAATAGATTCTGCGGACGTCCATAATCTATAAACCTCCAGCTTGTCAATCCCACTCCTATAAGTAAAATAGGAACAATTGATATTTTTCCTATCTGCTGCCAAAATGCAACTATATCAAGGCCTTGTTTCCTTTGATAATATACATTCATAACAAACCCTTGTCCCAAAAGTAATGCACCTCCAATCGCAATGGCACAACCTATTGCACCATATAATTTTGATAACCATATTTGAAACAAAAGACTTACAATAGCAATGGCTATATACATCAGCGACCTGAACTTTAATTGATTTCTAGCCTGAAGAATGCTAATTCCTATATTTTGGATTAATGGTATAAATAAAGCAACGAAAAAGATCAGAGTTACAATGTATGATTCAGAATACTCGTTTCCTGCCCATATCACAATAAATCCTCTTCCTAACACTACAAATCCGCACAAAATTAAAAACAAGACAATTGATTGTATGCGGCCGGTTGAGATAAATATATTTGATAATTCTTTATGTGAACAATTCTTCGCCACCATATTTGTTATTTTGGGAAGCAGTACACCAGAAATTGCTGATGAAAAAGTCATAAACATATGCTCTAAAGTTATTGCTACCGAAAATATAGAGACCGCTATAGTTCCTGAAACAGAGCCAAGGACAAACTGACCGGTACTCCAGTATATTCTATCCATAATTGCATTAAGGAATATCCAAAACGAATATGCACTTATTTCTTTAAAGAAAGGCCAGTTGAACCGATTAAAACGAATTTTGATTTTTAATTTACAAAAACAATATACACAATTAAGCATCAGAACCCCTATATTAAATGCTGTTTGAACAACCACCATTGCGATTGCTTTATAGCCCTCATATAATAGCACAACAATCAATGCGGTACTTAAAAGTAGTCTTACTATTTGCACTAGCTTTTGAAATACAAAATCTTCATAGGCTGTTATTATAGAACCAAAAATACTGAACGGAAATGTGATCGCTAAATTTATCATCAAGAACACCATCATTTTACGTGCCAATGACAAATCTTCGGCAGTCATGGTTCTATCAAATAAAGCATCCACATTTAAATACAAAAAACAACCAATAACAAACACTATAATGCCTATAACACTATATACAATAGTAAACATTCCGAACATTTCCCATTGTTCGGAATGTTTTTGAAGAGCCCTAAATGTCGCAGTGTATCTAATAATAGCATTTCCAAAACCGAAATCCATTATCGTTAAATATGCAATAAGCGAAGCAACTAAAGAATATAGTCCATACTCATTTTGTCCAAGCATTCTAAGCATGTACGGCGTATATAATAGTCCTAACATAGTGTTAAGACCTATTATTATATAATTAAGTAAAGCCCCGGCTTTTACCTGATTCATATAAATAGACTATATATCGTTAGTGAATTAAGGTCAGGTATGCAATATCACTTTCAAAATTGATACGATCTTATTAATATTTAATTATTATAAAATCAGGAAACACTACGATTCAATTTGATGACTTTCAAACAACTCAATATCTTATGGCATCAGTTTAGACGGCGTATTCCACCTTACCGTATATTGTGCTTACAGGATGGAGGGAATAAGTCGTTTCGTGAGCATCTTCATCGTAGGTTTCGGACAACACGAGGCGGTCGGCGCAGTGGGCATCGGCCAGCTTTATGCGCTTCCTCTCGTATTGGGTCAGGAACACTTCGCGGGGTATACGTATCCTCTGACTATACTGCTCATAAGCCTCTTCGGCCGAGGTATTCACATCAGCAATATAACCGACGAATTTGCGCAGCTTGTACAGCGCATCGCCTTTGGGAGGGTCAATTATACTGAATACAAGCACGGGGTAACGCTCGATGCTGTTTTTCTCGGCATCTGTGCTGTATTTTTTTACATATATACGCTGATTGTTGAAGATACTATAGTCTTTCATAGAATTGCCGCATACGAGCATCACTTCGCAGTGGCTGAGATCGACGGTGATGCCATCAATTTCAACTTCCTGCGGAATATTGCCAATAACGCTCTTACGGGCTGGACAATATTTATCGACTTTCCCGGCCTTGGTGACGGAAAGAGTGTGTACACCGCCCCATAACAGAAGTACGATGCATCCTGCCATCATCAATATAAACATTATTGCGAAAAGTCCTGTACTCATATGTCAATTCGTTTGAATGTATCTCAATCGCCTTGTTTGTAGAAGCGATATGTTATCGGTCTGATATTATGTAGGGAATCTTGGTGTAAATCTCAGTAGTTTTGAATTTTAGTTAAATATATTTAAGCGGATATTTTAATCTCTCTTGAATATGTCGCGGGTGTACACTTTCTCGCGCACGTCGTCAAGGCAGGAGTCGTAGCGGTTGGCGAGAATGGCTTGCGAGCGCTTCTTGAAGTCGTCAAGGTTGTTGACTACGAGGCTGCCGAAGAAAGTGGAGCCGTCGGAAAGCGTGGGCTCGTAGATGATTACGGTGGCTCCCTTGGCCTTGATACGCTTCATCACGCCCTGAATACTGCTCTGACGGAAATTGTCGGAGTTGCTCTTCATCGTCAGACGGTATACGCCAACCGTGAGAGGATGCTCGCGCTCGGCCTGCCACGATGCCGACTCGGCATAATAGCCGGCACGCCGGAGCACCTGATCGGCGATGAAGTCTTTGCGCGTGCGGTTGCTCTCCACTATGGCCTGAATGAGGTTTTCGGGCACATCGGCATAATTGGCAAGCAGCTGCTTTGTATCCTTAGGCAGACAGTAACCGCCATAGCCGAAAGAGGGATTGTTGTAGTGCGTGCCGATACGCGGGTCAAGGCCTATGCCCTGGATGATGGACTGTGTGTCCAGATGCTTGAGCTCAGCATATGTATCAAGCTCGTTGAAGTAGCTGACGCGAAGGGCCAGATAAGTATTGGCAAACAATTTGACTGCCTCGGCCTCCTTGAGCCCCATAAAAAGCGTGTCGACATCGGGCTTGAGAGCGCCTTGCTGCAACAAGGCTGCAAAGATACGGGCCTTCTCCTCAAGCACAGAGGGGTCAGTAAGCGACATAATTGCGCTGTTCTCGGCATCTTCACCCTCTATCATCTTCGGCACACCGACGATGATGCGTGAAGGATAAAGATTATCGTACAGCGCCTTGCTCTCACGCAGGAATTCCGGCGAGAACAGCAGGTTGAGCCGCTTTGTGCCTTTCGCGGCATAACGCATGTAGAGCGTACGACTGTAACCGACGGGTATAGTGCTTTTTATTATGATGACAGCATCGGGATTGACACTGAGCACCAGATCAATAACCTCTTCGACATGACTGGTATCGAAATAGTTGCGCTGCGAGTCATAGTTGGTAGGCGCGGCTACTATCACGAACTCAGCATCGCGATAGGCAGAGGCGCCGTCGAGAGTGGCTGTCAGGTCAAGTTTCTCCTCGGCAAGATATTTCTCGATGTAATCGTCCTGTATCGGCGATTTGCGGTTATTAAGCATGTCGACCTTTTCAGGTATTACATCTACTGCCGTCACTTTATTATGACGTGCGAGAAGCACTGCCAGCGAAAGGCCCACATAACCTGTGCCTGCTACTGCTATATTCATAATCTTTATTGAATGGTTTATATTGATATATGAAAAACGTTATTTGCCGTTCTTCTTGCCAGGCTTGCCATAATCGTAATGGCTGGCATATCCATAATTGTAGCCATAGCGGAAGCCATGTGAAAGAGAGGTCGAGATTGTGGAGGTTCCGTTGAGGATCAGCGCCATGGCGCGATACTTCTTCTGGCGGAATGTGTTTTCAATCTCAGGCAGCATGGCGCGCTCGAAAAGGCCTGCACGTATGACGAACACCGTACGGTCCACATACTGGTCTATGATCTGTGCATCAGCAACTACCTCAATAGGCGGACAGTCGATGAGAATATAATCGTAATGATTGCGCAACTCCTTGAACATATCGGCGAAAGCCGGCGTTTCGAGAAGCTCGGCCGGATTCGGAGGCAGAGTGCCTACTGGAAGCAACTGCAAGAGTTTCGAGTCCTCTACGTCACGGATGACACTGTCGAGACCTATGGAAGGATCATTGAGATAGTCAGCGAGTCCGCGATCTGGACTTCCGACATAGCTGGAAGCCGAACCATGGCGCAAGTCGCCGTCTATTACGAGTACACGTTTGCCTTTGAGTGCCAGACTCTGGCCGAGATTCATGCTGATGTAGCTCTTGCCTGAATGTGGGTTGAACGACGTCATAGCCAATACATAAGCTCCCGAAAGGTCCTTGGGACGCAGGAACTCGAGGTTTGTGCGGAGCACTCGGAAAGCCTCGTTTATGATGTCGCGATGTCCCTCGCGTACGGCAATGGCATTGTCCGAGTTCGGGCTTTTGCTACGGTCAGCATCCGGAGCGAGAGGGATTTCGCCCATGAAGGGAAGGCTTAGGTTCTCCAGATCCTTGCGCCCGCGTACCTTGGTGTTGCTTATCTCGCGTACATAGGTCACGCCAAATGGTATCACCAGTCCGAGCAGGAAGGCTATCATCAGGATATTGCGCCGGTTGGGCAGAACAGGCACACCGGCCGCACCAGGGCGGTTAACTATGCGCGTATTGTAGGCCGTGAATGCCTGCGACAGTTCATTGTCCTCGCGCTTCTGAAGCAGGAACAAATAGAGGCTTTCTTTCACTTTCTGCTGGCGCTCTACACTCAGCAGATACTTGGCCTGGCTGGGATTGCTCGCAATGCGCGATATTGTCTGTGCCTCGCTACGCTGGAGACCTTTGAGCTGCGTCTGAAGCTCGACAATCTGGTTGTCAACGGTCTGCACAATGGCGCCACGCTGTGCCGCCAGCTGTTCGTCGATGGTCTGAACCAGAGGATTCTTCTCCGACGATTTCTGAACGAGAGAGTTGCGCTGGAGTACATTCCTGTTATATTCGTTAATCTGCTCTGCAAGCATCGGGTTGGATATACCCGAGTTGGCGGGCAGAAGGCGGTCCGACGCGTTATCAGCCGTAAGGTAGGAACGGATATAGCGCGTCATCTGCAACTGGTTGTTAATTTCTACAATTGCCGATGCCGTACGTTGGTTTTCAGTCATGTACATCGACGATGCAGCCTGTACGTCAGGCACAAGGTTGGCGCTCTTAAACGAAGAAATATCGGAGTCAACATTACCGAGTTCGCTCTCGATTACGCCGAGGCGTTCTTTGATAAAATTGCTTGTCGATACGGCCACCTGATTCTTGTCGCGTATCCATGCTTCGTTGTATACACCTATCAAGGTGGACAACACATCGTCGGCGCGACGTGTCGACTGATCGGACATTGTAAGAGTCAGCACGCTTCCCTTCTCCTCTTTCTGCGTCACGCCGAGACGTCCGCTGAAAGATGCCTGTGCAGCACTCTGAGGTACCTTGCGCACAATAATATCAATAGCAGCCTCTGCAGTACTACCCTCAGGCACCTCATAGTCAACCGAAGGGGTCACTACCACCTTACCAACCGGAGTAGCTATGCTGTCGCCAACATTACCAGTGAAATTGCCGTCATATTCCTCATCAGGCGTGGAAAGGCCGCTAATAGTCACTTTCTTGTCCTTTACGGCCAATTTGAACTGAACGGCATCCTCCTCTCCAAGTCCAGCCACAACGGCATGCACAGGCAGATCAGGACCATAGAGCAGTTGATTATGAAATGTGCCCTTTCGATAATAATTATAATCAAGACCAAGACGGCTGACAACCTCAGTCATCAGGTCCTTGGCCTGCATAGTAGAGATTTCGTTAACTATATTGGTCTTGCTCTGAAAAAGACCCATCGTCGAAAAGTCTTCCATTCCGGCGGTACGTCCTTTGTTCTGCTCTTTTATCAGGATTTCAGCCGACCTTGTGTACACCTTCGGAGTACGCAATATATACAGATATGCCAAACCCATACACACAACCAATGAGGCTATAATCCACGGCCAGTGACGAAGAGTCAGAAAGAATACGTCGCTTAAAGGGACAGACGCTGATACTGTGCTTTGCGCAGTATCGGTGGTGTTATTGTTTTCCATTTTAGGAGAATATTTTAAAGATGTAATAGCAACAAGAACTTGGTCTTATTTTGTTGTAGTCACAATGAATGTGGCGATAGTGATGCCAAGAGAACCGATTGATACCCAGAACGAAGGCGACAGAGCCACGTTGCCGCTGGGTGTAGCGTCACGCTTTTTTTTGTCATTAGGCTCCACATACACCACATCGTCCTGTTGCAGATAGAACACAGGCGAAGCCGCCAGCGACGACATGTCGGTCATGTCTACTTTGTACACCTTCTGCGAGCCCGACTCATCAGTACGCATTACCGAGACATTCTCGCGCATACCTGTAGGCAGCAGATCGCCAGCCATAGCTATAGCGTCAATGATGTTCAGACGGTCACGGTTGAAGTCGTAACGTCCCGGACGGGCTACCTCACCGATTATGCTCACACCCGTATTGATAAATTCTACGGTGACTACAGGATCTTTTACAAGTTCCTTGCTTACAAGCTCATGCTCTATATATTCGGCAACTTCTGCTCGACCCATCCCCGCTATATGCAGTTTTCCAAGCACAGGGAAAGTGATATCGCCTTCGGGGCTGACCGTATAGAAGCTCGTGCGTCCGTCATTGCTGTTGTTGGTTCCGCTGAACATTGACGAGCTGGTAGAGGATGTCACGCGCGTCTGTTGTTGCAATAAATTAAATTGTGCCGACAATGCAGCATCCTGAGTGCTAACCAGAATGGCAAGCTTGTCGCCTGGACGCACACGTATGTCAAGTTGCTTTGCAGGAGTTATCTCACTTCCGGACTGTACATCCTGGAAATAGGCCACATTCTTCGGTGTGCTGCATGCGCTCATAACAAGCAACAGCAATAAGGATATATATTTGACTTTCATAATGGTAATATTTCTTTATATCAGACAGAAAGACAACGTCTCTCTTTTTTATTTACAGAAGTTGTATATATTCAGGTTTTACCTCAATCGACACGGAAATAATACCGGCAACTTCGACGACCACACGCTTGCGATGCGAACCACGCAATGTGAGCAGACGTCCCTCCAGGCCGTCAACCATGCCTCCCACTATACGTATCTGTCGCCCGAGCATATCAGGCGTTATTTCTCCTGGAAGATAATAATGTGGTGTTTCCGTAGACTCAATAGCACGTATAAAACGTTCCATATCAATATCGCGCACCGTCATGGGATCATCAATCGTATGACCTGTACAATATCTGTACTGTAAGTTCGGCATTTTATTCACGTAAGCATCAAGCACCGCTTTGTCCTCATGCGCGAACAGCAGATCCTGAATCACCGGTACATCCCGACGTAATTTCTTTCCGCCTATAGTAGTCAGCACACTTGTCATAGGAGTAAAAACCTCTATTCCGGCGTCACGTAAGTCATCAATCGCTATACGTTTCGCATTTCTACGCTTAAGATCTCGCAGAACATACCACCGCTTTTCACTTCGGTTTTCAGGCATAAAGTTATCAGAAAGACAATTTTCCAAGTCCTGCCTTACGTTATAGTTTATTAACAATAAGGCAGTTACATGTGCGTTTTATCCAAATATGACGTTTACCGGAATGGCATCCGCCGTATGAATCAACCATATCTCTCGATAACTCGACTGGAGATTGGAATAAAGCCCCAAAATAGTAATCTGTTTGACAGACTCACCATTTTAGGTCACAAAGATACGCATAAATCTTGGAAAACACCCTATATACAGCGCTTTTTTTGTATTTTTGCACCCGACAAGCTGCTTAGAATGAATCTGCAACCAAACCAAATACCATATAAAATTCCACAACCAAACAATATGGGATTGGTTCGCTATGTACTTGCTATAAGCGTTCTCATCGGACACTTCAACATAATTTTCTCCACAGATTTCTATCAGCCTGTTTCATCTTATAATGCCGTAGGATGCTTTTTCGCTTTAAGCGGATTCCTTGTCACCAATAGTTGGCTCAAGCATCCCAAATGGCGACTATTCCTCAAAAGCAGATGCATAAGACTTTTGCCGGCCTATTGCGCTACAGTGATATTATTTGCAATAGTATTGTACTTTTTCTCATCTGACGTGCATTACTTCACATCCTTACAATTTTGGAAATACATCGCTGCCAACCTGAGTTTCATGAATTTCATAGAACCAGACCTTCCGGGAGTGTTTACTTCCAATACCATGACCTGTGTCAACGGATCATTATGGACAATGAAAGTAGAATGGATGCTGTATTTTACTACACCTTTTGCCATATTAGCTCTATGCTCATGGAAAAAACGACCTCTTGTCGTTTTCGCATTCATATACTTTGTTTCCATGCTATATCGCCTTACTTTCATATGGCTTTACATATCCACAAATGCAGAAATATACAATATTCTGTCCCGTCAGTTTATAGGACAGTTGATGTATTTTTATTCAGGAATGTTGATATACTTCTACTTCGACGTATTCATGCGGTTGAAATGGTGGATACTCCCAATATCACTTATACTTGTACACTCCCTGCACAATTTACAAATATTCAATTTAACCATCGAGCCTTTTGTAATCTCACTGCTCGTCATATGGTTCTCAATGATAGGACGATGGGGAATATGGCTACAACGCCACAACATTTCCTACATTATATACCTCGTACATTTTCCCATACTTCAGATATGCATGCAATACATGCCGATGCATAGCAGTAAATTAAGCATACTCTTAATAGCCATAATGCTTTCAGCCCTTATTGGTTTGGTTATTCATGTATTGATAGAATTACCACTGCAGAAACGCTTATTGCAGGCCAACACATTTATAATAGGCAAGTAAATTAAATCAGAGATAACGCATCATCACCGAAAGACGTTCCACCGTTTCAGCTGCTGATAGATGACGACGGTCAATGAGATCAGCGGCAAGAGCATGTGCCGCATCGTGCGTAGCCTGCATCCTGAACAATCTGTCGAAGAAATCTATGTTTCTGTCGAAAATAGCGTCTATCTCATCTTCTCCAAGCTGAACCTCATCCGCTGCACCGCTTTTATGAATAAAATCGCGTATGGCAGTTTGTACGTCAGCCGTCAGTGGACGACGGTGCTGCACGTAGCTGCGACTCATAGCATTGGCAACAAGCAGACCAGTTCCCAAACGAAAATGTTTCAGTATTTCGCTCCATGCTATCTTGGCTGACAACCTCGGATTACCAATGAAATAAAATTCCGTACCGAATTTCACACAATCATCAGCAGATGCATCTATATCTATGCCCGATAAAGAATCTTCGCAGTCATAGGCTACTACAGCTATCGCCATGCCGGCCACGCCGTAGCTTTTATCCTTCTCGTCGCTGTATCGCAGAATATTATCGCAGTCCATCAGTTCACAACCATAATTTTTGTTACAGGTTTGCCCGAAACAGAACCGCTTGCGTTCTGCGAGGCGAACACAAAATAAACACCCGACCGCACGCGTTGGTTTGAGTTGTTGCAACCATCCCATACGTATGTGCCGCCTTCGCTTGTTCCCTGATGCACCAGATTTCCGGCCGTATCTGTTATCTTAACCAGTGAATTATCCATCAATCCGCTTATCGTTATCCAGCCTGTATAATCCGGTCGTACTGGATTCGGATATGCATACACATCTTCATAATCCTCTGCTGCAGGTGACGAATCACTGCTATATTTTACTACACCCTTGTCAGTGCCTACATATACAGTACTGCTTTTGGGATCGCAACATACACTAAGCACTCTATTGCTTGGCAACAGAGAATTATCAGTAGTAAAATTATCTATAATTTCAGTTCCGTCAGCACTCACAAGATATACACCTGAATTGCCTGTAGCCATCCATTTCCTATTGGAAGCATCAATAGATATATCAAATATATTCTGCCCGGACAACAAATAGTCGGCATAGTTCGTACCATCATTACGCGGAACCTTAGGTCTGCGCACATGAAGCACTCCTCCGCTTATAGCTGTAGTGATATCGGGTATAACAAAATTAGAATTGGCTGTTCCAATCCATATTTGACCGTTATGATCCTCTTTTATACATTCTACAAAATTAACCCTTAATTCTATTCCATCCTGATCTACTACACGGTTAAATACATATCTGTCAGCAGCATCCAACTGTGTCGGAGTTCCCTTATGATCATACACAAGAATACCGCTTGTACACTCATGATTAGTACTTACCACTACATAATTACTCCTAGAATGATGTAGCACCACAGAGCCTTCACCTTGCTCATATCCTCCCAGGTCAGGAGCAAGCCAGTCGGAAGGTTTTATCATAGAAGTATTACTTAACAATGCAGCGGGAAGTATATGTATGGCTTTATTGGTTAAAGATGTATTATTGCGAACAGAAAGCCACAAATTACCATATCTGTCAAACGATACATTACGACAACGCAAAGCCCATTTCTCATTGAATGGTAGTTTAGTACCATCTATTATATCTATATAAGACCCGTCATCCGCGCTCAATATAAATATACCCTTTTGATAATTGGCAATAAAATAACGCGAAGCATCTGTAGGATCCTGCACAAGCAACTGAGTACCACCAGTCATCTGACTGCCATTATAATCATAGCATGTCACATCCCTTATTTCTCCATTCTCTATTATATTGGTTGTCTGCTTTAAACTGAAATCAACCTTATTGTTACGTAAGGCATCATATCCAACATTAGTCACATATATACGGTTTCCATCCGGAGTTGGTATTATAAACGCCGGATAACTGCACGTCAGCGCCTCAGGACGTGCCGGATTGCGCAAAGTTGTTACATTGTCGCTTTCGCCGACCTTGTATTCCCCTATTCCTTCCGCATCCGAAGCCCACACACTACCCGACATACCATCCTTTATGGCAAGAGTCTTGTTAACGAAAAAAGAAGGAAAAACCGTCGATACCCATCTTCCGTCAGCATGGTTGAATTCTCTCAGAGTGCTGCCGGATACAAAATATACATTGCCATTGCTACCCGTTGTAAATGGCATCTGAATATTTTCCTGTCCCGCCACCTTAAGACTGGTTATGCCGCCAGAAGTAACATCCACCTCTACAGTAAAAACATCTTTGTTGGTTGTATACGCCAACAGATAGCGTTCTCCAAGACTATGCATCTCCACAGGCATGAAACTAAAAGTAGCTATCTTGCTGAACGAATTGAACGAATTATGCACACTGTTCTTATCGGACAGATATATAACATCCTGCTTTACAAGTACTACCTTTCCATCTATCTCACCGGCATAGCTGAAAGCCTCGTTATATATTCCGCTGTCAGCCACACGATAATTTTTGTCGTCTAATGCCACAAATCCGAAATCAGTCGACATATATATTCGTCCATCAGAGTGAAAATCAATAGAATTCACAGTCTTGGATGAAGATATATTCGCATCACGTATATCCGGGATATTAACAATACGTCCATTGTCATACAGCAGATCCACGTTCGACGAATTATAAACTATCACAAGATATCCCTTCTCAGTATTGTACGCTATGCGCTCTATCTGCACATCGTTCAGACCATTTAGGCTGGAGTGGTGACGCATTTCGTCTGTACGCGTATTCAGACTGAAAAGATTGCCGCTTACAAGGCAGTATACCGCGTTCCGGCCATGCACCAGAGCATCCGCACGACCACCATACACAGGCATTATATCCCAGTTGCCCGTACTCTGCGGAGATGCTACGAAAGATGTTATTACAATAAACAGAAGGAATGAGAGGTGTCTTAACATAATCAGAATGTAGATTCAAGAAATTCAAGGAATTTTTTTGTAGCCCGGCCACGATGACTGATGGCATTTTTCTCGTTGCTGTCCATCTGTGCAAAACTGCGTCCGTCGCCGTCTTCAGGCACAAAAATAGGGTCATAACCGAATCCGGCACTTCCGCAGCGTTCCAAGGCTATCTTGCCTCGTGCTTCGCCCTCAAAGCAATGTACGTAGCCCGAAGCATCAATGCACGCTATTACCGTGCGGAACCGTGCGTCTCGCATCGTCTCGCCTTTCATGCGCTCAAGCAGCAGACTCACGTTAGCCTGCGGGTCGCAGGCTTCGCCGGCAAAACGCGCAGTATGAACTCCGGGAGCGCCATCCAGTGCATCTACTTCAAGACCGGTATCGTCGGCAAAACATGGCAACCCGTATCTCTCGTAAACCCACAGAGCCTTACCACGAGCATTTTCGTCCAGCGTAAACCCATTCTCAGGGATATCCTCTGTGCAGTCTAAATCCGCAAGAGATTTTATTCTGAAACGAGAGCCGCAGATACGGCGCATCTCCTCCACCTTGTGGAGATTATGCGAGGCAAATACGAGTGTTACGGGCTGTTCCATCTTATGACTAACGGAATTTATTACAGATTATTATGTAGCATTAGCCAAGTACCACATTCACAATCTTGCCGGGCACCACTATCACCTTCCTTATAGTCTTGCCTTCTATCCAGCGTGCAGCCTGCTCGCTCGTCAGGACGGTCTGTTCCACGTCCTTGGCATCAGCATCGGCCGGCATAGCCATGCTGAAACGTGTCTTGCCGTTGAAGCTCACTGCATAGTTTACGCTACTCTCCACCAGATAGCTCTCGTCCAGTTCGGGCCACTGCGCGGCCACGATACTGTCGTCGCTTCCGTGGCCGAGGGCAATGTGCCATAATTCCTCGGCAATGTGCGGAGCGAAAGGCGACAGCAGCACTGCCAGCGGCTCAAGCACCTTGCGCGAAGTGCAGTGTTGCTGCGTAAGTTCGTTCACACATATCATGAACGCGGCCACCGACGTATTGAAAGAGAATCCTTCTATGTCCGAAGTCACTTTCTTTATAAGTTTGTGGAGAGAGCGCATGTTCTCTGCCGTTGGCTCTGCATCGTTCACAAGCAGTGTGTCGCCCTTGAAATACAGTCCCCAGAATTTCTTCAGGAAACGGTTCACACCGTCTATGCCGTTTGTATCCCACGGCTTACTTTGCTCAAGCGGACCGAGGAACATCTCGTACAGACGCAATGTGTCCGCACCATAGCGTTCAACTATGTCATCCGGATTGACAACATTGAACATCGACTTGGACATCTTCTCCACGGCCCAGCCGCACAGGTATTTGTCTTCGGCATTGAGCACGAATTCCGCGTCGGCATACTCCGGACGCCACGCACGGAATGCCTCTGTGTCCAGCACATCGTTGCTCACGATGTTCACATCCACATGTATCGGCGTAGTGTCATAAGCTTCGCGCATGTCGGCCGACACAAAAGTATTGGTGTTTTTAATTCTGTACACGAAATTGCTCCTGCCCTGAATCATTCCCTGGTTCACGAGCTTGCGGAAGGGTTCTTCCTCCACTACCGCACCAAGGTCATACAGGAACTTGTTCCAGAAACGGCTGTATATGAGATGGCCCGTGGCATGTTCGGTTCCTCCTATATAGAGATCCACATCGCGCCAGTATTCGTTGGCCTCTTTTCCCACGAGAGCCTCGTCGTTGTGCGGATCCATATATCGCAGATAATAGGCCGATGAACCTGCAAAACCCGGCATCGTGTTCAACTCCAGTCGGTATCCATCGGCCGTCTGCCAGTTTTCGGCACGGGCCAGTGGCGGCTCACCGTCAGGGCTCGGCTTGTAGCTGCTTATCTCCGGCAGGAGCAGCGGCAGTTGCGAGTCGTCCAGCATATAGGGTATACCGTCCTTATAATATACCGGGAAAGGCTCGCCCCAGTAGCGCTGACGACTGAATATGGCATCGCGCAGACGATAATTAACCTTCACGCGTCCTATTCCTTTTTCCTCTATATAGCGTTTGGCGGCAACTATTGCTTCTTTTACCTCCATGCCGTTCAGATTAAGATCCGGACCGCAGCTGTTTGTCACCTTGCCAGTCTTGGCGTCGAAACTCTGCTCCGACACATCCACTCCCTCTATCAGAGGAATGACGGGCAGATCGAAGTGCCGTGCGAAGGCATAGTCGCGGCTGTCATGAGCAGGCACAGCCATTATAGCACCCGTGCCGTAGCCGGCCAGCACGTAATCGCTCACATAGACAGGCACACGCTTTCCGTTGAGAGGATTTATAGCATATGCACCGGTAAACTCTCCGCTTACCTTTTTATCTATCATGCGCTCGCGCTCAGTCTTGCGCTTGGTGGCCTCAACATATGCCCTTACGGCCTCACGGCGCTCAGGTGTTGTCACCTTATCCACATACTCGCTCTCGGGAGCAAGTACCATGAATGTAACGCCGAACACAGTGTCAGCGCGCGTTGTGAATATATCGAGCACCACGTCGCTGTCGTCCACAGCAAAGTGCATTTCCGCACCCTCGCTGCGGCCAATCCAGTTGCGCTGCGTTTCTTTCAGCGAATCCGTCCAGTCCAGTCGCTCCAGTCCCTCAAGCAGGCGCCCTGCATATGCGCTCACACGCAGGCACCACTGATACATCACTTTCTGCTCAACGGGGAATCCGCCGCGTATGCTCAGTCCTTCGCTCACCTCGTCGTTGGCAAGTACTGTACCTAAAGCCGGACACCAGTTCACCATCGAATTACCGAGATAAGCGATTCGCCAGTTCATAAGCGCCTCGCTGCGCTGCTTCGCATCCATCGCCTTCCATTCCGCAGCCGTGAATTCCAAATCCCGGCTTCCTGCGGCATGCAGCCCTTCGGTGCCGTGAGCCTCCAGATGGGCCACAAGCTCGCTTATGGGTCTGGCAGCATCGGCGGCCGTATCGTAATAGCTATCGAACATCCGCTTGAAAGCCCACTGCGTCCACTTGTAGTATTTCGGGTCGCACGTGCGTAGCTCGCGGCTCCAGTCGTAGCTGAATCCAATCTTCTCCAGCTGCGACCTGTAGCGGTTTATATTGTCCACCGTTGTCTTCTCCGGATGCTGTCCGGTCTGTATGGCATACTGCTCGGCAGGCAGTCCGTACGCATCATATCCCATCGGGTGCAACACGTTGAAGCCGCGCAGACGCTTGTAGCGCGAATATATGTCGCTGGCTATATAGCCCAGAGGATGACCCACGTGCAGACCGGCACCCGACGGATAAGGAAACATATCCAGCACGTAGAACTTACGGCGACTGCTGTCATTATCCACCTTATATACTTTCTTCTCGCGCCAGTATTCTTGCAGGCGGGGTTCTATTTCCTGAGGATTGTAGAGCATTATATATCTTCTTTATAGTCTATTTTGAAAGTTCAAGCATTCTCTCTATGGGACGGCGTGCACGCTCGGCCACTTCCGCATCTATCTTTATCTCCGGAAGCTCATAGCGAAGAGTATTGTAAAGTTTCTCAAGCGTCACGAGCTTCATATAGGCGCAGTCGTTGCATCCGCACGTCGTATCGGTGGGCGGAGCAGCTATGAACACCTTCTCCGGGCAGCGGCGGCGCAGCTCGTGCAGTATGCCGCTTTCTGTTGCCACAATGAACTCCTTGGCGTCCGACTCCTCGGCATACTTCAGCAGCGCTGCCGTGGAGCCGACAGAGTCGGCAACGAGCGTAAGCGCACGCTTGCACTCGGGATGCACCAGAAGCTTGGCCGACGGATGCTCGCGCTTCAGCTCCATTATCCTTTCCAGCGAGAACTGCTCGTGCACATGACACGCCCCGTCCCACAGAACCATATTACGGCCCGTAAGGCTGTTTATATGGTTGCCGAGATTGCGGTCGGGACCGAACACAATCTTCTCGTCGGACGGCAGCGAATCTACCACCTTGCGCGCGTTGCCGCTTGTCACCACTATATCCGTAAGAGCTTTCACGCCTACCGAAGTGTTCACATAGCTTATCACCGTGTGATCGGGATGCGCCTTCACAAAACGCTCGAATTCCTCCGGAGGGCAACTGTCGGCAAGCGAACATCCGGCGTTCATGTCCGGAATCAGCACCTTCTTGTCGGGGCACAGCAGCTTGGCGGTCTCGCCCATGAAATGAACTCCGCACACCACTATTATCTCCGCATCGCGGATGGTTGCCGCATACTGGGCCATCGCCAGGGAATCACCCACGCTGTCCGCCACATCCTGCACCTCCGGGCGCTGATAATAATGAGCCAGAACCACGGCCCGCTTCTCCTTCTTCAGACGTCGTATCTCCTCAACCAGATCCACTCCGGCCGGAATCTCCGCATCCACGTAGCCCTTTTCAACAGTCATTATATAATCTGATAGAATTTTATTAAAAAATTAAATTTAAAAAGTAATAGTAAAAGCTGTCGATAACACCAATAACTTTATGCCTTTTTGCTTGCATATATGGGTTATTGAACTCCCACACCATGTTATCAATCATTATAAACAGTCTTAATCCATGTAGTATAGATATTTATGTACTTTTTCAACACTCTGTTTATAATCTGCAAAGTTAATAATTTTCGATGGAAATCCCCGTTAATAACGTTGAAAACTGCGTAGAAAACACTCCCTAAACTTTATCTCACAGAATTGCACACATTTCACAGCCTTTTTTATTAAGCAATTCCACCGGAAAATCCAAATACACTTATTGAAATCTATAAATTACTTTTCCACACTTTTCAACACACTTCTAAACATTATATTTTATAAAGGAAAGCAGCGATTCGTTTTGATAGCTAACAGAATGCAATTTACGGGAGCCCGCGGAGCGCGGCGGGCAATTTTCAGCCCATGTGTGAGGAGGCGAAGCCGACGAGCCATGGGTTGCGGGGTATAAATACCTGCGCAGCAAGCTCCGGCAGGATGCGCAGCTGCGCCTTTCCGGATGTTAGTCCGTGGAGCCGTCGGTGTGTGCCCGGACCAAGGTCCGCAAGCACGCGCTGTCGCTTCCTGCCGGAGCTCGGCGCGTGAGATGGGCGGTCTCCTGACCCATGGCTCGTCGGCTACGCCTCCTCACGCATGGGCTGAAAACTGCCCGCCACGCTCCGCGGGCTCACGATGTCGGTAGGCGTTTAGGTAGATCATGCCTATGCAGAAACACACCATAATCGTCCTCTGCATAACTTTCAATCCAAAAGAATCAACAAGCCTAACATAGAGAAAGGTCCTGCAAAAAATAATATTATTGCGCCGATGCAGAAGACGGTTGTGATACGGTTCCATTTTTTGTGCCACTGTTCATCTTCTTTCTCGAACTGCTTAAAATATCCCAAATATCTGTCCTTTGAAAACACAGCTTTATAGGCAGGAATATAACCTATAGCTATTGGAAAAATTAATAACAGGATATTCCATACATTAAAATCTAAGTTGAAATGTAATCCCAAAGCAAAAAGCATATATCCGAAAATGCCTGTATAACAAGAGTATGTGTATCCGAACCAATGATTCGCTTCAGCTATATGAATGCTATTTTGGGAGTTTACACGCCATTTATTGTATTTATTTAGTTCAATAGCCTGACGAGAGAAAAAATTCTCCTGATATTCTTTAGTTGTAATGCATTTTACTATTCGTGAAAGAATAGGATGTATGATGTTCTGTGCAAAACTATGCTGTTTTATCTTGCGGCGCCACATGCAGTAATGCACTGCGTTCAGAAAATATTCAAACGTTATCCCAGTCACGGCTGTAAATACGGAGAATTATAAGTCAAAATAAATACATATAAAGAACATTGAAGCGAGACCCAACAATGACATTAAGATGGCACCGATACAGAAAGTTGTAGTTATACGACTCCATTTTTTGTGCCATCGCTCATCTTCTTTCTCAAACTTCTTGAAGTATTCAAGATAGCGGTCTTTATAAAAAACAGCTTTATAGGCGGGAATGTAGAATATACCTATCGGTAGTCCTACAACCAATAGTACAACAAAATACATGTCATGAATATATCTCATTGTGAGAGCCAAAAGGATAAAGCTGATATACCCCGGATAGCATGAATACAGATAGCCGAACCAATGGTTGGCTTCAGCAATGTGTAGGCCGGTTTGTTTGTTGACTCTCCATACGTCAAATTCTTTTTTTCCTATTGCCTGACGAGTGAAAAACTTCCCTTGGAAATTTTTAGTTGAAAAGGATTTCACTAAGAGTGAAATAATAGGTGTAACTGTCTTGTTTACGAAATTTTGTTGTTTTATCTCACTACGCCACATGCAATAATGTACTGCATTCAGAAAATATGTGAATTTATTTCCAATCATTTTTATAATTATTTTCCATATATTTTATCTACAATATATTCTCCAATTTCATCGCCTTCATATCCACAATATATTTCCATTGCCGAACAGCTGGCCGGAGGGGTCGGTATATTTAAGAGGGTTGTTAAGGCAATAGCTGTATCGGTTGTAGCTCTGTGTGAAGCCCGGAAGCTGGACATAGTTGTCAGGGCTGAAGAAGCGGCCCAACAGCGGGTCGTACAGGCGTCCGCTACCCTGACATACCACCCCATTCTTTGCTCCGAAATATTCCTGTTACCATTCGTGACCTGCATTGGCGTACCATGTCAGAATAATATAGAAGCGAAAAGCATCCCTTGAGTATGCATGGCCGCGTATTCCTATATCGTAAGATTTATAATTGTTGTACACACCGTTACTGTCAAAAAATACAAATGGACTTATATTTTTGACTTTCATGGCTGTAAGCAAGATTTATTTATGATAAAATGGTCGTCGGCAAAATTACGAATAATATATTGCAATTCAAAATATTGAAGAACGATTGAATTGCAAACACCGGCAGACGTATCGAAAAGGACGCCTGCCGGTGTTAAATTGTCTAATTCTATCGCACGCGGGTGCAGCCGGCGGCGGTAAGGAGATCGTTGAGGATGTCGGCATAGTCGCCGATGAGTACAACGTGGTGGTTGCCTATGCTGTTGCGCAGGAAATAGCTCGCGGGCTGGTTGAAGTGAAGACGCACCTGCGTGCGGCACAGATTCTCGTGCGTAAGGTTTTCCTGAAGATAGGCCGATGTCACGAAGTAACGGTCGAGTTCCTGGCCGCCGCATTTCACTACCGTCACCTTGCCTTCAGGCAGAGTGCCGCGCACAGCCACGCCACTCTGGCTCTCGAAGTGGTTGCGGAGCACGAAATTCTGCGTTTGGTCCAGGCCTATGGTGCAATGGGCCAGCACCACCTCGTTGCTGTAGGTGTCTATACGCGAGGGATTGGCCATGAAAGACGCCTTACCGGTTGCCGCCTGCACCAGCATCATGGTGAAAAGTGTCTGCATGTCGCCCTCGCAACCGGCCATGATGCCGGCATCGTTCAGCATCGAGAGAGCCATGCAGCCGGTTGTGCCCGTGCGTTCGAGCAGCCGGAAGCATGCCAGCGTGATAGCCGACAGGTTTTCTTCCTCTACCACACGGCGTATGGCCTCGGCCAGGCGCATGGCTTTCACTACGTCGGCTCTTGTCGGTTCCACGCAGCCTTTGGCGCGTCCGAGCAATCCGTCGGCAAGGGATGCTACTTCTTCGTCGCTTATGCTGTCATATATATCGTAGACCTTTTCCAAAGGTATCTGCACCGTCTCTATGCCCCAGCGCTCGCGAAAAATCTCGGGGTCGATGTCGCTGGCGATAAGCCAGTCGGATGGACGTCCTATCACGCCTATACGCTTGCCGGCGAGCTTGGCGCGGACGTCATGCAGACGGCTCAGCTGCACAAGGCGCGTGGCTATCTGGGCCGGAGTGCCGTGTACCACTTCGCTCGCCCTGCCACGTGCGCGCAGATACGACGCTATCTCAAGCGATGCGGCAAGCGAATTGTGTGTGCCGTCAGCCACGAGGAGCGTCGGGTCAGGCAGACTGTCGTAAGAGGTATTTACCTCGCATTCCACGCCGCCCGTGGCAATGAACAGGGCGCGGAAATCCTCGTCGGGCAGTGAGCGCGCTTCCTCCGGCGTGAGGATGTTGACCTTGTCGAAGTTCTTTTCGAGTTCGTTCACGAGTGCTTCGTGCGAGCTGCGCACCATGTTTGATTCATGCAGCACCGAGGTGTAGGCTATGAGATTGAGATTCATGGAATATATGGTTTAAAGAAGTGTCAGTCAGTTTGTTATTCTCTTGCTTGGCGCACAGCTTCCGCTATGTCGCCTATCGGTAGCGTTGAGCAGTCGGTCTCTATGTGCATCCGGTCGTCCGGTAAAATGGCGGCAGTAGCCCGGTTGAAATGTTCGCCGAGTGATATGTGCATTCCGGCATCGAGCAACTGTCGCGCCAGCTCGGGGCCGCCTCTGAATCCGTGGACTATCCACGGCTGAGATGGTCTGATGGTCCGGTACGCACCCAGCAGCTCGCCCCACGCCCTGACGCAATGGATTATCAGCGGCTTCCCTACCCTTTCGGCCAGGCGTGCATGGCGCAGAAACAGTTCTTCCTGTATTTTTAAGTCAGCTCCGCGCAGTCGGTCGATGCCGCATTCACCTATGGCTACGATGCGCTCGTCTGATGCCGCGGCTTCCACTGCGGGCCACAACTTCGTGGCCTCGGCGCTTCGCCAGGGATGCACGCCAGTGCTGAAACGTCCGGTCGCAGGTAGCGGCAATGCATCAGGCTCGATATTGATTATGGCCTCGAGACCGGCTTCAGGATTGTGGGTATGTGTGTCGGTCAGGTTCATGGCACGGGGTCATAACCGCTGCCTCCCCACGGATGGCAGCGCAGTATTCGGCGTATGGCAAGCCACGAGCCGCGCAGCGGGCCGTGACGGCGCAAAGCTTCCAGTGCGTATGCGCTGCATGTGGGCGTGAAGCGGCAGCAGGGCGGAAACAGGGGCGATATGCAGGCCCGATATATCAATATCGGCACACACATCAGCCACACTGTCGCCTTGCGTATCATTGCGTGGATTGGGATTGGTTGCAGAATGACGAGATATCACTCAGCAGACGCAGCATCGCGTGGCGCACGCGTCCGTAATCCTGCGGCGAATTGCCCACATAGACGAAAGCTACGTCGATGCGTATGCCTTCGGGCAGCGCACACTCGTGGTGGTGCAGTCGGAATGCCTCGCGTATGCGTCGGCGCATCAGCACGCGGTCCACGGCGTGACGCAGGCGCCGCTTGGGCACCATGATGACGAAAGCGATGGGTGCGTCGCTGCGTCGTCCGGGATTCTCGCGCCATACGGCACGCAACGGGTAGCACAGCGCAGATCCGGTGCTGCCCTGTGACGGAGCAAAAAGCGCCTCTATCGCCGTGGGCGAACAGAGGCGCTGCTTCTTGTATAGCCTGAATTCCGACGTCATGCCTGAGGCGTTGCTTCTGCCTGATTGGCGTGCAGATAGTTGTCTATCGCAAGGGTCATGGACGGAGCCTCGGGTGTCGGCGCGGCAATGTCAACGCGCAGGCCGGCTTCTTCGGCGGCCTTGGTGGTGGCGGCGCCGAATGTGGCTATCGCTATATCGCCCTGCTTGAAGTCCGGGAAGTTCTTCACCAGCGACTGGATGCCCTGAGGGCTGAAGAACACGAGCATGTCGTAGTCGAATGGCTCGTCGGCCGCAAAGTCGTTGCTCACCGTGCGGTACATCACTGCGGGCGTGAAGTTGATCTTGTTCTGGGTCAGCAGAGCCGATTCCTTGCCTGTGTTCACATCGCTTAGCGCGAGCAGGTAGTGATCGTTCTTGTGCTTTACCATGTTGGGAATCACATCCACGAAGCGGCCCGTCTTGCTGAACGTGATTTTGCGCTTGCGGTAGATGATGTATTTCTGGAGATAGTTGGCGATCTGTTCCGACGAGCAGTAATATTTCTGAGTGTCGGGGATGCTAACGCGCATCTCCTCGCAGAGGCGGAAGAAGTGGTCTATAGCCACTTTGGCCGTAAAGATGATGGCATTGAAGTCTGGAATATTAATTTTCTGCGCGCGGAAATCCTTCGCCGAAAGACCCTCCACTTTGATGAAAGGACGGAATACTATATCTACTCCATACTTTTCCGCTATGTCAAAATATGGCGATTTATCGGACTCAGGCTTTGGCTGGGAAACTAATATTTTCTTGATTATCACTATAGTAGAGCTTTTAGTGTTGTAGCGTCGGACTATTGCCTGCCGACAATGTCGAGGGCAATCCCGCCGATGCATATAAGAGGTACTATTTCAAGGGTGCAAAGGTACAAAATAAAATAGATTAAAGAGATAAAACCGTTGTAAAAAATTTTAAATCCTTTGATGATGAATATCAGCCGGGCCGACACATATATGACGGCTGCCGTCCACAGCATGGCCGTTGCGGCCGACGGATAGAACACTATTCCGAGCGTAGGAAGCGCCAGCGCCATGCCGGCGAGTCCCTGCGAGGCGTTGAAGCCGTCGAGCCACTGCGAAGCGCCGCTGCGGTCGGGAGCAAAAGCGTATCCCACTGTGGAATATGCACACAGCTGAAATACATAATAAGCACCGGCCACACCCATCAGCCGGAGCGTGTCGGCAAGCGACCGGGCCGAATCGGCCACAGGTCCGGGGCTGAAAAATGCGTACAGAAGCACGCCGCTGTATGCAGCCAGCTGTATTGCCAGCAGCAATTGCACACGCCGCCGTCCCGGGCTGCTTTCGTCGAATGCATTCTGTCTGCGGCGCACGCTCCACATCTGCTGCGCTATACTGCCTATCGTACGGCTGAAACGACTGTAGGCGAGTATGCATGCTATGAAAAGCAGAGAGAGCAGCCCGAGCACCAGAGAGTGACCGGCCGGATTCATCATCCGCGGCTCGGGCTCCATGCCACCGGTCCACGCCGGAGGCGCCGATGCTGACTCCACTATGCTCTCGAAGGCGCTCATGTCAAGAGGTTCCTGCTCCACCATGGCGTTCAGCGCATGCGTCAGGTCGGCGTCGAACGGACGCGGGGCGCTCTCGCGTGGCATACGGAGCACCGCGTCGGCCACCGGGTCCGGCGTGAAGGCTGCCTGCATTGCGGGCCTCGCTATAGAGTCGGCGATGGAGTCAGGCATGTACGGGCCTATTTCTTGTCGGCAAGCAGGATTTCAGCCAGACGCTGCACACCTTCGGAGGCGCCTGCGCGGATGACATGTACGGAGGCGGGTACGTCGGCCGGATTCGGGTCGATGTAGTACACCGGCACGCCCGGACGCACGTAGCGCAGCAGTGCGGCCGCGGGATAGACGCTGAGCGTGGTGCCGATGATGACGAAGATGTCGGCCTGTGCGGCTATTTCCGTGGCCGGCTCGAAGTTGGGCACGGCCTCCTGAAAGAACACGATGTGCGGGCGCACGTGGTGGCCGTCGATGACGGTGTCGGGCGTCGTGGTCTCGCCCGGCTTGAGGGTGTACACGAGGCTCTCGTCGTCGATGGCGCGCACCTTGCGCAGCTCGCCGTGCAGGTGCAGCACGTTGCTGCTGCCTGCGCGTTCGTGCAGGTCGTCGACGTTTTGCGTGATTATGCGTACGTCGAAGTGCTTCTCCAGCTCCACGAGGCCGAGATGGCCGGCGTTGGGGCGCACTGTGTCGAGTTGTGCGCGGCGCTCGTTGTAGAACTTGTGTACGATGGCCGGGTCGGCGGCGAAGCCGTCGGCGCTGCACACCTGCATCACAGGATATTTCTCCCACAGACCTCCCGCATCGCGGAACGTGGAGATGCCGCTTTCGGCGCTCATGCCGGCGCCGGTGCTTATGACAAGTTTTTTCATCAGTCCTCCATGAAGTTTATCTGGTTGGGGTCGTCGTTACGGGGCGCGGGCTGGCGTCGTTCGGGTGTCGGAGTTGCCGGCGGAGTCTTGAGGTTCATTGCCATGCGGCGGTCGCGGTTGAAGGCGGGTGTCTTTTCGAATCGTTCTATCATCTCGTCGTTGTCGAGGCTTTCGTCGTCAAGGATGATGTATCGCTGCCTGTCCTGGGTGCGCACCGTCTCGCCTATCTTATCCTCGCCGTAGATGTCGCCTATCTTCTTGATGTCGATGGCGGGGGCTTCCGGAGTTTCTGCGGCGCCGGCGCGCTCGCGCGTGAGAATCATCTCAGGCTCGTGGCGGTCGTTCTCCTTGATTGTGACGTCGAAGCCCGAGGCAAGCACGGTGAGCTTGACCTTGTTGCCGAGCGATTCGTCGTACTGGATGCCCCAGATGACCTCCACCTGCGGGTCTATTTTGCTTACGAAGTCGTTGAATTCGCGGGCCTCGTGAGCCTTGAAGCGCACCTCGGCCTCGCGCGAATAGCAGAGGTTGAAGAGCAGGTGCTTGCTGGAGAATACGTCGGTATTGTTGAGCAGCGGCGAGTTGAGCGCGTCTTCGATAGCCTTGGTGACGCGGTTCTCGCCCTCGCCGTATCCTATGGAGATGATGGCCGTGCCGCCGTCGCGCAGGGTGGTGTCGACGTCGTTGAAGTCAAGGTTGATGTAGCCCTTGTTGGTGATGATTTCCGATATGGAGCGTGCGGCTGTCGCCAGCGTGTCGTCGGCCTTTGCGAATGCGTCCTCGAATATTTCGTCGGGATAGATATCGGTAAGGCGTTCGTTGTTGATGACGAGGAGGGCGTCCACGTAGTGTCCCATCTCTTCGGCACCTGCCAGGGCTTTGTTTATCTTCTGGAGGCCTTCAAAGAGGAAGGGTATCGTCACGATGCCTATGGTGAGCAGTCCGCGCTCGCGGGCTATGCGGGCCACCACGGGCGCTGCGCCCGTGCCCGTGCCGCCGCCCATGCCGGCGGTGACGAACACCATGTCCACCTCGTTGTCGAATATCTTGTCGATGTCGGCCGCGCTCTCCTCGGCGGCGCTGCGCGCTACCTCGGGCTTGGCGCCTGCGCCGCGGCCGCGGGTGACGGTGGGGCCGAGCAGCAGTTTGTTGGGTACGGGCGACAGGTTCAGAGCCTGCCGGTCGGTGTTGGCGACGACAAACGATACGCTCTTGATGTCCTGCTTGTACATGTAGTTGACGGCGTTGTTGCCACCGCCGCCTACGCCGATGACCACAATGTGGTTCGGCTCGTCGCTCTGGTTCTGATATTTATCGAGATACTGATTGTCTTCGGGTGCCATTGTGTGGGTCTGGTAGCGTTAGTTAAAAATCGTCGTCTATATCCTCGGGACCTTTGTTGCCGATGAATCCTTTGCCGATGCGCGTGATGATGCTGCGCAGTCCGCCGAAGCGTCCTCCGTTTTCCGGTTCGGTGTAGGGTTCCTCGTCCGGTTCGTCGATAGTATCGTCGTTTAATTTGATCTCTCCTTTCTCCTTGCGGCGGCGTTCTTTCTCTTCTTCGCGCCGGCGACGTTTTTCGCGTTCTTCGCGCTCGCGTTCTATCTCGTCGTCGTCCTTGAGGAGGTTGTTGTCGTCGAAGTCGTCGTCTCCGCGCCAGTTTCTTCCGTGGGTAGGACGTTTGCGGTTGTAGTCGTCGTACTCCTCGCTGTCGTCTTTGTGGGAGAAAACGTCGTCTTCCGGTTCCTTGCGGCTCGGCAGCTCGGTGAGGTCGCTCTCGCCGTTGTCTGCGTCGGGCCATGCCACCAGAGCCATGATGTCGAGGCTGTCAAGAGGGTCGAGACCGGTATTGCCGGGGCTTACGCTGTTGTCGGCCGGTGCGGTGCGCACGCGCATCTTGGTCTGAGTCTCGAACAGTTCGGCCATGCGCCTCATGCGCGATGCGCGGCCTGTGAGCACGATGCCGCCGGGAAGGTCGGCGTTCTTGAATCCGGCCTGCTCTATGCGGTGCATGACGTTGGCGATGATTTCTCCGGCGCGGGCCTGCGTGTAGCTGCTTATCTCGTGGGCCTCGGCCGTGGTGTCGAGCTGCGGGTCGGGGATGGCCGACGCCTGGTTTGTCTTGATGTATTCTGCCTGCTCCTCGGTGATGCTCAGGCCGGTGGCAAGGTCGCGGGTGATGTTGCGTCCGCCCATGGGGAGGGTCACAAGCGCCTGGAGGCTCCCCTCGCGGTGGATGCTTATGGTAGTGGTCTCGCTGCCCATGTCGACGAGTGCTACGCCTATCTGCTGCTCGGAGGGCGTGAGAGCCATGCGTGCGATGGCGAGCTGACGGGGTATGTAGACGCGTTCTATGGGTGTGCCCTGGCTGCCTCCGCCGGTCAGGCGGACGCGGTCAAGGTTGGTGCGGTTGTCGGGCGACGCGAGCACTACGGTCATGTCGGCATGGATGCTTGTGCCGAATGTGCCTACGGGGCGGCTCACCTGCGCGCCGTCGACGGTGAACGAGCGCGGTAGCACGGCCAGTATATGTCGGTCGGCCGGCAGCGACGCCGTGGCGTCGCGCTTCAGCCGTGCCACGGTCTCGTCGGTGATTTCCACTTCGGCCGGCAGGCGAACGTCGGCGACGGCGTGTACGGAGCTTACCGAACGTCCGCCGAGGGCTATCCTCAGTCGGGTGATGTGCCTCGGGGCTACGGCGGGGTCGTTCTCGAGGCGGCGCAGCACTTCGTCGGCGCGGGCGGCCACCTCCTGCACGTTCTGCACGCGGCCGTGGCGCACACAGTTTACGGCAGGCACTTCGTGAGTCGCCACGAGCGTTGTGCCGTCGCTGTCGCGGCGTGCAACGGCGCCCTTCACCTTGCTGCTGCCTATTTCGAGTACGGCGATGTATCTTGCATCCATGAGTTCAGATTTTTATATGGGTAGAGGTTTTCTTTAACGGGTATATGCGTCGTCGGGTATGATGCCGTTGTCAGGGTCGTCGGGGTCGGTGCCCATGACGGTCTCGTTGTCGGCGTCGTTGTATTCCACTTCGGCCACGGCGAGCTCCACGGGCGCGAGATGACCGGGTCGGCGGCTGGCTACAACCTGGCCGCGCCATTTGACGCTGATGGTGTCGTAGCTTTCCCAGCCGCGCACGCGCGGCACGCTGCGGTAGAAGGCGCGCAGGCGGGTGAATTTGTCGTGTACGTCGGTGGTGTCGCCGAAGTTTATGACGTGTCCGCGGATAGACGGCACGATGATGATGTCGCCGTCCGGCTCGCTTACTACGGTGCTTACCAGGGCGTCGAGTTCCGTATCGGCGGCTATGTGGCGCAGCAGGGGCAGCAGACGCGCGGCGGGGTACTTGTCGCTGAATGTGCCGCACACTACGGGCACGTCGATGTGGAAGCGTGCCTCGGCCCCTATGCGCTTGCCCTCGGCGTTGATGTAGTACGACCGGTGGCCCCCCTTGTCGAAGACGCGGGCCACGGGCACCATTGGCTGTACGTCGATAGCCAGGGTACCGTCGTTGAGCAGGGCCACGTTGGCATGCTCTATCTTGTCGGAGGCGTTGAGGCCGGCCTCGATGCTGCGCAGTCTCAGCGACTTGCGCTCGGCGCCCTTGCTGTAGCCGTGCACGAAGTTGCGGCTGATGTCGTCGGCGGTGATGAAGCCGGTGTGGAGGGAGTCGGCCACGCTGATGCGCATGTCGCCCACGGCGGCGTGCCCCGCCATGCCGTTGGTGCCCGCCATGGCGAAAGCCAGGTAGACGAGCATTACAACGGTGCAGGCACACATTATGACGGAACGCTTGGTCATATATTTCTATAATATTCAGCCACTTGCGGCAGCAGCAGACTCATGTCGCCGGCACCGCAGGCCAATAGGATGTCAAAGTTACGGTTTTTCAGCCAATCTGCCAAATTGTCTTTGTCTATGAGCTGCTTGTCGGCGCAGCGTACGTCGCGCAGGATGATGTTGGAGCTGACGCCCTCGATGGGGAGCTCGCGCGCGGGATACAGGTCGGTGAGCACCACGGCGTCGGCGCCGCTGAGTGCATCCGCGAACTGCGGCGCGAAGTCGCGTGTGCGCGTGTACAGGTGCGGCTGGAAGGCCACGGTCAGGTGCCGGTGGGGATAGAGTGCGCGCACGCTTGCGATGCTGGTGCGCAGCTCGTCGGGATGGTGGGCATAGTCGTCGATTATCACCCTGCCCGGCTGCGCTTGCTTCAGCAGGAACTGGAAGCGCCTCTCCGTGCCGGCGAAGGATGCCATGGCGCGGCGCGCGGCGTCTGGCTCGAGGGCGCCGGTGAGCCATGTGGCGGCCAGGGCGGCAACGGCGTTCTCGATGTTGATGTCGACGGGCACGCCGAGCTCTATGTCGCGCAGACGACCGCCGGGGTGTATGAAGTCGAAGACGATGGTGCCGTCGCCCACGCGGACATTCTCGGCGTGGAAGTCGCCGCCGTCGCGCGAGTATGTGAAAACACTGACGTCGGCGCCGGGTCTTGGTTTCAGCTTGAGACCGGTGTGGACCACGAGCGCGCCTCCGGGGCGTATCAGCTCCGTGAAGTGGGCGAAGCTTTCCAGGTAGGCCTCCTCGGTGCCGTAGATGTCGAGATGGTCGGGGTCGGTGGCCGTTATCACGGCGATGTGCGGGTGCAGGTGGTGGAACGACCGGTCGTACTCGTCGGCCTCGGCGACGGTCCAGGGCGATGTCGGCTCAAGCAGGAAATTGCTGTCGTAGTTGCGCAGTATGCCGCCCAGGAAGGCGTTGCAACCGCAGCTGCACGTGTGCAGGATGTGCGCTGCCATGGCCGATGTGGTGGTCTTGCCGTGCGTGCCAGCGAAGCATATAGCCTTACTGTCGGCGGTGATGATGCCGAGCGCCTGTGCGCGCTTTATCATGCGGTAGCCGCCCTCGCGGAACCATGTCATCACGGCCGAATCTGCGGGAACGGCGGGAGTGAACACCACCAGAGTGTCCTCCGGGTTGCGGAAGTCTTCGGGTATGGCAAGGGCCGGGTCGTCGTCGTAGCAGAAGGCGACGCCTTCCTCCTCCAGGTGGCGCGTCAGTTCGGATGGTGTGCGGTCATAGGCGGCCACGGCGCGCCCCTGCGAGAGGAAGTAGCGCTCGAGCGCAGCCATTCCTATGCCGCCTCCGCCGATGAAGTATATATGTTTCATTTTTGAGTTTATAGTTGAGAGTTTATAGGTAAGAGGGGGCGGCCGGAGGCCACGCTGTTACTTTTTGTTCTTGGCGATGATGCCGGCGATGATGTCGACTATGCGCTCGTCGGCGTCAGGTAGAGCCATGGCCTTGATGTTGCGGCTCATGGCCTCGCGGCGTGCGGGGTCGGCGAGCAGGTCGGTGACGGCTGTCACGAGGCCGGTGTCCGCGTCGGCGTCCTCGACCATGACTGCGGCGTCGCGTGCCACGAGAGCAAGGGCGTTTTTGCGTTGATGGTCCTCGGTGACGTTAGGCGAGGGTACCAGCACGGTGCATTTGCCCAGCAGCTGGAGCTCGCTGATGCTGCCGGCGCCTGCGCGCGATACCACGATATCGGCAGCGCGATAGGCTATGTCCATCTCGGAAATGAATTCCGTGGCGCGTGCGCCCTCCACGCCTTTGGTGGCTTCGGCGGCGAGTTCCTGGTCGCGTCGCCCGGTCTGCCAGAGCAGCTGTGCGCCCGCGTCGGTGATGCGCTTCACGCCGGCGCCCACGGCTCGGTTGACGGTCGTTGCTCCGAGGCTGCCTCCGACCACGAGCACAAGGGGCTTGTCGGGGTCGAATCCGAGTTTGCGCCGGGCCTCCTCGGGCGTCAGCGGGCATTGCAGCAGCGACGCGCGCACAGGGTTGCCGGTGAGGTGTATCTTTTCGGCCGGGAAGAATCGCTCGGTGCCTTCGTACGCCACGCATATGGCGTCGGCCTGCTTTGCGAGGAGCTTGTTGGTGACGCCGGGATAGCCGTTCTGTTCCTGAATGAGGGTGGGGACCCCGAGCTTCTGCGCGGCCTTCAGGGTGGGACCGCTGCAATAGCCTCCCACGCCGATGGCTATGTCGGGCTTGAACTCTCGCACGGTGCGTCGCGCCAGGCGCATGCTCTTCATCAGCAGCCACAGCGTGCGGAAGTTGCGCCAGAGACGTTTGCGGTCGAATCCGGCCACGGGCAGCCCGACGATGGGATAGCCTGCGGCGGGCACGCGCTGCATTTCCATGCGGTTGTCGGCGCCCACGAAGAGTATTTCAACGTCGGGGTAGCGGCGGCGCAGTGCCCCGGCTATGCTGAGTGCGGGAAAGATGTGGCCGCCGGTGCCACCTCCGCTTATGAGGACTTTCATCTTTTGAGTTTATAGTTGATAGTTTATAGGTAAGAGGGAGGAGTCAGCAAGCTATTATCTAAGCCTTAGACCTTAGACCCAGGACCTTCAAAGAACCGCCGGGTTGTCGGTGCGGAGATTCTCCGGCAGGCTCTGGAGCTCGCGGGTGGCGGCGTCGCTGTCGTCATCGTTGACGCGTGCGGCATGGCGGCTTACGCTAAGCATCACGCCCAGGGCCAGCGATGTGGCGAGCACCGATGTGCCGCCCTTGCTGATTAGTGGCAGCGGCTGGCCCGAGACGGGGAAGACGCCGGAGACGATAGCCATGTGGAACAGCGCCTGGATGACGATGTACACGCCGCAGCCTATCATCAGGAAGCAGGCAGGAGTGCGCCGCAGACGCGTGCCCACGTAGCCGGCTCGGCCCAGCAGCCACAGGTAGCACATGAGCAGGAACACGCTGAAGAACAGGCCGCACTCCTCCACTATGATGGCGAAGATATAGTCGCTGAATGCCAGCGGCAGGCGTGCGTTCTCGCGCGAGTTGCCGGGTCCGACGCCCGTCAGGCCGCCGTGGGCCTGGGCTATGTAGCTCAGCTGCTCCTGCTTGTTTAGGTCGTTGATGGGGTCCTGATGCTTGTTGAGGCGGAAGTGGCGCTGTATGCGTCCCTGCCATGTGGCCGAACGGTCGTCGGTATTGCCGGCGCCTACCTCCTCGTGGTTGAGTCGGGCTATCTCCATGGCCTCGGGCGTGGGCGCGGCGTTCTTGGCCGTGAGTACCTTGACGCCTAAGGCACCGCCTCCTATGAGGGCGTAGATGCCTATCACGCACCAGAATTTCTTCATGCCCACGCCGCCGATTGCCATCATGGCGACGCTGATGCACATGAGCAGCAGCGTGTTGGTAAGGCCCTGCGTGAACAGCAGCCCCGAGCTGACGAGTGTCAGCGCCACACACAGCGCCACGCCGTAGTTCGACACGTCGCGGCGGCCTTTCACCTGATAGCGGCTCATGATGAGCGCCACGCCGAGCGCCACAGCCAGCTTGATGAACTCGGCGGGGAGGATGACGAAGCCGCCGAGACGCATGCCGCGGCGTGCGCCGTTGATTTCCACACCGGCCACAAGTACGTACAGCATGGCGGCGATACTCAGGCCCACGAGCCAGGGTATTCCCTTGACGACGTAGCGGTAATGGAAGTGCTGTATCACGAGCATGGCGCCGAGACCCAGAGCCAGGAACTGCACGTGGCGGAACAGCGGGCCGTAGATGTCGTCGACACGCACCTCCTGGCTGGAGGCGCTGAACAGTTCGATGATGGAGTAGATAAGGAGCACGAAGTATATGCCCCAGATCTGATGGTCGGTGCGGAGCTTCGGCCGTATGGCCTCGGCATCGGCCGCAACGGCGCTGTTTACAGAGGGAGAAATGTCAGGCATGGTCTATTGCATAATGTGTGTTATTCGTCTTTTAGTGCGGCCACGGCAGCCTTGAACCGGCGTCCGCGGTCCTCGTAGCTCTTGAACAGGTCGAAGCTTGCGCAGCATGGCGACAGCAGAACGGTATAGCCCGGGGCGGCCAGACGCCGGCAGGCGGCCACGGCATCGGCGAGCGAATCGGTGGAGACAACCGGCACTTCGGCGCTGAAGAAATCGACAATCTTCTCGTTGTGGAGTCCCATGGCTACTATCGCTTTCACTTTCTCACGCACCAGGGGCAGGATTTCGGAGTAGTCGTTGCCCTTGTCCTTGCCGCCGAGTATGAGTACGACGGGACGCGTCATTGCGCCGAGAGCGTAGAACGTGGAGTTGACGTTGGTGGCCTTGGAGTCGTTGATCCACTCCACGCCGCCGACGGTTCCGGCGGGTTCCAGGCGGTGCTCCACGGGGCTGAACGAGGAGAGTCCGCGGCGCAGTGCGTCGGCGTCGGCACCTGCCGTGTGGGCCGCCAGCGTGGCCGCCATGCTGTTGAGCAAGTTGTGGGTGCCGGGCAGCGACAGTTCGGCCACGGGCATGGTGAGTATGCCGGGCAGCACGAGCATGCCGTCGCCGTCCACGTATGCCGCGGCTGCGGGCTTGTCGGCGGCTGTGAACACGAGGTCGCGCGCCGGCGTGGCGGCGCGGCCTTCGGCCAGCTCGACGCTTACCACAGGGTCGTCGGCCCAGTGGATGAACGCGTCCCCGGGGCGCTGGTTGCGCACTATGCGCATCTTGGCGGCAATATAGTTTGCCATCTTGTGGTCGTAGCGGTCGAGATGGTCGGGCGTGATGTTCATTATCACGGCCGTGTCGGCACGGAACTCGTACATGTTGTCGAGCTGGAAGCTGCTTAGCTCCACTACGTAGACGCTGTGGGGCTCGCGCGCCACCTGGAGGGCGAGCGAGCGCCCTATGTTGCCGGCGGTGGATGCGTCTATGCCCGCCGTGCGCAGCAGGTGGCATGTGAGCATGGTCGTGGTGGTCTTGCCGTTGCTGCCCGTGATGCATATGGCGCGTGCGCCTTCGGGCAGGTAGCGGCCGGCCAGCTCTATCTCGCTGATGACGGGGATGCCGGCCGCGCGGATGGCCTTCATGACGGGTGCCGACTCGGGGATGCCCGGACTCTTCACAATCTCGTCGGCGGCGAGTATGTCCTTGAGCGTGTGTGCGCCCTGTTCGAAGGCTATGCCCTCGCGGCGCAGCGTCTCCTCGTAGGCGGGGCTGATGGTGCCGCTGTCGCTGAGCAGCACGTCGTAGCCCTTGTCCTTGGCCAGGATGGCGGCGCCTGTGCCACTCTCTCCGGCGCCGAGTACCACTAATTTCTTTTTCATCGTATTTTGAGAGTAACGAATGTGATTGCAGCGAGAATGATGCCGATGATCCAGAAGCGCGTCACTATCTTGGCTTCGGGGATGGCCCGGCGGGGCCACTGGAGCAGTGCCGGCCACGAGCCGTCGCCGGGCTTCTGGAAGTGGTGGTGCAGGGGACTCATGCGGAAGATGCGTTTGCCGCCCGTGCGCTTGAAGTAGGCCACCTGGAGCACCACGGAGAGGTCCTCGATGTAGAAGAGCGCCACAAGTATGGGCAGCAGCAGCTCTTTGTGGATGAGTATGGCGAAGACGGCGATGATGCCGCCGAGCGTGAGCGAGCCTGTGTCGCCCATGAACACCTGCGCCGGGCTCGCGTTGTACCACAGGAATCCGACGAGGGCGCCGATGAAGGCCGCCATGAACACCACGAGCTCGCCGCTGGCCGGGATGTACATGATGTTGAGGTAGGCCGAGTAGATGATGTTGCCGCCGAGGTAGGCCATGACGGCGAGAGCCACGCCGGCGATGGCGCTGAGTCCGGCGCACATGCCGTCCAGGCCGTCGTTGAGGTTGGCGCCGTTGCTGGTGGCCGTGACGATGAAGATGACGACGAGGAAGAACACTATCCAGCCGCCGGTCTCGGCGTGGCGTCCCATCCATCCCGTGAGCCAGGAGTAGTTGAAGTTGTTGTTCTTGATGAAGGGTATGGTGGTCTGCGGTGATTTCTCGGGAGTGGAGCTGTATACGACCTCCTCCACACGCTGTGTCTCGGAGCTGATGACTTCCGTGTTCTGCACGGTCACCATGCCGGGGCTGAGGTACATCGTGGCAGCCACGAGCACAGCCACGCCCACCTGTCCGAAGATCTTGTACTTGCCCTGTATGCCATCCTTGTTGTGGCGGCTGAACTTCTTGTAGTCGTCGATGAAGCCGATGGCGCCGAGCAGCAGCGTGGACACGAGCATGAGCCACATATAGGGATTGGCGAGGTTGCCCACGAGCAGGCACGGCACGAGTATTGCCATGATGATGATGATGCCGCCCATGGTGGGGGTGCCGCGCTTGGCGAGCTGTCCCTCGAGGTCGAGGTCGCGTATGATTTCACCTATCTGCATTCGCTGCAGACGGTTGATGATGGCCCGGCCGGCGAAGATGGCGAGGAGCATCGCAAGGACAAACGCGGCGCCGGAACGGAATGTGAGGTAGGTCATCAGGCGTGCGCCGGGGAGTCCTGAGTCCTGGAGGTGTTCAAAGAGGTAGTATAACATTTTTAGTTAGGAGTGCGGAGTTAGGAGTGTGGAGTTAGGCGAGCTATTATCTTAACTTTTTAACTTCTTAAACTTTAAACCATAAACTATAAACTTTTTTCGCGCAACGCGCCGGCCACTTGTTCGCGGTCGTCGAAATGGCGTCGCTCGCTGCCTATTATCTGATAGTCCTCGTGGCCCTTGCCCGCGATGAGAACTACCTCGCCGGGTTGGGCGGCGGCTATCGCGCGGCTGATGGCTTCGGCACGGTCGAGCACTACCTCGCAGCGGGTGCGGGCGTCGTCGTCCAGACCGGTGAGCATGTCGGCGGCGATTGCGGCGGGGTCCTCCGAGCGCGGGTTGTCGCTGGTGATTATGAGGTGGGTGGAGCGCGCTGCGGCCTCGGCGGCCATCATGGGTCGCTTGCCGTGGTCGCGGTCGCCGCCGCAGCCGCACACGGTGATGATGCCTGCCGCCGGACCCGCCGCCTCGCGGATGGTGTCGAGCACGTTGACGAGCGCGTCGGGCGTGTGCGCATAGTCCACGATGGCCGTGATGCCGGCGCCGTGGAAGGTCTGGAAGCGTCCGGCCACCGGATGCAGGACACTCAGTGCTGTCAGAGCCTCCGTCTGCGGGGTGCCCAGGAGGCGTTCCGCGCCGTAGACGGCGAGGAGATTGGAGGCGTTGAAGCGTCCGGCGAAGCGCGTCTGCACCTCCCGGCCGTCGATGCGCATCAGCAGGCCGTCAAGGTGATTCTCCACCACTGCCCCGCGGAAGTCGGCCGGGGAGCGCAGGCTGTAGGTGTTCACGCGTGCGCGAGTGTTCTGCACGAGGATGCGTGCATGGCTGTCGTCGGCGTTGACGAGGGCCCATGCGTCGGCGGGGAGGGCGTCGAAGAAGCTCTTCTTGGCCTCGAGGTAGGCCTGGAATGTCTTGTGATAGTCGAGATGGTCGCGCGTCAGGTTGGTGAACACGCCGCCGGCGAAGCGCAGTCCGGCGATGCGTTTCTGCGCGCATGCATGGCTGCTCACCTCCATGGCGGCGAAGGTGCATCCGGCTTCCACCATCTCGGCCAGCAGCGCGTTCAGCTCCAGCGGGTCGGGGGTGGTGTGGGTGGACGGCACGGCCCGGTCGTCGATGCGGTTGACTACTGTGCTCAGCAGCCCGGCGCGCTGTCCGCGCAGTCGCGCCATGTCGTAGAGCAGGGTGGCGATGGTGGTCTTGCCGTTGGTGCCGGTGACGCCTACGAGTGTGAGGCGGCGCGACGGGTGGCCGTGCCATGCCGACGCCAGGATGCCGAGAGCCTCGGCGGTGTCGGCCACGCGTACGATGGCGCATCCGGCGGCGTCGCAGCCCTCGGGCAGACGGTAAGCGGCATCGCATACCACGGCTGCGGCTCCGGCCTCTATGGCGGCGGGAATGAAGCGGTGGCCGTCGACGGCGGTGCCGTTCACAGCCACGAAGCACATGCCCGGGCCGACCTTGCGCGAGTCGGCCGCGATGCCGGAGAGGGCGACCGACGGGTCGCCCTGTATGGTGTAGCTGCCGGCGGGCAGCTCCCTGATGAGTTCGTTGAGAATCTTGGTCATATCTGTTTCAGTTTCAGTCGTACCCTTTGGCCCGCCTTGGCCGGAGAGCCCGCGGGAGGTGTCTGCTCGGTGACGTAGCCTATGCCGTCGAAGGCCACATTGTAGCCGGCCTCCTCCAGGCGCACCACGGCCTCACGCACGCCGAGGCCGGTCACGTCCGGCACCGCACCGGCAGCGACGGCGGCCTGCGGGTTGCGGATGATGGCCGCGCTCTCCATGTCGAGGTACCGGTGGATGTTGAACGAGCGCTCCTTGCGGAAGGTGGCATAGAGGGTGGGGCGTCCGGCGTTGTCGGGCGCGTTTTCGGTGATGTCGGCGTAGTTGTCGAGGTAGCCGCGGGCGTAGAGCTTGAGGGCCGTGTTCTTGAGCACGGCGCCGGCCGTTGCGGCAGGTCCGTGCAGCGGCGGCCGCGGGTCGCTGATGACGACGATGCAGGTGAATTTGGGCTTCTCGGCGGGATAGAAGCCGCAGAAGGCCACGCGGTAGTGTCCCTCCTTGTAGCCCATCGGCTTCGGGCGCTTTATGCCGTCGGGGCCCGTGATGCTGTCGCGCTTCTCGCCGGGACGCAGCTCGTTGACGATTTTGGCCGTGCCCGTCTTGCCGGCGATGGTGATGGTCTTGTCGCGGAGGAACTTGGCGGTGCCTCCCTCGCCCCATACCACTTGCTTGAGCATGTCGCGCAGCATGCGGGCCTGATCGCGCGAGAGGATGCTGTCGCGCACATAGCTGACGGGAATGATGCTGTCGCGGCCGTCGTAGCTGCGGAGCGCCTTTACCAGACGCGGACGCACGAAGCGGCCGTCGTTGGCGACGGCGTTGTACATGGCGCAGGTGTACAGAGGCGGTATCATGGTGGAGTAGCCGAATGTCATGCGCGAGAGGGCCACGAGTCCGCGCGGCAGATTTTCGACGGTGGGCACGTAGGGCTTCCTCTCGCGGGCTATGCCTGTGCCGAAGCGGTCGAAGAAGCCTATCTCCTTCAGGTCCTCGCGGAAGCCGTTGGGGTTGCTCTCGTACTGCGTTGCCACGAGCTTTGTCATGCCGATGTTGGAGCTGTACTCCAGGAAGCGGCTGACTGGGAGATAGGCCGGCGAGTGGGTGTCGTGTATGGCTTTGCCGCCCTTGTAGGCGAAGCTGTGGCCTATGGGCATGGTGCGGTCGAGAGGCAGGGCGTAGCCCTTGCGCAGGGCCACGATCATCGAGATTGTCTTCATCACCGAGCCGGGCTCGTAGGCGAGGACGGCGCGGTTCATGGCCTCGATGTACCGGCCCTGATGCAGGGAGTCGCGCTCCAGGTTGGAGATGGCCTTGATGTCGCCGGTAGCCACTTCCATAATCATGGCTGTGCCCCAGTCGGCGTTGCTCTTGACGAGCATCTCGCCGAGCTCGCTCTCAAGGATGTCCTGCATGGTGATGTCGATGGTGGTGGTGACGGTGTAGCCGTGCTGCGGCTGCTCGATGGGCCACTTGGCAACGCGGCTGGTGAAGAGCACGCGCTTGGCGCGTCCGGGCTTGCCGTAGAGCAGGGTGTCGAGCGCCTGTTCCAGCCCGCTGATGCCGTGCTGGCCGTCTTCCTTGCCGGGAATGTAGCCCACGCGTCCCACGCTCAGGCGCGCCATGTCGCCGTAGGGATACATGCGGCGCAGCACCGGCTCTATCTTCAGCCCCGTGCGGTTGGCGTTGCGCGTGCGGCGGAAGAAGGGGAAGGTCTTGACGCGCTGGGCCAGGTCGTAGGGCACGTTACGGGCCAGGCGGAAGGTGCCTTTGCGCTCCGACTTGGGCACGGCCAGCGGCTCGGAGAGATAGTCTTTCCATTCCTTGCGCGTGCGAGTGGGGAAGTAGACGGCGAGGGTGTCGGCCAGGGAGTCGAGGCTCTGCACGTACTGGCGTATCCAGAAGCGCTTGGTGCGGAAGTCGATGCTGACGTCGTAGTAGTTGAGGTTGGTGGCGAGAATGGAGCCGTCGCAGGCGAGGATGTCGCCGCGCAGGGGCTGTATGGGAGTGATGGTGTCGAGCTGCCGCTGTCCCTTGGCGTTCCATGCCTCGGCGTTGATGACCGTGGTGTTGACGAGCATGAACACTATCGCCGCCGACATGAGGGTGACGCACAGGATGACGATACTGAGATTAAGGATGATGCGTGCGCGGCGGTTGCTGCCGGCCGGTGTCTTTTTATTGCTCATGGTCAGGGGAGATTTTGAAGGGAGGACGTTGCTGGATGCCGAGGCCCAGGCCGAGCGAGTCGACGCGCTGCTGCATGGCCGACTCGCGGGTGGAGCTCATGTAGGCCGAGCGCTCGCGCTGCAGCTCGGTGCGCACCACTTCCAGGCGCGTGCGCAGCGAGGCTATGGTCTCCATGCCCGTGGTGCAGTCGTAGCGCACGGAGATGCTCATCATGATTAGAGCCACGGCCAGAAGCACGCCGAAGAAGTAGCGCTTGAACAGGCGGCTGGTGATGAATCGTCCGTGGATGATGTCGTCGGCTTGTGTGGCGAGTTTGCGGGTGCCGTCCTTGCTGATTTTTATGCCCTGAATTTTCATGATGCGTGCGGTGTGTTTTTCTCAGCCACGCGCAGCTTGGCGCTGCGGCTGCGGGGGTTGGCGAGTATCTCGGCGTCGTCGGGGACGACGGGTTTCGACGTGAGCAGACGCATGGGTGCCAGCGAACGGCCGAAGAAGTCCTTCTGCTCCTCGCCGTCGAGGTTGCCGGTGCGCATGAAGTTCTTGACGAGGCGGTCCTCCAGCGAGTGGTAGGTGATGACGGCGAGGCGTCCGCCGGGAGCCAGCGCCTCCAGAGCCTGACGCAGCAGCGAGCGCAGGGCGCCCAGCTCGTCGTTCACTTCTATGCGGAGAGCCTGAAACAGCTGTGCCATCTCTTTCTTGGCCTGGCGTGGGTTGAGCATGGGTTCGGCCAGGGCACGGAGCGCCTCGACGGTGAGCACCGGCCGACCGGCCTCGCGCTCGCGCACGATGGCGGCGGCCAGCCTCGGGGCCTGGCGCAACTCGCCGTAGAGGCGGAATATGCGTGTCAGCTCGTCGGGTGAGGCCGTGGCGAGCAGGTCGGCCGCCGAACGGCCTCCGCGGCGGTTCATGCGCATGTCCAGCGCGCCCTCCCAGCGGAACGAGAAGCCGCGCTCCGGGTCGTCGAAGTGGTGGAAGCTTACGCCGAGGTCGGCGAGTATGCCGTCCACGCTGTTCACGCCGTAGTATTCCAGGAAGTTGCCGAGGAAGCGGAAGTTGCCGTAGACCATCGTGAAGCGCGCGTCGCCACGTGCCGGCGCACGGCGCACGGCATCCTCGTCCTGGTCGAAACCGTAGAGGCGGCCGTCCGGTCCGAGCTCATCCAGAATCGCCGCCGAGTGTCCGCCGCCTCCGTAGGTGCAGTCAACGTATGTGCCCCCCGGCTTGATGTCGAGGGCCGCGATGGTCTGGGGCAAGAGTGCCGGTATGTGGTAAACTTCCTGATTCATAGCATAATGATGTTCCGTGCGCGCGTAGCCGTTATCCGGCCCTCAAAGTTAGCCAAAAAAAGCGATAAAATTTACATCTACAAACGAAAAAATTTACAGATGCAAATAAAAATTGCCCCGCTGGCAGCGGGGCGGGTTAAAAAGGGAAAAAGGGAAAAAGTTAAGAGAATAGCTGGGCGAGCGCCATCTCCTGACTTTATCACTGTACATGAGTTGAGATTTTAGTGATCTGTATTTCAGCCGGGTATGAAATTTCGGAGGCGAAAATGGGTGTCCCGGTGTAAAAATATGTAAATTTGTGGCATGTTTATCCGCAGAAAGCCCAACAAAAGTGGTTCATTCAGCATACAAGTCGTTGATAAAATAAGAGGCCACTATAAATTGATTAAATCTTTCGGTTCTTCTAAAACGGAAGAAGATCTGGCTGCTATGGAAAAGGAAGCCTCTGACTTCATCTCGACTTACGGCGGTCAGACAGTCATAGATTTTGAGCGTTGTCGCAAGGAAGAAGAAAGGGAGCATGCTGAAAAATTGTTTGAGTCTATTGTCGACATCAGGCAGGACGGTGTAAGGCTGATCCTGGAGCCTATATATAACGCAATGGGCTTTGACGCACTCGGTGATGAGACTCTGAAATTTCTGTCGATAGCCCGCATATGCCAGCCCAAAAGCAAAGTTGCGACAGTGGAGTATCTCAAAAGATATTTTGACGAGGATGTAAACCTGAATCGAATCTACCGATACATGGACACGCTCTACAACACGCGTCGTGAGCAGATACAGCAGATCAGTGTGGAGCATACACGGCGGCTTCTTGGCGGTCGTATAGGCATCGTGTTCTATGACGTTACGACTCTATATTTTGAGACGGCACGTGAGGACGCGCTCCGTTCGCCGGGGTTCTCGAAAGACGGTAAGACCGCCGAGTCGCAGATAGTACTTGGACTGCTGGTGAGCCGCGACGGATATCCGCTGTCATACAACATCTTCAACGGAACACAATACGAGGGACGGACAATGATACCGATAATCGATGACTTCGTGCAACGGTTCTCGCTGACGGACTTCATCGTTGTAGCCGATGCCGGACTGCTGTCGAGAAAGAACATCGCGCTGCTCAAACAGGCCGGATACAGGTTCATCCTCGGAGGCCGCTTAAAGAAAGAGTCCAAATCGGTTCAGGACTGGGTCCTGTCATTGGGGAAAGATCCGCATAAGCTTAATGAAACCGTCATCAACGGTGACGAGCGCATCATTGTCAGCTACTCCGACAAACGTGCCGCCAAAGACCGCCATAACCGCGAGAAAGGCATACAGCGGCTGCGCAAGGCTTATTCTTCGGGCAAAATCAACAAGAATAACGTCAACCAGAGGGGATACAACAAGTTCCTCGTCATCGAAAACGACGTGATGGTCCGCATTGACGAGGACAAAATAACCGCCGACGCCCGATGGGACGGATTAAAAAGCTACGTCACCAACACCGACCTGCCCGCCAGTGAGGTAATCGACCAATACCATGGGCTGTGGGTTGTCGAGCGAGCCTTCCGAATCACCAAAGGCTCCCTCGAGGCACGGCCGATATTCCACTTCACCGAACGACGCATCGAAGCGCATATCTGCATCTGCTTCGTCGCTTATAAACTCTACAAGGAGCTTGAACGCCTGTTGCGCCTGCTCGGCATCAGCTTAAGCGTTGACAAGGTATTGGACATAGCCAAGACCATTTCGACGATCACAGTCCAACTCCCTGATGGAAAAGTGGTATCAAAAACACTTTTGACACGCAGTGAGCAGAAGATGCTTCACGTGCTACTTCCATCAAGTATCTGATTTGGGTGTCCCAATGATGAAGTCAGGAAAAAGGGAAAAAGGGAAAAAGTTAAGAGAATAGCTGGGCGAGCGCCATCTTGCTATTCTCTTAACTTCTTTAACTCCTTTGACTTTTTAACTTGTTAACGTCCAAATGCGTCAGAAAGCGCGGAAGCCGAGGCGGAATGTGAGCTGCGGATATACCTTGAGGTATTTGCGGACTTTGTTGAATGTGTTGTTGTCTTCCTCGAGTTCGCTGACACGCAGTGTGCCGTGGTCGGTGTAGACTTCCGGCTTGCCCTCGAACTGTACGCCGAGTTCTGTCTGGAAGTTGAGGAGCTTTCCGGGAACGGCGCGACCCCAGCCGATGCCGAGATAGGGGCGGAACGACTTCACACGCAGACCGCCGCTGACGTTACCGTCCTTGTCGGCCGGAATCTCGTAGTCGCCGATGATGACGCTGCCGGAGGTCTGGCCGGATACACCGGCATAGTCGGCGAGTTCGTCGCTGTGACCGGTGATTTTGAGCAGCTTCTTGCCACCGAAATAGCCGCCGGCAGCAACGAACAGACCGCATTTGGGTATGGGGTATACGTTGAAGATGACATGGCCCTGTGTGCGGCCGAGGTCGCCTTTCAGGCTCATTTCGCCTTGCTGAGCCTCCGGCGTGGTGGGGATGTAGTAGTTGAAGTCGGCATCGGCGTTGAAGGTGATGCCGGGCATGATGTCGACACCGGCGCGCATCTGCACGAAGCCGGTGATGGGAGTTGCGACATCGATGGTGATGCCGGTGGTACCTACGCCGACGCTTGCGCCGAGATGGTTGAAGATGTTTGGTCCGATTGCCGAGGCGCTGAGGGCGCATGCTGCGGCGACAGCCGAAAGGATTACTTTTTTCATGAGTGAAATGTGATTGAATAATGTGATTGAATCAGGTTTATAAAGCATGTAAAATCAGTATCATAGGAAGCCCGACTTGAGCAACGTGGCGGCGCTGACGCGCGTATAGCCGCGCAGCGATGGCAGCGACGGCGTCGTGCCCGTGTTCCATCGCGCCTGGTCGGCGGTGTAGCTCAGACGGGCGTCGATTTTCTTGCCTGCCACGGATGCGCGCAGGTCTACGGCCGTGGCTATTGCGCCGATGGGCGAGAGTTGTGCGGCCGGAGTATAGGCGGCTGTGGCGGGTGCCTGGCCGTCCACGCTCACTGTCAGGTCGGCGAGGGCCACGCGCCCGTCGTCGAGGGTGGCGGCGTGCATGCGCCATGTATAGCCGGCGGGTGCGTCGGCTGGCGCGATGGAGAGCATGCCGTCTTCCTCGCCGAGTGTCAGCCGGCTGCTCATGGAGGCCGTGGCGGCGCCCTGTCCGGGCAGGAATGCGCGGCCCAGCAGAGCATTCTGCATGTCGCCGACGGTCAGGCCGGTGCGGGCCGTAAGTTTTTCGGTGGGCTCGGCTATGAGGTAGCGATGGAACTTGTCGACCACGAAGACGCTGTCGGGCGTCACCTGCATTACGGCCACCTCCATGCCGAGCAGGCGCACACTGATGTGTATGAGCTTGCCCTGCACCATTGTGAGGCGTCCCGAGGCCGAGATGGAGAACGGCGAACGGATGCTTGCGCGCACCGGCATCTGCACGTCCTGCCAGAGGCCGTAGGCGCTTGTCATGGCTGTGAATCGCGCGTGCGGCTCGCTCCCGGGTGTGGTCTGTGCTGCGGGGGTCTGCACGGCGTCCGTGGGTGTGACGGTTTGTGTGGTGTCAGCGCTGCGGCGCTGTGTGGAGCAGGCGCCGAGCGTCAGGGCGAGTGCGGCTATGATGAAAGCGTGTCTCATTCAAAGAAGATGGTTTTGTGTTCGGTCTTTTTTCGCAGCAGCGCGTTGTCGGGCATGAGTTTGCGGGCCTCCTGCCAGAACTCCACGGCCAGGCGCCGTTCGCCGCACATGAAGTAGATGTCGCCGGCGTGGTCGAATATCTCTCCTGACAGCTCGATGTCGCGGACGTTGTCATCGTCGCCGCCTTCCGGAGCCGGCTGCTGCCCTGCGGCAGGGTCGGCAGGGTCGATGCGCATCAGTCGCAGCGCGGCGTCGATGTAGCGGCGCGCCAGGGTGAATTCCTTTTTGCGGAAGAAGACCCAGGCGTATGTGTCGAGGTAGGTCTCGCTTTCGGGTTCGTTCTTGACGGCAAGCGCCGCGTAGTGTTCCGCGCGGTCCAGGAGCGTGTCGTTCTCGGCGAGATAGTAGGCGAAGTTGTTCATCGCTCCGTAGTTGTGCGGGTTGAGCGTGACGGCGCGTTCGTAATACGTGACGGTGCTGTCGCTGTCGCCCAGATGCTGGCCGGCGTCGCCGCGCAGCGTCCAGTAGGTGCTGAGGTCCTCGGGCGTCTCCAGATAGGCGATGTCGAAGCTGTCGAGCATGGCCCGCGCGCCCGCGTAGTCGCCCATGGTGAAGAATTTGCCGCTGCCGACCAGGGGAAAGTAGAATGATTCCGGGAAGTGGCGGGCGCCGCGGCGCGAGAGGTCGATAACGGCCGAGTCGTTGCCGCATTCGTTCTGCAGCTGGATGTTGAGGCTCCAGAGCTCGGCGTTGTCCCGGTCGAGGTCGAGTGCGTAGCCTGCCTGCTCGGCGGCTTCGGCCGGGCGCTTGGTCTGTGCCAGGAAGATGGCGTTGAGCGCGTGTATCTGCGGTTCGCCGGGGTTCACCTCGTTCATGACGCGGAAGAGATGGTCGATGCGTCCGTGCTGCGTGCTGTCGCTGAACAGCGCGCGTATGTAGCCCGAGAGTATGCTCATCTTGTTCTCGAGGTCGAGGTTCTGGCTCTCAAGGGCGCGGAACACCTCCGAGTCGTAGGCGGCGCTGTCGCCCTGGCTGAGATGCACGGCAGCGCGCAGCATCAGTGCGCGTCCGTCGGTGCTGTCGAGGCTGCACGCGCGGTCGTAGCGGGCTATGGCGCTGTCGGGCATGCCGAGGCTCTCGAACACCTGGCCGGCATAGAGCAGAGCCTGAGGGTCGGTGGGGGCGGCGGTGCTTATGCGCGCCAGCTCGGCGGCGACGGCCGCCGTGTCGCGGCGCAGGCTCAGCGCGCGTATCTTGTGGCTCGAGAGACCGATGTCGAATCCCAGTCCCTGCTCCAGACGCGAGTATATGGTCATGGCCGAGTCGTAGGCGGCGCTGTCGCCCCGCATGTACATGAGCACGTATGTGTCGGCGAGGTTCATCGACGGGTCGTTGCGGTCGGGCAGCGCAGCGCACATGGCTTTCCATACGGCGGCCACGTCGTTGAGCTTGCCGAGTTTCGCGGCGAGCTCTGCCACGGGTGTGGCGGTAGCGAAGTCGCCCGGATTGGCGGCGAAGCGGCGCCACATGGCGCCGTAGGCCTGCTCCGTCTCTTCCGAGTCAAGCTCGGCGGTCTGCAGCAGCAGTTCGGCGTATTCGGCGGCGATGTCGAGGTCGGTGGGGTCGAGCGCGTTGGCGCGCCGCAGTTTGGCGTAGTAGTCGCTGTAGTTGCCTTGGCAGAGGTCGTTCTGCGCGTCTATGAATATGTAGGCGGCCTTGCGCGCGTCGGCGCCCCGGTCCCAGTCGGTGGCGAGAACGGAGAGGGCCGAGGCCAGAAGCGCTATGCAGTACAGCAGTTTTTTCATCAGTTAATGCCTGTGTGTCCGAAGCCGCCGTCGCCGCGTTCGGTCTCGTCTATCTGCTTCACGGTATCCCATTCCACGCGCGTGTAGGGGGCTACCACCATCTGGCAGATGCGGTCGCCGTCGTGCACGGTGAAGGGCTCGCGGCTGAGGTTGATGAGTATTACCTGAATCTCTCCGCGGAAGTCGGCGTCCACGGTGCCGGGCGTGTTGGCAAGCGACAGCCCGTGGCGCAGGGCGAGTCCGCTGCGCGGACGCATCTGTATCTCGTAGCCTGCGGGCAGCTGCACTCGCAGCCCTGTGGGAATGAGCGCACGGTCCAGAGGCTGGAGGGTGACGGGTTCGTCAAGGCATGCGCGCACGTCCATTCCGGCCGATTCGTGCGTCTCGTAGGCCGGCAGTTCGTTGCCCGAACGATTTATGATCTTTACTTTCAGTTTATCCATTTTCAGAATATAACATTTGAGCTGACAAAATTATTAAAATTTCGTCAATTCCTGCCATTTTTCCCTCTTATTTATTCCCCCGACTGACGCTCTGAACCACCGGCAGCATGAGGCCGAGCGAGTCGTAGCGCAGGGTGTCGACGCATACCGCGCGGCGGCCTATTGCGCCTTTGCGGCCGTCGATTTCGAGGGTCGCATTGTGGTAGAACAGATACCAGCCGCCGTTGAAGCAGATGATACCGGGATGGATGGTGAAGCTGTTCTCGGCCATGCCGGTGAGTTCGCCGCGCGGAGTCCAGGGCCCGTCCATGGATGTGGCTGTGGCGTAGGAGATATTCTCGCGTCCTTGTCCCATCGATGCGTAGGTGAGGTAGTAGGTGCCGTTGTGCTTGTGCAACCAGGGCCCTTCCACGTAGTTGGGCACGTCGACGGTGCGTATGTCGCCGTCGATTTCGGTGAGCGAGGGTTTCAGGCGTGCCAGGAAGCACGTGCCGTTGCCCCAGCACAGCCAGGCGTCGTCGCCGTCGAGCAGGACGGTGGGATCGATGTCGTTCCACCATCCGCGTTTGCCGTTGTCGGTCATGTCGTCGCTCACGAGGGGGCGCCCTATGGCGTCGGCGAAGGGGCCGGTGGGATTGTCGGCCACAGCGACTCCTATGCATTTACCGGTGTAGGGGCCGCCGCCCTGCACGGTGGTGAAGTAGTAGAAACGACCGTCTTTTTCCACTACCTGCGATGCCCATGCCTCGCCGGTGGCCCACTTGAAATCGGCTGGTGAAAGCACGGCGCCGTGGTCAGTCCAGACCTTCATGTCGGCAGTGGAGTAGCAAAGCCATTCGGTGATGTTGAATTCCTTGCCGCCCGAAGCTGAGTCCTGGCCGGGGTAGTATTCGTCGTGCCCCACGTATAGGTAAAGACGGTCTCTGCTGACCAGAGGGGCCGGGTCGGCTGTGAATTTGTCGCGCACGAGGGGATTGCCTTCAAAGGTGAATGTTGGCAGCGAGTCGGCGTCCCGGACGCACGACTTGTCGCCGCTTTTGCCTGCTGAGCAGGCGCCTGCGAGCACAAGCAGGCCGATGGCGGGGATGAGTTTTTTCATATGTCGGTAGTTTCGGGTGTGATTATGCGGTAGTTGCCGCTGACGAGCATGAATGAGAACAGGCGCAGCAGACCGTCGTAGTAGGCATCGAAGTAGCCGTCGTCGTAAGGCTCGTGTCCGGCGTTCCAGAGGCGGCTTACGAAGTCGGCGCTGCGCATGTGGGTGGCGGCCAGCGAGGCTGCGGCCGATGTGGCTACAAGGCCGAGCGAGTGCCGCAGCCGTCGGAAGCCTCCTGCGCCGAGCACCTCGGCTATGGGCGTGCCGTCGATGTTGTATTGGTCGACGAAGCTGTCGATGCCCTGTGCGCACAGGAACTGCTGCAGACGGTCGGCGTATTGCCTCTGCCATGGTGCGTCGGCTGCTGTCCAGGCATAGTCTATGGCTATGTTCAGGGGCACACGCCACGAGTCGAAACGGAAAGCCTCGCCCAGAAGCCAGGGTGTGGCCCGCGGTGAGCCGTCGTAGTTGCTGTAGTCGGGCGTGAGACCCGTGGACGGATGTACGCAGCGGTGCAGATACTCACGGCTCCGGCGCGCGCAGTCGCGCCAGAATGCCGCACGTCCGTCGCCGAGATAGCGCGCCCACACCTCGTAGAATGCCGGCACATGGTAGGACGGGTCGGTGAAGCGGCCGCCGAAAGCGTCGGGCGTGAAGGTGATGAGGCGGTGCTCGAGGTCAATCAGGGGTGCGGCATGCTCCTTGCCGGTCTTGAGGAAGGAGGCGTCCACAATGCGCCGCGCTTCGGCCAGATAGTCGATGCCGGTGTCGTTGCCCCAGCGGTTGGAGGCGAAGATGAGCGACGTGATGAAATAGAGTTCGCCGTCGGATGCGGCACCTTCGGCGTTGTGTGTGCCGTCGGTGCGGCAGCTCCACGCGAAGTATCCGTCGCGGTCTCCTCCCCTGTGCTGCATGTATCTGCGGCTCCAGCGCCAGAGGCGGTCGAACATGTCCTTGCGGCCGAGCTGTACGGCTATCATCATGCCATACGACATGCCTTCGGTGCGTACGTCGTTGTTTTTGATGTCGCTGATGTAGGCCATGGAGTCGCCTGTCTCGAAGTAAATGCGTCTCGGGCCGCTGAAGAGTGAGTCGCAGATGCCGTCGAGTCGCCTGGCTATGGCCTCGGGGGTGTGTCCGGCTTCCTCGAAAAGGTTGCGGTAGCGGCCGCTTGCAAAAGCGCCGCTGCTCCACGGCATGGCATCGAACCCCATGTGGTCGAGTTCGGCGTCCCGACCCGATGCGAGGCGCACGGTGAGGTCGCATAGGCCCTGACGTGCCGCTGTGTCACCTTCAAGAGGCACACGCACCATGTGCCATTCATCCGAGGGGCTTACCCTCATCCTGGCTATGCGTCGCAGCCGGCCTGCCGCGCCGGTGCATACGTCGAGGATGGCTCCCCGGGGAGCACGCACGCGGGCCGCCACGTGAGTGGCCGGGCGCGGGCCGAAGTCGACAGCATTATAGCGCACCCATGCCCCGGACTTGCGGAATACGGTTTTCCAGCCGGCGAAGGGGGCATTGTCGTCCATTAAGGCTATCGACGCGCGCATCGTGTCGATGTCGCTGTAACGGTCGGGGTCGATGCGCCCGCGGGCATCGGTATGTCCTACTCCGCGCAGCGTCGGGCGCACTTTGACGATGGTGCCGTCGGGACGGAAGTTGAGCGAGTCGATGCGTACGGAACGGTTCTTGTCGAAAGCCGGTGAATAGTCGTTGTGGTGGTAGAAGAGATACCACTGTCCGTCGTACCGGGTGATGGAGTGGTGGTTGGTCCAGCATCCTGTGGGCGAGGGATCCATGATGATGCCCTTGAACTCGAACGGCCCCAGCGGGCTGTCGGACATGGCGTAGGCTAAAGCCTCCGTTTTGTGCTCCACCCAGGGGAAGGTGAAATAATATTTGTCACCGCGCCTGAACACGAACGGGCCCTCTTTGAAGCCTTCCGGCAGGCCCTTGATGTCGACCGGCTCCGAGGCCAGACGTGTCATGTCAGGGGCGAGGCGGGCACCCTTCATGCCCATACCCGACCAGTATATATAGGAACTGCCGTCATCGTCGACAAGCACACAGGGGTCTATGCCCATGATGCCGTCTATGGGGGCGGGCAGCGGACGGAACGGACCAGTGGGAGTGGGGCTTATCGCCACGCCCACGCGGAAGCCTTTCTCGCCGGAGGCCGGAGCCGCCGGGAAGTAGAAGTAGTAGCTGCCGTCCTTGCGTACGCAATCCGGGGCCCACATCGAGTATGATGTGGAGTCGACCCACGGCACGCGTTCCTGACTCAGGATTACGCCATGATCGGTCCAGTCAGAGAGGTTGTCCGACGAGAACACGTGATAATCGGCCATACAGAACCATTCCCTGAGCTTTTCAATCGGGCTTGGGATGTCGTGGGAGGGATAGAGGTAGAGACGTCCGTCGAACACGCGTGCCGTCGGATCGGCCGTGAACTGGTCGCGTATCACCGGATTCTGAGCGCCGAGATAAGTTGCCGGCATGGCGCATACGGCGGTAAGTACGGCTGTAAATAGTTTTCTTGCAAGCATAGCGGGAGGGGTTGGTGGTGATTTAACATTTCTTATGAAACACCCTCTTATCTGTCGCGCAGGCGCCATTTCGAGTTGTCGCTCCCCATGTCGAACCTTCCGAGCGACGGCGTGCTGTCGGCTACGGCCACGAGCACAAGTTCCTCTTCCTCATGGCCCGGCACGCTCTTGGGCATGATGCGGTAGGTGCCGTCGGTAAGCTGCTCAATGCTCCAGAGCTGGCAGGGGTCGCCCTTGAATTCTGCGGCCTTCACCTCGGCGTCCGCGGTGGCCGTGAGGGCTCGTCCGGTGCCTTCTATGACAATGCGGCAGTATGGTGCGTCGAGACAGCCGCCGTGTTCGGGCATGGGCACTATTGTCCAGCGCTGGTGGGGGCGGAACATGTAGTCGCCGAGTCGCACGGCTGTGTCGCCTGCGGGCCATGTGTGCTCTACGTCGGCCAGCGTTTGCGATGCCATGGGCACTACGTCGGCGGTGTCCTTCTCCCAGAAGCGGAACATGCCTGCCGGCATTCTCACAAAGTCGACGGCCAGCTCCAGCGCATAGCCGTGGCGCTGCGACTCAATCTCGTAGGTGCCTTCGGCCACGGGCTCGCCTGCTTCGGGCCATCCGTCGCGCCACAGCAGAGGAAGCACGGCCAGAACGCTGCGGCCGCCGCGGTCAAGGTCGGCCTCGTAGTGCAGCGACATTTTTTCCACGCCATGTGCCGCTACGTAGCGCCCGAAGTGGCCCGGGCCCACCTTGCGCCTGCCTGCCGAGAGGAGCATGCGGCCGCCGCCCTGTAGCATGTCGCGGCCTATGTTGTCGAGATATGGCCCCCTGATGTCGCGCGAACGGCCCACCACAATGTTGTAGGTGGAATTCGGGCCGTCGCAGCACGTGCCGTGTGTGCCGAGCAGATAGTACCATCCGTCGCGCCATACAAGATCGGTGGCCTCGCAGTCTATGGCTATATCGACGGGTTCATTGCCCGGCATGCGTGAGCCTGTGGCGGGATCCAGCTCCACAAGGCGTATAAAGCCGAAATAGGTGCCGTACGACAGCCACAGACGCCCCGTCGTAGGGTCGAGCAGCAGGCCCGCGTCGATGGCGTCGCAGTCTTCGTCGTCGAGCGAACTGGCTACCTCGACAGGCTCGGAGAAGCCGAAGAGTGGCGACGACGGGTCAAGCGAGCGTGTCCACATGGTGAGCACGCGGCCGGCGTGGCCGCCGCCGAGCCCTCCGCCTGTAGCGCTGTATGCCACAAGGTAGCGGTCGCCTATTTTCAGCACGTCGGGGGCGGCGCCTCCGCCGGGACGCACGGCATCGCGCGTCCAGTGCCAGCCGTCGGCCGACACGAGGCCGCCTCCGCCGGTTCCGAACGTATAGTATTTGCCGTCGCATTCGGCGATGGTCGATGGGTCGTGAATGTATGGCTCGCCCGCCTGGGCGAGGGCAGTGGCCGGAATTGCGGCGGCGAAGGCGGCAGCGGCCAAGAAGGCTGTGAGGCTTTTCATTTTGCGGTCGTGCAGGTGGAGATATTGTTTACGGGGCGCCCGTCTTCGTCGACGAAGCGGACGCAGAAATCGCTCATGCCGGGGCCGTTGATTATGGCTCCGCGCAGCACGGTTCGCCCCCGGGGCAGGTCGATGCGGCGCGACATGGCGTCATCGGCTACCATACGCCTGTCGCCGGACAGCCGGAGCACCTCCTTACCGTCTATCCACCACTTGGATGCCGAATTGGAGCCCGCCGAGAGGCGCACCCCTTTCAGAGGCTCCGGACAGTCTACGACGGTGACTACGTGGAAGATGATGCCGTAAACCGACTTTTTCAGCGCGGCTGCGAAGCGGTAGAGCTTGACGTTGAACAGGCGGCTGTCCAGAGCATGCCAGCGCAGAGTGCTGCCGTCGGCCATGCGCACACGCTGGCCGCGCTGCGGCACTGCTGCCGTACTCTGGCCTTTGTAGTAGACCGAGTCGAGAGCGTGGTCGATATAGCTGTCGGTGAACACTGCATTGCTGCGGTTGGGCATGCTGATGGGCTCGAGAATCATCCATCGGCGCAGGAATCCGTCGGGCTCTACGGGCAGACAGCCCTCACCCGCCTCGTCGAAGTAGTCGGCCATGCGTGTGGGTGTCTGAATCTTGTACTCGGTCTGTCGAGGGGGAGGGAAATTACTGTCAACCGGCGGCTGTGCGGCGACCGTGGCGCATGATGCAGACATGATGGTGGCGCAGAGCATGGCTCTCACATGTTTCTTCATGGTTTGATATATATTTTAAGGTAATAAGGATCAAATGCTTCCTACATTATCCTTATGTCTTTATATGTCTTTCTCAAAAAAGAGAGAGCGTCAGATGGTGATGCGCACGGTGGTGTCGCCGGCGCGGAGTATGTAGATGCCGCGTGCGGCGATGCGCAGACGCGATGTGCCGGCCGGCAGCTCGGCCTGCGATACGGTCTGCCCGAGTATGGTGAAGAGCTTGATCTGTGCGCGGCGTGAGAGCGTGACGTAGAGGTAGCCGTCGCGCACGGTGGCCTCCACGCTTACGGGCGCGTCGTCCTGTCCGGCCGGGGATGTAAGCTCGATGTGTTCCCACACGCGTGCAGGCGCCGCCTGGCAGGGCATTGCCGCCGCCATCGCCGCCATGAGGAGTATGAGAACCATCTTTTTCATAATAAATCTAAACCCTAAACCTTAAACCCTAAACCGACATTTCCCCCGCAATGGTGTGCGACATGCGCTTGCGCACGGTGTCCGGCTCGAGTCCCAGCCCGAAAAGGAACATAAGCTTGGCCAAAGCGGCTTCGAAGGTGATGTCGGCGCCGTTTACCACGCCGGTGTTGCTGAGGATGTCGCCGGCCACGTAGCGCCGCGGATGCACTCCGCCGTCGGCACACTGCGTGACGTTGACGATGACGACCCCGCGCCTGATGGCGTCGGCGATGGCGTCGGTGAACCAGCTTGCCGTAGGCGCGTTGCCCGTGCCGTAGGTGCGGAGCACGATGCCCTTGATGTCGGGGGTGTCGAGCATGTGGCGCAGGGAGCGTTCGGTCAGTCCGGGGAAGACGTCGATGCCTATGACGTTGGTGTCCATGTTGTAGTGGGCGCGCATGCCGCTTCCGTGGCTGTGGTCGCGGTGCAGGCTCTCGCGGTTGTAGTGGATGCCGAGGCCTATGCTTGCCAGCTCGGGATAATTGCTGCTGCGGAAGGCGTTGAAGTTGTCGGCCGAGCGCTTGCTGGCGCGGTTGCCGCGCCATAGATAGTCCTCGAAGAGGATGGCTACTTCCTGCACCATCGGGCGCCCGTCGGTATCCTGTTCGGCGGCAATCTGGAGCGCCGTTATGAGGTTTTCCTCGCCGTCGGTGCGCACCTCGCCGATGGGCAGTTGCGAACCGGTGATGATGACCGGCTTGTCCAGTCCGTCGAGCATGAAGGAGAGCGCCGACGCCGTGTAGGCCATGGTGTCTGTGCCGTGGAGGACGACGAAGCCGTCGTAGTCGTCGTAGTTATCGGCGATGGCGCGCACGATGTCCTGCCAGTGGGCGGGGCTCATGTCGCTGGAGTCGATGGGCGGATTGAACTGTATGTTGTCTATCACGTAGTCCAGCATCTTCACCTTAGGCACGTTGTCCATGAGGTGCGAGAAGTCGAAGGGCCTCAGGGCCTTTGTGGCCTGGTCCTCGATCATGCCGATGGTGCCGCCGGTGTAGACGATGAGAATACGTGGTTTCATGTTGCAGCTTATTTTACCTGTGCTCCGGGTGCCACGGGAGCGCTGATGCCTGCGAGCACGAGGCTGCCGTCCTTGTTCTCGGCGCTCAGCAGCATGCCCTGGCTCTCGATGCCGCGCAGCTTGCGGACGGGGAGGTTGGCGATGAACAGCACCTGACGTCCCACGAGGGCGGCAGGGTCGGGATAACTCTTGGCGATGCCGCTGACGATGGTGCGCGGCCTGTCGGTACCGTCGTCTATGAGGAAGCGTAGGAGCTTGTCGGCCTTGGGCACGCGTTCGCATTCCAGCACGGTGCCTACGCGCAGGTCGGCGCGGCAGAAGGTGTCGAAGTCCACGTCGGCCTGCTGCGGCGCAGGCTTCCAGGCGGCTTCGATGTTGGCCTTGCGTGCATCCTCGAGGCGGCGAAGCTGGGCCTGGATGGCCTCGTCCTCGATTTTGTCGAAGAGGAGTTCGGGAGTGCCCATGGTGGCGCCTGCGGGCACGAGGTCGCTGCATCCGAGCATGTCCCACGTAATTTTGTCGCCGCCGAGCATGCGGAGCAGCCGTCGGCTCATGAAGGGCAGGAACGGCTCGAAGGCTATCGAGATGGCGGCGCATATCTGGAGCGCCACGTACAGGATGGTGCCGGTGCGCTGCATGTCGGTCTTAGCAACCTTCCACGGCTCTGTCTCCTGGAGGTAACGGTTGCCGAGGCGCGCTATATTCATTGCGTCGCGCAGGGCATCGCGGAAGTGGAATGTCTCGATGTTGTCGGAGAGCGACTTTTTGATTTCGGCTATCTCGGTGAAGACGTTCCTGTCGATTTCCTGAAATTCACCGGGCTGCGGCACGGTGCCGCCGAAGAATTTGTGCGTGAGCACGAGGGCGCGGTTCACGAAGTTGCCGAGCACGGCCACCAGCTCGTTGTTGTTGCGCGCCTGGAAGTCGGCCCATGTGAAGTCGTTGTCCTTGGTCTCGGGAGCGTTGGCCGTGAGCACGTAGCGCAGCACGTCCTGCTTGCCCGGGAAGTCGCGGAGGTATTTGTGCAGCCACACGGCCCAGTTGCGCGAGGTGCTGATCTTGTCGCCCTCGAGGTTGAGGAACTCGTTGGCGGGCACGTTGTCGGGCAGCTGGAATCCGTCGCCGTAGGCCATGAGCATGGCCGGGAATATGATGCAGTGGAAGACGATGTTGTCCTTGCCTATGAAGTTGATGATGCGCGTCTCGGGGTCCTTCCACCACTTTTCCCACGAGTCGGGCAGCAGTTCCTTGGTGTTGGAGATGTAGCCTATGGGCGCGTCGAACCACACGTAGAGCACCTTGCCGTCGGCGCCCTCTGCGGGTACGGGGATGCCCCAGTCGAGGTCGCGGGTGACGGCACGCGGCTGGAGGCCGAGGTCGAGCCACGACTTGCACTGGCCGTAGACGTTGGTCTTCCATTCCTTGTGGCCGTCAAGAATCCAGTGGCGCAGACGCTCCTCCCAGCGGTCGAGGGGCAGATACCAGTGGTAGGTCTCGCGCAGCACGGGCGTGTTGCCGGTCTCGGCGCAGCGCGGGTTGATAAGCTCGGTGGCGCTGAGCGACGAGCCGCACTTCTCGCACTGGTCGCCGTAGGCGCCCGGAGCGTGGCATACGGGGCACTCGCCGACGACGTTGCGGTCGGTGACGAAGCGGGCGGCTCCCTCGTCGTAGAACTGCATCGAGGGCTTCTCTATGAATCCGCCCTGCGAGTTTATGCGCGTGAAGAATTCCGAGGCGGTGGCGGCATGTGTGGCCGAGGTGGTGCGGGAATAGACGTCGAACGAGATGCCTAACTCCTCGAAGCTGTCCTTGATGAGCTTGTGGTAGCGGTCCACCACATCCTGCGGGGTGACGCCCTCCTTGCGGGCGCGTATGGTGATGGGCACACCGTGCTCGTCGCTGCCGCCCACCATCAGCACGTCGCGGCAGCAGAGGCGCAGATAGCGTGCGTAAATGTCGGCGGGCACATAGACTCCGGCCAGGTGGCCGATGTGTACCGGACCGTTGGCGTAGGGCAGTGCGGTGGTTATGAGTGTGCGCTTGAAATTCTTCTCCATAAACGTGATTTTGCTTTCAAAGTGCAAAAATACGGATTTTTATGGAAATATTAAAAATCGGTTGTGATAATATGCTTTGAACAGCCCCTTAATTCCGGAAATTGAGCTGTTTCAGGAGAATTTTTGCTCTCAGCAATAGAAATATGATAGAAAGCACTACCTTTGTAAAATAACAGTTAATTTCCGGAAGATGAACGACGAGGATTTCAAATACGATGTGTTTATAAGCTACAGCCGAAAGGATACGGCTGAGGTTGACAAGCTGTGCCGAGTGCTCGACATGGTCGGAATCAGCTATTTTATCGACCGGCAGAACATTGCCGGAGGAATGGAATTCCCGATTGCGATAGCCGAGGCGATTCTTCATTCGAGGCTTTTCCTGATTATGGCAAGCGAGAACGCCTACGGCTCAAAGTTCACAAACAACGAGCTTACCTATGCCTACAGCAAGAAGTCGCCGGAGGATATCGTGCTCTTCAATCTCGACGGGTCAACCCTTCCCTCGGGCATGGAGATGGCTACTCAGAAGGCGCTGAAGCTCGACCGTGGCGGGGCGTCGATTGAGTCCGATTTTGTTCTCGAGCTTTACCGCAGGCTTCATGATGGCAATAATCCTGATGATGAGCTCATGTACAGAATCGGGCAGAAATTTCAGCCGGTGGAGGAAAAATATGAAGATTATCTGAACTGGACTCTTCCCGCGGCCTGGAACGGCCACCCGGACGCATGCTACGTCATGGGTTGCGAGTTTATCCTCGATGCCGATGCGGACAATGCCGCTACAGCCATGGACTTTTTGAAAACGGCCTGGGACAAGGGCATCGTGGAAGCCGGTTTGGTGATAGGCCACCTCTTACGTAACGGCGCACCTCATTTCCCGCAGTCCCCGCAGCAGGCCTTTGAATGGTACCGTAAGGCTGCCCTCAAGGATTCGTTGGGTGATGGTCCGCTGGAACTGGGTCGCTGTTACCTCGAAGGTTTCGGAACGGACGAGGATCTCGGGCAGGCGGAATACTGGCTGAAGCTTGCCCGGGACGCCGGAAAGAAAGAGGCCGACGACCTTCTGCATGATTCCCGATTCAAGGGAAAGGCCGATTTTGACGCGGCAATGGATGCTTTCATCGACTCTCGGCTGGCAGAGATTAACCATGAACTTGCACAGCTTAAGAAAGACGATGACAGTGAGGCGTCCGCCGGACATCTTCTCGAAAGTGCGGAAAACGGCTTCAAATTAAGCGTCGAAGAGTTGCTCGCGATGCATAGGTACCAACCTGAGTCTGCCAAACAGCTTCTCCGGTCGCTTGCCGACGATGGAGATTCTGAGGCACGCAAAGCTCTGGCCGACTTATACCTGGCACAAGGCGAGAACCGTAGAGAAGATTTGTTTAAAGCTCTGGAGCATTATCTGCGTATTCCTTCCGACGAGCCGGATCAGCTGCTGCCCGATTCCCATCCGGTGATTCAAGCGATTCTGAACCGCTTCTCTGAGGAAGAGATTGACAAGCAGGCCGATACTTTTTACGAAAAAGAGAACGTGCCGGCCTCGGCGCAACTGATGAAATTGGAGGCTCAGATGGGGAATTTCAGCCGGTCGATTGACCTTGGCTGTCTTTATATCCTTGGCGAAGGTTTGAAAGCCGACGGCCCGCTGGCGTTGAAATATCTGAAAATCGGCGCTGAACATGGCGACACGTATGCCAATGCCACTGTCGCTAAGCTTTTAGACTGTGGAGAATTGGTTGAACGCAATCCGGAGGAGGCATTCAGTTATTTTGAAATAGCTGCAAAGCAGGGCGATTCGGAATCAATGTTCTATTACGGAACCTTCCTTCTCGACGGCATATATTGCCCGATGGACCAAGAGGAGGGAATACGCTGGATTCGACGGGCTGCCGAAGCGAATATCCCGGATGCACAGTTCTCTATGTACAATCTCTGTAAAACCGGACCACTCAAAGGCGAGGACCCGCAGAAGTGGCTCGACCTGGCGGCCACCAACGGTCATATGACCGCCATGATTTACAAGGAGATGGAAAACAGATCCAAGTAACCGAAAACGATTCATCGTATGATATTTATTGCCTGTGTCAAATCCGACATCCCTTATGCCAACAACCTTGCTGCGCGTCTTGACGAGCTGAATATCGAGCACACAACCGGCGTCCTGGACTCCCCGGACCCCGCGCAGTTGGGCGTACTTGCACAAGGGATAGGCGATTGTGAACTCTTCGTCCTGTTGCTGAGCCGCGACGTATACTCGTCGCCAATGCTCAACAATGTCATCACATACGCTTTCAACAAGAAGCGTCGTGAGTCAATCATGCCTTATATTGTAGATGGTTCGACACTCCCTCCGGCCGTGGAATTTGTGTTCGCGGGAATCAACTGGCGCACCGTTGCTTCACACCCGCCCAAGGAACTGGCAAAAGAAATCGCCGAACTCACCGGCCATGCGCCTGAGAACACCGACTTCCTCGCCCAAGGCAATGCCCGCTGCCGGTGCGGGGATTATGCAGGCGCCATCGAAAGTTTTAAAGCCGGCGCGAAAAACGGCAGTGCAGCGTGTGCCTATAACCTTGGAATCCTCTATCTCTCGGGCACTCAGGGCGTGAAGGACGAACGCCTGGCCTTCGAATGGTTCCGGAAAGCAGCCGGTATGGGTGACGTCGGGGCAATGAGGAAAGTGGCGAGTTGCTGCTATATGGGAATAGGTACCGAAGTAGACAAAGCCGAGAGCATCCGCTGGCTCAGGAAAATCACACTGTGTCCTACTTTCAAGGAAGAATACATCTGGGCCTGCAACGCTCTCAGCGCCCACTATGCCAATGGCGACGGCGTCCCGTGCAACCCCGGGGAAGCCGCCCGATGGGCTGCCCGCGCCGACGAAATGCGGTCTCAGTAAGGAACCTATCCCCTCTAAACCTCAATAACGAGGCATTGCTCGGGATACCATAGATAGCCGTGCAGGCGCGTGTGCCCCATCTCGCGGAGCATATTCATGTAGCCGCGCACCTGGATGCGGTGCTCGTCGAGAGGTTCGGAGGTGAATTTGTAGTCGATGATGTCGATGCTGCCGTCGGGGTACATCACTATACGGTCGGGGCGGAAGCTCTCGCGGCGCTCCGGCACATAGATGGTACGTTCGGCGAGCACCCGGACGCCCGGGGCGAACCACCGGCTGCAATACTCTCCGGCGGCTGTGAAGGCTTCGTGAAGCACACGCGTGTAGTCGTGGCGCTGCTCCTCGCTGAAGCGTGCGCGCACGCCCACGAGGGCTACCGAACGCTCCAGGTCGGCCTCCACGCGCATCTGCGCCAGGATGTTGTGCAGGTCGTTGCCGCGCCTGGCGGCGTCGTTGCGTGCCTGCTGCCTCGGGTCGGCCGCCGCCGTGTCGGTCTGTATGTCGAGGTCGTGGTCCAGGGCTGCGGCGGTGGAGTCTGTGACGGTGGTGAGCTCGCGGGTGTCGTCGCGCATCCACACGCAGTAGTCGGGCGCGGAGGCTTTCTGCTCCTCTTTTCTGTCGCGCGGGGCGGCTGTGGTCGGGCTGCCGTAGGTGTAGCGGCCCTCTTCGTCGTCGCGCTGTCCGTCGGGGAGGCACAGCCCTTCGGGGCGTGCGTCGCCGGGATGGACCGACTGAAGCGCCGCCAGCAGCACCGGGCCGAGCGTGCGGCCGCCGTAGTGTACGGTGAGCTCGCGCGAGGGGCGGGTGAAGGCCACATAGGTCATGTTCAGGCGGTCGGCGAGCTGCAGGGCGTAGTTGCGGTCGTAGCGCGCGGCGAATTCCGGACCCAGTTCGCGCCAGAGGCGCGATGTGGGCAGAGCGAGCACCGGCGGACGGTCGGCCGGGTCGCCCACGTCTATTGTGTCGGCCGGCATCCATTCCGTCTCGCTGCGCGGCGTCAGTTGCCATGTGGCGAACGGAATGTGAACGCATGCCCATTCCAGGCCCTTGGCCTTGTGTATCGTCATTATGCTCACGGCGTCGAGCGATGCCGAGGCGCCCACGGTCTGGCGCGGAGCCATGCGGTCCCACCACGCGAGGAACGCATGCACCGAGGGGTTGTAGAGCGTGCAGTAGTTGAGCACGCAGTCCTGGAAGGCCGCGAGGTAGGCAAGCTCGCGCCGGCGCTGCTCCGGCGGCACGCAGCGGCTGATGATGACTTCCACCAGGGCCGGAAGCCCCGAAGCGTTGGCACGGCGCACGTTCAGCGCCTCGGCTCCCAGGTCCTCCACGGCGTCGGCGCTCATGGCGTGGTCGAGAGCCGCACGCAGGTCGCCGTCGCCGCGCCCGGCGGCGTACTCGAAGCGCGAGAGCAGCAGCAGGATGTCGCTGTGGGTGGCATAGCGGTCGGTGTCCGGCGCCGTGGCTTTCTCGGGGCTGTAGCTGCGGTCGACGTAGCGCAGGACGCTGATGATGAGGTTGACGGCCGCACTGCGGTCGAGCCGCAGGCCCTCGTTGCTGCACAGAGGTATCTGCGGATACTCGCGCATGAGGAATTCCACGAGGGCGTTGACGGTGTCGTTGGCGGCGGCCAGGATGGCGATGTCGCGCCAGCGGTAGCCGGAGTCGTGCTGCCGCAGGATGTCGGCGGCCATGGCGTGCATGGATGCGTCCTCGGGCGTATGGTCGCCGCCCTCGGCGATGGCCGCGATGCTGCGGAAGTCGACGTACGACTCCAGCCCGTCGAAGCGGCCGAACAGTGCCTGCATGACGTTCTCGTAGCCCTCGACGGCCAGCGTGTCGGCCAGGCGCGCGAAGAGCGCGTTGTTGAAGCGCACTATGCCGTGGGCGCTCCGGTGGTTGGTGTTGTCGGCGGGGTCGCTGCCGCGCGTGGTGTGGCGCGTGGGGAAGTCCGTGTCGGCCACGCGGTGGTGCAGCAGGCTGCTGTCGGAGTTGCGGAACCGGTATATGGCCTGCTTCTCGTCGCCGATGATTAGGCTGTCGTGGAGTCCGTCGAGGCCGTTGGCGACCAGAGGCTTAAGGTTGTCCCACTGCATCACGCTCGTGTCCTGGAACTCGTCTATGAGGAAGTGCTCCAGCTCCATGCCTATGCGCTCGTAGATGAAAGGCACGTCGGAGCCGTTGATGATGCGCCGCAGCAGGTCGTTGGTGTCGCTCATCAGCACCACGTTGTTGTCGCGGCGGTACTGCGCCACGTATTTCCACGCGAGGCCCAGGAACTCCAGCTCGCGGGCGGCCGGGGCGAGCATATCGAGCAGGCGGCAGCGCAGCACGCCGTCGCGCAGGGCTATGGCGGCCCCGTGCAGCTCCTCGGCGAGCGCGTCGGGCGGATACACAGTGGCGCGCTTTACCTTAGGCAGCTTTGAGGCCACGAAGATGCTCTCGGGGCTGCCCTCGGTGCATATTTTCTTGAACGTGCGGGCCTTGGTGTCGTCGCCGAAGCCGAATTTCGCCGCATCGGAGTCGCGCCCCGCGGCGGCGTCCTCGAGCAGTGTGCGCAGCTCCTTGCGGCAGATGTCGCGTCCCTGACCGTTGGCGTCGAGGGCGCCGAGAGCACGGACGGCAGCCTCGCGCAGGGCGGCGGTACATGCCTTGCGGGCCTCGGCCACGGCGCGGCGGTAGCGCCCCACCCTGTGCGGGTCATCAAGATAGGCCATGCTGGCCTCGGCGTGGGGCTTGAAAGCCTCGTCGCACATGCGCGCCACGTAGCTGACTATGCTGCCCGAGATGCGTCTTGAGTTCTGAAACACGTTGAAGCTGGAGCCGCTGTCTATCTGCTCGCGCATGAATCCGGCTATCCAGTCGCGTATGCGCTCCTCGCCGTCGGCCGAACCGAAATTGAGGTCGTCCATCATCATGCCCACGCCGGCGGCCACGGCATAACGGTCGGACAGCTCTATCTCGTAGTCGCCCTGGTGGTCCACCTCGCGGGCGAAAGTGCGCAGCACGGTCTGCGAGAACGAGTCGATGGTGCTGACGTGGAAGTTGCGGTAGTCGGTGAGCAGGTCGTGGAGCGCTGCGGCGGCCTCGGTGGCGAGCTGGTCGGCAGTGCAGCCGAAGAGGCCGCAGAGCGTGGAGGAGTAGGGCGACGAGCCGCAGTCGCGGGCAAGCGCGTTGAGCTCGCGCACTATGCGCGTCTTCATCTCCTCGGTGGCCTTGTTGGTGAAGGTGATTGCGAGTATGGCGCGGTGGCGCGCAGCGCGTCTGCGCCGGTCTCCGGCGCCGTTCAGGCTGTAGGTGCCTGTCTCGCCGTCCTTGATGCCGAGCAGTGCCTTGATGTACTCGAAGGCGAGAGTGTATGTCTTGCCCGAGCCTGCCGATGCCTTGTAGATAGTCAGCATCTGTATCCCATGTGGCGGAGTGTGTCGGCCGCCTGCTGGCGCCTGTCGCCCTGAAGGAGCACCTCGCATCCGCGGGCAGAGCCACCGGTGGCGAGGCTGCGCTTGAGGGCGGCAGCGGCTTCGGCCGCCTGCTCGGGAGTGCTGAAGCCGCTTATGATGGTGGCCGTCTTGCCGGCGCGGCCTTTGCGCTCCATCGCCACGGTGAGGCGTGGCATGGCGCCGCGCGGTGCCTCCGGCCCGGCTTCGGGCTCGCTGCCCGCGGGAAGGTCGGGATTGGCGGCGAGGAATGCCGCCAGTGCTTCAAGGCGGTTGTCACTCATGGCTGTCGGGTGTGATGTCGGGGATACTGTCAGGCTCTTCGTAGTCGTGCAGGATTTTGGTGTCGCTTCCTGACGACAGCTGTATTGCCATGGAGAGCATGGCGCGCTGCTCCACGGGCAGTGTCTGCATGAAGGAGTCCACTGCCGCCGGGTCGCGCTGTATAGCGCGGCGCACGCAGCGTGCGGCCATGGCGGCGTCGGCCTCGCTGCCGTCGCGCGTGTCTTCGGAGATGGCGGTGTAGAGCAGTGCGGCGCGGCACAGCTCGGCGGCGCTCATGGAGGCCGTGTCGGTGCTGTTCATCAGCAGCTCCACGCCGCGGCGGGCATCGTCCGTGTCGCCCGTGCCGAGGCTGTGCTCGGCTGCTCCGAGGCGTTCGTCGGCCGTGGAGCCGCCGCATGCCGCGGCGGCTGCCGCCAGGCTGAGGAAGAGTAGGGGGCGCAGTCTCATAAATCGTTAACTTTTTCAACAAAGGCCATCATCTTTACGGCGGCTTCGGCGGCTTCCGTGCCTTTGTTGCCGAGGGCGCCGCCGGCACGGTCGAGAGCCTGCTGCTCGTTGTCGACGGTGAGCACTCCGAAGATGACCGGGGTGTCGTAGTTGACGTTGAGGTTGGTTACGCCCTGCGTGACGCTCTGGCACACGTAGTCGAAGTGCGGAGTGCCGCCGCGGATCACGCAGCCGAAGACTATGATGCAGTCGTAGCGGCCCGACTCTATGAGAGTGGAGGCCGCGAAGTTCAGCTCTACGGCGCCGGGCACGTCGAAGAGCTCGTAGTCCACGCCATGGCTGCCGAGCAGTGCGGTGGCGCCGTCGCGCAGGGCGGCGGTGATGTGGCGGTTCCATTCGGCCGTGACTATTGCCACGCGTTTGCCGTGTACTGCGGGCAGTTCGCTTTTGGGGGCTGATGCGGGTGTGCTCATGTATATTGATTTTTTGTTATTGTCTTTGTTTTTAGCCGTGTTTCCGTTGCCATGAGTCGGGCAGGGCGGCCACGGCGGTGTCGGCGCAGGCCACGGCCTCGCGCAGCACGGCGTCGCGCAGCATTTTGGGCGATTCGTCGAGCAGTGTGGCGGTGGCGCCGTTCTCGGCCAGCGCCTTGACGGCTCCGGCTGCCACTCCGGCGTTCCATACGAGCGAGCCGCACTCCGAGAGGGGCACGTCCAGCGTGTCGGTGCCCTGTGCGCTGAAGTACGTCACGCTGCCTGCCGATGCGTCCACGTTGAGCATAGCCGGACAGTAGAACGATATGTGGTTGCGCCAGCATGCGGCAGCGTCGGCGGTGGAGAAGATGAGCTGCAGGTCGCGCGAGCGCGTGCACACCATCTGCGCCAGCTCCAGATTCTCGAGTATGGCGGGCATGACGCGCGTGATGCGCGGCTCCTGCTGCGGCAGATAGCCCGGCAGGTAGATGAGAATCGCCTTGCGCTCGGATGCGTTCTGCAGCAGAGGCAGGAGGCGCCGGCGCATGCGACGGTCTATGGCGTAGTAGCCGCCGAAGACCACGATGTCACCCTCGCTGATTTCGGGCCATATGATGTCGAAGCAGTCGTCGGCGTAGCTTTCGTAGCGTGTGGGCTGCATGCGTCCCTCGGCGTCGGGCATGAAGATGGTGACGGGCGTACGGCCCTCGGTGAAGCGGTCGATACTGCGTGTGAGCACGCCGGCTTCGGCGAGGTAGCTCACCACGGTGTCGCCCACGGCGTCGGCGGCCGCTTCGGAAGCCATTGCCACAAGCAGCCCCATGCGGGCGAGCATAGCGGCGGTATTGGCAAGGCGTCCGCCCGTCATGGCCCCTAAGGGCATGCCGTCGGAGCCGAACACGATGTCGAGCGCGCACTCGCCTATGCAGATGATATGTTTCATAAAAAAACTAAACCTTAAACTCTAAACTTTTAAGCCGGTTCAGCCTTCGTAGATGGTGGGGTCCTGGATGCCGGCCTCGGCCATGGCCTCGCGTCGCTCGCGGCATGTGCCGCAGCGTCCGCAGTGGCGCTCGCCGCCTTTGTAGCAGCTGTAGGTGTGTGCGTAGTCTATGCCCAGCGCTTTGCCGCGGGCGGCTATCTGTCCCTTGGTGATGTCGGTGTAGGGGGCGAAGATGGTGATGTGCTCGTAGGTGCCTTCGCTGATGGCGCGGCTCATTGCCTCGACGAATCCCGGGCGGCAGTCGGGATATATGGCGTGGTCGCCTCCGTGGTTGGCGAGCATGAGCGTGTGCAGCCCGCGGCTTTCGGCCAGTCCGGCGGCTGCGGCGAGCATGATGCCGTTGCGGAAAGGCACCACGGTGGAGCGCATGTTCTTGTCGTCGTAGTTGCCCTCGGGGATGGCTCCGGCACCTTGCAGCAGCGAGCTGTCGAACAGACGGCCTATGAAGTCGAGTTTGATTTTCACCAGCTCTATGCCCAGCTGCGCGCAGTTGTATTCGGCGCAGGCTATCTCGCGGGCGTTGTGGTTGGAGCCGTAGTCGAAGGTGACGGCCAGCGCTATGCGGTCGGCGTACTCATAGAGCATGGTCGTGGAGTCCATGCCTCCGCTGAGCACGAGCAGCGAGTCTTTCTGTTTCATATTCATTTGAGAGTGTTGAATGCGGCGAGCATGCGGCTGCGGCGCAGCTCCTGATGCTCCTCGTCGGCGTAGCTGGCGAAGGGGTAGATGCTGATGCCGCCGCGCGGCGTGAACAGGCCCGTGACCTCGAGATAGCGCGGCTGCATCAGCCGCACGAGGTCCTTCATGATTATGTTGACGCAGTCTTCGTGGAAGTCGCCGTGGTTGCGGAAGCTGAAGAGATACAGCTTGAGGCTCTTGCTCTCCACCATTCGCTCGTCCGGGATGTAGCGGATGATGATGTGTCCGAAGTCGGGCTGTCCGGTCTTGGGGCAGAGCGTCGTGAACTCAGGGCAGTTGAACGTGACCACGTAGTCATGCTCCGGATGCTTGTTGGGGAAAGTCTCCAGCATCTCCGGCGCGTAGTCGGTGGGATATTTCGTGCCCTGGTTGCCCAGCAGGGTGCATCCTGCAAGCTCGTCGGTATTTCTGCTCATAGTCGAGAATTTTATGGCAAAAATACTACTTTTTCCCGTGACGTCCAAATCGGATTGCAGGCAGCATTGTCGAAAAAAATTCGTAAATTTGCACTTGCTATGAGTCAGGACAGAGGCAGAATAATACTTTTCCCTGTGCCGATGGGCGATGTGTCCCCCGCGCAGGTGTTGCCGGCCAGCAATATCCGCATGCTGGCCGGAGTGCGGCATTTTGTGGTCGAGAACATCCGTTCGGCACGCCGTTTCCTGCGCGCCGCCATCAGCGATTTCGACATCGACGGCAGCAGCTTCACCGAACTGAGCGAACACACGCCCAAGGCCGACGTGGTGGCGATGCTCGCACCAGCCCTGGAGGGCAGCGACATAGGCGTCATCAGCGAGGCCGGATGCCCCGCCGTGGCCGACCCCGGCGCCGACCTCGTGGCCGCCGCACAGCGCGTGGGCCTGGAGGTGGTGCCGCTTGTCGGGCCGTCCAGCATAATCATGAGCCTGATGGGCAGCGGATTCAACGGCCAGCAGTTCAGCTTCGACGGCTATCTGCCCATCGACGCCGAGGCGCGCCGCACGGCCCTGCGCCGCATCGAGGCTGATGTGCGCAAGACTGTACGCACACATATCTTCATCGAGACACCCTACCGCAACAACCGCCTCATAGCCGAAATGACGCGCACGCTCTCGCCCCACATCCAGCTGTGCGTGGCCTCCGACATCAGCGGTCCGCGCCAGAGCATACGCACCATGGCTATAAGCGCGTGGGCGAAAGCTTCCTACGACTACGACAAGATTCCCACGATATTCCTCCTCGGCAATTCATGATGAAACGCTCTCGCCGCACATCCCGCAATATGGAGCTTCAGCCCGGACTCTTCGACACCATCGGGGAGTTCGCGCCGCAACCTGCATCGGATGCCGGCGGGATGATGGCCGGATTCGTGGCCGACGCGGTGCGCCACATGCGCGAGAAAGCCGCCAAAGAGGCTGAGGAGGATTCGCTGGCCATGGACAACGGCGCCCGCGACCGGACCGACCGTCTGATGTTCGTCAGCCTCGGCAGCGGCAGCAGCGGCAACTGTGCCTACCTCGGCACACGCAGCTCGGGCGTGCTCATCGACGCCGGAGTGGACCGTGATTTCGTCATCGCGGAGCTGAAGCGCAACGGTGTGGACTATGTCTCGGCCGTGTGCGGCATACTGCTGACCCACGACCACGGCGACCACGTGCGCTTCGCCTACCCGCTGCTGCGCCGCTATCCCGATAAATTCCTCTGGACGACGCCCAAGACAATGACGGGCATACTGCGCCGCCACAACATCTCGCGCCGCATAAAGGACTACCACAAGCCCATCTACAAGGAATTTGAATTCAACGCCGGTCCGCTGTCGGTTACGCCGTTCGACACCAGCCACGACGGCACCGACAACGTAGGCTTCGCCATACGCTATGGCAGCGAGGTGTTCGTGGTGGCTACTGACATGGGATGTGTCACCGACCGTTCCCTGCACTACATGCGGCAGGCCACGGCCCTGATGGTGGAGTCCAATTACGATGCCCGGATGCTTGCCGAGGGCCGTTACCCGCAGTACCTTCAGGCGCGCATACGCGGCGAGCGCGGCCACATGGACAACGAGGAGACCTCCCGCCGTCTGGCCGAAGTGTGGACGCCGGCCATGCACCATGTGTTCCTGTGCCATCTGAGCCATGACAACAATACGCCCGAGCTGGCGCTTGCCGCGGCGCGCCGCGGGCTGGAACAGGCGGGCGCTACCGTGGTGACGGAAGCATCGGCCGGTTACGAGGCCTTGCGCCACAGCGTACACCTCGCCGCCCTGCCCCGTTTCGAGGCCTCCCGCCTCGTCATCTTCTGAAAAAGGTCCGGGCGCCCGCAAGTCCTCGAAGAGGACGTGTCCGTGGTTAACCCCGCGATAAGCAGCGTATTACGCTGCGTTCGTGGGGTAGAGAATCTATAAGAGGGCGGCAAGTTCGGAGAACTTGCGTCCGTGCGGCCGCATAGGCGGCCGTTCCACCTCTTACCTATCCCCTATAAACTCTAAACTAAATCCAGAATCCCGGACGGCTCGTTCACGATCCATGTGGCGAAGTGCGAGCGCAGCTCCGCGGCCGACCGGAAGCCCCACGTTACGCCCACGCTGTCCACGCAGGCGCGCCGCGCCGTCTCCATGTCCACGCCGCTGTCGCCCACGTAGAGTGTCTCCTCCTTGGGCGTGGGGCAGGCCGTGAGCACACGGAACACAATCGACGGGTCCGGCTTGACGGGTACGCCCTCCACGTTGCCGCACACGGCTCCCCACTCTATCGCCGGGAAGAAGTGAGCTATGATGCGGCGCACGGCGCTTTCGTACTTATTGGAGGCTACAGCCACGCGTATGCCGCGCGCTGTGAGCTCGTCGAGCAGCTCGGGGATACCGGGGTAGGGGCGTGTGGCGTCGGCGAGATGCTCGTCGTAGTAGGCACGGAATATCTTCAGCGCGCGTGCCAGCGTCTCGGGCGTGCGTGCGCTGTCCGGCAGCGCGCGCTCCAGCAGTTTTGCCACGCCGTTGCCCACCATCGTGGGGTACGACAGCGGCGAGTGTTGAGGATAGCCCATCTCGGCCATCGTGTGGTTGGCGGCGTTGCCCAGGTCCTCTATGGTGTTGAGCAGGGTGCCGTCCAGGTCGAATATTACGAGTTTGCGCATAGTGTCAGAAGGGATAGCCCACGGAGAAGTGGAAATTGGCGTCGCGGCTCCAGCGCGGATGGAGCAGGGGCCACGGCTCCTGTCCGGACGCGGGGTTGTGGGCCTTCATGCCCAGGTCGAGACGCAGCAGGAAGTAGGTGAAGTCCATGCGCAGTCCCACGCCGTAGGCCGCAGCTATCTGTTTGTAGAATTTATTGAAGCGGAAGACGCCGCCGGGCTGCGTCTCGTAGTCGCGTATGGTCCAGATGTTGCCGGCGTCGATGAACAGCGCGCCCTCGAAGACCCAGAACAATTTGGCGCGGTATTCCAGACTCAGGTCAAGGCGTATGTCGCCGCACTGGTTGATGAAGTCGCGCACGGAGTTGTGCGAGTCGTAGGCGCCGGGGCCGAGAGTGCGCACGCCCCAGCCGCGCACGCCGTTGGCGCCGCCGGCGTAGAAGCGTTTTTCGAAGGGCACCATCGACGAGTTGCTGTAGGGCACGGCCACGCCTGCGCCTACGTGGAAGCTCAAGGCATTGCGTGAGTTGAAGTTGCGCGTGTAGGTGTAGTCCACCTCGGCCTTGGCGTACTGCGCGTACTGTATGCCGAAGAGCTTGTAGGCGCCGTCGCTGCGCTTCTGGCCGTCGATGCTCGAGATGGCGTAGAGCAGGTTGCCGGCGGTCTCGGCCTGCACGCGCAGGGTGCTGACGTAGGGCTGGATGGCGAAGGCGTTGACGGTGGCCGTAGGTATGCGGCGGTTGGTGCGGTAGAACGTGTAGCCCAGGCGCATGATGAAGTGATCCTCGTAGCTGTAGCGCAGCAGGGGATTGTCAGGGGCAATCTCGTCCAGGAAACCGAGGGTGGAGCGCGGCAGACGCACCACGTTCACGTCGATGAGGTCGACGGTGTGGCGCTGCTGGAAGTCGCGTACGCGGTGCTGCCACTTGTACTTCCATCCCGCGCCGAATATCAGGCGGGTGTACTCGGGGCGCTCCTGGTAGTTGAACGACACGGCGAACTCCGTCGAGGCCCTCACTTTTCTCTTGAAGTTGCGGCTCAGCAGAGGGAACTCGAACTTCGGGAAGGTGATGCCTACCTCGGAGGCCACCTCTGTGTAGTGGTTGTTGATGAGGCCGTCGAGGTCGCCGCTGATGCTCTCGTAGGCGGCGCGCAGCTTGGCTGTGAGCTGTTCCGAGCCGTGGCCGAGGTTGCGGTGCTGGTAGGTGAAGCCCACGCCCATGCCCAGGTCGCCCTCGCTGTTGGTGCCGTCAAGCTCGATGCTCACGCCCTGCTTGCGGTTGCGCCCCAGGCTGATGACGGCGTCAAGCCACTGCTCGCCGTCCACCGTGGGGCCCGGCTTCATGTCGATGTTGATGCTGCGCAGTATGCCAAGCTGAGCCAGGGCCTCGTAGGTGCGGTCCACGGCCCGGGCGCTGTAGGGCTGTCCGGGTACAATGTAGCACTTTTCCTCCAGTACCGACGGGCGCAGGTAGCGGTCAGGGCCGTAGACTATGCTGACGTCGCGGCAGCGCACGGTGTCGAGGGGTGTGCCGGGTGCGGCGTTGGGCGCCGTCAGGAAGGTTACGGACGCTATGCGGTAGCGCTGCGTGCGGTCGGCGGCCGACGGCGTGGGCGCGTCTGCCGGGCCGTGCGGCTGGCTCACGCGCAACGTCAGCCCCACGTTGTAGTCGCCTGCCACAGTGTCGGCCAGGAAGCTGACGCACTCCTTCGTGAAAGAGTAATATCCGTGGTTGCGCATTACTTCGGTGATGCGCGTGCGCTCCTCGTCGAGTATGTTGCGGTCGAGGGGCGCGCCGGTGGCAATCTTGCAGGCTGCGGTGTCGGCCATGACGATGGCGCGCAGGGCAGAGTCCTCGATCTCGTAGGCGAGCGAGGCGATGTTGTGCGGCGTGCCGGTGCGAATGCGGTATATGACGTCGATTTTGCGGCGTCCGGGGCGCACGATGGTGTCGGCCTCGACGCTGACGTCCATGTAGCCGCGGTTGAGCAGCGCCGTGCGCAGCTGGCGCACGGAAGCGTCGGTGAGCTCCCGGTCGAAGATGACGGGCGGCTGGCCTATGCGGCGCACCCAGCGGTTGAACCAGTTGGTGCTGTCGCGTCCGGAGAGATTGTAGGTGGCTAATTGCAGCTTGGCGAAGCCCAGCACCTTGTGGTTGGGCGTCTGCCGCAGGAAGTAGTACAGCTCCTCGTCGTCCACGTTGTCGCGGTCGCCCTGCACGTCTATGCGCACGTCGCGCAGCAGCATCTGCCCCTCGGGCACATGCTTTGTGGTGCTGCACGCCGTGGCGAACACGGCCAGCGCGGCAACCGCGAGCCTGATGAGCAGCCGGCGTGTCACTCCATCAGCTTGCGATAGCGTCGGCGGGGCAGCTCCTTGCCGCCGTTGCGTGCGCGTTTGTACTCCTCGTAGTCGCTGTACGAGCCCTCGTACCATACCACTTCGCCGTCGCCCTCGAAGCTGAGGATGTGGGTGCAGATGCGGTCGAGGAACCAGCGGTCGTGGCTGACGACGACGGCGCAGCCGGCGAAGTCCTCGAGGCCTTCCTCCAGGGCGCGCAGCGTGTTGACGTCGATGTCGTTGGTGGGCTCGTCGAGCAGCAGCACGTTGCCTTCCTCTTTCAGGGCCATGGCAAGGTGCAGGCGGTTGCGCTCGCCGCCGGAGAGCACGCCGATTTTCTTTTCCTGGTCGGCGCCCGTGAAGTTGAATTTCGACAGGTAGGCGCGGGCGTTGACGTCGCGGCCGCCCATGCGGAAGCTCTCCACGCCCTGCGAGATTACCTCGTAGACGCTTGACTCCGGGTGCAGGTCGCGGTGGGTCTGGTCCACGTAGGCCACCTTGACGGTCTCGCCCACTTCGAAGGTGCCGGCGTCGGGCTTCTCCAACCCCATGATGAGCTTGAACAGCGTGGTCTTGCCTGCGCCGTTGGGGCCTATGACGCCCACGATGCCGGCGGGGGGCAGCGTGAAGCTGAGGTCGCGGAAGAGCTGCTTGTGGCCGAAAGCCTTCGAGAGGCCGTGCACCTCTATCACCTTGTTGCCCAGGCGCGGTCCGTTGGGAATGAAGATTTCAAGACGTTCCTCGCGCTGCTTCTGGTCCTCGTTGAGCATGCGGTCGTAGTTGTTGAGGCGGGCCTTGCCCTTGGCCTGGCGTGCCTTGGGAGCCATGCGCACCCACTCCAGCTCGCGCTCCAGGGTCTTGCGGCGCTTGCTGGCCTGCTTCTCCTCCTGCGCCAGGCGCTTGGTCTTCTGGTCGAGCCACGACGAGTAGTTGCCCTTCCAGGGTATGCCTTCGCCGCGGTCGAGCTCGAGTATCCAGCCGGCCACGTTGTCGAGGAAGTAGCGGTCGTGGGTGATGGCGATCACCGTGCCGGCATACTGGCGCAGGTGCTGCTCCAGCCAGTCGATGCTCTCGGCGTCGAGGTGGTTGGTGGGCTCGTCCAGCAGCAGCACGTCGGGCTGTTGCAGCAGCAGGCGGCACAGTGCCACGCGGCGGCGTTCGCCGCCGCTGAGGGTGCTCACGGGCTGGTCGTCGGGCGGGCACTGCAGGGCATCCATGGCACGCTCGAGCTTGCTGTCGATGTTCCATGCGTCGGCGGCGTCGAGCTTGTCCTGAAGCTCGGCCTGGCGTGCCAGCAGAGCGTCGAAGTCGGCGTCAGGGTCGGCGAAGGCCTCGTTCACCTTGTCGAACTCGGCCAGCATGTCCATGATGGGCTGCACGCCTTCGCGCACGATGTCGATGACGGTCTTCGTGGGGTCGAGTTTCGGGTCCTGCTCCAGGTAGCCCACGCTGTAGCCGGGCGCGAACACCACTTCGCCCTGATAGTCCTTGTCGATGCCGGCGATGATCTTCAGCAGCGACGATTTGCCCGAGCCGTTGAGACCGATGATGCCGATTTTGGCGCCGTAGAAGAACGACAGGTATATGTTCTTGAGCACTTGCTTCTGTGGGGGGTAGGTCTTGCTTACGCCTACCATCGAGAAAATGATTTTTTTGTCGTCAGCCATAGTGGGGGAGTTAGTTGCGGCCGTCGGTCGCAGTTAGTCGCGGGCTGCGCCCGCAGTGAGTTGCCGCTTCGCGGCAGTTAGTTGTCGGCTATGCCGACAGTTAGTCGCGGGCTGCGCCCGCAGATGGTTGTCGCTCCGCGACAGTTCTTATTGTATTGTCTTGTTATGGTTGGTTTTTCTTGCTTTTGTTTGTGGCGTTGAGGCGGGTGCGGGTGGTGCGGGCAATTGCCGTCAGCATTCTGAATAGTTCGCAGCAGTCGTAGTGCATGGAGTTATATTGTGTTGTCGTTATGAGTCCTGTTTTTGCAAGTATATCAAGCCAATAAAGGGTTTCGCGGCATTCTTTCAGAGAAATGTACATTTTGGAAAGATATTCCTTATAGCTTATCGAGTTGAGGGCTTCCGAGATGTTGGCACCGATACTTGTCCCGCTGCGGCCTATTTGGTTTGAAATGATGTATTCCTTTTTATTGTCATGCAGATAGTTGCACATTCTCATAATTCTTGTGGCGAATGCGACACTCTTATCATAGACAATACTTTTGCTCATAAAATAACAATTAAACAGAAAAAACTTCAAACTGCCGGCCGTGCCGGTACTCACTGCGCCATTGGCGCACGAACTGTCAGCTTTGCTGACAACTAACTGCCGGCTTTGCCGGCACTCACTTTTTCCGTTTCGGCGCAAACTTAACGGGATAGTCAACGCGGATGCGGCCCTCGGCGATGTTCTTGAGCTTGCTGCGTATCAGCTGCTTGCGGATGGCCGAGATATGATCGATGTACATCTTGCCCTCCAGATGGTCGCATTCGTGCTGCACTATGCGGGCCAGGAAGCCGGAGATTTCCTCCTCGTGCGGCTCGAAATTCTCGTCGAGCCAGCGCAGCCGTATGTGCTCCGTGCGCGGCACGTTCTCGCTGAGGCCCGGAAGGCTGAGGCAGCCCTCGGCACGCGTGCACTTCTCGCCGTCGAGCACCGTGACCTCCGGGTTGATGAGCGTGAACTTGCGTCCGGCGCACTCCGGGCAATTCTCCGCCAGGGGCGATGCGTCTATTACCACTATGCGTTCGCTCAGGCCCACCTGCGGGCCTGCCAGCCCCACGCCCTCCGAGGCGTACATGGTGGCGAACATGTTCTCGACGAGTTCCTTAAGGCCTTCGCGGCCGGGCGTCACGGGCTCCGCCGTCTTGCGTAGCACGGGATGGCCATAGAGATAAACCGGTAGTTTCATATGCTGTTGTGCTGTTTGCTTTGAAGATAATCGTTTAGGATGATTGTGGCCGAAATCTCGTCGACGAGCGCCTTGTCGCGCCGCGCCATGCGCCGCAGGCCGCCGTCGAGCATCGCCTTGTGGGCCAGCGCCGACGTGAAGCGCTCGTCGAAGAAGTCGACGGGTATGGGCGCCACCTCGCGCGCCAGACGTCCGATAGCAGGGCGCAGCCAGCGCTGGCTCTCGCTGGGCTCGCCGCGCAGCGTCACGGGCAGACCGACGATGATGCGGTCCACCGGCTCGCGGGCCACGTAGGCTTTCACCCACGCGCACAGTTCGGCAGTCGCCACGGTGCAGAGCCCGTTGGCTACAATCTGCAACGTGTCGGTGGCGGCGATGCCGCAGCGCTTGCGCCCGAAGTCGATACCGAGAAGTCTTCCCATAGTCCTGCAAAATTACTGAAAATCTCGCATTTCAGCAAAAAAACCGCCCGCTGCGCATCCCGATTCAAAAAAATACCATTCCAAAAGAGAAAAGCGGTTTGTTGTTTTTATCGTTTCTGTATTTTTGTATCTGTTGCGCCCTCCGTTGTGCTTTCAGGACATTTGGTTGAATATTTGCGTCTTTGAGATGAGGTGATGCCGTAAAAAATGCCTATATTTACGGCATGAAAACCATGACGAACATCATAGCTCTGCCTCCGCGCTCGGGCTCGCAGCCGCCGAGGCTCGACCCGCAGGCCCGGCGCCTGCTGATAGTGGGCGCCAACGGCGCGGGCAAGACGCGCTTCGCCGCCCGACTGGCCGCCGACCTCGGCGAGCGCGCTTTCTGCCTCTCGGCGCTGCGCGCTCTCTACGACCGCACCGACTCCTCCGTGCCGCCTACGGGCATCGACGCCATGTATGCCGCAAGCTGCGTGGCGGGCGGCCTGTTCCGTTCCGACATCGCCGGCGGCTTCGAGCGCCTGATGGCGCTGCTGATGCACGAGGAGATGCTCAACCTGATTCAGAGCAAGTTCGCCGCTGCCACTGGCTCGGCGCCCCGCGGCCCCAGGGTCACTCGCCTCGACCGCACGATAGCCGTGTGGCAGGAGATTTTCCCCGACAACCGCATCCTTGTAGAGGGCGAGCGTATGCTCATCGAGAGACGCGACACGCCGGGCGCCTACGCCGCCTCGCGCCTATCGGCCGGCGAGCGCGCCGTGCTTTACTATATCGGCGCCTTGCTGTTCGCACCGCGTGGCGCCGTGGTGATGGTCGACTCGCCCGAAATGTTCATGCACCCGGCGTCCATGGCCGCCCTCTGGAACCGCCTGGAGCAGCTGCGCCCCGACTGCACGATGGTCTACACCACCCACGACCTCGACTTCGCGGCCTCGCGCGGCGACGCCTCCGTGGTGTGGGTGCGCGGCTACGACCCCGCCCGCGAGGAGTGGGACTACGAGCTGCTGCCGCCCGACAGCGGCTTCGGCCCCGAGATTTATTCGGCCCTGATCGGCGCCCGCAAGCCCGTGATGTTCATCGAGGGCGACGGCGTCCACAGCATCGACTCGCGGCTTTATCCGCTGGTGTTCCGCGACTACACGGTGCGCTCGCTGGGCAGCTGCAACAGGGTGATAGAGTCGGTGCGCAGTTTCAACAGCCTCGCCGACTTCCACCATCTCGCGGCCTGCGGCATCGTGGACCGCGACCGCCGCGACTCCGCCGAGGTGGAGTACCTGCGCTCGCGCCGTATCATGGTGCCGGAGGTGGCCGAGGTGGAGAACCTCATGATGCTGGAAGATGTGGTGTGCGCCCTGGCCGAGAGCCGCGGCCGCGACGGCGCCAGGGCTTTCGCCGCCGTTCGCAAGGCGTTGCTCCACCTCTTCGCCGCCTCGCTCGAGCGTCAGGCGCTGGAGCATACCCGCCACCGCGTGAAGGTGACCGTGGAGCACCGCGTCGACTGCCGCTGCAACAGCATCGCCGAGCTGGAGCAGCACATAGGGCGTCTGCGCTCCATCGCCTCGGCCCGCGAGGTGTACGAGGAGCTGTGCGGGCGCTTCGGCGAGTACGTCAGTCGTGGCGATTACGATGCCATCCTGCGCGTATTCAACCACAAGAGCATGCTCCAGGAGTGCCGTGTGGCCGAGAGCTGCGGCCTGCGCCGTGCCGACCGCCGTGCCGTGCCCGACGCTGTCCTCGCCCTCCTCGCCTCAGGCGGCGAGCCGGCCGAGCGCATCCGCCGCGCCATCCGTTCCGCCTTCATCTTCCCGGAAGCGGGGTGAAACTAAAGCAGTCCCATGTCCGATGCGTATTCCTTTATTGCGGACAGGGCGATGTTCTCATAATCTGATTTGTCGTAAATGTACATGAGATAGATACATCCGTTTCTTTCCACCAGGTCGAGAGTGATTACCCTGCATCCTCCCGACTTGCCTTTGCCCTTGGATGTTATCGCCATCCTCACCTTGCGGAATCCGTTCCCGAGGTCGACTCCTGCTGCCGGATTATTCTCCAGCTCACTGACAAGGTTCCGGAAATCGGAATTGAAGCTCCGGTATTTTTTCGCGATGGCCTTGGCACTTTTTATGAACGTCTTAGTAGCCAGGACTTTCATCAGAACACCAGGTCTTTAGCATCTGTCAGTTGCGTTTTCCCCTCTAAGTGCGCCTTTACTTCGGCGCATGCCGCATGCAGGTCGCGTCTTACAATTTCATCCTCGTCGCTGACGGGGGTTATCTTGAAATTGCCGTAACGCGACGTCAGGACAACCGATTTCCCGGCTTTGGCGTAATTCAGGAATTTTCCCTGGTTGCTGCGGAATTCTCTTGCGCTTACAATCTCCATAATCAAATAATTTTGTTGCAAAAATAACAAATGGCTACCAAAATGGATGCACAATTAATTATTATTAACAATTAAATGAGCTGGGAGTGAAACATGTATGGCTGACAAGGTACATCACCGTCAACAAAAAACAACGCTGTTATCTCTGTATTTCTGTATTTTTGTATCGATAATACCCTCTAAGGACTTCTGTTAAGGACTTCTGTCGCTTCTGACCTTTTGTCGTTATGTATCTCGTTATGCGAGGTATCTTCTCCTCCCTCTTACCTATCCCCTATCCCCTATCAACTCTTCCTCTGAACATTCCTCTCCGGCTCGGCGTTGGATTTTTGGAAATTTGCAAATTCGGGGCTAATGTTTTAAATTTGCAATCCTATAACGCGTTTACAACTATTTCTATACCACGCATTCAAGTATGAAACTTCGTCATTTCGCACTCTCGCTTGTCCTTGCCGCGCTTGCGCCGGCGGCGCATGCCGTGGCCCCCGACGGGTATTACGAGTCGCTGGAAGGCAAATCGTCCGGCGAGCTCAAGACGGCAATCCACGACCTCATAGCCGATTTCAAGCTGATTTCCAGCTACAACGCCCTGCCGCAGTACTTCGCCGTCACCGACGTGTACCCCGAGCTTCAGAACGGCCGCAAGCGCTGGTGGGACATGTATTCCGACATCCCCCTGTATGCCCCGAGTTTCTCCGGCCTCAACCGCGAGCACTCCTTCCCGAAGTCGTGGTGGGGCGGCAGCACCTCTGTGTCGGCCTACGTTGACCTCAACCATCTCTATCCCTCCGAGATGGATGCCAACATGGCAAAGAGCAACTACCCGCTGGGCGAGGTGGACCGCAGCGAGCATATAACCTTCCAGAACGGCATATCCACCGTGGGCTATCCCGTGCTGGGCCAGGGCGGCGGTGCCTCCAGGGTGTTCGAGCCGGACGACGAATACAAGGGCGACTTCGCGCGCACCTACTTCTATATGGTAACATGCTATCAGAATCTTACCTGGAAGTGGACCTACATGGTGAATCAGAACGTATTCCCCACCCTCAACAACTGGAGCGCGCAGCTGCTGATGCGCTGGCACCGTCAGGACCCTGTCAGCGACAAGGAGACCATGCGCAACGACAAGGTGTACGGTTATCAGGGCAATCGCAATCCCTTCATCGACCATCCCGAACTCGCTGAATATCTGTGGGGCGACAAGGTGGGCGAACCCTACCATGTCGGCGGCTCCACCGAGCCTGCCGGCGACGCCGAGTTGCAGTCGCCCGCAAACGGTATGGCGCTCGACTTCGGCCAGGTGGCCCTGGGCAGCTCCGTAACGGCCGACCTCTTCTTCAAGGGCACCAACATCCGCAAGGACCTCGCCATATCCATCTACCGCGGCGACAAGCAGATGTTCTCGCTGCCGCGCACATCGGTCAGCGCTTCCCTCATCAACAGCGACGAAGGCACATGGGTGCGCGTCACCTACACGCCTACCGCCATCGGCACCCACTCGGCGCGCATCCTGATAGAAGGCACGGGCAACGACGGCAACGGCACGCGCGGCGTCGAGCTGCTGGGCGAATGTCTGGAGCGCCCCGTGCTCACGGCTCCCACGGCAACCCCCGCCACCGACATCACCGCCGACAGCTATGTAGCCAACTGGACGCCCGTGGAGGGTGAGGTGGTGGACTACTACATCATCACCCGCACGCGCTACGTGGGCGGCGTGCCCACCGTGGAGCAACTCGTGGCCGAGGAACCCGGCACACCCATCGACGGCTTCGACCTCAGCGACAGCGAGAGCTACAGCGTGCGCTCGTGCCGCCTGGGCGTGGAGTCGCCCGAGAGCAACGTCGTGTTCGTGTCGCACACGGGCATCAGTGATGCCGAGGTGGACGCACCCTTCACCGTCGCCACAGACCCCGGTGTAATCGTTGTCACCACCGTCGCTGCGGCCGACATCCGCGTCTACGATGTCGCAGGCCGAGAGCTGCGCTATCTGCCCGCCGTCGACGGCGTCGTGGAGATAGAGCTTCCCGCCGGCGTCTACATCGTCACCGCCGGCCGCGGCACAGCCCCCGCCAAGGTCACGCTTTTCTGAAGCGTTAAGAAGGTAAAAAGTTAAAAAGTTAAGAGAATAGCACGATGTCGGCCGCCGTGCTATTCTCTTAACTTTTTAACTCGTAATCTATTGAGTTCTCGATGGATTTGAGCGTTAATGGCCTTTGTAATTTAAGAAGATAAAAATGTAACTATTCCGCGAATCGCCAGAATGGCGACTGGTAGACAATATACGGGAGCCCGCGGAGCGCGGCGGGCAGTTTTCAGCCCATGTGTGAGGAGGCGTAGCCGACGAGCCATGGGTAAGGAGTCCTCCCCTCTCACGGGCCGAGCTCCGGCAGGATGCGACGGCGCGTGTTTACGGACGTTAGTCCCGGAAAACCATAAGGTTGTGAGATAATTATCCGGCTCGGTTTTAATGATTATTTCGCTTCAAAATATCCAATGCCATTAACAAAGTATTTGCATTATCCAAGCCGCCTTTTATAGTCGGTCTGGACCAAGGTCCGTAAGCACGCGCTGTCGCTTCCTGCCGGAGCTCTGCGCGTGGGAAATTGTGGTACGCTATCCCATGGCTCGTCGGCTACGCCTCCTCACGCATGGGCTGAAAATTGCCCGCCACGCTTCGCGGGCTCTATATGCAGTCGACGTTTATGCGGAATGCGCTTATGCAGAAACACCCCCACACGCTTGTAGTCAATGTGATAATATTGCTGAATAATTGCCAGGACAACAATAGTAGGTGAAAATTAATGAGTTAAGGGAATAGCACGATGTCACCTGCCAAGCCATTCTCTTAACTTTTTAACTCATTACCTTTTAACTCCACACAGACACACGGATATGATTTTAAATTTGTATAAATCAAGAAAACTACGTAGATTTGCAGACGCATACTGTAGAGGAGAAACATTGTGATTTTTCTATAGGATGCAGGACATAATAAAGCGTTTACTCGCTCTTTCTGAAAAGCGGAAATCTGGTAAATTTCAATCTTCGTCAGAAATGCAGCAACAGTAGATGCCTTTGTTGATATGTAAATAATTGCTACACATGGCTGAGACGGTCATGATGTTGTATTCTTACATATCGGCGTGAGGCTTCCTGTTTGTTGCTCGTTCAACGAAGATGGGCAATACCAGAGCCTCCGCTTGATGAATGAGCTTCAAGTACAGACCCTTACGCCTTTCTTTTTTATTGCCTTAGTGAGGAGGGACCACCAGGCGCAGACATCAACATAATATGTCTACATCTAAGCTCGGTAAGAGCCCTACATATGACGATTTTGGCTCTGTAGATCCATATAAGAGGTCGGCGGAATCTGGGGGTAAGGTGGCTTTCCGTCCACTTTCGTCTGATGTTACACTTGATACTCCGATTTTCCGATACATAAAGTTGGAACATCTTTTCACTCTTCTGCAAAGCAAGAAGTTATATATTCCGAATCGTAAAACATTTACGGATTTACGTGATAAAGTGGGTATTGAAAAGTTTATTCCTACTGAAAAAATGCCTTGGGAGATAAAGCTTGTACCGTCTTATAGAAATAAAAGATATCTTGTGGAACAGGACAAAATAAAGGAGATGGCTCTCGATTTGTGTATTTCTTGTTGGAGTATGGATTTAGATGACAATCATAATGCAGAGGAACGCTTTCTGATGTGGAAAGCATATGGTTCTACTCAATTATGTTGCAGAATCAGAACAACAATAAGAAAGCTTATCGAGAATGTGATTGTCCCTTACGACATAATTGTTTCTGACGTGAGTTACGACAGCAATCGTAAGGCAGATATGGTTGATCGATTGATATTCAATAAATCGGCTTATTATAGAGATGAACAGGAGGTTCGACTTGTGGTTATGAAAACCGGTCTGCCCTGCGTTGAAGCTGACATCATACAAATAGTTGATTTTATTGATGAAATCAAATTATCGCCATTTCTAATACCGGCTTTAGAAGATTCATTATCATCTTCCTTACGGTCTAAATTCAAGGCGTTCGCGGATAAAATAGTTCTTTCTAAGGTTATGGAATACCCCCTATAATTCAATTGACAAGTACAAATATAAATAGAAACAGATATGAAAAATATACTCTTTGTGATTTCCGTCGGCATGATTATGATGTTGTCCTTGTTGTCGTGCAAGGATAACAGCTCTATTCAAAGAGCAGTTGACCAATACAGAACCGGAGAAATATCTATAGATAGTTTTATGGATTTTTATGGTGATACCATAAATAAAAAAAATGTACAGGCATGGGCTGAAAGACACAAATCTGATGATGACTTAGCTGGATTTATTATAGCACGTAAAAATAAGCAATCAAATTTAAAAGTTAATTATTTATTTTCTTTATCTAAAAAGGGAGACGTTTTTGGCGTGCTTGGTTTGGGTGTACGATATTTAAAAAGTGTAGAGTCTGGAAATAAGCAATTTACGGATTCTGCTTATTTTTGGTTGAACAAAGCGGGTGAATTGGGTTCAGCGTATGCTTATATCTATTTGGGCCTTTTGGATATGATGATTGCAAACAAATCTTTTACGGCGAAAACAGTAGAATATTGGCGAAAAGGGGCAAAATTGGGGAATCAATTTTGTATCATTGAGGTTGCAAAGGCATATTACTATGGTTGTGGAGTAAAGAAGGATAAATCGGTTGCATTCAAAACACTTAATGACGCTGATTTTGAAAAATTAGCGCCGGAGGGGATATATTTGTTAGCGAAAATGTATATGGATGGGGAGGGTACTCAACAAAATTTCTATAAAGCATTTGAATATTTCCAATGTGCTGCAAATAAAGGCTATATAGATGCGATGTGCTATCTCGGGAACTGCTATCGCAATGGAACCGGAGTAGAAAAAAATGACTCATTGGCGTTTATTCAATTTAACAAGGCCGCAAATGCAGGAAATGCTTGGGGACAGAGATGTGTGGCTATATCTTATAAATGTGGAGATGGGACGGAGGCAAATTTGGGAGTCGCTAATCGTTGGTACTCAATTGCAGCTAAAAACGGGGATGAGATCGCTATTGAATATTGTAAAGGCCATAATATTGACTACTAAGTCGATGCTTAGAAAGCATCGTATATGTCAAGAAGTGTGAGTCCTTAATAATAAGAAGTCAAGAATTAAGAGAATAGCACGGTGTCACCCGCCAGGCTATTCTCTTAACTTTTTAACTTTTTACCCTTTTAACTCCCCCTCACCATAAATTATTCGTATCTTTGTCGCAAATTATATGCGAATATGGAACAGATAATCAATTTCGACACGGTATCCACGGTCAAATCCATTGCCAAGGACTATGCACAGCTTGACAATGCCTACCTTGTGGCCCACTTCGACCGCGACTGCGCGGCCGGCTCGCCGGGCACCGACCGTGTGCTGCGCGTGGAGGGATTGTCGCTGATGCTCGTGAAGTCGGGGCGCCTAAGCCTTGAGATCAACCTCGACCGCTTCGAGGTGCAGGGGCCGGCCATATGCGTGATGCCACCGTCGTGTCGCGTTGTTTTCTCGCCGGAAGCCTCGCGCGACACCGAGATTTATATTCTGTTTCTCGCGCAGAACTATCTACAGAACATCAACATCAACTTCTCGGCGTTCAACCTGCCCTCCACGGCAGCAATGCCGTCGCCCGTGCAGGAAATTTCCGCCGAAGAATGTGGCATAGTGGAGCGATATATCGACCTGCTGCGCATCAACACCCGCGGCGAAACCTCCGTGCAGCTTGCCACCAATCTGGGCTCCAGCCTGGTGAGCGCGCTCGTGTACGAGATGGCGAAGATGCAGTACCGGCGCATCAACCGCCGCGACGCCGACCCCAGCTACCAGCGCTCGCCGCGTGTGGCCTATGTGCACGACTTCATCAAGCTGGTGCGCGCCCACTACACTTCGGAGCGCTCCGTGGCCTTCTATGCGTCGAAGCTGTTCATCTCGCCGAAATATCTGTCGCTTGTGGTAAAGGAGGCTACGGGCCGCAGCGCCGCGCGCTGGATCGACGAGTTCGTGCTCATGGAGGCCAAGAACCTGCTGCGCTACTCCGGCAAGAACATACAGCAGGTGGCCTATGCGCTGAATTTCTCCAACCAGTCGGCCTTCGGCAAGTACTTCAAGCATCTTACGGGCATGTCGCCTACGGAATATCAGAAAAGCTGATAAAGAATATAAACCAATGACAAAGCGTTATGATTTTCTCGTGATCGGTTCGGGCATAGCCGGCATGAGTTTCGCACTGAAAGTTGCATCCCGCGGCCGCGTGGCCCTCGTGTGCAAGACCACTCTCGACGAGGCCAACACGGCCCTGGCGCAGGGCGGCGTGGCCTCCGTCACAAACCTGGAGGTGGACGATTTCGACAAGCATATCCACGACACAATGGTGGCCGGCGACTGGCTCAGCGACCCGGCGGCCGTGGAGCAGGTGGTGAAGGGCGCTCCCGAGCAGATACGCCGCCTGGTGGAGTGGGGTGTGGATTTCGACAAGAACGCCGACGGCGCCTTCGACCTGCACCGCGAGGGCGGACACTCGGAGTTCCGCATCCTGCACCACGCCGACAACACCGGCTACGAGATTCAGCAGAGCCTCATAAAGGCCGTGCGCGCCAATCCGAACATCGACATATACGAGAACCATTTCGCCATCGAAATCATCACCCAGCACCATCTGGGACGCATCGTGACGCGTCGCACGCCCGACATCGACTGCTACGGCGCCTACGTTCTCGACACGGCCACAGGTGCCGTAGATACGTTCCTCGCCAAGGTTACCGTCATGGCTACCGGCGGCGTCGGCTCCGTGTACACCACCACTACCAACCCTCTTGTAGCCACCGGCGACGGCATAGCCATGGTCTACCGTGCCAAGGGCACCGTCAAGGACATGGAGTTCATCCAGTTCCATCCCACTGCGCTCTACCATCCCGGCGACCGCCCCAGCTTCCTCATTACCGAGGCCATGCGCGGCTACGGAGCCGTGCTGCGCAACCTCAAAGGCGAGGAGTTCATGCAGAAGTACGACCCGCGCCTGAGCCTCGCGCCGCGCGACATCGTGGCCCGCGCCATCGATAGCGAGATGAAGCTGCACGGCGACGACCACGTCTACCTCGACGTCACCCACAAGGATCCGGAGGAGACGCGCCGCCACTTCCCCAACATCTACGCCAAGTGCCTCAGCCTGGGCATCGACATCACCAAGGACTACATTCCCGTTGCGCCTGCCGCGCACTATCTCTGCGGCGGCATCAAGGTCGACCTCAACGGCGAGAGCAGCATACGCCATCTCTACGCCCTGGGCGAGTGCTCCTGCACGGGTCTGCACGGCGGCAACCGCCTTGCGTCGAACTCGCTCATCGAGGCCGTCGTCTACGCCGAGGCTGCCTCGCGCCACGCCTCGGAAGCCATTCAGCACGTGGACTGGCGCAAGGATGTGCCGGAGTGGAACGACGAGGGCACGCGCCATCCCGAGGAGATGGTGCTCATCACGCAGAGCATAAAGGAGGTCGGTCAGATCATGAGCACCTACGTCGGCATCGTGCGCAGCAACCTGCGCCTCGACCGCGCCTGGAACCGCCTCGACATCCTCTACGAGGAAACGGAGCGCCTCTTCAAGAGCTCAAAGGTATCGCGCGAGATCTGCGAGCTGCGCAACATCATCAACGTGGGCTACCTCGTCATGCGTCAGGCCAAGGAGCGCCACGAGAGCCGCGGACTGCACTACAGCCTGGACTATCCGCCGGCCGAGCGCAAGATCGATTAGCGCCCTACGGTAAGTCTCACGCCGAAGTCGAGGCTGAAATTCCAGGGCTTGTCCTTATAGATGGTCTCAAGCTCTGATTTGTCATCGAAGTAATAGCTTATACCCGGCTCCACATATATGCCGAGTCTGTCGGAAACCCTGCACTGGAGGCCAGCCGAAACGTTGGCCGACCATTGCAGGGGTTTTTCGTCGAGCCTGTCGTTGCTGCTTCCCGAGGGCTTCCCGTTGAGTATGTACTGCCGGCGCAGTTTGGCCGAGACGCATTTTTCGCCGGTTACGCCGGCCGAAGCATAGACTTCGAGCCGCTTCCAGGAGGCAATGCTGTACTTTACGTTGACGGGCACGCCGATGTATTGCAGTGTCTGCACGGCGTCCACGTAGTGGCTCTCGCTGCCCTCGGAGATGTCGGAGCGCAGATAGCTGTACTGTAGCCCTGTCTCTATGGCGAGGCGGTCGGTGAGGCTGTATGCGACGCTGAATCCGGCGTGTACCGGCAGGCTGTGGCGCACGCTGCGCTCCGTGGGCAGTCCTTTGTTGAAGAGCAGAATGCCGAGCATCGGCTCGCCGTTCCAGTCGGCGCTTCCGGCGTTGATGTTTCCGGCGTCGCTTTGCGGCTGCATGCGGCTGGCGAGGTTGGAGCCTGCGCCTCCGGATGTGTGCAGGGCGAATGCGAGCCGTCCCCGGCTTTCGGTGCGGAAGTTGTCGGGTGTGATGTGGCGCGGGGCATCCTCTGCGGGTTCCCGACGGGTGGTGTGTTCTGACGGCGTTTCGGGTTGGGGCTCTGGTTGCGCCACAGCGGATTCCGGGATAGTGTCGGCGATGGCTTCAGGGGCGATTTGCGTGCCTTCTGTGGCTGTTTCGGCGCTGCGGTGGGCAATCGGCGCTTTGCGGGCTGTGTGGGCGTCTGTGATGCTTTTGGCGGCTTCCTGTCCGGGCGTGGCCCGGGCGGTGAGTGTCATTTCCGTCGAGGGTGGCGTGTGCATGTCCGGACCGTCGCGGCGCACGAGCATGTATATGCCGAGGACAATGGCTGCTGCGAGCATGGCAGCTGTGGCAATCCGCGGCCACATCGCCGGCGCTGCCTTTCGCCGGCGTTCTATAGCGTCCCACAGGCCGGCGGGCTCCGGAGCCTCGTAGCCGGTCATGCTGTCGTGAATGTCTTTCAGCCAGTTGTCTTTCATTAGGAGAGGGATTTGTTTGCTTGATATTGCCTGATTTTTGCAGCCAGCAGGCTCTTTGCTCTGTGGAGCTGCGATGCGGAGGTGCTTTCCTTGATATTAAGCATACGTGCTATTTCCTTGTGGGTGTGTTCTTCAATCACATAGAGGTTGAATATTGTGCGGTATCCGTCGGGGAGGCTGCGTATGAGCCTGAAGACTTCCTGCGGCGGCATGTTGTTCATGTCGGGCTCGGTATCCGGCTGTTCGTAGTCCTTGTCGGACAGTTCCACGAAACTGATGCGGCACTCGCGTTGCAGATGCTTCAGCGCCTCATTGACGGTGATTCGTGTCATCCATGCCTTTAGAGAACCCGGGCCTCGGTAGCTGAAGGTGGCAATCGAGGAAAATATTCGCAGGAAACTGTCCTGAAGCACGTCTTTGGCGTCCTCGTCGTTCGGTATATAGCGCGAGCATACGGCAGTGAGATAGCGCACGTAGGTGGTGTACACTGCTCTCATTGCCGTATGGTCGCCCTGTCTGACGAGCCGTAGGAGGCGTTCTTCGGTGTCGGTTTCCGCGGTCACTTTATCGTATTGCGGAGGAGTGGCGTATTGTCCGCGGGTCCACTTCGGGCAGGCTGTTACGCATCCGTAGGTCGAACTCCATGCTCTTTTCGCCGCTGAAGGAGTGCCATTTCAGGGTGAATTTGTGGGTCGACCCGTCGGTGTTTGTGAGCGCGTTGAGGTTGAAGGCTATCAGTGCGTCGCCCTCGGTGGCTGCAAAGTCGCCGCATGCGTCGTGTCGCAGTTCCACTTCAAAGGTGTCGTCGGGGTTGACGCCGGTGAGCAGGTTGATGTTGTGCTTGATGCCCGTATGTCCCCACAGTGTGCGCACACGCAGGGTGAGGTAGCCGTCTTCTGCCACGGTGACCCAGTCGCGTACGATTTCGATGGGGTCGTTGCCGAAAATCTCGTCGTTCTGTTCGCCCATGGTCGGAACGGGAAGCTTTGTGCGTATGCTGTCGATCCAGTTCACGGTCACGGTGCGTGTGTTCATGGAGTGGGTGAATTCTTTGTTCTCCTCGGTGTAGTTGACGAGCGCGCGCACTTCCTTGTCCTCGAATGGCGACTTCATGCCTCCGGCGGGTATGAGCCGCGTGTCGTTGTCGAGATTCATCACGAAGCTGCCGTCGTCGGTGGGGCATACGGTGACTACGGCGGTGGGACGCATCAGGCTGTTGTCTTTGTCGTCGTCATCGTCGATGCAGGATGTCATGAACGGTGCCACAGCTCCGAGGCAGATGGCGGTAAGCGCGAAGATGTTTTTTCTCATTTGTTTTTTTGCTTTGATGGTTTGTTCTGCCTGTTAAATCCGCCTGTCGGGTGAATCTTGCATCGCTGTGCTGATTTTTTTCAATAGGGTAGGGCAGAACTTTGTTCCGACACCTGTTTGCTTTTGAAACGCTGCAGTTCGCAATAAAGGCAAAACCGTCTGAATTTCAGGGTTTTGCCTTTGTTTTGCGCCATTTTTGAGCGTCTGAGGTTTGGATATTTACCCGCTTGCGACCTCCCCTGCGGCGTTTTTTCAATTCTGGAAGCGACTTTTTAGTAGTGGAAGGAACTTCCGCCGAGGAATTCGCGCAGCAGGCTTGTCGGCGGGATGAACTCATCCGGTATCTGCTCGAAGTATTCCAGGAAGCGACGCAGGCGGTAGGCCTCGCTGTATTCCTCCTGGTCGTTGCGCACGTCCTCCAGGATGCGCGACGCGTATTTGCGTATCACGCCCAGCTCGAAGAGCAGCGACGAGTTGAAGGTGGTGTCGGCATTTTCCTGGAACGGGAAAATCCATCTTTCCTCGCCGCGGCGCACGCTGGGCCAGCGGCGTATGGTCTCGGCCGCCGATGTGCCGCGGTATTTGTAGTCGCGGATGATGCGCCGCAGCAGGCGGTTGTCGGTGGTGGGCACCCAGTTGTGGCTGTCGATGGTGAGCGTCGTCAGCGCCGACACGTACACGCGATATTTCATTTCCTCGGGAATGTGCTCCGTCAGTTCCGGGTTCAGTCCGTGAATGCCTTCTATTAGCAATATGCCGCCGGGTTTCAGCCGGAGTGTGTCGCCGCGGTATTCGCGTGTGCCGCGCTCGAAGCTGTAGGTGGGCATGGCTACTTCCTCTCCGGCGAGGATGCGGTTGAGGTCGGAGTTGAACTGCTCGAGGTCGAGGGCGTAGAGCGACTCGTAGTCATAGTCGCCGTCGGCGTCGAGAGGAGTGCGCTCGCGGTCAACGAAATAGTTGTCGAGAGAAATCATCTGCGGCTGCAACAGGTTGGTCATCAGCTGTATGGCAAGGCGTTTGGTGGTTGTTGTCTTGCCCGACGATGACGGACCGGCCACGAGCACAATGCGCGCGCCGCCCCGCTGGTAGCGTGCCGTGATTTCGTCGGCGATGCGCGCTATGTACTTGTTGTGCAGTGCCTCTGCCACGTTTATGAGGTCGGCGGCGCGCTTCTGCTGCACCATCGCGTTCATCTCGCCGGCGTTGCGCACTCCGAGGATGTTGTTGAAGTCAAGGTAGTCGGTGAATGCGTGGTACATCTTCTCCTGCGGCTCGGTGGGGAGCGACGCGGCGTCGCCTGCGAGCAGCAGGAAACCGCGCTTGTAGCTGCGCAGGTCGAAGCGCGTGAGAACCCCCGTGGAGGGCACGAGAGTGCCGTAATAGCAGTCGCAGATGCCGTCGAGGGTGTAGTACACGGTGTACGGCTTGTGGCTTGTGCGCAGCATCAGAGCCGTGTCGTCGAGGCCCTGGCGGAGGAATATGTCGATGACGTCCTCGGTGCGTTCCTCGTGATGCTCGAAGGGCAGATTGCGTTCGACGAGCGACTTCATTTCCGCTTTGATGAGCTCCAGTGTGTGCGCGTCGGTCTCGATGTAGCCGCTGTCGCACGTCAGTGTGCAGTAGTAGCCGCGCGAGATTGAGTGCTGTATGTGCAGTTCGGCGCCCGGCAGCACGCGGCTGACGGCACGGTAGAGCATCATGCACAGCGCACGAACGTAGGCCCGTGAGCCGGATGGCGAGTTCTCGTCGAGAAATTCCACTGTCTTGGGCTGGTACACGCAATAGTGCATACCCTCTGTTTTGTTGTTGACGCGTGCGCACACGGGCGTGAAACCGAGGTTCAGGCGTGAGACTATCTCGCTGAGTGAAGCGCCGCCCTCGATCTCGATGCTGTCGTGGATATTCTCGCAGTATATTTTGATGTGTTTCATGTCGCAAATATACACTTATTCCCGCAATCTGGAGTCAATGATTATGGTTACCGGACCGTCGTTGCAGAGCTCTACGCCCATATTGGCGCCAAATCGGCCAATTTTTACTTCCCTGCCGAGGCGTTCGGAAACCTTGCGGCAGTATGCCTCGTACAGAGCTATCGCCTCGTCGCCGCCTGCGGCGCGTATATAGCTCGGACGGTTGCCCTTGCGTGTGGATGCAGTGAGCGTGAACTGGCTTACGGCAAGCACCTCGGCGCCGGTGTCGGCGGCCGACAGATTCATGACGCCGTCGGCGTCGTCGAATATGCGCAGGGCGACGGTCTTGGCCGCGAGCCAGTCGGCGTCCTGTCCGGTGTCGCCGTGTTCCACGCCCACGAGCACCATCATGCCGCGGCCTATGCTGCTTATGGTTTCGCCGTCCACGCTTACCGATGCGTGTGTGCAGCGCTGAATCACTATTCTCATGTGTGGTGTGGGATAGATGATTGAACAGTTAGGGGCGCCGGACCCTGTATGTGCAGGATTCCCGTCGCCCCTATGTCGAATCGGTATCAGTACTTGATGAGCGAGCTTACCTCGGCGTCCTTGGGGAGCGTGGCGCGTCCGTTCAGGGCTTCCAGCTCGATGATGAAGCTGATGTAAATCTTTTTGGGATTCATGCTCTTGACAAGCTCATAGCATGCGGCCATGGTGCCTCCGGTGGCGAGCACGTCGTCGTGGATTACGACCACATCGTCGGGACCGATGGCGTCGCGGTGAATCTCGATGGTGTCGGTGCCGTATTCCTTGGCATACTCCATGCGGATGGTGTCGGCGGGCAGCTTGCCGGGCTTGCGCGCGGGAACGAATCCGGCGCCGAGCTCAAAGGCCAGTATGCTGCCGCCGATGAAGCCGCGGCTCTCGATGCCTACGACCTTGGTGACGCCTTTGTCGCGGTAGAGCTGGGAGAGATCCCAACCGATGATGTGCAGGGCGCGGGGGTCCTTGAAGGCGGTGGTCAGATCCTTGAAGAGGACGCCCTTGGTGGGGAAATCCTCAACGTCACGAATTTTGGATTTGATGTATTCCATAATTTCAGGGTGTGTTGTTAATTATTTGATTTTCTTCGATTTGTTTTATAATTGTTTCACGTGGAACAATTCACGCGTTTTTGTTTAACATTATCAGCAGCACGTTGACGTCGGCCGGAGACACTCCGGGGATGCGTGATGCGTGGCCGAGCGTGTCGGGGCGGTGGCGCATCAGTTTCTGCCGGGCCTCGGTGCTGAGGGCGGTGATGGACTCGTAGTCGAGCTTGTCGCCGAGGCGCACGTCCTCAAGGCGGTGCAGGCGTTCGGCCGCCTGCTGCTCGCGGCGTATGTATCCGTCGTATTTGATAAGTATCTCGGCCGACTCGATGATTTCGTCGCGGCGGTCGGCGGGAATGTCGTTCCATATCGCGTTCAGCTCCGGAATAATGTCGGGATGCGACGCGAGGTCGCGCAGACTGACGGCCGGACGCGTCACCACGGTGCGCAGTTTCACACCCTGGCTCAGCGGCGCTTCGCCCAGCTGCTCAAGCAGGGGATTGAAGACGGCGCTGCGTGCGGTTAGGCTGTCGCAGAGCGCGATGATTCTGTCGCGCCATTCGAGTTTCTGCCGCAGACGCTCCATGCGGTCGTCGTCGGCCAGTCCGGCGGCATGAGCCAGAGGGGTGAGGCGCTCGTCGGCATTGTCCTGACGCAGGAGTATGCGGTACTCGGCGCGCGATGTGAACATGCGGTAAGGTTCGTCCACGCCTTTGGTGACGAGGTCGTCAATCAGCACGCCTATGTAGGCCCGGTCGCGGCCGAGCGTCAGCTGGTCGCGGCCGAGGGCTTTCAGGGCGGCGTTGGCGCCGGCTATCAGTCCCTGGCCTGCGGCTTCCTCGTAGCCTGTGGTGCCGTTGATCTGTCCGGCCATGAACAGTCCGGGCAGCAGGCGCGTCTCGAGTGTGTGGCGCAGCTGCGTGGGGTCGAAGAAGTCGTACTCTATCGCGTAGCCGGGACGGTATATCTGCACGTCGGCGAATGCCGGTATCGTCTTCAGGGCCTCTATCTGTATGTCCATGGGCAGGGACGAGGAGAAGCCGTTGAGATAGTATTCCGTCGTGTCGGCGCCTTCCGGCTCGAGGAAGAGCTGGTGGGATGTCTTGTCGGCGAAGGTCACTATCTTGGTCTCGATGGAGGGGCAGTAGCGCGGGCCGATGCTCTGTATCTGTCCGTTGTAGAGAGGCGAGTCGGGCAGTCCGCGGCGCAGCACCTCGTGGGTACGCTCGTTGGTCCACACTGTGTGGCACATGCGGCGCGGCAGCGGATGCTCGGGCGCCGGTCCGTAGGAGAAGCGGTGGAAGTCCTCGTCGTCGGGCTGGGGAGTGGCTTTGCTCCAGTCGATGCTGCGGCCGTCGATGCGCACGGGTGTGCCCGTCTTCATGCGGGCGGTGGCGAAACCGAGGGCGGCGAGTTGCTCGGTGATGCCGTAGCTGGCCTGCTCGCCAATGCGTCCGCCGGGTATCTTCACGCGTCCTATGTGCATGAGGCCGCCGAGGAAGGTGCCGTTGGTGAGCACCACCTGGCGGCTGCGGAATGTGGCGCCCTGCATGGTGCGCACTCCGGCGAGGCGGCCGTCGGCGTCGATGTCGAGCGCCGTTACGGTGTCCTGCCACATGTCGAGGCCCGGGATGTTTTCAAGGGTGCGGCGCCATTCGGCCGAGAAGCGCATGCGGTCGGCCTGCGCGCGGGGGCTCCACATGGCGGGGCCTTTGCTGCGGTTGAGCATGCGCATCTGTATGGCCGTTGCGTCGATGATGCGGGCCATTTCGCCGCCAAGGGCATCTATCTCTCTGACTATCTGTCCTTTGGCTATGCCTCCCACGGCGGGGTTGCAGCTCATTTGCGCTATCTTGTCCATGTCGTGGGTGATGAGCAGGGTGCGTGCGCCCACTCTGGCGGCCGCGGCGGCCGCCTCGCATCCGGCATGGCCGGCACCAACAACAATAACGTCGTAATGAAAATTCATTTGCGCAAAGATAAACAATAAAAAAAGTGAACAATCAGGCGTCTTGCCTGTCAAGACATTCCGGCGGCAGCATGTCGAGGGCCGCGTCTTCGTGTCGCTCCATAATCTCGCGCTCGCCGGGTCCCTTGTCGTTTATGCCGCAAAGGTGAAGAATGCCGTGGATGATGACTCTGTGCAGCTCGCGGACGAAGGTGGCGCCTACGGCGTCGGCATTTGAGCGCACGGTGTCGAGCGATATGTATATGTCGCCTGAAATCGTGCGTCCGCGCGAATAGTCGAAAGTGATGATGTCGGTGAAATAGTCGTGTCCGAGAAACCGGCGGTTGACTTCGAGGATTTTTGCGTCGTCGCAGAACACGTAGCCCACAGGGCCTAATATACGGTTGTGCGCGGCTGTGACTTGTTCAATCCATTGTTCAAGCCGGCGGGTGTCGACAGCTTCAAGTCGCACCCCTTCGCATATCCATTGAAATGCAGCTGTCATCAATCCATAATTAGGACACAAAGTTAGCGATTATTTTGGAAAAAGCAAACAAGTGAAGATTTTTCGTGGCGTGACGCGGGCTCGGGAATGTTAAAAGGAAGCCTCCGTAAGCATTATTCAGATTTTTTTACTTATATTTGACCCGAAATTGCGTCCCTGCGCCGCTAAAATACCGATAAATTTCTTAACAATTTAAGTAACAAGCATATATATCCGCATGAAACTAAAACTGTTTCTTCTCATGCTGCTGGCTTCGACATTGGCGATGACAGCACAGACCACGAAGCTCTCGGGCGTGGTGGTCAACGGCACTTCGGGTGCCCCAGTGGGAGGTGCCACCGTTGAGATCAACGGCATCAAGGCTGTAACGGGATTCAACGGCGACTTCACGCTTGAGGGCGTGGCTTCCGGTCCTGCCTACATGATTGTGACGGGTCCCGACCTGAAGAGCGTCGGTATGGACGTCCAGGTGAACGGCCAGGCTCAGAACGTGGGCGAGATACGCGTCACCCCCGCGGCCGACAACGCCGTCGACGAGTACTTCGCCAACAACGACGACCTGATGTTCGACGAGGCCGCCCTCGACGACGAGGAGGCCGTGAGCCAGGGTGTCAGCTCGCTCAACGGCTCGAACGACAACATCTACTACAGCACGGCGTCGTACAACTTCGGTCCCATGTACTTCAACTACCGAGGCCTCGACAGCCAGTACCAGAGTGTATATATTAACGGTATACGCATGAACGACCTTATCCGCGGCCGTTTCAACTTCAACTCTCTGCTGGGCATGAGCTCGCGTGCGTTCCGCAACCGCACCAACACCGTGGGCCTCGGCGCCTCGAACTATGCCTTCGGCGACATCGCAGGTTCCACCAACTACAACACCACCACCGACCTGTACGCTCCCGGCTTCAACGGCTCCGTGGCCTTCACCAACAGCAACTACATGCTGCGCGGAATGGTGACCTACGCCTCCGGCCTCAACAAGCACGGCTGGGCCTACACCGTCAGCGCCATCGGCCGCTACGCCAATGAAGGCGTACAGCCCGGCACGTTCTACAACTCCGGCGGCCTGTTCTTCAGCCTCGAGAAACTCTTCAACGAGAACAACCGCCTGACGCTCACCGCCTTCGGCGGCCCCACGCAGCGTGCCACCGGCGGCGCCACCTATCAGGAGGTGTACGACCTGACCGACGACAACCTCTACAACCCCTTCTGGGGCTGGCAGGACGGCAAGAAGCGCTCGAGCCGCATCACGGAGACCTACGACCCCACCGTCATCCTCAACTGGCTCTACAAGAAGGGCAACACCACAGTGAGCACCGCGGCCGGCGTGCGCTACTCGCACTACACCCGTTCGGCGCTCCAGTATTTCAAGGCTCTCGACCCCAACCCCACCTATTACCGCTATCTGCCCTCCTACTTCGAGGAGGACGGCCAGCCCACGGAGCAGAGCGAGTACTACACCTGGCTCTGGCAGCATGATGACAGCTTCCGCCAGATCAACTGGGACAACCTTTACGAGGTGAACCACCTGAACAACGTGCAGAACGAACACCTGACAGGCGTTGACCGCAAGGGTTCGAGCTACATCCTCGAGAACCGCACCAACAACCAGCTGAACCTGCTGTTCAACTCCACGCTCAACACCAAAATCGACCAGAACGTGGCACTCCAGGCCGGCGTGGACTTCAACTACACGCGTTCGAGCAACTACAAGACCGTGCGCGACCTGCTGGGCGGCGAGTTCTGGAACGACGTCGACCCCTTCTCCGACCGCGACATCACGCTCGCCCCGGACAACCTGGTCAACAACTTCAACTATCCCGACCCCTACCACCACGAGGTGCGTAAGGGTGACAAGTTCGGCTATGACTACGACCTCGTGGCCGTGCAGGCCGGCCTCTGGGCCCAGAACGTGGTGACGCTGCCCAAATGGGACATCAATTACGGCTTCAAGCTCAACTATACCAACTTCTACCGCAAGGGCTTCATGGATAACGGCCGCGCACGCGGCACCGGCGACCTCGGCTCGATGGGCAAGAGCTCGCACCACGGCTTCCTGACGGGTGCCGCCAAGGTGGGCCTCACCTACAAGCTTGACGGACGCAACCAGTTCCAGGTTCAGGCCGAGTACGGCACACGCGCCCCGCTGGCCGACAACTCTTTCATTGCTCCGCGCGTGAAGAACACCGCCGTGCAGGGCCTGGAGGCCCAGCGCGACTTCAGCGCCGACGCCAGCTATGTATGGAACTACCGTCGCTTCCGCGGCACGCTCACTGCCTACTACACGCAGATCGACCACGCCATGGAGCGCACCGGCTTCTATGACGAGCAGTACAACACCTACGCCATCTTCGCCCTCCAGGGCGTGAAGCGCGTCTACAAGGGCGTCGAACTGGGCATGGCCTACAAGATCACCCCGAGCCTGACGGCTACCTTCGCCGGTACCTACGCACGCTTCCAGTACAAGAACAACCCCATGGGCACACGTTCCTTCGAGAACGGCCTGCATCCCGACGTGACGCAGACGGTTTACCTCAAGAATTTCTATGTGGGCTCCACGCCTCAGGCACAGGCCAACCTCGGCATTGACTGGGCCGCACCCAAGAACTGGTTCTTCGGCATCAACGGCACCTATCAGGGCGACGCCTACGTGAACCTCTCGCCCGCCTACCATGAAGCACTCCCCGGCATGGCTACCTATCTGCAGGGCAACGGTTACACCGACGCCGAGATACAGGAGTACATCAAGGACTTCTCCGGGCAGGACAAGCTCGACGGACAGTTCACGCTGAACCTGAGCATCGGCAAGGCGCTGTATCTGCGCAACGGCCTGAGCCTCAACTTCAACCTGAACGTCAACAATGTGCTCAACAACCGCGACGTCGTGACCTACGCCTACCAGCAGGGCCGCGTCGACACCAAGACCTACAACCGTTCTCAGTATCCCAACCGCTATCAGTACGCGCAGGGCATACGTGCGTTCCTCAACGTGGGTGTCCGTTTCTAAACTCCGCCTTATTCCTCTTACAATATAAATACAAGCAATGAACAAAAAGCTCATATACATCGCCGCCGCAGCCCTCGGCACCGCAGCCCTCGCCGCCTGCGACGATGACTTTGCCTATCCTCCCATAGTCGAGCCTGAATCGCAGTGGGCCGGAAAGGAGAACACCACCATCCGGCAGGTCAAGGAAGAATACTGGCAGAACACCACCAACTACGGCCAGGCCGTGGGCCTTTCCGAAAGCGGCGAGGAAGTGATACTCCGCGCACGCGTCATCAGTTCCGATGCCACCGGCAACATCTACAACAACCTCTTCATTCAGGAAATAAACGAGGACGGCACGCCGGGCCAGGCTATGGCTATCGCATCCCGCACCAAGAACAAACAGACCAAACTGGCTGCGCAGTTCCCCTTCGGCGCGGAGGTGTGCCTCAACCTTTCCGGTATCTACGTGGGCCGTTTCGCCGGCCTTTTCCAGGCAGGCATGCTCTCCGGCACGGAGATAAGCTTCATGACCAACGACGTCCTGCTCGAACATCTCGAACTCAACAGCCTCGGCAAGCCCGAACTGGTGGACACCATGACAGTCGACCTCGCCACGCTCAAGGCCGCCAAGAGCGACGACGAGCAGCTGCGCTACTACATGGGACGCCTGGTGCGCATGGACGGCGTGACCTTTCAGAACGCCGGACAGCCTTTCGCAGCCACGCAGACCGAGAACCGCTACGTCACCGACGCCGGCGGCAACCGCATGAACGTGCGCTGCAACAACCAAAGCACGTGGCATGACAACATCATCCCCGGCGGCCCGGGCTCCGTGGTCGGCATCCTCAGCTACTTCAACAACGACTGGCAGGTGCTCATGATCGACGAGAAGGGCTGCATAGGCTTCGACCCCAGCCTGACTCCCGAGCCCGCGCCCGACGTGGAGCCGGAAGGCGAGGGCACACAGGCAAGTCCCTACAACGTGGCCAAGGCGCTTGAGGTCACCAACGCTCTCGCAGCCGACAAGACCACTGAGACCGATTTCTACGTCAAGGGCAAAATCAGCGCTATCGACGAAATCGACACCGGCAGCTTCGGCAACGCCACCTACAGCATCGTCGATGTGGACGGCGGCACACCCTTCAAGATTTTCCGCGGCTACTGGCTCAACGGCGACAAGTTCACGGCTGCCGACCAGCTCGCCGTCGGCGCCGAGGTAATCGTCGTCGGCAAGCTCGTCAACTTCAAGGGCAACACTCCCGAAATGGCCCAGGGCAACCGCGTCTACAGCTATAACGGCCAGACCGGCGGCGACAATCCCAATCCCGACCCGACGCCCGGCAATCCCGAGGGCGACGGCTCCGAGGCTTCGCCCTTCAACGTGGCCGCCACGCTGGCCGCCATCGCAGCGCTTCCCGACCAGAACACCACGGCCGAGAGCTACTACATCAAGGGCAAGATTTCGGCCATCAAGGAAGTGGAGACCGTTCAATACGGCAACGCCACGTACAGCATCGTCGATGCCGACGGCGGCACGGCCCTGACCGTGTTCCGCGGCTACTGGCTCAATGGCGACAAGTTCACATCGAAGGACCAGCTCGCCGTTGGCGCCGAAGTCGTAATCTACGGCAAAATCGTCAACTATATGGGCAATACTCCCGAGGTGGCCCAGGGCAACAAGATAATCAGCTACAACGGCCAGACAAGCGTCGACCCGACTCCTGACCCCGACCTGGATCCCGATCCCACGCCTGACCCGACTCCCGGCGACGCTGTTGATTTCGCCATATCCAACTTCCCCCACGGCGATGATCCCAATGTCACGGGCAATGTGAGTGGTCCCGCCACCTTCGGAGGCTATACCATCACCACCGAGACGGCAAGCGGCAAGACGGCTCCGGCCATCAACGTGTACAACGGCGTACCCACGCTCCGCCTCTATGCCAACAACACGCTGACCGTCAAGGGTGCATCCATGGCAAAGATAGTGTTCACCATCAACACCGCCACCGGCGCCAAACGCTACACTACGTTCACCCCCTCCGTAGGCTCGATAAATCCCGCGCAGGCTGCGGGCGACAGCTCCATCACCTGGAAAGGCGATGCTTCCGACATCACATTCACGGTAGGTGCTCTCGGCACTTTAGGCACGGAAAGCACAAAGCCCGGCCAGGTGCACATAAGCAAAATCGAAATCTACCCCGTTAAGTAAAAAAGCTTCATACATACAGAATATGTTCAATATCAAGCAATACGCAAAGGTTCTTGCCCTGGCGGCCATAGCCGCCGGCGGCTTCACCTCCTGCCAGGACGACTTCGACGACCCGGCTGTGGATGTGCCTGTGGCTAAGAACCAGCCGAACATCACCCTGGCCGAGCTCAAGGCCGAATTCTGGCAGGAAGGCCAGGCCAACTATGCCACCAAGATCGAGCCACGCGAGGACGGCAGCCACTACATCGTGCACGGCACCGTCATCAGCAGCGACGAGGCCGGCAATGTGTTCAAGAACCTCGTCATCGACGACGGCACGGCAGCGCTGCCCTTCAGCATCGACCGCTACAACCTTTATCAGAACTACCGCCGCGGTCAGGAGCTCGTGATTGACCTGACGGGCATGTACATAGGTATGTACAACGGCTACATGCAGGTGGGCCAGAAGAAGGCCTACAACGACGAGTGGGAGGTGAGCTTCATGTCGCCGCAGACGTTTACTGCCGGTGTCGAGCTCAACGGCCTGCCCAATCTGGCTGCCGTAGACACCCTCGTGGTGAACAGCTTCGACCAGATTCCCGCCACTCCCACCGGTCTCCAGACCTGGCAGGGACGCCTGGTGCGCTTCAACAACGTGCACTGGCAGAACGGCGGCGTGGACACCTACTCCACCTACCACAGCAGCGGCGTGAGCCAGAACATCGTGGACATCAACGGCGCCACGCTGGCAGCGCGCACAAGCGGCTACTCCAACTTCTGGAACGAGACGCTGCCCGAGGGCCAGTGCGACGTAGTCGCCATCCTCGGCTACTACGGCTCGGCATGGCAGCTCGTGCTTCTTGACGGTAACAACAGCCTCAACATAGGCAAGCCCACCGTGGCTCCCGGCAACGAGGCCAATCCCTACAGCGTGGCCGAGGCCGTGGCTCTCGAAGAGGCAGGCAAGACGGCAAGCAACGTGTGGGTGCGCGGCTACATCGTGGGCACCGTGGCTCCCGAGGTCGAGACCGTCACAGGCAACGGCGACATAGAGTGGGGTACCGACCCGACACTGGCCAACACCGTAGTAATATCCTCCGATCCGGAGGGCCAGAACCTCGCCAACGCCCTCGTACTGGCTCTGCCCGAAGGCAGCCCTATGCGCGAGTACGTCAACATCAAGCAGCATCCCGAGAACGTGGGCAAGCTGCTCGACGTGCGCGGCAACCTCGAGAAGTACATGGGTACCTACGGCCTCACCGGCAACCGCGGCACTGCCTCCGAGTTCAAGCTCGAAGGCGTGGAGATAGGCGGCACCATCCCCTCCGGCGACGGCACGCAGGCTTCGCCCTACAACCCCGGACAGGTCATCGGCAAGAATCCGACGAGTACCTCGGAGGCTGTGGAAAGCGGCGTCTGGGTGAAGGGTTACATCGTAGGGACCATGCCTGCCGAGGGCACCTATCTGGACAAGACTGTCTTCGGCCTGCCCGCCGACGGCCAGAACCTCAACCTCGTTATAGCTCCGACAGCCGACTGCACCGACGCCTCAAAGTGCGTGGGCGTTCAGCTCAACACCTCCATCCGCGCTGCCCTCAACCTCGCCGATAATCCCGGCAACCTGGGTAAGTGGCTGGCCGTGCAGGGCGACATCATGAAGTACTGCGGCGGCCCCGGCATCAAGAATGTCAAGGCTTACGAGCTGGAAGGCGGCGTCACGCCTCCCACGCCTGCAACGGCGCTGTATTCCGTAGGCTTCCAGGATGGCACCACCGGCGGCTTCACCGTCGAGAATAAGGTCGGCGACAGCGGCTGGTACGCCAAATCGAGCAACCCTGCCTGCGTCATCGCCAACAGCTACAAGAACGGCGTCAATCAGGCAGCCGACAGCTGGCTCATCTCGCCGCAGCTGAAGCTTGACGGCACCGACCTCACCATGAGCGTGAAGCAGGGGCTCGGCTTCTACTTCCCCACAGCGCAGGACGAATTCTACACTGTGCTCATCAAGGAGGTATCCGCAACAAACTGGACACAGCTCACCCTCACCAATTTCCCGACCAAGGGTTCCGGCAACTGGAGCTCCGCTTTCGCAGAGAACAGCTGGGACATCGCCGCATACGCCGGCAAGACCGTGCAAGTGGCATTCCGCTACGTCAACGACGGCGCCACGAGCCGTGCGTGGGAACTCCAGGACTTCAGCATCAAGGGCAACGGCAAGGTTGAGGTGGTAGGTTCCGTCACTCCCGACCCCGATCCGACTCCTGACCCCGACCCGGATCCCGATCCCACGCCTGACCCGACGCCCGGGGACGCTGTTGATTTCGCCATATCCAACTTCCCCCATGGCGATGATCCCAATGTCACGGGCAATGTGAGTGGTCCCGCCACCTTCGGAGGCTATACCATCACCACCGAGACGGCAAGCGGCAAGACGGCTCCGGCCATCAACGTGTACAACGGCGTACCCACGCTCCGCCTCTATGCCAACAACACGCTGACCGTCAAGGGTGCATCCATGGCAAAGATAGTGTTCACCATCAACACCGCCACCGGCGCCAAACGCTACACTACGTTCACCCCCTCCGTAGGCTCGATAAATCCCGCGCAGGCTGCGGGCGACAGCTCCATCACCTGGAAAGGCGATGCTTCCGACATCACATTCACGGTAGGTGCTCTCGGCACTTTAGGCACGGAAAGCACAAAGCCCGGCCAGGTGCACATAAGCAAAATCGAAATCTACCCCGTTAAGTAATACGGCATAAGACAGCTCTATTAAGCAGCCCCGCCATTCTCCCATCAGGACGGCGGGGCTGCCAACTTTTTTGGCACGGTTTTTGTTGTAGCCTATATATCAACAAATAAATAAAGAAATGGAAAACAAAGAAATCATCAAGCCCGGCAAGTACACCGAACTCATATACAAGCTCTACGCCGTGGAGCCTGACGGCAAGGAGGAACTCATCTACGAAAGCGACGCGGAGGAGCCCGAGAAGCTGGTTTTCGGCGTGACGCGCGGCGTTCTGCCCGTGCTTGAGAAAGCTCTCGACGGCCTCGCCGCCGGAGAGAAGTTTGGCGTGACGGCCGGCCCCGACGAAGCGTTCGGCCACCACGACCCCGAGCAGGTGGTGACGCTGGACCGCGACGTGTTCATGGTCGACGGCAAGTTTGACGAGGAAGCCATCAAGGCCGGCAACCGGCTGCCCATGATGACCGCCGACGGCTACCGCATCGACGGCCTCGTGACTGAGGTAACTCCCGAGCATGTGAAGATGGACTTCAACCACCCGCTGGTGGACCGCACGGTGCGCTTCGACGGCGAAATCAAGACGGTGCGCGACGCCACTCCCGAGGAGCTGGCTCCCGCCCACGGCGGCTGCGGCTGTCACGGCGGTTGCCACGACGGCGAATGCGGCGACTCGTGCGGCTGCGACGGCGGCGACTGCTCGGACGGCGGTTGCGGCTGCGGCAAGTGAGACTCACGCTCTGACGAATAATAAGGCGCGACATGCTCCGGTTTATCCCGGAGTGTGCCGCGCTACATTTTTTATGATTATAAAAGAAAATTTAAGCAAAGTGTTGCACTATTGAAAATTATTGCTTTACTTTGCAGCGCAGACCGTAACGCAGAAGCCCGGTCACGGGCGAAGCGGGAGGGAAGCAAAGACATATGAAGCGTTTACTTGACGCTGTTTCTTGACGTATAGGAATCTCGCAAATTCTAACCGTAGTCCGGAAATCAGCAACAGTAGATGCCCGTGGATATGTATTATACATGTGTCCGGAACGACGTTTCGTGAGAAACGGTTCCGCATGCATTATATGCATATACAAGCGTGGGCTTCTGCGTTGCTCGTCTGACTACGGTGGGCAATGCGAGAGCCTCTATGCGTGAGATGAGCAACAGGTACAGACTCTCACGCTTTTCTCGTATCATGTTGGACCGTGAGTCTTCCAGCGCCTATTTATTACCAGACGTGAAACACATTGCAATGACTCTCGCTTTGGCTCTGTGCATGACCGCGGCAGTGCCCGCCGCTGCGGATAATGCCAAGGAGCAGCGCCGCGAACGAATGGAAATGGCGAAGGCCTCGAAAAAGGAAATGAACGAGAAAGCGAGCAAGGCCGCCCGCAAAGAGGCCAAGCGGCTGACGAAGGAGGGCTGGAAGACGGCTCCCGGAGCACTGCCACTGGACAAGCAGCTCGATCGGTCGTACATGATGCAGTACCAGTACGACGAGGACGGCTATCCCAAGTTCATCATGGCCGAGGCCATGAGCACGGGCGGCAACTACGACGCCGCCAAGATGCAGGCTCTGGAGCTGGCAAAGCAGAATCTTGCAGGCCAGATACAGACGGAGGTGACTTCGCTGATAGAGAACACTGTGGCCAACGAGCAGATGGACCAGAGCGAGGCTGAGTCGGTGACCCGCAGCGTGATGGCCGGCAAGAACCTTATCTCGCAGAGCATAGGCCGCGTGATTCCCGTGGTCGAGAGTTACCGCGTTGTCAACGGCAACAACCGCGAGGTGCTGGTGCGTGTGGCCTACAGCATGGATATGGCGAAGGCGGCCGCCAAGAAGGCCGTGAAGAAGGACCTCGAGCAGCGCGGCGACGCCCTGCATGAGAAACTCGACCAGCTGCTGGGCTGGTAACTGCCATGATGCGGCGCTTAGTTCTGTGTCTCCTGCTGTGCGTGGCGGCGACTGCCGTGCATGCACGCGAGAAAGTGGTGACAGCCGAGTATCTCTATCAGATACCTGCCAATGTGTCGCAGGAGGAGGCTCGCAACACCGCTTTGAGCCGTGCTCAGCTACAGGCCATAGCCGATGAGTTCGGCATGTACGTGACGCAGTCGACGACAGTGTCGGTGCAGAACTCGGCGGACAGCAGCTCTACCGATTACTTTGCAAGCGGCGGCAGCGAGGCGCGCGGCGAGTGGATAGAAACTATCGGCGAGCCGGAGTACGAGTTTGTCACCGACGGCGGCAACGTGGCTGTGCGTGTGCGCGTCAAAGGACGTATCCGCGAGATAGAGTCGGCCGATCTGCCGGTCGATGTGCGCATACTGCGCAACGGCGTGGAGGACATGCACGAGAGCGAGGTGTTCAGCTGCGGCGACGATATGTACATGTCGTTCCGTTCGTCGCTCAACGGCTACATCGCGGTGTATCTTATCGACAACAACAACCGTGTGTTCTGCCTGCTGCCTTACAGCGGCCAGCAAGACGGCCTCTTCCGCACCCGCAGCAACCGACGCTACGTGTTCTTCCATCCCGACTATTGCGAGGACGTGAAGGCCGACGAAGTTGACCGGCTGGTGATGGATACCGACTGCGAGCGCGAGCATGACCGCATACTCACTGTGTTCTCGCCGAACAAGTTCTACAAGGCCGTCGACAGCCGGACCGACGAGGCGCTGCCGCGTGAGCTGAAACTTGCCGACTTTCAGAAGTGGCTCGGCTCGATGCGCCGGCGCGACAAGGACATGACGGTGTGTGTCAAAGCATTAACCATAGTACGATAACATGAAAAGGAAGCAGGCGAGCAACGAAGGCCCCTTGTCTGTAACCTATGAGCATAATCCGGTCTTCAAAAACACAATCTAACACTTTACAGCAATGAAAAAGACAGTAAAAGCCTTTATCGTATGCGCAATCTGTGCAATGGCAGCAAGCTGCTCCGCAACTCACCCCATCACAGCAACCTCCAACCCCGTCGGCAACAAGTGCGGTGTGGCCAAGACCACCACTATCCTCGGCTTCCTCGGCGGTTCGGCTGACTGCGGTATCAACAAGGCTGCCAAGAACGGCGGCATCACCCGCATCTCGCATGTCGACTCTTTCACAAAGAGCTACCTCGGCATCGTGACCATCTACGGCGTACGCGTTTACGGCGAATAATTCCGATACATCTACGGCAGGGCCGGCCGCAATGCTTATGTGCCGGCCTTGCCTTTCTCTCTTTCCACGACTTTTATACTAATCAATAATGGCAAGGAAGTTTATCACAGCTCTGATTCTCCTGATTGTGTCGGTCGTCGGCGCATCCGCACAGTCGGCCGCGGGGCGGTATGCGAGCCGGATGACACCGGACGGCACACTCTTTTTTGTGATGCCGCACAAACTCGGAGATACCCACGGGATAAAGCATTTTGAATATGACATGACGCTACTGAGCTGGACAGACTCCGTAACGATAAATTTCACGTTTCAGGCGTCGGAAATGGAACGTCCTGCCGACCTTGAGCTATGCAGCGGCGACAGCGTGTACAGGTGCGACCGCTATTCACCGTTGTTCACGGACATAAAGAAAAACGGCTATGAGATCCGCATCACGTCGGCTTTCAGCGCCGCGGCCATAAAGGCCGTAATCGGCAGCAAGGAGCCGCCGGTGTTCCGGTTCAGGCAGAACGGCATAGCCGAGAGCGCCGGCTACAAGCCGGGCGCGTGGCTTAAAGACCGCAAAAAATTACAGGATATATTCAGACTTTACGAATACGCAAAATGAAAAACATGTCACGGCTCATTACGGCCATATTGCTGACCGCCCTGACGGCATTCGGTGTGCAGGCGGCCAAGACGGCGAAAATCAAGCTCACGGGTTCGGCGTATGAGAATATACTCATGACCGTCGGTCAGACGGGACGTACGGAGGTTATCTCCACTTTCCCCTATACGTTCGAGATCGCCAAGGATCAGTTGCCTGTGAAGCTCCGTTTCCAGTCGGAAAATTATCTGTACTTCGATATAGACGTTCCGCGCAAGCCCTTCGACACTACGGGCCATGTGTATCTCGTGAAGGTGAACGAGACGGCCATGGCCATGCGGGCCCAGCAGGCCGCGCCGGTGGCCGTGGCTCAGCAGCAGCCTCTCATGGGCGCGACTGCGCTCGACCATCCTGTCGAGGGTATAGACGTGACCCACGGCGTGAATGCCGCACCTGTCACGGGGCGCCGCAACGACAAGACTATCGCCGTCATAATCGCCAATGAAGAGTACGAGATGGCCGCGAAGGTGGACAACGCCGTCAACGACGGTCTTGCCTTCAAGGAATACTGCATCAAGACGCTCGGCCTGCCCGGCGAGAACGTGAAGTACGCGTCAAACCTTTCTTTCGGCAAGATGCGCAAGACCATCAACGATGCCATAGAGCTTGCCAACGTGATGAACGGCGAGGCTTCCCTCATAGTCTATTATGCCGGGCACGGAATCCCCGACAACGCCACGAAAGACGCATTCCTGATGCCCGTCGACGCCGACGGCACCGACACGCAGGTGTGCTTCTCGCTGAAGGACCTCTATGCGCGTATCAACAACGCCAACCTCAAGCAGAGCGTCGTGTTCCTGGACGCATGCTTCAGCGGCGCACAGCGCGACGGCGAGATGATAGTGGCCGCGCGCGGCGCCAGACTCAAGCCGAAAGAGGCCAAGCCCGAGGGTCACACAATTGTCTTCAGTGCCACGTCCGGCGATCAGGCCGCGTTCTCGTATAAGGCGGAGCAGCACGGACTGTTCACATATTTCCTGCTCAAGAAACTTCAGGAAAGCAAGGGCAACGTGAAGCTGGGCGAACTCGCCGAGTATCTGCGCGAAAACGTGGAGCTTGAGTCGCGCCGCGTCAACAATATGCCTCAGACACCTGTGGTGAGCGTATCGGCCAATTTCGAGGATTCCTGGAAAGGCAAAAAACTGGCGCAATGAGGCTGTCGGCAGCATTTGTGGTTGTTTTGGTCGCGTTCCTGTGCCTTGTGGGATGCTCGTCGCATGACGGAGCCACAGAGCGCACTTCCTTGTGGAATGCTGAAACGGGGCGCCTTGAGGTGCCGGATGCCGCTTTCGGTTTCGCCATGCCCCGCGAGGGCGAAGGCTGGATTGTGGCCGACCTGAAGGATTTGCCTGACGATATTGTTTTTGCGGGCGTGGACACGGCGTCGCAGACGTGCGTGATGTTTCTGCGTCCCGAGGCCGAGGGGCCGGTGGGCGAGATGCCTGACAGCGCGATCTCGCGGATTACGCGGCGCATCATAGGGCAACAGAACGGCGCCTCGGCCGATTCGGTGACATTCAGCCGCGGCAGTGTGGCCGGGCGCGGATATGCCGGTTTTGGCGCACGCGTGGAGGCCGGTGCGCCGGAGCAGTCGGTAGTCGTGGACTTCCGTGGCTATCTGTTCGACGGCAGCGGCGATGGGCGTGTCTATGGCGTGGTGCTGACACAGCCCGGCGAGCGCCCCGTGGCCGAGGCCGACAGTGTGGCCTCGGAGATTTATAAAGGTATAGAGGCTTTGCACCAATGAGGAGATTATCAGGCATTCTGCTGGCAGTCGCCATGCTGTCGGGCGCCTCGGCTGTGGCGCAGACGGCGGAGGAGAAGTACGAGGCATTCCGGCGCGGCGTGAACGAGCGCTACGACTCGTTCCGGCGCGAGTGCAACGCGCAGTATGCCGAGTTCCTGAAGACGGTGTGGCAGGACTACAGCGCGCGGCCGGCTGTGCCGTCGCGCGACAAGTACAAGCGTGTGCCGCCGGTAGTATACGACGGCAATGCGGCGCCGGTCAAGCCCGTGGAGGTGACGCCGCGCGAGGTGCCCGTCGTCGAGGAGCCGCCTCAACCCATGCCCGTGGCGCCCGTGAGGGAGACGCCGGCCGAGGCGGACCGATTTGAGTTTGATTTCTACGGCCTGCGCTGTGGCGTGCGTATGCCGCCGGAGGCAAAACTGCGCGGAGGAGGGCAAGTGACTGCCGACCGGCTGTCGCGCGACTGGAACGCCCTGTGTACGCCCGGCATGGACAATGCGTTGCGCGACTGTCTGGAGGCGCGTCTGCGCTACCGGCTCTGCGACTGGGCATATCTGCAATTTCTCGACCGCCTGGGGCGCGAGTATTGTGGCGATGCCGACGCCGGCCTGTTCGTGACGGCGTTCCTGTTCTGCCAGTCGGGCTATCAGATGCGCCTCGCCATCGACGCCGGCGGGCGTCTGGTGCTGCTCTATGGCAGCCGCCATTCGGTGTTCGACACGCCGTATTTCTACGTCGACGGCCTCAGCCTGTACCCCTATGGTTCCAAGGCCGAGTCGCTGAGCATATGCCCCATGAGCTTCGAGGGCGAGAAGCCGCTGTCGCTCCTGATCGCGCAGGAGCAGGACCTTGGCGGCGGCATGTCGGAGCCGCGGGAGATAAAGTCGAAGCGCTATGCCGACGTAGTGGCCTCGGCCAGCGTGCCGCAGCAGCTCGTGGAGTTCTACAACGGCTATCCGGCGTCGGCCGTGGACCACGACCCGATGACGAAGTGGGCCATATGCGCCGAGGCTCCTTTCTCGCGCGCCACGTCCGAGACGCTGTATGCCGCCTTGCGACCGCGGCTGGAGGGCCTGACGCCGCTGGAAGCCGCGCAACGGCTTCTGAACTGGGTGCAGACGGGACTGGTGTATGAGTACGACGACAAGGTGTGGGGCGGCGACCGGGCTTTCTTCGCCGAGGAGACGCTGTATTATCCCTACTGCGACTGTGAGGACCGTGCCATCCTTTTCTCGCGCCTTGTGCGCGACCTGTTGGGACTGGAGGTGGCGCTGGTGTACTATCCGGGCCATCTTGCCACGGCCGTATGCTTCGGCGACGACGCGGAGGGCGATGCCATGACCGTGGACGGCCGCCGCTTCCTGGTGTGCGACCCGACTTATATCGGGGCGCCTGTGGGCCGGCAGATGCGCGGGGTGGACGGCAGCCGCGCCGAGGCTATTCTTTTGAAAAAATAGTTTAGAGTTTATAGTTTAGAGGTTAGAGGGGGCCTTGGAGGGTGAGAAACAGAAGGACATAAGGTCAGAAGCGACATAAGGATTAAAAAACTTTTGTTTCTCATGACCTTATGTCTATATGTGTCTCGCTATGCTGTAAGTCTATAGGTGGTTTAGAGGTAAGAGGGGTGGGGCGCAGTTTTTGTGGGCTCGGTGTTTGTTTATGTCGGAAATATTGTGTATATTTGTATCATGATATTAGCAGTATTATGATGCAAAGCATGAATAGTGATAATCTGTTAGCATTATTGGAAGGCTATACTTTGGATAATGCCGATGACATCGCGCGGCAGGTAGCCGAGAACTTCCGCAAGCGGCGTGTCGAGAAAAATATTACCCGCCGGCGCGTAGCCGAGCTTTCGGGCGTGCCGCTGTCCACGGTGGCGCGCTTCGAGCAGAAGGGTCTGATATCATTTGAGTCGCTCGTCCGCCTGGCTATGGCCATGGGTTATACCGCCGAGGTGAAAAACCTGTTCGGCGCATCGAAATTCGACACTATGGAAGAGCTTGATATGATTCGCAGCAAAAGCGGTGACAAACGCGCGTACCCCAAAAATAAGAGGAAATGAAGAAGACTGTCAGACTGCAAGCTATGTTTCGCGGACAGAGAGTGGGTCTGTTGTCTCTTTCGCCCGATGGCCGGCTGAATTGTTTTGAATACGACAAGGCGTGGCTTGTCGACGGATTCAGTATTTCTCCGCTTGAGCTGCCTCTGAAGCCGGGGATATTTGTCGCCCGGCCACAGCCGTTTTATGGAAACTTCGGAATTTTTGAGGACAGTCTGCCCGACGGCTACGGGCGCTATCTCCTTCATAAAGCTTTGCTTCGCAAGGGCATAGATGATTCCGATCTGTCGTCGATGGACCGCCTTGCCCTCGTGGGCGACAGAGGTATGGGCGCACTCACATACGAGCCGTCGGTGAATGTGGAACGTGAGGAGGCAATAAGCGATTTCGATATGCTTCAGCAGATTGCTCTCGAGGTGCTGAAAGAGCAGCAGGACGGTGATGCCGGGCTGTTGCTCTATAACAGCGGCAACAGCGGCGGCGCGAGGCCCAAGGCTGTCTTTTCGGATGCCGGCGGCCATTGGATCATCAAATTCCGGCATACTTACGACCCGGCCGACATAGGCGTCCAGGAATACAAGTATAACGAAACAGCAAGGGAATGCGGAATCATTGTGCCCGATTTCCGTCTTGTAAACGGCCGCTATTTTGCTTCGCGCAGATTTGATATAGACAGTGAGGGCAACCGCCTGCACACGGCCACGGCCGGAGGACTTCTGTGCCTGTCGCTTCGTGAGCCGTTCATGGATTATTCCAATCTGCTTGCGCTCACCGGATTTCTGACACAAAGCCGTGAGGATGTGGAGCAGATGTATCGCCGCATGGTGTTCAATTACCTTACCGACAACAAGGATGACCACTGCAAGAACTTCAGCTTCTATGTCGTCCGAGATGCCGGTACGGGTGTGTGGCGCTGGCGACTTGCCCCGGCGTATGACCTCACATTCTGCGCCGAGGGTTACAATGGCGAGCATGCGACGTCGGTCAACGGAACGGGACGTCCCGTTCTGTCCGACTTTATGGCCGTGGGGACGAAAATCAAGATTTCGGCGACCAGATGCCATGAGATAATTGAGGAAGTTCGTTCCGGCTGCCGGGATCTTATTCGCTTTGATATATGAATTTCGGGGTGTTTTGTGGACGGAATGAATGTGAATAATGGATAAAAAATTTGCCTTTACGAGAAAATAGATTAACTTTGCATTTCAAATGTAAGAAGATACATGAGAGTGAAACTGCACCATGAGGGCGTAAACATACTGATAGTGGCACTGATAGTGCTGCTGTGCATCAATGTGCCTTTATGGATTTGGGGCGGATGCCCGGTGGCAAGCGGAGTCGTAACGGCCGTCAGCGCCACGCTTTACCTCATTATGGTGAACTTTTTCCGTTCGCCGCGCCGCAAGTTCCTCGGCAATCCTGAAAACGCGGTAGTTGCCAGCGCCGACGGCAAGATCGTGGCCCTGGAGGAGACTGTGGAGCATGAGTATCTGCATGGTCCCGCCGTGCAGATTTCGGTGTTCATGAATCTTTTCAACGTGCATGCCAACTGGTTCCCGGTAGACGGCGAGGTGATATACACCGACCACAGCAAGGGCCGCTTCCAGGCTGCATGGCTCCCGAAATCGAGTACCGACAACGAGCGCGCCACGGTGGTGATACGCACCCCGGAGGGTCAGCTCGTGGTTGTGCGCCAGATAGCCGGCGCTGTGGCGCGCCGTATCGTCACATACGCGCAGCCCGGCATAGAGGCGTCCATCGAGGACCATCTCGGATTCATTAAATTCGGCTCACGCGTCGACATTTTCGTGCCGGTGGGTTCGGATATTCTTGTCAAGCTGGGCGACCATACCACCGGCGGCGTGACGCAGGTGGCCCGCCTCAATCCCCCGCGCAAGTGACAATGAGAAAAATCATCAGCTGCATACCCAACACCATCACGCTGCTCAATCTGCTGAGTGGCTGTATGGCTCTGGTGTTTGCTTTCCGCCATACCGACGTCATAGGCGGCCTCACCGGTCTGCAATGGGCCTTCATCATGATAGGCGCCGCTGCCGTGTTCGATTTCTGTGACGGCGCCGCCGCGCGTGCGCTGCGCGCCTATTCGGCCCTGGGCAAGGAGCTGGACTCGCTGAGCGACCTCGTGAGCTTCGGCGTGACGCCCGGCATGCTTGTGCTCAACGTGATGCTGGAGCATGCCGAATGTGCATGGCCGTGCTATTTCGCTCTGTTTATTCCGGCAATGGGCGCCCTGCGCCTCGCCAAGTTCAATATCGACACGCGTCAGGCCACCACTTTCCGCGGTCTGCCTATCCCGGCCAACGCCATCTTCTGGATAGGCATGTGCGGCTGGACTGCCTCCTACGGCTATCCCGGCACCGGCGTGATGATGGTGCTCATAGCGCTCGTGTCGCTGGCTATGGTGAGCGATGTGCGCATGTTCTCCCTCAAGTTCAAGAACTTCGACCTGCGCGAGAACTTCCTGCGCTATGTGATTGTTATCGCAGCGGTGGCGTTCGTGGTGTTCTACGGCGTAAGCGGTTTCGCATGGACCATCCTGCTCTATGTGCTGCTGTCGCTGTTCAGCCGCAACCGTGCCGGTTCTGAATTCTGATTAAATCTCCCGCCCTCAGGGGACGTTTATTATGGGTACATTTCTCTTTCTCCTTCTGTTCTTTTTCGTGCTGCTGCCGCTTGGGCGTGCCGCATGGGCATTCTGGCGCCAGTACAGCGCCGTGAAGCGCCAGTTCCGTGCCGCCGAGGAGTTCCGGCAGGCCTATCGACGCGCCGCCGGCTACGGTGACACGCCCGATCCGGAGGCTCCGCATGGCCGAGCCCGCAAGAAGAAGATAGCGCGCGACGTGGGCGAATATGTGGCTTTCGAGGAAGTGCGCACCTATGGCGATGACCCCGCGCCCTCTGCCCGTCCGGGCAAGCCGGAGCCGCAGGTGGAGGACGCCGACTGGGAGGAAATTAAATGAGCATGAAACATCAGCATCCCGCCCTTGAATTTCTGTCGCGTCTGGCGCGCAACAACAACCGCGTGTGGTTCGCCGAGCACAAGTCGGAGTACGACGACGTGCGCGCGATGTGGCTCGACGAGGTGGACCGCTACATAGCGCGCCTTGCGCAGCACGACCCCCGCGTGGCGCACCAGCAGGCGCGCCGGCAGGCCTACCGCATATACCGCGACACGCGTTTCTCGCCCGACAAGACTCCGTACAAGACTTTCTTTTCGGCCGCCTTTCAGGTGCAGGGCACACGCGACGAGCGTGCCGGCTATTATCTCCAGATGGACAACCGCCCCGAGGAGGGCGGCCTATACGGCGGCTTCTGGTGTCCTGACTCGGCGCAGCTGCGCAAGCTCCGTCAGGCTATAGTCGACAATATCGACGAGCTTGAGTCCATTCTCGCCGAGCCTGCCCTGCGCAGCCTCTACGGCCCCGGCTGGTGCGGCCCCGCGCTGAAGACGGCTCCCGCCGGATGGCCCAAGGACCATCCGCAGATTGAGTTGCTGCGCCTCAAGAGCTACGGCAAGTTCCATCCGCTGCCGCCGGAGTTCTTCGCGCGGCCCGACTGGCCCGAGGAAGCTGCCGACCGCACGGCACCGTTGCGTCCGCTTGTCGACTTTATAAACTATTCCCTTGATGAGGAAATTTAGTTTGTAGTTTATAGGTAAGAGGGGGCTTTCTTACAGATTGGCTGACCGGTGCGGGAGGAATCCCAGGCCGGTTTTTGTGTGGACGATGATGTTTCCCTTTTTGTCGGTGTACACGGATCCTTTGAGGAAGAATGAATAGCGTATCTCGCGGTTTACGGGGTCTATGATAACGTAGCTTTTAGGCCTGTCGGGGATGCCGTTGGTGGAATAGACGTTATCATTATAGTGAACATAAGCGCTGTCGGAGGGTATAAAGCGGCAGGTTCCGTCGGGAGAAACGACGTTGATGTCCTTTCCGAATACCTCCACCACCATATGGTTCTTGTCGGTGCATATGGGTACGAACTTTCCGTCCCGTACCACTCCGATAGTATCGTGGAGTACGTAATTGGGATGGTACCTGTCGGGCTCAAAATCAGTCTCGTGTTTCCATTTTATTCTGTGCATGGTGCTGTCCTGCACGGATGTGAAATAGAATTTATCTCCGGCTTGCCAGTATATTCTGTTATCGTCCACATAACAGCCGTTCGTTGTAATTTTTCTGTCGGCTTCCGGTATCGATAATGAAATCTGTTTTCCTGTTTTTATATCGTATGTCGCGGCGAAAGGTCTGCCATAACGGTAATAATCTACAAACTGATGTTCAAAGCCGTAGCTATATACTCCAAAGCCGAAGTTCTGTAGATATAATTTGCCGTCATTTATCCGTATTCTGGATCTTGCGCCCAAATCGGTCGGCAATGCTGTCTGCCAAATGGAATTCAGGCCGCTGTCAAGGCAGTACAGACTGTCGGCATCAGCGATAAACATGCTGTCGCCGCGTACAATCCAATTGCTATGTAATCCCGTTCTACGATCATTCTTGCCAATGACGTTGAATGGGCGACCGGCTAACTTGCAGCCGGTACGTAAATTTATGAGTAACAATGAGTCGGCTATGAGATATAGTGAATCGCTGTCATAGTTTTTCTGGCGTATTCCACATAAAATGCTGTGGTTCTTGGCGTGGAACTCAGTCCGCCACAATTCGCGGCCGGAGGATAGCTCATACCCCATCAGGCGTATGGGCTTTTTGTCACCGTAATTCCCCTTGTTGCAAATAAGGACATTTTTATGACTAATGCCCATGAAGACATTTTCTTTACCTTTCCACACAAGTTTTCCGTCAAGACCATAAAAATATGGCTTATTGGTGGTAGAAAAAAGGTCGGGAGTGGAACAAAACAGGTACCCGTCGTCCGATGTCTGCATCAGATCTTTATCTGTATCTATCTTGCAGTGGGACAAGAGAGTCATTGTCTCGGTGTCGTATTTTCGATAGCCTTCATCATCTATGAGGGTCAGCTGCCCGGATTTATCATCAAATGCTGTGGTTTTTAATCCTTTAGTCGGAATGTAGTAGAACATTACTTTCTCTCCTTTTCCGTCTTTCGCCAATGCGACTTGTTCGCAGTCGGCAATCGACTTTACCTGAGCAGACAGAATCGTGGAAAACAGCAAGGCCGTAAGCAGTAGGATTTTCCTTAAGGCAATCATGATGAATATGGGTTTGGTGTGGCAAAAATACAATACTAATTTGTAATACACAAGCCTGCGGCGCTCATTCACGCCGGGCATTGTCGTTTTGCCCTCTCTGAAATAATGCAATAAGGTGGCGGTTTTTCCGTTATATAAGGCGATGAAAAGAATTGTCTACTCTCTCTTTATGGCCGCGCTGCTCGCGGTCGCCGCTACGGGTTGCATCGAGGACGGATTCACCTCCGCGCCTGCCGACGCGCCTGTGGCTTCGCTCGATACGCTCCGCATGGGCACCGTCTTCACGGAGGAGGGCACGCCGACGCACCGCTTCACCCTGCGCAACCGTTCGTCGAAGTCGGTGAACATAACCGATATTGTCCTCGACGGCGACAATCCGGAGTATTTCCGCATGAATGTCGACGGTTTCAGCGGTACTGAATTCCACGACGTCGAAATCCGCGCCAAGGACTCCATATATGTATTCATAGAGGCCACTCTGCCGCCCAACGGCCAGGCGGTGCCTGTGGACGTGCGCGCCAAGTTCAGTTTTACGGCCTGCGGCGTGACGCGCAGCGTGGTGCTCGACGCGCAGGGCCGCGACGCCGTGCGCCTGCGCGGCTACCGTGTCTCCGGCCGCGAGGTGTTCACTGCCGGACGCCCCTACATCGTGTACGATTCGCTGGTGGTGGAGCCGGGCGCGTTCCTCGGCCTCGGCGCCGGGACGGAGCTTTATTTCCACGACGGCGCCTACATGGCCGTGCGCGGAACGCTCGAGACGGCCGGAACCGTCGAACGGCCCGTACACATGGCCGGCGACCGCACCGGCAACGTGGTTGGCGACATCTCATTCGACATAATGTCGCGCCAGTGGACCGGCGTGTTCTTCACCTCTACGAGCCGCAACAACGTGCTGGTTCATACCGACATCCGCAATACGTGGCAGGGCGTCAGAATCGAAGGCGAGCCGGGCGCTCCGGAGAGGCCGACACTGTCGATGCTCAACTGCGTGCTGCACAACTCCGCCGGTCTCGTTCTGGAGGCCGTGCATGCCGACGTCGCCGCCTTCGGCTGCCAGTTCAGCGAGGCCGGTGAGGGCTTAGTGCGCCTGCAGGGCGGCAGCCACGTCATCAACCACTGCACCCTGGCCAACTACTACCTCTTCGCCGCCATCAGCGGTCCGGCGCTCCAGCTCGCACACACCTCGGAGAAAGACTCGGACGAAAGCGGCGCGCCCTACACCACGGCGAATATCGCCAACAGCATCATTTACGGACTGGGCACCGATCTGAGCCACGGCGACCTCAAGGGCACTGCCGTGCGCATGGACCACTGCCTGCTCAAGAGCGCGGGCTCCGATGACGACGAGTTCACCGGCTGCCTCTGGGACACCGACCCGCTGTACCGCAACGACCGGTCGGCCTACATCTTCGACTATCGCCTCAAGGAGGAATCGCCCGCCCGCGGCGCAGGCTCGCCCTACGCCTCCGACCCGCGCGCGGCCGTCGACGCCTACGGCAACGCGCGCGGCCCGCAGCCCGACCTCGGCGCCTACGTCTATACGCCGGAGGAGCCTGTACAGCCCGCCGCCCGATAGATTTGCAATAAATTACTTGTCTGCCGACTCGGAATGTGGCGCATATATGCCGGACTTTTCTTATCTTTGCAACGAAAATTCTGCACACGTCTATGCGTCTGTTACCCATATTAATATCTCTGTTTTTCCTGGCCTTCCTGATGATGTCGGGATGCCGGCAGCCGTCTCCGGATTACGAGCCTGTGGAATACGAGCAGGGTCTGACTGAGCAGGCATGGCTGATGCTCGATACCGGCGCCGAATTTGACGAGTATATCCGCGTCCAGCAAGAGGCCGTGCGGCGGTTGCGGACTGGGAACAGCCGGGAAAATCCGGTAGCCGTTCTTGAGCAGATGGCATATTTCCTGTTCTCGGCCGGACGCCTTGAGGAAGCACTGCCATACTTCAACGAGGCGCTTGATTCGCTGCGTTCATGCCCGTGGCTGGCGCAGTCGGAGAGTGCTGTCATGCTGTACGGCGACATCAGCCAGTTCTGCGAACGTCTCGGCATGACGGAAAAGGCGCTTGCCTACAGCGACACGGCGATGGCCGTCAGCCGCAGCCTGGGAGGTCTGCTGATGGCCGACCTATGGCGCTTCCGCACGCAGGTGTATGCCAACGTGGGCCGTACCGCCGACGCCTTCGCCTGCTTCGACAGCGCCTACGCTACAATACGCCGCGACACGGTGCCGCAGGACACAGCGCTGCTGCTTGCCACGATAGACGCGGAGCGTGCCAACCTGATTCTGTCGCGCAGCACTTCGCCCGATTCCGTGAATCTCGCTGTCACCCTGCTCAAGAGACTTTTTGATGCGAATGAAGATCATGACTACACGGGCTACGAGGCCACTCTGGGCTATGGGCTCTACCTCCGGGGCGACAAGGAAGAGGGCATAGCAATGATGGAGTCAGCCGTAGACAGGCTTCGCGGCATGGGCGACCTCGAAATGACCTTTCTGGAGATGCGCCGCCTGATCGAGGTGTACAACTCGGAGCATATGTTTGACCGCGTAAGCGGCATCTACAATGAGTACAACCTGCTGGACGACTCCATGAACCGCGCCCGCCACAATCTTGAGCTCATGACTGCGAAAGTGCGTGCCGATGTAGCCCATAAGGAAAGTGAGAACCGCTTTCTGCATGAAAAATTGCAGGCAAAGCACCGGCAGACTGTGATAATAACCGTCACAGCCATCTTTTTAGTCATCGTGGCCGTCGTTATTATCGTCATCGTGCGCCGTCGCTCCCTCCGGATGAAGCTGCGCCGCGATGCCGAGCGCGCCCGCCGCATCTCCGCGGAGGCCGGCATCAGCGAGGCTCTGAACGAAAGAAACTCGGCCCTTGAGCGCATCAAGATCATCAAGAGCGAGCTCTCCGACCGCGCGGCCACATCCACCGACATCCTCTATCGTCCGCAGTTCTTCGGCAACAATCCAGGGCCATTCCTGCGGGCTTTCAATGCGCTCTATCCCCGATTTGCCGACAATCTGCGCAGCGACTATCCGTCGCTGACCGATACCGACGTGATATTCTGCATGCTCATCTACCTCCGGCACAGCACTGAAGAAATATCGGTCTACCTCAATATCTCGCGCACCAGCGTCAACAGCGCCCGCTACCGCATACGTTCCAAGTTCGGGCTCGGCAAGGGCGACAATCTCGACAAATTCCTTCAGGAACGCGAAGGCTGAGACGTTCTCTGATGCTCACTGCCCGGCGTTGAAGGCGCGGGGATGGCATCGGAGGATTTCCTCGCGTAGGCGGGCATTGTCGAGATGCAGATATATCTCCGTGGTGGCGATGCTCTCATGGCCCAGCATCTGCTGGATGGCGCGCAAGTTGGCGCCCCCTTCGAGCAGGGCCGTGGCAAAGGAATGGCGCAGTGTATGAGGTGATATTTCCTTGCGTATGCCGGCGGCCGCGGCAAGGTCGCGCACAATGTAGAAGACCATGACGCGCGTAAGGCGACGGCCGAGGCGGTTGAGGAACACGTATCCCTCGTGGCCGGCCTTGACGGGGTAGCTCTCGCGCTCGGCGAGCCACGCCGTAAGCTCGGCTACGGCCGATGCGCTGAGGGGCACAAGACGCTCCTTGGAGCCCTTGCCCGTGACGCTGAGGTAGCCCTGCGAGAGGTTGGTGCGGCTTATCTCCAGTTCAGTCAGCTCGCTGACACGCAGCCCGCAGCTGAACAGCGTCTCGATGATGGCACGGTTGCGCTGCGCCTGCCGGCTGCCGGGGTCGATGGCGGCAAGCATGGCGTCCACCTCGCCGACGGTGAGCACCTCGGGCAGCTTGCGGCCGAGGCGCGGAGCGTCGATGAGCAGCGAGGGATTCTCGTCGATCAGATGCTCCAGGCGCATGAAGCGGTAGAGCGATTTTATGCCTGAAATTACCCTCGCCTGCGAGCGCGGTGCGATGCCCAGGTCGTGCAGGTCGCAGAGGAAGGTCTGGAGGTCGTCGGCCGTGGCCTGCTCGGGAGAAAGGCCACGCTCGGCGAGCCACGCGTCCAGGCGCGCGGCGTCGGAGGCATAGGCGGCGCGGGTGTTGGCGCTCAGTCCGCGCTCAAGCATCAGCCATGCGGCATAGCGGTCGAGCAGGGAGTGCTTCATAGGCGTCCCTCCTCCACTCCGCAGGCTATGCGTTCCAGAATGGCGTCGTCGCGGTCGGCCCCCGGGTTGTAGTCGGCCTTGAGGCTGACACCGAACAGCTTGCCGAAGCCCTGCCAGAAACCGGCACGGAAGGAGCCGAGGAAGGCGCGGATGATGTCGTAGCTCGACTGGTTGGTCTCGCGCTGTATGAGTTTCACGAGCACACGGGCCTGGCGCCGCGAGAATTTGCGCAGCACGGGTTTGTACTGCTCGAAGAGCGACTTCTCCATGCGCTTGAGGTATTGCTCGCGCTCCTTCTTGGTGGGGAAAGTCTCGATGTACTCGTAGGTTTCGATGAGTGTCTCTGCGATCAGCTTGGCGTAGGGAAGTGTGAGACGGACGTCGCGCACGGTGCGCCAGTAGAACTTCTCCTCCTTCTTGTTCTTGAACTTCAGCTCCGGCCAGACGGTGATGCCCGTCAGGGCGAAGACAGGCACCGTATCGCCCTCCTCGTCGATTTTGAAGTAGTAGCCGCGGTAGTAGGGATTGCGTGCCGAGCCGGGGTTCTCCAGAGTACGTTCGGCGCGCCGCGCGGCGCAGGGCAGCGCGAGGCACAGAAGCAGCAGGGATATGACCGTTCGGCTAAGCATTGTATATAAAAAACAAAAATCCGGGTACAAAGTTAAGTAAATTTCACCTACATTATGGTTATTTCGTGGAAAATTGTTACTTTTGCCAAAAATTTCAACAATTATGTCACACATGGATAAAATCGACAATCTCGACCGTCACATTCTCAAAATAGTGATGCACAACGCGCGCATACCCTCCAAGGACGTAGCCGTGGAGTGCGGTGTGAGCCGTGCGGCCATCCATCAGCGCATACAGCGCATGATTGACCTCAATGTCATCACCGGTTCGGGTTACAGTGTCGACCCTCACGTACTCGGCTTCAGCACCTGTACCTATATCGGCGTGACGCTGGAGCGCGGCGCCATGTACCGCGACGCAGTGCCTGAGTTTGAGAAAATCCCGGAGATCGTGGAGTGTCACTTCACCACCGGCCCCTACACGCTGCTGCTGAAGCTGTACGCACGCGACAACGAGCACCTCATGGACCTGCTCAACAACAAGATACAGATGATACCGGGCGTTGTCGGCACCGAGACGCTTATCTCGCTCGACAACTCTATCTCCCGCGAGATACCCGTAAGCTACAAGGAGTAGCATGACAGGCGCTTCATTCATGACAGGCCTGCGCGAGCGCATCGCGCAGGTGAAGCCCACCCGCTGGATGCGGTTCGGCATCGTGGCGCTCGTGTTCACGGCCTGGGTGGTGTGGCTGGGCAGCCCGTGGTGGCTGCTGGCCCTGGTGCTGCTCTTCGATATCTATATCACGGGCTACATACCCCTGACGTGGTGGAAGAAAAGCAAGAGCCGCCCCGTGAAAGCCGTCATGAGCTGGGTCGACGCCATAGTCTACGCTCTGGTGCTCGTCTACTTCATCTTCGCCTTCGTGGGGCAGAACTATCAGATACCCTCGTCGTCGCTGGAGAAGACGCTGCTGACGGGCGACTATCTGTGGGTCAACAAGCTCACCTACGGTCCGCGCGTGCCTATGACGCCGGTTCACTTCCCTCTGGTACACAACAAGCTGCCGTTGCTCAACTGCGACAGCTACCTTGACTCGCCCTCCAACGCCTACCACCGTCTGCGCGGCCTTCGCAACGTGGAAAGCGGCGACATCGTGGTGTTCAACTTCCCCGCCGGCGATACGGTCTGCACCCTCTTCGAGGAGACGCCAAGATACTACGACATGCTGGTGAAGGAATATGGACGCGAGACCATAAAGGCCAACCCGCAGCAGTTCGGCGAGGTGAAATACCGACCGGTAGACCGTCGCCAGAACTTCGTCAAGCGCGCCGTGGGTCTGCCCGGCCAGCGTCTGCGCATAGTCTCCGACACAATCTACATCGACGGCGTGGCGCAGCCCATGCCACAAAGTGTGCAGTTCAACTACGTCATAGCCACGACGCGGCCACTCGACGACGACACCATGCACCGCCTGGGCATCACCGCCGGCGACGCGCAGCCCCTCATGGCCGACGGCGTGGATCTGCTGCGCCTGCAGTCGCTGCTGCCCGGCGCACAGAGTACTGACTTCTTCTACGTGCTGCCTCTCACTGACAAGATGCTCGCCACGCTCACGGATGAAGGCATTCTGCGTCAGGCCGAGAAGTTCGGCAGCCTCTTCGCCACCGACGGCAATACCCTCGGCCTCTTCCCGGACGGCATAGCCGGCAACTGGACCCTCTCGGACTATGGCGGATCGCGCGGCCTGCTCATCCCGGCCAAAGGACTGACCGTACGCATGGACCCCGAGGCGTGGCGCATCTACCACCGCGCGATACGCAACTACGAGGGACACACCGACTCATGGCTCGCCGACGACGGCACCGTCTACATCGACGGAAAGCCGGCCAAGGCTTATACCTTCGCCATGGACTATTACTTCATGATGGGCGACAACCGCGACAATTCGCAGGACTCGCGCTTCTGGGGCTTCGTGCCGGAGGACCACATCGTGGGCACGCCGATGCGTGTGCTGATAAGCTTCGACCGCGACCGGTCGCTCTTCGACGGCGGCATACGCTGGAACCGCATACTCAAGGACGCAAATCCCGACAAATGACGCTGCTGCCACCGGCTCTGCTACCACCGGCCGCCTACTACGCACAGATATGCGCGGCAGGCGGCCGCGCGGCCATAGCCATGCAGGCACCCTACGACAAACGCCGCAAGGAGACGCACCGCTACGACGTGGCCGACACGCGCGGACGCCTCACGCTCACGGTGCCGGTACACCCGCCGCATGGCATACCCCGCGCCCGCTGGACCGATGTGTGCGTGAGCGATCACGGACGCTGGCAGGCGGTGCATGCGCAGGCCCTGGCCTCGGCCTACGGGCGCACGCCATACTATGAGTTCTACATCGACCGTCTCGCGCCCATGCTGTTCGCCCCCGCCGGAACTCCGCTGGCCGACGTGATACGCGGCCTCAACTCCGCCGTTCTCGACATCCTGCTCGTGGAGGACCACATCGACTATAGCAGCGACGCCACGCTCCCCCTGCCGGTCGCCGAGGCCGCCCCGCCCTACTGGCAGCTACGCGCCCCGCAGTTCGGCTTCCTGCCGGGCCTCAGCATCCTCGACCTCATCTTCAGTCTCGGTCCCGAATCCGCGCTGTACATAAGAAAGTTGCAGGTTCAGAATTAAATACATATATTTGTAACCATATTACACATAGACCTCCTCAGAATGATTACAGAGCTATCGTTCCACAATTGGAAAAGTTTTGAGCGCTCAACATTGAAAGTCGACCAGCTGACTTTCATCATTGGCACCAACGCGGCGGGCAAATCCAATATTGTCGACGCGCTACAGTTTCTGTCGCGCGTCGGAAGCGGCGAACGACTGATAGAGATATGCAAGGGCATACGCGGCGGCGCTGACAAAATAATCAGAAAAGGATGCGCCCACGCCGGACTGACCGTAAGAATAAAGACGACACCGTCCGACCTGAAAACAGAACGGACGTACGATTACCACATAGCCTTCTCGATAGGCGACAAAGACGCCTTCATCGTTCAGGAAAAACTGACCCAGGATCCGGATTCACGCCCGAAAGTGCTTTTCGAGACAGAAGAGTCATCCTCCCAAAAACTCACCAACCAGATTACGGCCAAATTTCTGAAAGACAAGCCGGGACCGCGCAAGGGCGTGAATCTGAGGAGTGACGTTCCGATTATCTGTCAAGTGCAGGGCATAAACGTGCTGAAGGAGATAAAGACTACATCGCATGCCATACTCAACGCGCTGAGTTCGATTTTTGTGCTCGACCCCAACCCCTCGGCCATGCGCAACTTCTCTGCTCTTGGCGACCGCCTGCTGGCCGACGGCAGCAATGTGGCCGGCGTTCTTGCCGCAATGGACAAGGAGAACAAACAGAAAACAGAAAGCGCCCTTACCGGCTATGTGAAAGGATTGCCGGAAAAGGACCTGCGCAAGATATGGGCCGAGCCGGTAGGTCGGTTCGAGGATGTGGCTATGTTGTACTGTCAGGAACAATGGGACGAGGATGAGGCTCCGCACGAGACGGACGCACGCTCCATGTCGGACGGCACGCTCCGCTTCATCGCCATCATAACGGCACTGCTGACAATGCCGTCCGACTCCCTGCTGATTGTGGAGGAAGTGGACAACGGCGTACATCCGAGCCGCGCGTCGGAACTTGTCGACGCCATAGAGAGAATCGCCGGAAAAGGAAACTTCGATGTCATATGCACCACGCACAACCCTGTGCTGATTGACGTGCTTCCATACGACGTGCTGCAATCGGTATGCTGCGTCACGAGAGAGGGCGCTCACGGCTCATCGAAAATCGTACGCCTCACCGACCGTCCCGACTTCACCCGCCAGATAGCGTTCCATACGCCCGGCCAGATGATGACCGACAAAGGCTCCGTAAATGCAGATCACTCCGAGCATCAGGCGTCATGAACAAAAAGGTTCTGATAATTGACACAAGCATACTGTGTGTATGGCTTGACGTCCCGGGCATGAATAAAATAGTCAGAAAAGGATTTGATGACATAACGCCCGACGTAGTCAAAGACTATATCGACGAACAGACAGCCGAGGGCGTACGCATAGTGCTGCCATTCGCGGTCATAATAGAATGCGGCAACCATATAACCCAAATCAAAGGCGACAACAAGCATAAAGTGGACGAGATGGCCGAGCTGGTGGAAAAGGCTATTGACGGCACGGAGCCATGGGATGTGTTCGCCCAGCAGAAAACGCTCTTTGAAAGAGATTCATTAAAGGCCATGATCTCGGAGTGGAGAGTGCATGGCCCCTCCCGGCTTTCAATAGGCGACACAAGTATCAAACAAGTAGCGGAATTCTACCACAACATGGGCTATGTGGTGGAGATATACACCGGCGACAACGGGCTCAAGGCATTCCAGCCGGTTCCGAAAAGCACCAGTCCTCTGAGCCGCAACCGAGGACGGCGATAGCGGCCGGAGACACCGAGTAGCAGGCTACATCTCCAGGAGGCGGAGCAGGGTGTCGGCATTGCGGCGCGCTGTATCGTAGGAGTCGTCGTCGCCGGTATCGCCGGAGAAGTCAAGGACGTCGTAGCCGTAGCGTTCTATCGAACGGGCCACGGCCAGGGCGTCGCGGCGTCCCACACGCAGAGCCACTACTACGGTACCGTCCGGGGCGTCGTCGGCGAGCAGGGAGGTGACGTTGAGGTTGAGCAGGTGTGCGTCGGCGTCCTCTACGGCGCGTGCCAGACGCGAGGCGGAGTAGTCGCGGCGGTCGCAAGCCACGAGAAGCGACGAGGTGTCGGCAGCGGGCGCGAAAAGCTGCTCGATGCTCAATTTTTTTATATCTTTTGCCGACAATTCCTTCGTCATATCGTATATTCTGACTAATTTTGCAAGTCACAGGCCGACGGCCTGAATGCAAATTTACAAAATTTTCGTCGTAAAATAAACACCTAACGGAATAGCAAATTTGAGTAAAGCGTAGCGAACAGACTGAAAAAGCGTTCGTTACGCTATATTTTTCTCTTGTTCAAAAGCCAAGAAGAGACAGAATATGGACAAACGCAGCAAAAGTTCAGTTACTTTATCATTACCCGTGCGATGATGCAAATTTCTTGCGAAACCTAAATTTTGCATCGTTTGGCGTTATGTGTCGTATCTGTCGGTAACTCACTATGAATTAATTTTGTAACCAAAAAAAAGTGAGTTATGAGAAGTACATTTAAGGTATTGTTCTACGTGAAGAAAGGCAGTGAGAAACCCAACGGCAACCTGCCTTTGATGTGTCGCATTACGGTGGACGGAGAGATTAAGCAGTTCAGTTGCAAGATGGATGTTCCCTTGCGCCTGTGGGACGTGAAGAACAACCGTGCTTCGGGTAAGAGTGCCGAAGCGCAAAGAATCAACCGTGCCGTTGACAAAATCAGAGTGGAGATAAACCGCCGTTATCAAGAGTTGATGCAGACGGACGGTTATGTCACTGCTGCCAAGTTGAAAGATGCCTATCTCGGCATCGGTATCAAACAGGAAACCTTGCTAAAACTGTTTGAACAACACAACAGCGAATTTGCCAAGAAAGTGGGACACAGCAGGGCAAAAGGAACATTCCGACGTTATGTTACCGTCTGCAAGCACATCCGTGAGTTCCTACCCCATACCTACAAGCGTGAAGATATTCCGTTAAAAGAGTTGAACCTCTCGTTCATCAACGACTTCGAGTATTTCCTGCGTACTGAGAAAAAATGCCGCACCAATACCATTTGGGGCTACATGATTGTGCTGAAACACATTATTTCCATAGCGAGGAATGACGGTCGTCTGCCGTTCAATCCCTTTGCAGGGTACATCAACTCTCCCGAAAGCGTGGACAGAGGGTATATTACGAGAGAGGAGATACACACAATGATGAACACCGATATGCCCGACAAGACACACGAGCTTGTCAGGGATTTATTTCTGTTCTCCACCTTTACAGGTTTGGCATATTCCGATGTCAAGAACCTTACGGAAGACAACCTGCAAACATTCTTTGACGGAAATCTGTGGATTATCACCCGAAGAAAGAAAACTAACACGGAATCCAATATCCGATTGTTGGATGTTCCCCGAAAGATAATAGAGAAGTACAGGGGTATGACAAGAGATAATAAAGTATTCCCCATGCCGAGTAACACGACTTGCAACAAGAAGCTGAAAGCCATTGCCAAGTTGTGCGGTATAAAAGTCCACTTGACCTATCATGTAGCAAGACATTCGGCAGCGACCACTGTGCTGTTATCCAACGGAGTACCCATTGAAACCGTCAGCCGACTTTTGGGACATACCAACATAAAAACGACCCAAATTTACGCAAAAATCACAGCCCAAAAGATTAGTCAGGATATGGAAACATTGTCGCACAAACTGGAGGATATGGAAAAGAACATTTGCAATGCCATTCAGTAACCCTTAAATCAAACGATAATGAAAGAGGAAAGAAACATCATAACAATGAACGAGTTCGGCAATGTAGTTATGCCGAAAGATATACAGGCAACCGCCATGAGTGAGTGGGAGCTTTGCGAGTTGTTCAATGTAACCGCCCCGACTATCAGGGCAGGGATAAAGACACTCTGCAAGAACGGCATTCTGAATGAGTGTGAGATAAGGCATACCATCCGACTGTCCGACAAGTGCAGCATGGAGGTTTACAGCCTTGAAACGATAATCGCCCTTGCGTTCCGTATCGGCACATACAGTGCGAAGCAGGTGCGCAATGCCGTTCTTGAAAGACTGTACTTGCGAAAAGAGAAAACAAGCATCTTCTTTTCGCTGAACACCAACGGCATAGCCAAAGCCGAATACTTCTCGTAGCTGAATTGGTTGCACGACTGACGGAATCCATTCATTCAGTCACGAATAGAGTAATCAAGCCAGCGTGTCAGCATATAATCTGACCGACATATCAACAGGAACTCCAATTTTTTCTCCCGAAAAGCGTAATCCCCACATTCGTTTTTTGGGAGTTTTTTCGTCTGTCCTGCCCGACTTCCGTTCCAAACCATTGAAAGTTTTTTCTTCGGGGGCTATTTGTCACCGTTCTGCCGCGTTTTGCGTAACAACTTATCCGATAAATGCTTATACTTTTGTAGCTGGTATTTTTCAAACTTAAAACCATTTGATTATGTCAGCTAACAAACAACAAGACAGCCACAGACCGCCATCGGATGGTGGCATGGCAAAGGAGGAATTCATCCGAGTGGGGACTACGCTTTACAAGATTGTGGAGCAGCCCAAACTGAACGGAGGGTATGTAAGGAAACGCATAGCATGGAACAACGAAACCCTGCGCCAAGACTACGGCAAGGACTACATCGGCAGCGTTCCCAAGTATGACGGCTTCTGCACCGTACCCGAACACATCGGCTACCATCCCGTGGTCGGCAAGTTCCTTAACCTCTATGAACCGATAGACCACCAACCTAAAGAGGGCGATTTCTCGCATATCCAATCTTTGGTAGGTCACATCTTCGGGGAGCAATACGAGTTGGGCATGGACTACCTACAACTGCTCTACTTGTACCCCATTCAAAAGCTGCCTATCCTGCTGTTGGTATCAGAGGAACGCAACACAGGCAAAAGCACATTTCTGAATTTTCTAAAACTCCTATTTCAGAACAATGTAACCTTTAACACCAACGAGGATTTCCGTAGCCAATTCAATTCCGACTGGGCCGGCAAACTGCTTATCGTGGTGGACGAGGTGCTGCTCAACCGTAGGGAGGACAGCGAGCGGTTGAAGAACCTAAGCACCACACTTTCCTACAAGGTGGAAGCCAAAGGCAAAGACCGTGACGAGATAGCGTTTTTCGCCAAGTTCGTGCTATGCTCCAACAACGAGTACTTGCCTGTAATCATTGATGCAGGGGAAACACGCTATTGGGTACGCAAGATAGACCGCTTGCAGTCTGATGATACCGACTTCCTGCAAAAGCTGAAAGCGGAGATACCCGCCTTTCTTCATTTCCTGCAACACAGAACACTATCCACCGAAAAGGAAAGCCGTATGTGGTTTGCTCCATCGCTGTTGCATACCGAAGCCTTGCAGAAGATAATCCGCAGCAACCGTAACCGACTGGAGATAGAGATGCACGAGCTGATACTTGACATCATGGATAGTGTCGGCACGGACACATTCTCGTTCTGCTACAACGACATTCTTCTGTTGCTGGTACACTCGCAGGTAAAAGTGGAGAAGCACCAAGTCCGAAAGGTGTTGCAGGAGTGTTGGAAACTTACGCCTGCACCCAACGGACTGACCTATACCACCTACCAATTCAACTACAATCGGGAGTGTCGGTATGAGCCTGTAAAACGGGTCGGTCGTTTCTATTCTGTCACGAGGGAACAACTTGAATCCCTGTAATATCATTCTTTTTTTTGTTGAATTGATGAATAAGGATATAACTATGCTGACAATAAACAATATACACTCTCAACAAAATCTCAACAATCGAAAAGAGAAGTTGAGAGAGGAACAGCACCCGATTGTTGATTTCTCTTTTGGCGAGTGGTTTGTTGAGAAGATGTTGAGCAAATATCTTTCTGTAAATAAATGTGTTATATAAGCCATTCAACAAATCAACGTTTTTACAATCATCATCAAATCTATAGAATATCATGAACATACAAGAAGTTAAACAAATCAGAATCGCAGACTATCTGCAAAGTTTGGGTTACACGCCCGTCAAGCAACAGGGCAGCAGCTTTTGGTACAAATCACCGCTGAGAGAGGAAACGGACGCATCTTTCAAGGTAAACACAGAACTCAACAAATGGTACGATTTTGGACTTGGCAAGGGCGGTAACATCATCGCATTGGCAGCGGAACTCTACCATACGGAAGATGTAACCTGCCTGTTGAAGCGCATAGAGGAACGGACACCATACATCCGCCCTGCATCGTTTTCTTTTGGCAAGCAGCAATCCGACAACCGCACTTATCGGGTATTAAGAGTTGGCGAGCTGTCATCACCTGCGCTCATTGCCTATCTGCAAGAAAGGGGGATAGACATTGAACTCGCCAAAAGGGAGTGTAAGGAACTGCGGTTTGAGAATGCCGACAAACCCTATTTCGCCATCGGCTTCCCGAATATGGCAAGAGGGTATGAAGTGCGTAATAGATACTTCAAGGGATGTGTCGCCCCGAAGGACATCACCCATATCCGACAGCAAAAAGAGCCACGAACCGTCTGTTATCTTTTCGAGGGCTTCATGGATTATCTCTCGTTCCTGACCATCCGAGTAAAGAACAATCCGCAACACCCACGATTGAATGCACAGGATTACGTCATTCTCAACTCCGTTTCCAACCTCTCGAAAGCGGAAAGCATATTGGCAACCTATACCCGAATCGGCTGTTTCCTTGACAATGACACAGCAGGACGGAACGCATACGCCAACCTGCAACGGATGTTGGGTGACCGCTTGCAGGATATGTCGGTTCACTATGCAGGGTATAATGACTTGAACGAGTACCTGTGCAAAAAACTCTTGTCCCAATCGACAGAGCCGATAAAGGAGGAGAAGCAAGTACAATCCGCAAGGCGGATGATGCAGCCACCGAAAAAGAAAGGGCTGAAAATATAGAGGGGAACAGGTTCGCTTTCCCAAGGGTATTTAGACAGAAATACCATAGCTCAATAGGGCGTTTTCTTCACGCATTACACGGTAATGCTAAAAACTCCCTATCGAGCCAAAGGGAAATCCCTTTGGAAACCCTGAGAGCCAATGCCACAGGCAGAGAATACACTCATAACAATAACCGTAAAAATCAAACTACATGGGATATTTTTCATTGGACATAAAGAAAGCAAAAGGTTCATCGGACACCGTACAATCCGACCATATAGAGAGAAGAATCATACCTAAAAACGCAGACCCGACAAGAACGCATCTGAACAGGGTACTTATAGAATACCCCGATGGCGTTCATGGCAGGGATGAAGCGATTGCCCACAGGCTGAACACGGCAGGCATCAAGCGGAAGATTACACATGACCAAGTCCGTGTAGTCCGAGTGGTTCTGTCGGGAACACATGAGGACATGATGGACATACAGGAAAACGGAAGACTTGACGAATGGTGCAGCGACAGCATCCAATGGCTGCAAGCCACATTCGGCAGGGAGAACGTGGTTGCCGCCCATCTTCACATGGACGAGAAGACACCGCATATCCATGCAGCCATTGTTCCCATCGTGACAGGTGAAAGGCGCAAAGCCAAGAAAGAGCAGGAAGACGGCAAACGGAAGTATCACAAGAAAGCAAATACCGTCCGTTTGTGTGCCGATGACCTGTTCAACCGTCAGACCTTGATTGCGTACCACGACAATTATGCAAGGGTTATGGCTAAATACGGATTACAGCGAGGTGTGCGAGGTTCCGAAGCACGGCACACCACCACGACACAGTATTATCGGGACATACAGAAAAAGAACGCTGCCCTTGATGCAGAAAACAAGCGGTTACAGGAGCAGAAAACCGAAACCGAACAGGAACTCAGACAAGCCAAGAAAGAGGTACAGACCGAGAAACTGAAAGGTGCAGCCACCACCGCAGCGACCAACATAGCTGAAAGTGTCGGTTCTCTTTTCGGGAGCAACAAGGTCAAGACTTTGGAAAGGGAGAACACCGCCCTGTATCGGGAAGTTGCCACCCATGAGGAAACCATTGAGATACTGCAAAACCGCATACACACGATGCAAACCGAGCACAACCGCCAGTTGTTGGAAATACAGCAGAATCACCGTAAGGAGATGGCGGAAAAAAGTGTCAGACACAAAGATGAAGTATCAGGTTTGAAACGCATTATCGAAAAGCTGTGTGCATGGTTTCCTATGGCAAAGGAAATTATGAGAATAGAGAGCCTGTGCCGCCTTGTCGGGTTCAATGAAAGGCAGACCACGACATTGACTTATGGTAAGCCTTTGATATACGAGGGCAAACTTTATTCGGAGGAACATAATCGGAGTTTTACGACAGAAAGAGCAGGCTTTCAAGTGGTGAAAGACCCTGCGGACAAGTCTAAACTGACACTCGTAATCAACCGCCAGCCCATAGGCGAATGGTTCAGGGAACAGTTCGACAGGCTACGGCAGAGCATACGACAGCCAATTCAACCACAAAGGAAAAGTAGAGGAATTACATAAGTAGTTAAAACAGATTGCAATAAGCCTCCGATAATCGTATTTCCCTATCAGAGGCTTATTGCTGTTTAGATTTAGTTACGTTTCATAAATCATGATTTTTGTTTTTGATTGTCGACCTTTCTAAGTTGTGGAAGACATAAGGCTATTATAGCGAGAAGCAGAATAGCCATACCTGAGAACAAAAACCAACGGTTTACCCCGATTTGGTCTGCAAATGCACCCGACACTACCAACCCAAGCGGCATGGCAAACGACATGATGCTGCCAAGAAGTCCGAAAACACGCCCTAAATACTCGGGTTGTATCTGTTCTTGAAATAGCGCGGTCTGTACTCCATTATAGAATGGGGCAGAAAAGCCCATCAACGTACAACATATCGCAAATATCATAAAACCATTGGTTGGTAGCAAGCCGGAAACAGTCAATGACACTCCCATAAGAAAGATAGAGCCGATGATATTTGCCATGCGCTTTTTGAAACCTCCCCATGCGCCCAATAGAAGTCCGCCCAACAACATACCAACTGCAAAAACAATTTCCACCACGGAAGCATGCAAGGTACTTCCCTCGAAATAATTCATACTCATCAGCGGAAATAGCGCATTGATTGGCATATAAATGAACATATTGATTGCTCCTATCCAAAGCAATGTGAAAAGAGCTTTATTTTGTCGTATTGCGTTATAGCCAATGCGCAGTTCGGTGAAAAAGTTTTCTTGCTGCAGCGCTTCAATCGGTTGTTTTGGGATGTGAACCATTGCAACAGTGATACAGGCAATTATTGCTCCGAATACGTCAAGGGCAACCGCAGAATTCAACCCCCATTTTGCATAGAGAAAAGCGGCAATTGCCGGACTTAGGATGAAACTTGCCGATTGGATGGACTGGGTGTAGCCGGCACATTTGACTAACTGTTCTTCAGGCACTAAAAGAGGTGTTACCGCACTTAACGCAGGGGAATGGAATGCAGTGCCAACGCTTCTAATGAAGAGGATGAGCATTACTATCCATACAGGTAGTTCCGCTGACAGGGAAATTACGGTAAGTACCAGTCCAGCACAAGCTATGATGACATCTGCACCAATCATGACCATTTTCCGGTTCCAGCGGTCAACAAGTACTCCGATTGCAGAACCTAAAACCGCTTGAGGTAGAAACCCAACCAAGGTCGCCATTGACAACACCATCGCAGACCCTGTTGTATTTGTCAGATGCCAGATGATGGCCATTTGAAGAACCCCACTTGTTATCAGGGACACAGCTTGCCCCGCCCATATTGTATAGAAATCTTGTTTCCAATTTCTGATTTTTTCCATTTGAATTTTTCCTTTTATCTTTTGAATGTTTCTTGATTTTATAGCACAAAAAATCTCTCGACAAGCCTGAAATAGCATGCCGGATTACAAAGACAATGACATTCAAATCGAATTAATTAGATTTGAATGTGGAAAAATTACCAAGGTTTATGATATGCAATATTAACGGTGTTTTTACCTGTTAATATTGTACAATTGTTCATAATCATATTGAAAACCACTATATATGTTGCGACTTATCTTAATTGGGATGGTATTATATGCACACCGAATCCGCTGCAAAGTTACAATAAATTATTCGATTTTTGCACTAACTAAAGTAAAGAATTTCAATGCTTCCTGAATTTTGCCTTTCCTTTTTTATCCAAATCTGCAAAAAATAACGGCATAAGCAAATAGGTATATATCGAAAGGCAAAAAATGGCGAATACTGTTTGTATTGGATACTATATCAAAGATTTGTCGTATCTTTGCACCTGAAAGAGTTATTTGATAGTAAAACACCGCAAAACGCTGAAAATCGCACGGTTTCCTAGTCGTTACCATTACTTTTCAGATACTCCGTTAAATGTTTATTCATCAAACGGTTAGACGAAACCGTTCAGAATTTAAAATAAATTATTTGCTTTGAAAACGAATTTAAGCGTCAACATCAACAAGATAGCTACCCTGCGCAATTCGCGGGGTGAAAACCGGCCGTGCGTCGTGGATGTGGCCCGTGACTGTCTGCGCTTCGGCGCCGACGGCATCACTGTGCATCCGCGTCCCGACGAGCGCCACATACGCCGCAGCGACGTCACTGAACTGCGTCCGGCCGTAACCCGGGAATTCAATATCGAGGGATACCCCTCCGACGATTTCCTCGACCTCGTGCTCAAGGTGCATCCCGAGCAGGTGACTCTGGTGCCCGACTCGCCGGACGCGCTCACCTCAAGTGCCGGATGGGATGTGGAGGCCAACATGGAGCGCCTCACCGCCATAGCCGACCGCCTCACCTCGGCAGGCATCCGCGTAAGCATCTTCGTTGACCCGGACCCCGTGCAGATACGTGCGGCGGCGCGCACCGGAGCCGACCGCGTGGAGCTTTACACCAAGCCCTACGCCGACGGCTATCCCTACGACCCCGAGGGCGCCGTGGCGCCTTACGTGGAGGCCGCACGGGCAGCACACAGCGCCGGCCTCGGCGTGAACGCCGGCCACGACCTCAGCCTCGACAACCTCGGCTTCTTCGCCGGGCGCATGCCCTACCTCGACGAGGTGTCGATAGGTCATGCGCTTATATGCGAGGCGCTATACCTCGGACTCGAAACCACAATCGCGCGCTATCAGGCTATTCTCGCCGAGGCCGCCAACGCAAACACCAACACCTAACCCCCTGACACTCGAAATGAACACCGAACCCCTGTCGCTCTGGCAACTGTGTGTAGAAGGCGGATGGATCATGATTATCCTCGCCGTCCTGCTCGTAATATCCATCTACGTGCTCATAGAGAGGAGCATCGTCACCTACCGCGCCGCGCGCTACGACGAGAGCTTCATGAAGCGCATCAAGGACTATATCCACGAGGGCGAGACGGAGAGCGCGCTCAACCTCTGCAAGGCATCGGGCACTCCCTACGCCCGCCTCATAGCCAAGGGCATCACACGCATAGGACGCCCCATGAACGATGTGCTCGTAGCCATCGAGAACACCGGCAATCTGGAGGTAGCATCCCTCTCCAAGGGCCTGCCCTGGCTCGCCACCACCGCCGCAGGCGCGCCCATGCTCGGCTTCCTCGGCACTGTGATAGGCATGGTGCAGGCATTCTACTCCATAGCCTCGGCCGGCAACGCCGCAGGCATCGGCGACTTCGCCGGCGGCATCTACACCGCCCTTGTCACCACCGTGGCCGGCCTTATCGTGGGCATCGCCGCCCTGTTCGCCTACAATTTCCTGGTGGCGCGCATCAACAAGATAATGAACCTGCTGGAGGCGCGCACCATGGAATTCATGGACCTGCTGAACGAACCCGTAGCCGTATGACGCCATGGCACTGAAACGACAACACGACATGCTGGCGGCCTTCTCGATGGCGTCGATGACCGACGTTATCTTCCTGCTGCTGGTATTCTTTATGGTTACGTCCACTTTCGTCTTCCCCACGGCTCTGGAGATAAAGCTGCCGCAGAGCAGCGAGCAGACGCCGCTGAAGCCTGCCACACGCGTATTCGTAGACGCCGAAGGCGCCTACTTTGTGAGCTACGACGAGGGCGAGCCCCAGCCCGTGGAGGCCGACCGTCTCATCGACTATCTCACCGTCATCCACGCCCAGGACAGCACGGCGGCATTCGCCGTGTACGCCGACGAGGCCGTGCCCTACGGCAAGGTGGTGGAGGTGCTTAATGCCGGGGCTGGCGCCTCGCTCAAGATGGTGCTCGCCACGCGGCCCATGTCGCAGCCTCTGCCTGAAGCCGAACCAGCCGAAATCCCGCAATGAACCGGACCAGACTATACTCCGCCGCGGCCACGGCCGTCGTGTGCCTGCTCATTCTCTGCTGGCTGCTGCTGAGCCACGTGGAGCTGCGGCGCACCGACCGCGAGTGGCCCCCGAAGCGCACCGGCGAAATCACGGTGGAGGAGTTTGCCGAAATCATCGACCTGCCGCAGAGCCCTGCTCCGGCCGCCGACAATCCTGCTCCCGCCCCGCTGCCCGAGCCGGAGCGCAATCAGGCTGAGCCTACGCCCGAAAGCGGTCACGATATGGCCGACCGCGGCGAACCCGCCGAGGCGCCGGCCACCGTCACGTCGCGACAGCCGTCGCCCGTGAAGGCCACTCCCAAAAAGCCCGAGAAGACAGGGCCGACCGCCGAGGAACTCCGCCGACAGAAGGAGGAAGAGGAGGCGCGCCGCCGCGCTACGGCCAACACCCGCAACGCCTTCCGCAACGCCAAGGGCGACAACAACACCGCCTCGGCCGGCCGCAAGCCCGGCAACGCCGGCGCTCCCTCTGACGCCGCTTCGGCGCTGAACGGCCGCGGCACGGGCTACGCCGGAGGCGGCTGGAATATTCCGGCCTATGCCAAGGTGCCGAGCTCGGTGACGGGCAGTGTGAAGATGATGCTGAAAATCGACCGTACCGGCCGTGTCACTTCGGTGACATTCCAGGGCGGCGACGCCCCGGCGGCCACCGACCCTGCCGTGCGCCGTGCCGTCGAGGCGGAAGTGCGCGCCCGACGCTTCACACGCGCCGACGACAACGCCCCGGAGCAGTCCACGGCCTACATCACCTACACGTTCCGCTGAGGGTGTCGTAAGAAATACATCCTCTAAGGGGCTGTTCTAAATAGCCTCTAATGTTTTTTAAGGGAAAATTTTTGCAGCTATGGGCGGAAAGTGCTAAATTTGAATTTCAAATGAATCAGCACCATGCACGATACGCACCATATACATCCCGAGAATGACAAGCAGTATGCCGGCCTCGCCGTGAACAGCGGCGTGGCTCAGCCCCCGAGCGTCAGCCCTTACGCGGCGCAGCGTCCCAAGCGCAAGCCCCTGCCCCCGGCAGGCGAGATTGTGGAGGGCATACTGCGCGGCGACGTCACCATGCTCAGCCGTGCAGTCACTCTGGTCGAGAGCCTCTCGCCCTCGCATCAGGCTCTGGCGCAGGAGGTGATAGAGAAGTGCCTGCCACACAGCGGCCACAGCCGCCGCATAGGCATCACCGGCGTCCCCGGCGCCGGCAAGAGCACGAGCATCGACGTGTTCGGCCTGCACGTGCTGCGCCGCGGAGGCAAGCTGGCAGTGCTCGCCATCGACCCCTCCAGCGAGCGCACCAAGGGCTCGATTCTCGGCGACAAGACGCGCATGGAGAAGCTGTCGCAGCATCCCGGAGCCTTCATCCGCCCCAGCCCCTCGGCAGGCAGCCTGGGCGGCGTGGCCCGCAAGACGCGCGAGACAATTGTGCTGTGCGAGGCCGCCGGCTACGACAACATCTTCGTCGAGACCGTCGGCGTGGGCCAGAGCGAGACGGCCGTACACAGCATGGTCGACTTCTTCCTGCTCATACAGCTCGCAGGCACCGGCGACGAGCTCCAGGGCATAAAGCGAGGCATCATGGAGATGGCCGACGGCATCGTCATCAACAAGGCCGACGGCGACAACATAGGCCCCGCGCAGCTGGCGCAGGCGCAGTTCCGCAGCGCCCTGCACCTATTCCCGCCGACGGCCTCGGGATGGCAGCCCGAGGTGCTGACCTACAGCGGATACTTCGAGCTTGGCATACCAGAGGTGTGGGATATGATCGACCGCTATTTCGCTTTCACGGAGGCCAACGGCTACTTCCTGCGCAAGCGCCGCGAGCAGGCACGCTGGTGGATGACCGAGACCATCGACGAGGCCCTGCGCACCAGCTTCTACCGCAATCCCGCCGTGGAGCAGATGCTGGAACGCCTGCAGGCCGATGTGCTTGCCGACAGGCGCAGCTCCTTCACCGCCGCCCACGAGCTCCTCGACTATTACTTTCAAAGCCTTAAAGCGAAATGATTAGAAGATTACTGTTGCTGTCGCTGCTGCTGGTGCCCGCCATCGCCGCCCTGGCCGCCGGCCCGCAGATAAAGTTCGACGACCGGTCGCACGACTTCGGCACCGTTGGCGCCGAGGGCGGTCCCGTGACCCACGTGTTTCATTTCACCAACACCGGCGACGAACCGCTTATCATAATATCGGCCAACGCAAGCTGCGGCTGCACCCGCCCCGAGTACACCACCGAGCCCGTCAAGCCCGGCGGCAAGGGAAAGATTAAGGTCACATTCCTGCCCTCGGGTCAGCCTTTGGGCGAGTTCGGCAAGAGCGTGCGCGTGCGCACCAACGTGTCGTCGCGCCGTCAGACGCTGCGCATTGCCGGCGTGATAGTGCCCGGAACCAAGAAGCCCGAGCATCCGTAGGCACAGAAACCAAATGCGGAGTAGCCTCCCGGCCCCTCCGCATTTGATAATAAACCAATCATTATCACATTTCTTGCAATGGAAAAAGTAATCTTGCTTTGTACTATTAAAACGCGCGGCCGGGCCTTTGGTTCGCCGCTGCGGTAGAAATTGTGATATTTAACTCTGTTTAACAAACATGTGTCGCGGATTCGCCCGCATCGTGTGCTAATTTTGCACCATAATCAAGCAAATACATAAAACCTGAAATAATTATGGCTAAGACAGAAAAAACATCCAAGACAGCCAAGACCAAGGCCGCTGCCGCCGCTTCCGGCGACGCGCGCATGGACGCCCTTGCTGCCGCACTGGGCCAGATTGAGAAAGCCTACGGCCGCGGCGCCGTAATGAAACTCGGCGACGACGCTATCGAGGATATCGAGGTGATTCCTACCGGCTCCATCAGCCTCGACCACGCCCTGGGCGTCGGCGGCTACCCTCGCGGCCGCATTATCGAGATTTACGGTCCGGAATCCTCCGGTAAGACTACCCTGGCCATACACGCCATAGCCGAGGCTCAGAAGAAGGGAGGCATCGCCGCCATCATCGACGCCGAGCACGCCTTCGACCGCTTCTACGCCCAGCAGCTCGGCGTCGACGTGAACAACCTGCTCATCTCCCAGCCCGACAACGGCGAGCAGGCACTCGAGATTGCCGAGCAGCTCATACGCTCCTCCGCGCTCGACATCCTCGTGGTCGACTCCGTTGCCGCACTTACTCCCAAAAACGAGATTGAAGGCGAGATGGGCGACCGTAACGTCGGCCTCCAGGCGCGCCTCATGTCGCAGGCCATGCGCAAGCTCACGGGTGCCATCTCCCGCACCAACACCACCTGCATCTTCATCAACCAGCTGCGCGAGAAGATAGGCGTGATGTTCGGTCCCTCCGAGACCACCACCGGCGGCAACGCCCTCAAGTTCTACGCCTCCGTGCGCATCGACATCCGCACAGGCAGCACCATCAAGGACGGCGAGGACATCCTCGGCCGCCGCGCCAAGGTCAAGGTGGTGAAGAACAAGGTGGCGCCCCCCTTCAAGCGCGCCGAGTTCGACATCATGTTCGGCGAGGGCATCTCCCGTGCCGGCGAGATTCTCGACCTGGGCGTCGACTTCGACATCATCAAGAAGAGTGGTTCCTGGTTCAGCTACGACGGCGATAAGCTCGCCCAGGGACGCGAGGCAGCCATACGCACCCTCAAGGACAATCCCGAGCTCTGCGACGAGATTGCCGCCAAAATCTACGCCGAGCTCGACAAGGCCGACAACAACCCCATGCTGCGTGCCAAGCTTGCCGCCAAGGAGAAGGAGCGCGCCGCCGAGGCCGAGAAGGCTGCTCCCGAGGCTCCCAAGGCTGCCCCCGCGGCCGACGGCGACCTTTTTGACTCCACGCTCGGCGACGACTTCAGCATCGAGGAAGATTTATAATGTATAACCGCAAGGCACACAGATGAAAATAGCGATTTACGGCAGCAGGCGTCAGGATGCCCATCTCGGCGCTCTGGAAGAATTCATGGCGCGGCTCGATGCCGCCGGCCACGAAGTGGTGATGCACCCCAAGCTGTATCATTACCTGCTGCCCCTGATTCCGGCGTCGCTCCGCTGTGTGCGGCGCGTCGAGGCCGATGCTTCCGGCCTCGGCGCCGACCTTGCCGTGAGCATCGGCGGCGACGGCACCTTCCTGCGCACGGCCGCCTGGATAGGTGCCTCCGGCACCCCCGTCGCAGGAGTCAACACCGGACGTCTCGGCTACCTCACCGCCACCGGCATCGACGGCCTCCCAGGCATTGCCGACGCCTTCGCCGCGGGGCGCCTCGAGGCCGACCGCCGCAGCCTCATAGAGGTGACGGCCCCGCGTCTCGACCTGTGGCCCTACGCCCTCAACGAGGTTGCGCTTCTGAAAAACGAGACCTCCAGCATGATCGACGTCCACGCCACCGTCGACGGCCACATGCTCGCCCAGTACCGCGTCGACGGCCTCCTCGTGTCCACCCCCACCGGCTCCACCGCCTACAATCTGAGCGTCGGCGGCCCCATCGTCCAGCCCTCTGCGCCCGTTTGGGTCGTCGCTCCCGTCGCCCCGCACTCGCTGTCCATGCGTCCCCTCGTGCTCAACGACTCCTCCGAGCTCGTGCTCCAGGCCTCCAGCCGTGCCCCGCACGTGCGCCTCAGCATCGACGGACGCGCCGTCAGCCTCGACGCCGGCACCCGCATCTGCCTGCGCCGCGCCGCCTTCTCCATCAACGTCCTCCATCCCGCCGGCTACCACTTTGCCGCCACCCTCCGCGACAAGCTCCACTGGGAATAAGCCTGAATACAAGCAAATTGTAGGGGCGCGATACAATGCTGTTTACTTAAGCAATCATATGGCTCTTCTATAATTATAGAGGGTGATATATTTTCCGGAGTGTTTCATTT
>ERZ808029.14-NODE-14-length-271536-cov-15.833640_pt1 | contig 271536 bp, 210 predicted proteins | sample MGYA00380185_ERZ808029 | MGnify/ENA primary metagenome ERZ808029 (study PRJEB31490, sample SAMN06133404) | mouse gut metagenome | isolation source: M2_3 | host: mice | place: China: Chengdu | collected 2015-05 ... | reverse complement strand
ACTGATCATCATCGCCGCCGCCATCATTCCCTACTCTCCCGACGGCACAACCCTGCTGCAGCGTCTGCTCCCCTGAGGTGCTTTCCGTGCTGCGGGGTGGGGCGATTATGCAAAAGCAGCGGACTTCGGGGGTGCCGGAATCCGCTGCTTTGCGTTTATGTAAGGCTTGACCTTTATTTCATCCTTTTCGGGTTTATTTTTCGTTGACAAGCGTCATGCCAAGCTGTATAGCCTCCTCATTCATCGACAGCAGATGATGATGACGCTCGGGAAGCGTCTTCTTCAATCCGCGCATCACGGCGTCGAGAGGCACAAGGTCGCGTATGCCGAGTAGTGCGCCAAGCACCACCATGTTGTAGGCCTTGCTGTTGCCCATGTCAAATGTCGCGTCCATCGCCTTTATCTCGTGTACGGTGATGTCGCTGCGTTGGGGAGCGCGGTGTATGCCGTAGGAGTCATATATCAGCAGTCCGCCGGGCTTCACCTTAGGCTCAAACTTGTCGAGGCTCTGCTGGTTAAGCACCACGGCTATGTCGTAGCTGTCGAGCACGGGCGAGCTTATGGGAGTGTCGCTGAGTATCACGGTCACATTGGCCGTACCGCCGCGTTGTTCCGGGCCGTAGGCCGGCATCCAGCTCACCTCAAGGTCGTTCATTAAAGCGGCGTAGGCAAGTATCTTGCCCATCGACAGCACACCCTGTCCGCCAAATCCGGCTATGATTATCTCTTCCTTCATTTCTTCACTGTGTTTTTAAGGTCGCCCAGCGGGTAGTGGGCAAACATGTTTTCTTCCATCCACACATTGGCTTCGTGAGGAGTCATCTTCCATCCCGAACTGCATGTGCTCACAATCTCCACCACCGAGGTGCCGAGGCCCTCCATCGAGTTGCGGAACGCCTGCTTCAGCGCGGCCTTGGTCTTGCGCACATTGGCCGGGGTGTGCACCGACTGGCGGGTGACATAGCATGTACCCTCCAGCATGGCGAATATGGGGCCTATCTTCAGCGGATAGCCGTTAAGGTCAACGCGGCGGCCGTAGGGGGTGGTCGATGTCTTCATACCCTCAAGCGTGGTGGGCGCCATCTGACCGCCCGTCATGCCGTATATGCCGTTGTTGATGAATATGATCGTGATGTTTTCGCCTCGGTTGGCAGCGTGAATCGACTCGCAGGTTCCTATTGCGGCGAGGTCGCCGTCGCCCTGATAGGTAAAAACCATGCGGTCGGGCGACAGTCGCTTAACGGCAGTCGCAATTGCCGGAGCGCGGCCGTGGGCGGCCTCGATCCAGTCGATGTCGACATAATTGTAAGCAAACACGGCGCATCCCACCGGTGCGATTCCTATCGTCTTGTCCTCAAGGCCCATCTCATCCACAATCTCGGCAATCAGCTTGTGCACAACGCCGTGGCTGCATCCGGGGCAGTAGTGCATGTGGTTGTCGTTGAGCAGGCGAGGCTTGGTGTAGACCTTGTTCTCAGGGTTGATTATATCTTTGATATCCATTGTCGTTTAGTCGGTAACAGCATTATTGACTATTGTTTATTGGCCTCGGGAAAATAGTTGAAGAACGCGTCGACAACCTCCTGCGGATTGGGAACGATGCCGCCAAGACGGCCGTAGTGGTACACGGGCACCGAGTCGTGGCATGCGAGTCGCACATCCTCTATCATCTGGCCGGCGTTTATCTCCACCACGAGGATTCCCTTGACGCGCGAAGCAAGCCGCTTGATCTCATCGGTGGGGAACGGCCACAGCGTTATCGGGCGAAGCAGTCCTATCTTCACTCCTTGTGCGCGGGCTTCCTCGACACACTTCTGACAGATGCGGGCGATTGAGCCGAAGGCCACAATCAGGTAATCGGCATCGTCGGTGCCATAGCTCTGGAAGCGTACTTCGTTCTCCTCGATTATGCGGTACTTGGCCTGCAGGCGGTTGTTGATCTCCTCCATCACGGCAGGGTCGAGCTCGAGGGTTGTCATCACGTTGCGCGAGCGGGTCGACGGCTTGCCGGTCACCGCCCAGGGACACTGCTCGGCTATCTCGGCGTCGGTGCGGCGCTTGCGCTGCGGAGGCAGCACCACCTTCTCCATCATCTGGCCCACGATTCCGTCGGCAAGAATGATTGAGGGAGTCCTGTACTTGAACGCCAGGTCAAATCCGAGTCCCACGAAATCGGCCATCTCCTGCACCGATGAAGGGGCAAGAGTTATGAGCTTGTAGTCGCCGTGACCGCCGCCCTTGGTAGCCTGGAAATAGTCGGCTTGCGAAGGCTGTATGGTGCCGAGTCCCGGGCCGCCGCGCATCACGTTGATGATGAGTGCGGGCAGCTCGCCGGCGGCTATATAGCTTATACCCTCCTGCTTCAGGCTTATGCCGGGCGAAGAGGATGAGGTGAAAACGGCCTTGCCACAGGCGGCACCGCCATACACCATGTTGATGGCCGCGATTTCGCTCTCGGCCTGAAGCACAACCATGCCGGTTGACTCCCAGGGCATCAGCTCCTCGAGGGTTTCAAGGATTTCGCTCTGCGGCGTAATGGGATAGCCGAAGTAACCGTCGGCTCCGTATCTAATTGCGGCATGGGCTATAGCCTCATTGCCTTTCATCAATTTTATATCTTCTTTCATAATTTATGTGATACCACGATTGGTCATCTATTTTATTTTGTAACCACACGGTACACCTCGATGCACCCGTCGGGACAGACAACTGCACAGCTCGAGCATCCTATACAGGCTTGCTCGTTGGCCATGTAGGCAAAATGATAACCACGGTTGTTTACTTCCTTTGACTGGAGAGCCAAAACATCGGCAGGACAGGCCATGACGCACAGGTTGCAGCCCTTGCAACGCTCCTCATTTATTACCACCGCCCCTTGAACTTTTGCCATATATGTATGATTTAGTTGAAAATGCGTCAGCAAATATAAGAATTTATTCCATTGCTTAGCAAATTTTAACAAAACCTTAACCTATGGCACATTATATGGAAAAATGTGCCATAAAGGCCTGGGACATTATAAATTACACCGATTTAAAGCATCATTGTGAAAAAAGTAGCAGTATAACGGTCGACAGACCAACAATTTGCAATAAAAGGGAGTGCTATATCAAATAATTCTGACATAATGTCCCGGAAATGAACTGCGACGGCGCGGTACCGGCTCGGGCATTCCCGACGCCACATAAAGCCCTATGGCACGAGTCATGAGGATGTCGTCATGGTGGCCCGGCTTCGCCGCGAATCGTCCCGACTGCCGGCACTCGTAGACGGCCAGTTCGTCACACGCATTGACATCGCGCTCCACATAGGCATCGTCGCGCACCACACCTATGAGATGATTTATGACGATGCTCTTGGTCGAGCGGTTGGTGTGAAATCCCACGCGAAGCTCCTCGCCGCCTCGCACGCTGTCGAGCAGCGGACGACGGTAGAGATTGGGGTAGACATGATTCAGCTCCGACAACATGTAGAGCGAGTGCTCGCCGTCGGTGTTTTCGGTTTCAAGAGTGTTGCTCTCAATCACCAACAGGGCCGAGTCATACCACTGCGCTATTGATGCGGCACGCCATGTGAGCAGGTCGTGGTCGATGTGTCCGCGCCACTGTGCGGCAATCTCCGGCTTGCCCGACGCACCCATGCGGTCGATCACGGCGATGACCGAGAAGTCGCTTGCAGCCGAGCGGCCTCCGATGTCAACCGCCACGACATAGCGGTTGTTCCAACGCGACATCCCGTTGTCGGGGAAATGCCACACCTTGAGCGGCCCGCGTGAGTCGGCGACAAAGCGCACACCCTCCAGCGCATCGAATCCTTTGAGCGAGAGAGCTGTCACATCGCCCACGGCCACGGGCGGCAGGCATCGCTCGCGCAGACGGCTCACAAGGTCGATGCCAAACACACCGTAGCCGGTGTTGGCAAATGCCTCCACATCGTCTAAAGGATACTCGGCGGCCATCAGTTCGCGCGACGGGTACTCACGGCGCTTGTCGTGATACCACTGAATCTGCTCCAGCGTGCATCCGTCGTCCCACAGCTTGCGCTCGTAGTCGTCCATCGCCTCCCACAGCGCAGCGGCATCACGCACCTCGTCGGCGTAGATGTCGATTTCGGTCCACGGCACAAACACGGCGGCCTTGTCGCTCTCGCCGCGCACCGAGCGCAGCCACTCGGCATGGAAATAGTTGCCCACACCGTTGGCCGTGCTTTCAAGCACGATGAGGGTGAGCGGAGCACGCGCTATGCCTCCGCACACGGCACGGATGAACCCCTCGGGCGAACGCATGGCGGTATCGGGCCAGAAAGCCACCTCGCTGAGATGAGCCATCGCGTAGTCGGAACCGCGCACGGCCTCCTGTCCCTCGCTTGATCCAACGGTGACACGGCAGTCACGCCCCGAGATGACACGGGTGTTGATCGACCGCTCGTAGGGCCGGAACTGCGGAGGCGACTCTTCGGCCCAATAGTCCTGCGGATAGCAGGCAAGCATCTTGGTGTACATGCCCCTGATGGATGCGGCAGTGTCCTTGACATGGGCGCAGATGAGCGAGTGCCAGTTGCGGCACTGTGTACATTGAATCCATGCCATATACATCTGCACAAGCGTGGATCCGCCCCACTGACGTGCCTTGAGCATAATCAGCCTCAACGGTCGACCGGCAAGGCGCTGCTCTTCGAGCACCCCAAGCACGCGACGCTGCGGACGATTAAGCACGAATGGCACATCGCGCCCCGTGAGCTTGTCCTTAATCTTGACGCACTTGGCCGCCCAGTACTCAAAGTCGTAGAGCGAGCGCAGTTTCACCCATCCCACGGCATCGCCCGACGCGGCAATGTAGCAGCGGTCGTCGAGCATGGCCTCAGGCACCAGTTCCGGCAAATGAGAGTCGGGGCTGTCAACCTCACGGCGCACGCCGAGGCAACCGACACCTCTAATCGGGTCGTAATCGACAACGCGACTGCGGTTGCGACGCACGTTCTCGCGTAGGATTTCGTCAATATTTACGTTTCCCATCATTGAAATCCACTAAAAAACGGGCAACCAAAGCACCGGGGTCAACGCTACCCTCTAAGCTTACAGTGAGGAAACGGCGCGCCGGCCCGAGAATGCGGCGAGTGACGACATTCCACACAGGGGCTTCAAAATCGACCGACAAAAGGTTGTGGGGATGTCCCGATCCATTGTCGCCCGACAGCTTTACGTTCAACTTGCCACGACCGGCCGACATGACACACGACAGCCGTGAACAGTGACGCAATGCATACGGCTCAGGCAGCTCGACACGCGAACGCAACGCCACATCGACCTCGCCGACACTCTCGACCGAGGCATCGAGCAATGCAGTGCCGGTGGTAAGATAAAGGCGACTGCCCGACGAAAGCATCGACTGCGGAACGACTCCCTTGCGCACATACCACAACGAACGCGGATTCATGATGCTGACGGTGCCGTCGGCCGCGACATGCCACAACTCGCCACGCGACACGCTCCAGGCCACGGCATCGCCGCCGCAAGAGCGCACAACGGTTTGGGCCCGCGAACCGGTGACTTTCAGCAGGTCGCCTGAAGCCACGGCATATACTCCCTCGGGTGAAAAAGCCACACAGTCGCGCGACATCACACACCGGCTGTCGATGATGTGGGCCGAGGCAAGCGACATAGAGGAGTTCACAGCCACGGCATATATTCCCGACGAGGTGAATGCGTAGAGATGACGGCGAGCGAAATCCCATGCACTCGACGACCCTGAGGCGGCGGTAAGAGCCGTAACAGCGCCCTGCGACACGGGAAGCTGCGACAGCGGAGCAAGCGGAGAGGAGGCCGAAGCGGCAACAATCAATCCGGGACGGCGCGAGCTGACACGCTCCATTACGGGTGATATGACTTCGTGAGCCGTGGAGTTGTCCTCAACCGCAACGGGGGTACAGTCGACAGCCGATGAACAGGCCACCGTGCCGTCAGGGCCGGGAGCAAGCATGAAAGTGCGGGTAAACACGATGCCGTCGGTGCGGGTGATGCGAACCTCCATCTTCGTTGCATCGGGGTGGGGATAGGCCATCACAGGCCATAGCGAAGCGGGTGCGTTGTCATCGCCACCCGAGGAGCGCGAAATAATCTCCTTGCGACCGTCGCGTGAGGTTATCGTGACACGAGTCACCGCATTCCATCCCACACCGCCCGTGGTCGATGCGGCAAGCAGGTCGGCTCCCGAGGGCAAGGCGTGAACGGGGGTTATGTCGCCCCATACCGCCATGTCGCCCACAAGTGCGGCGGAACCGGCCGTAAATGTGTGAGGAAGCGATAGCTCAAAGGGAGGAGTTTCGGGAATGGACTTTACGGCAAGAGCAATCTGCACCGAGCGGCCATCGTAGGGCACATTGTATTTGTAGGACCAAGGGAGAGGGACAAGAGTGCCGCCCTCGGGGGCTATTCCGCCCTTGAATGGATTGGTATAGCGGGCGGCCACCTTGGCAATCAGGTCAAAGCGTTCAAAAGCACGCTGAACCATCGAGGGATATTCGCCGACGAGAGGCATCCTGACTGAAAAGGGACGAATCGAGCCGTCGGGAGAGCCAAGTGAAACACGGGCCGACTCGGAGCGGCGCACAGGGTCGAGCGGTGGAGTGACGAGCAGTTCGAGAGCAACAGCCTTGTCGGCCCACGGCGAATCAACAACGGCGGGCGAACGCAATGCAAGTCGGAAACCGGTGAGTGAAATGTCAACCCCGCTGCTCATCGACATGTTGCCGCCGCTTGTGTAGAGCCTTGCGTTAAGCGGCTTCACGATTTCAAAGCCTCGTGGCGAAACGAGAACCGGGGTGGATCGATACAACACGGCACCATCGTCGCCGATTATGCGATAGGCAGCGAGGACGGGATGCACGTAGTAGTCCTGTGAGAGAGCCGAATTGCTCAAACGGTCGTAGGACTCCATGAGCAGACGGTTGAGCATGCGACTGTCGCCGGGCTGCATAGTCATGCCGGCCGGCGAGTATTCGTCGTCAAAATCGAGAAATCCCGAGGTTTCACGGAACTCACGTTCATTGGCTATTTCGATTCCTACGGCAGGGAAATCGGGATTCAATCCCAATTCGCGCCACTGCTCCGAAATCATGTCGTAACAGGCTCTCCAAGGGCCTTCATGGGTCATGACAATCAACATGGGGCCGTCGACAACGGCACAGTCAGGCACCGAAGGGAGTGTGGCGATTTTGGTCACACGGCCTCCACGGACAGCCGAAAGTGCAAGTCCATCAACGATGAAGAGGGTTTCGGTGCCGTCGTCGTGGCTAAATGAGGTGAGCAACGACCCGGGGAGCTCGACGACGGTCGAGGGCATGCCTACGGGATTGAGGATTCCGTTGTTTTCGCGGAGGTTAATCACGGAGTTGTCGGGGTCGGCGAAAGCTGAGAGCTTGGCCGGAATGGTTAGACAGGAGTCTTTCATAGTTTTACGGATTAAAATTTTTTTCTGCAAATATAATATCGGGGAAGTGCGGATTTCACCCCATAATGTCGCGAAGCGATGGTTTGGTCTAAATTGGGTGTTATTGGATGGAGCGTTTTATTGGGCAGTTAACGCAGCTTTGACGCTAACGCGGGGATTTGATGGTGTATGGGATGCAACCCGCAAGGGGTTGTGGGATGAGGGTCGCTGCCTATCCACGGGTAGGCCTACGGCCAACCTGCGGTTAAAGACATGTAATGCCTTCGGCATATACTGGGGAGCGGGATTTGTGTGTGCGAGGGAGTGTAATGCGCTGTGGGTTAAGGGTATATACAAGAAGCGGGATGCGCCGAGGCGCATCCCGCTTCGTTATGGGTTGGTTGGGGTGTTACAGCTTGATGGTGTACATTATGAGGCTGTGGGCGGGAACTTCCACGGTCATTTTCTTGCTTACCTTCACATCTTCCTTTACAGGGCTGACGGGGTGCTTGTCGTAGTTGTTCTCGTCGTCCAGGCTGCCGCTCAGGATTGTCTTTACGGCATTGGGCTTAACTGAGAAGCGTGACAGGTCGATATTTACCGACTTGGGCGCATCGGTCATGTTGGCCAACTTGACATAGAGCTCGCGCTTGTTGACATTCAGAATTACCGACTGTCCCAGGAGATGGTTCTTGAACTCGTCGTCGCCATCGGCAAACTTCACGCAGTCGCCATAGAAGTACTGACCGCTCGACTGTCCGAACATCTGCTGTACGTAGTAGCTGCAGGTGAGGAAGGGGCGTTCGTTGTCGAAGTAAATCAGGTTGGGGTTCCAGTTGGTGTTGTGCTTGTAGGCAAACAGAGGCGCATAGGAGGTCATCACCACCTTGTCGGCGTTGCGCTCGACATGCATCAGGTAGATGGCCTCGGCAAGTGCGTCGCCCCACTGGTTCTTCTCGCCGTGACTGTGGTCCTTTACGCTGTATTCGCCGAGATATACCTTGCACTTCTTGTCCTTGTAGAAGTCGCTGTCGTACTGGCGTGAATCGATGTACTGCTGACGGGGGTCGTAGTAGTGCTCGTCGATGATGGGAAGGCCGATTTCTTCAGCCAGCTTCCAAGAGTTCTCGTAGTCGGGATTTCCGGGATGTGAGCCGGGGCCGGCAGTACCCACGATTACAATTTCGGGGTGCTTCTCCATTATCTTGTTGTACATATACTTGAAGCGCTCGGCAAATTCGGGGGTGATCTTTTCTTCGTTACCGATGCCGAGATACTTCAGGTTGAAGGGCTCGGGATGGCCTGCAGCGGCACGTACGGCACCCCACTTGGTGTCGACATCGCCGTTGGCCCACTCGATGAGGTCAAGGGCATCCTGTACCCACTCGTCCATATCCTCCATAGCAACTACTTCCTGAGCCTGGTTCTTCATGCCCCAGCCACCGTTTACGCCCTGACAGCTTACACCGCACGGCAGAATGGGAAGGGGCTGCATGCCCATGTCCTCACATAGCTGGAAATACTCGAAGTAACCGATGTCCATGCTCTGGTTGTAGCCCCAAGTGTTCTTGAGTGACTTGCGGGTTTCCTTGGGGCCGACGGTTGTTTTCCAACGATAGGTGTCCCAGAATCCATCGCCACCGCCATGAACCACACAACCGCCGGGGAATCGCATGAAGCGGGGATTCAGGCCTTCCAAAGCTTCGGCCAAATCCTTGCGTATGCCATGTCCGTGGTAGGTGTCCTGGGGTACGAGGCTTACCATGTCGATGTCCAACTCGCCTTTCTCAAGCATGAGTATCTGCAGGTCGGCATCGGGGCAGTTCTCCGAGGGAGTGAGTACGGCAGTGTACTTCTGCCACTCCTTGTCATATACATTGATGGTGGTTTCGGCGAGTACCTTGGGCTTGCGGCCGGGGGTTGCCAATACGATGCGCACGGGCTTTGCCTTGCCGCTGACATTGCGCATGAAGATGCTGAAGTCGTACTTTTCACCGGCCTTCACGTTCATGCCGTTGAAGCCGTTGTTCATCAGGCCTACTCCGGTCCATCCGTCGTAATCCTCGTAGTGACCGATGCGCTCGGCATAGATGCGCATATAGGTGGGATTGTTGGCATGGATGGGATTCTGATGACCGTCAACGATGTAGCCGGCTGAGTGACCGGGACGGAGGAAGCGCCAAGAGGTGCCGGGTCCCCATCCGTCGCGAACCATTGGGCTGTACTCGAAAGAGCCGTTCTGAACCAGGTTGGCGTTCAAGCCGCCATCGGCCGAGTAGCTGATGTCCTCAAAGAAGATACCAATCAGTTCGTCGCTGATCGGCTTACCGCCTTGAGGGGCTGTCATGGGCTTTTGTGCCGAAGCTGCCACGGATAAGGCTACAGCCAGGGCTCCCATTGAAAGATGTTTGATGTTCATTGTGTAATGATATGGTTAAGTTAATGGTGATTTATTAAATATATTATCAAATTTAGCTAAAAATCCCGAAATTTTAAGGATTATGTGAAAATGAAGGCGTTTTTAACAAAGTTTTAGACCAAGTTATCCAATATTCGTTAATGCTTGGGAGCGGAGGTGCTTCTTGAGGCGGTTGGCCATGGGCTTGAATGTGTAGTAGGTCATGCCGGCGTTGATGGGTGCGCCGATTAGGGGAAGTGCTTTGCCGATGCCTTTGGCGAGGCTTTCCTTTGATATTTTTATGCCTATCCATGATGCGACTTGCCGTACGACGGAGTAGAATGCGCTGTGGGTGACGAGTTTTTCGGGGATGTTGCGGATGAGCTGGTCGGATAGTTTGGCGAGGATTGCGTTGATGGCCTTGCCGGCTTCCTTGCAGCCCATGGCTACGCCTACGAATAGCGTGAGCACCTGGAGGGTCGCGTCGTCGATTTCACCTTTTTTGTCACGGATGTCGGGCCAACCGTAGATGTACATCAGCTTCTGGCTCAGGGCGAGTATGTTGCCGTAGAATTGCGCGAGATCGGCGGGAATGGCCAGTGCGAGTCCGAGTCCGCCGGGCACTCCGGCAACGGCGGCAATAGAGCAGGCAACGGTAGTCTGGTAGTTGATGCAGCCGGCGGCTACGTGATCGAGGGTTTCGATGGGGATGAGGTTGTAGGTTTTTTCTTCGCCGGAGATTATTTTCTCGATTGTCGCGGGCGCACAGTAGTGTCCGAGCTCTTTTTCAAGGAACTCGGCTCGTGACACTTTCACCACGTTCAGCCGCATGGCGGCGCGTAGGGTCTTGCCCCATATCTTTACAGCATCCATCATTACTATAACAAATTAAACGGGAAGTTTATTGCATAAAAAAGCGACGAGGCCGTAGATGAAAAACGCTGTGCCATTAATTAATGACACAGCGTTGTGTTGTTTTAGAACTTGGAGTGGTAAATTTAGTTTTTGAGCTTGTCGGCAAGGGAGTGGGCGGCGTTGGCTGTGGAGTCGAGTGCGTTGGCGGCAATGTCCTTCACATGGTCGAGAATGTTTCCGCTCTTTTCAGCTACCTGGTCCTTGAGGTCGCCGAGCTTGTCGGCAGCCTGCGATGTTAGGTCGGCGGCTTTGTCCTTGAGGTCGCCCAGCTTGTCGGAAGCCTGATCCTTGAGGTCGCCCAGCTTGTCAGCGGCAGCGCCCTTAATATCGTTTATCTTATCGGCAGCAGCGTCTTTTGCGTCATTGATTTTGTCGGCGGCAGCGTCCTTGATGCCTGCGGCGGCATCCTTTGTTGCTTCAGCAGCGGCTTCGGCACTCACCTTTGCCGCATCGACACTTACATGGGCCGCGTTTTTTGATATTTCAGCGGCCTGCTTTGAAAGGTTTTCCTTATTCAGTTCCATAATCGAGAGTTTTTAAGAGTTTCAGCTATGTAAACACATCGGATTATGGCAAAGTTGATGCTTATAGCAATTGTTAACTTTTAAATGGGTATGGAGTAGTTGTGTTTCACCTCCGACATGACGAAGGTTGACTCCACCGAGCCGAGCGACTCGATGGCGCCAAGCTTGTTGAGGAGGAAGTCGCGGTAGTCGCTCATGGAGGGCGCATAGATTTTGAGGAGATAGTCGCAGGCTCCCGACACGTTGTAGCACTCGGTGACCTCGGGCATTGCCAGGATGCGTGACATGAAGTCGTTGGCGATGTCACGGTTGATGTGACGCAGCTTCACCTGACAGAACACGACAAATCCCTGTCCGAGCTTGTCGGCATCAAGGACTGTGACATAACGGCGTATGTAGCCTTGCGACTCAAGGCGACGGAGCCGCTCGAATACCGGGGTGGGAGAGCGGTGAACACGCATGGCTATCTGTCGCACGGTGAGTCGTGCGTCACTTTGCAATGCACGAAGGATGTCGAGGTCGACATTGTCGATGGATTCGGTGGGTGTCATGATGATTTATTCTGTTTTTCGGGCCGACGGGGCGGCATAGGAAACATATTTCAATGTTTTGAGGTCAAAATTAGTCATTTATTCCAAAGTAATGCGGTTTTATTGAATAAAAAATCGGCCGCATGTAAATTTGCAGCATAAACAACAACTAAAAATTGATACAACAATGGCTTTAGACAGAAACAGACTACACTTTGAAACTCTTCAGCTTCATGTGGGACAGGAAACACCCGATTCTTCAACAGGAGCACGCGCAGTACCGATATATCAGACGACATCCTACGTATTTGAAAATTCGGCGCAGGCCGAGGCGAGGTTTGCCCTTCAGGACGCAGGCAACATCTACGGCCGGCTCACCAACAGCACCCAGGAGGTACTTGAAAAGCGCATCGCTGCACTTGAAGGCGGTGTTGCCGCACTGGCTGTGGCAAGCGGAGCCGCCGCAATAACCTACGCGCTGCTCAACATAACGCGCAGCGGCGACCACATCGTAGCGGCCAAGACAATCTACGGAGGCAGTTACAATCTTCTCGACCACACACTGCCCTCCTACGGGGTGACGACGACATTTGTCGATCCGAGCGATGTCGGCAACTTCGAGAAGGCGATAACTCCCGCCACCAAGGCGATATTCATAGAAACGCTCGGAAATCCGAATTCCAACATCATCGACATAGAGGCCGTAGCTGAGGCGGCTCACCGTAACGGCATCCCGCTTATTGTCGACAACACATTTGCCACACCCTATCTTGTGAGGCCAATCGAGCTCGGCGCCGACATAGTGGTTCACTCGGCAACCAAATTCTTGGGCGGTCACGGTACATCGCTGGGAGGCGTGATTGTCGATTCGGGACGATTTGACTGGAAGGCTTCGGGCAAGTTCCCGCAGCTTACCGAGCCCGAGCCGTCGTATCACGGTGTGCGCTTCATCGATGCGGCCGGAGCGGCAGCCTTCGTGACGCGTGTGCGTGCGGTGCTGTTGCGTGACACCGGCGCTACGATAAGCCCCTTTAATGCTTTCCTGTTGCTGCAAGGTGTGGAAACATTGTCGCTGAGAGTCGAGCGTCACAGTGAAAATGCGCGCAAGGTGGTGGAGTATCTTGCCTCACATCCCAAGGTGAAGCGTGTCAATCACCCGATGCTTGCCGGACATCCCGACCATGAGCTTTACAAAAGGTATTTTCCCGAGGGAGGAGGCTCGATATTCACATTTGAACTCGACGGCGGAAAGGAGGCGGCTCACCGCTTCATCGACTCACTGGAGATATTCTCGCTGCTTGCCAATGTGGCCGATGCCAAGAGCCTTGTGATACATCCGGCATCGACGACACATTCGCAGCTCAACGAGGAGCAGCTCGCCGAGCAGGGAATAACCCCCGGCACAGTGAGGGTGTCGATAGGGACGGAGCATGCCGACGATCTGATAGCCGACATAGCTCAGGCACTCGAGCAGGTGTGACACGACATTGACAGCTTGAATATCTATTATACGGCGAAAGCGCCGGGCCTCCGCGGCTCGACGCTTTCTTTCAATTGAAACGATTTTAAAAGTGGAGAAAAAATGTATCTATTGATTATTATGATTTTTTACCCCAATAAGTTTTGTCGGCGGTAACACCGGCATATACGATTGTGGCTTTTCTCTCCTCGGATTCCCAATCACACTCGCGCTGGATGTATAGCTCCACGCCGTTGATTGTGAGAATCTGATTCTCGGCATCGTATTCCCAGTCGCTGCCTTCCCAGGGCCCTGAAGCAACCTTGTGGTCGGCGGTCAGCACCATGGGAGCGGCTTCCTTCTGAGTACCGTAGGCGTAGCTGAGGTCGATGTGCTCCCAAGTTCCGAGAAGCTCCTCGGTGGTGATGGGAACATCGGGCACTGCACCGTAACGCTCGGGCATCACGAGGGGCCAGCCGTCGTTGGTCCAGCGAATCTTGCGCACGTGACCAGTCATGAGAGCGTTGCTGAACTCATTGCCGTTGACACCTGCGGGGAGTCGGCCCTGAGAAGCGTAGTACCAGTTGCCGTTTCCGTCATCGAACACAGCGCAGTGGGCGATACCTACCCAGCCGTTGCTGTTGCTGAACTTGTAGGGATGGGTTACTACGGGGAGTGCATCGCCACCGGTATTGGTGACATCGGTTCCGTCGATGCCTACGTAGGGACCTGTGATTGAAGTAGAGCGAACGACACGAGTGTTATAGGCAACATCGAGAGCGTCGTAAGCGAGGAAGAGGTAGTAGTAGCCGTCGCGATAGATGATTTCGGGACCTTCGGAAGCCTGCCAGCGGTTGCCCATCTGGCGGGTTGCGATGAGTTGACCGTAGTTGGCGATCGCGGCATCGTCGTCACCCCAGGGGTTGCCGAGTGCGTTTAAGGGCATTCCGGTAGCGGCATCAACCTGCACTGCTGCGATACCCGAGTTCCAAGAACCGTAGATGAGCCAGTGCTCACCGTTGTCGGCGATGATGTAGGACGGGTCGATGGCGTTCCACTTGTAATAGCAGTTGGCCCAGTCGTTGGGGGCGATGTTGAAGTTGAGGCCCTTGTCGGAAGCGTTGGTGATTACATATCCTTTGTCGACCCAACCGTCGTTGTTGGCGGGATCGCTGTTCTCCATCATACCGATGAACGAGCGTTCGCCCCAAGAGTTGTCGCCATTAAGGGTGCCGGGGCACACGATAGAGTAGTACATGCGGTAGAGGCCGTTGTTGACGCGGCGCACCACGGGAGCCCAGTAGCCGAAGTCGTTCACGTCGGGAGTAACTGCGGGGAGCCCCATAGCCTCACGAATCTCGTTGAGCTTGGGGATTACCCATCCGGGGAGTTCCGACATTGTACCGCCGAGGTATTCCCAGTTGATGAGATCCTTGGAGCGGCGAGCGTGGAAGTGTCCGCCTGCAACGTGTGCGTTACCGTAGGAAGCGTCGGTCTGATACATGTAGTAGTAACCGTCGTCGGCTTTCACAACGCTGGGGTCGTGAACGTTGGCGAGGTTCCACTTGTCGCGCTGGTCCCAACCGGAGAGGTCGACATAGTAGTCGGGGTGCTGAGGGCCGCGATAGGCAGCGAGCTGCTCGTCCATAGTGCCTTCGGCAGTGGTTACTTCAAATTCCTGAGAGTAGACGGCGTGACCTTTGTATTCGCTCACGAAGGCCTTCACGTAGTAGGTAGTGTTGGGCACGAGATCCATGAGAGTTGCAGTGACAACGTTGTCGTTGACTTCGCCCTTGATTACCGTACCGTAGATGGTGGGGTTGGGCTTCAGGCTGTAGCAGTAGCCTGCGTTGGTGTAGACAGCATTGGCGCGAGTGTCGAAGTTGGTGCTTAGAGCAATGTAGGTGGCTCCTACCTCGGTAGCTTCGGGCATTGCCACGGCCACGTTCTCGCCATCGACAAATACTACATCGTCATCGTCGTTGCAGGCGCCCATGAACAGGGCGACTGCTGACAATGTGCTATATAGCAATATTTTGGTTAGTTTCATTTTGTTCTTGAAAGTATTAGTGTGTTAAAGCTAACATTATTAAAGTTCCCAACCGGGGTTCTGTACGATACCTGCCTTGCGCACTTCATCGTAGGGGATGGGGAAGAAGTAGTTCTTGGGACTGTTGAATGTGCGGCGACCATCGACGCGGCTTGTGCCGTAGTTGAAGGTAGTGTTGGTGTTTTCGCGCACTTCAACACCGTAGAGAGTGAACACCTGACGGTAGCGGGGAAGCGATGCCTCGGCAGCTGCGTTGCGGTTCTCGTCGAAGAGCTTCCAGCGACGCTCGTCGAAGAATCGGTGATCCTCGAAGCAGAGCTCGATGCGGCGCTCGTTGCGGATGCGCTCACGGAGAGCCGACTGGTCGAGTCCGCGAGAGCGGAGCGAGGGCATGTTTACGCGGGCACGCACCTGGTCAACGTAGTCGTAGGCTTCGCTTGTGCGACCGGCTTCGTTGAGAGCCTCGGCGGCGTTAAGCAGAATCTCGGCGTAACGGAAGATGGGGCAAGCCACCTGAACGGAGTTAACTGTACCGTCCCAAGGAATGTTGTGAGTGTACTTCATCGAGTAGTAACCGGTGGCGGTACCGCCGTTACCACGAGCGTAGTCGGCACCTACACGGCCGTCGTCGTTGTTAACATCGACGGGACGGGCCTCGCTGCCCACACCCCAGGTCATGCCGTGGTGGATGATTGTCTGGGTAAGACGGGGGTCACGGTTAACGTAGGGATTCTGCTCGTCGTAGGAGGGATCCTGATCGATGGGGAGTCCGTTGGCGGTTTCGTAAGCGTCAACGAGGTTCTGGGTGGGATTGAGATATCCGGTTGCGCTGATTGCTCCGGTGAATCCGCAGGGAGCGTTGAAGAACACGAGATTGAGAGTGTTCCAGGTCGAACGGCTCAGGATGTACTCGTTGTTGTGAGAGGGATTGGTGGTGAAGCACTGATAGTAGTTCTTCGACGGATCGTTGTCGGGAGTGGTGTAGAGGCGGTAGGGGTTGCTCTGACGATTGTTGGCGTTGATGAAGTCGAGAGCTGCATTAGCTGCCTCGGTCCAGCGGGCCTGATCGTTGCCGGGGTTGTGGAGGGGCGATGCGCGATAGAGGAGCGCACGAGCCTTGAGTGCGTAAGCGGCAGCACCGTTTACACGACCCCAGTTTTCATTCTCGCTTGCATAGCGGAAGGGAAGAGCATCCTTGAACTTGTCGCACTCGTCGGCAATCCACTTCAAAGCATCGGCAGCGGGCATACGCTCGGGAATCACCGATGAGGGAGTGAGGATGATGGGAGCGCCGTTTTCGTCGTCGGTCACCATGGGGGTGTCGCCAAACCAGCAGATGAGGTCGAAGTGCATGATGGCGCGGAGCATGTGAGCCTCGGCAATCATGCGGTCGTAGAGGCGGTTGTCGTCGCCGGGCTTCTCGGCATTACCGATGACATCGGGACGAGCGTTGGTGAGGAACTGGTTGCATGAGCGGATGGCTGCATAACGCGAAGTCCAATAGTCGTTGGCAAACCAGTGGTTGGTGGCATCGTAAGCATCGGCCATAACCGAGTGGTAGCGAGCCACACCCCAGTAGTCGACAGCGTTGTCGGTCATACAGTCGCCCGAGAGGCGGAACTGAGTGTCGTTATAACCACGGAAAGCGTCGGGCAAGCAATTGTCATACATCTTTGCAAGGAATCCGCGTGTGCGATCGAAGTCGGAGAACACGTTATCGGCCTGCAGGGTGAGGTCAACCTCCTTATCGAGGTAGTCGCTGCATGATGCCCCCCCGAAGGAGAGCACCGCAGCTACGTATAATGCTATTTTATTGAATTTCATAAGTTCTGTAATTTTCATGAATTAGAATGCAACGTTTAAACCGAAAGAGAATGTACGGGTCTTGGGATACCACCAGCAGTAAGACATGGGCTTCTCGGGGTCCATACCCTTGGGGAGATGGCTGAATGTGGCGATGTTGTAAGCGCTGAAGTAAACGCGACAGCGAGTCATGTAAGCCTTAGCGATGAGCTTCTTGGGAAGTGAGTATCCGAACTCGATGTTACGCAGTGCGAAGTAGTCGCCGTTCATGATCCAGATGTCGTTCTGGTAAGAACCGTTGTCACGTGAAGAGTCCTCGGTGTTGAACGAGTAGCTCAGACGGGGATACTTGGCGTTGATGTTGCGCGGGTCGTTGGGATCGTCGGTGTAGTAACCCCAAGCGTCCTTTACAGCGTGGGTTGAGTTGTTGGAACCCCATTCCGAGAAGGTCATAGAGGGTGACAGGAACACTGAGCGGTTGAGGTAGGCTGTACCGATGACGCGGAGGTCAAATCCGGCATACTGAGCCGACAGTGAGATCGAGGGAGTCAATTCGGGAATGATTGTGTAGCCGAAGGGTTCCATGTCGCGAGAGTCGATTATGCGGTCGCCGTTGAGGTCCTTGAACACTGCGGTACCGAGTTTCTGGCCACCACCCGAGAAAGAGTTGTAGGGGTACTTTTCGGGGTGATCGATTGCATCCTGCTGCGAGGTTGAAATCAGGTTGGGATCCGAAGCCCACTGCACGAAGCGGTACTGGTTCCATCCACCGATTGCCGAGCGGTTTTCCCACTCGTAGAGCGATGACACCGAAGCATAGTCAAAGATGCGCTTTCCGGTCTTGCGCTGCCACTCGACAGCGGGTTCGGGCTCGTCCATCTCGGTGATTTTGTTGGTGTTCCACGAGAGAAGACCTTCGATAGAGTAAGTAACCTTTCCAATCTTGTTGGTGTGACCTATCGTAAGTTCAAGACCCTTTGACTCAACCTTACCGTAGGAGTCCTTGGCAAATGTGATACCGAGGATTGCGGGGTTGGTGGTGCGGTCGACGAGGATGTCGCTACGCCACTCCTTGAACATGTCGAATGAACCGTAGAGTTTCTTGCCCCAGAAGTCCCAGTCAAGACCTACGTTGACCATCTTGGAGATTTCCCACTTGTTGTTGGGGTTGCCGGCGGCACTTTCGATGTAACCGGGAATCCAAGTGGCACTGTTTTCACCGAATCCGTATCCACCGTTGGACGAATAGGTCGACTGATAGGGATAACGGCCTGCACCGGTGTCGCTCATACCTGCCTTACCGTAGCTTGCGCGAAGCTTGAGGAGGTTGATGTTTTCGTTGCGGAGGAATGATTCTTCCGAAGCCACCCATGCTGCACCTACGCCCCAGAATGTGTCCCAGCGGTTGTCGGGGGTGAAGTTATCGTTACCCATGCGCGAGATGCTTCCGTTGATCACGTAGCGGTTGTCGAAGATATAGGTTGCAGCACCGTTCCAAGAGAGGTAACGGTCAGATGAGTACATACCGTTGTCAGTATTAGCCTCACGCACGTTAAGACGCTGCTGATAGGTGCGCACAAATGCGTTGGCATCGATGTGGTGCTTGCCGAATGTGCGGTCGTAGCGGAATCCGTAGCGGAGGTTGATGGTCCAGGAGTTGGCACGCTCGTTGGCCGAGGGGTTGGTGAGCTCCTGATATTTGCGGGTCTGAGTATAGGTGAAGTCCTTAACATCGGTCACGGCCATGTTGGTGAAGTCGTAGCTGTAGGCATCGACACCGTTGGTCTGAGTCGACTGGAATACATCGAATGCATCGAAGCTTATGACGAGGTTGGTGCTAAGACCCTTGGTGATGGGGCTGAGGTCGCCGTTAACGTTCAATGTAGAGTAGAGCTGGCGGCGGCGGTTACGCTCCTGACCCGATGAACCGAGCTGGTAGATGGGGTTGCTTGCGCTACCGTCGACATAGAGCTCGCCGTTGGGACAGTAGACGGGACGCATGGGGTCGGCCTCCACGGCACCGAATGTAGTGAGGTCAAACACGCGGGTGGTGGGCTGGAGGATGTTGTCGATACGGCCTCCAAGGTCAAGACCTACGCGGAGATACTTGTTGACATTGATGTCGAGGTTGCTTCGGAGGTTCCAGCGGTTGAGAGTGTGCTGGGTGGTGAAGCGGTCGTTGAACTTGGTACCTTCGCTGTTCCACATACCTTCCTGACGGAGGTAAGAGAACGACACGTAGTAGCGTGCGCGGTTGTTACCACCTGAAATCTGGAGGTTGGTCTTAACTACCGGAGCTGTTTCGCGATAGAGGACATCAAACCAGTTGGTGTTGAAGTAGCGGTAGCGGTCCATGCCGTCGAGAGTTTCACCGTTGCTTACGCGACGATACTTCTCAATCTGCTCGGCGGTGTAGAGGGGCTCGCGTCCGTCGAGATAACGCACCTGGTTGCGGGTGAGGGCGATGTTGTAGGAGTTCTGGTTCTCAACCTTTCCGGTAAGAGTCTGGAATCCTATTTCCTGAGTGAACTCGATGTTGGTTTTTCCTGCGTCGCCACGCTTGGTGGTTACGAGGATGACACCGTTGGCACCGCGCATACCGTAGAGAGCGGTAGCGGCAGCATCCTTGAGCACTGTCACGTTGTCGATGGGGAATGCATCGAGGAACGAGATGTCACGCTCAACGTTGTCCACGATTACCAGCGGGCTGCGGGCAGCCGAGTTGAGGGTGCGGACACCGCGGATGTACATTGCGGTTTCCGACCAACCGGGCTCGGAAGATGCCTCATAGGTCTGCACACCGGTGAGGAGTGAGTTGAAGGCGTTCTGAAGCACGGTCACGGGATAGCGCTGGAGCTCCTGTCCGGTCACCATTGAGGTAGACTCGGTCATGAACTTTGAGGGCTTTTCGGCGAAAGCAACCTGACGGAGGTGAGCGTAAGCGTCGTTGTCGGGTTCAAGAGTTATTACGAGGGGAGTGTCAAGATCCTCGATTGTCACGATGTTGGTGAGGAAGCCGATGCACTTGGCGTTGACTTCATCGTCGTAGCCGGCATCCTTGAGGACGAAGTTACCGTCCTGGTCGGTGAGCACGATGCGGCTCTGCTCGGCAAGGTTTACCACAGCTCCCGGAATGGGATTGCCTTCGGGATCGACAACGCGACCCTTTACTTCTCGACCTCCGGCAGCCGACATAGCGAGCGTGCTGCCCAGAAGCACTGCGGTCAGAAGGTATTTACCTTTAGCTGACAAATATTTTATGATGTTATCCATAATTGGTCTAAAAATAAAGCGATTTAAGATTTTTACCATCCGGGATTGTTTTCAAGACCGGTTTTCCATACTTCCTCCTCGGGGATGGGATAGAGGTACATCTTTTCGTCGAAAACGCGAGCCTGAGCTACCTTGCGGGTAATCTTGTAGTTGCCGGGCACGAAGTCGTAGTCGGCATCGGTGGCGTTTCCAACACGGGTCACCGTAACACCGTAGATGGGACGAGAGAGAGCCTCTACAGCCACATTCCAGCGGCGAACATCCCAGGGACGATGCTCCTCGAAAGCGAACTCAACGGTGCGCTCCTTGCGGATGAATCGACGGAGGGCATCCTGATCGTGAAGGTCGGGGCGGTCGGCAACGTTACCTGTAATGCCTGCGCGGTGACGAATCTGGTCGAGGAGGTCGAACACCGTAGCTGAGGGACCCTGAGCTTCGTTGAGAGCCTCGGCGTAGTTGAGGAGAATCTCGGCGTAGCGGATGATGGTCCAGAGTCGGTAGGCGCTACCTGCGTGAGTACCCGAAAGGATTTCGGCGGGAATGTACTTGGCCATGTAGTAGCCTGTGGGGGTCGAGTTGGCGTTACCTGCGGGGTTGTCGGCCATACCGTATATTACGTTGATGCGGTTGTCGGGACGAACGGTACTGTTACCCCATGCAAATCCGTGGTGAAGCACTGTAGCTTCGAGGCGCGGGTCGCGGTTGCTCCACATAGCCTCGTCGTTGTAGCCGCTTGCGGGGTTGACGGTGGGAGTTCCGTTGACATATACCGGAGCACCGGTGAGGTCATACTGAGCGAAGGGTGACGAACCGTCGGCCATGTCATACATGTCGACAAGGTTCTGCGAGGGGCAGTTACCGCCCGAGCCTCCTTCACCTACGGGAGAGTCGAGGCTGATGCCTCCCCATCCGATGGTCACATCGTTGCGGAAGAAGATCACCTCATGGTTATTGCCGGTGTAGTGAGTTCGGAGCACTGCGTTGCGATAGTTGGTTCCACCGGGTATGTTGTCCTCCTGATAGAGGGCGAAGTTAGCGCCGTAGTCCTCGATAAAGCTCTTGGCAGCGTCGGCAGCATCCTGCCAGGTTATGCCTGACTGAGCCGCGTAGCGGGGCGATGCCATGTAGAGCTTGATGCGTGATGCAAGCGCACGTGCCATGGGCTGAGAGAGGCGACCGCTCTTGGTCGACACGAAGGCTTCTTCGTAGGGAAGCATGTCGGGCTCGGCCTCCTTGAGTTCGTTGAGGATGAAGTCAACGACATACTCCTTCACAGTGGGGCGCTTGGTGTAGGGTGTAATCATGTCCTCTTCGGGATCGAGAACCTCCTTGATGATGGGTATAGGCCCGTAGCGGAGGAACATTTCCCAGTAGAAGTAGGCGCGGAATGCACGGGCCTCGGCCACCATTGTGCGACGAAGGGCAAGGTTCTCCTCCTCGGTCTTGGTGATGTCGAAGGGCACGCGGTCGATGCCTGTGATTACACGGTTGCACTTGCGGATACCGCGATAGCGCGACTCCCAGGTGGTGGTGAGTTCGTCGGCACCGCCACCGGCATAGTAGTTGCCGATGTTGAACGAAGTGCGGGTACCACCGTTGGAGTAGGATGTTTCGGCGAGGTCGGTTGCTGAATCAAGCCAAGAGTTACCGATGCGCAGAGCTCCGTGACGGAGGAAGTTGTAAGTGTCGTTGTGGAAGTACTCAAACATACTCCAGTTTCCGTAGGTCTTGTCCTCGGTGAGCTCGTTGGAGGGCTGCTTCTCAAGGAAGTCACCGCAAGAAGCGAGCGACATTGTTGAGCCGAGAAGCACCACAGCAGCTATATTTTGGATTGTTTTTTTCATAATAATCATAAGGCAATTAGAATTGAATGTTTACACCGAAGTTAACGGTCTTACAGATGGGGTAACGGTTGGAGCCGCTGCTTTCGGGGTCGGTGAGTCCATCAAGATGGTCCCAGGTTATGAGGTTGTTGGCGTTCACATAGAAGCGGCACTGGCTCATGAACACGTGCTTGGTCCACTTCTCGGGGAGAGTGTAGGAGAGCTCGATGTTCTTCAGACGGCAGAATGAACCGTTCTTCAAGAAGAATGAGTTCTGACGCTGGTTGTGGTTGCCGTTGCTGTCGTAGTGAAGCAAGGGATACTTGGCCTGAGCAAGGTTCTGAGCTTCGCTTAATGCGGGGTTCCAACGGTCGAGGTGGTGTTCCTTAACCTTACCGCCGTTGACGAATGCGTACATTGCCTCGGCATCGTAGTAACGGCTCACGTGGTCAACACCCTGGAACATCACGCTGAAACCAATGCCTTTCCAGTTGGCACCGAGAGTGAGTGCGAAAGTGTTTTCGGGGATGTCGCTGTAGCCGATGAATGTTTCGTCGCGATCGTCGATAAATCCGTCGCCGTTCATGTCGCGGTACTTGAGGTCACCGACTTTCACGTCGCCGAATGTCGACACGGGGAGCTTGCCGCCGTCGAGGTCGGCCTGAGTTACGAATCCGTCGGCGATGAGCCCGAAGAACTGGCCGATAGCATGACCTTCACGCTTGCGGTATCCGGTCTTGTTGGCGGGCTCGTCCATTGCCACGATCTTGTTCTTGGCGTGAGAGTAGGTAAGACCTACCGAGTAGTTGAAGTCACGGCCTATAGAGTTGTTGTAGTGAAGTTCGATTTCATAACCCTGGTTGGTTGTCTTACCGAGGTTACCAGCTGCCGAAGATACACCGAACCACCAGGGGCGGGTGAGGAATTCGGTCAAGATGTCGTTACGCTTCTCGTAGAAGTAGTCGATGTTACCGGTCAAGGTGCTGTTGAACAGTCCGAATTCAAGACCTACGTTGTACTTGTGGGCGCGCTCCCAGGTAACTGCGTAGTTGGGATACTGCTGCTCGAAGATACCGGTCTGGCCTGAAGTACCGAAGTAGTAGTCGTTGCCGATCTGTGACCACTTCTGCTCATAGAGGAATCGCTGGCTGTAAGAGTCGTTACCTACCTGACCGTAGCTTGCACGGAGCTTGAGGTTGTCGAGCCAGTCGCGGGTATTTTCCATGAACGACTCCTGGGCGATGCGCCAACCGAGAGAGAATGCGGGGAAGAAACCGAAGCGGCGACCCTTGGCGAAGTTTTCGGAACCGTTGTAACCGACATTGATTTCGGCGAGGTAACGGTTGTCGTATCCGTAAGTCACACGACCTACAACACCCTGGTAGCGGTGAGCGAGTTCGCTCTGGCGACGGAAGTCATTCTGCATGTAGAGCACCATTGCCGTAACATCGTGCACCTGATTGAAGATGCGCTTGTAGTTGAGCTGAGCCTCCATGTAGAGCTTGTAGAGTGTGAAGCTGCTGCGTGAGTGAGCGAGCGTGCCGTCGGAGTTGAAGCGGTTGTAAGAGTCGATCGAAGTGGGATCGTAGGGAACACCGTTGTTGTCCTTCATGAGCTCGTAGGTTGCAAACGACTTGCTGTAGAGTGAACGGTGATAGTTCTCGTAGTCAAATGACATCATGGCGCGTGCGCTGAGGCCGGGGGTGAGCCAATCCATCTTGTAGTCGGCGATGAAGTTGGTTTCGTTCACGGTGTTCACGCCCTTGTAGTAACCCGATTCGGCAAGAATCGCGTAGGGGTTCTGCTGATACTGTGAAGTACCTGCGTAGAGAGTCTTGGTGGTTTCACCGTTCTGAGCCTGATAGGCCACGGGGAAGAGCCATCCGGGTATGTGGTTGGCCTGATAATATATGTCGCTGTGGTCGGCTTCTTCCTTGGAGTTGGGCCCCTTGCGCTCCTCGAAGCGGGTACCGAAGTTAACCGACAGTGTAAGATCCTTTGACAGGAAGAAGTCGGCGTTGGCGCGGAAGCCGTAACGGCGGTAGTGAAGGCTTGAGGGGTTGCCATAGGGGTCGTTGGAGAGTTCCTTGAAGAGTGAACCCTGGTTGTAGTATTCAAGTGATGCGTAGTAGCGCATGCGCTTTGTACCACCGCGCACGCTTGCGTTGTAACGCTGTGCGGGAGCCGATGACTTCAACACTTCGTCGTACCAGTCAACGTTGGGGTAGAGCAGAGCGTCAAGACCGCTGAGCTGACCGGCAACCGACTTGCGATACATTTCGATGTCGGCGGCTGAGTACTGCGAGGGAAGTCCGTCGTTGGCGAGAGCCTCTTCAAGAAGCATTACCGACTGATAGGAGTCAAGGTAGGTGTCCTTGCGGGTGGGAGTCTGGAACTGCCAGTTGGCGGTGAGGCTCACTACGGGCTTCTGCTCCTTACCGCGCTTGGTGGTGATGAGCATTACACCGTTAGCACCACGCACACCGTAAACGGCGGTTGCCGATGCGTCCTTAAGAACCGAGATGGTTTCGATATCGTCGGGGGCGATCTGCGAGAATGAACGCTCGATACCGTCCACGAGGATGAGGGGCTGTGCATCGCTTGCGAATGTCGCGCGACCACGGATGAATATCTGTGCGTCGTCGGCACCGGGGGCACCTGAAGTCTGCGAGGTGATCACACCGGGAATCTTACCGGTGATGGCCTGCGAGAGGTTGGCGGCGGGAGTTTCGAGGAGGTCGTCGGAATTAACCTGCGAGATTGCACCCACAACCGATTCCTTCTTCTGCTGACCGTAACCAACGACAACGACTTCGTCGAGGAGAGCCGATGACTCCTTGAGGGTCACGGTTATCTTGGTCTGTCCCTTTAGGGCGACATCCTGAGTTTCATAGCCCACATAGGAAACCTGAAGTACAGCCGATGCGGGGTCTTTAACGAAGAGCACGAAGTTACCGTCGAAATCGGTGGCGGAACCTGTAGCAGTGCCTTTTTCGATTACGCTGGCGCCAATCAGCGGCTCGCCGGTTTCGTCAAGGACAGTACCGGTGACTTGCGTTGACTGAGCAAATGCACTCTGAGCCACCAGCATCAATATGAGTGTCGGCAGCAGGTGGCGGAGCGTTGTGCTCCACCATCCTTTTGCTGTTTTGCTGTTATTATTCATTATTCAGTATTTAGATTTATAGTTATTTACTTCTTGAAATTCATGATTTGCTTTATCTCAGCCTGTGACAGGGCCTTATTGTATACCATGATGTCGTCAAATCCAAATCCGGGATCGGGATCGCCCCATCCCCAAGCTTGGTTTCCTCCAAGACATACATAACCGAGTTTCGAGAGTGTTTCAAGGTCGCATTGCTGTCCTCGGCTTTCTCCATCGATAGCCCACTCGTTGATAAGTTCTCCGTCAAAGTATACGAAAGCGCTGTTAGGAGTGAACACTGCTGTGTACAGGTGCCACTTGTGGTCAACGAGCCAGTCGGTGGCGTCGTGCAGAATCTGGTTGGTGCCTGCTACATTCTGAGCATCGGTGTAGTCACACCAGTTGTCGCCCGAGTTGTCGGGACCATTGCTGTTGATCATGAGCGCACCGCGGTACTGGCAAGCAAACATCGGGCTTCCGTTTCCACCGGGAGCTTCGGCATAACCGGTCATTACGGGCGACCACATGTAGGTGTTGGATGCGCCTGCGTTGGATGCGTTGAGCCATACATTGATTGTCATTTCCTTGGTTTCGCCAACCTTGGAGAGTGCTCCGGAGGGGAATACGAGGTAGTTCTCGCGAAGACCGCCTGCGGCATTCTGGAATATCTTGCCAAATCCGGGAGTTTCATCGTTAACGAATGTTCCGGCACCCTTGAGGGTCATGTTGTCGGCATCGTTGCTGAATGTGTTGCCATAAGCTACATTGGTCTTGAGTCCCATGATGGCCTTGATCTGAGCCTTTGAAAGTTCCTGGTTGTAGATTGCGATGTCGTCAAACCAGAATCCGGGGTCGTTGTCGCCCCAGTTCCAGGCCTGGTTACCGCCGAGGCAGATGTACTGGAGTTCCGAGCCGTTGCTGAAGAGGCCGGCGGCGGTGTTGTTGGTGCCGTCGATTTCCCATTCATTGGCAATTTCGCCGTCGATGTAGACCTTGGCTGTTGTGGGGGTGAACACTGCAGTGTAGTAGTGCCACTGTCCGTCGGCAAGCCAGTCGTTTTCGCCGTGATAGAGTATGTTCTGCTTGTTTACATTCTGGTCGTCGGTGTAGTCGCTCCAGCCGTCGCAGTTGACCTGAAGCACGCCGCGGTACTGGCAGGCGAGCATCGGCATTCCGTTGTCGGTGGGGTTGTGGGATGCGTAAGCGGTGAAGAGAGGTGCCCACATGTAGGCTGAAGACTCTGTTTCGTTACCGCGGTTCACCCATACACCTATTGTGAGAGCCTGAGTGTCGGCCGACTGACCGAGTACGTTGGAGGGCAATACAAGGTAGTTGCTGCGCATTGCGCCGCTTGCGTTGGAGAATACATTTCCAAACGCACCGCCCTTATATATTATTGAGCCTGCACCGTATATCGAGCATCCGTTCATGCCGGCGTCGAATGAGTTGAAGAATATAGGAGCAATCGGCTCAAACTTGTTGTCATCACCACCGGGGCCTTGACCGCCGCCGTTGCCGATGTTGGGTCGAGCGATTTCCTTGGCTGTGATTTCGTTGCGATATATCTTAAGGTCGTCGATCATCCAGGGCTTGGAAGTTTCGGTCGATCCTATATACATCTTGCTTACGTTGTTGAGGAACTGCACCATCTTTGAGCAGTCGAAGTCGGTGACTTTCTTCTCCACCTTCTGTTGTCCGTCAACGTATAGTCCGTAGCCGTCATTGCGCATGATAAGCGCCACATAATGCCAGTCGCCTGCGGGGATGTAGCCGGTGGCATAAGTTGCAGGATTGTTGTCCTCCCACTCGCCGTCCATGCCGTTGTATTTGATCCAGCCGTTGGCGGTAAAGAACATCTTAGAGGTCGCATTCTCATTCTCAAATGCAATAAGAGCACCGGTCAGGTCCTGTGGCTCGGTGGTTTCGTTGCCTTCTTCATCGACATTCACAACCAGGGGCTGCTTCATCCAGAAGGTCATTGAAACCGCTTTCTGCACTTTTACTGAGTTCAGAGGATTGTTTAAGGTCACATAGCCGTTGTTGAGGCTAAGCACATTTCCCTTTACGTCATCTTCCACCACCGAAGGCAGCTGACCGTCGGCATTTGCATACGTTTTGTACACAATTGGATCAAGCTCGGGCTCGTCAAAGGAGAACGCTGCAACGTTTTCCAATGTCGGCGTCACTTGATTGCCGGCCGCGGGGTCCATTTCGCCCCAGTCTTGGCATGATGACCCTAAGAGGAGGACAGCTATAGCTGCCACAAAAGACGTCCACTTTTTAGTCTTCATAATTGATATTTAGTTTTAGGTTAAAAGTTCATTCTCAAGGCTGTTTTGATAAGGTCTTGCTTTTAGCACTGCAACTTATTCAATTTCGCACCGGATACTGTACTTTAACAGGTTAAAATTCGCGTTTTGGGAATTGGTTTTATAAAGGTGTAAATCTTCAATTTTAAACTGTGCAAAATTACTTATATCTATGTGTCCAATGGTGGACAAATGTACAAATTATGAGGATAAATCGCCAACATGTAAAATTTTCATAGATTTGTGTATTTTTAGCAATAGACTGATACTAAGGGTTTTATGAGCTGCTATGTGTCATCTCCGTTTAGCATCGAGCTTGGCGTTACATTAAATTGTCGGGTGAAGCATCGAGTGAAGTATTTCGAGTCGTTGAACCCTACCTCATAGGCTATTTCCGACACATTCATGTTGCGGGTCTTACGGTTCTTTAGTATGAGTTCGCGTGCAATGCTCATGCGGTAGTTTCGCATGAATTTCGTTGCCGATTGCCCGGTGAGATTCTGTAGTTTTTTGTTGAGCAGGCTTCGGCTTATACCGAGGGCTTCGGCAAAGTCACCCACTTCAAAATAGGAGTTTTTATAGTTGTTCTTGACAACTTCCATCACCTGATCGATGAATTTTTTGTCGCGCGACTCGTCCTCGATGTTGAGTTCGTCGACATCCATGTCGATGTTGAACTTTGACTGATGACGACGCTTGTTTTCAAGAATGTTGGATATGCGTGTCAGCAGAAGCTCTTCGTCAAACGGTTTCAAGAGGTATTCGTCGACGCCTACGCGATAGCTTTCAATGCGTGACTCCTGACCCGTCTTGGCCGTCAGCATCAGGAAGGGGATGTGGGATATGGCGAAATCCTCCTTGACGCGACGCGACAGCTCGAGTCCGTCCATCACGGGCATCATGAGGTCGCTTATTATGAAGTCGACCTGATTGGCAAGTAGTAGCGACAAGGCTTCCTCGCCGTTGGACGCTTCGAGCAGGTTGTATTTGTCGCGCAATACGGAGCATATAAACCGGCGCATGTCGTTGTTGTCCTCCACTACGAGGATGGTGATGCCGGGCGATGGCTGCATCACCGGCACCATGGGCACGGAGGCTGGTGCTGTGGGAGCGGGCAGCGGGCTGTTGGTGGCCTCCTCGACATTGCTCATGGGCATCAGTACACGGAACGAGCATCCGCGGTTGCGGTTGTTGCGTGCCCAGATCGAGCCTCCAAATAGCTCTACGATGCTTTTGCATAGATATAGTCCTATTCCGCTGCCTGAGGAGCCCGGTATGGGATATTTTATCTGGCTCTTGCCTTGATAGAAACGGTCGAATACTTTGTTGATTTCACTTTCGGGTATGCCGTTTCCGCTGTCGGTGATGTCTAAGTATAGTGTGGGCTCCGGATTGTTTTTGCTTTGTTGCAGCATTGCGGCATAGAACGTTACGGTGCCTCCGTCGGGTGTGAATTTGATAGCGTTGCTGAGCAGGTTGGTTATGACCTTGCGCAGTGCGTCACCGTCGAAGTCAAGTTCGGGCTGCGGGATGTGAAAGAGGCTTCGCAGGGTTATGTTTCGCTCGGCTGCTAAAGGTTGGAAGGGGGTGAGTATCTCGTTGGCCATCTTGACGAAGTTGCCGCGAGTGCGCACGATTTCCATCTTTCCCGATTCCATTTTCCTGAAGTCCATGAGCTGGTTTACGAGATTGAGCAGGTATCTTGCGTTACGTTCCACATAGTTGAGCTGCTCGATTACCTGGGGATTGTAGCTGAGCTTCAGCGCACGCTGTATGGGGCCTATGATAAGGGTGATGGGCGTGCGGAATTCGTGGGTTATGTTGGTGAAGAACGATATGCGGTCCATTGCGAGGTCCTGCACACGGCGTGACATGTCGATGAGTTGAGTCTTTTGCTCGGTTATCTCCTCATTGTTGCGCTTTAGCATGTCGTTTTGCTCCGAGAGGGCCACGGCGCGAGCCTCAAGGAGCTGCTTCTGTTGCCTTATTTCGGATGTGCGCTCTTCAACCGATGCCTGCAGCAGAGTGCGCTGGTTGGTGAGTGACTTTACGCGGTAGTAATGGAAGAGCCAAGCCGATGCGCCCACAAGCATTATCATTATCATTATAAACCAAGGAGTGCGGTAGAAGTAGGGCTTTACCGTTATGACGAGCTGTGAAATCTCGGATTCGTCGGGTTGCGAGCCTTCGGGCACGTAACGCACCTGCAGCTTGTAGACTCCGGGTTCGAGATTGGTGTAGGTGACATATCGGCGGTCGACCGGCAGTGTTATCCACTTGTCGTCAAATCCCACAAGACGGTAGTTGTAGTGTCCGGCATTGTCACGGTCGTAGTCGAGCGCGCTGAATCCTACGGTGAACGACTTGTCGCGTTCATGGATGGTTATATGCTTGGTCGACGATATGTCGAGGGGTGTTATCTTACTTCCGGCGTATACCGGTTCATTGGCTACTGAAAGTGATGTGAAGTACACGGGATAGTGAGGCTCCTTGGGCTTCTTCACCACTCCATCGAGCTTTATCAGTCCGTCGACTGTGCCAAACAGTAGCCGCCCGTCGCTGAGCCGGCATGTCGCATTCCAGTAAAACTGATCGTTTGTGAGTCCGTCGGTGCGGTCGTAGTTTATGAATGAGCCGTCGCCGGGGTTCAGCCTTGCGAGTCCGTTGGCGGTGCTTATCCACATATATCCGTCGTTGTCCTCGAGGATTCCGTTGACGATGTCGCTGGGCATTCCCTCGTCGGTGGTATAGTTTACGAACTTTTCACCGTTCTCGTCGGTGACGCGTCGGTATATGCCATTTCCATTGGTTCCGAACCACATCGAGCCGTCGGATGACATGTAGATTGAGCTTATCTTGTCGCAGGCTTTGGATTTGGGGTCGTTTAGCTTGTGGTTGATGTGGCGGTAAGTGAATGTGCCGTCGGGCTTGCGCTCGTTGAGCACTATGTCATATACGCCGTTAAGCGAACCCACCCACAGGTGGCCCTTCTTGTCGATTGCGATGCCGAGGGTGCCTGGCACGCCGTCGGCCGCCCCTTTAAACGGTTCGGTTATGCGGCCGGTCTTTAGGTCACGGAAGTATAATCCTAAGTTTGAGCCTATCCAGATTCCGTTGTTGATTGAGTCGTAGGCCAATGCTCCTATATAGCCGATGGGGAGATGCCCGTCGTCGGTTGAGTTGATGGTTTCGATATGGTGCAACGGGTTCTTCCTATCGATTACATTTAGACCGCCGCCCCACGTTCCAACCCATAGGCGGCCGTCGCGGTCGGCTGTTAGGGCACTTACCGAATTGTGGGTTATCGACCCGTTTTCGGCAGTGAAATGGTCAAATGTCTTCATGTCGCGGTGAGCGCGGTTCAATCCGCCCTCTACCGTTCCAATCCACACGGTGCCGTCGACATCCTCATATATTGAATTGACGGGATTGTCGGAGAGTGATGACGCGCGGTTAGGGTCGTGGAATATGTCGGTAATGTAGATGTTGCGCGGAACAAACTTGTTCAGGCCGCCTCCTTCGGTGCCAAACCATATTCGGTCGCTGTCGACACCTATGCAGTTGATGAAGTTGTTGTTGAATACCGCCTTGGGGTCGGACTGAGGCATATCGCCCACGCGTTCAAAGTTGTCATTAATGGGGTTGTAGATGTTGATGCCCCTTAGAGTGGTGGCAATTAGCCGCTTGTCGGATGTTATGTCGAGGTCGGTTATGAAGTTCTGAGAGAGTGAGTGCGGGTCGGCCGGGTCATAGGCATAGCGCTTGACCATATTGGCGCTCGGGTCGTAGCGATAAAGACCGATATCGGTTGAAATCCACACATTGTCGCCCTTGGCGATGAAGTCGCTCACGTAGGTGTGGGGATCGAGCTGCAGGCAATCGGCTACCGGCTTCAATACTATTGAAGCGCCTTGATCCTCGATGTTCATTATCTTGCCGTTTATTGAGGTCCATAGAACGCCGTTGCCTTCGATGTCCCTGATTTTTAGAATCGATACATTTAGTGGCTCGTGGGTCAAGGTTGCAATGCGGTTGACTGAACCGTCATCGTTAAATGACACTTTGGCTATTATGGTGTCGGCATGCAGCCACATGTTACCGTTTTTGTCGCTTGTCGCGAAATCAATCTTCGATATGTCGACAGGGCTGTCGCCTTGCTCAAGTTTCGCAAAAATGGGATCATCCTCGGCAAGAGATGAAAGTTTCTCCATATCTATTATGTCGAGGCCTCGGTCGGTCACTGTCCACAGTCGGTTGAAACGGTCACCGCTAAGTGTTTGTGCGAAATTGCTCTTTATCTTCCTTAACGATGAAGAGGGGCCGAATGTAACGAAGTCGTTACCGTCGTAACGCGCTACGCCGCCTCCGTTAAGCGCCACCCAGATGAATCCATTGTTGTCGCGGTAAATATCGTCGACAAAGTTGTGGGGCAGTCCTTCGTGGATTGTTATGTATCGGGAGTTGTAGTCATCGGCAAATCCTTGTGACTTGTTGTTGGCTGCCGATGTGGCTAATATGGCGATGACGGCGACTGCAAAAACCAGCGTCGCTCTGTACGGGATGCAAAAATGATGTAATTTCATCATGGTATGCGGCAGGAGCAATATCGTTTTGGGGTTACTGTGAATTCGGTTCCTAATTATTGGTGTGCAAAGATAAGAATTTTAAATCGAAATATATGCTAATAGATGTTTATTTTGGCATAAATCAGGGGGTTTGCTATGTGATTAGTGTTGATTTACACTCATTGTCCACCCTAAATCGTGATATGTCCACCTTTCATATTGTACATAAAAGTAATTTTGTGCCGAATTAAAAAAACACTTTGTTCATGAAAAACCTTTGCAAAATTTTATTGCCGGTTGTTTTGATGCTTCTGCCCGGATTCAGTCGGGCCGATGTATTCAAGCCCGCCTCCGCCCCCAATCCATGGGCCGACGATTACCGATCTTTATCGTCAATGGAAAACTACAAATCGTGGGGAACCTATAATGTACATGACCCTGCGTGCCGCAAAGTAGGCGACTATTATTATATGTATTCGACCGATGCCATTTTTGCCGAGAACCGTCAGGAGGCTGCCGAGAAGGGTGTGCCTATGGGCTTCATTCAGATGCGTCGCTCAGCCGACCTTGTCAACTGGGAGTTTCTCGGATGGGCTTTGCCCGAAATTCCGGCCGAGGCCGTTCAGTGGGTTAAGTCGAACGCCGGGGGGAATGGCGCCGAAAACATCTGGGCTCCCTATATGATGCCTCACGGCGATAAGTTCCGTCTTTATTATTGTGTGTCGGCATTCGGAAAGAACACATCATATATAGGTCTTGCCGAGTCATCGTCGCCCGAAGGCCCTTGGGAACTAAAGGGTTGTGTAGTGCGCACCGACGAGTCTTCGGTTATGAACGCAATCGACCCCTCGGTGGTCGTGACCGACGACGGTAAGTGGTGGATGCACTACGGCTCGTTTTTCGGCGGCCTCTACTGTGTTGAGCTCAATCCCGCCACAGGTCTTCCCGTGACCGCTGGCGACCAGGGTCACCTTGTGGCTCGTCGTGCCGACTATAGCGTGCACAACCTCGAGGCTCCCGAGATAATATATCACGAGCCGTCACGTCAATATTTCCTTTTCGGTTCCTACGACCCTTTGATGACCACATATAACGTGAGAGTAGGACGCTCCGACAGGCCCGAAGGCCCTTTCATCGATTTCTTCGGCAAGGAGATGAGCGACACTACCAACAATTTCCCCATTCTCACGGCTCCCTATCGCTTTGACAGCCATGACGGCTGGGTGGGCACAGCCCATTGCGGAGTGTTTACCGACGGTGAAGGCAATTACTTCATGGCTCACCAGGGACGCCTCGCTTCCGAAAGCGCCTTGATGGACCTCCATGTGCGCCGCATACTGTTCACTCCCGACGGCTGGCCCGTGGTTTCGCCCCAGCGTTATGCAGGAGTGCCCCAGCGCAGTTTCAGCGCAGCTGACCTTGAAGGCGAGTGGGAGATAGTGCGCATAGTCGAGCCCCGTGCCGAACGCCGCCTTGAAGCCGGACAGATTCTGTGGGGTGAGGGCGCTTTGCTCGACGGCGAGTGGAACATCGCTGAGCCGTATACGCTTGCCAATGCAGGCGTGATAGCCGAAAACAAGGGCTCATGGCAGTTTGATGAAAAAAATCAGCTATTATCCATGACGCTTGACGGCGAAAAAATCAATAATTTGATTATCTTTGCAGGTCATGACTGGGAACGCCGGCTCGACACAGTGCTTTTTACGGGTCTTGATGACCAGGGCCGCTCAGTGTGGGGAAAGAGGACCAAATGACCATAGCCAAAACCCAAATAGTAATTTTTTATTAACTTTATATCATGAAATTTAATTCAAGATTATTGACTGCAGTAGCCCTTAGTGCAGGGCTCGCTCTTAATGCTGCGACCAATGAGCTCGTAGTCCAAACCAACAAAATCGGTGCTCCGGTGCAACCAACCATGTACGGTCTTTTCTTTGAGGACATCAACTATGCCGCCGACGGTGGCCTTTATGCCGAAATGATAAAGAACCGCTCGTTTGAGTTCCCTGAAAATTTCATGGGTTGGGAAATATTCGGACATGTTGACCTCAAGAATGACGGTCCGTTTGAACGCAATCCCCATTATGTACGCCTTTCCAATCCCGGACACCCCCACAAGTGGACAGGAATTGAGAATGAAGGATTCTTTGGTGTGAGCTTCAAGGCCGGCGAAGAGTATCGCTTCTCGGTATGGGCCCGCGTACCCGACGGTGGTTCATCTAAAATACGCGTTGAGCTTGTCGACACCAAGGCGATGGGCGAAACCCAGACAATGACTCAGCAGGAGATTACAATCGACTCAAAGGAGTGGAAGAAGTACACAGTAATCCTCAAGCCCGAAACTTCGGTGACCAAGGGCAAGCTCCGCATATTCCTAAGCAAGCCCGAACACACTGTTGACCTCGAGCACATCTCGCTCTTCCCGGTTGACACTTGGAACGGACATGAGAACGGAATGCGCAAAGACCTCGCTCAGGCTCTTGCCGACCTTAAGCCCGGTATCTTCCGTTTCCCCGGCGGATGTATCGTTGAGGGTACCGACATCGACACCCGTTACGACTGGAAGAAGACTGTAGGCCCGGTTGAAAACCGTCCTCTCAACGAGAACCGTTGGCACTACACTTTCCCCCATCGTTTCTTCCCCGACTACTTCCAGTCCTACGGACTTGGATTCTATGAATTCTTCCTTCTTTCGGAAGAGATAGGTTCAGAGCCGCTTCCCGTGCTTAATGTCGGTCTTGCCTGCCAGTATCAGAACGACGACATGCACGCTCACATAGCAGTTGACTCGCTTCAGCCCTACATTCAGGATGCATTGGATCTTATCGAGTTTGCCAACGGCGACACTTCGACCAAGTGGGGTGCGCTTCGTGCCGAGATGGGTCATCCCGCTCCCTTCAACCTCAAGTTTATCGGTGTAGGTAATGAGCAGTGGGGTCCCGAGTATGTAGAGCGTCTTGAGCCCTTCATCAAGGCTATCCGTGCAAAGTATCCCGACATAAAGATTATCGGTTCATCGGGTCCCAACTCCGAAGGTAAGGAGTTTGACTACCTTTGGCCTGAAATGACCCGCCTTAAGGCTGACCTCGTTGACGAGCACTTCTATCGTCCCGAATCTTGGTTCTTGAGCCAGGGCGCACGTTACGACAATTACGACCGCAAGGGTCCGAAGGTATTTGCCGGAGAATATGCATGTCACGGCCGCGGCAAGAAGTACAACCACTACAACGCCGCTCTTCTTGAGGCTGCATTCATGACCGGTCTTGAGCGTAACGCCGATGTTGTACACATGGCAACTTATGCACCTCTCTTCGCTCACGTTGAAGGATGGCAGTGGCGTCCCGACATGATCTGGTATGACAACAATAACTCGGTTCGCACAGCAAGCTACTACGTTCAGCAGCTGTTCAGCGAAAACAAGGGCACCAATGTGGTTCCTCTCACCATGGACAAGAAGAACGTTACCGGTGCCGAAGGCCAGAACGGCTTGTTTGCAAGCGCTGTCTACGACAAGGATCGCAACGAATATATAGTAAAGGTGGCCAACACTTCGTCGGAGCCTCAGGAACTCAACATCAAGCTTGCCGGCCTTAAGAAGAAGGATGTGATCACAGGTGTGACTGCACAGACACTCTCGACCAAGGATCTTGACTCGGAGAACACCCTTGAGGAGCCCAACAAGATCGTTCCCTCGATGAAGAAGTTTGCAATGGAGGAGAAGGCCGACTGGACTACAGTTATCGAGCCCAACACATTCTCGGTTTATCACTTCAAGAAACAGTAACCGGCGAATGAATAAACTCACTACATTATTGACAGGAGTGCTGCTGACGGCCGCTGCAGGCGCGTCGGCGGCCGCTCCCGCCGATACGACATTCGTAGCGAAGGGAAATCCATTTGTCAACTATAAGTATCTCGGCGACCCCGCCGCTCTCGTGCATGACGGCAAGGTCTATATATATGCCGGACATGACGAGTGTCCCGCACCTCACTATTACTACGACATGAAGGAGTGGTGTGTGCTGTCATCGCCTGATCTCGTGACATGGACCGAACATCCCGCACCTCTTCGTGCCAAGGACTTCAAGTGGGCCAAGGGTGACGCATGGGCAAGTCAGGTCATAGAGCGTGACGGCAAGTTTTACTGGTATGTCACCGTTGAACATGCCACCATCCCCGGCAAGGCGATCGGAGTCGCTGTCGCCGACAGTCCTCTCGGACCGTTTGTCGATGCCAGAGGCTCGGCTCTCGTGACCAACGACATGACCACCGAGTACACTTCCATAGGATGGGACGACATAGACCCCACAGTGTTTATCGACGATGACGGCCAGGCCTACATCTTCTGGGGTAACACACAGTGTTACTATGCAAAGCTCAAGCCTAACATGATTGAGCTTGACGGCCCCATAATTCCAATAAACCTTCCCCGATACACCGAGGCTCCGTGGATTCACAAGCGCGGCGACTGGTACTACCTGTCGTATGCGTCGGAATTCCCCGAAAAGATATGCTACGCCATGAGCCGCAGCATTAACGGCCCGTGGGAGCCCAAGGGCATTTTGAATGAAATAGCAGGCAATTCCAATACCAACCATCAAGCCATAATAGAGTTCAACGGCGACTGGTACTTCATCTACCATAACGGTGCCATCAACCATGACGGATGCAGCTATCGCCGCTCGTTGTGCATCGACCGACTCTATTACAATCCCGACGGTACAATCAAGCGAATCGCTATGACTACCGAAGGCATCTGGCCTGAAAAATAATATAACGAACTATACTAAAAAACCTAAACTAATGAACTATTTGATTAAAACCGGTGCATTGGCGCTTATCCTCGGATGTGCTTCAGTCGCCAACGCTGCTGACAAGAACGTAACTGTGACGCTGAATCCTCAGGAATCGGCTCCGGTGATTAATAAGGAGATATACGGCCAGTTTGCCGAACACCTTGGAACATGTATCTACGGTGGTATATGGGTAGGCGAAGATTCTCCCATTCCCAACACCAACGGCTATCGTAACGATGTGCTTCAGGCTATGCGTGACATCAAGGTGCCCGTGCTTCGCTGGCCCGGCGGCTGCTTTGCCGATGAATACCACTGGGTTGACGGTATCGGCCCGAAGGAGAACCGTCCCCGCATGGTCAATAACAACTGGGGTGGAACTGTGGAGGACAACAGCTTCGGAACCCATGAATTCTTCAACCTTTGCGAACTTATCGGTGCCGAGCCTTATCTGAGCGGCAACGTGGGCAGCGGCTCGGTAGAGGAGCTTGCAAAGTGGGTTGAGTATATAACCGCCGAGGAGGGTCCCATGGCCAAGATTCGTAAAGAGAACGGTCGTGAGAAGCCCTGGCATCTTAAATATCTTGGCGTGGGTAATGAAAGCTGGGGTTGCGGCGGTAACTTCACCCCCGAATTCTATGCCGATGCATATCGCCGTTATCAGACCTACTGCCGCAACTTCAACGGCAACCGCCTGTTTAAAATCGCTTCAGGTGCAAGTGACTACGACTACAACTGGACCGAAGTGCTTATGGACAAGGCCGGCAATCTCATGGACGGTATCTCGCTCCACTACTACACAACTCCCGGTTGGGTAGGCAGCAAGGGCTCGGCTACCAAGTTTACCGACGACGACTACTACTGGACTCTCGGCAAGTGTCTTGAAGTGGGTGATGTAACCCGCAAGCACATGGACATCATGGACAAGTTTGACCCCAACAAGCGTGTCGCTCTTCTTGTTGACGAGTGGGGAACATGGTGGGACGAGGAGCCCGGAACCGTGCCCGGTCACCTCTATCAGCAAAACACAATGCGTGACGCAATGGTGGCAGCTCTGTCATTGAACGTGTTCCATGACCTTACCGACCGTGTGAAGATGACCAACATCGCACAGATTGCCAACGTGCTCCAGTCGATGGTGCTCACCAAGGACAATCAGATGGTGCTTACTCCCACCTACTATGTGTTCAAGATGTATGTTCCTCATCAGGATGCAAAGCTTATCCCCCTTTCGGTAAACACTACCTATCGTAAGGTGCGTGACAATCGTCTTGTGCCCGTAATCAGCGCAACTGCATCGGAGAAGGACGGCAAGGTGGCCATATCGCTTGTTAACACCGACCTCAACGAGCCTTGCGAAATCGACATACCTCTCGGCAACATCAAGGCTAAGAATGTAAAGGGTGAAATCCTTACCTCGGCCAACATCGCCGATTATAACGATTTCGGTCAGCCCGAGAAGGTGACTCTCAAGGCTTTCAATGGTGCAAAAATCAACAAGGGTTCACTCAAGTTGACTTTGCCGGCCAAGTCCATCGTCACCCTTCAGCTCGATTAATGAAGTAAGCACTTTTTCATTATACGTAATACGCCCCGGGAAGTTCAGCCTTCTCGGGGCGTATTTTTGCTACGTGTGTGTCCCATAGGATTAGCAATTATCAAATATGTGGGTCTCTCCTTGAATGGATTTGTAGGTTTAACAACTCTGATTGATAAATGGTCGCTCCCGTAGGGATTATTTCACATAAATTGGCTCAAATAGCGGGATTTAACTTTGTGTTAACTGAAAAAGCGAGGCATGACCGCATTGGGGCCGTGCCTCGCTTTATTTGATTGTAATGCTGTTTCGCTTATTCGCCGAGTTTTGACTGGATGGCCTTGGTGGCTTCTTCGTAACCTGGCTTTTCAAGTAGAGCGAACATATTGCGCTTGTAATCCTCTACACCGGGCTGGTTGAACGGATTCACATCGAGAATGTATCCTGATATTCCGCAAGCTTTCTCAAAGAAGTAGATGAGCTGGCCGAGATATTCCTCGTTGAGTTCGGGAATGGTGATGCGGATGTTGGGAACGCCGCCGTCGACATGGGCTATGCGAGTGCCGAGTTCAGCCATCTTGTTGACTTCGTCGACGCGTTTTCCTGCGATGTAATTCAATCCGTCAAGGTTTGCTTCGTCTGACGGGATGACTTTGGTGTGCTTTACTGAGTCAACCGACAGCACTGTTTCAAATATTGTGCGTTCGCCGTCCTGTATCCACTGGCCCATTGAGTGAAGGTCGGTGGAGAAGTCGACTGCTGCCGGATATATGCCCTTGTGGTCCTTGCCCTCGCTTTCGCCGTAAAGCTGTTTCCACCATTCTCCGAAGTAGTGGAGCTTGGGATTGTAGTTTACGAGGATCTCAATCTTCTTCCCGGCCTGGTAAAGAGCGTTACGTGCGGCTGCATATAGCTCGCTCACATTGTCGTCGCTTGCCTTCTCGGTGTCGTGTTGCAGTTCAAGAGCGCCTTTTACGAGCTTCTTGATGTCAAATCCGGCAACTGCGATGGGAAGCAGTCCCACGGGGGTAAGTACTGAGAATCGTCCGCCTACGTTATCGTCGATTACGAATGTCTTGTAACCCTCTTCGGTGGCAAGCTGGCGCAATGCTCCACGCTTGGCGTCGGTTATGGCTACGATGAGCTTTGAAGCCTTCTCCTTGCCCACCTGGGCCTCGAGCTGCTCCTTAAGAAGGCGGAATGCGATTGCCGGCTCGGTAGTGGTTCCCGATTTTGAGATTACGATGATTCCGAATCTCTTGTCCTTCAGGAATTCCTGGAGCTCATAGAGGTAATCCTCTCCTATGTTCTGTCCGGCAAAGAGCACTTTGGGGTTGTTGGGCAATGCCGGAGTATATGCGTCAAATGAGTTGCTGAGGGCTTCTATTACGGCCTTGGCTCCGAGATAGGAACCGCCGATGCCTATTGACACCACATAATCGCATGAATTACGCAGCTCATCGGCCACGGCCTGGATTTCATCGAGATGATGAGCCGGGGTGCGAGAGGGGAGGTCGAGCCAGCCGAGGAAGTCGTTTCCTTCGCCTGTGCCCTTGTTGAGCTTTTCAAGTCCTGCGGCGGCAGCGCCTTCCTGAAGCGTGCGAACCGATTCCTCGCTGACTGTATTGAGGATGTGCTTGATGTTTACTTGAATTTTTTTCATAACTGTTGGTGTTAAATATGTCATTTAAGGGTTATATCAATTCGGTGCTGAGTTTTTCAAACGCTAATGACACGGGACAACGCTCGTATAGTATACGATAAACACAGTCGAGCAGCGGCATGTTCACGTTGTATTTACGATTTATTTCATGAATACACTTTGTGCCGTAATATCCTTCGGCCACCATCTCCATTTCCATCATGGCTGCTTTTACGGTGTAGCCTCGTCCTATCATGGCTCCGAAATTGTGGTTGCGCGAGAATCGGGAATAGGATGTCACGAGCAGGTCGCCGAGATAGACTGAATCGCATATCTGACGCTCTCCGGGGGATATGGCTTCGATGAACCGCGCCATTTCTCGGATTGCATTGGATATTACCATTGCCTGATAGTTGTCGCCGGCTTTTAACCCGTGTACCATTCCTGACGCTATTGCGTAGATGTTTTTCAGTACTCCTGCGTATTCGATTCCGTGTACATCGGTCGAAACGAATGTCTTCATTGCTTTCCCGTCGAGCATGGATGTGAATTTACGTGCAAGCTCGATGTCGTTGCAGGCAACGGTAAGATAGCTCAATCGGCCGAGTGCCACCTCTTCGGCATGGCAGGGTCCCGACACGACTACTATGCGTGACGGGTCGACACCGTAGTACTCCACCATGTAGTCGCTTATCACCTCATTTTCGTCGGGGACGATGCCTTTGGTGGCGACTACGATGTTTTTGTCCGATATGTCGGCTGTCAACTTTGCCAGATGGCTCTTGAAGTAGGGCGACGGCATTGCCATGAGAAGGGTGTCGGCTTCGGAGCATGCCGCGTTTATGTCGCTGCGGAAATCGATGCGTCCTATTGGGAACTCTACATCCGACAGATAGGCGGGATTGTGTCCGAGCCTCTTGAAGTCGTTGATGCGGTCGTCGCGGCGCATGTACCATATAATCGAGTCGCAATTCTGTAGCAGCAGTTTTGACAGGGCGGTGGCCCAGGAGCCTCCACCCATCACCGCTATCTTGCCGGGGAACGGGAATGTTGATTCTACTGTTCGACTGCTGCAATCCATGACTTGATGTCGTCCTGTGTCGGATTTTTAAGTTCGAGTTTGAATTTCTTGTTAATGCCGCATAGATCCTGGAATATCTTGCCCGGATTGGCTCCTGCGAGCTGGCTTACGGTCATTATGCCGGCTTTCTGAAGCGGTGCAACCCATTCGGCGGGTACTCCTATTGCGGTGTAGGCCTCTTCCTTGTCGCGGGGCTGGACTTTTTCGGGGCGCATCTGCGGGAATAGCAGCACCTCCTGAATGGTAGTCTGGCCGGTCATCAGCATCACGAGTCGGTCCATGCCGATTCCCATGCCTGAAGTGGGAGGCATTCCGTACTCAAGAGCGCGGATGAAGTCCTTGTCGATTATCATGGCCTCGTCGTCGCCTTTTTCGGCAAGGCGCATCTGCTCTACAAATCGCTCATACTGGTCGATGGGGTCGTTAAGCTCGGAATATGCGTTGGCAAGTTCCTTTCCGTTGACCATAAGCTCGAAGCGCTCGGTGAGCTCGGGATTGTTGCGGTGACGCTTGGTGAGGGGCGACATTTCGATGGGATAGTCGATGATGAAAGTGGGCTGGATGTAGTTGCCCTCGCACTTCTCGCCGAATATCTCGTCGATGAGCTTGCCTTTGCCCATGGTTTCATCGGCTTCGATGTCGAGCTTGCGGCACACTTCGCGCAATTGCTCTTCGTCCATGCCGGCGATGTCGATGCCGGTGTGCTCCTTTATTGCATCAATCATCGTTATGCGCTTGAAGGGAGCCTTGAAGCTTATAGTGTTGTCGCCTACCTTGACTTCGGTCGTGCCGTTGACATCGAGGCATATCTTTTCAAGCATCTTTTCGGTGAAGTCCATCATCCAGTTGTAGTCCTTGTAGGCAACGTAGATTTCCATACAGGTGAACTCGGGGTTGTGGGTACGGTCCATGCCTTCGTTGCGGAAGTTCTTTGAAAACTCGTAGACACCTTCAAAGCCACCTACGATGAGGCGCTTCAGGTAAAGCTCGTCGGCGATGCGCAGATACAGGGGAATGTCGAGCGCATTGTGATGAGTGATGAAGGGGCGTGCGGCTGCACCGCCGGGTATCGACTGCAGGATGGGTGTTTCCACCTCCATGTAACCGTGGTCGTTGAAGTAGTTGCGCATCGAGTTGAACACTTTGGTGCGCTTGATGAATATGTCCTTTACTTGATCGTTGACAACGAGGTCGACATAGCGGCGGCGGTAACGCAGCTCGGGATCGTCGAATGCATCGTAGGTAACGCCGTCCTTGACCTTGACGATGGGGAGCGGACGCAGTGACTTGCTAAGCACCGTGAGCTCGCGGGCGTGAACCGAAATTTCGCCGGTCTGAGTGCGGAACACGTAGCCTTTCACTCCCACGAAGTCGCCTATGTCGAGGAGTTTTTTGAACACTACATTGTATAGCTCCTTGTCTTCGCCGGGACAGAGGTCGTCGCGGCTTATGTAGACTTGAATGCGGCCTTTCGAGTCCTGAAGTTCCATGAATGAGGCTTTGCCCATTATGCGGCGGCTCATTATGCGGCCGGCTATGCACACCTCGCGTTGAGGCGCATCGTCGCTGAATGTCTCTTTAATCTCGGTGGTATAGGCGTCGGTGGGGTACAGGGCTGCGGGGTAGGGGTCTATGCCCATACGACGCATTTCGTCAAGACTTCCTCGGCGCACTATCTCTTGTTCGCTCAATTCAAGTATATTCATAATTGTATACAATTTATCAAATTGATGCAAAATTACATAATAATTGCCTAATAATCCTCACTCCTAACGCCTTTTTTGGCTTGTCGGCCGTTTGATACACCTCATTTTTGTTATTATTGCCTTTTTTGCCGTAAAATTTGGGTAAATTAATAATTTAGGTTAATTTTGCACAATTAATGAGCCTACTTTTTCGGCTCTCATTTGTTATATACTGAAAAATATTAATACACAATGGCTGATAAAGACCCGAAACAGAATGAACCTATTGAGCTTGATGTGCTCAACAAGGAGAATGAAGAGTTAAAGAACAATGTGACCAAAGGTCAGAAGTATGTAATGTGGGGCATGATTGCCATTTCGGTAATCGCCATCATCGTTATCATCTACATTTTTGCAGTGCGTAACCCCGGTATAAAGGCCGCCAACGAGGCTGTGTCGCAGGCCGACATCACCCTCTCGCAGGGCAATGACTCGGTAGCGCTTGCACAATATCAGCAGGTTGCTAACGAATATGGATATGAGGCCGGCAACCGTGCCGCTCTTGTTGCCGCAACAATGCTTTACCGTGACGGAAAGTATGAGGAGGCAATCAACAACCTGAAGAACTTCGATCCCAAGGAAGCTCTTGTGGGTGCTGCTGCAATGTCGCTCGAAGGTGACTGCTATGTCAATCTCCAGAAGTATTCCGATGCTCTTGCTTCCTACGACAAGGCCATTAAGATAAGCGACAACAACGCTCTCTACACTCCGCTCTTCATGCTTAAGAAGGCCACCGTGCTTCGCGAGCAGAAGGATTATGCCGCCGAGCTCAAGGTGCTCAAGGCCATCAAGGCTGATTATCCCGAATATTCACGCGCTTACAATCTTGACATTGACAAGTACATCGCACGCGCCGAATATCAGGCCTCGGAAAAATAAGAGTGACTTAATACTTGAAATTTAACGGATGGTGCCGTCCCCGAAAATGGGGCGGCACTATTTGTATTTATTAAGAGCCGGTTTGACAATAAATGCTAATTGTTGGCGGTTGCTGTGTAAAGTAGGGCGTTATGTCGCGGATTTTCATTAATTTTGTAAGAAATCATTAACCCAACAACATTTCTATTGCAATGAATTACCGACACTTCCTGGCCGCCGGCGCCATGTTGCTTGCAGCAATGTCGCCATTGAGCGCACAGCAGCGGCTTTATCCCAATGAGTTTTCGTTGAGCGATGTGCAATTGCTCGACGGCCCTTTCAAGCATGCCTGCGACCTGAATGTGGATGTGCTGCTACAATACGATGTCGACCGATTGCTTGCACCCTTCCTGAAAGAGGCCGTCCTGCAGCCCAAGGGCGAGCTTTTTCCAAACTGGGAAGGGCTTGACGGACATGTGGGCGGACACTATCTTTCGGCTCTCGCCATTCACTATGCCGCAACAGGCAATGAGAAGCTTAAATCGCGAATGGATTACATGATATCGGAACTGAAAAGATGCCAGGACGCCAACGGTAACGGCTATATAGGCGGCGTGCCCAACGGTGCCAAGCTGTGGAAGGAGATACATGACGGCAATGTGGGCATTGTGTGGAAATACTGGGTGCCCTGGTATAATGTTCACAAGACCTATGCCGGACTGCGTGACGCATGGGTGTACACGGGCGACAAGCAGGCGCGTGACATGTTCCTGAAGTTATGTGACTGGGGCATCGATGTCATAGCACCTCTTGACGACAAGCAGATGGAGGCTATGCTCGACAACGAGTTTGGAGGCATGGACGAAGTTTACGCCGACGCTTATGCCATGACCGGAGATAAGCGTTACCTTGATGCCGCCAAGCGTTTCGCTCACCATTGGCTGCTCGACAGCATGGCGGCCGGTGTCGACAACCTTGATAACAAGCACGCCAACACTCAGGTGCCTAAGGTTGTAGGCTATCAGCGAATAGCCGAGCTTGACGGCGACAAGACATTTGACTCGGCTGCCCGATTCTTCTGGAACACCGTGGTGCACGACCGCTCACTGTCGATAGGCGGAAACAGCCGTCGCGAACACTTTGCTTCGGCTGCCGATTGCAAGAGTTACGCTGATGACCGCGAAGGCCCCGAGTCATGTAACACCAACAATATGCTGAAGCTGACCGAGGGTCTGTTCCGAATGTCGCCTACCGCCGAGTATGCCGATTTCTACGAGCGCGCTCTGTTCAATCATATCCTGTCGACCCAACACCCCGAACACGGAGGTTACGTTTACTTCACCTCGGCTCGCCCGGGTCACTACCGCGTCTATTCCCAGCCCAACAGCGCGATGTGGTGCTGCGTTGGAACCGGAATGGAGAATCACGGAAAATACGGACAATTCATATACACTCATTCGGGCGATTCGCTTCAGGTTAACCTCTTCATCGCATCGCGTCTTAACTGGCGTGACAAGGGAGTGACACTAACCCAGTCGACATCGTTTCCCGACTCCGAGTCATCGCGCCTCGTCGTGAATACCCGTGGCAAGAAGAAGTTCAAGCTGCAGCTGCGTCACCCGGGATGGTGCGAGGGCATGACTGTAAAAGTCAATGGAAAGGAGATTGCTGCCTCTCCGGCGCAGTCCTATGTGACGATCGACCGTACATGGCGTGACGGTGATGTAGTGGAACTGTCGTTGCCCATGGCCGTAACGGTTGAGGAGATACCCAATGTGCCCGATTACATATCGATCGTGCGCGGTCCCATTGTGATGGGTGCGCGTTACAGTACCGAAAATCTCGACGGTCTTGTAGGTGACGACGGTCGTTGGGCGCACATCGCATCGGGTCCGCTTGTTTCTGTGTTTGATACTCCGTTACTTATAGGAACGCGTGACGAGATTCTTAAGAAGCTCAATAACATGAAGCCTGTTGAGGGCAAGCCGATGACATATACCGTCCCCGGACTGTTTGATGCAAAATATGCGTCACTTGAACTTGAACCCTTTGCCCGCATCCACGATTGCCGTTACATGATGTACTGGCTTTCGATGACTCCCGAGCAATATGCCTCCTACCTGCGCGAAGAGCAGCTTAAGGAGGAGATGCGCCTTGCTCTCGACCGCCGCACTGTCGACGCTGTCAACACCGGTGAGCAGCAGCCTGAGGTGGATCACGGCATGAAGTTTGACCGCTCCAATAAGGGCAACTTCCAGGGCGAGCCTTGGCGTGACGCTTCCAACGGAGGCTACTTCAGCTACATGTTGAGCACCGACAACATCGACTCGCTTGCCCTGATGGTGCGTTACTGGGGTAATGAGAACGGAAAGCGTACATTTGACATACTCGTTGATGACACTCTGCTTGCATCGGAAAATGTGTCGGGCAAGTGGAAGCGTGACGAATTTGTGAATGTGGAGTATCCTATTCCCGCCGATCTGCTCGCCGGCAAATCGCACGTGACGGTGACATTCCGCAGCCATCCCGGACATAGTGCGGGAGGCATATATCACGTAAGGCTTATTAAGGGCGAGGAGAAGTAATCGACCTCTTTGGCTCGCGCTTATACAATAAAAGGGCGGTTTTGCGGTTATTATAGTACAATGTCACATTACATGGTACGATACACGCTGACCGCCCTCGCCATATTGTTTCTTCACTCGACGCTCGTCGCCGAAACTCCGAAGGACGAATTCAATCCTGTGCAGACGGGGGTGACTTCGCTTAACATAGCTCCCGATGCACGCGGTGCATCGATGGGCGATATCGGTGCGGCCACCGATCCCGACGCCAATTCCCAGTTCTGGAATCCGGCAAAGTATGCATTTGCCTATAGCGGTGGGGCGGTGTCGCTCAGCTACACTCCGTGGCTGCGCAAGATTGTCGACGACATATTTCTCGCCAACCTTTCGGGATACTGGAAGATAGGCGACGGTGACAACCAGGCGGTGAGCGCTTCGCTACGTTACTTTTCGCTTGGCGAGATAACCACTGGCAGCGACATCTCGGCGGGTCAGACTCTTAATCCCTATGAAATGTCGTTTGATGTGGGATATTCCCGTAAATTGTCCGACAAATATTCGATGGGAGTCGTGTTGCGTTACATCTATTCCGACCTTGGCTTTTCGACCTCATACTCGGGCGACCAGTCGACCGGAGCTTCGGCATTTTCGGCCGATATAGCCGGTTTCTTCACTTACTATCCCATGATAGGGCGCAATGAGTGTCAATGGTCGTGGGGCTGGAACGTGTCCAATGTGGGAAGCAAGGTGAGCTATAACAACGGGGAGAGTCCCGCATTCCTGCCCGCCAACCTGCGACTTGGAACTACATTCACATTCCCTCTTGCCGACTACCACAATCTTGCCCTTTCGCTCGACATGAACAAACTGCTTGTCCCCACCAAGCCCCGTCGAGGCGACTATGACGACACTCCTGAAGGCGAACAGCGTTATCTTGATGCCCTTGTGGAGTGGGAGGATATGTCGCCTATAACCGGAATATTCAAGTCGTTTGGCGATGCTCCGGGGGGATTTAAAGAGGAGTTGCGCGAGATTACATGGTCGATAGGTGCTGAATACAGCTATAATCAGCAGTTTTTCCTCAGGGCCGGATACTACTATGAAAATGAGTTCAAGGGAGGTCGCAAATATTTCGGTATGGGTGCTGGATTCGCCCTCAATGTGCTTCGGCTCGACGCTTCCTATATGATAGCTACCGCGCAGACATCGCCGCTTGACCAGACACTTCGTTTCACGCTTACATTTGACATGGACGGACTCAAGGAGATGTTCGGACGCAAGTAAATAAAATTTTATAATCATGAATATACCTAATTTTCGAATAGGCAACGGATTTGATGTCCACCGCCTCGTCGAGGGTCGTGACTTGTGGCTCTGCGGCGTAAAGATACCACACACTCTCGGATTGCTCGGACACAGCGATGCCGATGTCGCTCTTCATGCTTTGTGTGACGCACTGCTCGGTGCTGCCGCGCTGCGTGACATAGGCTATCATTTTCCCGATACCGATCCTGCTTATAAAGGCGCCGATTCAAGGGTATTGCTGCGTCGTGTGCGTGAATTATTGGCGGCAAGAGGTTATGTAATAGGCAATGTCGACATAACCATAATGGCACAAGCTCCTAAGTTGCTGCCTCATATTCCGGCGATGATCGAGTGTGTAGCCTCCGACCTTGGACTTGAGCTTGATTGCGTTTCGGTTAAGGCTACAACCACCGAGCGACTTGGATTCACCGGTCGGGAGGAGGGTATAGCCGCACAGGCAGTAGCTCTCATCTGTCGCATATAGGGTGTGGCATTTGTCCCGTTTTGCCCTATTGTTGGCGCATAAGGCGTTTCTGCCGGTAAACGGCAGTCGTTTTGTCGCGGGCATAATCCGTTATGGCAGTATAATTGTTATCTTTGTGCAATAAAATTTAACGGGATTAGGATATGCGAATATTGTCGACTGTTTTGTCTTTGCTGGTTGGCATCTTTTCCGTTGCAGGTCAAGAGATTGACTTGATTAAATATGCCGACTTTGAAAACTGGGTTACTCGCAATATCACCGAGTCGAAGCTGCTTGGCGGAAACACAAAGAAAGTCTACGAGATAGCTCCCGAAATGGTGATTGACGGCAACAAGGTCTATTCCAATATGGGCGGTTCGCCATGGGCCACATCCAATGTGATGGCCAACGTGATGGGCATCGTCAAGGCGAGCAATGCCGTGTTTCCCGATGCCAATCCCGCCGGAGGCCGTTGCTGCAAGCTAACTACTGTAATAGAGAAAGTCAAGGTGCTCGGCATTGTAAACCTTCAAGTCCTTGTGTCGGGGTCGATATATCTCGGCTACAATATAGAGCCTATAAAAAATGCGTCAAATCCCTATTCCAAAATGGAGATGGGCATTCCTTTTACCCGCTGTCCCTCGGCTTTGCGCATTGACTATAAGGTGCATATCCCTGAAGGGGTAAGCCGTGTACGCGCCACCGGCTCGTCGCGAAAGGATATTCCCGGGAAGGACAATGCCGAGGTCTACATCCTGCTTCAGCGACGCTGGGAGGATGCCGACGGCAACATATATGCCGCGAGGGTGGGAACCGGCCGCGAGCGTTACGCTACATCAACCGATTGGATTCGCAATCACGACATAAAGGTGCTTTACGGCGACATATCTTCACATCCCGACTATAAGGATTACATGGGGCTTATTCCTGAGGAACGCTCCTATTACGCACGCAACTCCAAGGGCAAGATGGTGCCTGTGAAAGAGGTGAAGTGGGACGCTTCCGATGCAGTGCCGACCCACATGCTCGTTATGGCTTCGTCGGGTTGCGGTGTGGCTTTTGAGGGTACCCCCGGCATGACATTGTGGGTCGACAATCTGCGGCTCGTCTATTGAAGAACTGCGGCCCCGGCGTTAACAAATATTAGGAAACGGGGTCTAATACACCTTAAATCATGGAATATGGCCATTTTATTGGCCTCAGTTTATGGAAGTCACAGAAAAAAACGTTATATTTGCACGCTGAAAAAATTGCGAAAAATTTTTATTAATAACTTTAAATATCACTTAACTTACACATGCAAAGCAAAGGTACGACCGGAAGTGCTATATCCGGTGTGATAGCGATCTTCTTGGTACTCGTGTGTCTGTTTTATCTCTCATTCTCTTGGGTGACCAAGCGTTACGAGGATAAGGCTACCGAGTATGCTATGGTGATGTCGGGCGGTGACGCTGCTTCCGACTCTTACAAGAAGGCTTACAAAAACTACATCGACTCTATCGGTAAGGAGAAGGTTTATCCCGTTCTCGGTTATACGTTCAATCAAGTTCAGAAGATGGGCGTAGGCCTCGGCCTCGACCTGAAAGGAGGTATGAACGTTATCCTTCAGGTTTCGGTTCCCGACATTCTCCGCTCTATGGCTAACGCCGAAGGCAACAAGACTTTCAATGCCGTAATTTCAGCTACCGATTCAGTAGTCAAGAAGACTAAGACGAGCGACTATGTTGCCGCCTTCTTCAAGGAATATCAGCGCATCGACCCCTCGGCCGACATGGCTGTCGTGTTCAAGAACGTGGCTAAGCGTGGCGAAAACGCTGCGCAGGTTGAGGCAACAGTAAAGCAGGAGGTTAAGGACCGTGTGGCAAGTTCGACCAACGTGCTCCGCAACCGTATCGACCAGTTTGGTGTTGTATCGCCCAACATTCAGGAACTTGAGAAGGACGGTCAGATTCTTCTTGAACTTCCCGGCGTTAAAGAGCACGACCGTGTGCGTGAGCTTCTTAAGGCATCGGCCAACCTCGAATTCTACGAAGTTTACACCATCGACGAGATTCAGTCGCAGCTCATGGCTCTTGAGAATGCACTCCGCAGCGACAGCACCGCCAATGTAAACAGTATCTTCGCTTACTTTGACGGTCAGGGCTATCCCGGCACTCCCATCGTAGGTATGGCAACTCAGGCTCATCGCGAGGTAATCGATTCAATCCTCGAGAGCCCTGTTGCAGCTCGCATCCTTCCTTCCAACCTTAAGCTCCGCTGGGAGGTTAAACCTCAGGAAGTTCAGTACACCGACACAGCCACCAACACTACCCGCAAGGCTGAAATCTATCAGCTCATCGCTCTTAAGTCAAACAACGGCAAGCCCGCCCTTGCAGGTGATGTCGTAGTATCGGCAACAAGCGACTTCGACAACATGTCGGGTAACTACGTTTCGATGAACATGAACAGCGAAGGCGCAAAGGCTTGGGCCCGCGTTACTCAGAACAACCTCGGCAAGCCCGTGGCAATCGTGCTTGACGATCATGTATACTCTTATCCCCGCATCAACTCGGTAATCGAGGGCGGTCGCTCACAGATAACCGGTCAGTTCACTGTCGAGGATGCAAAGGACTTGGCCAACGTGCTCAAGTCAGGTAAGATGGCTGCCAAGGTAGACATCATCAGCGATACCGTAATCGGTCCTTCGCTCGGTAAGCAGGCAATTCATGACGGATTCCTTTCGTTTGTCATCGCACTCGTGCTCTTGATGGCGTTCATGATGTTCTTCTACGGATTCATTCCCGGACTCGTTGCCAACATGGGACTTGTGTGCAACCTCTTCTTTACATTCGGTATACTTGCTTCATTCCAGGCAGTGCTTACGCTCCCCGGTATCGCCGGTATCGTGCTTGCTCTCGGTATGGCCGTTGACGCCAACGTGCTTATCTTCGAGCGCGCCAAGGAGGAACTTCGCGCCGGCAAGAACATTCGTCAGGCAATCGCCGACGGTTACAGCAACGCTTTCTCGGCAATCTTCGACTCTAACTTGACTTCGGTAATCACCGCAGTGATTCTGCTTCTTTACGGAACAGGCCCCATCAAGGGTTTTGCTACTACCCTTATCATCGGTATCGTATGCTCATTCTTCACTGCAGTGTTCCTTACCCGTCTTGTATTCATCGGATTTGGAAAGACCGCTCCCTTCCAGCGCTTGACATTCACCACCAAGCTCTCTCGCAATATGCTTACCGACACCAAGATCAACTTCCTTGGTCAGCGTAAGGTTTCATTCACCGTTTGCGGTATATTGGCACTGGTTGTTGTTGCGTCGCTCTTCCTTCGTGGAATGAATCAGGGTATCGACTTCTCGGGTGGTCGCAACTATGTAGTTCAATTTGATCATCCCGTAAAGACTCATGAGATTCAGAGCAAGCTTGCTCCCTCGTTCCCCAATGCATCACTTTCGGTAATCACCATCGACAATGACACCAAGGTGCGTATCTCGACCAACTATAAGATCAATGAGGAAACCGATGGCGTTGACCGTGAAATCACCGAAATCCTCTACAGTGGTCTTAAGGATGAGATAGGCAACATGAGCCTTGAGGACTTCTCGACAACCAATGAGAATGTTGGTATCCAGAGCTCACAGAAGGTAGGTCCTACAATCGCAGCCGACATGAAGAACGATGCTTACATCGCCGTTGTCCTGTCGCTCATCGCGATGTTCCTCTACATCTTGCTCCGATTCCACAATGTAGCATTCTCGGTAGGTGCTCTCGCCGCAGTTGCATTCACCGCATTCACTATCATCGGATTCTACTCGCTCTTCTGGGGCATACTTCCGTTCTCAATGGAGATTGACCAGACATTCATTGCGGCAATCCTTACCGTTATCGGTTACCAGATCAACGATACGGTGGTTGTGTTTGACCGTGTGCGTGAAAATACTCAGCTCTATCCCAAGCAGGATTTCTTCAGCATGATCAACATGTCAATTAACTCGACATTGAGTCGTACAATCATGACATCATGCTCTACGCTTCTTGTGCTTCTGTGTATCTTCATCCTTGGTGGTGAATCTATCCGCAGCTTTACGTTTGCAATGTTGTTCGGTGTAATCACCGGTACACTTGCCACTATCTACGTGGCAGCTCCGGTAGCTTATCTCACCGACCGTCGTCGCAATTCAGGCAAGAAAGCCGCATAATTCAACATTGATATAAATATCGAGAGGCCGTGTCAATTTTGGCACGGCCTCTTTTGTGTATATAACAGGCTGTTAATTATGATGATACGAGCGGGATGTGACAATAAAATCGATGTAATGAAAAATAACTACGAAAATTTCGTAGAAATATTTTGGCGGTCTACGAATTTTTCGTAGATTTGCGTTGTGTAAATTTAATATTGAATCATATTTATGACTCCACTCACTCATCAGGAAGAAGAAATCATGCGTTGCGTGTGGCAACTCGGCTCATGCAATGTAAAGCAGGCCATCGAATTGCTGTCGGTTCCGCGGCCTCCTTACACTACAGTAGCTTCAGTATTTAAGAATCTGGAGCGTAAAGGGTATGTAGCCTCCCGTCTTGAAGGGAACACCTACATATATCGCCCGGCTATTGACGAGCAGGATTACAAGCGCACGTTTCTCGGTAATGTCGTCGGCTCTTACTTCAAGAACTCCTACAAGGAGCTTGTCACCTTCTTTGCGCGTGACAATAAGATATCAAGTGACGAACTTCGTGAAATAATAGATTTGATAAACAAAGGCGAGGAGGATAAGTGATGAATGCAATCCTTTTATATCTGCTTGAGGTCAACATCATCGTCACGGTCGTCTACCTGGCCTATCGTTTGTTGCTGAGTCGTGACACACATTTCCAGTGGAGGCGTGCTTTTATGCTGGCAGGCGTTACGGTGGCTGTTGTGTTCCCGCTTGTTGATTTCGGCGTGACAGCCGAAAAGGTGGGTGGTCGTGTCGCTTATGTCGGCCCTGCATTGCAGGTTGTTCACGGCGCGGTCAGCAATGTCGTTGACAATGTCGCAATTGATGTGCAGTCGCTGCTCGTTGCGCTATATGTGTCGGTCGCTGCTGTTCTGTTGCTCTATCTTGTCGTGAGGGTGGGGAGTGTGTTTGCGCTTGCTCGTCGTTACGATGACATGACGGTTGCCGACCGAAAGCTCTTCGTGATGCCCGGCAATTCAGGCGCATTCTCCTTCTTCGGATTCATTTTTGTGAGCGAAGGCTTTATTGACGATGACAATGTGATATCGCATGAAGCGGTGCATGTCGATCAGCTGCATTCGGTGGATGTGTTGATGTCGGAATTTCTGTCGATATTGTGTTGGTTCAATCCTGTCGCATGGCTGTTGAGAGGCGAAATGCGTGACAATCTTGAATATATTGCCGACTCGCGTGTTATGACGCGTGACAACCGTCGTCAATATCAGATGAGTCTTCTTGCGATGACCGATAATCAGGCTATAGCAAAATTCTATAATAACTTTAATGTATCATCTCTTAAAAAACGAATCAAAATGATGAATCAAAAGAAAAAATCATCAGTAGCCCTTGTGCGCTACATGATTGCAATTCCTGCTGTGATGGCATTGGCATTTATATGCTCAAACTGGGCCGGTGCCACTATTGTTTCCGCTCCCGACACTACCGAGGCATCGGCTATTGAGGAGGAGGTGCCCCAGTTCCCCGGTGGAATGGTGGAATTCCAAAAGTTTATGATGATGAATCTGCGCTATCCTGCTGAAGCCTTTGAGGCTAATGAGCAGGGCACGGTAGTTGTGCAGATGTGCATAAATGCCGACGGTTCGGTGTCTGATGCCAAGGTGGTTAAAAGCGTTTCGCCGTCGTTGGATGCCGCTGCGTTGGAATTGATTTCCAAGTGTCCCCGATGGGAGCCGCTTAAAAAGTCCAAATCGGTGTGTGTGAATGTGCCGGTCACATATAAACTTAGCGTAAGTGAGCCTGCCGAAAAAGAGGAGAAGGAGGACGGCGCAGTTCCCGCAACGGTGGCCGTAAGATTTAAATAAGCATCTCGTCGCTACTCTGTAGTCAATACAGTGCGCCGCATCGAGCATGGTGAGGCGTGCTGTTTTGCGGGTTTCAGCAGGGACTTTCTTTTGGTGATACATAAATATAAAAGGACTCGTCGGCAATGTCGGCGAGTCCTTTATGATTTTAATAGTTTTGAGTTTCTTATTTCCCCGGCTTCGGCGTTATTGAAGTTGGAGCGCCGATGTTGTTCAGTGACTTGACATCCTGCTTTACATCTTCAGGTGTTGCGTCGCTGTAGTATGAATCTTCGATTCCCGGAAGTTCGTCAATGGGGTGAGTCAACTTTTTAGCGTTGATAGGTTGATTGTCAAAAGGCATGGTGTTGATGATTTAGATTAGTAATAGAGTTATATAGGTTTAACAATTGTGTGCCGTAAACGGTTCATTGGTTTAATAGAAAAGCCACGGGTCATCAAAACTCGTGGCTTAAGTAGCAAAGTAGAGATTTGGTAGCCCATAGGAGAATCGAACTCCTCTTTCAAGAATGAAAATCTTGCGTCCTAACCGATAGACGAATGGGCCGACATGCGCTGTGCGCAAAAGCGAGTGCAAATATAGATACTTTTTTTTATTCTCGCAAATAAATCGCGATAAATAGCTCATTTAATGAAATTTTTCATGGCAATGACTATGTTTTTAGTAACTTTAGGGTCGTTTTATGACTGTAAATCCACTATGTTGACCCATCTGAATTGCATCGCTTTGCGCACTGTGAAGTACAGTGACCGCAATAATATACTCACTGCCTATTCGCGGGAAATGGGGCGCGTCGCGTTGTTGATGTCGGCCGGAGGCAGTCGCGAGGCTGTTCGACGCAGGGCTGTCACGATGCCTTTGACTCCCTTTGAATGCATCGCCGATGTAAGACCGGGGCGTGACATATACAATGTACGCGAACCACGGGCCTTGTTGCCACTACATGGGTTGCACTCCAATCCTGTAAAGGGCGCTGTGGCCATGTTCATGGCCGAGCTGCTCGGAACGGTGCTTACCGAGAGCCAGGAGGATGCGGCACTCTATGCCTTCCTGGTCGATTCGATAGAGCGATTTGACTCTATGTCACGCGGGGTGGCTAATTTCCATCTTGCGTTTCTGTATCGTCTTGGTCGTTACATAGGCATTGAGCCCGATGTGTCGACCTACGCTCCCGGGCGTGTGTTTGACATGGTTGACGGTACATTCCGCTCTTCACCGCCGCTTCATCGTCGCTTCCTTCCTCCCGAGGATGCTGCCACGGTGGCCTTGTTGTCGCGCATGACATGGGACAACTTGGCTGCGTTCCGCTTCAGTCGCAACCAGCGTAACTCGACTCTTACGGCTATCCTGGAATACTACACTTTGCACTATGCGGCGTTGTCGGGGCTTAATTCGCTCGATGTTATGCGCAGGCTGTTTGATTAGCCTTGGCTATTGAGGGTCGCACTTGCATATTAATGTGGAAATGCTTAACTTTGTCGTGATTCAACCGATGGCCTGGTAGTTCAACGGATAGAATAGAGGTTTCCTAAACCTTAGATAGCGGTTCGATTCCGCTCCGGGCTACAATATCAAACATGTATTAACCGAATATCCGATTCTTGCTTCCATGAACATCATTCGCAAATCTCTCATCACTGCAATTTTGGCCTCCGGGCTTGCGTTCAACGCCACCGCATCATCGGCAGCTCCCGATGAAAAGGACTATGTGGCCTATCTCTTCACCTACTTTACGGGCAATCACATAAAGCAGGAGGCCGTGTGCTATGGCATAAGCCTCGACGGATATAACTACTATGCCCTCAACGACAACAAGCCTGTGCTCGACTCAAAGGTCATCAGCTCTACAGGCGGCGTGCGCGACCCCCACATTCTGCGCGGCGCCGACGGAAAAACATTCTATATGGTTCTTACCGACATGGTTTCGGGCAACGGCTGGGACTCCAACCGCGCCATGGTGCTGCTGAAGAGCAACGACCTCATCAATTGGAAGAGCTCGGTAGTGAATATGCAGAAGCGTTATGACAATCAGGAAAAGCTTAAGCGAGTGTGGGCGCCTCAGACTATTTATGACGACAAGGCCGGAAAGTATCTCGTTTACTGGTCAATGAAATACGGCGACGGCCCCGATGTCATATACTACGCCTATGCCAACGATGATTTCACCGACTTCGAGGGCGAGCCGAAACCTTTCTTCCTCCCTGCCGACAAGAAGTCGTGTATCGACGGTGACATTGTCTACAAGGACGGTGTGTACCACCTTTTCTACAAGACCGAAGGTCACGGCAACGGCATCAAGGTAGCCACAACCGACAATCTCACTTCGGGAAAGTGGACCGAGCAGCCCGACTATAAGCAGCAGACAACCGATGCTGTTGAGGGTGCCGGAACATTCAAGCTTATAGGGGAGGACAAATATATATTAATGTATGATGTCTACACCAACGGCCGTTATGACTTTACCGAAACAACCGACCTTACCAACTTCAAGAAGGTTGATTGCCCCGTGACTATGGACTTCCACCCGCGTCACGGTACGGTGATTCCCATCACCAAGGCCGAGCTTGATGCCGTGACTGCACGTTGGGGAATGCCCGAAGCTCTTAAGAAGAAATGATGTGATGTGCCCGGAATGTCGGGTGCTCATATAATAAATAGCAGGCGGGAGCCGCGGCGAATATTGGAAATCGTTGCGGCTCTCGTGTCTTTTGTTAACAATAGGCATATTTTATCGGGCATTTTGTTAAGATAAATAATTTTATTTAGTACTTTTGCAAAATAATTTGCTGAATTAGCAGCAAAGGTTAAACAATATGTAAGGTATATAACGTTTATTTGTTGTCAAGAATAAAATAATATGTCAAAAGTAACCAAAGAAATGGCCCTCGAGTATCACCGCGAGGGCAAGCCGGGCAAAATCGAAGTAGTGCCCACGGTGCCTTATTCATCACAGCAGGATCTCGCATTGGCTTATTCGCCGGGCGTAGCTTATCCCTGCCTTGAAATTGAACAAAATCCCCAGGATGCCTATGAGTACACGAGCAAGGGCAATCTTGTGGCGGTGATTTCCAATGGAACAGCCGTACTCGGGCTTGGCGACATAGGCGCTCTTGCCGGAAAACCCGTAATGGAAGGTAAGGCGTTGCTGTTTAAGATTTTTGCCGGACTTGACTGTTTTGACATTGAGGTAAATGAGAAGGACCCCGAAAAATTCATACAGATTGTCAAGGCTCTGTCGCCCACATTCGGCGGCATCAACCTTGAGGATATAAAGGCTCCCGAATGTTTTGAGATAGAGCGTCGCCTCCGTGAGGAGTGTGACATCCCCGTGATGCACGACGACCAGCACGGCACGGCGATCATCTCGGCGGCCGGATTGATCAACGCCCTTGAGATACAGCAAAAGAACATAAGCGACATCAAGCTTGTCGTAAACGGAGCCGGTGCCGCCGCAGTGAGCTGTACGCGCCTCTATATCGCGCTCGGCGTGCGTCCCGAAAATGTCGTGATGTGCGACTCCAAGGGAGTAATCAACCGCAAGCGCACCGGATTGAACGCTCAGAAGCTCGAATTTGCCACCGACCGTGACATCGACACTCTTGAGGATGCAATGAAGGGCGCCGATGTGTTCCTCGGCCTTTCGGTAAAGGATGTGGTGACACCCGAGATGCTCAAGTCGATGAACGACAGGCCCATTGTGTTTGCCCTTGCCAATCCCGATCCCGAGATTGCCTATGATGTGGCAATGGAGTCGCGTCCCGACCTGATATTCGCTACAGGCCGTTCCGACTATCCTAACCAGATAAACAATGTGCTCGGATTCCCCTACATATTCCGCGGCGCTCTCGACTCGGGCGCTACCGTAATCAACGAAACGATGAAGCTCGCTGCCGTAAAGGCCATCGCCGCCCTTGCCAAAGAGCCCGTACCTTCGGTGGTAAATGCCGCATACGAGATGTCAAATCTGCGTTTCGGACGCGAATATATACTTCCCAAACCCCTTGATCCGCGACTCATCACAACTGTGGCTCCCGCTGTTGCACGCGGTGCCATGGAGTCGGGCGTGGCTCGTCGTCCCATCACCGACTGGGATGCCTATAACGACAAGCTCCGTCAGCTCATGGGCTACGACAACAAGCTCATGCGTCGCTTCACCGAGGAGGCTCAGCGCAATCCCAAGCGTGTCGTATTTGCCGAGGCTAATACCGACAACATGCTTCGCGCTGCCGTAAACGCTTATCAGGACGGTATCTGCATACCTATCCTGCTTGGTAACGAGGAGATGATTGAAAAGCGTGCCGCCCGACTCGGTGTCGACATCACCGGACTCGAGATCGTGAATCTGCGTCACGACCGTGAGGCCGACCGCCGTGCCCGTTACGCTATGAATCTCGCCGAAAAGCGTCAGCGTGACGGAATGACCTATCCCGAAGCCCTTGAGATGATGTTTGACCGCAACTACTTCGGTATGATGATGGTTGAAACAGGCGAAGCCGATGCATTTATCGCCGGAACCTATTCGGGAAGTCACACTCCCGCCGAAATAGCGCGTGAGGTTGTAGGCATACGCCCCACTTACAACCATTTTGCTACAATGCACATCCTCAACACCAAGCGTGGTGTGTTCTTCCTTGCCGACACGATGATAAATCACGAAATGGACGAAGAAACGTTGCTCGACATCACCCGTCTTGCACGTAATTCTGTTGAGTATTTCGCTCATGAGCCGGTAATGGCCATGGTGTCATATTCCAATTTCGGTTCCAACAAGGAGGTCGAGCCGCGACTTGTGCATAACGTTGTCGAAAAGATGCACAAACTCTATCCCGAGTTGCCTATCGACGGAGAAATGCAGGTGCACTACGCCATCAACAAGAAAGTGCGTGACTCCAATTTCCCGTTCAGCCGCTTGAACGGAAAGGATGTCAACACTCTCATATTCCCCAATCTCAGCGCAGCCAACACTGCCTATAAGATGATGCTTGAGATGGGTCTTGCCGAAGCCATCGGTCCCATCCAGATGGGTCTTAACAAGCCTATCCACTTCATCAATGTCGATTCGCCGGTGCGTGACATTGTCAACCTCGCTACTGTGGCCGTACTTGATGCCGCCGTACTTGAGAAGATAGGCAACGACCATGACAAATAATTATCGCTATAATTAAAAGGTCTCAAAAATAAGTGGGTACAGACGATTTGTAAAAACATCTGTGCCCACTTTGTTTGTTATATTCAGAAAAACAATTGCAATATGCGACTTAACGGACGACGCGAAAGCAACAATGTTGACGACAGGCGCGGACAACGCAGGATTGGAGGTATTCCGATGAAAGCCGGTGGCATGAGCATCGGAGCCATTGTGATAGTAGGAATCCTTACATGGATCATGGGCGGTAATCCGCTCGAAGTGCTCACCGGAAGTTCCGGCATGATGGGAGGCCAGGAGGCTACTGCATCCTACACGCCTTCGGCCCAAGAGGAGGAGATGGCTACATTCTCGCGGCAGATTCTTGCCGCTACCGAGGATGTGTGGAACGAGGAGTTCCGCAAGATGGGAAAGACCTATCGTCCGCCTACTCTTGTTCTCTTCACGGGATCCGTGCAGAGCGGATGCGGTAATGCATCGGCATCTACGGGCCCGTTCTATTGCTCGGCCGACGAGAAACTTTACATCGACCTTTCGTTCTTTGAGCAGATGCGACAGTCAATGGGTGCGGGAGGCGACTTTGCCTATGCCTATGTGATTGCCCACGAAGTGGGACACCATGTGCAGCACCTGCTCGGAGTGCTCGACGATGCTCACTCCCAGATGTCGCAGATGAGCCAGTCCGACGCTAACAAAGTGAGCGTGCGCATTGAGCTGCAGGCCGATTTCCTTGCCGGAGTGTGGGGCTATCATGACAATCGCCTTTTCCAGTCGCTTGAAGAGGGTGACCTTGAGGAGGCTATAAACGCCGCCTCTAAGATCGGTGACGATTATCTTCAGAAACAGGCGCAGGGCTATGTAGTGCCCGATGCCTTCAATCACGGCCGTTCCGATCAACGCATGCGATGGCTGAAACGCGGATTGACTACAGGCGACCTTCGTCAAGGCGATACGTTCAGTATGTCTTATAATTCGCTTTAATTGGTGATTAATTTGGTCAAAAGTTCTTCTTTTGAATAAAAATAACCATATTTTCTCGCTCGATTTAAACGTTTATGGCATATTTGTATCTAATCCAGTAAAAGATTATAAGTCATGAAAAGATTAATTCGCATTTTTGTCATTGCCTTGGTTAGTATAGCTATGATGGTGCCCCCGATTGAAGCTCAATCGAGGACAACAGGCAATCGTAACGAAAGATCACACAGCACACAGAACTCGCGACCGAATAATTCCGGCCGCCCGAGTAACAGTTCCGGCCGTCCCGGTAATAACAATAACGGCCATCGCCCCGGCAACAACGGCGGCAACAACGGCCATCGCCCCGGCAATAACGGCGGCAGCAACGGTCATCGCCCGGGTAACAACAACCCCGGTCGTCCCGGCAACAACAATAACGGCCACCGTCCCGGCAATAACGGTCACAATCCCGGCCGTCCCGGTCATGGAGGATATAATCCCGGTCGTCCCCATCGTCCCGGTGGCGATTATCGCCCCAATCGTCCCAATCGTCCTCACCGTCCTACTGTGATTGTACCGCCTCATCGTCCCCATCGCCCGCCTATGCGTCCGTGGTCGCGTCCCGTTCCGCCTCCGTCATGGCGTCCTCGTCCCGCTGCTCCCGTAATCGCCTCAATCCTCGGCATTACTTTTGGAACGGCAATCAATATGTCGCTCGACTATCTGATCAATCGCGGTTATACAATCGACGGTTATGGTAACGATGCCGTATATCTTCGCGATGTCAACGAAATGTCATATTATTGGCCCGATGCCACACTCTATTACGGAGCAGGAGGGCTTGCCCGCTCGGAGTTCCTCTATTCGACAAGCTACCCTGACCCCATGCGTTACAATTCATTGTACACAAGGTTTAACCGCACCTACGGCCCGCCTATCAACATTGTTAGGACAGGAGGCGTATTGTCGGCCACTTGGTTTGCTCCCAACCGAGGTTATGTGACTATCGACTATCGCTCCCAATATTCATTGGGAGGGGATCTGCGATACTTCACCACACTCACCTTCGGACTCTAACTTTTGTTAATTAAATATTGTCGATTTTTGCCTCGAAAAGCTTCAAAAAGGCTTTTCGAGGTCTTTTGTCATAAAATGTTGGCATTTAATTGCAGTTTAGCTGCAAAATATAGCGATTATATGTATTTTTGTTGGTAAATTTGCACACTTGGTATAAATCATTTTACTGTAGTGGATGATGAATAAGAGGAAAAATCGTTTACAGGCTATACTTGAGTTGCTTTCAAGTAACAGCATAGGCAGTCAGGATGAATTGCTGCAGATGCTGGCTCTTCGCGGATTCATGGTCACGCAGGCCACGTTGTCACGCGATTTGAAGTCATTGCGCACAATAAAGGTTGCAACCGATCTTGGCGGTTATCGTTATGTGGTTCCGTCGGCATCGGGACATGCCAATGTAGACGATATTACCGAAAACATTCCATCTACGGTCCAGTCGGGAACGCATCAGGCAGTAATGTCCATGGCGATTTCCGGCAATATTGTGGTGCTGAAGACACGCACAGGCTATGCCAGCGGCCTCGCTTATGACATCGACCAACTTGCCGCGCCGTTTATACTCGGTACGATACCGGGTGCGGCCGACACCGTCATAGCGATAGTTGCCGAGGGCACTGACAGGGGTGAAATTTTTGAATATTTCCGAGGATTCCTTCCCGATGATGTGATTGATGCGGCACGCGATCAGTTTTTATGATTATCCTAATTATTAATTAATAAATATAGCAATACTTAAAGCAAGAAATGGTAGACCCATCTAAGATTGAAGTAGTCGTTGCTTCGGAGGAGCACATCAAGTATGTCGACGAGATTCTTGACACTATCAATCGCGCTGCCAAGGTGCGCGGCACCGGTATCGCGAAACGCTCTCCCGAATACGTGAAGCAAAAGATGCTTGAACGCAAGGCTGTGGTTGCTTTGTGCGAAGGCGAGTTTGCGGGATTCAGCTACATTGAGTGCTGGAGCAACAAGGAGTTTGTTGCTAATTCCGGATTGATTGTTGCCGATAAATACCGCGGAATAGGTTTAGCTACACGCATCAAGCGACGAATCTTCAGGCTTTCGCGAGAGATGTTCCCCGATGCCAAGATATTTTCTCTCACTACGGGAGCCGCAGTTATGAAAATGAATTTTGAATTGGGCTATCGACCTGTTACATTTGACCAGCTCACCACCGATTCGGCTTTCTGGCGCGGATGTGAAAGTTGCGTCAATTTCGACATATTGCAGCGTAACGGAGGACACAAGTGTTTGTGTACCGGACTGTTGTATGACCCAAAGGAAACACAGTATCATCGTAACGACAATGTCGAGGGCGAGTGACCCGTAATCACAGTTTTAAATAGTTATTAATTAAACATCTGAAATTTACAATTATGGAAAATAATAAGAAAGTAGTACTCGCCTTCAGCGGCGGCCTTGACACATCATTTGCGGTTAAGTATCTTAGCGAGGATTGCGGATACGAGGTGTACACCGCCATTGCCAACACCGGCGGCTTCTCGCCCGAGGAGCTCAAGTCGATAGAGGAGCGTGCGCTTGCTCTCGGAGCCAAGGCCCATGCCACACTTGACATCACTCAGGAGTACTACGAAAAGAGCATAAAGTACATGATATTCGGTAACGTTCTTCGTAACGGTACCTATCCCATATCGGTTAGCTCGGAACGTATATTCCAGGCTATCGCCATCATCGAGTATGCAAAGAAGATAGGCGCTCACTATGTGGCCCACGGAAGCACAAGCGCAGGTAACGATCAGGTGCGCTTTGACCTTACCTTCCAGATTCTCGCTCCTGAAATCGAAATCATCACTCCCACGCGTGACATGAACCTCACCCGCGAGTATGAGATAGAGTATCTTAAGAAGCATGGCTATGTAGCCGACTTCAAGAAGCTTGAATACTCCATCAACAAGGGACTGTGGGGAACATCGGTAGGTGGAAAGGAAACCCTCCACAGCAATGAAACACTTCCCGAGGAGGCCTATCCCACGCAGATGACTGCAACCGCCGACAGCCGACTCACTATCGACTTCGACAAAGGCGAAATCGCTGCCGTGAACGGAGTGCCGTTTGCCGATAAGGTAAAGGCAATTCAGCACATCGAGGAGATTGTCGCACCTTATGCTCTCGGCCGTGACATGCACATCGGCGATACTATCATCGGCATAAAGGGCCGCGTTGGATTTGAGGCCGGTGCTCCTATGGTCATCCTTGGCGCTCACAAGATGCTTGAAAAGCACACTCTCACCAAGTGGCAGCAGTACTGGAAAGATCAGCTCGGCACATGGTACGGCATGTTCCTGCATGAGGCTCAGTATCTTGAACCCGTGATGCGTGACATCGAGAAGTTCCTTGAGTCGTCGCAGCGCAATGTTACCGGACGCGTCATCATCGACTTGAAGCCCTATCGCTTTATCCTTGTGGGAGTTGAGAGCGACTTCGACCTGATGAAGACCTCATTTGGCGAATACGGCGAAATAAGCAAGGGCTGGACAGCCGACGATGTAAAGGGTTTCACCCGCATCCTCGGCAACCAGATGAAGATATATTACTCGATTCAGGAGCGTAACAATAAAACTCGTGAAGTATGATAAAGGCCGGAATCATAGGAGGCGCAGGTTATACCGCCGGTGAACTGCTTCGACTGCTTGTAAATCATCCCGATGTGGAGATAGAGTGGGTCAACAGCTCAAGTAACGCCGGAAATCTTGTGACCGATGTGCATCAGGGACTTATCGGAGAGATGGATCTAAGGTTCATCTCCGATACTCCGCTAGATAAAATAGATGTGCTTTTCTGTTGTACTCCCCATGGCGAAACCCGCAAGTTCATGGATGCGCATGAGCTGCCCGAGTCGCTTAAGGTGGTGGACCTGTCGACCGATTACCGTATAGAGGACGGCACTCATGACTTTGTCTACGGATTGCCCGAACTCAACCGCAAGCGCATTGTGCGCGGAGCCCGTCACGTGGCCAATCCCGGTTGTTTTGCCACGGCTATTCAGCTCGCCTTGCTGCCGCTTGCCAAGAATCTGTTGCTGAACAGCGACATACACATCACCGCTATAACCGGGAGCACCGGAGCCGGCGTGAAGCCTTCGGCCACAAGCCACTTCTCATGGCGCAACAACAATGTGTCGATCTACAAGCCGTTCAAGCATCAGCATCTTGCCGAGATACGCCAGTCGCTGAGCCAGTTGCAGTCGAGCTTCAAGTCCGAGATTAATTTTATTCCGGTGCGCGGTTGCTTTGCACGAGGCATAATGGCAATTGTGTACCTCGACTGTCCGATTGACATCGAGCAGGTGCGCGCACTCTATGAGGATTACTATTCCGACCACAACTTTACTTTCATAACCGACAAGGCTCCCGACCTGAAGGATGTTGTCAATACCAACAAGTGCATCCTGCATCTTGAGAAGGTCGACGGCAAGTTGCTCATCACATCGGTGATCGACAATCTTGTCAAGGGCGCTTCGGGCCAGGCCGTACACAACATGAACCTGTTGTTTGGCCTTCATGAGCGTGTAGGCCTTCAGTTGAAGCCGTCGGCATTCTGATTCACCAATAACACTGAATGAAAAAATGAAACTTTTTGATGTATATCCCTTATTCGATATAGAAATAGTGGCAGGACGCGGATGTCATGTCTACGACAATAACGACTGTGAGTACCTTGACCTTTACGGCGGACATGCCGTTATATCGGTGGGTCACTGTCATCCTGTCGTGGTCAAGGCTATCGACGAGCAAGCTTCAAAGCTGATGTTCTACTCCAATTCGGTTATAAATCCGCTACAGGGCCGCCTGGCCGAGAAGCTTGGCAAGGTGTCGGGCTACGAGGACTACCAGCTGTTTCTTGTCAACTCGGGCGCCGAGGCCAACGAGAATGCCCTTAAACTCGCTTCGTTCCACACCGGAAAGTCGCGTGTCATCGCATTCGGCAAGTCGTTCCACGGCCGCACTTCGGCAGCGGTTGAGGTTACCGACAATCCCAAGATTGTGGCACCGATCAACGACAACGGTCATGTGACATTCCTTCCGTTGAATGATATCGACGCAGTGTGTCGCGAGCTCGCCAAGGGCGATGTCTGTGCCGTTATAATCGAGGGTATTCAGGGTGTGGGCGGAATCCGCATCCCCGACGATGACTTCCTGCGCGTGCTTCGCGAGGAGTGTGACCGTTATGGAGCTGTGCTTATTCTCGATGAAATTCAGTCGGGATATGGTCGCACGGGTCGTTTCTTTGCCCATCAGTATTCGGGAATACGCCCCGACATAATCACTGTAGCCAAGGGCATAGCCAACGGTTTCCCCATGGGCGGGGTCATTATCAGCCCTGAGTTTGTGCCCGCTTACGGACAGCTTGGAACTACCTTCGGCGGAAATCATCTCGCATGCGCCACGGCAATAGCAGTCCTTGAGGTGTTTGAGAATGAAAATCTGGTTGATAACTCGGCTAAGGTAGGTCAATATCTGCTTGATTGTCTTAAGGAGATTCCCGGAATAAAGGAAGTGCGCGGACGGGGCCTTATGATAGGAATCGAGATGGACTATCCCGTAAAGGATCTGCGCAAGCATCTCATCGAGGTAGAGCACGTGTTTACAGGTGCTGCCTCGACCAATATAATCCGTCTGCTTCCTCCCTTGTGCCTCACCAAAGCCGAGGCCGATGAATTTATAGTGCGCTTCAAGCGTGCCCTCGCAGCCAACGGTAAGCTATGAAGATAGGAATAATAGGTGGCGGAAACATGGGAGGCTCCATTGCGCGTGGCCTCGTAAGAAGCGGCTTTATGCCTGCCTCCGACATTGCCGTGAGCTCGCCTCGCAATGTAACGCTTGACGCGCTTTCAGCCGATTGCCCCGGACTGCAGGTGTCGACCGACAACAGCACTGTAGTGCAGGGAGCTGATGTCATTATACTTGCTGTAAAGCCTTGGCTCATAGGTAAGGTGCTTGATGAAATAGCCCCGCGTGTGGCATTTCGCGAGCAGATTATCGTGTCGCTTGCTGCCGGAGTGTCGCTGAGCGATATCGATGCCATGTTGCACCGCTACTCTTCGTCACGCACCCTGTTCAGGGCTATTCCCAATACGGCCATGCTCGTGGGAAGCAGCATGACATTCCTGTGCAGCGACAATGCTACTCCGCAGCAGGTCGACATGGTTAAGTCGATATTTGATGCACTCGGTACGGCTGCCGTGATTGAGGAGCGGCTCATGGGTGCCGCTACTGCGCTGTGTTCATGCGGCATCGCTTATGCAATGCGTTACGTAAGAGCGGCTACCGAGGGAGGTGTCGAGCTTGGTATATATCCGCATAAGGCCAAGGAGTATGTCCTTGCCACATTGCGCGGTGCCGTGGAGCTGCTTGAGGCTACAGGCAACAATCCGGAGGTGGAGATCGACAAGGTCACGACCCCCGGCGGCATAACCATCAAGGGTCTTAACGCCATGGAGGCCCACGGCTTCACTACTGCGGTAATCGAGGGACTGAAGGCATCATCCAACGGATAACTTTATGTCGGTCAATAAGGTCATATTGATAGGTAACGTAGGACAGGACCCCGAGATACGATATATCGAAACTCGTCCCGTGGCTTCGTTTACGCTTGCGACTACCGAGCGGGCATATACTAACGCTGCGGGAGTGCAGATTCCCGAACGTACCGAGTGGCACCGCATCGTCATGTGGGACCGTGCCGCCGAAACCGCCGAGAAATATATACGCAAGGGTACCAAGCTTTATATCGAGGGGCGGTTGCGCACTCGTGTGTGGGAGGACCGCAATACCATAAAACGCTCGGTAACGGAGATATATGTCGATAATTTCGATATTCTTTCCCGCCCTTCGGCTCAATAAAGGATAATAGATGATATGAAACCGGATGTCGCTGTAGTGGTGTCGCAACTGGTCACGGGCTATCGTGGCCAAGGACATGACACGGTTGTGTCGGGCCCTTTCAGTGCGGAGTTGCACTCAGGCGAGCTGACTTGCCTGCTTGGTCCCAACGGAGCCGGAAAGTCTACGCTGTTGCGCACGCTGTCGGCCTTCCAGACGCCGTTACGTGGCGACATATCCATTGTGGGACGCTCGCTTGATTCCTATTCCGAAACCGAACTGGCCAAGGTGATAGGCGTGGTGCTTACCGACAAGATCGGGGTCAACAATATGACGGTGGCTCAGCTTGTGGGTCTTGGCCGCAGCCCTTATACCGGCTTCTGGGGTACGCTCGGCGATGATGACCGTGAGGTTGTCGATGAGGCTATGACGCTTGTAGGCATTGCGGAGTTGCGTGATCGCGCCGTGCAGTCGCTCAGCGACGGTGAGCGGCAGAAGGCGATGATAGCCAAGGCTCTCGCACAGCAGACTCCCGTGATATTCCTTGACGAGCCTACGGCATTTCTTGACTATCCGAGCAAGGTTGAGATTATGAGGTTGCTGCACTCACTGTCGAGGTCGGGTGGCAAAACTATTTTTCTGTCGACCCACGACCTTGAACTTGCCCTGCAGATAGCCGACTGTATATGGCTTATGGATAAGAAGCTCGGCATCGTTACCGGCTCACCCGAAGATTTGTCGCTTAACGGCTCAATGTCACGATACTTTGAACGTGACGGCATTCGTTTTGACATGGACGCGGGAGTTTTCCACATCGACTACCGGCCCGGCTGTTCGGTTAAGGTGACAGGATGCGGTGCCCGTTGCAACATGGTGAGGAAGGCTTTGTTGCGCAATGGCGTAGGATGTGACGAAAGCAGCTATGATGTCGTTGTCGAAGTAGGCGACGACGATTATTCGGTTAATGGATGCAAGGTGGCGACGATAGCCGAGGTAGTCAATGAGGTGATGCGGCTGTGCTGACACGCGGTCGCTGTGTCAGATGTCCATCTCTATAACGCCTCCGTAGGGAGGTTGCATGTCAAATGCGTTTTCTTTGGTAGCTTGGCCTTGCAGCATCATGGCTTGAAGTATTGTGCCTCCGTGGGCGAATACGATGACGCATCGACATCCGCTTTCACGCAGGTCGTCGAGAAAGTCGGCCACTCTTGCCTGTTGGTCGGCAAATGACTCGCCACCCGTTGCCCTTACATTGAAAAAGTCGTCATACCATTCATTGATTCTCGGATCGGTTATCTCGTCAAACCGCTTCATCTCCCATTCTCCGAAATTAATCTCCATCAATCGTGCGTCACGTAACGCATCGCTGTAGCCGCAATGCTCGGCGAGCCTGACGCAGCGTGACAGCGGACTTGTGTAGACGCGGTCGGGAGCGTATCGGGCTATGCGTGACGCAACGGCTGCCGCCTCGACGGGAAATGACTCGCGAAGTCCTACATCGCTTTGCCCGTAGCATGTGCCGGGCGTTACATCGACCGATGTGTGTCGTACCATTATAAGTTTCATCGCAGGATTCCGAATATTATCGTTACGCTTATATAGAACGACATTTCACTTATAAGGAACAAGGCTCCGCAGCAGTCGCCGGTGTAGCCTTGGATGCGGTGTCGCATCATGAGAACCAGCAGTAGGGTGGCTATGATGGGTGCCGCCGCGCTTATTATATATGTATAAGGGAGCAAAAGAAGTGACGGCAGGGCTATGAGCAGAGATATGACCCATGCCAGTGGTGACATGCGGTTGTATATCGTGTGGGCCTTTGACTCCTCCTCTTTTCGTGCGTATGGCAGGAGGTTGATGACCTGCGACGCGCAGAATTTGCTCCACACATCGCCTGCGATAAGCGTCATGCACGCGAGATGTAACGGCAGTGACGAGATGAGCGTCACGAAAAGCGTATAATATATAATGAGTGATATGACTCCGTAGGTGCCTATGTGCGAGTCCTTCATTATTGCGAGTATCCGCTCGCGTGATGTGCCGCCGCCAAATCCGTCGCAGAAGTCGGCCAGTCCGTCATCATGAAGTGCTCCCGTCAGGATAAGTCGCGCAGCAATCGCCATCAATGCTGCGACAGTCGCAGGCAGAATCTGTGCCGACAGCCACATCGTCAACGCCATTACGCCTCCAGTCAGCCAGCCGGTGAGAGGCCACAGCTCCACGACACGCTTGAAATAGTGTGACGGCACTTCGACCATCCTCCACAACGGAAGCCGGGTGAAGAACATGAATGCAGCGAGCACGCGTTTCATGTCAGAAGTATTTTGTCACGGCCACATCGGCAAATGTGTCCATGTCGTTAATCATCTTTACGGCCGATTGCAGGATGGGGTAGGCGCACACCGCTCCGCTGCCCTCGCCAAGACGCAGGCTGAGGTGCAGGATGGGGTGTGCTCCGAGAGCCTGCAGCGCGAGTTTGTGTCCCGACTCGTCGCCCTGATGTCCAAACACTGCATAGTCGAGCACTTCGGGATAAAGCTTCGATGCGGCAAGGATGCAGTTGGTCATGATGAAGCCGTCGACGATTATAAGCATACCGAGTTCGGCGGCACGTAACATTCCTCCCACGGCCATTACCAATTCATATCCGCCAAACCATGCCATAATGTCGGTGACGCTGCCGTCGCCACGATAGTTGTCGAGCGACTCCTTGAGCACCTCATACTTGTGGCGTATGCCGTCGTTGTCGAGTCCGGCTCCTGCTCCGATGCACTCGGCGAGGGGTATTCCGGTGAAAAGATGCATCCACATTGACGACGGAGATGTGTTGCCGCTGCCCATCTCGCCGAAGCTGACGACATTGCAGCCTGACGCGTGAACATCGCTCACCACTTCGGCTCCGCGTTGCAGGCACAGCTCCATCTCCTCGGTGGTCATTGCCGGCCCGTAATGGAAGTTGCGGGTCGACCGACGCACTTTCATGTCGATGATGCCGTGTCCGGCAGGTATGTCGTAGTCAACGCCTGCATCTACAAGAACGAGCTTGAATCCATGCTGATTGCACAGGAAGTTTATGCCCGCGCCCCCTTTGGCAAAGTGTCCGAGCTGCTGCCATGTCACCTCCTTGGGCGACACGCTCACGCCGTCGGCTATGATTCCATGGTCGGCTGCAAACAGGATGTTGTGGGGATTGCGCAATTCAGGTGACAAAGTACCTTGTATCAGTCCTATCCTCAATGCCAGCTCTTCCAGCATGCCGAGTGAACCCTTGGGCTTGGTGAGGTTGTCAATTCGGTTCTGTAGCGGCTCCTTTAACGATGCGTCGGGGCGCTTTATGTCAAATGTCATAGCGTGTTATTTTATTTTCATTGATATTCCGGAAATGAGCATGTACGCATCATCGGCCGATGATGCGATGTGACGGTTGATTGAACCTTGCAGATCGGTGAATGTGCGCTGCAATTTGTTGGCACTCGTGCCTCCAAGTCCTATTTCATTTGTTACAATAAGGTAGGTTGCGTCGTGAGCGGTAAACCGGTCAAATTCCTCTTTCATGCGTTTCAAGGCTTCTTGGCCGTCGCCTTCGCAAATGTGAAGCATATTGGAGGCCCACATCGTTACGCAGTCCACAAGCACCACTCGGTTGGTCATGTCGATGCTTCCGAGATGCAGCGGCTCCTCGACGGTTGTCCACTCATCGCCTCGTCGTGAACGGTGGATTTCAACCCTGTGACGCATCTCGTCATCGAGAATCTGTGAAGTGGCTAAATAGACCGGATTGTCCGAAAGGTCACGTGCGGTTTTCTCGGCAAATTCGCTTTTGCCCGAGCGTTGTCCTCCGGTCACCATTATTATTCGGCGTGACATGATTTTTGTGATGATTGGTTATTCTTATGCAAAGTTACTTATTACTTGCAACAAAATTCTCCTATAAGTTGCTTTTTTGGATTAAAAGGAGTAACTTGCACGTTGAAAATAACCAAAATAGGCCGATTAACTGCAAATAAGTGTAAAAAGTACACTTTTATGTTGTAAAACATAAATAAAAGGAGTAGCTATGTCGATTATAAGTGTTATTTTTACACCCAAAATAAAACCAACCATTTTAACAATCAAAAAACGCTATCATGAATTACTGGAAATCTTCCGCATTATGCGTGAGCATAGCTCTGGCTATGAGTGCTTGTGGTAACAAGCAGTCCGATTCACAACTAACAGCTTCAGGTTTGAATCCCGATGACTTCGTGACTGATGTCAACGGAAAGACAACCGGTCTTTACACTCTTACCAATGACAATGGCATGGAGGTTTGCGTTACCAATTTCGGCGGACGCTTAGTGTCGATCATGGTTCCCGACCGTGACGGCAAGTTCCATGACGTGGTGCTGGGCTTTGACAGCATCGCCGATTATCTTCCCCAGAACAATGCAAGCGACTTCGGTGCTGCAATCGGCCGTTACGCCAACCGCATCAACCAGGGACGCATCGTTCTCGACGGTGACACTGTTCAGCTTCCCCGCAACAACTTCGGTCATTGCCTGCACGGCGGTCCCACAGGATGGCAGTATCAGGTTTATGACGTGACTTCGGTTAACGACAGCTCAATCGTGCTCACCATGCATTCACCCGATGGCGACAACAACTTCCCCGGAAACGTAGAAGCTACCGTTACCTACACGCTTACCGCCGACAATGCAATCGACATCGATTACAAGGCTACCACCGACAAGAAGACTGTGATCAACATGACCAATCACTCTTACTTCAACCTCAACGGCGACCCCGATTCTTCAATTGTTGACAATATCCTCTATGTATGCGCCGACACATTTACTCCCGTTGACCGCACTTACATGACCACAGGCGAAATCGTGCCCGTAGAGGGAACTCCTATGGACTTCACCACTCCCAAGGCTGTGGGTCAGGACATCGCAAATACCGATTACGACCAGATTAAGTTTGGTAACGGTTACGACCACAACTGGGTGCTCAACACTGCAGGCGACGACTCACAGGTAGCTGCAAAGCTCGTTGCTCCCACAACCGGCATCACACTTGAAGTACTCACCGACGAGCCCGGAATCCAGGTTTATTCAGGCAACTTCCTTGACGGAAAGGTTATCGGTAAGAAAGGCAAGGTTTACAAGCAGCGTTCAGGCATCTGCCTCGAAACTCAGCACTATCCCGACAGCCCCAACAAGGCAGAATGGCCTTCGGTTGTGCTTGAACCCGGTCAGACCTACTCAAGCCACTGTGTATTCAAGTTTGGCGTAGAAAAGTAATGACTATCAAACAAATCAAACAGTATATTCTTAACTTAAATCGTAACTCTTTATGGCATTATTAGACTGGCTTGTCGTAGGACTATTCTGTATAGCCCTCATAGGCATCATAGTATGGGTGATGCGCCAGAAACAAAACAATGCGGAGGACTACTTCCTCGGAGGTAAGGATGCAACCTGGATTGCCATCGGTGCATCTATCTTCGCTTCAAACATCGGATCGGAGCATCTTATCGGACTTGCGGGCTCGGGTGCATCCAGTGGTATGGCTATGGCTCACTGGGAGATTCAGGGTTGGATGATCCTTATTCTCGGTTGGGTTTTTGTACCGTTCTATTCACGAAGCATGGTAATCACCATGCCTGAGTTCCTTGAACGCCGCTATAACTCACAGTCACGTACCATTCTTTCGCTGATTTCTCTTATCAGCTACGTTCTCACCAAGGTTGCCGTTACAGTTTATGCCGGCGGTCTTGTATTCCAGCAGGTGTTCGGTATCGATACACTTTGGGGCATAGATTTCTTCTGGATTGCCGCTATCGGCCTTGTTCTCATCACCGCTCTCTACACCATATTCGGAGGTATGAAATCGGTACTCTACACATCGGTGCTGCAAACACCCATATTGCTGCTCGGTTCACTGATAATTCTTGTGCTTGGTCTTCGTGAACTTGGAGGCTGGGACAAGATGATGGAAATCTGTTCGGCTGTTGAGGTTAACCAATACGGCGATACAATGTCCAATCTTATCCGCGACAACCGCGATCCCCAGTATCCTTGGCTCGGAGCCTTGATCGGTTCGGCTGTTATCGGTTTCTGGTATTGGTGTACCGACCAGTTCATCGTTCAGCGTGTGCTCTCGGGAAAAAATGAAAAAGAGTCACGCCGCGGTACAATCTTCGGCGCTTATCTCAAGCTCCTTCCCGTGTTTTTGTTCTTGATTCCCGGTATGATCGCATTTGCGTTGCACCAGACTCAGGGCGACTTCTTGCCTATGCTTGCCAACGGCAATCCCAATTCTGATGCCGCTTTCCCGACTCTCGTGGCCAAGTTGCTTCCCGCCGGAGTAAAGGGTCTTATCGTGTGCGGTATACTTGCAGCTCTCATGTCATCTCTTGCTTCGCTGTTCAACTCATCGGCAGCACTCTTCACTATCGACTTCTACCAGCGTTTCCGTCCGAATACCGACCCCAAGAAACTCGTTCGCATCGGTCAGGCTGCAACAGTGGTAATTGTGGCTCTCGGTATACTTTGGATTCCGGTTATGCGTTCGGTAGGTGATGTGCTGTATCTATATCTCCAGGATGTACAGTCAGTCCTTGCTCCCGGTATCGCAGCTGTATTCCTTATGGGTATCTGCTGGAAGCGTGCAACTGCCCAAGGTGGTATGTGGGGTCTTATCGCGGGTCTTGTGATAGGTATAACCCGTCTTTGCGCAAAAATATACTACAGCAATGCCGATGTAATTCCCGGCGGTGATACAAGCAACATATTCCAGTACCTCTTCTATGATGTTAACTGGTTGTTCTTCTGCGGATGGATGCTTGTATTCTGCTTGCTCGTAGTATTTGTAGTCAGCTTGTTCACCAAGGCTCCCGAACCTGAAAAGATCAAAGGTCTTGTATTTGGCACATCTACCGCTGAACAGCGTGCTGTAACCCGCGAAAGCTGGAACCATTGGGATATAATCCACACTGTCATCATCCTTGGTATCACAGTGGCATTCTACTGGTACTTCTGGTAATCATCTATTTTCATGCTGATCTGTCATGACTGATTTCTATAAAAGCAATCCGCAATTCTTTGTAGGTGTCGACTGTGTAATTTTCGGGCTCAACAAGGGCGAGTTGAGCATTCTGCTCGCCAAGCGTAACTTTGAGCCTGAAAAGGGTAAGTGGTCGCTTATGGGTGGCTTTGTGCAGGAAGGCGAGAGCGTCGATGACGCCGCCAAGCGCGTGCTCCTTGAGCTGACCGGACTCAACGATGTCTACATGGAGCAGGTGGGTGCCTTTGGCGCTGTCGACCGCGATCCGGGCGAGCGTGTAATATCGGTGGCATATTATGCATTGATAAATTTCGATGAATACGACCGTATACGCGTGATGGAACACAATGCCCAGTGGATCAGCATCCACGAAATGCCTCAACTGGGCTTTGACCATCCGAGCATGATTGAAAAAGCCCGTGAGCTCATACGCCGTAAACTGACGCATGAGCCCATCGGGTTCAATCTGCTGCCCAAGCTCTTTACGCTTACTCAGCTCCAGTCGCTTTACGAAACGATATTGGGCGAGAATATTGACAAACGTAACTTTCGCAAGCGCATAGCCGAAAATTGCTGCATAGAGAAGACCGACCAAATCGACAAGACAAGCTCGCGTCGAGGCGCGTCGCTCTATAAGTTCAATGACAGGGCTTATCGCCGCGACCCTAAATTTAAAATCTAATAGAAAAATATGCTTGAAGATTTGAAACAAAAAGTGTTTCAGGCCAACCTCGACCTGGTGAAACACGGATTAGTAATATTCACCTGGGGCAATGTGTCGGGTATCGACCGTGAAAGCGGCCTCGTGGTGATTAAGCCCAGCGGTGTCGACTATGACACCATGAAAGTGTCGGATATGGTAGTCGTTGACCTCGACGGTAATGTCGTTGAAGGCGACCTTCGTCCTTCGTCCGATACTCCCACTCACCTTGCCTTGTACAAGGCGTTCCCTGAAATAGGAGGCGTGGTTCACACTCACTCAACCTATGCTACCGCATGGGCTCAGGCCGGCATCGACCTCCCGAACATCGGAACAACGCATGCCGATTATTTCCATCAGGCAATTCCCTGCACTGCCGACATGACCGAGGCCGAAGTAAAGGGCGAATATGAACTTGAAACAGGCAACGTGATAATCGAGCGTTTCAAGGGCATGAATCCCGTCCACACTCCCGGTGTCCTGGTTAAGAACCACGGTCCCTTTGCCTGGGGCAAGGATCCTCATGACGCCGTGCATAACGCCGTTGTGATGGAGCAGGTGGCCAAGATGGCGAGCATAGCCTATTCGGTAAATCCCAACTTGACAATGAATCCTCTGCTGATCGAGAAGCATTTCAACCGCAAGCACGGTCCCAATGCCTATTACGGTCAGAAGAAGGCTTGATAATTAACCCAAACAATAAAACCAACAAAATACAAATACCTAAACTAAATTACAATGAAAGCTTTTGAAAACTTAGAAGTATGGTGGGTAACCGGTGCACAGTTACTCTATGGCGGAGATGCAGTAGTAGCAGTTGACGCTCATTCCAAAGAAATGGTTGACGGCCTGAACAACTCGGGCAACCTCCCTATAAAGGTGGTGTATAAAGGCACTGCCAACTCATCGAAGGAAGTTGAGGCTGTAATGAAGGCAGCCAACAACGATGAAAAGTGTGTCGGCATCATCACTTGGATGCACACCTTCTCACCTGCCAAGATGTGGATTCACGGATTGCAGCAGCTTCGCAAGCCCCTTCTCCACCTCCACACTCAATACAACGCCGAAATTCCCTGGGACACCATGGACATGGACTTCATGAACCTCAACCAGTCGGCTCACGGCGACCGTGAATTCGGTCACATCTGCGCTCGCATGCGTCTGCGCCGCAAGGTTGTTGTAGGTTACTGGAAGGACGAGGCAACCCAGAAGAAGATTGCCGTATGGTCACGTGTTGCAGCTGCTTGGGCCGATGCTCAGGACATGCTCATCTTGCGATTCGGCGACCAGATGAACAACGTAGCCGTAACCGACGGTGACAAGGTTGATGCTGAGCTCCGCATGGGCTACCACGTTGACTACTGCCCCGTAAGCGAGCTGATGGAACACTACAAGAAGGTGACCGACGCTCAGGTTGACGAACTCGTAAAGGTTTATTTCAACTCTTATACTCACGCCCCCGAGCTTGAGCAGCCCGGAACCGAAGGCTACATCTCGGTATGGAATGCTGCCAAGGCTGAGCTCGCTCTTCGTTCAATCCTCACTGCAAAGGGTGCAAAGGGCTTCACTACCAACTTCGACGACCTCGGTACTCAGGACATCAACGATCCCAAGTTTGTAGGTTTCGATCAGATTCCCGGTCTTGCATCGCAGCGCCTCATGGCCGAAGGTTACGGTTTCGGTGCTGAGGGCGACTGGAAGTCGGCTGCTCTTTACCGCACACTCTGGTACATGAGCCAGGGTCTTAACGGCGGTTGCTCGTTCCTTGAGGATTACACCCTCAACTTTAACGGTGCCGATAGCTCGATTCTTCAGGCTCACATGCTTGAGGTTTGCCCGCTTATCGCTGAAGAGCGTCCTCGTCTTGAGGTACACTTCCTCGGAATCGGTATCCGCAAGGCTCAGACCGCACGCCTTGTGTTCACTTCAAAGCCCGGCGCCGGCATCACTGCCACTGTCGTTGACATGGGCAACCGCTTCCGCCTCATCGTGAACGATGTAGAGTGCATCAAGTCAAAGCCGCTTCCCAAGCTCCCCGTAGCTTCGGCTCTCTGGATTCCGATGCCCAACTTCGAGGTTGGCGCAGGCGCATGGATTCTTGCCGGCGGTACTCACCACTCTTGCTTCTCTTACGACATAACTCCCGAATACTGGGAAGACTATGCCGAGATGGCCGGTATTGAGATGGTTCGCATAGACAAGGACACCACCATGCAGGGATTCAAGAAGGAGCTCCAGCTCAACGAAATCTACTACATGCTTAACAAAGCTCTCGTATAAAAAACGACCGCAATGAAAGCAGAAGCAAAAGCAACCATAGAAGCGGGTAAGGCCATCCTTGGTATAGAGTTTGGCTCTACCCGCATCAAGGCAGTCCTTATCGACGAAAACAATCGTCCCATAGCGCAGGGCAGTCACGAGTGGGAAAACCAGCTTGTCGACGGTCTTTGGACCTACAGCATCGAGGCTATATGGTTTGGCGTTCAGGATTGCTACCGTGACCTTCGCGAAAATGTCAAGGAGCAGTATGACACTGAAATCGAAACATTGGCTGCGATAGGAGTCAGCGCTATGATGCACGGTTACATGGCATTTGACGAGAATCAGGAGATTCTCGTGCCTTTCCGCACATGGCGCAACACCAACACCGCCCAAGCTGCGGCTGAACTCTCGGAACTATTTGTCTACAACATCCCCTTGCGCTGGAGCATCTCACACCTCTATCAGGCCATCCTTAACGGCGAGGAGCATGTAAAGGACATCAAATTCCTCACCACACTTGCCGGTTACATCCACTGGCAGCTCACCGGTGAGAAGGTGCTCGGTATCGGTGACGCATCGGGTATGCTGCCTATCGATCCCGAAACCAAGAACTATTCAGCCGCAATGGTTGAGAAGTTTGACAACCTCGTTGCTCCCAAGGGCTACGACTGGAAGCTCATCGACATTCTTCCCAAGGTGCTCCTTGCCGGAGAGAATGCCGGAACGCTTACCGAGGAAGGTGCCAAGCGTCTTGACATCTCGGGTCACCTGAATGCCGGTGTTCCCGTGTGTCCTCCCGAAGGTGACGCCGGTACCGGAATGGTTGCCACCAACGCTGTAAAGCAGCGCACAGGTAATGTATCGGCCGGAACGTCGTCATTCTCAATGATTGTTCTCGAGAAGGATCTCAGCAAGCCTTACGAGATGATCGACATGGTGACTACCCCCGACGGAAGCCTCGTGGCAATGGTGCATTGCAACAACTGTACTTCCGACCTTAATGCCTGGGTGGGACTGTTCAAGGAGTACACCGAACTGATGGGAGTTCCCGTCGACATGAATGAAATCTACGGGCGCCTCTACAATAACGCTCTCAAGGGCGATGCCGATTGCGGAGGTCTTGTGTCCTACAACTACTTCTCGGGCGAGCCTGTAACTGGTCTTGCCGAGGGTCGTCCCCTCTTTGTACGCTCGGTCAATGACAAGTTCAACCTTGCCAACTTCATGCGCGCTCATCTCCACGGTGCTGTAAGTGTGCTCAAGATAGGCAATGACATCCTCTTCAACGAGGAGAAAATCAAGGTTGACCGCATCACCGGTCATGGCGGACTGTTCAAGACCAAGGGCGTGGGACAGCGCATTCTTGCCGCAGCTCTCAATTCACCCATCTCGGTTATGGAAACTGCCGGCGAAGGCGGTGCATGGGGTATGGCGCTTCTCGGCTCCTATCTTGTCAACAACACCGGCTCGCGCAACCTTGCCGACTTCCTTGACCATGATGTGTTTGCAGGCGATGCCGGCACAAGCATCACTCCCACCAAGGAAGAAGTTGAAGGATTCAACGCCTATCTTGAAAACTACAAGCAGTGCTTGGGCGTTGAAATAGCAGCGGTAGAGTACAAGAAGTAACGAATTATTACTTGTTAAACCCTCATTATAGAAGAGCGGCTCCGCTATCATGCGCGAGGCCGCTCTTCGGTTATTTGGAGGCGCCGATTGAATTTATTGGGGATTTATCGGGAATTTATTACCTTTGTAATAATAAAAATCTATATGTCTATGAGCGACATTCAGCAATCAATGCGCAAAATCCTCGAAAGTGAGAGTCGCGCCATCGCCAATATTCCGGTCAGCGATGCCTATGACCGTGCGGTTGAACTTATCGTAGAACATGTTTACCGTCGCGGAGGCAAGCTCGTCACTTCGGGCATGGGTAAGGCTGGGCAGATAGCCATGAATATAGCCACGACCTTCTCGTCAACCGGTATTCCGGCCGTGAATCTGCATCCTTCCGAGGCCCAGCACGGCGACTTGGGCGTGCTGCAGCCCAATGATGTGATGTTGCTGATATCCAATTCGGGCAAGACCTGTGAAATCATAGACCTTGTGCATCTTACACATAACCTTTATCCGCAGGTGCCGTTGATTGTCATTACCGGTAATCCCGACAGCGAATTGTCGGCGATGGCCGATGTCACACTGGCCACCGGAGCCTCGCCCGAGGTGTGTCCGCTTGGCCTTACGCCTACTACTTCCACTACCATGATGACTGTGATAGGCGATGTGCTCGTGGTGAATGTAATGCGTATAACCGGGTTTACGCGTGAGGACTATGCCTTGCGCCATCATGGAGGTTATCTTGGACGCAAATCCAGAGGTTCGGAAAATTAAGAGCTTGTTAATTATATGAGAAAAATAATATCCATAGGTGAATCCTGTCTTGAGGTGCTTTTCCGGGGAGAGGTTCCCGTAAAGTCCTATCCGGGGGGAGAGTTGTTGAACGCATCGGCATGCATGGGTTCCGACGGCGTTACGGTCGATTACGTGAGCGAGGTGGCTCGTGACCGTGTAGGTGACATCGTTTCAGGATTTCTTGAATCACATGGTGTAAGCGTAAAGTCAATCGACCGTTACACTGAAGGAACTACACCCTTGAACATGCTTTTCATGCATGATGACGGCACTCTTGACACAGTGCGTTACGGCCGTTATCCCGATTCAAGTTTTGATGTCGTGTGGCCGCGCATCGACCCCGACGACATTGTGATATTCGGCGGATATTATTCGCTCGATCCGAGGGTGAGGACACGATTGTTTGACATTGTGAAATATGCCGCCGAGCGCAAGGCCGTTATTGTCTACATGCCCGGATTTGAGCGTGACAGGGCACCACGCATCACACGCGTCATGCCTTCGATACTCGAGAACTTTGAGGTGGCGTCGCTCGTTGTTACATTTGACGGCGACATGCCTGCCATATTCAACGAGGATGATGTGGCAGCCTATCGTAATCACATCAGCTTCTACTGCAACAACTGCATAAACATCGACAGTAAGGCCGGAGCTATACGATTCTACAATCGACAGCTCACGCAATCGGTTGAATCGGCACCCGCCGCCAACAGCCTTGAATGGCGCGCTGCCGCTCTTGCCGGAGTGATCGAGGGACTGATTGACGGCAACGTGATGACGGCCGACATGGATGCCATCGACTCCGAAACAATGCTGCGAATTGTGGAGAGCGGCGTGAAACGTGCCTCCAATTCATAAACTATATAAAACATTATTGATGCGACCTACTTCTCTCGAATCCAACTTCATAACCGTAACCGATGACTCGGTGGGGCGTTTGAAATCGCTTTTTGTGAATAAAGGTGACGCCGAGTTGCGTCACAAGCTCAAAAACTCACCGTTTAATGTGGCTTACGATGTGGTGCGCGGACGAGCCGCCGAACTTATTGCCGAAGGCGATGCCGACCGAGCCATAATGATGGGTCGACACATCAATGAACTTATTCAACGAAGTCACGCAACCTTCGACACCACGGTGCTTCATGCCGCTGTGATGCAGGTGCTTACCGCAGTGTTCGTCGCAACGGAGTCCTATGAGGCTGCGTTGTCGACCGCCGCCGATACGCTGACACTGCTCTCGCAGGAGCCGCGTCGCAAAGACGAGCCTTTCCTGCAGGTGCTGGGAGCGTTACTTTACGACCTCTCCTTCCTGCATATAGTAAGAAAGGAGTACAAGGCCGCCGAGCGCACGCTTGAAAAGTCGATGCGCGTCTTTGAACGCCTTGCCAGGATGAACCCCGACCGTTACGGCTCGGCTCACATAATGGCTCTTAACGCATCGACATCGGTCTATCGCTCGAGGGTGAAGCAGGTCAACCTGCTGGCCCACTTCCAGGTGGCCACCTCCACCTATCTTGAAATGGTCAACAGCGGCATTCATGATGCAATGGACCGCCTTATCGAGTCGCTGGCCAATGAGGGCGAGATGCTCATGCAGCTCGGGAAGTATCGTGACGCGGTGCAGTACTATTCGCGGGCGTTGAAGTATCTGTCAAAGCTCAGCCCCGAATTTTCGGAGCGTCACCTGAAGCTTTCGATTAAGTTGAGCGAGGCATTGTTGCACACCCGCTCTACACGCCAGAAGGGAGTGCATCTGCTCAACACCTTGTTGCAGAAGGCCGTCAGGATGAAGTCGGGTAAGTATGTCAAGGAGATTGAAACTCTGCTTGACGAGAAAACGACGGGAAAATTTGACATCCTCGCCCTGTGGCACAAGGCATTCCCGAAATAACGCATTTAACAACAATAAAATAGTAACTACATGTCAACATCACTATCGCATAGCGCGCCCGAAAGTGCGCTGCCCGCTATCCCCGAAACATCAAAGGTGGCCATCGTGACCGCCGAGTGGAACGCTCACATAACCGAAGCTCTCACCAAGGGGGCGGTTGACCTGCTTGAGAGCCGTAACGTAGAGTATGATGTCTACCATGTGCCCGGAGCCGTGGAGCTCACCTATGGCGCAGCCCAGTTGCTCGCCCACTACGATGCGATAATAGTGTTTGGATGCGTGATACGCGGCGGCACTCCCCATTTTGATTATGTGTGCCAAAGTGTCACTCAGGGCATTACGAAGCTTAACGCCGAGTTTGACACTCCCGTTATATTCGGAGTCCTGACGGTTGATAATGAGCAGGATGCGCTTGACCGTGCCGGTGGAAAGCTCGGTAACAAGGGTACCGAGGCAGCCGAAGCGGCAATAAAAATGATACATTTTACTTGCAAGGTAAACGAATTATGATTACCTTTGTGGCGCTTTAGTGTTTTGGGCGAATACCAGAGTGGCCAAATGGGGCAGACTGTAAATCTGCTGGCTTATGCCTTCGGTGGTTCGAATCCATCTTCGCCCACACAATGCGGAAGTAGCTCAGTTGATAGAGCATCAGCCTTCCAAGCTGAGGGTCGCGAGTTTGAGCCTCGTCTTCCGCTCTAAAGACATTTTGCCAATGTAGCTCAGGGGTAGAGCACTTCCTTGGTAAGGAAGAGGTCGCGGGTTCAAATCCCGCCATCGGCTCAAACGATAAATTGGCAGCCTCGGATGCGTATGCGCTTTCGCGGCAGCTTTATTGAAAGAAATATTATTCAACACAAAAATAACAAAAGTTATGGCTAAAGAAAAATTCGAAAGAACCAAACCGCATGTTAACATCGGTACAATCGGTCACGTTGACCACGGTAAGACTACTCTGACCGCAGCTATCACTAAGGTGCTCGCTGAAAAGGGTCTTTCCGAAGTCAAGTCATTCGACCAGATCGACAACGCCCCCGAGGAAAAGGAGCGTGGTATCACAATCAACACTTCGCACGTTGAGTATGAAACTGAGAATCGTCACTATGCTCACGTTGACTGCCCGGGACACGCCGACTATGTAAAGAACATGGTTACCGGTGCTGCTCAGATGGACGGTGCTATCATCGTAGTTGCTGCAACTGACGGTCCTATGCCCCAGACTCGTGAGCACATCCTGCTCGCTCGTCAGGTGAACGTTCCTCGTATCGTAGTATTCCTTAACAAGTGCGATATGGTTGACGACGAAGAGATGTTTGACCTCGTTGAGATGGAAATGCGTGACCTTCTTTCGTCTTACGAATATGACGGTGACAATACTCCTATCATCCGTGGTTCTGCTCTTGGTGCTCTTAACGGTGAGCCCCAGTGGGTAGAAAAGGTTATGGAGCTTATGGCTGCTGTTGACGAATGGATTCCGCTGCCTCCCCGTGACATCGATAAGCCTTTCTTGATGCCTGTTGAGGACGTGTTCTCAATCACCGGCCGTGGTACAGTTGCTACCGGTCGTATCGAAACTGGTGTTGTTAAGGTAGGTGACGAAGTTCAGATTATGGGTCTTGGTGCTGACCTCAAGTCGGTTGTTACCGGTGTTGAGATGTTCCGCAAGCTCCTCGATCAGGGTGAAGCCGGTGACAACGTAGGTCTTCTTCTCCGTGGTATCGACAAGAAGGATATCAAGCGTGGTATGGTAATCTGCCACCCGGGAGTTGTTAAGCCCCACAGCAAGTTCAAGGCTCAGGTTTATATCCTGAAGAAAGAAGAAGGTGGCCGTCACACTCCGTTCCACAACCACTATCGTCCTCAGTTCTACATCCGTACACTCGATGTAACCGGTGAGATCACTCTTCCCGAAGGTGTAGAAATGGTAATGCCCGGTGACCACGTAACTATCAACGTTGAGCTCATCAACCCGGTAGCTTGCGACCTCGGTCTTCGTTTCGCAATCCGCGAAGGTGGCCGCACCGTAGGTTCAGGTCAGATCACTGAAATCCTCGACTAATTTAGGAAATACAAAATCGGTTCTCGTGTAAAAGCGAGAACCGATATATACAGGACTAGCTCAGTCGGTAGAGCACCGGTCTCCAAAACCGGGTGTCGGGAGTTCGAGCCTCTCGTCCTGTGCAAAGACAGAAAAAATGAAGAAATTAAAACTACTTACCGATATACAGGAGTCTTATACCGAACTTCGATATAGGACTTCTTGGCCTACAAAGAGTCAGCTAATCAAGAGCAGTGTTGTCGTGCTGATAGCTTCCGTCATTATTGCATTGATAATACTCGTAATGGATCAGATAGTTGACCATTTAATGCACTTCATTTACGGACTTTAACGCTTAAAACGTAGTAGTACCTATGGCTGAGAGAAAAAAAGAATGGTATGTGCTTCGCGCAATATCAGGAAAGGAGGCTAAAGTCAAGGAGCTTCTTGATGCTGCAATCAAGAACACTGACTTGGGCAACTACGTATCGCAAGTGTTGATTCCCACCGAAAAAGTAGTGACTACACGTAATGGAAAAAGGGTTGTGAAGGAACGCAATCTTTATTCCGGTTATGTGTTTGTGGAGGCTGATCTTCAAGGCGAGGTGATGCACGAATTGCGCAACACCACCAATGTAATCGATTTCCTCGGCGGACGCGGAAAGGGCTCTCAGCCCGAACCCCTTCGTCACAGCGAGGTGATGAGAATGCTTGGTGCCGCCGATGAGATCAACGACTTGAACGATGACGGTTTCAACGACTTCATGGTCGGCGAGCATGTCAAAGTGACTTTCGGCCCGTTCAGCGGCTTCAATGGCGAAATCGTAGATTTAGATGCCGAGAAGCGCAAGCTAAAGGTCGAAGTCAAAATATTCGGTCGCAGTACTCCCTTGGAATTGGAGGCATCGCAAGTAGAGCGAGAATTGGCCAAATAGCGGTTACGAGCTTTTTGACCAAAATTCGCACGTTTAACCCAACAAAATTTGTATTAAGAAATGGCTAAAGAAATTGCTGGACAAATCAAATTGCAGATTAAAGGTGGAGCAGCAAATCCATCGCCCCCAGTAGGTCCCGCTTTGGGTTCTAAGGGCATCAACATCATGGAATTTTGCAAGCAATTCAACGCCCGCACCCAGGACAAGGCAGGCAAGGTGCTTCCGGTTGTAATTACTTACTACACCGACAAGAGCTTTGACTTCATTGTTAAGACTCCTCCGGTAGCTATTCAGCTCCTTGAGGCATCTAAGGTCAAGAGTGGTTCGGCCGAACCCAATCGTAAGAAGGTGGCTGAAATAACTTGGGATCAGGTGAAGGCGATTGCTGAGGACAAAATGCCCGATTTGAACTGTTTTACTGTAGAATCGGCAATGCGTATGGTTGCCGGTACAGCCAGAAGTATGGGTATCACCGTTAAGGGAGCTTTCCCTGAAAATAACTAATAAACTTCAATTGACATGGGTAAACTTACTAAGAATCAAAAGTTGGCTTTACAGAAGATTGAAGCTGGGAAGGCTTACACATTAGCGGAGGCGGCTGAGAAGGTAAAGGAAGTTACTTTTACTAAATTCGATGCTTCGCTTGATATTGATGTACGTCTTGGCGTAGACCCTCGTAAGGCTAATCAAATGGTGCGTGGCGTGGTGACACTCCCTCACGGAACCGGCAAGAAAACTACAGTACTCGTGCTTTGCAACCCCGATGCGGAAACTGCCGCTAAGGCTGCCGGAGCCGACTATGTAGGTCTTGACGAATATATCGACAAGATCAAGGGTGGTTGGACTGATGTTGATGTAATCATTACTCAGCCCGCTATCATGGGTAAGATTGGTGCTCTCGGCCGCATCCTCGGTCCTCGTGGCTTGATGCCTAACCCCAAGAGCGGTACTGTTACCAATGATGTAGCAAAGGCTGTTGAGGAAGTGAAGAAGGGTAAGATTGACTTCAAGGTCGACAAGAACGGTATCGTTCACTCTTCAATCGGAAAAGTTTCTTTCACTCCCGAACAGATGAAGGACAACGCACGCGAGTTCATCAACACCTTGATTAAGCTTAAGCCTGCTACTGCAAAGGGCACCTATATTAAGAGTATTTATCTTTCAAGCACTATGAGTCCCGGCATCAAGGTTGACTCTAAGTCAATCGATGTTTAACATTTAAAGACTACGCAAAATGAGAAAGGAAGATAAAGACATTATTATTGCCCAAATTGCTGACACGGTTAAGAATTACAGCTGCTTCTATCTCGTGGAAACAGCCGGATTGAACGCTGAAAAGACAAGCGATCTCCGCCGTGCTTGCAATAAAGCCGACATTAAGCTTCTCGTCGTAAAGAATACGCTTCTTCACAAGGCGCTCGAATCACTTGAGAATGCCGAAACGTATTCTGAACTCTATCCCAGCTTGAAGGGCTCAACATCGATTATGTTCTCGAATGTTGGAAATGCTCCCGCAAAGCTCATCAAGGAAGTCTTGAAGAAGGACAAGGATGCTACACTCCCCCGTTTTAAGGCTGCTTACGTAGAAGAAACAGTTTACGTAGGTGCTGAACAGCTCGATACACTTGCAAACATCAAGAGCAAGAACGAACTTATTGCCGATGTTGTTGCAATGCTCGAAGGCCCTGTACAGGGTGTTATCTCCGCGCTTGATGCCGGAACAACCATCCACGGACTTCTGGATGCTATTGAGGAAAAGAACGCATAATGCGCGGTTGACGCCTCGATAGACAAAACAATAAAAATAATAAATAGAAAAAACAATAACTTTTAAAATTTTAAGACGATGGCAGATATTAAAGCTATTGCTGAAGAATTAGTCAATTTGACCGTAAAGGAAGTAAGTGAACTCAAGGCTATCCTCAAGGATGAGTATGGTATCGAGCCCGCAGCTGCAGCTGTAGCAGTAGCAGCTCCCGCAGCCGGTGGTGCTGCTGAGGCTGAAGAGAAGTCTTCATTCGATGTTATCCTTAAGTCGGCCGGCGCAAGCAAGCTTGCAGTTGTTAAGCTTGTTAAGGAACTCACCGGACTTGGCTTGAAGGAAGCTAAGGAACTCGTTGACGGTGCTCCCAGCACAGTTAAGGAAGGTCTAGCCAAGGCTGACGCCGAAGGTCTGAAGAAGCAGTTGGAAGAAGCTGGCGCTGAAGTTGAACTTAAATAATATTGCCTGAACCTCAGGTAATTAGGTTAAGAATCATATCTTATAATGATTCTTAACCTTTTTGTGTTATATTTTAATTTGAGTTCCCTTAACGTTTTTATTTTAAATGTCAGTTTCATTAACAAAACCCCGTATCAATTTTGCATCGGTAAAGAATCCCCTTCCTTACCCTGATTTTCTCGAGGTTCAGCTGAAGTCATTTCAGGATTTCCTTCAGCTCGACACTCCTCCTGAAAAAAGAAATAATGAGGGACTTTATAAGGTGTTCGCCGAGAATTTCCCGATTGTGGACACTCGCAATAATTACGTACTTGAGTTTCTCGACTATTACATCGACCCCCCGCGCTACACAATCGAGGAGTGTCTTGAACGAGGACTCACCTACAGTGTACCCCTCAAGGCTAAATTAAAATTATATTGTACTGACCCCGATCACGAAGATTTTGAACCTAAGATACAGGATGTATTCCTTGGGCCGATTCCTTATATGACGGCGCAAGGTACATTTGTAATCAATGGAGCTGAACGAGTTGTCGTGTCGCAGTTGCACCGTTCTCCCGGTGTGTTCTTCGGACAGAGCACTCATGCCAACGGCACTAAGCTCTATTCGGCACGAATAATACCGTTCCGTGGGTCTTGGATTGAGTTTGCAACTGACATCAACAACGTGATGTACGCTTACATCGACCGTAAGAAGAAACTTCCCGTTACAACTCTCTTGCGTGCGATAGGTCTTGAAAGCGATAAGGACATCATCGAAATCTTCGGCCTTGCTGAAGAAATCAAGGTCAATAAGACCAATCTTAAGAAGGCAATCGGACGCAAGCTGGCTGCCCGTGTATTGAAGACATGGGTTGAGGACTTCGTTGACGAAGACACCGGCGAGGTTGTGTCGATAGAGCGCAACCAGGTCGTGATTGACCGCGAAACCGTGCTCGAGGAAGAGCATATCCAGGAGATAATTGATGCAGGTGCGCAGACCGTACTCCTCCACAAGGAAGACGCCAATACCAGCGACTATTCGATAATCTTCAACACTCTACAGAAAGATACAAGTAACTCCGAAAAGGAGGCTATTCAATATATCTACCGACAGCTGCGCAACGCGGAGCCGCCGGATGATGCGTCGGCCCGTGAGGTAATCACCAACCTTTTCTTCTCGGAAAAGCGTTATGACCTCGGCGAAGTGGGTCGTTACCGCATCAACAAGAAGCTCAATCTCGGTACTTCGATGGATGTGAAGGTCCTTACCAAGGAGGATATAATCGCCATCATAAAGTATCTCATCGAGCTTATCAACTCAAAGACCGATGTCGACGACATCGACCACTTGAGCAATCGTCGCGTACGTACCGTAGGCGAGCAGCTCTACAACCAGTTTGGTGTGGGACTTGCTCGTATGTCGCGTACAATCCGCGAGCGCATGAATGTGCGTGACAACGAGGATTTCACTCCCATTGACCTTATCAATGCGAAGACAATCTCTTCGGTTATCAACACATTCTTCGGTACAAATGCACTTTCACAGTTCATGGACCAGACCAACCCCCTTGCCGAAATGACCCACAAGCGCCGTATGTCGGCCCTTGGCCCCGGCGGTCTTTCGCGTGAGCGCGCAGGTTTTGAGGTTCGTGACGTTCACTACACTCACTATGGCCGTCTTTGTCCTATCGAAACGCCTGAAGGACCTAACATCGGTCTTATCTCGTCATTGTGTGTGTATGCTAAAATAAACGACCTCGGATTTATCGAAACTCCCTACCGCAAGGTTGAGAACTCCAAGGTCAACATCAACAACGATGAAGTCGTATATCTGACTGCCGAAGTCGAGGAGGGTCAGGTGATTGCCCAGGGCAACGCTCCTCTTAACGATGATGGCACGTTTGTTCGTGAGCGCGTTAAAGCTCGTCTTGACGCCGACTTCCCCATCGTAGCTCCGAGCGAGGTCAACCTGATGGATGTATCGCCCACTCAGATTGCTTCTATCGCCGCATCGCTCATTCCGTTCCTTGAACATGACGATGCCAACCGTGCGTTGATGGGATCTAACATGATGCGTCAGGCAGTGCCTCTGTTGCGTTCCGAAGCTCCTATCGTGGGTACAGGCCTCGAGGGACAGCTTATACGTGACTCTCGTACTCAGATTACCGCCGAGGGCGACGGTGTCATTGAGTTTGTCGATGCTACAGTGATACGTATCCGCTATGACCGCACCGAGGATGAAGACTTTGTCGCATTCGAGGATTCGGTTAAGGAATACCACATACCAAAATTCCGAAAGACCAACCAAAGCACAACCATCGACCTTCGTCCTATATGCGAGAAGGGTCAGCGTGTGACTCCGGGCCAGATTCTCACCGAAGGTTACTCGACCGAAAACGGTGAACTTGCTCTCGGCCGCAACCTGAAGGTGGCCTTCATGCCTTGGAAGGGTTACAACTACGAGGATGCTATCGTGCTCAATGAGCGCGTGGTTCGTGAGGATATCCTCACCTCGGTTCACGTTGACGAGTATTCGCTCGAAGTGCGTGAAACCAAGCGTGGTATGGAGGAGCTTACAAGCGATATCCCCAATGTCAGCGAAGACGCTACCAAGGATCTCGACGAGCGCGGTATTATCCGTGTCGGCGCCCATGTAGCTCCCGGTGACATCATGATAGGTAAGATTACTCCTAAGGGAGAATCCGATCCCACTCCTGAGGAGAAGCTGCTTCGCGCCATCTTCGGTGACAAGGCCGGTGATGTGAAGGATGCTTCTCTCAAGGCAACTCCATCATTAAAGGGTGTTGTAATCGGCACCAACCTGTTCTCTCGTGCCGCCAAGAAAAAGAAAACCAAGAGTGCCAACGCACAGCTTCCCAAGCTTGACGAAGAGTATGAGGAAAAGCAGGCCGAGCTGATGGACATTCTTGTCAACAAGCTCATGGTGCTCACCGAAGGCAAGACCTCGCAAGGTGTCAAGGACTTCCTCGGTGCCGACATTATTGCCAAGGGTGCCAAGTTTACGCCTGCCGCTCTGAAGGGTATAAATTATGACACTGTCAACCTTTCAAAGTGGACTGCCGATGCTCACAAGAACGACATGATCCGTGCCACTATTGTGAACTATCTTCGCAAGTCAAAGGAGATCGATGCCGAGCTTCGTCGTAAGAAATTCGACATCTCGATCGGTGACGAGCTTCCCTCCGGAATCATGCAGATGGCTAAGGTATATGTCGCCAAGAAGCGTAAGATCAGCGTAGGTGACAAGATGGCCGGTCGTCACGGAAACAAGGGTATCGTGTCGCGTATCGTGCGTCAGGAGGATATGCCATTCCTTGCCGACGGTACTCCGGTCGATATCGTGCTCAACCCTCTGGGTGTGCCTTCACGTATGAACCTCGGTCAGATTTTTGAAACAGTTCTCGGTTGGTCGGGAGCTATTCTCGGCGATAAGTTTGCCACTCCTATCTTTGACGGCGCAAGCCTCGACGACCTTAACGAGTGGACCGACAAGGCCGGACTTCCCCGCTACGGAAAGACCTATCTTTACGATGGCGGCACCGGTGAGCGCTTCGACCAGCCTGCAACCGTAGGTGTAATCTACATGCTTAAGCTCGGTCACATGGTAGAGGACAAGATGCACGCACGTAGCATCGGTCCGTACTCGCTCATCACGCAGCAGCCTCTTGGAGGTAAAGCCCAGTTCGGTGGTCAGCGTTTCGGAGAAATGGAAGTTTGGGCGCTCGAGGCATTCGGCGCATCCCACATTCTCCAGGAGATTCTGACTATCAAGAGTGATGATGTAAACGGCCGTAGCAAGGCTTATGAGGCTATCGTCAAGGGCGAGCCCATGCCTCAGGCCGGAATCCCCGAGTCGCTTAACGTGCTTCTCCACGAGCTTCGCGGTCTTGGATTGAGCATCAACTTAGAGCAATAATTAATCACAGTAAAGAAAGGAAACACTAAAATATGGCTTTTAGAAAAGACAATAAATCAAAAACCGATTTCTCAAAGATTTCCATCGGACTTGCTTCGCCCGAGGAAATCCTTGAAAAGTCGAGCGGTGAAGTTCTCAAGCCCGAGACTATCAACTACCGCACCTACAAGCCCGAGCGTGACGGTCTGTTCTGCGAAAAGATATTCGGTCCGGTAAAGGACTATGAGTGTCATTGCGGAAAGTATAAGCGCATCCGTTACAAGGGCATTGTGTGCGACCGTTGTGGTGTCATGGTTACCGAGAAGAAAGTGCGCCGTGAACGCATGGGTCACATAAAGCTCGTCGTTCCCGTGGCTCACATCTGGTATTTCCGTTCGCTTCCCAACAAGATCGGTTATCTGCTCGGTCTTCCCTCAAAGAAGCTCGATGCTGTGATTTACTATGAGCGTTACGTGGTCATCCAGCCCGGACAGGCCGAAAACGTTCAGACACTCGACCTTCTCACCGAGGAGGAATACTTTGAAATCCTCGACAAGCTTCCTAAGGAAAATCAGTTGCTTGACGACACCGACCCCAATAAGTTCATCGCCAAGATGGGTGCCGAGGCTGTATATGACCTGCTTACTCGTCTTGACCTCGATTCGCTCTCTTACGAGCTCCGTCACCGTGCTAATACCGACGGTTCGCAGCAGCGTAAGACCGAGGCGTTGAAGCGTCTTCAGATTGTGGAGTCGTTCCGTGCGTCAAAGCACCGCAATAAGCCCGAATGGATGATTCTTCAGGCGGTTCCCGTGATTCCGCCCGAACTCCGTCCTCTCGTGCCCCTCGACGGTGGCCGTTTCGCTACCAGCGACCTTAACGACCTCTATCGTCGTGTGATCATACGTAACAATCGTCTTAAGCGTCTTATCGAAATCAAGGCTCCCGAAGTCATCCTCCGCAATGAGAAGCGTATGCTTCAGGAGGCTGTTGACTCGCTGCTCGACAACTCTCGCAAGTCGTCGGCAGTTAAGACCGAGGCCAATCGACCCTTGAAGTCGCTCTCCGACTCTCTCAAGGGAAAGCAGGGCCGCTTCCGTCAGAATCTTCTCGGTAAGCGTGTCGACTACTCTGCCCGTTCGGTAATCGTTGTCGGTCCCGAGCTTAAGATGCACGAGTGTGGTATCCCCAAAAATATGGCTGCCGAGCTTTACAAGCCTTTCATCATCCGCAAGCTCATCGAGCGTGGCATCGTGAAGACTGTGAAGTCGGCCAAAAAGATAGTTGACCGCAAGGAACCTGTCGTATGGGACATCCTTGAGCACGTTATGAAGGGTCACCCCGTTCTGCTCAACCGTGCCCCGACACTTCACCGTCTTGGTATCCAGGCATTCCAGCCCAAGATGATTGAAGGAAAGGCTATCCAGCTCCACCCGCTCGCATGTACGGCATTCAACGCCGACTTCGACGGTGACCAGATGGCTGTTCACTTGCCTCTTGGCAACGAGGCCGTGTTGGAGGCCCAGATGCTAATGCTCGGTGCCCACAACATCCTCAACCCCGCCAACGGTGCTCCTATCACAGTGCCTTCGCAGGACATGGTACTCGGCCTTTACTACATCACCAAGCTCCGCAAGGGCGATAAGGGTGAAGGCCTTAAGTTCTATGGTCCCGAAGAGGCTCAGATTGCTTACAATGAAGGCCGCGTGACTCTCCATGCTCCCGTTTCGGTAGTTGTGGACGATGTCGATGAAAACGGCAACCCCATCACTCATCTTGTTGAGAACACTTCAGTGGGCCGCGTGCTCGTAAACCAGTATGTGCCTAAGGAAATCGGTTATGTCAACCAGATTCTTTCTAAGAAGTCATTGCGCGACATCATCGGTAAGGTTATCAACACTTGCGGTGTGACCCGTTCGGCTCAGTTCCTTGACGACATCAAGAACCTCGGATACTACATGGCATTCAAAGGCGGATTGTCGTTCAACCTCGGGGATGTGCTCATTCCGCCGGAAAAGGAGCAGCTTGTAGCTGAAGGTAACGAGCAGGTTCAGGAAGTGATGAACAACTATTCGATGGGATTCATCACCAACAACGAGCGTTACAACCAGATAATCGATATATGGACGCATGTCAACTCTCGACTCACCGATACGCTTATGAAGCAGATGACGGCCGCCAACCAGGGCTTCAACTCTGTATTCATGATGCTTGACTCGGGTGCCCGTGGTTCTAAGGACCAGATTCGTCAGTTGGCCGGTATGCGTGGTCTTATGGCTAAGCCCCAGAAGGCAGGTGCCGAAGGAGGTCAGATTATCGAGAACCCGATTCTTGCCAACTTCAAGGAGGGCCTTTCAGTGCTTGAGTACTTCATCTCAACCCACGGTGCCCGTAAGGGTCTTGCTGATACCGCATTGAAGACCGCCGACGCAGGTTACCTTACCCGTCGTCTTGTCGATGTGGCTCATGATGTCATCATCCATGAGGAGGATTGCGGTACGCTCCGTGGTCTTGTATGCACCGAAATCAAGAACAACGAGGAAGTTGTGGCATCGCTCGGCGAGCGCATCCTCGGCCGTGTATCGGTTCACGACATCATCGATCCCATCTCGGGTGAGCTTATCGTTGCCTCGGGTGAGGAAATCGATGAAGTTGCTGCCAATCGCATCAACGAGTCGCCCATCGAGTCGGTTGAAATCCGCTCGGTACTTACCTGTGAGTCCAAGAAGGGTGTTTGTGCCAAGTGCTATGGACGCAACTTGTCCAACAACCGTCTTGTGCAGAAGGGTGAGGCTGTAGGCGTGATTGCCGCTCAGTCAATCGGTGAGCCCGGTACCCAGCTTACTCTTCGTACATTCCACGTCGGTGGTGTCGCTTCAAACATCGCTGCCGTATCTACTATAACCTCACGCTATGAAGGCGTGCTTGAAATCGAGGAACTCCGCACGGTTGAAACTGCTGAGAAGGGCGCCAACGGAAAGCCCGTACATGTAGTGATTGGCCGTCTTGCCGAGATGCGTATCATCGACCCCAACACCAAGATGATGCTCACCAACGCCAACATTCCTTACGGTTCTAAGCTTTACTTCGGCAATGGCGACACTGTCACCAAGGGCGATGTAATATGCGAATGGGACCCCTTCAACGCCGTCATCATTTCGGAAGTAGGTGGTAAGATTGAATTCCAGAATCTTGTTGAGAACGTTACATATCGTGTAGATTATGACGAGCAGACAGGACTTGAGGATAAGATAATAATCGAGTCAAAGGATCGTACACGCGTTCCCGAGGCCAACATCGTCGATGCCAACGGTCAGGTGATTAAGACCTATGCACTGCCTGTGGGCGCTCACCTCATGGTTGAGAACGGTGCCGATGTCGCTCCCGGCGAGGTATTCGTCAAGATTCCTCGTTCGGCAGGTAATGCCGGTGATATCACCGGTGGTCTGCCCCGTGTTACCGAACTCTTTGAGGCACGTAACCCGTCCAACCCCGCTATCGTTTCGGAAATCGACGGTGAGGTTAAGTTTGGCAAGGTTAAGCGAGGCAACCGTGAGATATCGGTTACTTCCAAGCTTGGCGAAGTCAAGAAGTACCTCGTTCCGCTGTCGAAGCAGATTCTCGTTCAGGAAAACGACTATGTGCGCGCCGGAACTCCGCTCTCCGACGGTGCCATCACTCCTGCCGACATCCTCAACATCATGGGTCCCACTGCCGTTCAGGAATACATCGTCAACGAGGTTCAGGATGTATACCGTATGCAAGGTGTGAAGATCAACGACAAGCACTTTGAAGTAATCGTGCGTCAGATGATGCGCAAGGTCAACATCCTCGATCCGGGTGACACTTGCTTCCTTGAGCAGCAGGTTGTCGACAAGCGTGAGTTCATGGAAGAGAACGATCGCATCTGGGGTAAGAAAGTGGTTGTCGATGCCGGTGACAGCGAAAATGTAAAGCCCGGTCAGATTATCACAGCACGCAAGCTGCGTGACGAAAACTCGGCTCTCAAGCGTCGCGACCTCAAGACTGTGACTGTGCGTGAAGCCGTTCCTGCTACATCCGAGCAGATACTTCAGGGTATCACTCGCGCTGCATTGCAGACCTCAAGTTTCATGTCGGCTGCATCGTTCCAGGAAACCACCAAGGTGCTCAATGAAGCCGCTATCAACGGTAAGGTGGACACTCTTGAGGGTATGAAGGAGAACGTTATCTGCGGTCATTTGATCCCTGCCGGTACCGGACTTCGTGAATACGACAGCCTTGTTGTTGCCGGAAAGGACGATATTGACACAGTGTTTGACTCTGCCGATGTAATCGACATTGCTCACACTGAAGTTAAGTAAGCACTTTTAATAAGTTAAACTATACGAGAAAAGGCTGTCGCATTTGCGGCAGCCTTTTCTGTGTTTAGGATTGTGCTTGGTTTATCTCGGCTCTATCTTGGGTGCCGACGGAGCAGGCATGATTGCAGCTACAGCGCCTTCAACCTCTTCCTCGGTCATGAAACCTATGTTGCGGTTGATTACGCCTTCCTTGTCGACAAAAAGGATTGTAGGCACAGATGTAACGCCATATTGCTCGGCAAGTTGAGGAGCTTTGTCAATGTCTACATATATGAAGTTGACCTTGCCCTTGTATTTCTTTGCAAGCTTGTGGAATATGGGCTTAAACTGCTTGCAGGGCGGACACCATGTCGCCGAGAAGTCGACTACTACGGGCATAGGCTGTGCACCGCCGAACTCCAGAATGTCATTGGACCCGAGTTCTATCGGGGCGCCTTCCGATTCGTTTACGGCTTCGGCTGTGGCCTCGGCCTCTTTCACCTCCTTGGATGTCGAGTTGCCGCATCCTGTAATCATTGCTCCTGAAATCAAGATCGCTGCTGCTAAAAATGCTATCTTTTTCATTACTTATGAATTTATAAATTGAGTTAATCCTATATATAAGGAACAAGGTGTCCCAATAAATTGAAACACCTTGCGGAGAAATAAGGTTCACGCCTCATTGGAGGTGTGCCGGAATTTGCATTAGAGGGACGATGCGAGAGCGCCGTTGGTCTTGCGCACTGCTGCTGCGCTCTTGGCGAAGAGAGCTTTCTCCTCTTCGTTAAGGTTGACATCGACAATCTTCTCGATACCGTTGCGGCCAAGCAAGCAGGGAACGCCTATGCAGATGTCACTTTCGCCATATTCACCTTCTACGAGTGCCGAGCAGGGGATTACTCGCTTCTGGTCGTGGAGCACTGCTGCTACTACGGCTGCCGATGCTGCACCGGGTGCATACCATGCTGATGTGCCGAGAAGACCGGTAAGAGTGGCTCCGCCTACCATTGTGTCGGCTGCTACCTTGTCAAGCGTTTCCTTGTCAAGTAGTGTGCTTACGGGAATACCGCGATAAGTTGCGTAGCGGGTCAAGGGAATCATTGTAGTGTCACCGTGACCGCCTATTACCATACCTTCAACTTCGTTGGGGTTGGCTCCGAGTGCTACGCTGAGGAAGTATTTGAAACGTGAGCTGTCAAGTGCGCCGCCCATACCGATGATGCGGTTCTTGGGAAGACCTGAAGTCTTGTGGATAAGATAGGTCATTGTGTCCATGGGGTTGGATACGCACAAGATCACTGCATTGGGTGAATATTTGAGTACGTTGTCGGTAACTGACTTAACGATACCTGCGTTTACTCCGATGAGCTCTTCACGAGTCATGCCCGGCTTACGGGGTATACCTGATGTGATTACTACTACATCTGAACCTGCAGTCTTCTCATAGTCGTTGGTCACGCCCACCATGTGAGTGTTGATGGTAAGCAGATTGGCGGTCTGCATGATGTCCATCGTCTTACCTTCGGCAAGACCCTGCTTGATGTCGATGAGTACGACTTCGTCAGCTACGTTGTTAGTTACAAGAACATTAGCACAAGTGGCGCCTACGTTTCCTGCGCCTACTACGGTTACCTTTGACATAATTATCTTGATTTATTTGGTTAAAGTAATTGTCATTCGCTTTATATAATTTCCGGTAATACAAAATTAGTGAATAATTCGATAAGGACGAACTATTAACTTAAATTTATGTCGATTGTAAATTAAAATGTCTGATTAGAGCTCAATTTCGCCAAGGCCTTGTCTGATTATTTCAGGATTTGAGCTGTCGGTGATGTCTATAACGGTCGACGGCTCGGTGCCTCCTTCACCTCCGTCGATTACGATATCCACAGTGTCGGAGTATCGCATCGCTATGGACTCGGGATTGATTGCTTCATCCTCGGTGTCCCATTGTATGGAAGTGGTAAGCAATGGCGAGTCCATGCGCATGGCTATTTCTCGGGCTATGGCGTTGTCGGGGATTCTCACACCTACGGTCTTTCGTCCTTTGAACACTTTGGGTAGTGTCGTGGAAGCCGGGAGCAGGAAGGTGAAAGGGCCGGGCAGATTGTCCTTCATGATTCGGAATGCGCGATTGTCGATGCGGGCATATTCGGCCGATTGCGATATATCGTGACAGATAATCGACAGGTTGGTCTTGGCCGGATTTATTCCTTTTATGCGGCATATACGCTCAATAGCCTGATTGTTGAGCGCATTGCAGCCTATCGCATATAGCGAGTCGGTGGGGTATATTATAATACCGCCGTCGCGAAGGGTGTTGATCACGAGCTCCATGTATTTTTCATTGATGCTCGTCGGATACATTGGAAGGATTGTCATGTCTATGTCCGGTTATGCCAGCACCCCCATAGTGCTGACAAAGGCAAATTTAGCAACACTTTTCCAATAATCCAAATAGAAAATACGACACCGCCGCTACGGCATTGACGCGGTAGCGGCGGTGTCGGTGTTGTTACTGTTGTTGTCAGATGGTGTTGAGCATCTCCTTAACGGCGGTTTCAAGTTGTGTGTCACCTCCCTGAAGCTGAACTTCAGGAGTGTTGTAAACCTTGATGTCGGGTTGTAGTTCGTGATTTTCAAGATAGTTTCCGTCCATATCCTTGCATCCTACTTGAGGGATGCCGAATACCAGCGATGGATCTATCTGCGTTTCCCACCATACGGCTGTCATTGTGCCGGGAACGGGAGTGCCTATGAGTTTGCCTATGCCAAGCGTTTTGTAAACCCATGGGAAGCCGTGGGCATTGGAGTAATTGTCCTCGCACACGAGTACACATGAGGGCTTGAGCCATTTTGTGAACGGGTCGCTGCCGATGTAGCTGTTACGGGGTGTGTAACGTGCATATTCCTTACCGTCGAGCAGTGTCGCAAGGTCGTCGTGCAGCCAGCCTCCGCCGTTATGACGGGTGTCTACGATAACAGCGTCGCAGTTGCGATAACGGCCGAGAAGGTCTGAGAACACGGTGCGGAAACTCGGGCTGTCCATGCCCTTGACATGTACATAGCCAACCTTGCCGCCCGAGAGTTGTTCGACACGCTTGCGGTTGTTTTCTACCCAGCGTTTGTAAAGGAGGTCGCTTTGGGTGCCGTAGCTTATGGGCTTTACCTTCTCTTCAAATCTCTTGCCCGTAGAGGGGTCGAGCACTGTCAACATTACGCTTTTGCCTGCTTTGCCTGCGAGCATGGGGTAGTAATCCTTGCCGCGTTCGATTGTCTTTCCGTTGATTTTCTCGATTATGCAGCCTTTGGTAATTTTATTGTCGGCTTTGGTCAGCGGCCCCTGTGCTATGATTTGGGTTATCTTCAATCCGTCGCCGTCGTAGCTTTCGTCATAGAAAGCTCCGAGTGATGCTGTGGCGGGAGCTGATGTTGATGAATAGTAGCGGGCACCTGTGTGTGAGCCGTTTAGTTCGCCGAGCATTTCCGAAAGCATGTCGCGGAAATCGTAATTATTGTTGATGTAGGGTAGATATTTGCTGTAATCCTCGCGGAATGAGGCCCAGTCGATACCGTGGATTTCAGGGTCGTAGAACTTGTCGTTGACCTGTCGCCATGCATGGTTGAATATATAGTCGCGTTCTTCGGCGGGACGGTAGTTAAATTCGGCAGCGAAGGGTATTGACTTTGTATTGGCATCCTTTATATTGATCTGTGTTAGACCGCCTCTTGATATCAAAAAAGCCTTTTCTCCGTCTTTGTCGGTAAGTAACGGTCCGTAACCCACACCTTTTATCAGTAGCTTTGTCGAGTTTTCTTTAAGGTCATGCAACCATAAGTCATATCCGCCCTCAAATGAGGTACAATAATATAGTTTGTCGCCCTTCTTGGATAGCAGCGCGTCACCGAGGTTTGAAGAATTGACAGTTAGGCGCATTATGCGGTCACGTCGATTGTCGAGTTCAAGCTTGATGGGCTTGATTTCGTCCTCTTTTTCGACTTTGTCCTTCTTGCCTTTGCCTTTTTTATCTTTCTTGTCTTTTTTGTCGTCGTTTGCCGATGACTCCTTATCTTTTTTGTCCTTTTCAGCTTCTTCGGCAAGGGCGATCTCCTCCTTCGAAAGTTGGAATTTATCCCATGCTTCATCATCGAAGAACATTATGTAGACATCGGAGTGCGATCCCCAGCTTCCGTGGCTACGGTAACCGGCTCGGTCTGAATTCCATATCATGGCTTTGCCGTCAAGTACCCATTTGGGATTGGTGTCGGAGTAACCGCTTTCGGTGAGATTTACCGTTTCACCGCTTCCATCGGCCTTGATTAGGGCTATGTCCTTGTTGTTCCATCCTCCTACGCCGATGTATTCGGTCAGGAACCAGCGTCCGTCGGGTGACCATGCAAATGATTGGTCGCCGTCGGAGTAGGAATAGTTATACTTGCCTTCCATGACTGTGCGCACATCTTTGCTTTTGCGATTGATAACTCTTATCGCCGAGCGGTCCTCGAGAAATGCAACTTCCTTGCCGTCGGGCGAATAGAGCGGCTGGAACGATGTCTTGTCGCCTGTCACAAGCGGTTTCTCCTCGATTTCCTGTGCGTAGGTGAAGTATTTGTCGTCATCGCGCACGATTGAACTTTCATAGATTCCCCATGTTTCACCACGTTCGGCCGAGTATACGAGAGAGCGTCCGTCGGGACTGAAGTCGATGTTGCGCTCCTGTTGGGGAGTGTCGGTTATCTGCTTTGTTGTGCGGTATTCCACTGATGTCACGTAGACATCGCCGTGTACTATGAATGCCACTTCTTTGCCTGAAGGTGACACTGCAATGTCGGTGGCTCCGCTGCTTATGAGTCGGTTTACGAGTTTCTGCTCGGTGATGTCCGATGTTATTGCTACGCTGACTTTGGCTGGTTGGGAGCCTTCGGTCACGGTGTATATCTCGCCGTCATATCCGTAACATAGCTTGCCGTCGTTGGAGGTGGTGAGGAATCTCACGGGATGCTTTGGATGTGATGTTATCTTTACGGTATTTTTTCCGTCGATTGTCGACTTGTAGACATTGAAGTTGCCGTCACGTTCACTCAGGTAGTAATAGGCGCTTCCGTCGGCTTTCCACACAGGGTTGCGGTCCTCGCCGTTGAAGTCGGTGAGCTTGCGATAGCTGCGGTTGCCGTCGGTGGTGCAAAGCCATATATCGCGTGTTATCGATGAAGTGTGATGCTTGCGCCATGTGTCCTCATATCCTTTCATGTCATTATAGAGCAGTTGCTTGCCGTCGGGGCTTATCGACAGATTTTCCATCGCAAGCGATGAATATAGCTTAGGCCGTCCGCCGGTAGTTGACACGCTGTATATTTGCGGGAATTGTACTGAAGGGAACTGGCTGTCATTCACATCGGGCTGTATAGATGCCGTGTAGAGCACATGTTCGTTGTCAAGGAATGTTTCGGGCATTTCGCTTGCCGAGTGAGTGGTGAGTCTTGTGGGTGCTCCTCCCTCGCGTGACATTATGTAGATGTCAAAGCTGCCTTCGCGGTCGGAGGCAAAGGCGAGGCTTTTCCCATCGGGCGACCACACAGGGCGTGTGTCGTAGGCCGGATTGGTTGTCAACTGTGTGGCGCGGCCTCCCGTCGACGGGACGGTGAAAATGTCGCCTTGATAACAGAACGCGATAGTCTTTCCATCGGGTGATATGGCCGGATATCTCATCCATAGCGGTGACTCGGCTGCTTCTGCCGCAGCAGTCAAAGCAATGGCTCCGGCAATTAAAAATAACTTTTTCATTATAAGTGATAATGTAGTTGTGATGTAATTATTTACAAAGATAATTATTTATTGTTTTTTATAATGCCATTTGGACTACGAATTATTGAGATAGTAATTTAGAGCCGGTTCGACAATAAATGTTAACGGCAGGGCGGTCGATTGTTGAGTTATTTTCAATAGCGTTAAGCTTTTTAGTGAAATTTTTTATAACTTTGGGGAAGAATCCAATAAATTAAGCTTTAACCTAAATGAAAAGACCAATCATTGGCATGTTGGCGTTATGTTCGTCTGTAATTGCTATGGGCGAAACGGTGGATGTCAAGACGCTTGAGTACACGGGCCCTTATCCCGTGCAGATGCCATTAATGTTTGACAGTGTGGATGTTAATTCACGTAAGTTTGATGTGAAGTCACTGCTTGACACTCACGTGTCGCAGGCAACATTGCGTAATCCGGAGATATTTTCAGGTGATGTGGCTCCGGGAAGTGACGATGGCTATGCGTTGCATCTGCTTGGTTTTACCGTGGAAAACCGTCGTTACGCCAAGGCTTTGTTAAATGTAAAAGGGCTGAAGAATTATAATGTATATGTCGATGGCAGGAAACTTGAAGGCAATCAGCTCGTACTCACTCCTGCTACACACAAGATTACTGTTAAGTATCTTAGTGAAAAGGGGAAAAGCGACTCTGTAAAAGTGAGCCTCGACTCGGAGCATCCCGAGCTGTTGAAGGTCGGCACCGGAACATCACGCATGTACACGCTCGACGATGTGCTGCACGGTACGAGAATATCGTCTACAAGCATCTCGCCCGACGGCAAATACATGATAACATCCTACTATCACACCCGTAAGGGAGGGGCTTACGAATATGTGTACCGTATTTCCGATGTGGCTGCCGGTAATGTGGTGGCAGAAACATCTGACGCCATAAAGTGGATGCCTAAAGGAAGCCGCTACTATTATACGCGCAACACCAACGACGGTCGGGTGCTATATGCAGTCGATGTCGCTACCGGACGCCGTGACTTGATTGCTTCCGACATACCTAACGAGTGGTTCACCATATCGCCTGACGAGAGTTATCTTATAATAACATCGGTTCAGTCAGGTCCGAAGGAAAGCCCCGATGTGTATGAAATCATCCAGCCCGAGGACCGTCAGCCCGGTTGGCGTGACCGTTATATGTTGGCTAAATATGACCTTGCAACGGGGGTACAGCAGCCTATAACATTCGGACATAACAGCGTGTCGCTCTCTGATATATCGGACGACAGTAAGAAGTTGCTTGTGCGTACATCACGCAGTCGATTAACTTCACGTCCCACCACTCTTACATCATTGTATGTAATCGACCTCGCGACAATGACCTCTACGCCAGTAGTCGAGGACGACGGTTTCATTTCGGGTGCCATGTTCTCACCCGATGCCACAAAGGTGCTTGTTTCGGGTTCACCAGAATCACTTGACGGCGTAGGACGCAACTTGCCTGAAGGACGCACTCCGAGCATGGTCGATGAGCAGCTTTATCTCATAAACATTGCCGACCGCAAGGTGACGCCTCTCACCAAGGAGTTTGACCCTAACATTCAGCAGCATGTTTGGAGCCGTGCCGACAACATGATATATTTCACAGCCGAGAACCGTGACATGTACAGCTTATACCGACTCAATCCCGCTAATGGCGACATAACCATGATTCCCGTACCTGAAGACCTTGTAAAAGGCATATCGTTGCCCGATGCAGGACGCACTATGGCTTGGTTCGGTCAGGGAGCATCCAACTCCGACCGCCTTTACAAGCTCGATACCAAGACCCTCAAGTCGACCTTGCTTGACGATCCGGTAAAGGAGCAGCTTAAGGATGTAGTGCTTGGCGAGTGTCGCCCATGGAGCTTCAAGAGCTCGCGCGGTGACAGCATCCACGGGCGTTTCTACTTGCCGCCTAACTTCGACCCCGCATCAAGTTACCCGATGATAGTTAATTACTATGGCGGTTGCAGCCCCACAAGCCGTAACTTTGAGAGCCGCTATCCTCATCATGCCTATGCAGCGTTGGGTTATGTCGTATTTGTAATCGAGCCCAGTGGTGCTACAGGTTTCGGACAGGAATTTGCATCACGTCACGTAAATACGGCAGGTGACGGTGTGGCTCAGGATATAATCGAGGGCACAAAGCAATTTTGTGCTGAACATCCCTTTGTCAATGCCAAAAAGATAGGTTGTATAGGTGCCTCTTACGGAGGATTCATGACTCAGTATCTGCAGACGCAGACCGATATTTTCGCAGCTGCCATATCACATGCAGGAATCAGCGACCACACAAGTTATTGGGGTGAGGGTTACTGGGGATATTCTTACAGCGAAGTGTCGATGGCCAACAGTTATCCGTGGACTCATCCCGACCTCTATGTGAAGCAAAGTCCGTTGTTCAATGCCGACAAGATACACACTCCGTTGCTATTCCTTCATGGCGACAAGGATAATAATGTGCCGGTGGGCGAGAGCATCCAGATGTTTACCGCATTGAAGCTTCTCGGTCGTGAAACTGCATTTGTAGCCGTTGCCGATCAGGATCACCATATAACCGATTACGGTAAGCGCATCAAATGGCAGAACACCATTTATGCATGGTTTGCAAAGTGGCTTCAGGACGACCCTGAATGGTGGAATGCAATGTATCCTGCAAAATCGTTATAAAACAGTAAAATCCGTAATGATGAAGCGTCATTGTTGGTCAAGTCGGGCGATTAAGTGTATTTCGGTGGCACTGGCATTGTTGTGTACAAGCGCGAGTGTTTATTCGCAAACCGAAGCAGCCGACAGTGTAACGCTGACATCGCGGAAGACCGATGGTAATCCTTACCGATTTTCATTGGGACAGCTGGCTGTGCCGGCTGTCCTGATAGGAGTCGGAGCTGCCGGGCTTTCTGGAACATGGTTGAAGCACAGCGGTTCGTCAAGCGGTTCTCAGACCCCCGACAATATAGTGCGTTTCGTGCCTCTTGCCGCAATGTACGGATTAAGACTTTGCGGTGTCAAGGGCCGCCACAATTATGTCGACATGACAATAGTGTCGGCTACAGCCTATGCCTTAATGGGCGTTACGGTGGCTTCGTTGAAGGGAATTGTGCGTTCGGAGCGTCCTGAAGGAAGTGACATGCATTCGTTTCCGTCGGGTCACGCGGCTGCCGCTTTCGTTGGGGCTGAACTGCTTCGACGCGAATATTGGAACGTATCGCCTTGGATTGGTGTCGGAGGATATGCCATAGCTGTAGGCACCGCCGCTCTGCGATTGCATCACGGACGGCATTGGATTAACGATGTGCTTGCCGGTGCTGGAGTAGGAATATTAAGCGCTCAGGCTGCCTATTGGCTCTATCCGGTGATATCCCACGCTCTATTCCAGCGAAGAGATAACGCAAACAAGATGGCGGTGACGCTTGCACCCTGTTGGTATGGACGAGGAGGCGGCATTGCATGCGCGATGACCTTTTGATTAATTTGCTCCCATGAAAATTCACATTACAGTTAGAATATTAATACCAATCATATAACCAAAAAACATTAACGCACACAGTTATGAAATTAATTAAAAGTCTTATCGCGTCGGCTTTTATGGCAATGTCGGTGACGGGTTTTGCTATCGACAATGTCGGAATCACTACGACATCATTGTCGCCCGACCGATTTACATTGATACAGGATGGCAAGTCGCTGCCTGTATATGTTGATGACGCTGACGATTCAGGAGTCAAAATTGCTGTACGTAACCTTGCTGCCGACTTCGGTCGAGTAACGGGACATGACGCAGTGCTTGCCGATGCTCCGTCGGAATCGCGTATGATTATAGTTGGAACTATCGACTCTCCTGTTATGGAACGCATCGCAAAAGCGGGAAAGATAGATGCATCACAGCTTAAAGGAAAGTATGAGAAATATTTGATGTCGACCGTGCAGTCACCTCTGCCGGGAGTCGATGAGGCTCTTGTTATTGCGGGAAGTGACCGTCGAGGAGCCATATATGGTGTATACGAGCTTTCGGAGCAGATAGGTGTGTCGCCTTGGTATGACTGGGCTGATGTTCCGGTGGCACATAACGACAATATGTCGATGTCACGCGGCACTTACACTGCCGGCGAGCCTGCGGTGAAATATCGCGGCTTGTTCCTTAATGATGAGGCTCCGTGCCTTACCGGATGGGTGAAGAATACATACGGGACCGATTATGGTGACCACCGTTTCTATGCACGCGTGTTTGAACTCATATTGCGTCTTCGCGGCAATATGATGTGGCCGGCCATGTGGGGCTGGGCTTTCTATGCCGATGATCCTGAAAACAGCAAGACCGCCGATGATATGGGCGTGGTTATGGGAACATCGCATCATGAACCCATGGCGCGCAACCATCAGGAGTGGGCGCGTCGCCGCGGTGAAAACGGCCCGTGGAATTATGCGACCAACCGTGATGTGATAGACCGCTTTTTTGTTGAAGGAATCGAACGTGCCAAGAACACTGAGGACATTGTTACGATAGGTATGCGTGGTGACGGTGACGAAGCCATGAGTGCAGAGGCAGATGTAAAACTGCTTAAGGAAATCATAAATAATCAACGCAAGATCATAAGCAAGGTTACGCGTAAGAAGGCGTCGGCCACCCCGCAGGTGTGGGCATTATATAAAGAGGTGCTCGATTACTATGACAAGGGTCTGCGTGCTCCCGATGATGTGATATACCTGTTGTGTGACGACAATTGGGGCAATGTTCGCCGACTGCCCAATGCCGAGGAGCGCAGACATCCGGGCGGATGGGGAATGTATTACCATGTCGACTATGTTGGTGCACCCCGTAACTCTAAATGGCTTAACGTGACTCCTATACAGAATATGTGGGAGCAGCTTAGCCTGACTTATAAATACGGTGTCGACAAGCTATGGATTCTTAATGTGGGCGACCTTAAGCCGATGGAATATCCTATAACGCTGTTTATGGATATGGCATGGAGGCCTGAAAAATATTCGGCACACAACCTCCTTGAACATACTTTGGAATTCTGTCGTCAGCAATTCGGTGAAGCACAGGCTCCCGAAGCTGCCCGCATATTGAATCTTTACAGCAAATATAACGGACGAGTGACTGCCGAGATGCTTGACCGCCGCACCTATAATCTGAGTAGTGGTGAATGGCGTAAGGTAGCCGACGAATATGTGCGTCTTGAGGCCGAGGCCATGCGACAGTATATGACGCTTGAGCCGCAATATCGTGACGCATACAAGCAGCTTATACTTTTCCCCGTTCAGGCCATGTCCAATATCTATGAAATGTATTACGCGCAGGCAATGAACCTGAAGCTGTTTGAGGAAGGCAATCCTGAGGCCAATGAATGGGCCGACAAGGTTGAACGTTGTTTCAACCGTGACGCAGAACTCATGCGCGACTACAACGAAGTGATGGCCGATGGCAAATGGAACGGAATGATGACGCAGAAGCACATTGGTTATCGTAGCTGGAACGACAACTTCAGAGCCGATACAATGCCCATGGTAAAGCGCATCGACAATCCCGATGATTGCAAGGGCGATTATGTATTTACTTCTTCCAATGGAGTTGTGAGCATGGAAGCCGAGCACTACTATTCGTTGACCGAGCCGACAAGCGATGCACGCTGGACGGTGATTCCCTACATGGGACGCACACTCAGCGGAATGTCGGTAATGCCTCCTACCGAACCGGTCGACGGTGCATCACTTACTTATCGCATGACATTACCCGACACCGTAACTTACGTGACCGTACGTGTCGTCGTGAAGTCGACACTTGACTTCCTTGACAAGGGCGGACTTTGCTACACGGTGGCTCTTGACGGAGGTGACGCACAATCGATAAACTTCAACAGCAATCTAAACGAGAAGCCCGAAAACATATACAGCGTATTCTATCCCACCGTTGCCGGACGCGTAGTGGAGAAAAGCGTTACGCTGCCGGTAAAGAAGGGCACCAAATATCATGACTTGGTGGTTGCGCCTTCGGATCCGGGAATCGTATTCGAGAAAATAGTCGTTGACTTCGGCGGATACACACCTTCATTCTTGTTTATGGATGAGTCGTCATGTTCACGTAATTCAAAATAACCTCATAATATAAGTATCATGAATAATATACAAGCTACAAGCGGCAAGATGACAAATTACCGTTGGGTTATTTGTACGATGCTGTTTTTCGCATTGGTCATCAACTATCTCGACCGTCAGGTGCTGTCGTTGACCTGGGTCAATTTCATCGCTCCCGAGTTTAACTGGGGACCTGATGATTACGGATTGATAACCGGATGTTTCTCGCTCGTTTATGCCGTGGGAATGTTATTTGTAGGCAAGTTCATCGACTACATAGGCACTCGTCGCGGTTATATGTGGGCGATAGGAATATGGTCATTCGGCGCTTGCCTTCACGCCTTCTGTGGCGTGCTCACCAACGGCATAGTGTCGGGCGACTGGATTCTGTCGTTCACCGGAGCGCGCGAGCACCTGATGGAGCTGCAGTCGGTGGCCAATGTGTCGATGATGATAACCACCGTGAGTGTGTGGCTGTTTCTTGTGGCACGTTGCGTGTTGTCGGTGGGAGAGAGCGGAAACTTCCCTTGCTCGATCAAGGCCGTCGCCGAGTATTTCCCCAAGAAGGATCGCGGATTTGCTACCGGTGTGTTCAATTCAGGCTCACAGATAGGTGCATTGCTCGCTCCGTTCACCATCCCCTTGATAGCTCGTCACTACGGATGGGAGATGGCGTTTCTGCTCATCGGAGCCTTGGGCTTTGTGTGGATGGGCGTGTGGGTGTTTGTTTACAAGGAGCCGCGCAAGAATCCCCGTGTCAATGAGGCCGAGCTTGCATATATCGAGCAGGACGGCATAGGCGAGGACAATCCCGAGTGTGACGCTTCGTCAAAGTGCAGCGAGCCTGAGGTTGGAGTGTTCCAGGCTTTTACTTTCCGCCAGACATGGGCGGTGATTTTCGGCCGTTTCCTTCCCGACTCGGTGTGGTGGTTCCTGTTGTTTTGGGCCCCTGCATTCATCAGCAATGTCTACGGTTATCCCACTGACTCAACTGAAGGAATGCTCGCAATATTCACCATTTATCTTATTTCGATGCTTTCGTTGGGCGGCAGTTACCTGCCTACTTTCTTTATCAACCGCAATCGTGTAAATCCATACAAGGGCCGCATGCACGCCATGCTGATATTTGCACTGTTCCCGCTGCTCGGAATGCTTGTGATGCCCCTCGGCCAGATGTCGATGTGGTATCCGGTAATCATAATAGGCATAATGGCAGCCGCTCATCAGAGCTGGAGCGCCAATGTCTACAATGTTGTCAGCGACATGTTCCCGAAATCGGTTGTCGCTACGGTGACGGGCGCTGCGGGTCTTGCCAGCGGTCTTGGCAGCTTCACATCCAACTACGGAGCCGGAAAGCTGTTCAAGTACGCTACCGATACCGACATGCAGTTCCTCGGATTCTCGGGTGAGAATGCCGGTTACATGATTGTGTTCCTGATTGCATCGGTAGCTTATCTGGTAAGCTGGATTGTGATGAAAGTTCTTGTGCCCCGATACAAGCTTGTGGAGTTAAAAAAGAGATAAATCAATAATAAATTCATCGTCAATGAATCCTAAATTACCATTTATGAATCCCGACTTCATGCTCCAGAACGACACAGCCAAGCGGCTCTATCGCGAGCATGCTGCCAATATGCCCATAATCGACTATCACTGCCACCTGTCGCCCAAAATGATAGCCGAGGACCATCGATTTTCGACAATTACCGAGCTGTGGCTTGGCGGCGACCACTACAAGTGGCGTGCGATGCGCACCAACGGTGTCGACGAGCGTTACATAACAGGTGATGCAAGCGACTGGGAGAAGTTTGAGAAATGGGCCGAAACAGTGTCTTACGTTATGCGCAATCCGCTCTATCACTGGAGTCACATGGAGCTGCGCACCGCATTCGGGATTACCGACACGCTGAATGCACAGTCGGCTCGCCGAATCTATGATATATGCAACGAGAAACTAGCCGGACCGGGAATGACCGCCCGCGGCCTTATGGAGCATTACAATGTAGAGGTGGTGTGTACGACCGACGATCCCGTGGATACTCTTGAATACCACAAGGCGATAAGGGAGAGCGGGTTCAAGGTCAAGGTATATCCGGCATGGCGTCCCGACAAGGCCATGGCCGTGACCGATCCTGAGTCATATCGAGCCTACATCGCGACGCTTGGCAAGGCTGCCGATGTCGACATAACATCTTACGCCGACCTGATGGAAGCGCTGCGTGTGCGTCACGATTTCTTTGCTTCGCAGGGATGTCGCATTGCCGATCATGGAGTGTCGCAGTTCCCGTGGGCCGAGTGCAGCGAGGCTGAAGCTTCGGCATTGTTTGACAAGGTCATGAGCGGACAGATGCTTGCCTCCGATGAAGTAATCAAGCTGCAGACCTCGATATTGCTCGACCTTTGTCGCATGAATCATGAGAAGGATTGGGTGCAGCAGTTCCACTTCGGTGCTATGCGTAACGTTAATACGCGAATGTTCCGCAAACTGGGCCCCGACACCGGCTTTGACACGATAGGCAGCTACAACTGTACGGAGGCTATAGCACGCTTCCTTGATGCGCTCGACCGTGACAATTGCCTTGCAAAGAGCATCTTATATAATCTCAATCCGAGCGACAACGTTTGGCTGGCAGCCATGATCGGTAATTTCCAGGACGGTTCGGTGCCGGGAAAGATTCAGATGGGTTCGGCCTGGTGGTTCAACGACAACCGATTCGGCATGGAAGCGCAACTCAATGCACTGTCGATGCAGAGCCTGTTCAGTCGCTTTGTGGGAATGCTCACCGACTCCCGTTCATTTGTGTCATATCCTCGTCACGATTATTTCCGACGCATTGTGTGTACGTTAATAGGGCGTGACATCGAGGAGGGCAAGATTCCGGTGAGCGAGCTTACACGAATAGGGAAGATGGTTGAGGATATAAGCTATTATAACGCTAAGTCATATTTTAAATTTTAAATCGATATGGAGAAAACTTGGAGATGGTTTGGCCCTAAGGATAAGATAACGCTTGACATGTTGCGCCAGATAGGCGTAGAGGGCATCGTGACATCGTTGCATCACATAGCCAACGGCGAGGTGTGGAGCCTCGACGAGGTTAACAAGATGAAGGAGTACATCGAGAGTCACGGACTGCGCTGGTCGGTTGTTGAAAGTCTGCCGGTGAGCGAATCTATAAAATACGGCGGCCCCGACCGCGATAAGCTGATTGAGAACTACAAGGAGAGCCTGCGCAATCTCGGTAAGGCCGGTGTGAAGACTATATGCTATAACTTCATGCCCGTACTCGACTGGGCGCGTACCGACCTTGAGTATCCCAACGGTGACGGCACATCCAACCTATATTTCAACAAAGCTGAATTTGCCTACTTCGACATATACATCCTGAAACGCGAGAATGCCGAGAAGGATTACGATGCCGTGACGCTGTCGCGTGTTGAGGACCTTCGTCCCGTGATGACGCCCGATGCCGAGCATCGTCTTGTGGAGAACATCATCGTAAAGACTCAGGGATTTGTCAACGGTAACATAAGCGAGGATGACGAAGCTCCTGTGGCAACTTTCAGGGAGCTTCTCAAGCTGTATGAGGGAATCGACCGTGATGCGTTACGTGCCAACATGAAGTACTTCCTGGAGGCTATCATGCCGGTGTGCAACGAATATGACATCAACATGTGTGTGCATCCCGACGATCCTCCGTTGCAGATACTCGGACTTCCGCGCATAGTGACTTGCGACGATGACATCAAGTGGTTTCTTGATGCCGTTCCCGACAAGCATAACGGCTTGACATTCTGTTCGGGCTCACTGAGCGCAGGCGCTCATAACAACGTTCCCGAGCTTGCCCGCAAATATGCCGACCGCACATGGTTTGTGCATCTGCGTAGCACATCGGTGCTTCCCAACGGCGATTTCCGCGAGGCTCCGCATCTCGGCGGCCGTGCCGACATAATCGAGCTTGTGAGAATATTCGAGAAGACCAATCCCGAACTTCCCATGCGCGTTGACCATGCTCCGCTGATGCTTGGCGACGAGAAGATGGGCTATAATGCCGGATACTCGTTCCATGGACGAATGTTGGCCCTCGGACAGGTCGGGGGGGTTATCGCAACAGTCGACCGTGACATTAAAGAAGGTAAAATATAAAAAAATACGACATAAATATGAACGAATTGTTTTCAGTAAAGGACCGCGTGGTGGTAATCACCGGCGGAACGGGCGTGTTGGGCGCCTGCATAGGCGAATACCTTGCAAAGCAGGGAGCTAAAGTGGTGCTTATGGGTCGTCGTAAGGAAGAGGGCGACCGCATAGTCGATAAAATCCGTGCCGAAGGAGGCGAGGCAATGTTCCTTGTAACGGATGTAATGAATCCCGAAGTGGTGCAGAAGAACTGCGACGACATCATTGCTGCCTATGGCCGTGTCGACGCACTTCTCAATGCGGCAGGAGGCAACATGCCGGGCGCAACTATCGCTCCCACGGGCACAATATTCGACATAAAGGTCGAGGAGTTCCAGAAGGTACTTAATGTAAATCTTACAGGAACTGTAATCCCCACTCAGATATTCCTTAAGCCGATGGTTGAGGCAGGTTGCGGCGCAATAGTCAACTTCTCGTCAATGGCTGCATTCCGTCCTATGACACGTGTGCTCGGATATGCTGCAGCTAAAGCCGGAATAAGCAACTTCACCGCATTCCTTGCCAACGAAGTGGCTACAAAATTCACTCCGTCGATACGAGTAAACGCGATTGCTCCGGGATTCTTCCTGACCAATCAGAACCGTGCGCTGCTCACCAATCCCGACGGCTCATTGACCGAGCGCGGCGCCGATGTCATCCGTCAGACTCCGTTCAAGCGTTTCGGAAAGCCCGAAGAGCTTTGCGGTACGATTCAGTATCTGATAAGTGACGCTGCATCGTTTGTAACCGGAACCGTGGCCGTGGTCGACGGCGGTTTCAACGCTTTTGCGATGTAATCATATACAATCGGATGAAAAACAAACGGCAGTCTGCATCAACGCAGGCTGCCGTTCTTTCGTTCCAATATACCTAATCAGTGCAAAAATTGCCAAGATTTAAAATTGAACAGCTCGCCGTCGTCACCTCGGAACAGGATGAGTAGGTCGTGTACACCTGTGGCCTTTCCTTTAACTTGTGACTTGAGCTGACCCTTGCTATCGGGGGAGACTTCGATTTTAGCGATGGGACGGCCTTCGAGATTGTCGAGGTAGAATTCGACAGTGCCGTTACGTTGCGCGTCGCTCACCTCTACAGTTACGGCCGAAGGAACATTGTTGCCGAAGTCGACCGAACGTATCTTAAGCCAGTCGCCGTTGTTGATGGAGGTGAGGTAGTGGTTGTCCTTTCCGGCGTTACGGTCGGTCTTAAGGCCGTAACTTTCAGCCATTGTGGGGGCCGATACCTTCTGATAGGGATCGAAGTTGCGCAGAGGCTTTGTAACGCCCTCTTTGGTGAACGGGATGAAAGGAATCTTGTCGCCGTCCCAGTTAAACTCCTCGATCGATGTCGAGCGACGGAATCCTCCGCCGTTGGGAAGAAGCCCGTCATGATAAAACATGAAGTTGCGGCCGCCGATTTCGATGCTTCCGCCATGTATGGTGAAGCTGCCTTTGGCTTCGTCCATTATTCGGCCTTGGTATTTCCACGGGCCGTTTATGCTTGATGAGGTAGAGTAGGCCATGTGTTCGGGAACGCCTCCGGCTGCATATACAATATAATATATGCCGTTGCGCTTGAACACCCACGGGCCTTCCTCATAGCCTGTCTTCATTTTGCGCTTTCCGGCCTGATAATCCATTTTCATTACTTTAGGGCCGAAACATTCAGGATCATCGAGTCCGCTCACCGGCATAACTTCGCTTCCGAGCGATATCATGCCGCGGTTTAGCTTGGCATACCACAATCCGTTGTTGCCCCAGAATATGTAAGCCTGTCCGTCATCGTCGATAAATACCGAGGGGTCGATGTAGCCGAAGCCTCCGGCAACGAGCGGCTTGCCGAGCGGGTCGATGTAGGGGCCTTCGGGAGTATCGGATACTCCGACTCCTATTCCGTGAAGGTGAACTGTGGTGTCTTCGGCGCAGATGTACCAATACCACTTTCCGTCACGCTCGATGGCTTGCGACGCCCACGCGTTGTCACCCTGCTTGGCCCACTTGAATGTGACCGTGGACATCGGGGTTCCTTCGTAGGTCCAGTTAAGCATGTCGGTAGAGGTATAGAGCTGCCAATCCTTCATTTTGAAATATTGGGCATCGTCTTCGTCATGGTCTACAAAGAGGTAGACTGTGTCATTATGCACGTAGGGTGCGGGGTCGGGAGTGTAGGAGGTCTGTATGATCGGGTTATTCGCCATTGACATTGAAGCCACGGCAGCCATCGCAGCGACGGCAAGTATCTTGTTGAGATTCATCAGGTGTTTATTAAGGTTAATTAACTGAAACAAAGATAACACTATATTCGTCATCATGAAAATGATGTCGTAACGTAAATCTTTGTTTATGTTACGTTGGATAGATTAATATGTCAATCATGGCGCATAATTGTATCGGCGATAGTGGATAAATCAATCAGTTGTGGTGGTGAAATGAATTTGGCAGAATATAATCATGCGCTAATAAGTGATTATATCATAGCGATTTAAATGTATGTAGTTACGTAATAAGAGAAATTTGTTACAATGATTTTACATGAGGTTACATGGGGAAAGATATGTGTATCATCATAGTTTTGGCGTGTTGATGACTGTCGCTAATTTTGCCATGCAATTTAAACCATAATTAACACATTGTAATGCGAAAGCTACTAATTAACTTAACATTCCTTTTGTTAGCCGCAACAATCACAAGCAATGCCGTCGAAGTCGCCGACAAGTCGACATTTGCCAATCCCATGTTGTGGGCCGATGTTCCCGACCCCGATGTAATCAGGGTTGGTGATGATTTTTATATGGTAAGTACGACTATGCATCTTATGCCCGGTTGTCCTATTATGCGTTCCAAGGATTTGGTGAATTGGGAAGTTATCAGCTATGTGTTTGATACCCTTGATGATAATTCGCGCTATCGCCTTATCGACGGAAATGTCTACGGCCGCGGTCAATGGGCCACTTCGCTGAAGTATCATAACGGACGCTTCTATGTGCTTTTCTCGCCTAACGATCAGCCCTATCGCTCCTATATATATAGTACAACCGATCCTGCCGGGAAGTGGGAGCTCGTGAGCCGTACTCCGCACTTCCATGACTCTTCGCTTTTGTTTGACGACGACGGAAGGGTATATGTCTACTCGGGAACGGGTAGCCTTCGCGAGCTCAACCCTGACTTGAGCGATGTCAAGGAGGGTGGCGTGGACATGGTGATATTTGAACGTGACTCCACCGAAACCGGATTGCTCGAAGGCAGCCGTGCATTGAAGCTTAACGGCAAATACTATCTGCTCATGATTTCGTGGCCCAACGGAAAGCCCCGCCGTCAGGTGTGCTATCGTGCCGACAAAATCACAGGCCCCTATGAGAAGAAGGTGATTCTTCAGTCGGAATTCGGCGGATTCCCCTATGCCGGTCAAGGTACCATCGTAGATGACGCCAAGGGCAACTGGTGGGGAGTGATATTTCAGGACCGCGGAGGTGTGGGCCGTGTGCTCACCTTGATGCCGTGCCGCTGGATTGACGGTTGGCCTATACTCGGCGATGAAAACGGAAAGATTCCTGCCGTAATGGAACGCCCCGTAGCAGGATGCCCCGACAAAAAGATTGTGACAAGTGATGACTTCAACTCCGACAAGCTCAATATAAACTGGCAGTGGAACCATTGTCCCGTCAATGAAGCATGGTCGCTCACCGACCGTCCCGGACACTTGAGGCTGACGACTTCGCGTATTGTAGATAATCTATATAACGCACCCAACACCATAAGCCAGCGAATGGAAGGCCCTGAATGCAACGGCATAGTCAAAATAGATGTATCGCACATGAAGGATGGCGATGTTGCCGGATTCGGAGCTTTCAACGGACACTCGGGCCTGCTGTCGATTGAAAAGAGCAATGGTAAGACCGAACTGGTCATGCACACCAATGTCGTTAATATGGAACGACGCACCAAAAATGTACTTGGTGTGGACAATGAGGAGATTCAGCGTGTGGCACTGAACTCTCCGGTAGTGATGCTGCGAATAAATGCCGATTTCCGTCCGGGTCGTGACATTGCTCGATTTGCCTACAGCACCGACGGCAAGTCATGGACCAATATCGGCAGCGACTTCAAAATGCGATTTGATTACCAACGACTCTTCATGGGCACTCGATTCGCAATCTACAACTATGCGACTCGCGAAAAAGGCGGATATGTCGATGTTGATTATTTCAACTACGAGCGATTGTCCGATGACGCGCACTCGTTATCTAAAAATGATACAAAATAGTAACCTATGGTAAAAAAGATAATTCGATTTAGTTTTGGGTAATACTAATGTGGCACACACATGTTTGGTAGTGAGGGGTTGCCGGCCTCGGCAACCCCATTCATTACTTTTTAGTTAAAGTGCTGTGTGTCAATGATGATGTTACGTATGTAAAGAAGTCTGTTACAAAATTGAAGCGTGATGTAACGTGCGTAAAGAAAAATGGAATAACGTAACATATCGGTTAACACCTATATATCTAAATTTGTATAATCTTTCTTAACATTAAATCGTAAAAACTGTGTACCATATATGAAGTTTTATTTAACCTTAACGTTTTTTGCCGCTCTGGCCCTGTTGACACAATCTTGTGCAAGCAGCTCGGAGAAAGCTGCCGCAGTAGCTCCTCAAGAATCGTTAGCTCTTTTCGATTCATTCTCCTACAAGGGAATGGACGATTTTTATGCACAGAATACATTGCCCGATGATGGCTCATTCTATAATCCCATCCTGCCCGGATGGTATTCCGATCCTACGATATGCACTAATGGCGATGGCGATTATTTTCTTGCAACATCCACGTTCACCTATTTCCCCGGTGTTCCCCTGTTTCACAGCCGTGACCTTGTCAACTGGAAGCAGATAGGACATGTGCTTACACGTGAATCGCAACTTGTCAACATGAACGGACAGCACGTGAGCGGCGGAATCTTCGCTCCCGCGCTTAGCTATAATCCGGCCAACAAGACCTACTACATGATTACCACCAATGTAGGAGCCGGCAACTTCTTTGTAAAGACACAGGATCCCTTCGGCGAATGGAGCGATCCCATCTACGTTCCCGAGGTGCAGGGCATCGACCCCTCATTCTTCTTTGACAAGGACGGAAAGGGTTACATCGTCAACAATGACGACGCCCCCGATGGAAAGCCCGAGTATTCGGGACACCGCACAGTGCGCATCGTCGAGTTTGATCCCGCAACCGACAAGTGCGTGGGCGAACGCAAAATCATCGTCAATAAAGGATGGCGTCCCCAGGACAAGCCCATCTGGTGCGAAGGCCCACACATATATAATATAGACGGAACATATTATCTTATGACTGCCGAAGGCGGAACAGGTGACTGGCACAGCGAAGTTATATATCGCGGTAAGTCGCCTTTCGGTCCGTTTGAACCCTGGCAGGAAAATCCCATACTTACCCAGCGTACACTTGACAACAGCCGTCCCGAGCCGATTACTTGTGCCGGACATGCCGATCTCGTACAAACAAAGGAGGGCGACTGGTGGGCCGTGTTTCTCGCTTGCCGTCCGCTCGACGGTCGATTCGAGAACCTCGGACGCGAAACATTCATGATGCCCGTGAAGTGGACCGATGACGGATGGCCCTACATGACACGCGGCGAAGAGGTGGTGCCTATGGTGCTCAACCGTCCCGGCGTGAAGCGCGAAGAGAATGTGACATTCGGTAATTTCACCGATGTCGATGACTTTGACGCCGATACCCTCGGCCTCCAGTGGATGACGTTGCGCACGCCTGCCGCCGACCTTTACTCACTCACATCCAACCCCGGTTACCTGACTATCAACTGTGCCGACATCAACTCGTCGGAGAAGGTGGCTATACCTTATATAGGACGCCGCGTGCAGCATCACAAATATGAGGCCGCAACCCGACTGATATTCAACGCCGGCAATGAAAACCAGTGCGCCGGCCTGCTCGTGTTCAAGGACGAGAATCATCAGTTCCTTCTTGCCCGCGGCCGTGACGCAAAAGGCGGATGCGTGCTCCTCCATAAAATCGACGGCAAAGAAGGTGAAGAGCTTGCCAAGGAGCAGCTCAACGACTCTATCTCGGTGCTCGACCTGAAGGTGGTGTCGCAGGGTAAAACCCTCGATTTCTACTATTCGACCGACAACGGTGCAAAGTGGCAGACACTTGCCACCGGAATCGACGCCCAATACACCTCGACGGCCAACGCCGGAGGTTTCACAGGTACTACCGTAGGCCCTTACGCGACCAATAAGAAATAAATAACCTAATTAATTAACCTAAAAAACCAATAAAAACTATCAGAGAGAGAAAAAAATTAACCTTACACCATGTCGCTATTTACTCCAATCGAGAAATCACGACGCAACCTAATGAAAAAAGTAATTATTTGATTTAAACTAATAACAATGGAAAATGTAAAGAAAATATTTCGATGCATTTCGTTTCTCCTACTCTTCATCGCAGGGACTGCTTCAGTCTATGCCGATACGGTAAGAGGAACTGTGGTAGACGATACAGGCGAACCTTTGATAGGTGCCACAATCGCTCTAAAAGGCGGTAGCGCAGCTACAGCCTCCGACATTGACGGCAACTACTCGTTGCAAGTGCCCGACCTCAAGACGGCTGTCTTGAAAGTATCTTATGTAGGATATTTACCTCAGGAAATCAAGGTTAACGGACGCTCAACTGTAGATGTCACTCTTCAAACCAACGCCGAACAGCTCGAAGAAGTCGTTGTGGTTGGTTACGGTCAGCAGAAGAAAGCTTCAGTTGTGGGTGCAATCACTCAGACAACAGGTGAAGTCCTCGAACGTGCTGCCGGTATTCATGACATCAGTGCTGCTCTTACAGGTAACCTCCCCGGCGTTGTTACAATGCAGAGCTCGGGTATGCCCGGTGAAGAAAGCGCTAAGATCACCATTCGTGGTGCCAGCTCTTGGAACAACAGCGACCCCCTCGTGCTCGTCGACGGTATCGAGCGTGACATGAACAGTGTCGATGTAGGTTCTGTAAAATCAATCTCAGTTCTTAAGGATGCATCGGCAACCGCCGTTTACGGTGTGAAGGGTGCTAATGGTGTTATCCTTATCACCACCAAGCGTGGTGAAGAGGGACGCGCCAAAATCGATGTTAGCTTCACCGCTACATTGAAGTCGGCTTCAAAGCTCCCTAACAAGTTTGACTCTTTCGATGCTCTTGCAGCTCGTAACAAGGCCGTTGTTCACGAACTCGGTCTTATGCCCAGCTCTTGGAGCTACATGACTCCTTATGAAACATTGTTGAAGTACCGCAACCCCGCCAACCTCGAAGAATTTGAGCGTTACCCCAACGTTGACTGGCAGGACTACCTGTTTAAGGATGCGGCAATGGCTTACAACGGTGCGGTTTCTATCAGTGGTGGTACTCGCTTCGTGAAGTACTTCGCCGCTATCGACTTCGTTCATGAAGGTGACCTTTTCCGCAACTTCGACAACCATCGCGGTTATGAAACAGGTTTCGGTTACAATCGTATCAACGCCCGTTCTAACCTCGACTTCCAGCTCACCAAGACAACTATTTTCAAGGTGAACTTGTCAGGTTCTAACGGTCAGAAGCGTTCTACTTGGCCTAACGACGGTTCAGGCTTCAATCAGAGCAACTGGAACGACGTTCAGGTATGGGCAGGTGCCTACAACATCGCACCTAACGTGTTCCGTCCCGTTTACGCCGACGGTTCCTACGGTTACTACCCCGCATTCTCGTCGCAGGTTACCAACTCTGCCGACCTTCTTGCCAACGGTGGTGCCTTCAAGACAACTGCAACCCGCATCAACACTGACTTCGTTCTCGAGCAGAACCTCGATTTCATCACCAAGGGCTTGAACTTCCGCGGTATGATCTCTTGGGACAACCAGTTCCGTGAACAAGGTCGTGGTGTATCTGACCTCTACAACGGTCCCCAGTACAAGTGGATCGACCCCGCTACCGGTGCCGTTACAAAGAAGAACCCCACTGAAACTACAAGCCAGTTTGACTACCTCCCCGGTTCAAAGTGGTCGACTCAGGCTGGTAGCGTTTCCAACGGCAACACTCTTCGTAACCTCAACTATCAGCTCCAGCTCAACTGGAACCGCGAGTTTGGCGTTCACAATGTCGGCTTGACCGGTGTTTGGACCCGTCAGGAAACAGCTGTCGGTTCAATGATACCTATGTATCGTGAGGACTGGGTGTTCCGTGCAACCTACAACTTCGCCGACCGTTACTTCGTTGAGTACAACGGTGCTTACAACGGTTCCGAGAAGTTCAAGAAGGGCAAGCGTTTCGGTTTCTTCAACTCAGGCGCTATCGGTTGGCGTGTTTCTCAGGAAAAGTTCTGGGAAGGCCTCCGCGACTGGTGGGAAGAACTTAAGATTCGTGCATCTTACGGTGAAATCGGTGACGACTCGGGTGGCCGTTATCTCTACATGGACGAGTGGGGCACAGGTGGTAACACCTCTATGGATATCACCGGCTATGACAACCGTTCAATGTACACATTCTACTACCTCTCTAAGCTCGGTAACCCCGATGCAGGTTGGGAAAAGGTTAAGAAGTTCAACCTCGGTATCGACTACGCATTCCTCAACAACATGTTTGCAGGTTCAGTCGAAATATTCAAGGATAAGCGTGACGGCATCTTGATTAACGGTAACGACCGTGCGATGCCCTCTTACTTCGGACAGACTCCTCCCACCGCCAACCTCGGTAAGGCTGAGTCAAAGGGTTTTGAAGTTGAAGTTCGCTTCTCTAAGAACATCAACCGCAACATGCGTGTATGGGCTAACTTGAGCATGACTCATGCTGCCAACAAGATTATCGACCGTGACGACCCCGCACTTAAGCCCGCTTACCAGAAGCAGGCCGGATATGTAATCGGTCAGACTCACTCTTATCTTGACAAGGGATTCCTCAACTCGTTTGATGACATCTACGGTAGCCCCTCTCATGATGTGAACGACGCTTCACGCCTCCCCGGCGACTACTATATCGTCGACTTCAACGGTGACGGTGTCGTTGACAACAAGGACTCTGTTCCCTACGGATATTCGGGTACTCCCCAGAACACCTACAACGCCACTATCGGCTTCGAGTGGAAGGGCTTCAGCTGCTTCGCTCAGTTCTACGGCGTTACCAACGTTACTCGTGAGGTTAGCCTCGTTAGCTTCGGCAACCACATCGACAACGTTTACAACATCGGTGACTGGTGGAGCGGTGAAACCGGTACAGGCGACATCCTGATACCTCGTTGGTACTCTACCGTCAGCGGTTACTCCAACGGTACACAGTATCTCTATGACGGTTCTTATGTCCGTCTTAAGAACGTGGAACTTGCTTATACTTTCACCAACGGATGGATTAAGAAACTCGGTCTTTCCTACATGAAGCTCTACCTCAACGGTAACAACCTTTGGGTATGGTCACGTATGCCCGACGACCGTGAATCAAACTTCTCCGGAGGTTCAGGCTCAGGTGCTTATCCTACCATGCGTCGTTTCAACTTTGGTGTTAGGTTCAGTCTATAAAAAATAGAATAACTATATGAAAACAATATACAAGTCATTATTGACCTTAGGTGCGGCTGTCACCATGATGTGCGGATTCAGCTCCTGCGAGGACTACCTCGACAAGGACCCTGACTCCAACGTCAGCCCGGAGACTCCGTTTAAGAATTTTCAAAATGCTCAGGGTTACGTAGAGGAAATCTACAACTGTATCCCCAACATGGCTCAATGCGACTGGACAACATCGTGGAATCTCGGCGATGATGAAATCCAGAATCCTCAGGCCGATGACATGATGCTTCATCAGGTCGACATAGGTAACTACTATGCTTGGCAGGGTAGCGGCGGTTTCTACTTCGGAAACAAGGCTTTCGGCGGTAACCCGCGTTCCAACAGCCCATTTGATCACGGTATCTACGCTCACGCATGGTATTGTATCGCCAAGGTTAACAAGGCTCTCAACTCCTTTGAGGACTACTTCACCGGTACAAAGGAAGAGCACGACCTCATTCTCGGTCAGCTCTACTTCTTCCGTGCATGGTGGCACTTCGAAATGATGAAGTGGCTCGGTGGTCTGCCTTATGTTGACCAGGAATTTTCAGCTTCTGAAACTCCTCAGCTCGAGCGTCTTAGCTATCTTGAGTGCGCCGATAAGGTTGCCGAGGACTTCAGCCGTGCTGCCAGCTTGCTTCCCGTTGACTGGGACAAGACTACCGCCGGTAAGAAGACCTTGGGTCACAACGAACTCCGCATCAACAAGATCACCGCTCTCTGCTATCTTGGCAAGAACTACCTATGGGCTGCAAGCCCCTTGATGCAGCACGGCGCTCAGACAGGCGGTGCCCGCACCTATGACTACGATGCAGGCTACGCTTCAAAGGCTGCCGACGCTCTCGGCGAAGTTCTCCAGATGGTTGAATCGGGTTCTACCCAGTATGCTCTCGTATCTTTCGATTTCGAGGACATCTACAACCACAAGAAGTCAAAGACCGCTACCAACTGCTACAGCGACCTCTTCTTCACCACAGGTCAGGCTTGGTTGCAGCCCGGTAGCACCGAAGCTATCTTCCGCGGTCCTTCTACCGGTTGGTCATTCACCCGTTACAACTACTCTCGTACATTCGGCCCCAACGCACTCTGTGCTCAGGATAACAAGATTCACCAGCCCACTGCCAACTATGTTGAGTACTACGGTATGGAGAACGGTCTGCCCCTCGACGATCCCGACTCGGGCTACGACCCCAACTATCCTTTCAAGGGACGCGATCCGCGCTTCTATCACGACATCATCTTTGATGGCGTTCAGTACATCAACGGTGACCCGGGTGCCGATGCTGCCATGAAGTATGCAGGCCTTGCTACTGGCGGTTCGATGCGTGCAGTCAGCAATGCGTCACGCACCGGCTACTTCTATCAGAAGCTCGTGCCCCACACTTGCCAGAAGTACGACGAGGGTTCATCCGACAACTACGGTCCCAACCCCCACGCTTATATCCCCTATATGCGTCTTGCCGATATATATTTGATGTATGCTGAGGCTTGTGCAGTCAAGGGCGGTCCCGCCGGCAAGTCCGACAAGTGCTCGCTCACCTCTATCGATGCTCTTAACAAGCTCCGCGACCGCGTAGGCGCAGGACATGTAAGCACTAAGTTCACCGGCAACGCCTATATGGATGAAGTTCGCCGCGAACGTGCCGTAGAGCTCGCCTTCGAGGGACACCGTTTCAACGACCTCCAGCGCTGGCTGCTCCTCACCGAGCCCAAGTACACCGTTAAGACTTCGGCCGAGTTCATCCGCGTTGAGGACGAGAGCTTCTTCAAGGACAACGACCCCCGCGACGCCCGCATCGCCGAGTATCACCAGGAGGTTATCCTTACCCGCGATTTCTCAGCCAAGCACTATTGGTTCCCCCTCATGCGTGACGACACATACATCTTTGATGGATTTGTACAGAATCCTGGATGGGAATAGTAGGCAAATATTAGTAACTATACATCACAGTCAAATATGATATCAAGAAATACAATACTTTTTCCGGCAATCATCGGAATCGTAGGCGCATCGCTCAGCGTCACGGCTGCCGAGTCGGAAGAACGGGTTGACAGCGTTAAAGCCGACGACCTGGTGCAAGTAGCTTTCCGAAAGGTCGACAAGAACGAGCTGCTTGGCGGAGTGTCGGTGCTTGACATGGAAGACCTGCAGAAAACCAATTATACCTACGAGCCTCAGAATCTTGAAGGTTACATTTCAGGATGGAACGGTAATTCTATTTGGGGTATGGACGGCGACAACGACGGTGGTTATCTCGTGTTGGTTGACGGTGTTCCCCGTGACATGAACAACATCCCTTCCGATGAAATAAAGTCTATCTCTTTCCTCAAGGGCGCCCAGGCAGTTGTGCTCTACGGTAGCCGTGCCGCAAAGGGTGTGATTCTTATCACAACCAAGCGCGGTAAGGAAGGTCCCCTCACGGTGTCGGTTCGCGCCAACACCGGATGGCATGTGGCTAAGGCTTATCCCGAATATCTCGGTTCGGCCGAATACATGACTCTCTATAACGAGGCACGCCGTAACGACGGATTGAGCAATCTTTACAGCGACGAGGTTATCTACCACACCGCTGCCAAGACCAATCCCTACCGTTACTCCGATGTCAACTTCTACTCCGACGAGTATCTGAAGAAGGTGTACAACCGCACCGATGCCGACGCTGAAATCTACGGCGGTAACGAGCGCGCCCGCTTCTACACCAACATCAACTACTTCCGTCAGGGCGATTACCTCGACTTCGGCGAAGCCAAGAAGAACTACACCGACCGCTTCAGCGTTCGCGGTAATGTCGATGTCAACATCAGCAAGGTCGTTAGCGCCTACGTTGATGCATCGGCCACCTTCTACGGCTCACGCAGCGGTCACGGCAACTACTGGCAGCAGGCTGCCATGATGCGTCCCAACCGTGTGACTCCCTGGATTCCCGTTGATTTCATCAACCCCAATGTCACCGGCGCTCTTGACCTTATCAACAACAGCTTGAACATTCGCAACGGCATGTTCCCCGCCGGTACTTCAATCGACAAGACCAACATCTTCGCCGACTATGATATCGCCGGTTACAGCAAGTTTACAAGCCGTCAGTTCCAGTTTGACGCCGGTGTGAACCTCGACCTCAATCCTCTTGTGAAGGGTCTTACGTTCCACACTCAGTTTGCTGTCGACTACGCTACTACCTACAACACCGCTTATAAGGACACTTACGCAGTATTCGTTCCCGTGTGGGGCAACATCAACGGTAAGGAAGAGATCGTAGGCCTCACTCAGGAAGGTCTTGACAAGCACACCGGTTCTCAGTCGGTAAGCAACTCTACCAGCCGTCAGATAATCCACTTCTCGGGTAACTTCGACTACAACCGCACATTTGCCGATGTACACAATGTACACGCTCTTGCAGTGGTTTCGGGCTGGCAGCGCACTACCGCCGGTCAGTATCACCGCACAAGCTCGGCCAACATCGGTTTCGAGGTTGACTACAACTACGATCGCCGCTACTATGCCGACTTCGGCATCTCGGGCATCCACTCAGCCAAGCTGGCTCCCGGTCACCGTCAGGCATGGTCGCCCACAGGTACTATCGGATGGCGCATCTCCAATGAGGACTTCCTAAAGGATTCACAGGTAGTCAACGAGTTGATGCTCAGCGTTTCGGGCGGTATTCTCCACACCGACCTCGACATCTCCAACTTCTATATGTACTCGGCCAACTACACTCAGGGCGGATGGTTCAGCTGGGCAGCCGGCGGTTATGCAGCCACCTATCCTCAGCGTGGTGCCAACGAGGACCTTACATTCATCAAGCGTAAGGAATTTTCGGTTAACCTGCGCGGTCAGTTCTTCAACAACTTGCTCGGTCTTGAGGGTTCATTCTTCGTTATCAACAACGAGGGTCTTCTCATCAACAACTCGACCAAGTTCCCCTCCTACTTCTCGACCTACTATCCCGAGTCGTCACTCGTGCCCTGGTTGAACTTCAACAACAACCGTCGCGTGGGCTTTGACTTCGGTGTGAAGATCAACAAGCAGATAGGTGAAGTAAACCTTATCGCAGGTGTAAACGGAACTTACTACGACACCAAGGCCACCAAGCGCGACGAGTTGAACGCCGACGCTTATCAGAACCGCGAGGGCAAAGCTCTTGACGGAATCTGGGGATATCGCTGTGCAGGCTTCTTCAACTCTGAAGACGAAATCAAGGGTTGGGCCGACCAGTCAGCTCTCGGTGGATCAAACATTCAGCCCGGTGACCTGAAGTATGTCGACATGAACGACGACGGTGTCATCGACAGCAAGGACCAGGTGTTCCTCGGCAAGGGCGGATGGTATGGCAACCCCTTCACCATGGGTATCAACATCACCGCTCAGTACAAGGGCTTCTCACTCTTCATGATGGGTATCGGCCGCTTCGGCAGCTACGCTATGAAGGGCGACACTAAAGTTGACGATAACAACAGTTACAGCTACTGGTGGGTACACGGCGACCGCAAGTACTCGGCTGAAGTCCGCAACCGCTGGACTCCCGAAACTGCAGCTACCGCAACCTATCCTCGTCTGACCACGACCAACGGTGCCAACAACTTCGTTGCTTCCGACTTCTGGATGTACAGCACCGATCGTTTCAGCCTTGCTAAAGTTCAGCTCACCTACGACTTCCCGTCGCGTATGTTTACCGGCCCCATCGTTAAGGGTCTTCAGGTTTACGTTAGCGGAAGCGACCTCCTGACAATCGGCAAGAACCGCAAGATTCTTGAAATGAATGTCGGCAGCGCACCTCAGTCGCGTTTCTACAACTTGGGAGCTAAAGTAATATTCTAATGTTATGTCCAATATGAAAAATATATCGAAACTCATATTATTATCGGCCGTTACAGTATCGCTGGCTTCATGCGACGACTTGTTTGACCCGGCAATCGAGAACATCAAGGATGTTAACTCGATGTACAACGAGCCGACCTATGCCGACGGTATTCTTGGCGACGCCTACATCCTCATGCCTTACAGCAATGGTTCGGTTAACGACGTGGCCACTGACGATGCCGTTTCCAACGACAATGCCAACGGATGGCGTACGATTGCCGGAGGTGCCTGGACTTCTCAGACCGGACTCTCCAACGACAACTGGCGCGACCGTAACGCCTCTATCCAGCACCTCAACACATTCCTTGAGAATGCCGACAAGGTGACCTGGGCTGTCGACGAGAATGTCAACCAGATGTTTATCGACCGCGTTATGGGTGAGGCCTACGGACTCCGTGCGCTCAACCTCTACTTCCTCCTTCAGAACTATGGAGGCAAGACAGCATCGGGCGAGCTCATGGGTGTGCCCATCTGGACATCTTCTTTCTCCGCTACTACCGACATGAATGTTCCCCGTAACACTTTTGCCGAGTGTATGCAGCAGATTTTCGACGACGTAAAGATGGCCGAGGAGCTTCTTCCCCTTGACTATGTAAACATCGCCAACGACTCGCAGGTTCCCGCCAAGTACGCTTCGATGGGTGTTAAGAACGACGCTTACAACCGCGTGTTCGGTGCTCCCGTTTGGTGCCGCATGTCGGGCCGTATCGCCAAGGCCATCCGCGCCCAGGCAGCTCTCCTTGCAGCAAGTCCCGCCTTCAACCCCGGATCGGGTGTGAGCTGGGAGGATGCAGCCAACTATGCAGCCCAGTCGCTTAACGACATAGGCGGCGTGAGCGGTATGCCCCAGAAGGGTCATGTATGGTTCACCGCCGAAGAGGATGCTACTCTCGGTGCTTCGGAAAACCATCCCGAAATCATCTGGCGTGGCGGTTACGAGGACAACTGCGCGGTTGAAACCGACAACTTCCCCCCGAGCCTCTACGGTAAAGGCCGCGTTAACCCCACTCAGAATCTCGTAGATGCATTCCCCATGGCCAACGGCTATCCCATCAACGACGTTCACAGTGCCTATGACCCCGCCAACCCCTATGCCAACCGTGACCCGCGTCTTAGCGAGTACATCACCTATAATGGCGCAACTCAGGGTGTGAAGGGCGATGTCATCAACACTTCGGCCGACAATACCACCAACAACGACGGTATCAACAAGGAAGCCGGTTACTCAACCCGTACCGGTTACTACATGCGCAAGCACTGCCGTAGCGATGTCAACCCCAATCCGTCGTCGCTCCTCTACAAGCGTCACTATGTTAAGCGCATCCGCTACACTGAAATATTCCTCGCTTACGCCGAGGCAGCCAACGAGGCCTGGGGTCCCACTGCCGGCGGCTCCAACAGCTACAGCGCCTATGATGTCATCAAGGCTATCCGCAAGCGTGCAGGTCTTGGTGTAGGCGGTTCCGACCCCTATCTGGAATCGGCTAAGGCAAGCAAGGAAGCCATGCGCGACCTCATTCGCAACGAGCGCCGTCTTGAACTCTGCTTCGAGAACATCCGCTTCTGGGATCTTCGCCGCTGGAACGCTCCTCTCACCGAAACAGCCAAGGGTGTAAGCATCAAGGGCAACACCTACAACTACATTGAGGTAGAGCCGCGTAAGTACAGCGACTACATGATCTACGGTCCGCTGCCCTACAACGATGTATTGAAGTTCAGCAACCTTGAGCAGAATCAGGGTTGGTAATATTCACTATTAAACCTACGAAACATTATGAATCTCATGAAAAATTCGGTGAAATTAGGCATGGCCGCGCTCCTCGTTCTCGGTGTGTCGTCATGTAAGAACTCTGATGTCGATTTTCCCGACTATGAAGGTGGCATCACGGCTTATTTCGCCTATCAATATCCGGTGAGAACAATAACTCTCGGAACCGACCCCGAGCAGGACAACTCGCTCGACAATCAGCACAAGTGCCGCATCACCGCCACTCACGGCGGTAGCTACGACTCTCGCAACCTGAGCATCGACATCGTGGTTGATCCCTCATTGGTCGATAACCTCACTTTTGGTGACGGACGCCCCGTTAAGGTGATGCCCGAAAGCTACTACAAGCTTGAAAGCACCACCCTCACCAAGGTGAAGGACTTCCTCTTCGGTTCTGAGGTTACGCTTACCGACGCTTTCTTCGCCGATCCCCAGGCGCTCAGCGCCAACTACGTGATTCCCGTGCGCATGGTTGCCGCCCGCGGTGCCGATGCCATCCTCTCGGGTACTCCGCTTGAGGGTGTCACCTCTCCCGCCCGTTGCGATGCTTCGGCTTGGTCGGTGCAGCCCAAGGACTTCATGCTCTACTGTGTGAAGTACATCAATCCCTGGCATGCAACTTACCTGCGTCGCGGTGTCGACAAGATCACTGAGAACGGTGCTACTTCCACCAACGTGCGTCACGCCAAGTATGTTGAGCAGGACGAGGTCGTTTCGGTGACTACTGCCGGACTTAACAAGAGCATCTTCCCCGTGAAGACTGTCATCTCCGACGGTGACACAAAGACTACACTCACCTGTGATCTTGAACTCACCTTCACCGACAATGCCTGCACAATCACTACCTCTACTCCCGGCATGACCGCTTCGGGTTCAGGTAAGTTTGTGGAGAAGGGCGACAAGGACAGCTGGGACCACCGCGACCAGGATGTCATCTATCTTGACTACCAGGTTAACTTCGGCCCCCGCCAGTATGCCACCCTTGACACTCTCGTGGTTCAGTCACGTAACGTGATTATGGAAACATTCACGCCCACCTATAACAAATAAGTAACCGATTATGAATAAATACAGCAAATTACTTTGGGCACTCGCTCTTGCTCCTGCAATGGTGGGTTGCGCCGATGACATAGATACCACTTCCGGTTTCGAGGTCGAAAAGCCCGAATCACTGGCTCAGTATGAGTATCTTAACAGCTACGGCACCCTGAAGTCTTATTTGGAATCAGCAAGCAAGGCATCTCCCGACTTTAAGTTGGGAGTGGCCCTTGCCGCCGATGATTACGCTAAGAAAGGGGCTGTCTATATGCTTGCCAACACCAACTTCATGGAAATGACGGCCGGCAACGCGATGAAGTATGCTTCAATCGTGGGCGACGACGGTTCTATGAACTTCGGTACTGTAGAGCAGTTTATCGACAATGCCAAGGCTGCAAATATGTCGATCTACGGTCACACTCTCTGCTGGCACGAGCAGCAGAATCTGAAGTGGCTCAACTCTCTTATCGCCGATAAGGAAATTCCCGTTGATCCTGATGCTCCCGGACAGGAAGTCACAGTAGAGCGCCGTTGTATCGAGGTGTGCTCCGATGATATGGTCGACGCTGCGTGGGATACCCAGTTCTGGATTATGACCGATGCCACCTTCGCCGAGGGTGACAAATGGGAATTGTCAATGAACGTTCGTGCTACCTACGAGGCTTCTATCGGAACCCAGACCCACAAGGGTGCAGGTGAATATCTGCACTGGGCAGGTTGCGGTACCGTTAAGTTCACTCCCCAGTGGACCGAGTACAAGGCCAGCGGTACAATGGACGCTTCAATGGCCGGCGGTCATTCGTTTGCATTCAACATCAATGACTTTGCTGCTGCCAATGAGTATTACTTCGACGACATCAGCTTGAAGATCAACGGTGTCGAGATGATTAAGAACAGCTCTTGCGACGACGACAACATGAAGGACAACTTCGTGTCGAAGGAGAAGCGCGGCGCCACAGTTCCCTCTCGCTTTGTCGATAGCTATAAGGAAATACAGGCAGCTCCCGGTGAATATGAAGTTACTGTAGAGCGTCGCTGTATCCGCGTAGAAACTGACGACATGGTTGATGCTGCTTGGGACTCTCAGTTCTGGATTATGACCGATGCCACGTTCGCCGAAGGCGACAAATGGGAATTGTCAATGAACGTTCGTGCCGACTATGAGGCTTCTATCGGAACCCAGACCCACAAGGGTGCAGGTGAATATCTGCACTGGGCAGGTTGCGGCACCGTCAAGTTCACTCCCAAGTGGACCGAGTACAAGGCCAGCGGTACAATGGACGGCTCAATGGCCGGCGGTCATTCATTCGCATTCAACCTCAATGACTTTGCAGCAGCCAATGCTTACTACTTCGACGACATCAGCTTGAAGATTAACGGTGTCGAGATGATTAAGAACAGCTCTTGCGACGACGACAACATGAAGGACAACTACATCGCCAAGGAAAAGCGCGGCGGAATGGTTCCTGCTACATTCGTCGACAGCTATACCGAACTTGTAAGCGGCAACTCTATTCCTTTGACTCCCGAAGAGAAGGCTGAAGTTCTTACCAATGAATTGGAGCGCTGGATCAAGGGTATGATGGAAGCCTGCGGCGGTTATGTCAAGGCTTGGGATGTTGTTAACGAGGCTGTATCGGGTGGCCCGTGGGGTCAGCGTTACGACCTTCAGTCGGCTGACAACGCCGGCGATGCCGATAAGAAGTTCTTCTGGCGCGACTACCTGGGCGACGACTTCGTTCGCATCCCCGTTAAGTTTGCCCGTCAGTACTTCGAGGAATTCGGAGGCAACCCCGCCGACCTCAAGCTCTTCATCAACGACTACAACCTTGAAAGCGACTGGGACGACAACCAGAAGCTCAAGAGCTTGATCGAGTGGATCGCACGTTGGGAATCTGACGGCGAAACAGTTATCGACGGTATCGGTACTCAGATGCACGTAACCTACTACATGAATCCCGAAACTCAGAAGAGCAAGGAAGAGCACGTAGTTAAGATGCTTGAGCTTCTCGCATCGACCGGCAAGCTCATCAAGATTTCTGAGCTTGACATGGGTATCGCCGACGCTGACGGCAACAGCATCAAGACTGCCGATGTAACATTTGAACAGCAGAAGGCTATGGCCGAGTACTACAAGTTCATCGTGACCAAGTACTTTGAGATAATTCCTACCGCTCAGCAGTACGGCATCACCCAGTGGTGCATCACCGACTCACCTGACGGATCGGGATGGCGTGCCGGAGAACCTGTAGGTCTTTGGGACATCAATTATGCCCGCAAACCCGCTTACGGCGGCTTCTGCGACGCATTGAGCCAGCAGTAATCTGAAAATTTTTTGATAGCATATTGTCGATTTATTGTCGACAATATGCTATTTTTGTATTCTTAAACTTCATAACCAATCATTTTGCCCATGAGATTCATACCGTCAGCCTTGTTGACTATCGTATCGCTTGTCGCTTCAGCTCAGGCACCCGAACCCTATCGTGATGCTTCACTTAGCGCGCATGAACGTGCCGCCGATTTGTTGCCTCGTCTTACTCTCGACGAAAAGATATCATTGATGATGGATGTTTCCCCGGCCATTGAAAGGCTGGGCATTCCCGAATATAACTGGTGGAACGAAGCTTTGCACGGCGTGGGCCGTGCCGGACTCGCCACCGTATTTCCCCAATCCATAGGCATGGCCGCGACATTTGACAACGATGCCGTGCTGGCAGCTTTCAACGCAGTCAGCGACGAGGCGCGTGCAAAGTACAACGGCTTCCGACGCGAAGGCCGTCACGGCCGCTACCAGGGATTGACATTCTGGACACCCAACGTCAACATTTTCCGCGACCCGCGATGGGGACGCGGCCAGGAAACCTACGGCGAGGATCCCTATCTGGCTTCGGTAATGGGCGAAGCCGTCGTCAATGGACTCCAGGGACCCGCCGACTCAAAATATATAAAGACCATTGCCGGTGCCAAGCACTATGCCGTGCACAGCGGCCCGGAGTGGAACCGTCACTCATTTGATGCGCGTGACATTGATCCGCGCGACCTTTGGGAAACCTATCTGCCCGCGTTCAAGACCCTTGTCGACGCAGGAGTGGGGCAGGTGATGTGTGCCTACAACCGTTTTGAGGGCGAGCCTTGCTGCAGCAGCAAGAAGCTCCTCATCGACATCCTGCGCAACGAGTGGGGTTACGACAAGATTATCGTGACCGACTGCTGGGCCATGAACGACTTCCACAACAAGCGCGCCCACGCCACCCATCAGTCGGGTGTCGATGCAAGTGCCGATGCTGTGTTGTCGGGCACCGACCTCGAGTGCGGCTCCGACTTCGCCAACCTGCGCGAGGCCATCGACCGCGGCCTTATCACCGAAGAAGCCATCGACGAGAGCGTCATGCGACTTCTTGAAGCGCGTTTCAGCCTCGGCGAGATGGACGATGACGCTTCATCGCCCTGGGCGTCGATTCCCATGTCGGCTGTCGACAGCAAGGCCAACCGCGCCCTCGCTCTCGACATGGCACGCAAGTCGATGACGCTGTTGAAGAACAACGGCGTGCTTCCGCTTGCACGTAACGCTTCGGTAATCGTCATGGGCCCCAACGCCAACGACTCGGTGATGCAGTGGGGCAACTACAACGGATTTCCGTCCCACACCGTCACCGTGCTTGAAGGAGTGCGTGACATCACCGGGCGTGACATTCCCTATCTGCGTGGATGCGACCACGTGATCAACAATAATTTCGTGTCGTGCTTCAACCTCCTGTCATCCGACGGAAGGCCGGGACTCACCGCAACCTATTGGAACAACAAGTCACGCGACGGTCAATCGGTGGCCGTGGAGCGACTCACCGTTCCCGTCAACAAGTCGACAGGTGGTGCCACGGTGTTTGCCCCCGGTGTCAACCTCACCGATTTCTCGGCGCGTTACGTGGGCACATTCAAGCCCGAGGAGTCGGGACGCTATACCATGCAGCTGCGCACCGACAACGGCTTCCGTCGCCTTTCGGTCGACGGCACTACGCTCGTCGACAACTCGACCAAGGGTAATCGCAACACCTACACCTGCACCTTTAACGCCGAGAAGGGCAAGAGCTACGACATAGAGTTGCTCTACGGTGCCGGCGACCGCACGGCGCTGCTCAGCTTCGACATAGGCATGATAAAGGACTACGACACCGATGCAGGTGACGCTGATGTTGTGATATTCGTAGGCGGAATCGCTCCGTCGCTCGAAGGCGAGGAGATGCCCGTGAGCGTGCCCGGATTTCGTGGCGGCGACCGCGAGTCGATCGAGCTTCCGGCAATGCAGCGCAATCTGCTTAAGAACCTCAAGGCGCAGGGCAAGAAGATTGTCTATGTCAACTGTTCGGGTTCGGCCGTTGCGCTCGCTCCCGAGGATTCGATATGCGATGCCATCCTTCAGGCATGGTATCCCGGTCAGGCCGGCGGTACCGCTGTTGCCGAGGTGCTTTACGGCGACTACAATCCTGCCGGACGACTTCCCGTGACATTCTACCGCGACGACTCGCAGCTTCCCGACTTCCTCGACTACAGCATGGATGGACGCACCTACCGTTACATGAAGGATAAGCCGCTCTATGCGTTTGGTCACGGATTGAGCTATACTACATTTGACTATGAGTCGGCTTCGCTCGACCGCAAGTCGGCCAAGTGCGGCGACAATGTCAACCTCAACATCAAGCTGCGTAACGCAGGCAAGCGTGACGGCGACGAGGTTGTGCAGGTCTACATCCGCAAGGAGGGTGACTTCGGTGGTCCCGTCAAGACGTTACGTGCCTTCAAGCGCGTGACATTGCCTGCCGGAACAAGCCGTGACATCGCATTCACGCTCACTCCCGACGCTTTCAAGACCTACGACCAAAAGTCGGGACGCATGGCCGTCACTCCCGGAAAATATGAGATTCTCTACGGCGGCTCGTCGGAGAATCTGAAATCACTGCCCCTAACTTTAAAATAAATACTACACAAACCAATCAATCAATTATGAATCATCTAATTACCGCTGCGGTCATGGCGCTTATGCCAATGACCGCGTTGGCCGTAGACGACACTCCTCACGGAACTCCCGCTTCGACCAACATCCCCGAAGCGCAGTATCCCTGTGTCGATTCACAGTCACGCGCCACGTTTAAGCTTGCTGCTAAGGATGCCAAGGATGTAAAAGTCGACATCTGCGGCAAGAAGTATGACATGACAAAGGATGCCGACGGCGTGTGGACCGGAACCACCGATCCGCTTGTCGAGGGTTTCCATTACTATTTCCTTGTTGTCGACGGTGTTTCGGTCATCGACCCCGCCACCGAGGCTTTCTTCGGCTGCGGCAAGATGTCGGGCGGCATCGAGATTCCCGAGTCAAAGGAGGCTGCCGCCTACTATACATTTGACAAGAACGTGCCTCACGGACAGGTGCGCGAGTGCAAGTACTACTCCAATCTGGAGAATGCCGAGCGTCGCTGCTTTGTCTATACTCCCGCCGAGTATGAAACATCGCCTCAGAAGCGTTATCCCGTTCTCTACCTCCAGCACGGAATGGGCGAGGACGAGCGCGGATGGTCGCAGCAAGGCATGATGGCCAACATCATGGACAACCAGATTGCTGCCGGCAAGTGCGTGCCCATGATTGTGGTTATGGACTACGGCAACTGCGGTTACTCATTCGGAGCACGCAAGGGCGAAACGATGGAGCAGTTTGGCGCATCGTTCACTCCCATCATGCTTGAGGAGATTATTCCTTTCATCGACAGCAACTTCCGCACACTCACCGACCGCGACAACCGTGCCATGGCCGGCCTCTCATGGGGTGGACGCGAAACATTCCAGACAGCGCTGCCCAATCTTGACAAGTTCTCGCACATAGGCACATTCAGCGGCGCACTCTTCCTCCCGCTTGATCAGATTCCCACTCTCTACGGCGGCGTGTTTGCCGATGCCGACGCTTTCAACTCCAAGGTACACACCCTCTTCATGGGAATGGGCTCGGAGGAGAATTTCGGAAGCGACCGCATCAGCCAGGCCCTTCGCGACAACGGCATCAACTGCATCTACTATGAGTCGCCCGGCACTCATCATGAGTGGCTCACATGGCGTCGTTGCCTCAATGAATTTTTACCGTTGATATTTAAATCTGACAAGAAATGAAAAGGACATTGATATTCATAATGCTTTTGACGCTGGCACTCGGCAACACCATCGTTGCCGGGGATGCCGGCAAGCCCGAAGGGCAAGTTTCGGTAAATGCAGTGCGTCGTTCGCAGGTGCCCCGCATCCTGCCCGGCAATCGTGCCGCATTTGAAGTGAAGGCTCCCGAAGCCAAGAAAGTTCAGCTCGACCTTGGCCGCCTTTATGACATGACGCGCGACGACAACGGTGTGTGGCGTTGTGTCACCGATTCGCTTATGCCCGGTTTCCACTACTATTTCCTCGTCGTTGACGGTGCAAGGGTTGCCGATCCGGCAAGCGAGTCGTTCTTCGGCTGCGGAGTCATGGCTTCGGGTCTTGAAGTGCCCTATGCCGAGGGTGACAAGCGATTTGAGTTGGCCGATGTGCCTCACGGCGAAGTGGTGCAGCGTCGCTACCACTCGTCGGTCGACAATGCCGACAAGCGCATGTTCATATACACTCCGCCGGGCTACAACAGCTCGACCGACCGTTACCCCGTGCTCTATCTTCAGCATGGTGGAGGCGAGGACGAGCGCGGATGGTCGCAGCAGGGTCGCACCGACATAATCATGGACAACCTCATTGCCCAGGGCAAAGCCGTGCCTATGATTATCGTGATGAGCGACGGCAACAGCCGTGACTTCACTGAGGAGCTTATCAAGGAGTGCATTCCCTTGGTCGAGAGCAATTATCGCGTCATCGCAGGTCCCGAGGGTCGTGCCATCGCCGGCCTCTCGATGGGCGGAATCCATGCGTTGAACGCCGCTATCACGCATCCCGAGCTCTTCAGCAATCTTGGCGTGTTCAGCTCGGGTTGGTGGGCCACTTCGGCCGCTCCCGGCGGTATGGGCAACGACACCGAGAAGTATTACGACCGCATCAAGAAGGATACCGATTACTTCAACCGTCAGTTCCGCAATGTGTGGATCTCGATGGGAGGTAAGGAGGATATCGCCTACAATAATTGTCAGGTTATGATGAAGCGCTTCGACGACCTGGGATTGAAGTATGAGTACTTTGAAACTCCCGGCGGCCACACATGGCCCGTTTGGCGCGAAAGCCTCTATCGTTTTGCACAGCGAATTTTCAAATAATAGTAATTTTTTAAAGTCACCATGAACCACCGATTTTTAACTATCATTTCTACCGGCGCGTTAGGGTTGGCCTCGATGTTTGCGACGGCCCAGAACCCCATTGTACGCGACCAGTTTACCGCCGACCCTACGGCGCGAGTTTTTAATGGAAAAATGTATCTTTATCCATCGCACGACATTCCCAGCCCCATCGAGAGCCTCAAGGAATGGTTCTGCATGGCCGATTATCATGTATTCTCCTCCGACAATCTTGTCGACTGGACCGACCACGGCATGATAATAACTCAGAACAATGTGCCTTGGGTACGCCCCGATTCTTATTCGATGTGGGCGCCCGATTGCGTTTACAAGAACGGAGAGTACTTCTTCTACTTCCCCTCGGCACCCAAGGGTGAGCGTCGCGGATTCCAGATAGGTGTTGCCCGATCGACATCGCCTACCGGCCCGTTCATGCCTATGCGTGAGCCTATCAAGGGTGTCAACGGTATCGACCCGTGCGTCCTCATCGACACCGACGGCCAGAGCTACATCTACTGGTCGGGAGGAGGCATGATGGGAGCAAAGCTTAAGGATAACATGGTCGAGCTCGCTTCCGATCCCGTGAGAATCGAAGGTCTGCCCGACGGCTTCAAGGAAGGTCCTTTTGTATTTGAGCGCAAAGGGAAATACTACTATACATTCCCCTGGGTACGCAAGGACACCGAAACTTTGGCCTATGCAATGGGTGACAATCCCCTCGGCCCGTTTGAGTTCAAGGGCACTATAATGGAAGAATCGCCTACAGGCTGCTGGACCAACCATCACTCGATTGTAGAGTACAACGGTCAGTGGTATCTCTTCTATCATCACAACGACTACTCTCCCGAGTTTGACAAGAACCGTTCGGCTCGCATCGACTCGCTTGAGTTCAATGCCGACGGCACTATCCGTCCGGTAGTTCCCACTCTCCGTGGCGTAGGTATATCCGATGCTCGTCGTCACATTGAGATTGACCGTTACAGCGACATAAGCCCCAAGGGTGTCAAGATTGACTTCCTCAATCCCGACAACAAGTTTGACGGCTGGAAGAGCTCGTTCAGCAAGGGCGGTTCATGGGTACGTTATAATAAGGTAAACTTCGGTGAGAAGCCCGTCAAGACCGTTTCGGCCCGCGTTAAGTCATCTGCAGGAGGCACGCTCAATGTGCTCGTCGATGGCCCCAAGGGCAAGAAGATTGCTTCGATAAAGGTGCCCAAGTGCAATGACTGGCGTGTAGTTTCAGCCGACATCGTCGGCGATGCTCCTCTTGGCGTTCATGACCTCGTGGTGGCTCTTCAGAACGGCCGCGTCGATGTCGACTGGGTGGGCTTTGACGCTCTTCCCTGGACAGCGGGCGCTATGACTACAGGTCGTTACCGCAACATGTTTGCCGAGGCCGGATATTCTCAGGCCGAAATCGATGCCAAGCTTGCCGCCATCTACGACAGCGTTTTCCACGGTCCCAACAAGGTTTACTTTGAGGTGGGCGATTCGATGGCCTACATCTCCGACATAAAGAACCATGATGTGCGCACCGAAGGTATGTCCTACGGAATGATGATTGCCGTTCAGTTTGACAAGAAGGATGTCTTTGACCGCCTGTGGCGTTGGTGCCGCAAGTACATGCAGCACTCTTCGGGAGACATGGACGGATACTTTGCATGGAGCTGCAAGACCGACGGTACACGTAACTCTCAGGGTCCTGCTTCCGACGGTGAGCTCTACTACATTACATCGCTTATATTCGCCTCCAACCGCTGGGGCAATGACACCGGCATCAACTATCTTGCCGAGGCACGTAACATCCTTGACAAGTCGATGCTCAAGACTGGTCATAACCGTGTGGCTCCGTTGATCGATGTCAACCACAAGCTCATTACATTTACCCCCGATCGTTGGGGCGGACGCTACACCGATCCGTCCTATCATCTGCCCGCATTCTACGAAGTATGGGCCAAATGGGCCGGCGACAACCGTTCGGAGTATTGGCTTGAGTGTGCTCAGGCAAGCCGCGAATATCTGCACAAGTGTACTCACCCCGTTACCGGCCTAAACCCCGACTACAGCAACTACGACGGTACACTGCTCGGCCGCAACGGCATTTTCGGCGACGCTTTCCGCTTCGACTCTTGGCGTGTGCCCATGAACATTGCGCTTGATTACTCTTGGTCGTGTGCCGACGGCGATTGGCAGCGTGCCTATGGCAACCGCATTCAGGACTTCCTCTACTCACAGGGTATCGATGACTTCGTTGACCAATACAATGTCGACGGCTCTACAGTTGAGCGCATAGCTTCAGCCGGAGGTAAGACAAAACTGCGTCACTCACTCGGGCTTGTGGCTACTTCGGCTGCGGTTTCTCTCGCATGTACCGATCCCAAGTGCTATGAGTTCATCCACAAGCTGTGGAATTCGGGTCATCAGCCCTACGATGACGGTTATTTCGACGCTTATTACGACGGATTGCTGCGACTCTTCGCATTCATGCACCTCAGTGGCAATTATCGTGTAATTTGTCCTGCTGAAAATAGCTCGGAATCAATTTAATTGTGTAACTTAGCTAAAGAAAAAATTATCACATCGATTCTTTAGTTATGGATTACATTTTCAAATGTTTCTCGGCATTTCTATGTGCGATATACATTGCAGGCTGCACCGCAAGTGTGCCTGTCGATAATGTGACGGATGCCGGCACGGCTCCCGAAATCACTCCCGACTATACCGGGATAGTGATACCTCCCAATATCGCGCCGATGAACTTTGAGATTGTAAATCCCGGCAAAGAATACGTAACACGCATCACAGGGGCCGACGGCGGTGAACTCACTGCCGCCGGCCGTGTGGTGAAGTGGAATATCGACGATTGGCATAAACTGCTTGAAGCCAATCGCGGAAAGACACTTGACTATGAAGTGTATGTAAAGGACGACAGCGGCAAGTGGAAGCGTTACACGTTTTCCAACACTGTGGCTCCCGACGATATAGACCCTTACATCTCTTACCGACTTATCGAACCATCCTATGAGCAATATGCCCTGCTCACCATCAATCAGCGTGACTTGACATCGTTTGATGAGGATGTGGTGTTCAACAACACGTTACTTAACGACGACAGCCGAGGATTCTGCATCAACTGTCACGTGCCGCGTAACCAATATCGCGACGGCAGTTCGCAGTTTCATGTGCGTCAGTTCCATGGCGGCACGGTATTGATGACCGATGGCAAAGTGCGCAAGGTGAATCTGAAGACCGACAGCACGTTGGCGGCCGGAGTTTATCCCGCATGGCATCCTACGCTCAATCTCATTGCCTATTCGGTCAACACCACCAAGCAGCGATTCTTTTCGGTGGGCGACCGCAAGGTTGAGGTCTACGACGCGAAGTCCGACATGATTCTCTACGACATCGACCGTGACGAAGTGCGCAACATCGCAGCCGACACGACTCTGCTGGAAACCTTCCCGGCATGGCATCCCGACGGCAAGCGCCTTTACTATTCGGTTGCCGCCTATCCCGAAGGTGTAGGACCCGGAAACATCATTGAAAAGTATGACAGCGTGCGTTATGACATAGTGTACCGTGACTTCGATCCCGAAACCTATCGTTTCTCCCGCCCCGATACGATTGTCAATGTAGCGTCATCGGGAAAAAGCGCGTTACTTCCCCGAGTGTCGCCCGACGGACGTTACCTGCTCTACAGCATGGCCCCGTTCGGCACATTCCATATATGGCATCCTGAGAGCGACCTCTATGTAGTTGATTTGGAAACCGGTGAGAACCGTGAGCTTACCGAAGCCAACAGTGACGACACTGAAAGCTACCATTCCTGGTCGTCCAATTCGCGTTGGATCGTGTTCAGTTCGCGTCGTGACGACGGATCTTATACGCGTCCCTATATAACCTATTTTTCTCCCGAAGGAAAGGCCTCAAAGGCATTTGTCGTGCCGCAGGAGTCGCCTGACTACTATCGTCACCTGATGAAGTCCTATAATGTTCCTGAATTTTTTGTAGCGCCGGTTGAGGTGCCGCGAGCCGAGTTGCTCGATGCCGTTCTCGGCGATGCATGTCCTGTAAAGTTCGTTTCCATCTCGGTTGAATAGCTCAATCGGCCAATATCAGTTTGGGTATTGACATGAACTCTTGGCTCTGTTTCATCAATTCGGGATTTTCGATGTAACGGTTGTAGTGTTCGGCCCAGTTGCGGTGAAACATTGTCGACATCAACAGGTCGTTGTAACGCTTGGCAAGCTTGAATTCATCGTTTAGCAGCGCACATTTCACCAGGTATTTGAGGAAATACACGCGTTTGCCGTATTTCACCGAGTGCTCCATCGCCCATCGGTATGACTGGTTGGTCTTGCCGAGGTGGTAGTTCACGGGAACCTGCACGAATGCGGTCATTGTGAATGATTCATTTTTTCGGGGATTGCCGTCGGGTGTGTTTCGAGGTTTTATCGCGCTGTTGGCACCTCCTCCGAGTTTTATCAATGCAGTATTGTTGAGCAGCGTCATGTTATAGTCGGGTTGTTCCTTCACGCGTGACATAACGTTCACTACATTGTCCCATCGGTTATGGTCGATGTGATACAACATCAGCACCGTAGCACGCAGTTGTTCGCTTTTCTGTCCGGCCGAATATACGTAGACAGCTGTCAGAACCGCGCACGCGATGGTGAGATAGTTTACTCCTTTCGACGACTTGAATTTTTCGCCGATTAATTTCTGCGTCGCAGCCAATATCACCAGCAGCAGGCTTGTGGCAATCAACGGAATCCACAGATACATGTCCCATCCCTTCATCATCAGCTCGGGAAGACCTTTGACATAGAGGCAGTTGTTGTCGACCGTAGTTTCCGGCATATATCTGAAGTAGAGTTGCGGAACTGCAATTATTGCTACAATCGTCACTACGACGGCCGCAATGCCTCCATAGCGGCGCGAGAGCGTTATTGTAACCGCCTCACAGGCAATGCACATTACCCCGGCGAGCAGGGCGAAGAAGCCGAAAAGCGGGTATGTTGCAACGATTATCACTCCTGTAACGGCTCTTAACAGCGGATTGCCGATGGAGCGATAGGCAAGTAACGCTGCTGTCGACAGCGTAAATCCGAATGTGTTGGAGAATAGGTAACCCGGAGTGTTGAGCGAAAGCCATGCCTCGTCGAGCTGCACTATGGTTGCAATCATCAGCAGCGGTGCTACGATGGTGAGCGGATAGGCCGATCCGTCAAGCGAAAAAGCGAGCTTGATTACCCATGACATGAAAATCCACAGCGCAACAAGTATCGTTACACCCAGCCAGGGATAGTACATTAATTGTGTGAGGAACGCGCCGATGTAACGCAATATTCCTCCCGGATAGTTCATGAATGAATCGAAGAAAATTCTGTCGGGCAGGAATAGTGACATCTCATCATACCATCGTAACATGTACCCGTTTTTCACTGCGAGCAGCATGTATGAGAATACAATGAATGCCGATAATGTGATGATATTGGGCGTTAGTGTGAATTTGACTTTATTTTTTACTGGTGACATAGCGTGACTTTTTTGCAAAAATAGTGAAATTTATTATTATCGGATAACGAATGAGGGTCAAATAGCTGCATCGTAACATGGGTAGAGATTTATGTTACATATTTAGTTGTCATATTCGCATTTTAGGCTTAATTTTGTTAAATAACCAAAGATTTTTTTTATTGCAATGGATAAATTCAGTCTATTATTTTTAGGATTGGCCACGGCGCTCTCGGCATCTGCTGCGTCAGATGTTGTGTCGAGTCCCGATGGCAAACTCAGCGTTGAAGTGACCGATGCAGCGGGCACTCCGAAATACAGTGTGAAATACGACGGAGTCGATTTCCTGATGCCGTCGCCGCTGGGCTTTGTAAGCGACTTGGGTGACTACACTTCAGGCATGACCATGACCGAAGTTACGCCCGTGACCGAAATTCATGAGAGCTATTCGCTTCCCAACATCAAGAAAAGCAACGTTGATTATAACGCCAATCAGCGCACATTCAAATTCACACGTGACGGCAAGCCGGTATATGATGTCATCTTTCAGGTAGCCGACAATGATGTCGCATTCAAGTATCACATATATCCGCAGCGCGACCGACGCAGCAGCGTCGTCAAGAGCGAGGCTACCGGATTTGTCATGCCCGACGGCACAACTACATTCCTGTGTCCGCAGAGTAAGCCTATGGGCGGTTTCGCCGGCACTTCGCCCAGTTACGAAACTTCCTATACCGTTGACGATGCACTTGGCAAGAACGGTTTTGGCGCTGGTTACTCATTCCCCTGCCTTTTCCGTAACGGCGATAAGGGATGGACTCTCATCTCCGAAACAGGAGTCGACGGCGGTTACTGTGCAAGCCGACTCATGGGAGGTAACGGCAACACCTACACCATAGGCTATCCCCAGGAAGGTGAGATGAACGGACTCGGCTCGGCTTTTGCCGGAATACCTCTTCCCGGTGAAACTCCGTGGCGCATAATCACCGTGGGAACCGACCTCGCTCCCATCGTTGAAACCACCGCTCCTTTTGATGTTGTGTCATGCAAATATGAACCGTCACAGAATTACGACTACGGCAAGGGCTCATGGAGCTGGATCATAGGTATGGACGGTGCTACAAATTACGATGAGCAGCGCCGTTACATCGACTTCTCGGCCGCCATGGGCTATGAGTCGATACTTGTAGATGCGCTTTGGGACACCCAGATAGGCTATGACAAGATTGAAGAGCTTGCACGTTACGGAAAGTCAAAGGGCGTTGACCTCTATCTGTGGTACAACTCCAACGGCTACTGGAATCACGCTCCGCAGGGACCGCGTGGCATCATGGATAACACAATCGCCCGTCGCCGTGAGATGAAGTGGATGCACGACAACGGCATTCGCGGCATAAAGGTCGACTTTTTCGGCGGTGACAAGCAGGAGATGATGCGCATCTATGAGGATATTCTCGCCGATGCCAATGATTACGGACTTCTCGTCATATTCCACGGCTGCACGTTGCCTCGCGGATGGGAGAGAATGTATCCCAACTATGCTGCGAGCGAAGCCGTGCTTGCAAGCGAGAACCTGCACTTCTCGCAGGGTAGCTGCGACGCCGAGGCTTTCAACGCAACACTGCATCCGTTCATTCGCAACACTGTGGGCAGCATGGACTTCGGCGGCAGTGCGCTCAACAAGTTCTATAACTATAAGAACGAACCCAACCGAGGCAGCCGACGCGTGACATCCGATGTATTCGCTCTCGCTACAGCGGTGTTGTTCCAGAGTCCCGTGCAGCACTTCGCTCTTGCTCCCCACAACCTCACCGATGCTCCGGCATGGGCTATCGATTTCATGAAGAGCGTTCCCACTACATGGGACGACATCGAGTTCATCGACGGTTACCCCGGCCGTTATGTCGTTGTGGCACGCCGCAACGGCGACAAGTGGTACATTGCGGGTGTGAACGCTCAGGACGCTCCGTGTGAGCTGTCGCTTGAACTTCCCATGCTCGACCGCGAGCAGCCCGTCATGATGTATACCGACGACAAGACTCTCAACGGCACCGCCAAGGAGATGAAGATCAACAAGAAGAAGCCTCTCAAGGTGTCTATTCCGAGCAAGGGCGGCCTCGTCGTAGTTGGCAATGCAAAATAGGTATTAACCATAAATCCATATATGCACATTTCATGAAAATTATTGATTTAATGACTTTTGGAGCACTGGTTGCTTTGGGCGCTCCATTTGCTGCGGCTCAGAATCCGCTGATTCAGACAAAGTACACCGCCGACCCCGCGCCGATGGTATATAATGACACTATTTACCTCTACACTACTCACGATGAGGATGATGCTGAGGGATTCAAGATGCTTGACTGGCTGCTTTACACTTCAACCGACATGGTTAACTGGACCGACCGGGGCGCTGTGGCTTCATTGAAGGATTTCAAATGGATTGACAAGGATAACGGAGCCTGGGCCGAACAGGTAATCGAGCGTAACGGCAAGTTCTACATGTATTGCCCGATTCACGGTAACGGTATAGGCGTGCTCGTAGCCGATTCGCCTTACGGCCCGTTTAAGGATCCCATAGGCAAGGCGCTTGTTTGGCAGAAAGAGCATTGGGACGACATAGATCCTACGGTGTTCATCGATGATGACGGACAGGCTTACATGTATTGGGGCAATCCCAATCTTTACTATGTGAAGCTGAACGAGGATATGATTTCCTATTCGGGTGACATCGTGAAACTGCCTCATATCGAAGATTATCAGGAGGGGCCATGGTTCTATAAGAGAAACGGACACTACTATCTCGCGTTTGCGTCGACATGCTGCCCCGAGGGTATAGGCTATGCTATGAGCGACAGCCCCACAGGTCCTTGGGAATACAAGGGTCACATCATGGACCACACTCAGCGCACTCGCGGCAACCATCCCGGTATAATCGACTATAAGGGAAAATCCTATGTGTTCGGATTGAATTATGACCTGTTGCGCATTGAAACCGACCAGCACAAGGAACGCCGTTCGGTTTCAGCAGCCGAAATGCACTACAATCCAGATGGAACTATCAAGGAGGTTCCCTATTGGAAGGACAACGTTCTCGAGCAGATAGAATTCTTCAACCCCTATCGCAGAGTTGAGGCCGAAACAATGGCTTGGGGCTACGGATTGAAGACCGCTCCTCTCGCCGACGGAGGTATATGCGTCAACAACATCGACAATGGCGAAACGCTCACATTGCGCGGTGTCGATTTCGGCAAGAAAGGCGCCAAGAACTTCAAGGCGGCAACCCGCAACGCCAAGCAGGGCGCGGTAATCGAGGTGCGTCTTGACAGCGACAAGGGTCCCGTGGTAGCAACACTTCCCCTCAAGTCATCAGCCGACTTCTCTTTGTCGGAGTGCAAGGTCAAGGGTGCCAAGGGAGTACACGATGTAGTGTTCTGCTTCAAGGGCGACGGTGACAATCTGTTTGAATGGGACTACTGGCAATTCAATTAAACGCAGAATAACAAGCTTTAGATAAAAATGAAATCTTACATTGCAATGGCTGTACTGTGCATGCTTGCAAGCTGTGCCGGTACAGGAACAAAAAAGGGTGAGGCCAATACCGAAGAGCCGAAGGACAGCACTTTCGCTTTCGTAGGCAATCCTATCGTGAAAAACAAGTTTACCGCCGACCCGGCTCCGATGGTGCATGACGGCCGTCTTTACCTCTATGTAGGGCATGACGAGTATTATGCCGGTCAGGATTCTGCATCAGGAGGCAAGGAGTTCAACATCACCGAATGGCTGTGCTACTCTACTCCCGACATGAAAGAGTGGACTGACCACGGTGTAGTGCTGCGTCCCTCTGATTTTGCTTGGTCGCAGAAGACCCGCGAAGTGGGCGATGCCTGGGCTTCGCAGGTGGTTGAGCGTGACGGTAAGTTCTACTATTATACAACTCTGCAGGGCAACGAGGAGTATCCCGGTTATGCAGTGGGTGTTGCCGTGAGCGACAGCCCCACAGGGCCGTTTGTCGATGCAATCGGCAAGCCTCTTGTATCGGATGACATGACCGACAACGGTAAGCGCGGATGGTGGAACGACATCGATCCCACGGTGCTTATCGACGGTGACGATGCATGGCTGTGCTGGGGTAACGGAACCTGCTTCCTTGCCAAGCTGAAACCCAACATGATTGAAATCGACGGCGACATAAAGGTTGTCGATGTGCCTCGTTACGTTGAGGGACCCTGGCTGCACAAGCGTGGCGACATCTACTATTTGACCTATGCTTCAATAGGTAACGGCGGTGAAACTATCGCTTATGCCACAGCCGACAGTGTCAATGGCGAGTGGACTCCGCGCGGTGAGGTGACCGGTGCTGCCAAGAACAGCTTCACAATACACCCGGGAATCGCCGATTTCAACGGTCAGACCTATCTCTTCTATCACAATGCCGACCTTACAATCGACAGCATTCCCGGTGCAATCGGTCGTCGTGCAGTGTGTGTCGACAAACTCAATTACGATGAAAACGGCTTGATGATACCTGTAGAGCAGACGATAGGTGGTGGTATCCTTGAATAATTAAAAAGTTAACGAATATGAAAAGAAGTATTTGGATTTTGTTGATGGTGATGGCTCTTGGCTTGTCGGCCAAGAGTCATCCCGACAAAAACTTTCACATATACCTTTGTTTAGGACAGTCCAACATGGAAGGTAACGCTCCCATTGAAGAGTGTGACCGACTTGGCATAAGCCCGCGACAGCTGATGATGTCGGCGGTGGATTGTCCCGACCTCGGACGCGAAAAAGGCAAGTGGTACACAGCCGTTCCGCCGTTGGCACGTTGCAACACCGGATTGACTCCGGCCGATTATTTCGGACGCACTTTGGTCGCCAATCTTCCCGAGGATGTAAGGGTGGGCGTGATTAATGTCGCCATTGGCGGCTGTAAGATAGAGCTGTTTGACGAAGATATATGCGAAGAATATCTTTCCAAGCAGGCCGACTGGATGAAGAATTTTGCGTCATCCTACGACGGTCATCCCTATCGTCATCTTGTTGAACTTGCCCGTTCAGCTCAGAAGGATGGCGTAATCAAGGGTATATTGGTTCATCAGGGCGAGTCAAATAACGGCGAAATCGAGTGGCTCGACAAGGTCAAGAAAGTCTATAACCGACTATTGAAGGACTTGAAGCTCAAGGCCAAGGATGTGCCGTTGCTTGTAGGCGAGATGCTTCCTGCCGAATCGGGCGGCCACTGTGCCGGCATGAATACGATCATTGCCAAGATTCCCGAGGTTATACCTACGGGCCATGTCATATCGTCGGCCGGATGTCAGGGCGCTCCCGACGGACTGCATTTCACCGCTCAGGGCTATCGCAAGCTCGGCGAGCGTTATGCGCTTAAGATGCTCGAGCTTATGGGCGTTCCCGCCGAGGTGTCGATTGTGCCCGGCGACATGAGGCTCACCTACAATGAGCCGGCCAAGACTTGGGTTGAGGCTCTGCCTATCGGAAACTCCAAGATGGGTGCCATGATATACGGCGGAGTGCCGCGTGACGAGATTCAGTTGAACGAAGAAACATTCTGGGCCGGGGGTCCCTACAGCAACAACAACCCTGCTGCCCGTCAGGCTCTTGACTCGATACGCGGACTGGTGTTTGCCGACAAGTTCGGCGAGGCCCAGAAACTCATCGATGCTACATTCATGACTCCGCAGCACGGAATGCGTTATCTTCCCTTCGGAAGCCTGTTCCTCAATTTCCCCGGACAAAACAACTACAGCGACTACTACCGTACACTCGACCTTGACAACGCCATGGCAGCCACTACCTATGTTGTCGACGGCGTGCGTTATCGTCGCACTGCTTTTGCTCCATTTGGCAACGACATAATCGTTATGACAGTCGAGGCCGACCGCAAGGGTGCGCTCAACTTCAATCTCGGTTACTCTTGTCAGCTCGAGCACACAGTCAAGGCTTCGGGCGACTCGCTCACGATATCGATAAACGGGGTAGAGCAGGAGGGTGTTCCCGCCGCATTGCATGCCGCTGCAATTGTCAAGGTTGTAACCGACGGACAGCTGTCGTGCAGCGGTGACTCGCTTTCGGTAAAGAATGCTGGCAATGCCACAATCTACATTTCGGGTGCCACCAACTTTGTAAGTTACAACAACACAAGCGGCGATGCTCTTGCATCGGCTTCAAAGACTCTGGCTGCGGCCATGAAGCGTCCCTATTTCATGCTTGCGGCCATGCACGTGCGCAACTACAAAAACATGATGGGTCGTGTGACACTGAATCTCCCCGGCAGTTCCAAGTCGAAAGCCGACACACGCAGTCGCATTGCGGCCTATCGTGACGGAGGCGACGAGCAGCTTGCCGCGCTGTTGTTCCAGTATGGACGTTACCTGCTCATCAGCTCTTCCCAGCCCGGCGGACAGCCTGCCAATCTTCAGGGTATATGGAATGCAAGCTCAAATGCTCCGTGGGACAGCAAATACACTCTCAACATAAATGCCGAGATGAACTATTGGCCCGCCGAGGTTACCAACCTGAGCGAAACACATCAGCCGTTGTTTGACATGATTACCGATCTGTCGAAAACTGGTGCCGTTACCGCCTCCGAGCTATACGGCGCAAAAGGATGGGTTGCCCATCACAACACCGATATATGGCGCGCTTGCGGTCCCGTTGATGCCGCTGCCTGGGGCATGTGGCCCAATGGCGGTGCATGGCTTGCTACCCACTTGTGGCAGCACTACCTCTATACCGGCGACAAGGAGTTCTTGAAGAAGTACTATCCCATAATGAAGGGTTGTGCCGATTTCTGCATGAGCAATATGGTGGAGCACCCCCGTCACGGATGGCTCGTTACCGTCCCCTCTACATCGCCCGAGCACGGTTACAGCAGTGATGGCTCTACAATTATAGCAGGATGCACGATGGACAATCAGATAGCGTTTGACGCGATGAACAACGTTATGCTGGCTGCCGAGGTTCTCGGAGTGGATGCCGCTTACCGTGATTCGCTGCGCCGCACTATCGACCGTCTGCCTCCCATGCAGGTGGGCCGTCACGGACAGTTGCAGGAATGGCTTGTCGATGCCGATAATCCACGTGACGAGCATCGCCATGTGTCACATCTCTACGGACTCTATCCGAGCAATCAGATTTCGCCGTATGCCAATCCCGTTCTTTTCGCAGGCTCACGTAATACATTGAACCAGCGCGGTGACAAGGCTACCGGATGGAGCATAGGATGGAAGCTCAACCTGTGGGCGCGACTGCTCGACGGCAATCATGCCTACGAAATAGTGCGCAATCTCATCTCACTGCTGCCCGACGACCGCAGCGCACGCAAATATCCTGACGGACGATTGTATCCCAACATGTTTGACGCGCATCCGCCGTTCCAGATTGACGGTAACTTCGGATTTACTGCCGGTGTGGCCGAGATGCTTCTTCAGAGTCACGACGGAGCTGTGCAGTTGCTGCCCGCTCTTCCCGATGCATGGAACGCCGGAAGCGTGACCGGACTGAAGGCTCGCGGAAACTTCGATGTCAACATGACATGGAACGATGGAAAACTCAGCGAAGCGCGCATTGCCTCGCGTAACGGCGGTGTTCTGCGCCTGCGCTCCTATGTGCCGCTGAAGGGCGACAATCTGCGCAAGGCTTCGGGCCCATGCCCCAATCCGCTCTATGCGAGTGCCAAGGTGGCTAAGCCCATTGTTAACGGTAATGCTGCCGATGTCCGTGTCGACCTCCCTGAAATATATGAATACGACATTGACACCGCCCCCGGCGATGTAATAACTGTATATGCCGACCTGTAGAAGGACGGCATCGCGTTTCATTTATTTAATGAAAATTGGGATGACACCCCGCTCACTCTTCCGGTGAGTCGGGGTGTTGTTCCATATATACGGTGGGTGAAACGCCAAACAACTCCTTGAACGATGTAGCGAAGTTGTTGGGATTGCGGAATCCTGTAAGGTCGGCCACTTCGGCCACAGTGAGTTTCTTCTCGACAAGAAGTTTGGCCGCCTTGCGCAGGCGTGTGTTGCGGATGAAGTCGCGGGGCGACTGATTGGTAAGCTCTTTCAGCTTGCGGTGGAGGTGTACGCGGCTTATGCCTATCTCGTTGGCGAGTGTTTCCACCGTTATGTCGGGATTGCCGAGGTTCTTGTTGAGAACCTTCATGATGCGCTCCATGAGCTTGTCGTCGCTCGATGTCGTGTCGATGTCGTCGACCTTTTCGTCATGTGTCTGGTTGCCGCTGAAAGTGTTGCGCAACCGCTGGTGACTCTTGAGCAGATTGTTGACTGTTTTTATGAGAATGTCGATGTTGAACGGCTTGGTCAGGTAGGCATCGGCACCGGTTTCAAGGCCTTCAAGGTTGTCTTCCTCGCGGCTTTTCGCCGTAAGTAGCACTACGGGTATGTGGTTGAGGTTGATGTTCTTCTTTATGCGTCGTGTCAGTTCAAGACCGTCCATTTCAGGCATCATCACGTCGCTTATCACGAGGTCGGGTTGCTGCTTGAATATTATGTCAAGCGCCTCTTTGCCGTTGGCGCACGTGTCTACCTTGTAGTGGGTCGACAACTCGTGAGCCACGTAGTTGCGAATCTCTTCGTCATCTTCGACCACCAGTACGCGTTCGCTCACCTTTACCTTCACGTTGTCGTTGTCGGTTTCATTGATGTCGGGCACGAGTACCATGTTGGTTGTGTGCTTGGGCACTGACGACTGTGCCAGGGGTATGTTGAGCTGGTTGACAGGCAGATGCTCGTGTCCGAGCGGTATTCTCACGACGAAGCGGGTGCCTTGTCCCTCGGGATTGTCCTCGATGTTGATTGTGCCGTAATGAAGCTTTATAAGCGAACTTGTGAGGTGGAGTCCCACGCCGGTGCCTCCTGTCTGATTGTTGCGCACTTGATAGAAACGCTTGAATATGTGCTGTCGTTCCGATTCGGGTATGCCTATACCCGTGTCGGTGACGCTGATTTCAGCATATCGGTGCAGCGGCCCGGTGGTGTTGTCGTCGGTTCCCGATGCCAGCTTTATGTCGATTTTACCGCCGTTGGGAGTGTATTTCACCGCATTCGACAGCAGGTTCATGATGATTTTGTCGAAGTTGGCCGGGTCGACCCACAGCTCCATGTCGTCATGTCCCTCGTGGTCAAATGTCAGGGTGATGTCCTTGCTGTCGGCTACGGGCTTGAATAGGTCGCAGAGGTCGTCGATAAACGGTACGATGGGAGTGTCGGTAAACGAAAGCATCATCTTGCCCTTGTCGATTTTCCTGATGTCCATCAGTTCATTGACAAGTCGCAGAACTCGCTTGGCGTTTCGGTTGATAGTGCGGTAATCCTTCTGGCGCGCCGGATTTTCATCGGATGCCATGAGCTTTTGCAACGGACTCATCACGAGCGTCATAGGCGTGCGTATCTCGTGCGATATATTTATGAAAAACTGAAGCTTGGCTTCATTGATTTGAGCCTCGTAGTTTCGCTCGATTGCCTCTCTCTTGCGGCGTGCACGCATCTGCATGACATAGTAAGCGTAATATATCACGCCAAGCACGATTATGAGGTAAATCAGCTTGGCCCACCATGAGTTATACCACACCGGGGCGATGCTGATTGTAATCACCGATTCATCTGACTGGATGCCGTTGTCTACGGCAACAATTCGCAGTGTGTGGCTTCCGGGCGATACATCGCTGAAATTTACGGCGTTGGTTCCGTGGGGGAGGTCGATCCACTTTTCATTATCAAGCGAATAGCGGTAGATCAGCGATTCGGGACGGTTGTACTCACGTGTTCCGAATTCAATTGAGAATGAGTTGTCGGCGTGAGAAAGCTTGAATTCCGTAGCCTTGAATACCGGATTTTTTGTTATCGTTCGAGCCCCTGATTTCATACCTGCCTTTATCGGCTTGCCGTGGATATAGAAGTCGGTTACTCTCACGGTCCACTTGCGTCCAGGAATTATCACGTTCTTGGGATTGAAGTAGGTGATTCCGTTGGTTCCACCGAAGTAGATTGTGCCGTTTTTGTCCTTGAACGACGCGTTTTTGTAGAACTCGTTGCTTTGCAGACCCTCTTCGACATAGAATGTCGTGAATGTTTCCTTTTCGGGATTAAACTGTGCGAGTCCTGCGTTCATGCTTATCCACAGCGATGACGCGTCATCCTCCTGAATTGCATAGATCACATTGCTCGGAAGCCCGTTTTCGGTGGTATAGAGCTTTTCGCTGTTGGTTTTCGGGTCGAAACGTATCAGGCCGTTGGACGACGCTATCCACATTATGCCCGATTTACTTTCAAGCATGGAGTATATGATGCTCGACGGTGAGAATTGGCTTATCTTTCGGTCACCCGACGGATTCTCTATCTTGTAGAGGCCGCTGTAGGTGCCGAGGTAGAGTACATCGTTGGCAGGAGAGTAGTGCAGGGTGCATATCCATGACTCTATTTTGCCAAGAAGGTCGTCACATTGCGTGGTTGTCTTTGAGTCGAGATTGTGGCAGAATAGTCCCTGTCCCATCGTAGCTATCCATATGTTTCCCTTGTTGTCCTCCGAGAAAGCGTAGCATCGCTGCACATCGCGGTTGTAGATGTCGTGTAGCTTGATGAATTCGATCTGTCCGGTCTTGCGGTTCAGTATGCCGGCTCCGTTCAGGTAGGTGCCGAGCCACAGGTTTTGGCGTGAGTCCTCGAAGATGTTTATCACCACCTCGGGCACCGGATTGAGATAGTGGGCATACTGTGTTCCGTCGGGATTGACTCCATACACGCCGTCGTTGTCGATTCCCACCCACAGGATGCCGTTGGCGTCGCGGCACATCGTCGTGACGCAGTTGTAGCCGATGACATTGTTGGCTATCGACTTGTGGCCGATGTACTTGAATGAATTGGGATGAGCCGGCAGCATCACGAGCCCCTTCTGGTAAATTCCGAGCCACAGGTTGTTGCTGTCGTCCTTGGTCACACTGTGTACTTTCTGCTTGTGGTAGTCGAGGTCGCCGTTTCCAAATTTCACATCGCTTATCTGATTGCTCATGGGGTTGAATATTTTCAACCCTCGTCCATCGGTGGCAAGATATATTTCACCGTTTACATCGGTGTAAAGTTCTTTAACAAACGAATGGTCGTTATTGACCGTATTTACAGGTATGAATTTGTCGGACTTCTTGTCAAATTGGAAAAGTCCGTGCTTCATGCTTCCCGCATATATTACACCGTTGCGACCTATAGTAATTGAGGTGAGTACGGGGTCGCCGGGGCGTCCGAAATAGCGATATATGTTATTGTCGGAATCAAGCCTGTAGGTACCCATCTCCTCTTTCAGGAGCCACAGGTCGCCGTCAATGTCCTCGATGCCGTTGTGTACATACTCTATCTCGGGGTGGTCGGTAAATGCAGGTTCTATTACTATGCTCTTGTTGTCGGCCTTGACTATGCGACCTACTTTGTTGCCTATTACGATTATTTCACCGTTCTTGCGGAATATCAGGTCGTTGATGGCGCTTGCAAACATTTGTCCGTCAGGTGTCTTTGCCAGCGGTGAAAATGTGTCGGTGGCCGGGTCATGCAACTGCAGACCGGCGTAGGAGCCGATGAATGTGCGACCTTTACTGTCGACATTTATGGTGTTGACAAGGTTGCTTGCGAGCGATGTCGAGTCGCCCGGTATGTTTCGGAACACAATGAATTTGGATCCGTCATATCGGTTCAGTCCGTCTTCGGTGGCTACCCAAATCATCCCGTTATTGTCTTGGCACACTTTCATGACGAGGCTGCTCGATATGTCATGGTCGGAGGTGAACAGCTTATAAGATTGACCAGAGCAAATTAGACAATTTAAGGTGATGAATAGCAAAATCACTAAAGGTCTTATCATATTTTATGTCGGTCTAAGGCTATTTTTTGCTTAATCGGTATTTCAAAAGTATGAAAATATCCCAATTAATCGGTGAAACAGAATTCTGTTTTAAGCTTTTTTAACGGCATTATGACAATGTTAAAATCGCACTAAAGAGTTGTTACTCCATCTTTTTTCAAGTTGGGAAGGAAGTAGGCCACAAGTCCGAGCAGCGGCATGTAGGCGCATGCGTGATACACGGTTTCGATGCCGTAACTGTCGGCGAAATTGCCCAATACGGCCGAGGCCACTCCGGCTATGCCGAAGGCAAACCCGAAAAACAGTCCCGAAACGAGTCCGAGCTTGTTGGGAAGCAACTCCTGTGAGTAAAGCAGTATGGCGGGAAAGGCCGACGACAGCATGAATCCCACGCAGAAGCTGAGAACAACCGTCATTGCAAGTCCGGTGTAGGGCATCAGCATGCTGAACGGTGCCGTACCGAGAATTGATACCCATATCACGGGCTTGCGTCCGTAACGGTCGCCGATCGGGCCGCCCACAAGGGTTCCGACTGCTGTCGACACAAGGAATACGAAGAGGAATATCTGGGAGTGTTGGATGCTTACGCCGAATTTGTCGATAAGATAGAATGTGTAGTAGTTGGTGAGGCTCGCCATGTAGATGTACTTGGAGAAGATAAGCACAAGAAGCACCCCGATCACGAATATCGTGCGCCTCTTGGACAACGGCAGTGGCAGGTGGGGCTGCGTCTTGCCGTTTGTGCGTGACTTGATGCCGTTGAGGTAACCGCGGTACCAGCGGCATATAGGGCGCATGGCGTAGAAAGCGAGTGCCGATATGATGAGAAACCACATCACGTGATGGCGTCCGTAGGGTGCCACGAGCAGGGCCACGAGCAGCGGGCCTGTTGATGTACCGAGGTTGCCGCCCACCTGGAATATGGATTGCGCAAGACCGCGTCGGCCGTGGCTTGCGAGCGATGTTATGCGTGATGCTTCGGGGTGGAGTGTCGACGAACCTACACCTACAAGAAACACCGACACAAGTACCATGGCAAGCGATGACGACCAGGCAAACAGGATGATGCCGAGCGTGGTGGAACACATTCCCATGGGCAGGCTACCTACAAAGGGGCGCTTGTCAAATGCCAATCCCACAGCCGGCTGAAACACTGATGCCGCTATCTGGTAAACGAGAGTTATCAGGCCTATCTGAGCAAAGTTGAGCGACAGATCGTCCTTCAGCATGGGATACACGGCCGAGATGACGGCCTGGAGAAGGTCGTTGAAGCAGTGTACACAGCACAATGCCATGAGTATGGGGAAATTGGAGTCGGAAGCAATATTCTTAAGCTTAAGTGACAGGCTTGACATAGGCGTTATCGTGAAAAAACAGTGCAAAGTTACAAAAAAATGGGTAAATTTGCACACCCATCAACGATTGCAGGGGCTATGAATGAACGCAAGATAATTCACATTGACATGGACGCTTTCTATGCTTCGGTCGAGCAGCGCGACAATCCCGAACTGCGAGGCCGTCCTGTGGCTGTAGGTCATGCCGAGCGTCGCGGGGTGGTGGCTGCCGCAAGCTATGAGGCGCGCCGCTACGGAGTGAGGTCGGCCATGTCGTCGCAGAAGGCAAAGCGTATATGTCCTGAGCTGATTTTCGTCAATGGACGCATGGATGTCTACAAGAGCGTGTCGCAGAGCATCCATGACATATTCCATGAATACACCGACATTATCGAGCCTATATCGCTCGACGAGGCATTTCTCGATGTCACGGTCAATAAGCCGGGTATAGAACTGGGTGTCGACATTGCCCGCGAGATAAAACGCAAGATTCGCGAGCGCCTTAATCTTGTGGCTTCGGCTGGAGTGTCCTATAACAAGTTTCTTGCAAAGATCGCGTCGGACTACCGTAAGCCCGACGGACTATGTACGATACATCCGTCACAGGCACTTGACTTTATCGCCAAGTTGCCGATTGAAGATTTCTGGGGTGTGGGACCCGTGACGGCGGGAAAGATGCACTCGATGGGCATTCACAACGGGGCACAGCTGCGCGACTGTCCCAAGCGTATACTGACGCGTGCTTTCGGAAAGGCCGGATTGATCTACTACGACTTTGCCCGAGGCATCGACAATCGTCCTGTCGAAGCGGTGAGAATCAGAAAGTCGATAGGGTGTGAGCACACTCTTGACGAGGACATTGACGATGCTTCGACAGTCGACATCGAGCTTGTCAAGGCTGCCGAGGAGTTGTACGGCCGTCTTGAGCGCAAGGGCTTTCACGGCTCTACGCTGACGCTGAAGGTGAAGTTTCACGATTTTGTGCAGATAACGCGCAGTGTCACGCTACCGGGACATGAGGCTGTCGACACACTCGAAAAGATTATCGACAACGGACGCAAGCTTGTCAATGAGGTGGACTATGCGTCACATCCCATAAGACTTATAGGGCTTTCGGTTTCAAATCCGCGTGACATGACAGCCGTAGGACCTGTGTGGCGTCAACTTTGCTTCGACTTCGATAATCCCGACGGTAATGATTGAATGGATGTGGCAGGTGACTACACGTTGAATCGGAAATGCATTATGTCGCCGTCCTGTACTACATACTCCTTGCCTTCGATGCTCAGCTTGCCGGCTTCTTTCACGCCGCCTTCGCCTCCGAGTGTCACGTAGTCATCATATTTTATGACTTCGGCACGTATGAATCCTTTCTCAAAGTCAGTGTGTATGATTCCTGCGCATTGGGGTGCCTTGGAGCCGCGCATGAATGTCCATGCTCTCACTTCGTCGGGACCTGCGGTGAAATAGGTCTGCAGGTTGAGCAGCGCGTAGGCCGAGCGTATCAGTCGGCTCACACCCGACTCCTCAAGACCGATTTCGTTGAGGAACTCCTGACGCTCTTCCCAGGTGTCGAGTTCGGCGATGTCGGCTTCGGTCTGTGCGGCAACGATGAGTATCTGGGCGTTTTCGTCCTTGACGGCTTCGCGCACGGCTTCGACATACTTGTTGCCGTTGACTGCCGATGCGTCGTCGACATTGCACACGTAGAGCACGGGCTTGTTGGTGAGCAGGAACAGGTCGCGGGCAAACTTTTGCTCGTCGACGCTCTCAAACTGCACCGAGCGTGCAGGCTTGCCTTGGTCGAGGGCCTCCTTGTACTGTCGCAGTACTTCATATTGCATCTTGGCTACCTTGTCACCTCCGGTCTGAGCCTGTTTCTGAGTCTTGGCCATTCGTGCCTCCACTGTTTCAAGGTCCTTTAGCTGAAGCTCATAGTCGATTATCTCCTTGTCACGCACGGGGTCAACGCTTCCGTCGACATGGGTTATGTTGTCGTCGTCGAAGCAGCGTAACACGTGAAGTATGGCATCGGTTTCGCGTATGTTGGCGAGGAACTTGTTGCCGAGTCCTTCACCCTTGCTTGCGCCTTTCACAAGTCCGGCTATGTCGACGATTTCGACGGTGGCCGGCACCACGCTGCGGGGATCACACATCTCGACAAGCTTGTTGAGTCGCTCGTCGGGCACGGTTATTACTCCCACATTGGGCTCGATTGTGCAGAACGGGAAATTGGCCGATTGAGCCTTCGCATTGGATAAACAGTTGAAAAGTGTCGACTTGCCCACATTGGGTAGTCCTACTATGCCGCATTGTAAAGCCATGAATATTCGAGTTTAAAAATTTTCTGCAAAGTTACGAAATTCAATCCTTAATATGAAATATTGGAGAACGGAGTCTTAGATGTTCAGTCCGTCGAGTAGGGCTATATATGTAGCTATGGCTTCGCGTATTTCGTCAAGAGTTATGTATTCGTCGGCTGTGTGGGAGCGTGACGAGTCGCCGGGACCGAGCTTTACCGATTGCCAGGGCATAAGTGCCTGATCGCTTAGGGTAGGCGATCCGAAAGGCTTGGCTCCTAATATTGTCATACGTTTTATAATGGGATGGTCGGGCGATATTCCCGACGGGTTAAGGCGTGTGGAGCGGGGCGTGAGCCTGCATTGCGGCACGGCTTCGCGAAGCCGTGCCAGTGTTTCCTCGTTGGTGTAGGCATCGGTGGTGCGTACATCGACAACCATTTTGCACAGCGAAGGCACTACGTTGTGTTGTGTGCCGGCGTTTATCTGCGTCACGCTTATCTTTACCGGGCCGAGAGTAGCCGACTCCTTAGGTAGACGCAGGTGACGCAGTGTTTCTATTACGGGCATTGCCTGATAGATTGCGTTTACACCCTCGTTGCGGGCGGCATGTCCGGCTACTCCGTCGATTTCGGCATCAAGCACCATCAGCCCCTTTTCGGCTATGGCGGGATTCATCCCTGTGGGCTCGCCCACGATTGCCACATCGATGTGGGGCAACAGCGGGATCGCCGCTTCAATTCCGTCACGCCCGCTGACCTCCTCTTCACATGATGCGAGAAACACGAGGTTGTAGCTGCGTTGTTGACCGCTCATGAACAGATAGGCGGCGAGGAGCGACACAAGCGATGCCCCTGCATCGTTGCTGCCGAGTCCGAAAAGCCGGTTTTCATCGTCGACTTGCGGGGTGAAGGGGTCGTGCTGCCATCCCGGAGCGGGCTTTACGGTGTCGATGTGGGAGTTCAACAGCAGAGTTGGGCGGCTCGGGTCGTAGTCGTCGGCTATTGTCCACACATTGTTGTTGTGACGCCGGGTTTGATGTCCTGCATTGTTGATGAATTGTTCCACGATGTCGGCTGCGGCGGCTTCGTCACGGCTTATCGAGGGGGTGGATATGAGTTGCTTGAGCAGGTCAACTGCTTGATAAAATAGTTCGTCCATGATGCAAAATTAGTCATTTTCGCTTAATATGATGCAATGTCGACTGCCTCAGTGAACGGTGGGGAATGTCGTAACGTTGCAGACTGTCGAGGTAACGGTCGTGACGGCGCACGTGGAGGTCGGCGCTCAGCATTATCGAGTCGGGCTTCAGCCGCCGGTGTGCGTCGAGCACGTTGCCTCGGAATCCCCGGCACACTATGGCATAATCTACATGGCTGTAATCACGGTAGAGCAGGGAGTCGGCATTTATCAGCGCATATCTTATTCCGTCGACATCTACAACTGCGTCATGTCGCGACATTCCGGCAACGGTGATCGATGCGGGGGCGAGCTGCAGCGAGTCGACTCCGCGCATAGCGAGGAAGTCACGGTGACGGTTGCGTGAGTTTTCCAGCCGTGACGATGCGTTACGTTCGCCTGCCGTGGTTATTAGCCATGCCTCGGTGCCGTTACGGTAAATTATGTCGGTGGCGTAGCTGTCACGCGCTATAAAGTGTTCCGATTCAGGAAACTTGCGCTGCGTTACGTTCAACGTGACGATGATTGCCACAACACCGGCTGCCGCTGCACACCATCCTGCCGCTTTGCGGCGCCATAGCGCCCATGCCACGGCTCCTGCCGTGATAAAATAGGGAATCATGACCCATCCCGAAAAGTATATGCCGCTTACCGCCGAGTGAGGGAGGTTGCTCACAATGCGGGCGAAAGCGAATATCGCGTTATACATTGCGTCGATTGCCGAGCATAGCCACACAGGGTCGTAACCTGCCGCTTCGCACACGATCAGCAGCACTCCGGCTCCCATGATCAATGGAAGCATGAGCAGCACGGGCGTGTTGGCGATTACAAAGCACAAGGGGAATGTGTGGAAATAGTAAGCGGCTATAGCTCCCGAACCTATCGTGGCCGCGATTGACACTACGACAAGCGACGTGATGTAATAGAGCAGCCGTTGTCGCGGACTCACAGGGTTGAGCAGCGGTGTGAAGAGCAGAATTGCCGCCACCGAGGCAAACGACAGCTGAAATCCTACATTGAACAGCTGCAACGGGTCGAAGGCCAGGATGATCAAGGCGGCCAGGAGCAGCGCGTTCATCGACACGTAACGGCGTTGCAGGATATAGCCTATGCCGAGGGTTGTAGCCATGATGACGGCACGTGTTACCGAAGGCGACAGTCCGGTGACGATGGCATATAACCACAGAATTACGATGAGCGATGCCGTCATGGCGTTACGTTTTCGGGCGAGATAGAGGGGCAGCAGGGCTATGCCGACGACAACCGACAATATGCCCACATGAAGTCCGCTGAGAGCAAGGATGTGGGCAAGGCCCGATGCGGTGAAAGTGGCACGTGACTCCTCGGGCATCAATGAATCGTCGCCGGTGAGCGTGGCTGTCAGGAACTCGCATGACCTGCGATCAAGCGAACTGCGCTTCAACAGGTTGCCCATCACGGGACGCAGTCGCTTTATGCGCCACAGCAGCGAATTGTTGGAGGAGATAACGTGTATGTCACCCGGTCTTACGAATGCGGTAGCCGTGACGCCTCTCTTCATGAGTATTGCTGCATAGTCGGGAGAGTCGGGCGAATCGTCACGACGGGGAGCAGTGAATTTTGCCGTCAACTCCACATTGTCGCCGGGGTTGATTTCCGGGATGAGCGACGGCACCGTTATCACGGCCTTGAAGCGCACCCCGGCGGAGTCGCGTGTGGTTATGTTGAGGTGCTGTCCGCTTTCATTGCACGTTACATCATCGACCGTTGCAGTGTAGACTCCTGCATCGTCAGGCAGCGACAGCTCCTGAATTTGCGGCGGCGATTGCATGAGCATGTCGCCCATTGCCAGTGCCGCGGCCAGCAGTAGCCCTCCTATAGGGCGTAACCCTCTTATGCACAGCAGTGTAATGCCGCCTACCAGTAGCGCGGCAATCCACCATGCAGGTAATCCGTAATACGCAGCCAATATGCCGACGACTACACCTGTGGTCGCCGGCAGAAGCGGAATATAGGAGAGAGGAGGACGCATAATGTGATGATGTTAGTTCCGACGGCCTGTGTCGGGATAGCCTTAGGCAGGCTCCTATAGCCAGATCGGGGCAAGATATTTGGCCAGCATATACCCGCCGAATATCAGCCAGACATATAGCCAGAACGCGAGTATAAACGGCTTTGCTCCCGCTTTCTTGAATTTGTCGATGCTCGTTTCGGCACCAAGGGCGGCCATTGCCATTGTTAGCAGGAATGTATCTACGTAGTTGATGGCATCCACCACAGGAACGGGGAGCAAGTCAAATGAATTGAAGCCGATTACTGCAAGGAATCCAACCGCAAACCAAGGAACGGCGACTTTTGTTTTCTGGACGCTTCCGTCGGCATTCATTCCTGATTTTGCCTTTTTAGCAACCCAATAGCCTAAAATCAGCAATACGGGTACAAGCATCATGACGCGTATCATCTTCACGATTATTGAAACGTTGGAGATCTCTTGTCCCATTGCGTTGCCGGCACCTACGGCATGCGCCACTTCGTGCAATGTCGCCCCTGAGAATATTCCCATCTGCTGGGGAGTGAGGTCAAGCCATCCTGACCGATAGGCTATAGGATATAAGAACATGGATATTGTTCCGAATATTACGACAGTGGCCACCGCTACGGCTGTTTTATATGGCTTTGTCTGTATGGTCGATTCCGCGCCGAGCACTGCTGCGGCACCGCATATACCGCTGCCTATTGATGTAAGCAATGCGATGTCTTTATCCATCTTCATCAGCTTGCCTATGTAAATTCCGCCGAGTATTGTTACGGCCACTATGATTGAGTCGACGGCGATTCCGGCCATGCCTACATTTACGACATCCTGGAACGTAAGCCTGAATCCGTAAAGGATAATACCGAGCCTAAGGATTTTTTTTGAGCAGAATTGAATTCCTGGCACCCATGTTTCAGGCAGGTGGTTGCGAAGACTGTTGGCATACAACATACCCAAAATGATGCCTATGATCATAGGACTGAATGAAATCTCTTTTAATATCTGTGCTTCGCCTATGTAAAATGCAGCACAAGAAAATAACGCAATAAGCAATACTCCGTGGAGCATGCTGCTTCTTTTTTCGGTGAACATTGATTGTTTAAAGTTTAATTATTCTTGATTTTGGAAGCGAAAAATATACTCGTATTTTCTATACAAACAGATGTCTAATCTTGTTCATTCCAGATGTTCCACGAGGCGAATGCCTGGAGCAGCAGCATTTCAAGCCCGTTTTTTACCTCGGCTCCGTGTTCTGCCGCTTTCTTCATGAACAGGGTTATGTCGGGATTGTAAAGCAGATCATAACACAGATGCTTGGGTGTCAACAGGTTGTAGGGTATGTCGGGACACTCGTCGATGTGAGGATACATTCCAAGAGGAGTGGTGTTCACTATTATCTTATGAGCATCCATGACTTCGGGGGTAAGATCGGAATAGGTCAGTATTCCGGGGCGTGCCGTTCGTGAAACATAGGAAGGAGTAATGCCCATATTTATAAACCCTTGATAAACAGCCTTGGCCGCTCCACCCGTGCCGAGAATCAGTGCCTTTTCACGCTCGGGATTGAGTAGCGGGCGTATTGAGTCGCAGAATCCTATTATGTCGGAGTTATAGCCCTTGAACTTCAAGTCGTTTTTTTTGCGGATGAACTTTATGACATTCACCGCTCCTATCTTGGCTGCATCGTCGTCCATTTCATCCATATACGGAATCACAAGTTCCTTGTAGGGAATCGTCACGTTGAGTCCGCAAAGATTTGGATGCTCGGCAACTACCTCCATAAGGTCGCCTATGTCGGGAATCTCAAAATTTATGTACCGTGCATTTATGTTTTCCGATTCAAATTTCTGATTGAAATAGTTTTGGGAAAAAGAGTGGGTCAAAGGGTAACCTATGAGCCCGTATAGACGTTCGTTCTTATCGGCCATGTTTGTTCAAGTTTTTGTTTCCAGATTGCAAAAATACATAAATGTGGATAAATGTAAATGGTTTTTATTAATAAAATGATTAATCCAAATTATGTGCAATAATAGAGCAGGTTTTATTAAAAGTACAGAAATAACGAAAATTTGTTACGAATAGGAACGATTTTGGCTGCTATGGTGGCAAAGTGATGCTTTTTTATTAAAAAATCAGTGAAAAAATGTTTATAATAAATAATTATAATTACATTTGCAGACATGGATATAATCCACGATTATAAAACGAATTAATTTCAAACATTTCTTGTGAGTATGAGAAAATTAATATTGATGCTGGTGTTGCTGCTTCTTATGGCCGGCAATGCAGTTGCGCAAGTTATGCGCACATCAGGACAAGTCCTCTCGCAGGACGACGGCTTGCCCATAATCGGCGCCACTGTAAGAATACAGGGTTCCGATATCGCGACCGCTACCGATGCCGACGGTCGATTCTCTCTTAGCGGATTCAAGACATCCAACAAATATCTTGAGGTGTCGTCGATAGGCTATGAAACAAAGATAGTGGAGATAAAGCCTGAACTGACAATCCATCTGGCCGTCAAATCGGAAATGATGGATGAGGTGATGGTGGTGGCTTTCGGAAAGCAAAAGCGTGAGTCGTTCACCGGTTCGGCGAGCGTGCTTAGCGCCGATGCCATTGCAAAGCAGCAGGTGACAAATCCCATCGAGGCTCTGGACGGACTGGTGACCGGATTGCAGATGACGCAGACCAATTCATTCGGGTCCGACCCTTCGATACTCATTCGCGGTATAGGTTCGATAAACGCATCTACCGAGCCGCTTATCGTGCTTGACGGACTTCCTTACAACGGATATTGGAATGACATCAATCCCGCCGATATCCAAAATATAACGGTGCTCAAGGATGCCGCATCCAACGCGCTTTACGGTGCGCGCGGTGCCAATGGTGTCATACTAATTACTACCAAGAGCGCGCAGCGTGGCGAAACGAGAGTCAACATCACGGCAAAGTGGGGTGTGAACACCGACGGCCGCATACAGTATGACTACATAGACAACCCCGGGGAGTATTATGTCGCTCATTACACTGCATTGCGCAACTATCTTGTGAATGTAAGGAAGCAGAATCCCGGACAAGCTCACATAAATGCCAACCGCTACATAGGAGAGTCGGCATCGGCCGGTAACGGCGGTCTTGGTTATATGGTCTACAATGTTCCTGCAGGTGAGTTGCTTATCGGTACAAACGGCAAGCTCAATCCTAACGCCGTGCTTGGCAACCGCGTGGCTTATAAGGGTAACATCTACACGCTATATCCCGACAATTGGCTTGATAACGGTACCCGCGACGGATTTCGTCAGGAATACAACATAAACATTACCGGTGGTAACGACCGCTACACCATACTTGGAAACTTCGGCTACCTTAAGGAGGACGGATTGACCTACGGAAATGATTTCGACCGTATATCGGCACGTATAAAGACCGACTATCAGGCCTATGACTTCTTGCGCATAGGAGGTAACGCAAGTTACAACCACACCGTGACCAACGTTCACAATGCAGCTTTCGGAACAACCTATACCGCGCCGATATACCCGTTGTTCATCCGTGATGCCGACGGCAATATAATGAGCGACGCTCACGGTCTTGGCTACGACTACGGTAACGGTGTCAACGGCGGTCTTACCCGACCGGTCGAAACAAATTACAATCCTATTCAGGATGACTTGCTGTCGGTAAACAACAATAGCAGTAACGCATTCAGTATTCAGGGTTATGCTACAGCCGATTTCTTGAAATATTTCAAATTTACTGTAAACGGTAGTGTGTATGTGACCGAAAACCGCATGAATACGGCTTACGACCCGTGGTACGGTTACAATGCGCTTACGAAAGGCTACGTTTGGGTAGGACATTACCGCACAACCGATACCAACTATCAGCAGCTGCTTAACTTCAATCATGTCATAGGTCTGCACAGTATCGATGTGCTGCTCGGTCATGAATATTCAATGCAGAGCCAGACATCGCTCTCGGCCGACAAGAAGAATGTAGCGCTATATGGTACAAACACCGAGCTCTCGGGTGCTATCATTAACGGTGACATGGGCAGTGACATCAGCAAATATAATGTAGAGGGATTCTTCATGCGTGCCCAGTATGACTACGACAACCGTTACTTCGGTTCGGTTTCGTTCCGCCGCGACGGTTCGTCACGCTTTGCTTCCGGTCATCGCTGGGGTAACTTCTGGTCGGTTGGCGGTGCATGGATCATGACTAAGGAGGAGTGGTTCCCCAAAAGCAACATGGTGAATATGTTGAAATACAAGATTTCTTACGGTGAGCAGGGTAACGACGGTATAGGTAACTACCGATATACCGACCGTTACAACATCACCAACTCCAATAACGAAGTGGCATTTGTGTTCAGCTCAAAAGGAAACCGTAACATCACATGGGAAACCGTTGGAAGTTTCAATACCGGAATTGAGTTTGAACTGTTTAACAGTCGATTGCGCGGTAGCGTGGACTATTACGACCGCAAGACACGCAACATGCTTATATGGTTCTCGGCTCCATCTTCAATCGGTTACAGCGGATACTATGACAATGTGGGTGACATGGTGAACCGAGGCGTTGAAATCGACCTTTCGGGTGATATATTCGCAACACGTGACTTCACTTGGACCGTGGGCCTCAATATGTCATGGCAGCATAACGAAGTTACCTATCTGCCCGAGGACAAAAAGGGCTATACCTGTGACGGATATAATGGTTACACCGATTCCTATTACTTTGTGGGAGAGGGTCTGCCCATGTACACATGGAGGATAAAGCGTTACGCAGGAGTGAACGACAAGGGTGAACCACTTTATTATAGAACAAATGCCGACGGTAACCTTGAAACAACCAATATTTATTCCAACGGCGACTATTACCTGTGTGGCACCGCTCTTCCCGACTTGTTTGGCGGATTCACCACATCATTCAAGATATTTGACTTCGACCTGAGCGCACAGTTTAATTATTCAATCGGAGGTCGAAAATGGGACAGCGGTTATCAGTCGTTGATGACTCCCCCTTACGGACAGATAGTGGGACGTTCCTATCATCGTGACATTTACAATGCATGGACGCCCGAGAACCCCGACAGCAACATTCCTCGCTGGCAGTATGACGACATGACATTCGCCAATGCATCCGACCGATGGCTGATCGACGGAAGTTATCTCTCATTGCGCAACATTACGCTGGGCTACACTTTCCCGCGCAGCATAACATCCAAGCTTAAGATGCAGTCGCTTCGCATATATGCATCATGTGAGAATCTATATTACTGGACCAAGCGCAAGGGTTTTGATCCGCGCATGTCGTTGGTGACCGGCAGCTACGGCGACAACTATTCGCCGATGCGTAACATATCCGGCGGTATATCAGTGCAATTTTAAGTAAAAACAATACATCATCCACAATGATAAATATGAAACATTATTTAAAGCTCATCATATCGGCAGGATTGCTCGGAGTAGCGATGACAAGCTGTCTTGAGGAAACATTCCCCACCGACGGTGCAACGAGCGGTCAGCTTGAAAGTGCCGACAAAAGTGCGTTCAATGCCGCGATAGCCTCCTACATGAACAACATGTCGCTCTATGGTGACGGCGGCGATGCAAGTGATGCGGGTTTTTCGTCGTTCATTATATGGCGTGACGCAATGACTGCCGATTTTGCCATAGTGAACACCGGTTACGATTATTTCTCTTATTATAACCAGCAGCTGTATATTGGAAACGACGGAATATCGGCCACATTTTGGCAGCGTTATTATTATCTGATACAGAAGTGCAACAACCTGTTAAGCATATCGGATCTCGACCCCGACGGATTTGACGCCCTGTATGTGGGAAATGCACTTTCCTATCGAGCTATGGCTTATATGGACTTGGCGCGAATGTTTGAGTTCAAGCGCACCGGAGTGGCATATCTTGATGAAGAGGCTGCCAACCGTGGAATATACGGACTGACTGTTCCCATCGTGACTGAAAATACTACCGAGCGCGAGAGCCGCGACAATCCCCGTGCGCCTTTCTATAAGATGTACAGGTTCATAATGGACGATTTGAATCTTGCCGAAGCTTGTCTTTCCGACGCACATGCCGTGTCGGCCAAGACCGATGCGTCGATAGGCGTGGTCTATGGCCTAAAGGCTCGACTTTGGCTGGATATGGGTTCGAGGTTTGAGCGTTATGTCGATGATTTGAACACGATGATAAGCCATGAGGCCGATGAAGACCTTAATGACTACGACAAGATCGGCATCACCACGGCCAATGAATGTTTTGCCCGTGCGGCCGAGTATGCCCGCAAGGCTATCAACGAAGGTTATTCGCCGTTGAGCGAGAGCCAGTGGTTTGATCCTTCCAGCGGTTTCAACACCCCGAATAATTCGTGGCTTTGGGCCAATATAATATCGACCAACGATATCGCCGCTACAACGGGAGAGTGGCAATCGTTTGTGTCGTTCCAATGCGTCGAGGCCAATTGGGGAATCGCGGTTTATCAGGATGAGATAAACTATGCTCACGGGTGGATGATAGACGCTCGTCTATTTGATAAGATTGATGAAGGCGACTGGCGCAAAACAACCTGGATCGATCCTGAAGATGCGGGAGCAAGCAACGCTTTCATCACTAAATATTCGCGAGGAACCAATCTTTCCTACAACGAGTGGCGCAACTATCGTAGTTATGTGGGAATAAAATATCATCCGGCCAACGGCGAACGCAACACAAGCACTATTGGTAATGCTGTAAGCATCCCGTTGATGCGAATCGAGGAGATGTTCCTTATCGAGGCCGAGGCTACAGCTCACACATCGGGTGTAGGTGCCGGCAAGCAACTGCTGGAGTCGTTCATGAACACTTATCGCATGTCGGCCGGCGAAAGCTACACTTGTAAAGCCGCCGACATGGAGGCGTTTACCGATGAGCTTTTCAAGCAGAAGCGAGTGGAGTTCTGGGGTGAGGGCATTGTTTATTGGGATTACCGTCGTCTTGAACTGCCTATCGAGCGCGGATACCCGGGCTCCAATCATGCCCGTCAGTACCGGTTCAACTCTTATCCCGAACATGTGGCTCCATGGACCAATTTCTATATACCCGATCGTGAGCGAGATCTTAACAAGGGTGTTATTCTTAATCCTGACCCCTCACAGGCTATACCATTGTGGGAAGGCGGCAATTAATTAATCAGTTTACTTAATAAATTATGAAATCGATATATAAATTTGCGATTGCGGTGCTGACATTGCCAATTATGCTCGTGTCATGCTCCGACAACGATGATTATGAGCCGGGACCTGCACCTGCCGAAGACTGCATGTCGGTCTATTTCCCGATTCAGGCATCATATAATTATGAATTCCTTGCCGATGAGGATTGCATCGTTCCCGTTAAGGTAAAACGCGCCGAGAGCGCCGAGGCGGCAACGATTCCGCTGACGGTCACTGCCAACGAAGATTCCCAGGGAGCATTCGTGATTCCTACTCAGGTAGAGTTTGCTGCCGGAGAAAAGGAGGCTGTATTCAATGTCGATTGCAGCAATTTGCCGTTGAGGGCTAAATGCTCGTTTACGGTGAAGATTCCCGAAGAATATGTAAATCCTTACTCTGAAGGAACTGCCGACATCACCGTATATGCATCGATAATAGGCGCTTGGGAGCTGTGGGCCGAGAATGTGCCTTTCGAGTTTCAGGATAAATACAATACGGTGTACTCCGACATATACGCAATGCGTGGTACCGGTAAGTTCAAGATTGAGAATTTTATAGGTTCAGGCGTTGACCTGCCTTTTGTGGTGAATGACCCTGCAAAGGATTATGCCATCATTACTCCTACAGCCAACTATGACGACTATTCTAATTATGTGGAGCAGGATGATTTCAATTGCTGGTATTTCTATGATTCCGAGAATGATTATTGGCCCTCATGGAGTCCCGACGGAGTTACGTTCCCGGGTATATCCTATGCTCTCGTGTATGGATATGATGATTCCTACGCTTATACTTATATGCGTCTAAGCAAAAACGAAGGACGATTCTATTTCTCGATGACCTACGATGACGGCACGTTTGGTTGGAACTATGTCGACTTCAGTTATGAGCCGTTGTTTGACCCGTTTGAATGACAAATAAAAATTTTTGAGAAATGAAAAATATCAAAATAATAGCATTCGCGCTTGTAGGCCTGCTTTCATCGGGACTGGCTGCATGTAGCGATGACGATTACAAGGCGCCGCTTGAGGCGGCCAAGCCGGTTCATGACGGCGCGACCTACAATTCGCTGACATTTCATTGGGACAAGGTGCCGGGTGCGGTTCAATACGGCTATCAGCTGACAGGCCCCGGCGATGTCGAGGTTGTTACCGATGTCACAAATCTCACCGAAGTTTCAATAACCGGTCTTGAGCCTGCCACGACCTACAAGCTGAGCGTGTGGGCCTATGCATCCTTTGAAAGCGACAATACCACCTCGGTGGCTACTTTGGAGGCTACCACCGCTCCCATCATAAAGCTGTCAACTCCGGTGCTTACCGTTACTAATGAGGGTAGGGCGATAGTTGTGACATGGGATGCCGACGAGAATGCCAAGGAGTATGCCTACTCATGCATGATTGGAAATATACTGTATGACGAAGGTACGGTCACCTCTCCGTCAGTTACTTTCCGCAATCTGCCCAAGGGCGACTACTCGGTGAGCGTGACAGCAGTAACCGATGAAGGCGGTTATGAGTCGAGTGCTCCAGGCGTGGCGACATTTGCAGTTACACGTAGTGAACTTTGGCGTGTCAAAGGCACTTATGAGGCTGCATCGGGCAGCAGCTGGGATGCTACACTTGTAGCTTACGACGACAATTCCTACGTGTTGTTGGCGTGGTATGGGGTCGAAGGTTACAACCTTGAGTTTGCCATTGACGAGAACGATGCCGACGGCCCGATGATTCTCACCGGTGATTATAGCTATGACAGCAGTACGGGCTACTATTATGTGCCTGTAGATGACCAGAATGGTGTCTACGTATATCCTTGGAGCGGTTACAGTAACCTCTCGGGCGATGCTGTAGCCGGCGAGCTGACGCTGTCGGTTTATTCAAGTGATTATGGAACCGATGTATTTGTGTGGGGATTGTCTATTGATTCGCTTGTGGGTGAATACGACTATGTTACCGAAGGCAATGACATGTATCTAAGCAATCCTGATTCCGATTGGAATTCATTCAGTTATTCGGGTACGGTAAATGTTGAGAAGGTAGGCGACGATTCGCTGTCGTTTGACGGACTCTTCTGGTCGGGTTATCCCATTGTTGGGAAAGTAGATCTCGATAACCGCACTATAACATTTGAGCCGCAGTCGTGGGGAACCTACGTTTTTGCCTCCGAAATTGATTCCAATCAGGCTGTAGTTGCTACAATAGGCGATGACATGAGTGTCACGATAGCAGGTTGGTCGGCATGGTATGATGGATATCCTTATATATATGACAGCCGTTCGGTCTACACCAAGCAATAATTTATCATAGTTATACAGTTTAAGGCAGCCCGGGCGTCGGTTACGATGTCCGGGCTGTGTCGTATGTGGCGGGACTAATTGCAAATGTAAACAACAGTGCTCCGAGCTAATCACTTAGACCGGAGCACTCGCATTTTCCTAAAACCAAAAGGCTTGGTTGCCGTTGGGTGGCAAGCCTTGATTAGACTATGGACTGTGCATCAACGCACAGAAAAAAGCGAATAAGTGGGAATAAAGTGATTGACGGCCATCATCGCTATCCCACGAGCGGCGATGCCTGGGTGATGAATGAGGCAGGTATTCTGACTTGCTCGGTGTGCCTGATGCCTTCCCGGTAAAGAACCAGTGGCGATGGTGTCGGGCAACCGTTTAAATGAGCTTACAGCAGCGGGACTGTTGAGGATTTTCACCTCATTCCCTTTTAATGTCGTCGGGCGGATGCCGTCGTGACAACCTCATTCGTTGCAAAATTATATAAAATTCATGAAATTCGGAAATTTTTGTGCAGGGCATTAAATAACAAAGACAGGCTCCCTCGACGGGAACATGTCTTCAACCAACTTAGAGATTATGTGAATATCTTAAAAAAGTGAATCACAGGCAATCCAAATATCCATAAACAGATAGAAAAGATAAAGGTTGTCTTATATATTCATTTTATTAACTATGCAAAGATAGGAATTTGTCTTGAAAAATGTGTTATAAAACACATAAAAAGATTGTATAAATTTATAATTTAACATCTTTCTTGTTTTTTATGAAGCGATAAAAGATGTATTGTAGCATTTCTTGCTGTATTGTTGATCGCAGTATGGCATTGATTCCCAGATATATGATTGCAGCGGCTGCAAATTGTGCGCACAAGAGAGGAATGTTGGCGGTGATTACATTGCTCAGTGTGAGCATCACGACCGTAATCAGTGTGCCTTGCATCATATAAGGCATCAGGTCGACGATGAATCGTCCAGAGCCGCGACCGGTAAGATTGGATACCATTTTCAGTGTTACCAACCAGGTTATTGCCGATGCTGCAAGCTGTCCCCACAGCATTATACGTAGTCCCTGTGTGGGGTCGTCGGGCGTTGAAAGTCCCATGTAGGGTAGTGTCGCGACTATTGCGATGATCGACGCTATGTCCTTGACAAGTTCGGCCACGATGATTTTGGAAGAGCGTCCCAGAGCTACTATGTAGTTATTGTAGAGCGAGGTCAATATGGTGAATATGCCGCGCAGCAATAGAATCTGGAACAGGGCTATCGAGGCGTCCCATTTCGTGCCGAACAGGAGGTGGAATATAGGTGTAGCCATTGCGATGAGCATGCACATGGCCGGGAAGGTCACATAGGCAGTGAAGCGGTTCATCTTGGCCGCCGCACGGTTGAATCGTTCCCTGTCGTCCTGAAATTGTGACAATACAGGCAGAAACGAGGCTGTAACGACTTGCGAAAGCGATGCCGTGCCCATTACGCTCCACTTGTCGGCTTGGGTGTAGTAACCGAGCGCACGCATTCCGGTGAATAGTCCGATGACGATCGAGCAGAGTTTCTGCGACAGTGTGTTGAGCAATGAGCTTCCCATTACACCTACGCCCACATTAAATATACTCTTGATTGATTCGAGCGAGAAGACGAGCGAGGGCAGCCAATGGCTTGTAATCCACAAAATTAGCGATTTAACAGAGGCGAGTGTGATTGTCTGCCACACTACGGCCCATGCACCGAAGTCGTTAAGTGCGAGATATATGCCAACCACCGAGCTTATGATAAGTCCGATGAAGTTGGATATGGCTATCATGCGCACTGTCATCTGCTTCATAAGCCTGTTGGTCTGTACGATGGCCGTTGCATTGATGATGAAAGCCAGGAACATGACTCTTGACAGGTCGATAAGACGCATGTCGTTGAACTCTATAGCTATCAATGGCGCGGCAAGCCATAGAATTGCGTAAATGAACGTGGCTACCGTGATGTTGAACCATAGCACCGAGCTATAGTCGAGTTGCGTAGGATTCTTGCGCTGGAGCAACGCCGATGAGAATCCGCTGTCGACAAATATGTTGGCGAATGCCTGAAAAATGAGCACTGTGCCAACGAGTCCGAAGTCCTCCTGCGACAGCCGGTTGGCCAGCACCCAGCCTGTCACGGCATACAGCACCTGTGATGAAACCTTGTCAATCAGGTTCCACTTTATGGTGCGTGCCGTGCGTAATTTCAGGCTTGGTTCTTCGGCCATCAGCGTTGTGACGGATTATTGGGCGTTATCGATGGGAATGACTTTCACACCTATGGCCCGTGACTTTATCTTGGGTGAGCCTTTGTGATAGACTTTGCCCGAGCTTGCCCCTACCACGTTAAGGGTCTTTAGGGGGTTACATTCGATGTAGCCGGTGCCGAGAAGCGAGCATTTTATGTCGTCGGCATCAAGCTCGTCGGCTTGAATCGAGCCGGTGCCTACGAGGCTCAATTTTGCGCTTGCAGCCTTGCCGTAGAGCACGAGTACTCCGTTGCCGGTGTCGAGCGAACCGTCAAGGGTGTTGGTGTCGATTCCGCGCACCGACAGTGTGCCGTTGCCTATCAGGCGTGCCTTGAATGAGGGCGAGGGGGCTACCGATAGCACTCTTACCAGTGAGTCACCGCTGTTTTCGACCTTATTCAGGAAGCGTGAGTAGACAGTGATTTTGGGCAGGCCTTGATAGTCGATTCCATCGGTGGAAATCTGAATCTCCAGCTTGTTCTTGTTGTTGGTGAACATGAGGAGCGATGCCATGTCGGGCGATGTCGTGAATACAGCCATTCCTGCTGAATCCTCGCTGCATTTGTAGTCGACAGCCAGTCCTTCGATTACTTTCAGCTCGCTGAAGTCCTTTACGTCGATTTCGTAACGCTTCAACTCCTCGGCATTTACGGCGAGGATCGAGGCGGTGATTGCGATTAATGATAGTATCCGTTTAAGCATAGGTATATTTGTGATGAAAGTGAGTTGTCGCTTACTTTATGTGGATGTTTTTAGTGCGTCCCGACAGATTTTTCTTGGAAGGATTGCCGTGACATGTGATTTCGCCTGACAATTCTGTCTTTGCGGTAATTGATTCGCTTGCATGGCAAGTTATGTCGCCCGATCCTGAACAGTTTGCGTTAACGATCTTGGCCTTTAACGGGCTGCATGAAATGTCGCCCGAGCCGTTTAGTGCGTAGTTTGCCGAAGAGGTAGTGCCCGATATTGTGAGGTCGCCCGATCCGTTGACCGATGCATTTACGGTGTTGGCGGTTACCTGCTTAAGCTCGAGGTCGCCCGAACCGTTGACCGATGCGTTAATATTTGAGCTTTTCAGGGTTGAAACTTCAATGTCGCCCGAACCGTTGACCGATGCTTGAAGGCTGTTTACGGTTATGTTTGCACCGTTGATGTCGCCTGAACCGTTTACATTGAGATTCAACTCATTGATGTTCATTGAAGGCAGATCGATGTCACCCGAACCGTTGACTGATGCTGATAAGTTGGATGAGAGTGTCACCTTTTTGCACACCTTTATGTCGCCCGAGCCGTTTACAGCTACGCTCTTCACGGGAGAGTTGGCAAATATGGTGATGCGGGATATGTTTTCTTTGGTCAATTTCACTCCTCGGTCGGTGCTACATTCAAGTGTGCCGTTCTTTACAATGAAGTGAATTTTGTTTTTTATCTCGGGAGCTATATGATAGACTATCATTCCGGCCGAGTCGGGCTTTTGACACAGCTTTATGTCGGCGGCACAATTAAGGACTATCGATGAGAATGATTTGGCCTTGAGTGTGATGCGTTGTAGATTTGCTGCCGACAATGTCATTGTTGCTGTAATGGCGAGCGCGAGGGTGATTAGATACTTTTTCATAATGTCTTAGTCTTGTTTTGTTTGGGTGTTATGTGTTGATGTATTATTCATGAAAGCCGGTATGATATCGGCTTCGATGTGTTGCAGTATGCTGTCGAGTTCATCCCACGTGTCGGCACGTAACATTGCTATGCGGGTGTCGCGGAAGTGGGGTATTCCTTTGAACAGTGGCGATGCCGCAAGGTGACGCCTTATGTGCAGTATGCCTCGATGTTCATCGATGTTGGCGATGCTCTCGGTGATTTGTCGTCGCAGAAGCTTGAATTTCTCAGCGGTCGACAGCTGACTGTCGGTCGAGCCGTTGACGAGGAGTTGCTTGATGTCGTGGAATACCCACGGCGCACCTATGGAGGCGCGACCTACCATAACGCCGTCAACGCCATAACGCGTGAACGCTTCGAGGGCCTTTTGCGGAGTAGTGATGTCGCCGTTGCCTATTACCGGGATGTGCAGTCGGGGATTCTCCTTTACGCGGGCTATCATCTCCCAGTCGGCTTCGCCGTTGTACATCTGTGCGCGTGTGCGTCCGTGTACGGTTAGAGCCTGTATTCCGCAGTCCTGAAGCTGCTCGGCAAGCTCGACGATTATGCGGCTGTCATGGTCCCATCCGAGGCGGGTTTTCACTGTCACGGGCAACTTAACGGCGTTGACCACGGCACGTGTTATCTCAAGCATCTTGGGAATGTCACGCAACATACCTGCTCCGGCACCTTTTCCGGCAACTTTCTTTACGGGGCATCCGAAGTTTATGTCAAGAATGTCGGGTGCGGCCTCCTCGACTATCTTGGCGGCCTCTACCATCGGTTCGGTTTCCCGACCGTAAATCTGTATTGCCGTGGGGCGTTCAGCCGGGTTTATGTGGAGCTTGCGTGTTGTAGCGCTTATGTTGCGTATGAGAGCATCGGCCGATACGAATTCGGTGTAGACCATGTCGGCTCCCTGTTCCTTACAGATGAGCCGAAACGAGTGGTCGGTGACATCCTCCATTGGAGCGAGCATCACCGGGCGTTCTCCTAAGTCGATTTGTCCGATTTTCATTTTCCCGATTACAATTTACTTTATTAGACGATTCTTTTGGGCGAATCGGTTTACGAAGATACTAAAAATTAGACAAATTTAAGAATTTATAGGATATAATGGTGAATTTACTGCCCAAATGTTAGAATCGAGCAGCGTGACGGCGTAAGCTTTTCGGCCGCAAGCCTTATATCCTCGGGCGTTATGCCCATTATGCGTTCAATTATTTCATCGGGATGCAGCGCGTGACGGTGAAATAGCGTTGAGCGTCCGGTGGCGAGGGCTACCTGCTCGGCGTTGGCTCCCGCAACGATGGTCTGTCCGAGATACTGCTTCTTTGCCGCATCGAGCGCGCGCGTGCTCATTGTCGACTGGGCCAGCTCGTCGAGAGTCCTGAAGATGAGTCGCCGACATGGCTTTACATGGTTTTCATCGCATCCGAAGTAGACGGTGAAGAGCCCGCAATCGGTGAATGACGATATGTAAGAGTCTACTGAATATACGTAGCCGTGACGCTCACGCAGCAACACATTAAGGCGAGAGTTCATGCATGGGCCTCCTATTATATTGTTCAGGAGCGCATAGGTGTGGTTGCTTCGGCTGTATATTCCCGGAATTCGAGCGCCTATCACGGTGTGTGACTGGTGTGTGCCGAGCTTCTTCCTAATGTCGAAGGGCGTTACTTCGCGAGGCGTTTCGTCATGAAGTTCCTTGACGGAATGGTTGAGGAATCCGAGATGACGCTCGACAGTTGACATGACGCGTGAAGGAGCGGTGGGACCGGTGTAGAAAAATACCATGTTGCCGGGCGTGTAGTGGGTCGACAGGAAGTCACGGCAACTCTCGGGCGTGAAGGTTTCTATGGTTTCGGCAGTACCGAGAATGTTGTGTCCGAGTGATGACCCTGCGAATATGAGGTCGTTGAAGTCGTCGAATATTGCATCGGAAGGTGAGTCGAGGTATGAGTCTATCTCGTCGAGCACAACTTCCCGCTCTCGGTCGATTTCGTTTTCGGGGAATCGGGAGTAACCTATAAGGTCGGCCATCAGCTCGACGGCTCTTGTGAGGTTGCCCTTGGGGAAGCATGAATAGAGCATCGTTACCTCCTCTGATGTATATGCGTTGATTTCACCGCCCACCGATTCCATACGATTTACTATGTGCCATGAGCGGCGGCGGTCGGTGCCTTTGAATATGGTGTGCTCGACGAAGTGTGCAAGGCCGTAGTCGGCCGATGATTCGTTGCGACTTCCTGCCTTTATGGCCACGCCGCAATACTCCACATCGGCAGCCGACGCACGATGCACAATGCGCAGTCCGTTAGCAAGGGTATGGTAGGTGAATATGTCGTTGCTATTGTTTGTCATTGTGTTTTAATTAAACGGGTAATTTTATTGCAAAAAAAAATTACTCGTCATCACGACGAATAATCTTTTTACCTTAAATCTAATACCATGAAAAACTGATGCAAAGGTAATGCTTAATTTTTAAACACAAAAAATATTAGAAATAAATTAGTGTACTATTAACACTAATTAACCTAAAATGCCCGTTGTCGGGCATTTTAGGGATTCATAATACTTAAAACGATATTTATATTGAGTAATTTCACTTAAAATTAGTGATTATTGAGGCATGACTTCTATCATGCTTCCCGACGAGTGGGCCGACAATGCCGGAGCATATTGGCTTTGCAGTGTGGCGATACCCGATGAGTAGGTACCCGAGTTGTTGACATAGAGCTCGTAGCTCAATCGGTACACACCCTTGGGAAGATGAGTGACAAACATGTTGGTCGATGCGTCACGGTTCTCGCGATAGAAGCATATTCCTTCGCTGAACAACGGCTTTGGAAGTTGCTCGACAGGCTCGAAGCATGCGCCGCGGTCGTCGGTTATTGCCACGTAGTCCATGTCACGTTTTACTGTTATGGTGAGGTTGACCTGAACTATGTCGCCGGTCTTCAGTGAGTCGGCATTCTGCCATGTCACGCCATTCTCGGTGGTGACGCGGCGATAGAGAGCCTTGTCAATGGAAACCTCGGGGCATGACGCGGCTTTTATTTCCGACATCTCGCTGCGGTACTGGCAGTATACGGCTCCCCATGAAGGTGTCTTACCTGACTTTTCGACATAGAATGTCGCGCCTGAGGGTGACATCGAGGATATGTTTTCACGGAAATAACCGAGCAGTCGGTCGGTCTTGCCCGCGTTGACTTCGCAGTTGTTGACCGTTACGGTTGCCTTTGCAGCGGGGGTTGTCCACTTGCTGCCGGTGAGCAATATCGATGCTATAGCCTGAGAGGTCGTGACCGATGTGCCCCAATCCTTAGCCTCTTTCTGTAGAATGAGCCATTGTCGTATCTTGTCGACATCGGGACTTTGGGGATCTATGGCTGCGAATGCGTCGAGCACTATCGATGTAGCACCAATCTTGCCCATCGACCATGTTGTCATGTCATCGAGCGACGGCCACCACATGCCCTGAGAGGGATTTGACACTGAATACTCGTTGAGCGATGCTAAAACGGTGGTGGCAAGTGTGCGGTAGCCGTGATTCTTGAGGGTTATCGCGTTCATTGCCTTTACGGGAATCGAGCGTTTCTTCCACTCCTTAACTATGCGCTGCACTTCGCGTGATGTGAGCGAAGAGAGTGTTGTCGATTTCTTTATATCGGGATAGAAGTCACGCAGGTACACGTAGTAATAGTAGTCGCCGTCGGGGTACTTGGCGTATTCCTCCTGGGTGACACGGTCGATGTATTTAACCGCATTGTCGAGCATTGAACGCAGGCGATTATTGTCGGGCAGGAATCCGAGCTGCTTGAGGTGTCCCATGGTGAGCAGCACGTTCTCGGTTATCCACTGTGAAGGCTCGTCGATGTTGTCAATCCATGTCCAACCGCCGTTACGCACGAGCTTAGACAGTCGGTCGATGTTGCGCGAGTAGGTGTCGTTGATTATTTTTCGGTCAAAGAGGAGCGAAAGGCGAGTCATGCGCTCGGTGTCGCTCTTGGCATCCATAACCCAGGGGGTGGAGTTGAGCAGCACCGTCTTCAGGTCGGCGTTACGTTCAAGCATCGACACGAGCGTTGAGTCGCTGCGGTCGCTTGAATTCCACTCTTTCAATGCTTCGGCAATCTCGGGGCATGTGCGCAGAATTCCGTCGGCTAAGGCGGCCGAGAATATAGCTGCCGAGGCGGCCAATGCACTCTCAGAGTCATCGTTACGCAATCCGGGAAGCGCTGTTGCTACATACCACACGGGGTTTTCGCAGAATTGCAGCGTGACGCGGGCGTCGGAGGGCATTTCGGGAAGTTGCATGGTAAATGTCGTCGAATCGGGCGAAATGTAGAACGGCTTGGTTTCGATGACGGGTGTGACGGAGGAAAGCACGGGAATAACCGACTGCTCTCCATCGGTGAATCGGCCGTTACCTGCCTTTATGCGATATCCAATCATGTTGGAGTCCCATCCTGCATCGACCGTCACGTTGACCACTTTCGCTTCGCCTGGAGTCATGTCGTCGGAGAAGTCGTTACGTGATATTACGGCACCTGTAGCTGGGTCGAATATCTCCACTACGGTGGTTATCGCAGTCGAGTCGTCGGAGTTATTCATCACCGATGCGCTGATCAAAGCCTTGTCGCCTGTGCGCAGGAAGCGCGGCAGGTTGGGCTGCACCATAACGGGCTTGTTGGATATTATTTCGCGTGACATGGTGGAGGTGAGCATGTCGTCGGTGAAAGCGAGTGCGCAAAGTTTCCATGTGGTGTTGGCGTTGGGGGCGGTGAATGAGAATGTCATATTGCCCTTGTCGTCGGTTGTCAGCATGGGGCGGAAGAATGCAAGCGGCATTTCGGCATCACGGTATTCATTATTGTCACGTGACGCGTCATTGTCAGGGGCTTCGCTCTCGGCATCGGCGGCTTCCTCAACCGCTTCGTCCTCAACGATGGCCAAGTCGGCGGCTCCTGCTCCCGTGTCGGCGGTCGCGGCCATTTTACTTGTTCCTCGTATCATTCTCGGGGTTGCTGATTTTTCCTCACCCATCTCTTCCTCGGTGTTTAGACTGAAATACACGTTGCTGCGAGTGAACGCGTAATTAGGGTGTAGGAACGACCGACCCCATGTTTGCAGGTCAGGCAGAGATATCGGTTCATATTTCAACCACTCGAATGGTATCTCCACACCGGACATGAACTTGCCGAGAGGCGAGTATACCGATATATTGTAGCTGTTGACATGGCCGAATCTCGGATATATTCTGAAATTGTGCATCGACAGCCGGTCGAGGGCCTTGGCATACATATCGAGCAGGATAGCGCTCTTGGTGCCCTTGCCGTTGTTATCGGTCACGTAGAATGTCCATTTTTCGTTGTCGCCCGGCGCGATTTTGTCACGGAAGCTTTCGATGGCTATATTGATTCGGTCGACTGTGCCGCTTGCTGTTGCTGTAACCTCGAAGTCGCTGACTTTATAATCGTTTACTCCGGTGAATTTCACTTTTATGCGGTCGGCGTCGGCCGGTATGTCGTAGTCGAAGTGGTGCATTCCTGCCGCAGCTTCTATCCAACCTTGCTTCAGCAGGGCTTTGTCGGTGTAGACTGCATAATGTATCCATGTAGAGTCGGCCGATGTGCCGTAGAGTATCGAGGCATGTCGACGGTCGGCGGTGTAAGTGGTCACAGGCAGCCATATCGGCATGTCGGTCACGGGTGGCTTGGCATCGGTGACGCGGTATAGATTCACGTTGTCGACAGTGAAAGTGTCGGCGAGTGACTTGTCGGCGGTGGCAAACACCATGGAGTAGCTGCCGCTTGCCACATCGTTGAAATCGACTGTGGCCACAGGAGGTGTCATGGTGCCTTCCTTGACTACGTGACGGTCGCTCTTGTCAATGAGTTGATAGGTTATGGTGGAGTCAACCGCTTCACCGAGCAGATTGGTGAGCGAAACGTTCATGCGATAGGGCTTTGACGCGTCGATGTCGGCGGGAAGTGACGCATTTATCACACACGATGCTCCTTGCGAGAATGAACGTGATGCCTGCTGATTCTCGCCTGTGGGCGATGTCGCTGTTAGCGATGCAGAGAATATGCCGCCGGGTATCGGTGACTGTTTAAGTAGCTCGGCCGGGAATTCGATGCTGAAGCAACCTTCGGAATCGGTTGTCACCTCGGTGGAGTAGAACGAAACACCGTTGCCTGCGCTTCTCCACCACCATATACGCGGATTTGCGCTTAGATCAACTGCTATGCGGCAGTTGGCAAGAGGGAATCCGGAGTAGGTCACGGTTTTGCCTTTCAGCGTCACGGCACCTTTGGCGGGCTTGTCAGTGAGCAGTTCGGTAAATTCTATTTCATAGGTGGGGAGCTTGTAGTCCGACACGGTGAATGATGTAGTGCCGTAGCTGTTCCAGCGGTCAGGCTTCAGTGGATCCTTTTTGCGGAACTCAATCGAGAAGTTTCCGGTAAGTCCGTCGGAGGGGAGCTTGAACGAACCCGCAATGCGGCCGTATTCATCGGTCGTGGCGACGGCAGTGTCACACGGTTCATAGTTGGCGTCACGCAACACTACCGAGATTTCGTTGCCGGGCACAACCCGTGCTTCAGCTCCGAGATAGCTTTGCAGGATGCCGACCCACTGCACTGTGTCACCGGGATGATAGATGGCAAGGTCGGTCAATCCATGCATGGCAAATTGCTGATTTTCGTTGCCCGACGGAATGTAGCCGAGGTATTTGCTCATAGAATAGCGGTCGGTGCCTTTCGATGCTGATGCGTTGAAAGCCTTGGATTCCTTTATCAATGCAGTTCCGTCCTTGTCGGTCACGTAGTTGCGCACTGTGTTGCCGTTGCGGTTAAGGGTTACGGTGAGAGTAGCATTGTCGACCGGACGGCCTGTCTTAGGATTGATTACGATTCCCCATCGCGAAGAGCCGTAATTGGCGCTCTCGACCAATAGGCCGGTGCAGTGTATTATGCTGTAGTAACCAAGATCGGCATCGCGTTTTTGTCCGGTAATGGAGGGCACAACGATGTAACATCCGGGTTGGGTGAGCACAACTTTCTCAGTCGAACTTGATGAAAAAGGCACCTGCTTGTCGGTCACCTTGCGTGATATGGTGTAGAGCGGGGCCGGAAGGTTGGTAGACGGTGTTATTTTGAACGACTCACCGTTGTTTCTGTTGTACGGTATTCTATACACGTTTATCGTGTAGTCGACAGTGTTGTTGTTCTTTATGTCAATGGTAAGAGTGTCGCCAGGTGACAGAATCTGGCTGTAACGTGCATTTATGCGCGGTTGACTTAGCGACTTGACGATGTTGTGCAACGCATTGTTGCGGAAATATTCGGGATAGCGTTTTAGCTGATTGTTGACTAATGAATAGTATTCGGCAATGCTCACGGGCATCTCCTCCTTATTGTAGTTGTCCAAATCAATAAGGTAGAAGAGCGATATGAGAGGCTCTGCAGCATATTCGCTTTGGCTGAATCGGTTGTAGAGGTCGAGCATAAGCTTGGCTTCGTTGTCGCGGACGGCATTGTAGCTCGACATGTCGCGATAGACATGCTGTGAGATGAATTTGATGCGCTCGATGTCCCACATTATGAATGGTGCAGCATTGCCGGCATGAGCATCCAACAGTTGTCGGTACAGCTTGAGGATGCGTTGTGCTGCAGGCGACTGATAGTTGAAATTCATCTTTGAGTAGACTGTGAACGGCGACAACATGTCGATGGCGAATATCGGTTGCTGTTCGCCCATGTTCGACAGTATCGCTATGGCTTTTCCTGCTATGAAGTCAAATAGTGTGGGGTAGAAAGTATAATCGTTGTTTCCGGCCTTAAGCAGTTCCTTGAAGTCGATGAGTCTTGCTTCATGGAGTGGTTTTGGATTGGCAAGCGCCGAGTCGAGCAGCGACATTATGCGGGCTCTGAACTGTCGGCCGCTCCACAGCAGGTAGTCATCGGGCAGGGGAGTGTCGGGGATTTCGCGACGGTCATATTTCCATCGGTCATCCTGATAAATGTCGTTGTAAATCCTTGCCTTAAGCAGCGTAAGCATTGCCTTGATGCACGGGTCGGTTTCCTTTGACTCCACGGTGGATATGCGTTGCAGGACTTCAGGCAGGCTGTCGTTGTCGACGGCGCATTGTGCAAGTCCGTAGTTGACCAATGCTCTCACGGCAAGTTTGCCGTCGCCGTCGGCTACAGCCTTTTCGAGCATTTCCGAAGCTTGTGACGATACCTGTTTGGGGAATGCGAAGTCAGGTTCGGAATATTGTTTCTGGGAAGCGTTGATTGACATTGTGAATAGAGCTATTAGGATGTATAGAAACTGTTGTTTCATAGCACTCGAAATTTTATAAGTTAATAAAATGTGACAGATACTCTCCCCGAGAGGAAAGTATCTGTCACAGTATCAGGGAGAAAAATAATAACTTTACAGTTTACTTATGTTTGCCCGCTCTCATGCGCGAATGTTGCATCATGAGCTCGTTGGTGAATTTCCGTTCGGCTATCTTGAGCATGAACATCTGCTTGGGAGTCAGCGCTTTCTTGAATTTCGGATAATACTTCATTTCTATATCGGCTTCCTTCCCCTTGATTTCAAACATTGCTTCGGATGCTTTTTCGTATTCAAGGTCCGATATTTCGCCTTTTGTGTTTCTTACCCGGTGTTCAATGTCGCGTGTCTGCTTTTGCAGTTGATATACACTGCTTTCCATCTCATCGTAGAGGGGGAAGAAACTCTCCTGTTGCTCCTTGGTGAGCTTCAGCTCCTTTGTTAGGAAGTCGTGCTTGTATTGACGCAGTTCCTTGAACCACTCCTTACGCTCGACAGGACGCTGGCGTCTTTCGCCGGGCTGCTGGGCGTAGCTTGAAAACGATACAAAAAGCGCTAATATTAATGAGATCAGCGTTAGACGTTTCATATAACTCGATTATTGGTTTTATTTTAAGTTCTCGAGGGTTACACCTTCGTTGTACATCTCTTCCATGAGGTCATACTCGTCGACATTATCTATGCTGTAGTAGTCGTAGAAGTGATCACTGCTTAGAACGCTTGCCATTACAGGATTGTTTTCAATCGACATATCTGCGGTGCGGCTGCCTATGTCGTTAAACACCTTCATCATGCACCATATTCCGGCAAACATGGCTGCAAGATATACATAGGGACGGCAACGCTGCCACCAAGTGCGTGGCAGAATCTTCTTGTCGGTTGATTCAAACTCTTTTTCAGGCAGCTGCTGCATCATTTGCCGAGCAAAGTTGGCAAAATAGTCATCAGGGACGGTCATTCCCGACCGCCTGTCGACTTGCTTGAGTATGTCATTGTCCGGTTTCATACCTGAGTTCTTTTAAGTTATTTTAATGGTTAGACTTAGGCTGTGTCAATAGGTTTAATCATTATCGGCAAAATATTGCTCAATTTTTTTTGCAGCGAGATGATAGGAGGCTTTCAGCGCACCTACCGAGGTGCCTAAAATCTCCGACATCTGCTCATATTTCATTTCATCGTAGTAGCGCATATTGAACACCAGCCTCTGTTTTTCGGGAAGGGAGGCTATGGCTTTACGCAGTTTCAGTGCGAGCTGGTCGCCGTCGATGTAGGTGTCGGCTTCTATGAGGTTGACAAGGTGCGATTCCTCGTCGTCGATCGATATGTTCATGCGTTTGCGTTCCTTGGCAAGGAATGTTATGCTCTCGTTGATTGCAATCTTGTAGAGCCATGTCGACAGTTTGGCTTCGCCCCTGAAGTTTTCGATTGAACTCCATGCTTTCATGAATGTGTTCTGCAGCAAATCGTTGGCATCGTCATGGTTCTCGACCATGCGTCGTATCTGCCAATACAGCGGTTCGCTGTACCGGGCAATCACCTCGCCGAAAGCGGTTCGGCAAGTAGAGCTGTCGCGAAGACGCTTCACAAGTTCAGGATCATCGATTGGTGTATCTTTGCTCATTCGGGGAAGAGTAATTGCTTATTGAGTTTCAAAAGTACATAAACTTTTTATAACTTCAACCCCCGATAAGCTTAAATTGTTATAAAAAGAAAAATTTTATGGATACGGTATTGACCACGCAAAATATTTTGACGGCGTTGCTGCTCACTCTCGTGGCCGGACTTTCGACCGGTATAGGCAGCCTCATGGCATTCTTCACAAAGACCTCCAACACCAAATTCCTGTCGGGCGCATTGGGTCTGTCGGCGGGTGTGATGGTATATGTTTCATTCATGGAGTTGATGCCCGAGTCGCTTGAGGCGATGACTGATGTCTACGGCGACAAGCCCGGCACGGTCTACATGCTGCTTTCGTTTTTCGGCGGCATGGGACTTATAGCACTAATTGACTTCCTTATTCCCGAGGATGAGAATCCTCATGAGCTTCACAATGTCAATGGCGGTGGTAACAGGCTTAAACGCACGGGGATTATGCTTGCGCTCGCGATAGGAGTGCACAATTTCCCCGAGGGAATTGCTACATTCGTGTCGGGACTTGAGGGGCTCGACATCGCGCTGCCCATCGTCATTGCTATAGCCATTCACAATATACCCGAGGGAATTGCCGTGTCGGTGCCTATATATCACGCTACGGGTAACCGCCGCAAGGCTTTGCTCTACTCGTTTCTATCGGGTCTTGCCGAGCCTTTGGGTGCGGTTTTCGCATTGATATTCCTTATGCCTATATGGACTCCGCTTGTCAACTCGGTGTGTCTTGCCGCTGTGTCGGGCATAATGGTGTTCATCGCCTTTGACGAGCTGTTGCCCAGCGCCGAGGAGTATGGTCATCATCATTATGCCATATCGGGGGTGATACTGGGCATGCTCGTAATGGGATTCGGATTATTGCTGTTTTGAACCTGACCCGGCGGCAGGCTGTGACGGAGCCGACGACTGTGACTGCAGTTTAGGTTCCACCGGCCAGTTTTCGGGGCCGACGGGCGATGATGCGTCCCTGTTGAAGAAGGGGTAGGGCATTCCGAACACTCGCTCGACTTTTCCGCCGGGGCTGAGGAATCCGTCGATTACGGTGTCGCGGCCTGAAGGTTGTTCGAAGCAGTAGAGCCTGAATCGTGACAACATGGCTGCGAGGTGCTCGAATATGGTGTCCTGCATGGCTTCGTAGGGCAACCATGCCGAAGTGCTTGTGAAACAGTAGATTTGGAACGGAATGCCACCTCCCGTCTGCTGGAGGGTCGAAACGAAGCAGGTGCTGTTGCTGTCGACAAACTTGTTGTTGTCGAGCCACATTTTCATGTAGGCGCGGAAGAGGCCGAGATTGGTGTCGATGGTTCCGTCGGGGAGTCCCTCGGAGTTGTTCACATCCTCAACCTTTCCGGCAGCCTTTTGGGCGAGTTTGCGTGTTATGAAGTCGTCCATGAAGGGTATCTTGCGGAATTCGTCGAGCATTTCGGGAGTGAGAGGCAGCACGCTGTCGGCATCGATCATGTAGGACCGCTGTATGCGTCGGGTATTGCTCACCTGCATGCTGCGGTAGTTGGTGAAGCTTCCGCTGATGAGGCTGTAGGGCGGCAGCATGGTCGTGGTCTTGTCCCAGTTTTCCACCTTTACCGAGGTCAGCGTCACTTCGGTCACGGTTCCGTTGGCGTCGGTGCCGTTTACCTTTATCCAGTCGCCCACATGAAGGCTGTCGTTTTCCGAAAGCTGCACGCCGGCCACAAGACCGAGTATGCTGTCCTTGAAAATCAACATCAGCACGGCTGCAAATGCGCCGAGGCCGGCAAGCAGTGAGGCCGGCGACTTGTCGACGAGCACGGCCACCGCTATAATTACAGCCACTATGCAGATGATTCCGCGCACGAGCTGTACGAGACCTCGCAATGGCAGATGCCTTTTGTTGCGACTCGCATTGAAGTGTGCCCATATCGCACCCACAAGTGCCGACAAGGCTATCGCCGTTACGTATATTACATATAATAATGTAAGTTTTGTGAGTAAGTTGGCGAGTGTGGAGCGTGTGTATACAAGTGTGAACTGAATCAGAATCAAAAATACTATCGCCGGAATCATGCGACAAAGCTTCAGGAAGAAGTTCTCCTGTCGCAGATATTTATAGAGATCGCTTTGAGTGTGGTTCCCGAAATGCCTTACTGCTCCTATTATTATCCATTTTGCGATGTAGCCTACGATAAAGGCGATTGCAAACACGACAATGGCATAGGCCCATGTTACGGCTGAAGTGCTGTGTTGAAGTCCCAGGGGGCTGAGAATCCAGTCGGATATTTTCATTGCCAGCGATGCAATGAAGTGGCTTCCATTGGTGTCGATGTTCAGTGCATTGAGAGTGCTCTCCGATATGCTTTGCGTGGTCGATGGCTCGGTGTTGGCTAAAAGATACGACATTATTAATTTTTTTGGTGAAAATGTGTTGATATTGTTTATCTAATAGACAATCGATACGCTGAAATTGTTCTATGACCGGAATGATGCCTGAGTTGCAACTCACTATAAATAGTGATTGCAGATGACGAAAATATGAACTAATTTTGCACCGTGAGAATAAAGGGTTGTACATCAGTAATGTTTTTCTTGGTCACGCTGCTTGCCGGCGTGAGCGCATTGTCGGCTTCGGCGCATAACGTTGCGGTTGAGGAGCCCGACACCATATTGTCGCTTGACGAGGTATCGGTTACGGCCATAAAGCAGTCGGCCGATATGCGTCGTCTGCCCGTGGCCTCGACTGTCGTGGGCGCCTCGGAGGTCGAGCGGCTAAATATTGTGACGATGAAGGATGTGAGCGAGGTAGCGCCGAATTTCTATATTCCCGACTACGGCTCGCGCATGACATCGTCGATATATGTGCGTGGCATAGGTGCGCGCATCGATCAGCCCGTGGTGGGATTGAATGTCGATAATGTGCCGTTCATGAACAAGGACAACTATGACTTCGACCTTGTCGATATAGAGCGCATCGAAATTCTGAGAGGACCCCAGAGTACGCTTTACGGACGAAATACCATGGGCGGACTCATTAATATATATACATTGTCGCCGATGCGATATCAGGGATTGCGTGTGATGGGTGAATACGGATCCTACAACAGCGTGAAGGCTGCGGTGTCATATTATACAAAGTTAAACTCCCGCCTCGGAATGTCATGGGCCGGATACTTCACTCACACCGACGGGCATTTCACCAACATGAACAATGGCAAAAAGTGTGACCACGAAAATCAGGGCAGTCTGCGATGGAAAACAGTGTGGAACCCGATGGCCAACCTGAGCGTGGAGAACACTCTCGGAGTACAGATTTCGCGACAGGGAGGATACCCCTACGAGTTTGTCGAAACCGGCGAGATAAACTATAACGACACCTGCTTCTACAAGCGCACGGGAATAACCGACGGACTCACTGCGCGTTGGACGCTTGACAACGTGGTGCTGTCGAGCATCACCAGTTTCCAGTATATCGACGACAACATGACCCTTGACCAGGATTTCCTTCCCGACTCCTACTTCACGTTGACTCAGAAGCGCAAGGAGTGGGCGTTGACGCAGGACTTCATAGGCCGTGGTGCAATAGGCGACTACAGTTGGCTCGGAGGCTTGTTTGCCTTTTACAAGCACACCGACATGAATGCTCCCGTTACATTCCGTGAAACAGGTATAAAGGAGCTTATCGTGGACCATCGTAACGATGCCAATCCTTACTATCCGATTCAGTGGAATGAAGACTCGTTTGTTCTCGGCAGCGACTTCCTGAACAGTGTCTACGGAGTGGCATTGTACCATCAGAGCGCCTATGCCCTCGGGGCGTGGAATGTAGCATTGGGAATGCGCCTCGACCTTGAACACAACCGGTTGCGTTACAACAGTCGATGCAATACGAGCTACACAATATATGACATAACCAAGGATGAACCCGAGGTGTATCGCGTCGATCCCGTAAACATCGATGACGGCGGTAGGCTTTCCAAGACTTTCCTCCAATTTCTGCCTAAGCTGACGCTAACCTATAATTTTGATGCCGGAAACATATATGGCTCGGTGGCTCGGGGATACAAGGCCGGAGGATTCAACACCCAGATGTTCAGCGATGTGCTTCAGCAGCGCATAATGGGGCTGATGGGACTGAGCGAGAAATATGATGTGAACGAGATTATATCCTACAAGCCCGAAACGAGCTGGAACTACGAGATAGGCGCTCACTTCTCGTCGACCGACCGACGGTTTACGGCCGACATGGCGCTCTTCTACATCGACTGTCGCGACCAGCAGCTCACGGTGTTTCCCGACGGAGTTACTACGGGCCGAATCATGACCAATGCCGGCCGCACCTGTAGCTTCGGAGCCGAGCTGTCGATGAGCTTCCGTCCGGACGACCGATGGCTGCTAAATGCAAGTTACGGCTACACAAATGCCAAATTCAGTAAATTTAACAATGGCATAGCCGATTACTCGGGCAACTATATACCCTACGCTCCGCACAACACCGTGTTTGCCGGAGTCAACTACACACAGCCGGTTAAGTCGAAGCTGCTCGATGCTATTGCGCTGAATGTCAATGCACGAGGCGTAGGTGAAATCGTGTGGGACGAAGCCAACAAAGTGCGCCAGCCCTTCTACGCGCTGCTCGGAGCATCGGTGCGATTTGAAAAAAATGATTTTTCACTTACTTTTTGGGGTGAAAACATCACCGGTACACAATATGACACGTTTTATTTCGTTTCTATAGGGAACACATTCCTGCAGAGGGGTAAACCGCGACATATAGGAGCCACCCTCCGATTACAATTCTAAAATAAATTAAACCTAATATTAACGACAACAATGAACAAAACAAAAACGATTTTAATGTCGGCTCTCGTAGCCGTTGCAATGACAGCCTGTGACACAGACAGCAAAAACGAAAGAACATTCTCATTCCCGATGGCTAACTATGCCGCTCAAGCAGGAGGTGAAGCAGCTTTCTCAAACAGCGCTACAACTACCCGCATTGACTATGAGAACAGCCTTGGAGAAATCAATTATCCTACAATAAGCCTTCCCAACATGTCGTCGGGCAGCATGAAGATAAGCGGCCTTAAGCTTTCGTCGCTTCCCAAGGGCGAGGGCCTTCAGCTTTCGGGCACCGGCGTGACTCCTGTAGTAAACGGAGCTACTTCACTCGGCTCGGCCAACGTAACCGCTTACTTCAAGGGCTATAACGGATATTATATGATTGACTTTGCCGACGGAACTTCGGTGACCAGCTTCTCTATCCCCTTGAATTACTTCAGTACAACCACCGTTACTTCGGCAAATCAAAATCCTTACACTACAAATACTGCCGACAAGAACCGCTATTCGGTTATAATCAATGCCGAGAAGAAGACTGCCAACATCGACATCCTCGCTGCAAGCTTTGCCGACAAGATGCCCTCGATGAACATGCGATTCAAGGATGTAAAGGTACAGATGAACAAGAACTCGGTGACTCTTGAAGCCGACGAACTCATCCCCGTAACCTACAACTCAAGCAATCTTGAGGATCCTCAGCCCAAGTACAAGATTACCAATCTTCGCGCTCACGGTACACCCGAGCATGGCATGTCGCTCACCTTTGAGTGCGCAGGGACATTCCATGTGACTGCTGCCCTCGTTGATGTGTACACCAACAATCAGCAGTAATCGCTAAGAAAAAGTAACTGATAAAATAGAGTTACCATCCCTAAAGAAAGTCCGTCGGCTTCCGTCAAAGGTTGCCGTCGGACTTCTTTTATTGTGTCATATAGGGAGATAATTGAGGCTTTTTGGTGAAAATAAAGACAATCGCTGAGGCGTGCTATTCAAAAAAGTTTTATTATATTTGCATGAGATTTTTAGCAGAATTTAATAAAATGTTAACCTTGAATATTTATTTTGCTGAGAATCAATTTGTTTAATGCAGTTAAGCTACCATTGATGCAGTGCTCTATTTCAAATATTATTTTGGCTCCGGCTTCTCGCATTGGCGGGAAACAGGTGAAACGTGCATGCGTCGGGGAAGAAATATATGTCCGGGTCGCTGTCGGAAACTGTTCCGAAGTGGCCTTTTTTGTTTGAGGAAATTAGATTAACAATATGGTATCAGTAATTTTTGGTATTCAGAATTCGACTCTTGCCGTAGTTGCCGCCCTCACCGGTGTGGCACTTGTGGCATTGGCATTGGTGACTGCCGGATTAATATCGCCGAAGTCCTACAATGCACAGAAAGGTGAAGCGTATGAGTGCGGTATTCCCACACGAGGTGTGAGCATGGCCCAGTTCAAGGTCGGCTACTATCTCTATGCAATCCTGTTTCTTATGTTTGATGTGGAAACGGTGTTTCTGTATCCCTGGGCAGTGCGTATGCGCGAGCTCGGTGTTGAAGGATTGCTTTGTATCGCCTTGTTTTTTGGAATTTTAGTGCTGGGCCTCGTTTATGCCTGGCGGAAAGGAGCATTGGAATGGAAGTAACTACAAAAGGCATGCCCTATTCCGAATGGAAGGACAATGAATATATCGAAAAACTCGTCAAGGAGCTCAAGGACAACGGTACCAACGTTGTTGTAGGCACGCTTGACAACATAATCAACTGGGGGCGTTCCAACTCTATCTGGCCGCTCACTTTCGCCACCAGTTGTTGCGGTATCGAGTTTATCGCACTTGGAGCGGCGCGTTATGACATGGCGCGCTTTGGCTGGGAAGTGGCACGTGCCTCACCACGTCAGGCCGACTTCATGATGGTAGCCGGAACGATCGTTCACCGCATGGCTCCGGTGGTGCGTCGTCTTTACGATCAGCTCGCCGAGCCCAAGTATGTGATTGCCTGCGGTGGATGCGCAATATCGGGCGGTCCGTTCAAGAACTCCTATCACGTAGTGAAGGGTGTCGAGGAGATAATCCCCGTCGATGTCTACGTGCCCGGATGTCCGCCTCGTCCCGAAGCAATGATTTACGGTATAATGCAGCTCTCACGCAAAATTAAGGTAGAGAAGTTCTTCGGTGGAGTGAACCGTCAGGAAAAGCAACGCGATTTCCTTGAAAGCCATCCCATCGACGATGCGCAGTAACAGAGTGACTATAAACGAATTTTAAGAATAATACCCAATATTATCACAATTATGGCAAACATTCAGGAAAAAATAGCCAAACTGTTCCCCGAAGCAACATTTGAGGAGGGCGAATGTCTGTTGGTGAATATTCCCGATGCCAAATGGCATGCTCTTGCTAAGACTTTGAAGGAGGATTCCGAGCTTAGCTACGACTATCTTGTGGCTATAGTAGGTGTCGACTGGACCGAAACACTCGGTTGCATGTACTACCTCACTTCAACCAAATACAACACCCACATATCGGTGCGCGTGTCAACTGCCGACCGTGAGAAGCCCATGCTTCACAGCATAACCGACCTTTGGGCCGTGGCCAATCTCTATGAGCGTGAAGTTTATGATTACTTCGGCATAATCTTCATCAATCACCCCGATATGCGCCGACTGTTCCTGCGCAACGACTGGGTAGGTTACCCCTTGCGCAAGGACTACGATGCAAGTCCCGAGGTGAATCCCGTGCGTCTTGACCATGAAGAGGTCGAGGATACTTCGGTTACCTACGTTGAGGAGGCCGACGGAACTATCGTGAAGAAGGATGTAACCATCTTCGCACCCGAGGACTTCGTTGTCAACATCGGTCCGCAGCACCCCGCAACCCACGGCGTATTGCGATTCCGCACAGCCGTCGACGGCGAAACCATCAAGAAAATCGACCTTTACCTCGGTTATATCCACCGCGGTATCGAGAAACTTTGTGAGGGACTCGGCTATCCCCAGACCTTGCATTTCACCGACCGTCTTGACTACCTCTCGGCTCAGCAGAACCGTCATTGCCTGTGCCTGTGTATAGAGAAGGCTCTCGGAATTGAGGTGCCCCGTCGCGCTCAGGTGATACGCGTCATGATGGACGAGCTTATGCGTATATCATCGCACCTGCTGTTCATCGGCACATTCTGTATGGACCTCGGAGCCACTACAATGCTCTTCTATGCAATGCGTGAGCGTGAACGCGTGCTCGACATATTTGAACGTACTTGCGGAGCCCGCATGACATTCAACTACAACTGCATCGGCGGTATAATGGACGACCTCGATGCCGGATTTGTTGACGATGTCAAGGCTCTTATCGAAATAATGCCCAAGTGCCTCAAGGAGTATGACACCATATTCACCGGCAATGTAATCGCACACAACCGTATGGACGGGGTAGGCGTGCTGTCGCGCGAGGATGCCATATCCTATTCGGTTACCGGTCCTGCCGGCCGTGCTTCGGGTTGGGCCTGCGATGTGCGCAAGACCACTCCCTACGGCATATATTCCGAACTTGACTTCGAGGAGGTTGTGCTACACGAGGGTGACTCGATGGCTCGCTTCAAGGCTCGTATTGAGGAGATCCGTCAGTCGATTCGCATCCTTGAGCAGCTTGTTGACAAAATCCCCGAAGGCGAAATATGTGCAAAGGTTCCCAAGATTGTCAAGTTGCCCGCCGGACACTGGTTCCAGCAGGTGGAGGCAAGTCGTGGCGCATTCGGCGTCTACATCGAGAGCACCGGCGGCACCAGCCCCATGCGCCTGAAGTTCAATTCGCCCTGCTTCAACCTTGCAGGTGTCGTTGACCACATAACCCGTGGCGGAAAGATTGCCGACCTTATCACCATTGGCGGTACGCTCGACTACGTAGTACCCGATATAGACCGATAGTAAGATTAAGAAAAAGTAAAGACAAAAACCGATATGTACGATTTATCAAAAGGAGCCGACTGGCTCAACCAGTTTCTCACGACCTATATGTCGCCATGGCTTGCGGTCGTAGTGGAATGTGTCATCATAGGAGTGGTTTTACTCTTGGCTTACGCCCTGCTCGCTCTTTTCTACATCTACTTCGAGCGTAAGGTGTGTGCCGCTTTCCAGTGCCGTCTTGGCCCGAACCGCGTAGGTCCCTTCGGAATATTCCAGAGTGTTGCCGATATGTTCAAGATTCTCATCAAGGAGCTCATATCGCTCAACCACATCGACAAGTTCCTCTTCGCGCTCGCGCCCTACCTTGTAATCATTGCTTCGATGCTCTGCTTCGCAGTGCTTCCGTGGGGCAAAGGCATTCAGGTCATTGACTTCAACATCGGTATATTCTTCCTGGTAGCCGTGTCGTCGATAGGCGTGCTCGGTATACTTCTTGCCGGATGGTCGAGTAACAATAAGTTCACACTCATCGGTGCCCTCCGTTCAGGAGCCCAGATGATAAGCTACGAGCTCTCAATCGGCTTGTCGGTAATCACGATGGTGGCTTTTGCCGGCTCGATGTCAATCACCGATATCGTGAATCAGCAGCAGGATCTCTGGTTCATCTTCTCGGGACACATACCCGCAATTATCGCATTCATCATCTACCTCATAGCAGGAACGGCCGAAACCAACCGTGGCCCGTTTGACCTTCCCGAGGCTGAGAGTGAGTTGACTGCAGGTTACCACACCGAATATTCAGGTATCCATTTCGGATTCTTTTATTTGGCCGAGTACTTGAACCTTTTCATCGTCGCAGGTGTTGCTTCATTGTTGTTCTTTGGAGGCTGGATGCCCCTCCACATCCCCGGATGGGACGCATTCAACCATGTTATGGACTTCATTCCGTCCATAGTGTGGTTCCTCATTAAGGCAATAGCTCTTTCATTTGTGATAATATGGTTCAAGTGGACATTCCCGCGCCTTCGCATCGACCAGCTCTTGTCATTGGAGTGGAAATATTTGCTTCCCATCAATTTGGCTAACCTCGTACTTATGGTAGTGGTAATCTGTTATGGATTGCACTTCTGATAAGTCTGTTTGATAAAAATATAAATCTATATAAACCCTGATTTTCGTAAAGATGAGCGATAAATTCGGAACAGTGACTCAGGTTATCGGCCCCGTGGTCGATGTTACCTTCGAGGGAAAGGACAATGTGATTCCTCCCATTTATACCGCGCTCAAGGTTGACCGCCCCGACGGTTCCACTCTTATTCTTGAAGTGGAGCAGCACATCGGAGAGGACACTGTGCGTTGTGTGGCAATGGAAAGTACCGACGGATTGCAGCGAGGTGTACGTGTTGACAACCTCGGCCGTCCGATTGCGGTGCCCACCGGCGATCAGGTTAAGGGACGACTCCTTAACGTTATCGGTGAAGCCATCGACCACCTTGCGCCTTTGAAGCGCGACAATCTGCGTCCGATTCACCAGCCGGCTCCTCCGTTTGACGACCTCACTATAGGCACCGAGATACTCTATACCGGTATAAAGGTGATTGACCTTCTCGAGCCCTATAGCAAAGGTGGTAAAATCGGTCTGTTCGGTGGCGCCGGTGTGGGCAAGACAGTGCTCATCATGGAGCTTATCAACAACATCGCCAAGGGTCACAACGGATTCTCGGTATTCACCGGAGTGGGAGAGCGTACTCGTGAAGGTAACGACCTCCTGCGTGAGATGATCGAGAGCGGCGTTATGAAGTATGGCGAAAAGTTCCGCGAAGGAATGGAGAAAGGCGAGTGGAATCTTGCTGATGTCAACATGGACGATGTGGCAAATTCTCAGGCTACGCTCGTGTTCGGTCAGATGAACGAGCCACCGGGTGCGCGTCTTCGTGTTGCCCTTTCAGGTCTTACGGTTGCTGAGCAGTTCCGCGACCAGGACGGAGGCGGTAAGGAGATTCTGCTGTTCATCGACAACATATTCCGTTTTACCCAGGCAGGTTCCGAGGTTTCGGCTCTTCTTGGCCGTATGCCTTCGGCTGTGGGTTATCAGCCTACGCTTGCATCGGAGATGGGTGCCCTTCAGGAGCGCATCACCTCGACCAAGCAGGGCTCAATCACTTCGGTTCAGGCCATCTACGTGCCTGCCGACGACTTGACCGACCCCGCGCCCGCCACCACATTCAGCTTCCTTGATGCCACCACGGTGCTCAGCCGTAAGATTGCCGAGCTTGGTATATATCCCGCTGTTGACCCGCTGGAGTCGACTTCGCGTATCCTCGACCCCCACATCATCGGCGAGGACCATTACCAGACTGCACAGGCTGTAAAGCAGCTGCTCCAGAAGTACAACGAGCTTCAGGACATCATCGCCATCCTCGGTGTCGACGAACTTTCGGATGAGGACAAGCTTGTTGTTGCACGCGCTCGCCGCGCACAGCGATTCCTCTCTCAGCCCTTCTTCGTGGCCGAGCAGTTTACCGGCCTTCCCGGCGTGATGGTGCCGCTTAGCGAAACAATCCGCGGATTCAAGATGATTCTGAGCGGTGAGATGGACGAATATCCCGAACAGGCATTCCTTAACGTTGGCACAATCGACGAGGCCATCGAAAAGGGTAAGAAGATGCTTGCCGAGGTGAAATAAGTAAAAGATATTAACGACTATGATACTCAAGGTTATATCGGCACAAGACATCCTCTTCCAAGGCGAGGTTGACAGCGTGACGCTTCCCGGAACCGAAGGAGAGTTCACCGTATTGCGCAACCACGCGTCACTGATATCCACGCTCGAACCCGGTACCGTCACCTATCATCACGACGGCCGAAGTGGCGAGGTGCAGGTCAACGGCGGAATCGTCGATGTCGATAACAATGTAGTGTCAGTGTGCATTTATTGATATGAAGCGTATTGTTTTCTTACTGTCGCTTATATGCCTGGTGATTGCATCGCCGTTGGGCATGTCGGCCGAAGATAACGCCGAGGAGAAAGTCGAGAAGAAAATCAACCCAAAGGAGATTATCTTTGAGCACCTCGGTGACGGTTATGGGTGGGAAGTCCCTTTCTCCCATGACCTGCGTATACCCCTGCCTGTGATAGTGCGCGATTATGAAGGTCATTGGCACTGTTTCAGCTCAAGTCGCATTCAGCACGGCAAGGAGTATGACGGATTCCGGCTCGGCGGTAAGGACAGCAAGTGGCACAATAAGCTCGTGGGAATGAAGCCTGTGACTCAGCCCGACGGCAAGGTGGTGATGGAAGAGTATCGTCCGTGGGACATCTCCATAACCAAGAATGTGCTCGCAATCTTCATCTCGGTATTTATCGTAATGTGGATGGTGCTGAAGGTGGCCGCATGGTATCGATCGGCCGGCTACAAGGCACCCCGCAAGTTCACCGGCGCAATCGAGGCTATGATAGAGTTCATCTACAAGGGTGTCATCAAGCCCACTCTCGGAGAGCAGGCACCGCGTTTCGCGCCCTATCTGCTCACGGTGTTCTTCTTCATACTCGTCATGAACCTGCTGGGATTGATCGTTATCTTCCCCGGCGGAGCCAACCTTACGGGCAACATCGCCGTTACACTCGTGTTGTCGGTGATAACATTCCTGATTGTAAACATATTCGGAACAAAGCACTACTGGAAGGAGATATTCTGGCCCGATGTTCCGCTGTGGCTGAAGTTCCCGATTCCCATCATGCCCATAATCGAGCTCTTCGGAATCTTTACCAAGCCGGCGGCTCTGACTGTGCGTCTGTTTGCCAACATGATGGGCGGACACATCATCGTCATCGTGCTCACCCTGTTGATTTTCATTCTTGCCGTCATGGGACCTGTAGTTACCGGCGCAACGACTGTGGTTTCGATTCTGTTCTCAATATTCATGTTGCTCATCGACGTGCTGGTGAGCTTCGTACAAGCCTACGTGTTCACGATGCTGTCGACGCTGTTTATAGCGCTCGCACAGGAGAAGGGACATGAAGAACATAAAACCCCTGAAACAAAAACAAACAAATAATTAATAACTTCAAAAAATTTATCTCTATGTTAGCAATGATTTTAGCAGCCATCGAAGGCACATTGGGAATTGGCGCATGTATCGGCGCAGCTATCGCAGCAATCGGTGCAGGTATTGGTATCGGTAAAATCGGTGCATCAGCCATGGAAGCTATCGCTCGCCAGCCCGAAGCTACCGGCGACATCCGCAGTAACATGATTGTGATTGCAGCTCTTGTCGAAGGTGTTGCCCTGTTTGCGGTTATCGTCTGTCTGCTCTCGTTCTTCCTCTAATATCAAGCTCTAACCATGGAACTTTTCACGCCTGAATTCGGCCTGATATTCTGGATGTTTGTCGCCTTCGCGGTACTGTTCTTTGTACTCGCAAAATGGGGGTGGCCGGCTATCATGAAGAGTGTCGAAGGCCGTGCCGACCTTATCGACAAGGGTGTGGAGTACGCTCAAAATGCAAAGGAGCAGCTTGACCATGCCCGTGAAGAGGCCGACAAATACATAGACGAAGCTCGCAAGCAGCAAGCTGAAATGCTACGCGAAGCCGACCGCATGAAGACTCAGATTATTGAGGAAGCACGCGCCGCTGCTTCAAAGGAAGCTCAAAAGGTGATGGATGCCGCAAAGATTTCCATCGAGCAGTCGCGTAAAGAGGCTGAACTGCGCTTCCGCGATGAGGTCAGCTCATTTGCCCTCGACATTGCCACCAAAGTGGTGCGCAAGCAAATGGCCGATGAGAAGGCCCAGACCCAATTAGTGAACTCACTGTTGGATGAAATTGAAAATAAAAACTAAAACGCAATGAACCAAGGTCTTATTCCATCTCGTTACGCCAAGGCGCTGTACAAGTTTGCCGTTGAAAAAGGCAAAGCCGACAGGGTCTATGTGCTGATGAAAAATCTGGAGGCGGCTTTCGCCGCACAGCCTCGACTGCAGGAGGTGATGAACAATCCCTACATCGCCGTCGACGATAAGACCCGTCTGTTGATGACTGCGGCAGAGGCCGAGAAGACCGACAGTTGCTATGTCGACTTCCTGAAGCTTCTTGTCGAAAACAAGCGCATCGATTTCTCGAGAGGCATCGCTCTCGCTTATCTCGACATATATCGTGAGGAAAACAACATCTACCTCGTGAGGCTGATTACGGCAGCCGACCTGCCGCAGGCCGAGATCGACAAGCTGCACGACCTCGTGAAGCGTCATCTCAACGGGGCTTCGATGGAGTTCTCGCGCACTGTCGACCCGGAGCTGATTGGCGGATTTGTCATAAACATCAACTCCGAGCGCCTCGATGCATCAATCAGTAACGAACTCAAGCAATTGCGTCTTAAACTATTAAGCAACTAACACAAACTAATGATTAACCCAAGCGAAATATCGGAAGTATTAAAGCAACAACTGGAGAATGTCAACAACAAGGTGTCATTCGAGGAAGTTGGAACGGTCCTTGAGGTAGGTGACGGTGTCGCCCATGTCTATGGACTTGAGAATGTACGCGCCAACGAGCTTGTAGAGTTTGAAAACGGCGTCAAGGGTGTTGCCATGAACCTTGAGGAGAGCAATGTCGGTGTGATTTTGCTTAACAACATTGACCGCGTGACTGAAAATATGACCGTCCGTCGCACCGGCGAGATTGCTTCAATCCCCGTCGGCGAAGGCCTCTTGGGTCGCGTAATCAATGTGTTGGGTGAACCGATTGACGGTGCAGGCCCTATTTCGGGCGACCTCTACCGCATGCCCTTGGAGCGAAAGGCCCCCGGAGTTATATTCCGTCAGCCTGTAAAGCAGCCGCTGCAGACCGGTATAAAGGCCGTAGACTCGATGGTGCCTATAGGCCGCGGACAGCGTGAGTTGATTATCGGCGACCGTCAGATAGGTAAGACCGCAATCGCTATCGACACTATAATCAATCAGCGCAAGAACTACGAGGACGGAAAGCCCGTCTACTGTATATATGTCGCTATAGGACAAAAGGCATCGTCGGTGGCCGCACTTGTGCAGACTCTCCGCGACAACGGAGCGCTTCCCTATACCGTAGTCGTGGCCGCCAATGCGTCTGACTCGGCTGCGATGCGCTACTACTCTCCCTTTGCGGGTGTTGCTATCGGTGAGTTCTTCCGCGACACCGGCCGTGACGCGCTCATTGTCTACGACGACCTCTCGAAGCAGGCCGTGTCCTACCGCGAGATTTCGCTGATTCTTAAGCGTCCTTCGGGTCGTGAAGCCTATCCGGGTGATATCTTCTACCTCCATTCGCGTCTTCTTGAGCGCGCCGCCAAGATTATCGACAATCAGGAAGTGGCCGCTGCCATGAACGACCTCCCCGAGGTACTGAAGGACAAGGTGAAGGGTGGTGGCTCGCTCACCGCGCTTCCTATCATCGAAACTCAGGCAGGCGACGTGTCGGCCTACATCCCCACCAACGTGATTTCAATCACCGACGGACAGATATTCCTTGAAACGGCTCTGTTCAACCGAGGTATCCGTCCCGCCATCAATGTGGGTATATCGGTTTCTCGTGTGGGTGGTAACGCTCAGATCAAATCGATGAAGAAGGTTGCCGGTACGCTGAAAATCGACCAGGCACAGTTCCGCGAGTTGGAGTCGTTCACCAAGTTTGGCGGCGACATCGACCCCGTTACCGCCCGCGTCATCGACAAAGGCCGCAAGAATGAGCAGCTCCTCATCCAGCCTCAGTACAGCCCTATGGCCGTCGAGGAGGAAGTGGCTATAATATTCTGCGGAACAAAGGGATTGCTCGAGAATGTACCGCTTGAGAAGGTTTCAGAATTTGAAAAACTCTTCTTGCAGTTGATTCGCGCAAAATATCAGAAGGAAGTGCTCGATGTCATCAAGGCCGGTCAGCTGACCGACGATGTTGTCGAGAAACTCACTGAATGCGCCAAGGAGATTGCAAGCCGCTATAAATAAACAACGATACCGAAATGGCAACATTACGCGAACTTAAAGGAAGAATCGGCTCGGTGAAGTCATCTGAAAAGATCACCGGAGCCATGAAGATGATTTCATCGGCAAAGATGCACAAGGCCGAGCAGGCCCTCAAGCGTCTTCTGCCCTTCCGCGGACAGATACAGACTATCATCGGCAATCTGCTTTCGGCCGATGCCGAGTTCTCGTCGCCGTTAATCGAGAATCGCGAAGTGAAGCGCATCGGTATTGTAGTATTCGGTTCCGATGACGGCCTTTGCGGTGCCTACAACATGAATGTCTTCAAGGGACTGCTTCAGAAGTTGCACTCCATGCGTGAAAAGCACGGTCAGGATGTGGACTTCGTGATATATCCCGTAGGAGGCAAGATGTTCAAGGCCGCCCGCCGCCTGTCAGGCGCCCACATCGAGGTTCGACAGCTTGTCGAGGTCAACTCCAAAAGCTCGGGGAAGGAGATTCGCAACTTCACCTTCTCCCTGCAGCAGGAGTATCTCGACGGCAATATCGACCTGCTCGAAATAATCTACATGAGCTACAAGAGCGTGAGTCGTCAGATTCTTCGCGCCGAGCAGCTGCTCCCCGTGGCTCAGGAAACATTGACCGACAACTCCATCACCGTGCAGTGTCGGCCCTACATTTTCGAGCCCGATGCCAACGCCATCTTCACCTCGGTATTGCCGCTCTTCGTGCTTGCCGTGATGCAGGAAACGTTTACCGAAAACCAGGCCTCCGAGCAGGCCGCGCGTGTCATGGCGATGCAGAGCGCCAACGACAATGCGAAGAAGCTGCTTGATCAGCTTCAGCTCGAATACAACAAGCTCCGTCAGCAGGCCATCACCTCCGAGTTGCTCGACATTCTCGGCGGTCAGGTCAAGTGACGGGTTTGAATTGGGAAAAGTAATGCGGTCGATACCGGAGGTTACACATACCGATACTCCGGTCGGTCGCGACAACGAATATATTGTCAATCGGTATGCATATTTTAAAGTAATAAAGACCAATCATAATCTATGGGCAGTGTAAAAGATTATTTTTCATCACTGGGAACAGGCATTACAAGCCTATTGAAGGGTATGGGTGTCACCGGAAAGGAGTTCTTGACCCCGAAGGTGACCGAGTCCTATCCTGACGATCGCAAGACGATACAGTACGCCGCTCCGCGTTTCCGTGCAAAGCTCGTCTTGAAGTATGACGCTGAAGGTCATCACAAGTGTATAGCGTGCGGAATTTGTCAGCGCAACTGTCCCAACGGCACTATCAACCTCACAACAAAGATGGTTGACCTTCCCGACGGAAAAAAGAAGCGTAAACTCGATGCCTACATGTACGATCTCGGAAGCTGCACATTCTGCGAGCTGTGTGTCACCACATGTCCTCAAAATGCGCTTGAGTTCTCCAACGACTTCGAGCAGGCCGTATTCACCCGTTCGATGCTTGTCGAGAAACTTAATTATCTGCCCGAACCGGCTGAGCCGGCACCGGCTCCCAAGCCCGCCGAGGCACCCAAGGCTCCTGAGGCTCCCGCTCAGTCTAATGTCGCTGAAAAGTAAAAAGAAAAATCAGATATAATATGGAATCAGTTGGAAGTATCATTATGTATTGCGTAATCGTTGCGGCGATTATCGTATTCTCGATACTCACTGTCACCACTCGCAGGATTCTGCGTGCGGCAACCTACCTGTTGTTTGTGCTCTTCGCTACGGCGGGCATATACTTCAAGCTCGACTACGAGTTCCTGGGTGCCGTCCAGATTGCCGTATATGCGGGTGGTATCGTAGTATTGTTTGTGTTCTCAATTTTGCTCACATCCAATCCCGGCGACAGTAGTGCGAGACTTGCTTCAAAACGACGCGTCATGGGTATCATCGCAGCCCTCCTGGCCTTTGTGGTCATGGGCTTCGCCCTGTGCCGTCACGAGTTCTGGACAGCGTTGAGCCGTCCGTTCACTACGGATCTCACTATGCAGGAAATAGGCCAAGTGCTTCTCGGCACTGAAAAGTGGCAGTACCTGCTCCCCTTTGAAGCAGTGAGTGTGTTGTTATTGGCATGTATAATCGGTGGCGTGGTAGTCGCCCGCAAGCGTTAATCATTGGTGCAGATTATGGACAATTTATCTATGATGATGTACATTATCCCCAGCATGATTATGTTCTGCTGCGGTGTTTACGGATTCATCACCCGTAAAAACATGATTGCGATTCTGATATCGCTTGAGTTGATGCTCAATTCGGTCGACATCAACTTCGTGGTGTTTAACCGCTTCTTGTTCCCCGGACAACTCGAAGGAATGATGTTCACCCTTTTTGCCATCGCTATTGCAGCTGCCGAAACAGCTCTTGCCATTGCAATTATAGTCAACATTTTCCGCGTTGCCCGAAATATTGATATACGCGACCTCACTAAAATGAAATTTTAATAGTTATGGAACATATATCAATCTTCATATTAGCTATTCCTCTCTTCATGTTCCTCTTGCTCGGCTTGCTGGGCATGAAGATGAGCCATAAGTTGGCCGGTACTCTCGGTACTCTCGGTATGGGTACCACTCTGGTGCTCGCCTATACTGTTGCGTTTACCTATTTCTTCAGCGGCGACGCTCAGTTCATCAACGCTGCAGGCGAGCGTCTGCAGTCGATTCTCTGGAATGTAACATGGCTGCAGTTTACCGACTCGCTCGTTATCCGTCTTGGATTCCTCCTCGATCCCATCTCGGCCATGCTGCTTGTGGTCATCACCACTATATCATTCATGGTGCATCTCTACAGCTTGGGTTACATGCGCGACCATCACGGAGTGTATGAGAGAGGTTTCCAGCGTTTCTACGCTTTCCTTTCATTGTTCAGCTTCTCGATGCTCGGACTCGTTGTCGCAACCAACATTTTCCAGATGTATATCTTCTGGGAGCTTGTGGGTGCTTCATCCTACCTCCTCATCGGTTTCTACTATGTGAAGCCGTCGGCTGTTTCAGCTTCAAAGAAGGCGTTTATCGTAACTCGTTTTGCCGACCTCGGATTCCTCATCGGTATCCTCGTGTTGTCCTACTTCACCGGTACGTTCAACTTCACCGAACTCACTTCGGTTCCCGTTGACGGTCTCGCCAATGTATATCAGGTGAGCGAAGCTACTGCCGAAGGTGTAAAGAACATCTTTGCAGGAAGTGCAACTCCCATGTTCATGGGCGCTTCGGTTATGACATGGGCTCTCGTGCTCATCTTCATGGGAGGTATGGGTAAGTCGGCCATGATGCCGCTCCACATCTGGCTCCCCGATGCAATGGAAGGTCCCACCCCGGTTTCGGCCCTTATTCACGCCGCTACAATGGTTGTGGCCGGTGTATATCTTGTGGCCCGTCTGTTCCCGCTATACTTGATGGAGATTCGTTCGCTTGAGATTGTAACTGTTGTAGGTGCCGTCACCGCACTCTATGCTGCAATGGTGGCCTGTACGCAGATCGACATCAAGCGCGTGCTCGCATTCTCGACAATATCGCAGATTGCATTCATGATGGTTTCGCTTGGTGTTGCCCGTCCCGAGTTCCACCACGGCATCGGTTACATGGCCGGTATGTTCCATCTGTTCACTCACGCTATGTTTAAGGCGTTGTTGTTCCTCTGTGCAGGTGCTTTGATTCACGCCATAGGCTCCAACGACTACACGGCCATGCATGGTCTGCGGAAGCACATGCCCATCACCCACATCACATTCCTTGTCGGCTGTCTTGCTATCGCGGGTATCATCCCGTTTGCCGGATTCTTCTCCAAGGATGAGATTCTCACCGCTTGCTTCGGCAACTCTGCTTTGTGGTATGTATGGATGTCGCTTGTAGCCGGTCTTACCGCCTTCTACATGTTCCGCCTCTACTACCTTATCTTCTGGTGGAAGGAACACAAGGTGCCCGAAGGTCATCACGCTCCTCACGATCAGCCCTGGACTATGACACTCCCGTTGGTTATCCTTGCCGTTATCTCATGTTTTGCAGGCTTCGTCCCCTTCGGAAACCTCGTTACATGGAATGGTCATCCGATGTTTGACCACGTTGGATTCTTCACCAATCTTGAGCATCTCGACTGGTCGGTGGCTGCAGTGTCACTTGCCGTTGCCATAATCGCAATCGCAATCGCCACTGTGATGTATAAAAAGGAGAATCCGCTTCCCGCCAAGTTCAAGAATGCACTTCCCACACTCTGGGACTGGTGTCATCACCGCTTCTACTGGGACGAACTCTATATGTTCATCACTCACCGCATAATTTTCGACGGCATTTGCAAGCCTATCGCATGGTTTGACCGTCACATTATCGACGGTACGATGGATATGTTTGCCCGCGTTACTCAGAAGGCTTCGTTCTCAATTCGCGGACTTCAGTCGGGCAACCTCCAGATGTATGTATGGGTTTACCTTATCGGCGCACTTCTGCTCGCCTCGATTACATGGGTTTGTCTTCTCTAATAAATAGTGCAATTAGAAAAATATAGTAATTATGATATTCTCTAATATTCTGATATACTTTGTGGTCATCCCTCTGCTGATGCTTGGATGCCTGTTCCTTTGCCGGAACATGAAGCAGATACGCTCGGTGGCCGTTGTTGGCTCTACTGCACTTGTGGCATTGGCCGTATATCTTGTGGTTGATTTCTGCCAACTGCGTGCTGCCGGTGCCGACGACATCATGCTTTATCAAGGCTCGTGGATGTGGTTTGAACCGCTTAACATCCATCTTGCTGTCGGTGTCGACGGTATATCCGTTGCAATGCTGCTGCTTTCGGCTATCATCGTTTTCGCAGGCTCTTTCGCCTCGTGGAAAATCAATCCGTTGCCAAAGGACTTCTTCCTGTGGTTGATTCTGCTTTCAACCGGTGTGTTCGGATTCTTTATCTCCATCGACCTCTTTACCATGTTCATGTTCTATGAGGTCGCTCTTATCCCCATGTACCTTCTCATCGGTCTTTGGGGTACAGGTCGCAAGGAGTATTCGGCGATGAAGCTTACACTTATGCTCATGGGTGGTTCGGCATTCCTCTTGCTCGGAATCCTCGGTATATACTATCATTCGGCTCCCGCAGGAAGCCCGCTGACCATGAACCTGCTTGAGATTTCGGCCAATGACGCCATCTCGCACGACTGGCAGTACTTCCTGTTCCCCATCACCTTTGTGGGTTTTGGTGTTCTCGGAGCCATGTTCCCGTTCCACACTTGGAGCCCCGACGGTCACGCTTCAGCGCCTACCGCCGTGTCGATGCTCCATGCCGGTGTGCTCATGAAGCTTGGAGGTTACGGATGCTTCCGTGTTGCAATCTACCTGATGCCCTTCGCCGCCAATGAGCTGGCTTGGATATTTTTGATTCTTACAGGTATTTCGGTCGTTTACGGTGCGTTCAGCGCTTGTGTGCAGACCGACCTCAAATACATCAACGCCTACTCTTCGGTTAGCCACTGCGGACTTGTGCTCTTCGCGATATTAATGCTCAATACAACCGCGATGACAGGTGCCGTGATGCAGATGCTTTCCCACGGTCTTATGACGGCTCTCTTCTTCGCATTGATCGGTATGATTTACGGTCGTACCCACACCCGCGACATCCGTCTTATGGGAGGCTTGATGAAGATTATGCCTTTCCTTGCAGTGTGCTACGTGATTGCCGGTATGGCATCGCTCGGTCTTCCCGGTCTTAGCGGTTTCGTTGCCGAAATGACCATCTTCGTTGGTTCGTTCCAGGAGGCCGACCTCTTCCACCGCACCTTCACCATCATCGCATGCTGCTCTATTGTGATAACCGCCGTCTACATCCTCCGCGTTGTGGGCAAGCTCCTTCTCGGTCCCGTTCAGGACGAGCATCACTTGTCGTTGACCGATGCCGAGTGGTGGGAACGCCTTTCGGTTATCACGCTTATCGTGTGCGTTGCAGGCATCGGTTGCTTCCCCAACTGGATTAGCAACCTGCTCCACAATTCATTTTTACCCATCATTGAAGTGTTGACTAAATAAAGGATTTATAAGATATGGATTATTCACAGTTTTTGGTCATGCATCAAGAGATAGGATTGCTGGTCCTCATCTTATTGGTCTTTTTATTTGATACATTCAGCTCGCGCCCCGCGCCCAAGGGATTCACCATGTTCACTGTGTGTCTTTTCGGTTTGCTCACCGCGCTGGGCTTCTTATTCCCCATCGACAAGCAGGTGGCTTCGGCCTTTGGTGGCATGTATGTTACTTCACCAGTGATGATAGGCATCAAGAATGTCCTCAACATCGGTGTGTTCATTGTTATTCTTCAGTCAATCAAGTGGGCCGACTCCGAGTTCATGCGTGTGCGTCGCGGCGAGTTCTACGAGCTGCTGCTCATCACCCTTTTCGGTATGTACCTCATGATTTCGGCTCGTCACTTCCTGCTGTTCATCATCGGCCTCGAAACGGCTTCTCTTCCGCTTGCCGCTCTCGTGGCATTTGACAAGAACCGTTATGAGAGCCATGAAGCTGCCGTTAAGTACATCCTCACCGCTGTATTCTCGTCGGCAATTTTCATGATGGGATTGAGCTTTGTCTATGCCCTTTCGGGAACTCTCTACTTTAGCGATGTTGCCGCTTCGATTGTCGATGGCGGTGCGTTGCTCATCGTTGCCATCGCGTTTGTCATCGGCGGTATGGGATTCAAGCTCTCGCTGGTTCCCTTCCACCTTTGGACTGCCGATGTCTATCAGGGTGCTCCCACTTCGGTTACCTCCTATCTTTCGGTTATCTCCAAGGGTGCTGCCGCATTTGCATTCTTCGTGATTCTCGTGCAGGTATTCGGCCCGTTCTACAACGGCATTTGGGAGTGGATGCTCTATGCACTCATCATCCTCACGATCACAATCGGTAACCTCTTTGCTCTGCGTCAGAAGAATCTTAAGCGATTCCTCGCATTCTCCTCAATCTCCCAGGCCGGTTACATCATGCTTGGTGTGATTGCAGGAAGCGCTCAAGGTCTTGGTTCGTTGATTTTCTACATCCTTGTCTACATCTTCTCCAACCTTGCTGCATTCGGTGTCATCTCGGCCATTGAAAACAAGACCGGTCGTGTCGACATGGACGATTACAATAATCTCTACAGCACCAATCCCAAGCTTGCCTTCACGATGATGCTTGCCATGTTCTCGCTTGCGGGTATTCCTCCGTTTGCCGGTTTCTTCAGCAAGTTCTTCATCTTCACCTCGGCTGTCGCTCCCGGAACTCCGGCGCTCTACATCCTCGTGCTCATTGCGTTGATCAACACCATCATCTCGCTCTACTACTACTTGCTCGTGGTTAAGGCGATGTTCATCAACAATCAGCAGGAGTGTGTCATCCCCGCCTTCCGTTCGGCATCATCCGAGCGTGTTGCAATGTGGATTTGTGTTGCAGGCATTATTCTTGTAGGTGTTGTAAGCTGCATCTATAATGGACTCATCGATGCTTCGGTTGCCAATCCCGAATACATCTTCACGATGTTTGCCAACTAATTGAATCTTAACTCTCAATTTTAATACGAAGGGCGGCTCGTAAGGGTCGCCCTTCACTGTTTAATCTTCTTGTATGATTTTTAGAATTGCCGTTGAGGCCGACATCCCTCGCATCTGGACTATCATCAATCAGGCCAAGGCACAGATGTATCGCGAGGGCAAGCACCAGTGGAGCGAGAGTTATCCCGCGGTTGCCGACATCGAGCGTGACATCGCCTCGGGTTATGGTTATGTTCTTGACAATGGTGACGGCGTTGTCGCCTATGGAGCCGTTGTATTTGACGGAGAGCCGGCCTATGACAGGCTCGACGGTCGTTGGCTGGCCGATGTGCCTTATGTTGTCGTTCATCGCCTTGCCGTGGCCGATGAGGTGAAGCGACGTGGTGTCGCCGTCGGGTTTATGTCATCGGTTGAGGCGCTTGCCCGCGACAGGGGCGTGACATCGTTCAGGGTCGACACCAATTACGACAATTTCTACATGCTGCGCATATTCGATAAACTCGGATTCACCTATTGCGGTGAGGTGTGTTACGATTCGGGTCTGCGACGGGCCTATGAAAAGCTCCTCGCTCCTGCCTGAATCATGAATATTTTTTCGTAGATTTGCGTATTATGATTGAATTGGATTTTTTGTGCTCGTCCGAGGCCATTATGCCTCTTGTCGGGCAGGTTGACGAATATATATTCATTGTGCGGCGCGGCGTGACGGTGCATCCGTCGGCCAATGCGCTGCATCGTATGCGTCAGGTGGCGCGAATGACCGGAGCATCGGTTGTCTACTCTGACTACTACGAGCGGCGCGACGGGCTGTTGTCGCCGCATAGGCTCATCGACTGCAGCCGTGGCGGAGTGCTTCGTGACGATTTTGATTTCGGGCATCTGATGCTCGTTGACTCTCGTGCGCTTGAAAGCGCGTTGGCCTCGGTGCAGCGTCACTATGACTATGCTGCGTTCTATGCTCTGCGGCTTGCCCTGTCGCGTCAGGGTAAAGTGATGCATTGCCCCGAGTTGCTCTACACCTCTGAGGGTGTTGCCGGCGGCAGTTCGCAGTTTGACTATGTCGATCCGCGCAATCGAGCCGTGCAGGTCGAGATGGAGCAGGCCTGTACCGAGCATCTCAAGGCCGTTGGCGCATGGCTTGCCCCCGAGTTCCGCAAGGTCGACCTCTCCGGAAGTTGGCCTGTTGAAGCATCGGTGGTTATCCCCGTGCGCAATCGTGTCAGCACCGTGGCCGATGCCGTCAAGAGTGCTTTGTCGCAGGAGGCGCGGTTCCGCTTCAATGTTATAGTTGTCGACAATCACTCCACCGATGGAACTACCGAGGTTGTAGCGTCGATTGCGGCTGCCGACGACCGCGTGATTCACATCGTCCCCGAGTCGGACACTCTCGGTATTGGCGGATGCTGGAACCGTGCTTTGACCGACAGCCGATGCGGCAAGTTTGCCGTGCAGCTCGACAGCGATGATGTTTACAGCGACACTTCGGTCTTGACGCGCATCGTCGACGAGTTTTATCGCAGCAACTGCGCTATGGTGGTGGGCAGTTACATGTTGACCGATTTCGACAAGAATCCTATACCGCCCGGCGTTATCGACCATCGTGAATGGACCGATGCTAACGGGCGCAACAATGCCTTGCGTGTCAATGGGCTTGGAGCGCCTCGCGCGTTCTTCACTCCGGTTGTGCGTGACATCCTGTTCCCCGACACCTGTTACGGCGAGGACTATGCGATGGGACTTGCCGTGTCACGCGAATACCGCATAGGACGCATTTACGATGTGCTCTATCTGTGCCGCAGGTGGGAAGGAAATTCCGATGCCTCATTGTCGCTCGACCGCTTGAACGCCAACAACCTCTATAAGGACACTCTGAGATCGTGGGAGCTTGAGGCGCGCATTAACCTTAACCGTGACCGACATGAAGCGTGACGATATTGACCGGCTGGTCGAGGATCAGCTGCGTGACTGGGAAGAGGTGAGGTTGCGCACCATGTCGCTGCGCGATGTGAAGGTCAAGGATGTGACGGTCGACGGTGTTCCGTGGAGGGCTCAATTCAATCCTGCACGTGTCGTAAGCACCGGTGCCAAGGTCGACAAGGCATCCATTGCCGCGCGTCCCTGCTTCCTGTGCCGAGACAACCGTCCACAGTGTCAGCATGTACATCAATGGGGCAACTATGAAATTCTGGTCAATCCGTTCCCTATATTTCCAGGGCATCTCACCATTGCCTCGTGTCGTCATGAGCCGCAATCGGTCAATGGGCATGTAGGCGACATGTTGAGGCTCGCCTGTGAACTTGAAGGCTACACGGTGTTCTACAACGGGCCGCAATGCGGTGCGTCGGCTCCCGATCATCTTCACTTTCAGGCTGTTCCGTCGGAGTATATGCCGCTTGACAGGCGTTATCCGTTCAAGCGTCACTACTTCATTGATTCGCATGAGCGAGTCGGCGAAGCCTTGTCTGAGTTGCTCTACTCTTTGTCGGCCTACGGTGACGAGCCCATGGTTAACATAGCCCTGCGTGCCGTCGACTCCTCGACAATCGAGGCGGTTGTAGTGCCGAGGCGTGCGCATCGTCCGCAGTGTTACGACACTGTCAAGGTGAGCCCCGGTGCCGTTGATGTGTTCGGTACTCTGATTACCGTTTCCGAGGCCGATTTTGATGCTGTCGACTCATCGTTGGCGGCTTCTATATTCAACGATGTCGCCTTTGCGTCACATGAGCTGTCGGTCAATGTCGGCATCATGTCGGCACCCGAAATACAATACGAGTTGCACGGCTCTTTTGAGTCCGATGCCGAAGGGGCTGAGTTTCGTCCGCTTTCCTCCGACTCCTATTTCACGCTAAAGGATGTCACGATAGGTGTTGACTTCCATTGGCAGCGCAAGGAGAATCAGTCATTCCTTGGCAAGCTTAAATTGAAAAAGTCGGGCGATCTTACTTTGGCCTTGAACATTGTGCCTGTCGAGGACTATCTCACGAGCGTTATCTCGTCGGAGATGAGTGCCGATGCGTCGCTTGAATTGCTGAAGGCCCATGCCGTTATATCCCGCAGCTGGGTTCTGGCCCAGATTTGTCACAAGGCATCGGCTTCAGGTCATGTCGACATGCTCGACACCCCCGAGGAGCGTGTAAAGTGGTATGATCACGACGATCATGTCGACTTTGATGTGTGTGCCGACGACCATTGCCAGCGTTACCAGGGCATAACAAGGGCGAGCCGCGCCCAAGTACGCAGTGCCATTCTGTCGACTTGGGGCGAAGTGTTAATGTACGGCGACGAGCTTTGCGATGCCCGCTTCTCCAAGTGTTGCGGAGGCGCGTTTGAGGAGTTCCAGTACTGCTGGGAGCCACGGCGGCATGACTATCTCGTGGCCGCGCGTGATGCTGTTGATGGTGCCCCGTTGCCTGATTTGACCGTCGAGGCCAATGCCCGAGAGTGGATTCTCGGTCGTCCCGATGCTTTTTGCTCCGATGTCGACGAGTCGATTCTTGCCCAGGTGCTCAACAACTACGACCGTGAAACAGTCGACTTCTACCGCTGGACAGTCGATTACGATGTCGATGAGCTGTCGGCGATTGTGCGAGAACGGTCGGGAATCGATTTCGGTGAGATACGTGACCTCGTTCCGCTTGCACGCGGCACATCGGGACGCATCTATCGGTTGAAGATTGTAGGCTCCAAGCGTACTATGATTGTCGGCAAGGAGCTCGAAATAAGGAAGTGGCTGTCGCGCAGTCACCTCTACAGCTCGGCTTTCGTAGTTGAGCGCACCCTGCATGGATTCCGTCTTCATGGCGCAGGATGGGGGCATGGAGTGGGGTTATGTCAGATAGGGGCCGCCGTGATGGGTGAGCGTGGCTTCAATTATCGTCAAATTTTGTCACATTACTTCAAAGATGCTGAAATCAGGTCAATCTATTAATAGGGCGGCCAAGTGGCCGTGGATGTGGATATCCACACTCTATTTTGCTCAGGCGTTGCCCTATGTGGCTGTGATGACACTCTCGGTCATCATGTATAAGCGCATGGGGATAAGCAATACCGATATAGCCCTTTACACCTCATGGCTCTATCTGCCGTGGGTCATAAAACCATTTTGGAGTCCTCTCGTCGACCTTATACGCACCAAGCGGTGGTGGACTGTGACGATGGAGCTTTTTATCGGCATCGGGTTGGGTGCTCTCGCATTCACTTTGCCGCTGTCGTGCTTCTTTCAGGCTACATTGGCTGTGTTCTGGGTCGTGGCGTTCATGAGCGCTACCCACGACATTGCCGCCGACGGATTCTATATGCTCGCACTCACCGAGCATCAGCAGTCGTTCTACGTGGGAATACGCAGCACTTTCTACCGCATTGCAACCATCGTAGGGCAGGGACTGCTCGTTATGCTTGCCGGAGTCATTGAGGAGCGCACGGGCGACATTCCGCTTGCGTGGATGGCCGTCATGCTTGCGTTGTCGCTTTTCTTCCTGGTTGTAAGCCTCTACCACGGCGTTATATTGCCTCGGCCGATAATCGACCGTCCTGCTCCGGGCGTTACGGCACGCAATATCATACGTGAGTTTCTGGCTACATTTGCATCGTTCTTCAAGAAGAAGCAGGCATGGGTGGCTATCGCATTTATGTTGCTCTACCGACTTCCCGAGGCGCAGCTTGTCAAGCTCATCAATCCGTTTCTGCTCGATTCACGCGAGGCGGGAGGTCTTGGCCTCTCCACTTCGGAGGTAGGATTTGTCTACGGCACCGTAGGCATTATAGGGCTTACACTCGGAGGCATCATCGGCGGCTTCGTGGCAGCCCACGGTGGCCTCAAGAAGTGGATTTGGCCTATGGCGTGGAGCATTTCGCTCACATGCGGCACATTCTGTTATCTGGCCATCGTACAACCCTCCGATATGCTCTCGATCAATGCCTGTGTCTTCATCGAGCAGTTCGGTTACGGATTCGGCTTCACGGCCTATATGCTCTATCTCATCTACTTCAGTGAAGGCCCGTTCCGCACGGCCCACTATGCGATATGCACCGGTTTCATGGCTCTCGGCATGATGCTCCCCGGCATGGCTGCCGGATGGCTTCAGGAAACGATGGGTTATGTCAACTTCTTCTGGTGGGTGATGGGATGCTGCATCGTCACGATAGCAGTTACCGCCTTTATAAAGGTCCCCGCCTCCTTCGGCCGCAAATAACCCCGATGGGGAGTACGTGCTTGCATAATTCCGGCATTTTGTTAACTTTGTTAAATCCTCATTTGCTCAGTCATCTTGCTATGTGATGCTGCATTTGATTAATTAATAGTTTTATTCTTTGGAATTATGAAATACAACTACATTTCATCATTGATTGTGTACGTGATGCTGTCGTGCGTTACATTTAACCTGAATGCGCAATTTCAACCGCAGCGACATCCCTATGTGGAGTATCTGATAACGCTCGACCGTCATGACCGCACTTATAAAGTGGGCGAGAAACCCCAAATAAAGATTGAGGCTTATCAAGCGGGCATTCCGTTGGACGGTGTAACGGTGAAGTACTGCACCGGAAAAGAGATGCTTCTTCCGGCGATGAGCGATTCGACTCTATTTGTCAATGGTGTCGCCACAATCGACATGGGCACCATGACCGAGCCGGGATTCCGTGAGTGCAATCTATCTTTTTCCGTAGCGGGACAAAAGTTTGACGATGTAGTGAAAGCGGCGTTCGAGCCCGACAGAATAAAGTCATTCACCAAGATGCCCAAGGATTTCAAAAAGTTCTGGGACAATAAGATAGAAGCGGCTCGAAAAGTGGATCTTGACCCTCGGCTCACCTATATAAAGAAGCACTCTACCGATGAAGTCAGCGTGTATCTTATTCGATTGACCGTAGGTGAGGGCGGCCGTTATTTTTATGGATACCTTTCAATGCCTAATGACGGAAAGAAGCATCCGGCAATGTTCTGTCCTCCCGGTGCCGGTCCCTATAAAAGATGGCCGCAACCCGACTTTGCCAAAAAGGGTGTTATAGTTCTTAATGTCGACATACACGGATTGAGCCCTGAGTCTTCGCAGGACCTTATCGATTCTGCGTCGCCTCAAATATGGGGCTACTGGGAACGTGGATTGACATCGCGTGACTCTTGCTATTTCAGGCAGGTATATGCCGGATGTGTGCGTTGTGTCGATTATCTTGCATCGCTGCCTGAATGGGACGGTGAAACTATTGTGACCATGGACGGCAGTCAGGGTGGGGCGTTATCCATCATCACGGCCGCACTTCATGACAAAGTGAAATATGTAAGCGCCGATTATCCTGCACTTTGTGACTTGACGGGATTTGCTAATGGTCGAGCCGGAGGATGGCCCAAATACTTCATGGACTCTAAGTTTGCCGAATCCGATGTGCCCTCGGTGCTTTCAACGTTGCCCTACTACGATGTAGTCAACTTTGCCCGTATCCTCAATGTGCCGCTATACTGTGATTATGGCTACAATGACGACACCTGTTCGCCTACATCCATCAACAGTATGCTCAACGAAGTGAAATCACCGAAAACCGTATCGGTTACCTACACCAACGCCCACTTCAACTATCCTGAAAACAACCGCAAAGCCTCACAATGGGTTCTCGAGCAGCTCTTCGGTCCCCAATAACCATCTCCCTCGCCACTGCCCCTCCGCATTTACCCCTCGCCATTCTCTCCCGATAGGTGCCGTCCAAAAGAAGAAATCCGCTGTTTGTATGGTTGGATGCCCTCGACTTTCGGTGAGTCGGGGGAATTGAATTGCGGGGTTATTGCGGGGTTAGCGGAGTAGGGAGGTGCGGACGCGCTTGCCTTTGAGCTTTTCGGAGGCGATGCGCGACAGTAGTGCGGCGGCTTCGTCTGCAGGTACTGCGGCAAGCGCGCTGTGATCCTTGACGATTATGCGGCCTATCGACTCGGGCTTCATGCCTCCCTGCTTGATGAGGAATCCGGCTATGTCGCCGCGCGATATTTTCTCCTTTTTGCCTGCGGTGAAGTATATTGTGGCTGTCGAAGTCTTTATGGGGTCAGTCGAGGAGCCTGTAGGTGAATAGCTGCGATCGAATGTGATGTATTCGGGCAGATTATCGGCTTCGGAAGTGATGACATATACTGTGCCCGATGCGTCGACACGCGCCGTGCGTCCGTTGCGGTGAGTCCACGTTTCCTCGGTAAGCGGCAGGTGGTAGTGTATTATCGAGTGTACCGAGTCGATGTCGAGGCCGCGTGCGCCGAGGTCGGTCGACACGAGTATCGGTGTCGTGCCGTTGTTTAGCAGGTCGATAGCCTTCTCGCGGTCGGGCTGGTCGAGTGCGCCGTGATACAGCCCCACGGGCAGTCCGGCTTTCTTCAGGTGGTCGAATACTCTCACGGCGCTTTCACGGTGGTTTACAAAGATGATGACTTTGCCGTTGTTGAGCGATTTAAGCAGGTCGATGAGAGTGTCGATTTTGTCGCGTGCGGGGCTCTCTACTTCAACGATGGCGGTGCGTTCTCTCGGTTTTTGACCCTGTTCCAGGAAGTCGATAACTTCAGGCGACGACATCTTCAAGAAGTCGGGCATGTCGACAAGCCGGGTAGCCGATGTGAGGATGATGCGCGACAGATTGGGCATCGTGCGTATAACCTTGCGCATCTCGTCGTGGAATCCCAGTTCAAGTGATTTGTCATACTCGTCGAGCACAAGCACTTTCGTCGTATAGAGGTCGACATGCTTGCGGTTGATGTGGTCGAGCAGTCGACCCGGAGTCGCTACGATTATGTCGGGAACCGGGGTAAGCGAGTTTTTCTCATCGGCCATGGGGTGACCACCATAGAGTGCCACCGTCTTGTAGCCTGTGGCTATTTCTCGCACTACCCGGTAAATCTGCATCACCAGCTCTCGCGACGGAGCAATTACCACGGCCTTGACCTCGCCCGACGGCTTGCCGAGCGCTCGCAGCATTGCTATCGTGAATGCAATCGTTTTGCCCGACCCTGTGGGCGACAGCAGCAGGGTGTTGGCCGATGTTGATTCCATCACGCGCTTTTGCATGGGATTGAGTTCGGCTATGCCGAGTCGTGATGCGATGTTGTCGAGTATGAGCGATAGTTTCATTTCGGTTATGATGTTTTTTTCGTTACAAAGTTAAGCATTAGGCGGCAAATCTGAAATATTTGCTCACATGCTCATATTATATAACAACACACATAGGTTGATAAATGTTAAATAGTGGCAATCTGACATCGCAGTGAACTATTTTTACCAAAAAATATGTTAAACATAGGTGAAATATTTTGAACGTATGTGGAAAAATGCGTACATTTGTATGTGTGTTTTTCATAGTATTAGATTAAGATAAAGGTTTAAACGGAAAGAGATGTCGTGAGACATCTCTTTCTTATTTTATACAATCAGTTGATTTTGTAGCAGTAACATATTTTCACTTAATAAGAATTACGGGCTGCTTCATCTTGGTTCTCTATTGGAAATAAGGCGTGACAGCGAAACATTCCAGCGTGTATTCGATATTTGGGCCTATCTTCGCAACAAAGGGCAACCGTATCATCGTAATCAATGCGTCTACCTAATATGTTACTTTGAGTAAAGTGATAAATCGATTACATAATTAAAATTGGGCGACCTCGCGATGAAGTGGCTTCGCTCATTTTGCAAAAATTTCGGCTGTTAAAAGGCGGGAATGTGAACTGAAATAGGTTGTCTTGCTCTAAATCACAAAAACGCGAATGTGTGAAAATGGTTTTCATACATTATGATTATCTTTGCAACCGAATATAATTGTGAATTATGGCAGACTCGACATTACGCAAATATATCTGGCTTATTAATACCATTCTTGATGCCGGTAAGTTGACCTTCAGGGAAATCAGTGAAAAATGGAACAACTCTTCCCTGAACTATAAAGGCACGGAATTGTCAAAGCGCACATTCCATAATCACAGGATGGCCATTCTTACGGAACTGGGGGTTGATATTCAATGCACCTGCATGAGGGAAAACAGTCAGTATTATATAGCCAATCAGGATGAAATCGGGAAGAATGATGTTCTGAACTGGCTTATCGACAGTATGGCTACTGAGCAGTTGCTTCTTGAAAACAAGTCAATAGCCAATAAAATTATTCTCGAACCGATTCCCGGAGGATGCGAATGGCTGACATTGCTTTCGCAGGCGTTGAGGGACAATGTGAGAATAGTCTTCCAATACACCTCGTTTCATTCCCCGACTAAAAACGACACCAATAGAACGTTGGAGCCACTGTGCCTCAAATTGTTCAAGAGAAGGTGGTATGTGCTTGGTCAAACCATTGATAGCGGCAAGCGGCTGATTTTCGCGCTTGACCGAATTACGAATCTTGAACTTACCACAGAACGATTTGAGTACCCGGAGGATTTTTCGGCGAAGGATTTCTTTGCAAATTTCTATGGGATCTGTTCCGATGAATGTTCCCGGCCCACACGGGTGATTTTGAAATGTTACCGAGAATTTCCCAAGTATATGAGGTCGCTGCCACTGCATCATTCACAGGAGGAACTGGAAAATGGAGAGGATTTCACCACGTTCGGCTTCTATATGTCGCCGGCATATGATTTTATTCAGGAGATTTTAAGCCACGGCAATGATATAGAGGTGCTTGCTCCTGTTTGGCTGCGCAATTTAATAAAAGAAAAGGCTGAGGCTTTGACCGCTTTGTACAAATAAATTCAGCAATTTTTGAAAATCGTTTTCATATATGAAACGATTTTTCACATGTCCTCCATATTTTTGCGTCATAAACAAGAAAAGAGGACATTGAAAACATCGGTCGTATCTTTGCAACCTGTCTGCTGCATCCGGCAGACTTCGTCCTGATTTACATCAAGACGCCACCCAATGTCAGTTACTCGGCATCGGCCCTGCACGCTGTTCACTCCAGTTGTGCATGCTTCATCACCTTCGCTACGCTCTCGGTGATGTGAAATGCACTCCCTCGTTCACAGCGCACATTGCCGAAGCCTCGACCATCCTGCGAACACGAAAGGAAGACCGATGTTTTCTTTGTTCTCGCAAAATGATTGAAATATGCGAGCCCAAATTGCAGACTATCTCAAGGACTTAACCATCGGTAATCGCAAGGAATTATTTGAAGTACTGAATTTTATATCACCGCTTGTCGACTGCTGGAGCTTGGCCGAGCCAAAATCAGGCAGGCAGATAATGCGGTATGCGTCAGCCAATGCGAGAAAATCCGCTTATGTTGAGTTTTCAATCTCCAAAAAATCAGGTGGACAGCGCAAAATCAGCGCTCCCATAAAACCGCTAAAGACTATCCAGTCGGCAATAAACATTCTCTTACAATCTATATTCGTGCCCGACAACCATGCCACCGGCTTTGTATTAGATAGAAGTGTCAAGGATAATGCATTGATACACGTGGGTCAAACCTGCATATTTAATACGGATCTTGAAAATTTCTTTACGAGCATAACTAAAATTATGGTTCGCAGGGCGCTTCACAGGGAACTTGGTGACAAATTGCAAAGCAAAGAGGTCATCAATATTATATGCAGACTATGTACCGTTCCTAATAGTTCGGGTATCGAAGTAATTCCGCAGGGTGCTCCGACATCGCCGGTATTGTCTAATATTGTGCTGAAAAGCTTTGATAAAGATATGTCAAAGCTCGCCGAACGAATGGGGTGTAACTATTCCCGCTATGCTGATGATATAACATTCAGCCACAGCAAATCAATTCGCAGAATGAGCCTGTTCTGGCAATCAAGGATTTACAACATCATAGCGGGATATGGATTAAAAGTGAACGAGAAGAAAACAAAGACATTAGTCAGTGGCACACGCCAAGAAGTTACCGGAGTCATTGTAGGCGATAAGATCAACGTTCCACGCTCCTACATAAAACATCTGCGAGTGCTTTTGCACTTGTGGGAGAAATATGGTTATACACAGGCTCAGATTATCTTCACCCGGGATTTCTGCAAGGGTAAGGAAAAGAACCTTGTCAATGTAATAGACGGTAAAATAAACTATCTTGAAATGATCAAAGGCAAAGAAGACTCGACTTATCGAAAGCTGAAAAGCCGGTTCAACTGCCTTCAGTGGAAAGAAAAACAAAAGTCAAACCAAATGCAAAAAGCAATCACGTATCAGGCCTTCTTAAGGAGAACAAGGGCAAACAGCTCCAGTTCTTCTCAAAAAGAGAGGATGGTCATGAATCCTTTGAGGTCACAGAGTCTTTAATCCGTGAATTTGAAGAGATGGAGGCAAATCTCTTTTATGTCGATGACATGAATCCGGAGGGGGTAATCGGACTCTTTGGCGGGGCTGACGAGGTATGCGACTGTAGGGACGAGTATCGCGAACATTATTCTTATTGGTCAACATTTCCGGGTGGCCATCGCCTTAACGAGGATGTGATTAAGAACATCATTATTCCGGTAATCAATTGGATGAGGCGCCTGGACCACACTTCAGGCAGGATTTTTCCGCTTGGTTCGATTCACTTATGAATGGAAAGCCCAAATATGAAATAGAAAAGGAGTATGTGTCGCTAAGTTATATCGTGACAAGGCTTTCCATATCCTTTGGAAATGGCTCGATCATAACATGAAAAATTGGGGGGATTGAAAAATTTTTAATCATGTATCGCGGTTTGATACAGCATGAGCATAATTTTGCAGTGAACATTAAAATCATAACAATATGGAATCAATAACAAACAATGAATTTTTGAATTCGGTACTTGAGTCCGAAGCATGGAAAGAGGTGTCAAGCCGTGAATCATTCAGCATGGAAATGATTGAAAAGTTTGCCGACAAACTCGATTGGGAAGAAATCAGTGGCAATCAGAATATTCTTTGGACAGTCGACGGCATATCAAAATATGCCAATAAAATTCATTGGGACGACTTTTCCAACTCATGTCCCGACAACATAATAACAGAAACAACTCTAAACAAATTTTCCGGCAAATGGGACTGGAAATGCCTTTCCAACCGCGATGTGCTCTACAATAACTGGAGTCTGCTTGAAAAGTTTGCCGACAAAGTGAATTGGGGCGAAATCATCACCAACTGGAACATAGAGAAACCGGTAGAGTTCTTCGCACGTTTCCAACAGTACATACCGATGTCCAAGCTGCAGGATTCCTCTCTATGGCGAGCCATGGTGGAGACCCGCTCTAAAAAGATTATGCAAGAAGCAATCGGTATCAATTAATGCTATCGGGCTAAGTCTATGGAAGTTAATGTCTAACTCACAGACTATAAGGATTAACGGTCGGGAAGTGTTGCGTGAACTTCCCGACCTTCTTGTGTCCCATTGCGGCTAATCCTTATGTCACGGCATGGCATTGTGACGCTCTAATGCACTGAACTTCTTCCTCCGAAAATGGCAAGCCGGCCCATGCATTCTTTCTTCAGGCGATGAGCTGAAGGGGTTATATAGACCGAATGCAGCCTATCTGCGTAGCGAAGAAAAATCTTCAAAAATTTTTCATTTGGGAAAAGTAAATTCTTTGCACGCCTCTGATATGGTATAAGTGATAAAAGTCGGCCGCAGGCGTGTAGTTAGCTTAAAAACCACACGCCAGGTTAAAACTGTCGGTCATTACGTTCTTGTCATTTATGCGTTCTTTTTAATGCTATAAATTGGATAACAATGTTTTCAGGGTTTCAATAATTCTTGTCCTGGAAAGATTGATTTGATTGACAAACCTTCCACTGTCTTTGTCTTGAGCGATTGCCAACTGATAGAATAATTCTTTATGAGTCGGAAGAAGTAAAGTTTCATTGATTGCAACAGCATCCTCATTTTCAGCGGTGCGAACAAATACATTTAAAGCGTAACAATTTTCAGAGTCCCTTCTCCCGTTAATGTTCTTGAAAAGCACATCAATGGCGATACTATGAGTTTCCCCATCCGACATTTTGGCTTCACGTTGCAGATTAAAGCATGTGACGCCTTTTTCCCAGCACCAAATTTTCCAGCCTTTATTTCTATACTGTGCCTTCAAATCCTCATTTTGGCAATAATCCAGATATAGACAATATGTTCTCAGTTCCATACGATTGCTATTGTTACTATCTGTTTTTTTTAATACTATATCATATGGATTGTCTTCCCATATTGCCAGTTTGGTATTCATGTAATCCCAAACGCCGGGATGATGAATAAAATAATATTTGAAGCTATCGTCGCTTACCGTTGCGATATCTGCTTGGTAGTTTTTAGATATTGTTTCAACCTTATATTTGATGGCATTATATAAATTATCCTCCGATAGTTGTCTATATGCATATTCGTGGACAAATGCAATCAATGCTTCAGGATTCTCACTGTGAACATAATCGCGCCAATCGTTAAGGCCGTTGCAAAAACTCCAATATTTTTTTCGTTCAAAACCATACCAAAAAGGATGATATGTCATCAAGACACGACGAAAATAATGATACCGATCATCAAAACATCCGGTAACGCCATTGTCGCCTCCGCTAAAAATAAGAGTGAGCAAGTTAACCACGGAACGTACATTTGAGGAATTAAATTCGTGGTTCGGAATAATTTTAAACAAGAGTTTAATGCGACCACTGAAGAATCTGAGATTTTCCAAATTCACAAATTCATTATGTAAGGGTCGCATTTTGGGGGCTGCTTTTAAGATTTCCTCCTGTATCTGTAATTTGCTGAATGTATTCAAAACTTGATATACATGTTCTTTTTGGCACTGATAGTTTTCAGTTTCTTGGGCAATGAAAAGGAAATCGAAGATGTTTTTAGAATAAACTTTGTCGGAGAATATTTCGATACAAGACATGACATTCTTTAGATTGGCATTTGTTTCGCCATCTTTGTATTCTCTGTTAAGAATAAGATTTCGCATCACTCTGAGCCAGTCATAAAAACTTGTAACATTACCTTTCTTGTAGCATATTATTGCATAGAGCAACGGAAGCGTACGGCCAAAAGTTGAGACTGTCATCGACAGCTCCTATAATCTTGTTATCTTGTGTCGTGTGTCCGTTTCAAGTTCCTGACCGCCGAAATAAAGGCCGGAATTATTTATGTCTTTGTCCCTTTCAGAAATTGCGTTTAGGGCATTGAATGCGAAGTTGAAGAACTCAGGGGGCATTATATGCAAACGTTCAAGCCATACGAGAGGCATCATCTGCCCTTTAGTCAGGTTGTCGAGAATTTTATTGCGAAGCCCGTCATCAGTTATTTGTTCATCAGCAATCTCAAGGTATTCGGTAAGTTCCTCTCTGAATTCAGTCTGAGAGATTGCCCCAGTAAGTATTGAATTGTTTTTGATATGAAACAAAATCAGGAGATTACAGAACAGGTGTAATTGTTCATCATCAATTTCTTCAGGATGTTCTTGAGTCTGATTCCTATTTTTCCAAAAAAGGTTGGTCCATCGGTTGTCCATATAACCTTTCCACGCTTTTGCTATTGGAAGATTTTCAATCTGCTGATCCATCCATGATTTTAAATTTTCAAAAGCAGAAAGCGGTCGGCCTCGTCCGTTCATTTTTATATAAATATCGTCATCAAGACCATTCTCCTCAGTCATATCAAGGAACGCAAACGAAACAGGACTTATACCTTGAAAAAAACGCTGATAAACAGCATCAACATTCTCCTCTTTGACTTTTTTATGGATATATCGCAAGGTCCTGAGCATATTTGCCACAGTCGCATTCTTTTTCCATGATGAAATAAACCAGTTTTGGTCTTCTATTTCATTGTCAAGTAACTGACAGTCCTTGGCTTTTAAAAGCAATTCACCCATTTTTTCACTTAAGCGCGAACAGAATTCGGTTGCATACTCCCTTGTCTGGAATTTTAGAGCGACTTTAAATGCAGCGCCCCGGACATTCTTGCGGCTATGAATATAGAGATGCAACAGCCAAAGGGTTATAAGCCGTTGTTGACCGTCTACAGGAATGAAGCAATCATTTTCGCTATAACCATAAATGTAGTTGAGGTCGCAATCAGAATTCAAAAGGCTGTCAAGAAATGGGTCGATTACCGTTTCAGATGCACCTTGAACATAATCTCTTTGAAGAACAGGTATAAGAATAGTTTTATTGTTAAATGCGCTCTTAAAATCCATTACTTGAAAAATTTATTTAGTTTAAGCTCGATATCGTTATAATATGCGTCAGCATCTGGCTGAGTCCATGTGTTGAGATTTACATTGGAAGCTCGACGAAAGGATTTTGTAAAGCACTGTCCGGTGCATATCGGAATAAAGACACGTTTAATCTTTTCATCTTCCTTGTCGTTAGATCGAAGTCCTCCGGCGACCAAAACAATTTGTCGTTTTCTCGGGAAGAGAGCATTATGGAAACTCCGGTTTGTATGAGAATCAAGCAATGTAAGATTTCCGATTTGATCCTTGTCTTTTCTGGATACACCTGTATTGGCAGAATCCTCCTCGACATAATCAGGAATTGTGTCGAAGCCTGAATGGCTTTCGCAATATACCATTATCTTATTATAGAGCAGGTCGAAATCTTCTTTCTTCTGAGATGTCTTATATTTCTTCTCAAGTTCGACACAGCCTATTGAATCATAAAAATCACCAAGATCGGACTTTATGCTTATGAGCCAATCCTCACGGTCATTGGCGTTTTTGAAATCATTATCAGTCTTCGATGCAATATGTTCGATATCCCATGATTGTTTGTAGAGAAGTTCAAAAGGAAACCGCTCAAACAGATTCATCAACGCCAGTTCATTGTTTTTATTCACCTCCTCAAAACGAAACAGGATTGTTTCGATATTGTAAATTAGAAACAGACGGCGTAAAGCTGAAGGCCCTGAAGCGTAGCTGTATTCACATAGCGAATTATGGCGTTTCTTTAGAATGGTGCTGATTTTGGAGCGTAATACATCTATAAGTTCGCTTTTGTTTTTATTATGGCTCCATGAGAGCAAAGCTTCGGAATTGGTCCCTTTATCTTTACAAAATGTCATGAAGCCTACATAATGGTATATATAAGGGTTTTCATACAGGTCTTTAAGACGAAGAAAGGTATGACGCACGGCCTGCCATTTTTCTTCAATTGTCTTTCCTGTTTCTTTTTTGTCGAAATAATTTCTAAAAGACCATCGGGGATTAATGCTGTAATTTTCAGGTGTGCAACCGGAAACAAGGTTGAATATGAAATCAAGCCGTGATTGACATTCTTTTTGCCCTTCAGAGTTATACATATACCAAAAGCTGTCTTTCTTCATCAGTTGTTCCATCTCCTCAAAGAGTGTGGCCGCTTGTTCCCTTAAACCGTCTTTGAGGCCTGAGGTTCGATTCAAAAAATAGGCCTTTATCAATTCTGTATTGGATAACGGAATCTTTCCGCTGTTCAGATTGCGAAAAGTCGAATGACTCTTGCTCTTTTCTACCTCGTACCATATCACTTGAACAGATTTTGATGATTTGTCTGCGCCAAGTAGCTTCATAATACTCTCTCTCTGCCCATCGTTCAGATTTTCATGATAAATCTTGCGAATTGTTCTATAAGCTTTGGAAATAAAATATGTATCAATGGTGGAGTCATCGATTGTGTCTGTAATATTGCGCAACAATTCCCATCGACCGACCACTTCATCATCAGTATAGCTTTCATCGCGTTCAAAAGAGAATGAATAAATTTCTTCACCAAATATGACTTTGAACAGAAGAAACAAAGTTGTAAGACGTTGTTGACCATCAAGAACAATGTAGCGGCCGCCTCCTTTAGGAACGACAGCTAATGGTTGAAGGCAATACACCTTTTTGGTTTCTCCTTTATCGATAAAGTCGAGAAAATCCTGGAATAGTTCATGCAGGTTTTCTTCAGTCCATTTATAGCCACGCTGTTGGGCAGGAATTATAAATTCATATCCCCTTAAATCAGCAATGGCTTTCATTGGAATCTGTGCGGTGTTGAGATCTGTCATTTTTCTGGTGATTAGCATTGCATACAAAATTATTAATTTTTTCGTGAATTATATTACGGTGACATTGCAATATCGTCTTTCACCTTTGCCATTTTGGAGCCTTCGCTTAGAGTGTAGAAAGATAGTCCAAAAATGACTTGCGGATATGCTTCTATTTGTATACTAAACAGTGAACTTGTCGACACAATGCCACGTAACCGATAAGTGCTTTGTCGTTAGCCGGAATCGAGGATTTATCTTGAACGTTACTCCTTCTACACTACCGATATCTTATCCATTGCATTGTTATATCATTCGACTACGTATCTGCCGATTTTAAAACTATGAAATTGTGACATCCATTCGATCAGTTGACGGATGTCACATGGAGTTGATGGGAGTCGTGATTTAGGTTTGACTTTCTTAGTCATGGCTATTCCCGAAATATTTCGTCTGTAATCTCATCTATGATTGCATGGTGTTCTCTTAATGCCATTGGCAATCTGTTCCCGAGTATCATTGCACCAATCACAATCCCTATGCCGGCTTTAATCAAACCATGGCGAGGCGGCCCGATGAATGTGGCGATTCCGCCGAGGATACCCATAAACATGGCATATTTCATAAGCCGAAGATAGACAGTGGCAATGCGCTTTTTCATAATTCTCTACCTGACATAATGAATGACAATCTGATTATATCATCAGATAGTGTATTATCAAAATTAACGCCCCAGATTACATCGATTGACTCCGGTAGACCGGACATCATATTATTAAATGGAGCCATATCATCCATCGTTATAGCAGATAACTTCTCACGATTGAAATATAAAAGAGCAGAAATAAATTCAATTTTATCTACGGTGACATTCTCCATTTTTCTCTGCATGTTAATGACTCCATCCTCAATGCTTTTACCATCAGCGACCAAAGTTTTGAAAAAACGGCGGTTATGTAATGTCGTGCATAGATCATTAAAGTCATAGCATATATAGCCCATTGTCGCTAAAGGAGCAAGCAATATTTTTATTACTTCCGGAAAGGTTCCGCTATCTGTATCTATCGCAATAGTATCGTAACAAGAGATGTCGGCACCATTGACCAATCCTATGGTCAGTACGCCTGCATCATGATAGGTCTTGGCTATCGCATTGGCGAGTCCTTCGTTATCGCGTGCTACGATGATTGCCATTTTATCATCGTCCATGGGGATACAATCATCGGTAGACTTTGCGACAAGGCAGCCTACGCAGTCATAACCGAAAGATTTTACTTTTTCGATTATGTCTGTTACGCCATTGCCAACTCCTATTACTTTGAAACTCATAGGAAACGGTTGTTGAAATTTTTCAAGAATACCTGAATCAGTCCTTTTTGTCATCATTAATTGGTGTTTTAGATATGATTATAAATTGGAGAGCAATGTCGGCTTTAGCCTCATTGTCAACTCCTTTGATAAATGTAATAGGCGTTTTTTTATCAAATGATTGAATCATTTACCTAAGGTGGTGTTCTTCTTCGATCGCCAAGTGAGTCGCATCCGATGTATAAGCAACTATTAGCAACTCCTCTCGCCAGCACCTTCAAATTTTGTCAGACAGATAGTATCAAACGCTTCCTTATGGCTTGTTATACTTTTTATCAAACGGCAGGTGCGATGTGTATTACGCAATGCATTGAGAACATTATCGAATCCTACGTAGAGGAACAATTCTTTTACTGTCATGTGTGTGATTAATTGGGTCGTAGTTGATTATAGTTACTCTGCAAAGTTATACTCCTGTTGTATCGGATTTGGTGACAGAATTTAATTTTGTTCTCCGCGTACTACCATAACATTGAGTCTGCACACGCTGCATCGTCAGACATTTCTATATAGTTCATACATTTCCGAAATCCAACCTTTCATCGTCTTGCGGAGTGATGCCGGACTTATAACCTCAATCATCGAGCCGACTTGTAGAAGTTTCATAACGAAATCATAAGTCGGAGCGAGAAACAGCTCAAAGTCGGCATATTCGCCGCAGTCCTCGATTTCGCGCTGGCTGGAATGTAATGGCAACGAGCGGAGATAATGTTTATGGTCTTCGTTTGCGCGAATCACTATCCGTTCGGGCTTTGTTCCGTCGCCTATGACGACTCCAAAATATGTGGCGAAGAATTCGGCTGCGTCAAAATCTTTCGGAAGCTTGAATGTCGCGTCTGTGGCTCGCGTTTCTTCCAGCCGGTCAAGCCCGTAGATTTTAATCTCGCCACGATTGTTGCGGCCGAGCACATACCAACGGTTTTCAAACAATTTGACACAATATGGCTCGATTGTGAATGTATAGCTGTGCGATCGTTTGAACGGACGGTAGGCGATTTCCACAATACGGTTCTCCTTCATAGCTTCAAGGATTGTGGTAAGATGGTCGCGTCCCGAAGGTATCTCATCAACAAGGATGCGCCCCTTCAGCGAGAGATTCTCTCCGATGGCATTGCCGACGGCAAACGAGTCGAGCATCCACTTTTTGAGCTTGTCCTCGTCGATATCCTCCGGGTTGGCTATATAGTAGAGGTATCCGCCAACTTTCTGACAGTCAATCATAATTCCGAATTGCTCGTATATCGCATCACGCCAGCGGTTGAATGTGGCACGGTGAAGCGGCCTGCAGTCGCTCAGATCCTTGCAGCGTTCCCATTTGTTGGACAAATCCTTGTGGGAAATCTTCCCGGCGCGACGGATTGTGTCGATCAACCAGGTGTATTTTTGCAGTTGGTTCATATTTGTTTAAGTTTTCTTTGTCATGGCAAAGCGCCAAGGGGGTTATTCATCGCAAAGATAATCAAAACATGTCGCATTTAGCGATACATCCTCATTGAGCTGTATGAATTGAGGTCAGAATTTCCTCTTCATCAACCGATTCTTCAGTGAAAATATTAATATCATCATTAAAGCAATAAGGATCTTGCCAAGATACAACTTCGCTGACCGTTAATTGGCCGTCATCATCGGGGATGATATAATATGTTTCATATTCATCGTAGTCGAGCTGCATATACAGAGAAATAGAATTTGTGCCAAGAGTCATTTCTATTCCCAATATGGCAAACCATTCATCTTTTTCTTTGGCAAACTCCTCCAGTGAAGTATAGGATTTTACAATCACATTTAGAAAGGAATGACGTTTGCGCATCATGGCATACCTTTCTTCCCTGGGCATATCTATCAAATTCATGATTTGTAAAATTTTGTGGGTTTATGATTTATGTCGAAAAGTTAGACAACCGCTACGCAACCATTCTGCACATATAATGTCTGACTTTTCTTCGACAAAAGTAAAGTAGGCATGGCGCATTTTGCGATACAGGAATATAAGTATCGCAAAAATTGGATTGTATCACAAATTGAGACACTTGTCGTCTATGTTTGCATTGAAATTATGAAAGAGAGATATAGAAATGAAATAGAATGGTGGTTTGTCGAGCTTGGTTCAGAAAGTGAAATTGACAAGAGTCTTGTGCTGTTTCCGGAGCTTAACAGCCGGTTGCCGAAATTTGCTATCGGTATTTATTAAAGTTCTCACAAACTTAAAATTGAAGAAATGAAGATTACAGTTTATCGCGGCACTGACCGGATTGGTGGATGTGTTACCGAATATGAATCAAACGGTTGGAAACTGTTTGTTGATTATGGCGAGCAGTTGTCAGGCGAGCCGGTGTTTAATAATGCTCTTGAAATAGACGGCCTGACCTGCGGAGATCTAAGCAAAAGCGCGTTGCTGATAACTCTCTATCACGGCGATCATATTGGCAAAATTGCTGATTTAGCTCCCGAACTGCCTATATTTATGGGTCGGGATTCAAAAGAGATTGCACAGGAACTTTTGGATAATTTGAGTCCGGCAAATGATGAATGTCGTTTTGTGGCTGAGCGTCTTGGCATAGTAAGGACTTTTGTCCCGGGCGAACAATTCTCTTTTGGTGAGTTTCGGATTATGCCTATTGTTATCGACCATTCGGCATTTGGCGCATACGCCTTTCGCATCGAAGCAAAGAAGCTGAAGGTGTTCCATACCGGAGATTTCTGTATACATGGTTTCGGAGGCAGCAAACTGTCGCAGCTAATTGGAAAGTATGTAGGCAAGGTCGATTATATGGTGTGTGTGGCTACAAATGTCAATAGTCCTGCGGCAACTATAAAATCGGAGCATGAACTTCAAAAAGAGTTTGGCAGTGGTCACTGCGACATGGCAAGTCTTGACGAGCTGTTGGATATGTTGAAGCCGAAAGCGATAATTCCGATACATACCGACAATCCACGCCACTTCGCCGACATGTTCTGCGAGAAATGGCCTGTGATTCTGCTTGAAGATGGTGAATCCTTTTCGGCTATCCGAGATCCGGGGTTCGACACGACTACAGCCTTTGTTATGGCATTTCAAACTCCTGACAATTCTTATGAGGTCATCGATAATCCGGAAAACTTACAGTGGTGGACGGTCGATAAAAAATTCCTCGGTGAGTTTATGTGGTGGGATGACGCGGATTCTGCTCTGCATCACGTTGTGTATGCGCCAAAGCGGTTGCTTGGCTATTTTATAGAATCGGATGAAGATATGGCTCCATTCTTGTATGTCGTTTATAATCCGGACTTCACAGAACACTCGGAATATACTGAAGGCGGACATAAGCCCGACGATGGAGGCAAACAGGCAGATTGCGGATATATCCCCGGCCAACGTGTCCTCGCCATCATCGATGATGTGCTGCTTCCATGTGAAGTTATCGATCCGCTAACGGAGGATTTTCTGAGAAAAGACTTTAATCAGGATGGCTCGCGGAGTGAGGAAGATTTCCAAGAATATAAGTCCGATTTATGGGATTGGGATTGGGACGAAGTCGTGGTTCGTCCACTTGTAAAAATCAAAACTGAGTTTGGCGAAATCGCTTCAGATACCACTGCAAAAAGAATCTTTATCTTCCCATATAAGGGATGAAAATTTTGCATCTCTAACTGCCACCGTCGGCTTTGGGATTTGCAATTAGTCCTTTTGCAGTACACTTTCGCCTTGAGTACACTTTTAGTACACCTGAGAAACAAGAAACCCCTTGAAAGTCTGTCGATTATCAAGGGGTTGAGGTGCCCAGAACAGGAGCATTAACTATGAACCATATTGAATAGTGCTCATTTTTGAGTGAATGTCTAAATTTGCGTAAAATACTGTAATTCAACTGAATTAAACTAAGTTGAATCAGTTCAAATTTCAATCAGACTCGAACTCGATTTGTTAAAATTCAACCTTCGCTGACAATTTGCTGACAAAAATTGTTGTATCTTTGTAGTGGCTTTAGAGCCTAAATATCAGTGAAGTAAACTAAGTTGAATTTAAACGAAACTCTCCAATGGCGACAATTAAACGCGCTTTATCGGCGAAGACAAATCCTTCGGGCAGGGCTGAAATCATGCTCCGAGTGTCCGTCTCCCATAGTGTATCACACCGTATCAAGAGCGGTCTCTTCATCAAGAAAGAGCTGTTCAAGGATAACAAATTCTCCAATCCCCGTGACCCGGAATTGAAGAAGGAAGTCCGCGATATTCAGGACCGGCTTGATGAAATTGAGAAGTTCCTTATTCGTATCTGTGAGGACACTCCTCTCAATAAAGTGACGAAGGACTTTCTTCTCACTCAGCTGGACTTGTTCCTCAACCCTCCCGTGGAGGAGGCTCCTGTCGCTCCCGAAGTTACCTTCTTCGACATCTTCGAGGACTACATCACAAAGAAGAATATCTCTGAATGGAGAATCAAGCATCTGCGTGTTCTCAAACGTGCACTGATGCGATATGAACTCTATGTCCGTGCCAACGGCAACCGTCGATATAAAATCAAGCTCGATGATTTCACCGTCGATGACGTGAACGACTTCGAGAAGTTCCTTCGCAACGAGCACAAGTTCTACAAGAAGTATCCGAAAATCTACGAAGCTGTACCGGCAGATACGCACTCTCAGCGCAAAAAGCCGAAGCCCCACCCCAAGGGGGATAATACCATCGTCGGTCTCTTCGGATTGATGAGAGCGTTCTATCGCTGGTGCAGAGACCAGGAACTGACGACCAACGATCCCTTTGCCAAATACAACGGTACGACAACAGAGGTGTACGGCACTCCCTACTATATCTCCCTTGAAGAGCGCGACAAGATTGCCGACTATGACCTTTCGGCAAATCCCTCACTGGAGGCTCAGCGCGACATCTTTATTTTTCAGTGCTTGATTGGTTGCCGAGTGTCAGATCTTATGGCTATGACTCCTGCGAGCATCATTAACGGAGCCATAGAATATATGCCGCAAAAGACCAAAGGAGAACGTCCTCAGGTCGTCCGTGTACCGCTCAATGCACGTGCAAAGGCCCTGGTAGAGAAATACGCCGGACGCGATGATTTGAAAGGGAAACTTTTCCCGTTTATCAGTTCGCAGAAATACAACGTGGCTATCAAGAAGTTTTTCACCGTATGTGGAGTGGACCGCATGGTGACTGTCCTCAATCCGACGACAGGAGCGGAAGAGAAACGCCCCCTCAACGAGATCGCAAGCAGCCACCTCGCCCGACGCACTTTCATAGGCAATCTCTATAAGAAGGTTAAAGACCCGAACCTCGTAGGCTCACTCAGCGGTCACAAAGAAGGTAGCAAAGCCTTCGCCCGCTACCGCGACATCGACGAGGACATGAAGAAGGAGCTTGTTGACCTCCTCGATTAAACTATTGGGATTTACTGATAATCGAAGAATAATGCGTAAATTTGTATTATGACACAGGATTTGACACTCTCTCAAAATAAAGAGTACCGTAGCTGGGTTAAGGAACTCAAGCAACGGTACCTTTCCGCCCGTCTTAAAGCATCCGTAGATGCCAACCGCACATTGTTGGAATACTATTGGAGTGTGGGGCGCGACATAGAAGACAAACAGTATGCCAACACATACGGCTCCAGATTTTATGAGACATTGAGCCATGATATGAGGTCTGAAATGCCCGGAGAGAAAGGCTTTTCAGAAGGTAACATACGGTATATGTATCGCTTCTACAAGCTTTATTCTCAGTACATTGAAAATCTTCTACAGGGTGTAGAAGATTCTAATCCTACAAATCTTCTACGAGGCGTAGAAGATTCCAACTATACAAAGCATCCGCATGAGGCGAGCGATTTGCTTAAAGAGATATGCTCAATTCCATGGTTCCATCAACAGCGTATCATAGACAAATGTAAAGGCGATGCAAAAAAGGCTCTTTTCTTTGTCCGTAAGGTTATTGAGAACAGCTGGGGACGCGATGTACTACTGAATTTCCTCGGCACCGACCTGTACGAGCGTCAGGCGAAAGCCCTCACCAATTTCAGCAAAACGCTTCCATCACCACAAAGCGATCTTGCCCAGCAAACCACCAAAGACCCATACGTATTCAACTTTCTGGCGATGACGGAGGACTATAACGAGCGGGAACTTGAAGACGCTCTTGTCGCCAACGTGACGAAATTCCTTGTGGAGTTAGGCACCGGATTCGCTTACATGGGAAGACAGTATCGACTGCAAGTAGGCGAAAAAGAAATCTTCATCGACCTTCTGTTTTACAACACCCGCATACACGCGTATTGCTGCGTGGAATTAAAAACGGGCTCATTCGAGGCTTCCCACCTCGGACAGTTAGGTCTGTATGTGACGGCTGTCAATCATCAGCTAAAGACAGAATACGACAATCCTACCATCGGATTGTTGATTTGCAAGGACAAAGACAACATCGAGGCTCAGTATTCATTGGAGGCATACAATCTTCCTCTGGGAGTATCTCAATATGAGCTGTCCAAGCTTATACCCAAAGAGATAAAGAGTTCCCTGCCATCCATCGAGCAGATAGAATCAACGCTGGAGCAATTATCGGAGAATAACGAAGATTGATATTTTCCCCTCCAGCCTACATTTTAGAATTTGATAGTCCCGATTCATAACGAGTCGGGACTATCAGTATGGGCTGCCCATAATTGAGAATTTAGATTTCCAGTCAACGCCCTTTGGATAAAAATGGTGCTAAAGTGGTGCTAAAAGCGGTGCTAAAAATGGTGCTAAAGTATCCAACATAAGACATTCTGAGAAAAGCGAGAGTTGATGTCGGTAAAAATGTCGGTAAAAATGTCACATAATCCTTATCTTCTTATCGGAGAACACATCGATTGAGAGCAGCTCCTTGATTTGCTCCAGAGCATTTTCCTCAATGTTGTCCGTGAAAATCTTCACGTCATAACCATCTATTGTCTTCATATCATGCTGATTTATGATTTACGCGGCAAAGTTAGATTGTCAATGCGCAACCATTCTGCGCACTAAAACTAATCTCCAACTTCTTTCACAAGCGCAAAACTACACCTAAGGTGGCGCATTTTGCGGTACAGGGTAAAATTTTCATTCAACTTCTATTGTGTATCGAAATTTGAGACATCACATTACTATCTTTGCGACATATATGGAAGAAAGATATAGAAAAGAACTTAATTGGTGGTTTGCCGAATTGACCATGGATCCGGAAGTGCAGGTCGAAAGATACTTGACCATATTCCGGGAATTGAAATCCCGTCTCTCAAAGTTCGGTGTGGGGATTCTTTTATGGAATATGAAAGGATTGGTTGACATAGACAATCCCGATGATGTGAGTCGTGTCCGCTTGATCCTGAAGGTACTCGACCAGACACCCGGATTTGACTTCTTTGATAACGTATTCAACGAAGCCGATCCTGATACAGTCTGCGGGATTGTTGGAATCTGTCCCAAAGTCCCTGTCGAAGAATCGGCTCTTGAATTTAACTATACTGTTGACTCCATCTGTAGTTATGAAGACGCACGCCAATATATGGATATGACCTCCTGGTGCATTATGATATCAGAAGAATCATTCAAAAGCCAAACCGCAAACGGTAATCGATTCTACTTCTGTGGTAACAGCGAGTGGTGGGATACACCATGCGTTCCCGGAACCGCCTTCCCTCACGACCGCTATGGCTACTCTCTCATTGCAGTTGAAATTACCCCCGATAACAAAATCGCTTCGATTACATCCCGATGGAATACTTACACCGAAGATAGCGGTAACTTCATCACCGAAGAAGAATTAAAAAAGATTCTCGGCGAAGCCGACTACGATAAAATGCTTTGTATTACCGCTTAAAATCGCTAACTTTGTAATTATAACGACCTCAAATAATAAACGAATGAGCAAAATACCAATGCGAGGCAATTTTTCACAAAAATTCCTTACTGAGCTGACCAACGGGAAACTCCGAGATGTCATCAAGTACATTCTTGATGATACGGAAATGGATGTCCAAGTACGCGACAACTACCTTAACATCTACTATAAAGGTGGAAACATCTTGCGCATTAAGCCTCAAACATTCTTCTTTGACAAATTCTATTTTTACTTGGGGCATCCTAATGGCTACCCAAAATCTCATATAGAGAAAGTAGCCAGCGGGAAAGAAAAGGAAATCAATCACCGGACTACTCGACCAATACCTTCGAAATCGGAAGCAATGGATATTGTATCGAACTTGGATATGATGTCGAACAAACTCATTCAATATTTACCCGAGAATCCTGAGAAGTTTTTCTCACAAGCAAAATCAGTGATGGATTCTTGGTTTGGTATATGGTCGCACCAAGAGAGACACGATCAGCAAGAGATTTCGACAACGAATCGTTCCGCCGATTCAAATTCGGATTTGGCTGTGATTGATATAGAATTTGCTGTCAGCACAAACAAGCCTTATAATAAAGCAAAGAATAAGAGTGGCAAAGATAAGGTATGTCGGTTTGATATTATTGCAGTTGACCATGTTGGGCAACTGTATGTAATCGAGCTAAAGCAGAATGAGGCAGCAGACAGCATTGATAATTCTGCTAACGTGCAGGTTCACAGGTCTGATTTTGATGATACCATTGGAAACGATGACCAAAATCTCTTTGCACAGGAAATAGCTCAGGTTGCGGCAATAAAGAAGACCCTTGGAATCCTTCCGAAAAGTATCCATGTAGACATATCTGCAACCCCTATTTTTGCCGTGGCTTATAGCGGTGATAATCCCGAAATATTTAATGAGAAGTATCGAAACGAAGGATTATGTGTCATTGAAGTTTTAGCCGACAGAAAATTGAAAAAATGAAAATAACAGTTCATCGCGGCACTGCCCAGATTGGCGGGTGCGTCACCGAGTATGAATCAAATGGTTGGAAACTGTTTGTCGATTATGGAGAACAGTTGCCGGGTGCTCCCGTATCAAACAAAAAGTTGGAGATAGATGGACTGACCTGTGGAGACCTACGAAAAAGCGCTCTTCTGATCACACACTATCATGGCGATCACATAGGTAGAATTACCGAATTGTCACCGGAACTTCCCATATATATGGGAAAGATGGCAAAGGAAATAGCGTCAGAACTTGCAAATCATTTAAGCGGAGTCAGTGAAAAGCATCGCAAGATGGCTGAGCGTCTTAACCATGTCAATTCATTTACTCCCAGAAAACGATTCAATTTCGGTGAATTTGAAATTACCCCAATAGTTATTGACCACTCGGCATTTGATGCGTATGCGTTCTGCATTGAAGCGAAAGAACTGAAAGTTTTTCATACGGGAGATTTTCGTAAGCACGGTTTCCGTAGCGGAAAATTAACAACGGTTATTGAAAGATATGTAGAGAGGGCTGATTACGTTGTATGTGAAGCCACAAATGTCAATAGACCTGATGTCAATCTTATGCCTGAGCATGAACTTCAAAAGGAGTTTAAAATGGCCTTCGCGGAGAATAAATACAATGTTGTATATGTCTCGTCAACAAACATAGACCGCTTGTTCGGTCTATATCATGCAGCCATAAGAGCGAATCGCCCATTTTATGTAGATAATTATCAGAAGCATATAATGGATTTAGTAGCCGGACGAGATAAAATCTGGGGAAAATCATCTCTCTATAATTACATAGAAGGACATAAGCCTCAAACGCTTATACAGAGAGGCTCCGAATTTGTTGCCAACAACAAATTTATAGATTTCGTTTCTGAACATGGATATGTCCTTGTTGCACGGCAGGGAGAGCGTTTTGACAATCTGCTTAATCAGATTCCCAGTGATGGTAGAGTAAAGTATTTTTCCATGTGGAATGGCTATCTCGATGAAACGAGGGCTGCATATAATCCGGCTCTTGCAAAATCTGTTGGCAATGAATATCGGTATATGCACACGAGCGGACATTGCGACATGAAGAGTCTCGAAGAGTTAATTTCGGAACTTGACCCTAAAGCAATTATTCCTATCCACACTGATAATCCACGAGCTTTTGCTGATTTATTCTGCGACAAATGGCCCGTTATCCTACTCAATGACGGAGAGTATTTTTCTGCAATCAGAGATCCTTGGTTCGACACCACAGAAGCAATTATTTATGCTTATAAAGAACCGGAGAAGTCCGACAAGGTTATTGATAATCCTGAAGGTTTGCAATATTGGGCTCTTGATGAGCGCAGTCTTGGAGAGTTTCAATGCTGGAAGGAGGCAGAGTTTGCACTCCATCATGTAGTGTATGCACCCAATCGACTGCTTGCATATTCCATTGAGACAGACGATGATATGGCTCCATCACTATATGTGGTTTACACCCCTGACTTCACTGAATACTCCGAGTATTCAGAGGGTGAGCATGAACCGGGTGGCAACAATTATCAGGAAAAATGTGCTTTTTCTTCTGGAGACAAAGTCCTTGCCATTATTCAAAATGAGCTTCTTATGCCATGCACATTTGTTGGTCCGACATCAGAGGAGTTCTTCAAAGAATGTCATAGGAAAAACGGAGTGGAAGATGAAGAAAAGATTGATAAATTCGTTTCTGACCTATGGGATTGGGACTGGGATTCTGTGATCGTCAGACCTCTTGTTAAAGTTAAGTCCGGATTTATAGATACATCTTCAGATACCACAGCTCAGAGGATTTACGTCTTCCCATATCGCGAACTGAAACTATAATTTATGAAAATACTCCACCTCTCTGATACGCACGGCTGCCACCGCAGACTTCGGGATTTGCCCGAAGCCGATGTGGTGGTGCATTCCGGTGACTTCTGCATGGTTGGTACCGAGCAGGAAGCCATCGATTTCCTCAACTGGTTTTGCGACCTGCCATACAAACACAAGATTTTCATCTGCGGCAATCATGATGACTGCCTCTATGGAGCTAACATCGACGGCCTTGACAACAATGTGCATTATCTCTGCAACTCCGGTGTCGAAATATATGGCATTAAGTTCTACGGCGTTCCGATGTTTATGGGCGATTGCGTCACCGACCGCCAAAGCCGCAACTATGCCCGAATCCCCTCCGACACCGACGTACTGATAACTCATTCTCCAGCATTCGGGATCCTTGACTTCGACAATGGCATCAACTACGGCTCGGAAGAAATCCTTGAAAAACTACCCTCGCTCCATAATCTCAAAGCCCATCTCTTCGGACATATCCATGCTCAACATGGAATAGTGAAAAAATATGGTGTTATATACTCCAATGGAGCAATAATGAACTCTGATTATTCAGATTTGTCCAAGCCGAGAATTATTGAATTATAGAGTAATGTTTATGGAGCAGAATAATGTTGAATTAATGCGTATCGCCGGCATAACTGAGTCAGAAGTGGCATGGTCAAACATATACGCATATTATATGAATCCACGGAATGAACCTGAATATGCGGCAGCGTTCACCACTGCGTTACTTGAACTATGTGGTCTCAATCGTTCCGAGGTCTTGCCGAACGATAATTATTGTGTAAGTACGGAAGTAGCGACTTCAAATCGCTCACGAATAGACATACTCATCGAGGGAGAAAAATCCATAATAATTGAGAATAAGGTTAATCACATACTCGATAATCCGTTGAAAGAATATTGGGATTACGCCATAAATCCGGATATTCTCATCGTGTTGTCAATATCGCGGTTGTCAGAGCATGAACTGGAGTGGAACACACTTCGGCAGGGAGCGGACTACATTAAGTGTGTCAACGTCACCCATTATGATTTGATGACGCAGGCAAAAAAGATACTGGGGAAGGAGTTTGAATCTCCCATTCTGAAAGAACTTGAAAATATAATAATTCAAAAGACTGTAATTATGCCGGATTATTTGTATCTCAAAAATGACGAAGAAAGGCTCGAAGTCAATAAAATATATAACCAAGAGTTTAATCGCAGACAAGCGATCGCCCATGAGTGTATGAGTCTGAAAGCTTATGATCTATCAGATTTAGCAAAAGAAGAATCAATTATCACGTTTAAAAGCTGTCCGAACAACAATTATTTACATTTCCGCTATCGTGGAAATGATGATCTTGTGATAGGAGTCCTATGTGCGTATCTCTGGGACTGGGAACGATATGAACAGGATTCGAAGCGAAGAATAAACAAGTCTGGACCTGAACTAAAACATACTCCTGTAATAACATTATTCGTTCAGGTTCATGGCAATCTTTATCGGGAAATCAAGCGAAATAATAAAGAGATTATCAAAGAAAATGGATATGAGATCCCCGGAAAATTTTGCCATGTGGTAGACTTTGATATAGACATGAGTGAAATGTCTGAAAAATTCAGCCGAAAAGGAGAACTGGCATCTTTCTTGACGAAAATATTGCAAGACCGCAAAAATTGTCGGATCTTAGATGTCGCCGATGAGATTTACAAAAACCTATCTTCTGTCCGGTTAACCTGAGATTTTAATCGGAACGAATGTTGCCTCTATAAGGTGTATCTTTGCAGACGAACTAAAACATAGAATTATGCCATACGCATTTAAAGTTACAGCAAAGCAGAACATCGGCGGCAGTAAAGGCATTGCCAAAGGAATGAGTGTGCAGTGTGTGGAGAAATCCATATCATCGCCGCAAATCAAGACCATTCTTGAAGCCTTCAAGAATCAGCACGGAATCGAGATTAAAGGCATTTCGGTGTCAACAGGTTATTTTACAGTCGAAAAACTTTGATCCCGACTATAAGGAAAGTTCGGCAGAAGAAGTTTTGCCGAATTTTTTTAGCTTTCTTTTTAATCAGAAATAGTATTTCCGATTAAGGAGGTAACTTTGCGGTATAAAAACAAATCGAAATGAAAAATTTAGTATTTCTCAAACCTTTCTCAATCAAGAATCCGACTCTTGACGAGCAGAATGATTTCATGATGAATGAAATCTTCATCGAGATGGAGTGCGCTTCTCTCGGCGAGATGTATGACAATGACAAGCTCTATGGCAAAGAACTGAAAACATTCATCCTTCAGGAAGTAAGAACCAAACACCCGGACTGGGTTATTGCGGTTGGAAAGTGTGCGACTGTCGCATTGGGAATAAGACGTCAAAAGAAAGTGTTGCTGAACCCAAAAGTCAGCTACGAACATCTTAATAATGTGACTGAATTTGATCGGGAAAAGACATACGGCTTCTTTGATGACCTGCATGAGCAGGATTACGAACGATTTCAGTCCGTTTTCCCTCACGCAATGTGGTTTCCGCAGGATGATAATCTTTCATTATTCACCATTAAAGAAATTGTGGAGGAAATAATCAATGGTTGAACTGTTGCTTAAACGCTATCTATGGCTCATAGACACGCTGAAACGAAACGGAGAGTTGACATTCGAGGAAATTTCTGCAAAATGGGATTCATCTTCTACAAATGACAATGGCACCAAACTGACACAGAGGACATTTTACAATCATTGTCAGGCTGTGGCGCGTCACTTTGGCATCCTGATAGAGTGCCGCAGAGGAAGAGGATTGAACTTATACAGTATCGTCAACCCGGAAGCGATAGAGGAAAACACACTTACAAATTGGGCTCTCGACAGCTTTTCACTCGGAGAGCTACTCCTCGGCAACAGTGCTATCTCCGATAAAATTCTTTTAGAAGAAATACCGTCCGGGCGCGAATGGCTTGAGTCCGTTCTTCATGCATTACAGCATAACAAAGAGATTGAAATAGAGTATGAGAACTTTGTCGGAGTCAAATTCTCCGGAAGGATCAAACCTCTATGCGTTAAACTATTCAAGCGCAGATGGTATGTCCTCACGCTTTTTGACAATGATAAGAAGCGTATATTCTCGCTTGACCGTATCAGAAGTCTGACAATTTCATACCGGACATTTAACTACCCGAAAGATTTTGTTCCTGCCGAATATTTTCAAAACTACTTTGGTATCATAGCTGGAATTGAACAAAAAGTAGAAAATATCAGGATCCGCACATTCTCGGAATTACCGGGTTATCTTCGTTCGCTGCCTATGCATCATAGTCAGAGAGAATTGGAGTCGAAAGACGGGTACACGGATTTTTCTCTAAGACTGGTCCCGACATTCGATTTCATTCAAGAACTTCTTCTTCACCGAGATCAACTGGAAGTAATAGAGCCGGAATCGCTGCGCAATGAAATATCTTCTATCATATCTAAAATGTCGAGCCTTTACAACAATGCCCAATAAAACAATATCAGAGAATATGCAAAGGATAGGAATTGATGAATTGGGATTGTCAGCTACCGGCCTAACGATTATAGGCGGACGACATGCCATGGGCAAAACCTCCTTCCTGCTATCGTTAGCACTCGACATGGTAATGCACGGTAATCCTGTTGCAATCTTCTCGCTGGAAATGAGCGAGAAACAACTATTTTCCCGACTTCTCTCCAATATCTGTAATTTACCCCTTGGTGAAATCAGATACAAGGATGAATTATCTGATTCTGAGACGACCCAGATTTCAGAAGCAATGGAAAAACTACATGGTTTGACTTTGTTCATTGATGACACTGCAAACCTGTCCGTCACTGGGTTGCGTGCGAAAGCCAAACGTTTGGTACGCGAGCATGGAGTGAAGATGATAGCAATCGATTATCTTCAGCTCATGTCAGACGGAGAAAATTCCACACCAAGAGATTCGGATATCAGTAAGATAACGCACTCACTGAAAGAGTTGTCCAGGGAACTTGACATTTCTGTGATAGCATTGTTGCTCATTAGTAGCAAACCCGAGGACAAAATATGCGAAATCCAGCGTCCGGGACTGAATGACATTCATAAGATTGGTTCCATAGAGCAAGACGCAGAGACAATATGTCTTATCCATAGACCGGAATATTACGTATGCCATCAACCAGATAATGACGGAGATGACATCTGGGGCAAGGCGGAACTAATCTATGTAAAATACCAGAATGGAATAGGTATAGTAGATTTGCTTTTCCGTAAGGAATATTTACGCTTTGAAAACTATTCCTTATAATGCCCTGCGGCAATGCGGATACTTTCGGCGATTCGGGCTCGGAACTCTGGTGGAGCAACGACTTCGGCATGACCGCCGTAGCCGAGAATCAGGCGTTCAAGTTCATTGTTTATAACCACTTTCAATGACAATTGGATACTGCCGTCACGGAAGCGTTGTTCCACTTTCTGCGATTTATGGAATGGCTTAGACTCTACGTAAGGAGCCTGCTGCCTGTCAACTTTGATGACGACACGACGCGCCTTGTCGCTGATCTGCTTCGTGACTCCGATTGTGTCGTCGAAGAAATGCTCCGGGTCAAAGTCAACACATTTCTTGAATGGATGTTCTTTATCCGGTTTGACGGAATGTATTCTGTCGAGTGCAAAAATATTGACTTGCGGCGAGTGGTTGGTTGACTTCTCGCAAATCAGAAACCACCGATTTCGATATTCCTTCAGCAGATACGGATATACTACCAGAGCTTCCGGTTGACGTGCCTTGAACGACTGGTATTCGATAACCAAAGTCTGATGTTTGCGCACAGCATCATAAATGACACCGATGAATTGAGCGCCTTTGTAGCCGTCGACATGCTCCATATCCATCGCAGGAACCGATGCACCAGTGTGACGCGAAATCTGCTCGTTGAGTTTACTGATAATGTCGATCGACGATGCGAGCTGGGGAAATCCCTGAAGCTGACGGAGAATATCGAGTGCGGAATTGAGAGCGTCCAGACCTTCATCGTTCAGTGGCAGATGCGTGATGCTGTAGTCCGGATCCTCGTATTCATAATACTTATTGTCGCGTACCACTATAGGCGCATTATATCCAAGTCGGTCGCTACGCATCAGCGCAAGGTCGTTCTGAAACGTGCGGCGGCTTACTGGATTGCTTCGGCCCTCGTACTCAGCCAGGGCTTCCGTACACGCATCAATCAGGTCGTTGATGGTCCAGCGCCGATAATGATTCTGAAGACATTTGTCTATCGTCGAAATACGGATGAGAGTGGCTCTGTTCAATGGCATAACATATATATTTTTCGCAAAAATAACGATTTTTCTCATGCTGCGCAAATCAGTTGCGCAGCCACTTCTCAACTTTGCATTCAAAATAGAACAGTATGATAATTAAAGGTAAAACAACATCGGCTGAGATTTTCACCGATAATATTGAAGAGCCGGCACTCAACTGGCTTAAGGCGCTTTGCGACCATCCGGCGATGGAGGGAGTGCAGATAGTCCAGATGCCCGACGTTCACGCCGGAAACAACTGCAATGTGGGTACTGCTTATCCGATTGGCATGTATGTCAATCCCGACCATGTCGGCGTTGACATCGGTTGCACCATTTCCATGCACCGGTTATCGGTTTCGGTCAGCCCCGAAGATTTCCCCCTTCTCGACCATCGCATCAGGGAGACGATTCCGATGGGAACGGAAATCTGCGCAAAGAACTCGCTTAACGAAAAGGAACTTTTCCGATTCCTCAATTCGCAGTATCAGAAAGCTCGTTCTGCCGCTCCCGAACTGATAAACGAAGCGCCTCGGATTGATGCACGATTCATCACCGACTTCTGCCGCCGAATAAAATTGCAGGAAGGCATATTCTATAAGAGTCTCGGGACACTCGGCGGCGGCAACCATTTTATCGAATATGGGGAGGATGAAGCATCAGGCGAAGGCTGGCTGACAATTCATTGCGGCTCCCGTAATCTCGGCGTAAAGTTGGCAAACCATTGGCATAACGTGGCGCAAAATCCCAAACGCGCCGAATATGTCGGCTTCCTTTGGGGCGATGCTCTTAAAGGATACTTGTCGGATATGGTGGTCGCACAAGCATACGCGCTCTATAACCATCAGATAATCAGCGACCGCATCTTTGCAATCCTCAGAAAGTTATGCAAAGCCAAATGTGTAGAGTCAATATTCACCACACATAACTATATATCATTGACTGATGAACGGCCCATGCTCCGCAAAGGTGCGATTGATGCCTCCGAAGGGCGAAAGGTTGTTATTCCTTTCAATATGCGCGATGGGATTGCTATCTGTATCGGTAAAGGAAACGAAAAATGGCTCAACACCGCTCCCCACGGTGCCGGACGCATTATGAGCCGGGCGCAAGCGAAGAAGCAGATTACACTTGATGAGTTCAGACAGACTATGTTGGAGGTGTTTTCTACATCAATATGCGAAGCTACACTTGATGAGTCGCCTATGGCTTACAAGCCGACTGAAGAAATTTTGAAACTTATACAGCCAACAGTTGACATCATATCAATGATTAAGCCCAAACTTAATATCAAAGACAACGGAGAATGAAACACTACATACAGATCACAGCGGGTCGTGGCCCGGTGGAATGTGCGAGAGCTGTGACTCTCGTCGCTCGTGAGATTGTCAAAGCTATCCCGTCACTTCAACTTGCCGACTGCGAGCCGCATAATCAGGTGGATGGCTGCTATATGTCGATGACTTTTGTAACAGGAGAGTCAATACCTGGTACTATCGTCAAAGAATGGCAAGGTACGGTATTATGGCGTTCCACAACAAATCCATATCGTCCCGGGCATAAACGCAGTAACTGGTTTGTCGGAGTTAATTTCTTTGACGAAGTGGAATTGCCCGAAATAGCCGACTCCGATATTGTTTACGAAACATGCCGGTCGGGAGGGAAAGGAGGTCAGAATGTTAACAAGGTAGAAACCACAGTCCGTGCGACCCATATACCATCCGGAATTGCGGTAAAATGCTCTGACGAACGTTCTCAATCACAAAATAAAATCCGAGCCCGTGAACGCCTGCTGCTAAAACTCCGTCAAAGGAATGATAAAGCCCAAGCCGATTCTTTATACCGTCAATGGAGCAATCATGATAAGCTTGAACGAGGGAATCCCGTCAAAAAAATGACCGGGAAATTATAAACTCAGAAGGTGTATCGTCTTTTGATACAGCAATGTCTTAAATTTGCATCGTAAATTAAAACAGCGTCGGCAATGAGAGAATTAGATCTTCAAAAAGCCAAAACAACGGATAAATCCAAGCAAAAGGATGATGCAAAAAATGCTAAACCGAAAAGCATTCTTGAATCATTTGAGTACATCGTTGAACTTGCCGAAGATTCAAATCTCGATAACGACTTTCTCGAGAAGGCGGCTAAACATATCAAGTATGCTTCCCGTAAGTTGAAACTGACTCCAATGCAGGTGGTGCTTCTGGCTATGTTTGTTGACAGAAGCGAAGACAGCCGCATAATGATTTCAGACATCGCGAAATATACCGGATGCAGAACCACCAAAATACTAAGGCTTTCAGATGATATAGACGCTCTTGAAAACAAACGCTATCTCAGGGCTTCCCGCAGTCGCAATTCATTAAGCTACCGCGTGCCGGGCGCAGTTCTAAAATCGTTGCGTAAAAATCAGCCGTATATATACGAGGAAGAACCCGTTCCGGACACACAGACATTCTTCGACCGCTTTGAGCGGTTGATGAAAGAGAAGGATGATGATGAGCTGACCCATGATTCCTTGATGGAACAGACTAAAGAGATGCTTGATGAAATCAGGGACAGCGTATTCGCTACCGAACTGCGCCGTTGTGGATTTTGCGATGAAGATACATTATTGTTTATCTTTATGGCACATCTTTTCGTGGAGAATAACGATGACAATATAGGTTTTCACGACATCGACGATCTATTTGATAATGGCGATATCCCGAGCTGGGTGAAACGGGAATTTCGTTCGCGCGAATCTGAACTCTTTGAAAAGAATCTTATCGAGAACGTGAACGAAGACGGCATGGCTCGTTCCGATGCGTTCAAACTTACTGAAAATGCTAAAGAACAGTTCCTTAGCGAATTGAACCTTAATAAAATCGGACGATCTGACAGAAGTCTCATCAAAGCAGAAACTCTGGTTAAGAAAGATTTGATTTACAATGAAACTGAACGTGATCAGATTTCTGAGCTATCCTCGATTCTCTCGGAGAACCGTTTCAATGAAGTCCAGAATAGACTTCGTTCTGCCGGGATGAGACCGGGCTTTTGCTGCATATTTTATGGGGCACCGGGAACAGGTAAAACTGAGACGGTATATCAACTTGCCCGCTGTACCGGACGAGACATTATGCGCGTTGATGTTGATAAAATCAAGAGTTGTTGGGTCGGTGAAAGTGAGAAGAACATAAAGGCTCTTTTTGACCGTTATCGTAGCATCTGCAAAAACTCCAAACTTGCACCCATACTACTCTTCAATGAGGCAGATGCAGTGTTGGGCGTCAGAATAGAAGGGGCTGCCAGAGCCGTTGACAAGATGGAAAATTCTATCCAGAACATAATTCTTCAAGAAATGGAAACACTCGAAGGTATCATGATTGCCACTACAAACCTAACCACAAATCTTGACAAAGCATTCGAGCGTAGATTCCTATATAAAATCCGCTTCGATAAGCCTACGGTCAATGCTCGCATCGAAATCTGGGAGGCTATGCTAAAAGGCTTATCGAATGAAGACGCACAAATTCTCGCCACTCAATTCGATCTTTCCGGAGGAGAAATTGAAAACATCGCCCGCAAACATTCTGTCAACGCAATTCTATCTGGTAACGAGAACATTGACATTGAAGAACTAATTAGCATATGTCAGCATGAAAGGATTTCCCACAATAATAGGACAAGAATAGGCTTCTAATGCTATAATAAACAATACACAATCACCCGCATGACCTGGGTAAAGTCACACGGGTGATTGTTTTATGGAATAAAAAGGGCGGCGAACTCGGTCAAGCGGCGGGTATATAAGCCTTTGTGTTTCTTGCCTTTGTAGCGGCAATGGGAAACGTAGGACTTGAAGATGTCGCGGTTGCCGGCCTTCAGTTTCTTCAGGACGGTGCTTTTGTTGACGACGCCGGGGCCGCAGTTATAGGCGAGTGCGCCAAGAAGAACGGAGTCCTTGCCGTATTTGGAATACATAGCGCAGAGCTTTCGAAGGTCTTTACGAAGGAGAGCGTCTGCCTGTGCCTCGGTCAGTTGAACTCCTCGGCGATATGGCTCGCCCGGCTGGACCTGATGTCCGTAGCCGACATAGGGCCAGTGCCTCGGTTTGTGGAGTGTTTCGAATTTCTTGATTATCAGAACTGCCCGCTCAAAGAGCGGCAGTTCCATGATATTTCGTTTTGCGGCGAAAGCCGGCGAAGTGACCGTAACGGCAACTATCGCCATAAGGAATATCAGGATTTTTCTCATCGGATAATCGGGGTTACGGGTCCTACAATCGGTCCGATGATTCCGGGAGTCTCGCCGCCGTCATCGTCTCCGCTCTTGCCGTTGAACTCGAAGGTCTGCTCCCACGGCGTCGAGCCGAAGTTGTCCTCGATCACGATGAGGAACTTGTGGGCCTCCGAAGTGCGAGCGGTGTAGTTCAGACGGAAAGTCTTGCTCTCTAGAAGCACGCGGTCGTTGTTGACCAGCACCGGACCGTCAACCAGTTTGAGGGTGCCTTCGCCATCGTATTGGAAATAGCGGATGGTATAGAGAGTGTTGGAGTAGTTGCCCTCTGGTTTGATCTCGAAGCGCAGCTCTACGGTCTGCCCCTTGACAATCTTGTCGCCGTAGGGCATTACCTCGACTGTAAAGGGATAGGACTGTTGGACATCGAGGTCATCGGAGCAGGAGGTCATTGCGAAGACGATTGCAAAGAGAGCAATCCAGAAGCCGAAGAACCGGACGGTGGTAAGGCGGATTCCGCCAAGTTTGTTGAGAATTGTTTTCACGTTTTTCAGAGTTTGAGTTTTGATGATTTTTTCGGATAGAGCGACATCAGGTAGTCGTTCAAATCCTTGTTGTTTGGATAGAGTGCCGACTTATCCATGACCCTGTCGCCGAACTCACGCCGGAGTCTGGCGAGTGCCGCACGACCGGCAGCGTCATTGTCAAGATAGCACTGGATAACGGTATAGCCAGCCAAAGGCGTTATAGCCTTGGTAATGTTGGAGACAGAGTTGAGAACCACCGAGTCCATGCCATCGTTGAAGCCAAGGCGTTCAGCCGAAAGGAAGTCGATAAAACCCTCGAAGAGATTACACCGTGCATTGCCATTGGCAATAAGGGTGATATACTTCGGAGGATACGAACCCTTGAAGAAAGGATTTCTAAGCTCATAGCCATGTGCATTGTTCTCGAAGCCGATAGCATAATACTGTTTTCCATGCAGCTCATAATCGACCTGAACACAATAGCGTTGAGCAATGTCGCGTGGTATGCCACGATCCGAGAGGTATTTCAGCAGCGCAGGGGAAGTCAGCCGCGACACCTTCACATTCTCGAAGGTCGGATCCTCGACAAACGGCGTTGGCTTATAAGGCTTGGCGACCGGGAGACGCATCTTCTCCGCGATGTAATCGACCTGCCTCAAAAAGTCCGTTTCACCGGACATTTCTCCGGCAAGCGAGAAGATGTCACCGCCCGCGCCCGTTCCGAAGTCAAACCAAACCTGGCGGTTCGGATTGACATGGAACGACGGTTTTCTCTCACTGCGATACGGAGCGTAAAACCACAGACCTTTGCTGTCGCGGCCAGTAGGTTGATAGCCCAACTGGTTCAGGAACTCCACGAGGGAGATTTTCTTGATCTCGTCTATGTTCATAGGCGCATCTTCCGTTTCGGCTTGTCTGCTTCCTGCTTAGGAGGTTCTTTCGGCTCCTGACGGATGCTGACCTTTTGGATATTCGACATTTCTCCGGCGATATATATGTTCAGCTCACGCATATTGGCAGAGCCTGTCATCTCGTATGCGAGGTCATAGATGCCGCCGTAGGCACCGGACTTGGTATCACGCCAGAGGTTTGTCTCGATGTTGATTACCATTGTCGGCTCACCTTTCGGGTCGTACGGAGCCTTGTAGATTCGGAGATTGCCGTCCGCCGCCACGGGATGTTCTTGACCGAGAGCCTTCATGAAATCAGTGAGCCTGATTTTGCGGATGTCCGGAGTCACCACCTTAGGCTCTAAAGGCTGACGGACTCTTGCAGACAACTCTTTGCCATGCTCATAGTCGTTCATGTACTTGACAATGAAGTCTCGCGGATCCGTGTAGAGTTTCGGATTCATCTTCAAGGCGGCAAGGTCGATGATGTCTCCGCTCTGGTCAGTGGCGTGGTCATACCATCGGTTCGTATTGGTATCGACCACCAGCATCGGCTCCGGGTCGTCGCGCTGAGGCGCATAGTAGAGCTTCATGTCCTCGAAAGCCTTTACCGGCTTTTCGCCGAGAGCAGCCGTGAACTCCGTCAGAGGAATGTTCTTTATGTCATTCTTCGTGTATCTCATAACCTAAAACTGATATTTGAGGTGAATGCCATAGGCGAAAAGAAAATGCTCGGTGTCATTGCCGAAGACAAACTTCTCTTTCAGATGGGTACCGAGTGCCACATGGTCCGAGAGATAGAAGTCAGCCGACAGAGTAACCGCACCGCCATAGATGAAGGCGTCTTTCGCCTGAATGGTAGAGCCGTCGCGTAGAATGCTTTCGCCCCAGTTGACCGTCTCATATCCAGCGAGAGCCGACACACCGCCATAGAGATGAAATGTCTGAGAATAGTCGCTTACGATGCGGAGATTGTAGCCGACCTCGCCGGTGAACTGAGCCACGGGAATGCGACCTTTCTCGCCGTAAGGCTTATAAGTCTGGAGATATTCACCGCCGAAAGACCATGTGTTGGCATTATTGCCTTTGATGACCGAGTAGAACACTCCGAGATTATATCCGCAGTTGCGGGAGTTGCCGGTATAGAAACCGTTTACCATATCGGTGCGGACTTCGACCGCTGACATTCCGGGGAGATTCCGCTGGGCGAATGCCTCCCCTGCGGACAGGGAAAGCACCGCCACAGCGAAGATTGAAAGAATCTTCTTCATGGACTGATCACTGGATTGAAAGTTCGTCGATTACGTTGGCTCTCACGATGTCCTCGTTATCGACCACGAAAGACTGATGGCGGCCGCCTTCCTTCTCGGCAACCTCGATAACGAGCTGCTTGTCGTCAGGGATGGTGAATTTCTCCAGAGCGAACACAGTCCTCTCGTAAGACTTGCCATGTACCACTGTTACATAGTTCTGGGCGCGGAGCAGTTCAAGTACCTGTTCCTGCATTGCGGTTCGCTTGATGACCTTCTTGTCCACAATCTTGAAGCTCACATAGTCGATGTCGAAAGCGATGTTGGAGGTATTCTTCAATTCCGTGTGGAAATAGAGAAGTCCATTGTTTGTGTGGATGGATTTCAGAAGGAACTGCACCCCGAAACGCTTTGAGCCGATATGCTTGATTTCGCGCTTGTTCTGCTTGTAGATGCTCTTCATAATCAGCTTGACAAGCACCGGAGACTCCTGTCCGAGTTTCTCCAGATAGATCTCCTGCGCGTTGTTGGGACGGTTGACAGATTCCCCGTCATGGAGAAAGTCTGTCATCTCAATACTCAGAAGCAGAGGCTCTTTAGCGAATTTTACGTTGAAGGTGTAATATGAACCATCATCGGTGATTACCGAGAGATTGGTCTCCTGCTTGAACGACTTGAAGGCGGACTTCACACGCAGTACATTCTTCGCGCCGTCGGCGAGACCTGCCACGAGGTTCTCGTTGCCGAGGTCCACATACACCACCTCCGATGGGAAGATGATGTGAGTAGTTTTCTCGAAACAAACTTCCAGTGCGTGAGGCGGAATCATCCGGTCGAAGCCCACTTTGCGTGTCAGACCGTCGAACTTGTCGCCGTCGGTGTAATTGGAACCATACACCTCTATGTCATGTTCCGTACTTGACGACACGTTGTTATCGGTGTTTTTGGGTGATTTAGCGTTGGCAGCAATGGCCACTCCGAAGAGTGCCACTGCCGCAACGAAGAGTTTTGTGATTGTTTTCATTCGTTGTTGTTGGGGTTGGTTGATTTACTGCTCGTTCTGTTTGAGCATGATTTTATAGCCGGATTTCAGGTGTATCTTGGGCGTTCTTAACTTCTTATTAAGATATTGAGAGACACCGTTTATAAGTCCTTTGCCGACATCGGAGGCGAGTTGCGCACTGGCGTTGGTAGTCAGGTTGATGGAACTGCCCATCGTACTTCCCATATTGGCACCTATTTCATGGAGTGCGTCGCTCTCCATAGAGTTGGGGATACTGATTCCTTCCTGACCGTCTGAGTCATAGACCGAGAGGTCAACCTCCATAATGCAGCCGAGAGCCTCGATAGACTCTACCTTGATTTCAAGACGCTCACCCTGTAATCGCGCAGCTCCTACGACCGTGGTGTTCTTCGGCAACAGAGAATTGCCAATCCACATTGGTTCGAGTGTGCGGAGCTTGACGCTCTGCCCGTCGGTAATTGACTGGTCAGAGGCGACACAGGCTGAAATGGTGTTCTTGAAATTCGTGCGTTTGGTACCGACAGCGGTAGAGAACGAGCGGGCGTTATCGGTTGAGGCACTGAGAGAAGACACAACATTGCGGTTCACCTGATTGACAGGCATGACCTTACGTTCCTTCTCCGGCTCATCGACAATAACCGCCTGCTGACCGCCGCCTGTGCCGAGATACTGCGCCGCGAGTTTGTAGGACTGCTCCATCAGTTCCATCTCATTGGGCTGCTGGACCTGCTGATGTGCCATCAGATTCTGAGCCTCCAGCTCGTCGACACGGGCTTGAAGTTCCGCTACCTGCGTAGCCTCGGTGTTCTCCGGAATGAAAAAATCATCGAGCGAAGCCTGTACCTCCTGATATGCCAGATTTGAAGCCTCAACCATATTTGGCCGAGTTTCTTCTCGCACTTTGGGAACAGAATCTACCAACGGGATACTTTCGGCAGTCACATTGATAGTATCCTTCTGTGTTGCGTAGGCGTCTCGTTTGTCGCTGACTATCTCCTTAGCGTCAGGCTCCGGCATATTCTGATTGAAACCGCTTGTCTGGGTAGCGGCTCCGTCGCCGAAACTATTGAATATCAGCCACAGGATAATGCCGGTAGTAAGGAACATCGCGGGGAAAGCCACGAGATATTTCATCCGCATCTTCCGCTCCGCCTCGGTAGTGGGTCTTCTGAGTTTATTCCATAGCGTCTTCAGATCCATAGAAAATTTCCGGTGAGGGTTTATCGCCCTTTCCGGGCATCGGCATCTGTTTTATGGTGCCGAAGTCGGGATTGCTATGCACCCCGTTGTAGATGTTATAGATAGACTTGCCGAATACAAAGAGAGCGAGCAAGGCAAACAGGACGAAAGCCACAGCCACGACCCGGAACCGCTTCTGTGGGGGTATGTCGTCGCATTTGCGACGGACATACTCCACAGCACTCTCTTTGCGGCTGGACACCTTATTATAAAGGAGTCCGATTTTCTCTTTCATAGTTTTGAAGTTCATTTCTTAATTGTCAGTATATCTTTGTTTTCGATTACGGTAAAGTTCTCAATGATGAATCCGTTGGGATTGTCGTCAGAGCGTCCGGAGTTCTTCAGCTTGCAACTGCTGACCAGCGACCTCTCGGTGACGTTGCTCTGGCGGATGATCATCTGCTTTGCGTAAGTCCTCACATCGTAGGGATAATTGGTGAAGTTCACCACCACGCTATCTACCTTCAGCACCTGATTGATGTTGCCGGAGATAATGCGGTTATAGTACCCCTGTTCCGTGAAGTCACGGTAGTAGTTGTAGGCACTCTTGTCGGCGAGCAACAGGGCACGGCTGACATTATGCTCGATGGCTGACTTTTCGGGCGAGAGCGTGAAGAACAGTTCATGGAAGCGGCGAACATGTTCGCGTGCTTCTGCCGGACGGTTCTGCTCCATGTCCTGCGACAAGGCAAGCATAAGCGACTTGCCATTGTCGAGGACATAGATTTTCTCGCGCTGTTTTTCGGCGAAGTTCAGAGAGAGCACCACGGAAGCAACAGCCACCACAGCGCAGAGACTCACGAAGACAACTCCGAAAAGACGTATCTGCCGGAACGAAGACTCGATGTTTTTCAGTGATTTGAATTCCATTTTCATATTACTTCAGAAGTTTTCCGACACGACCTGCCACGTTTCCAGCCGCTGACCCGGCGACACCTGCAATGGCTGAACCGCCCTGCATACCCACGGAGTTGATATGTCTGCCATAAGCACCCATACTACCGCCAGCCTGAATAATCCAGCCTGCCACAGTCGGGATTGTGAAGTACCCGATGATACCGATAATCATGAATATCGTGTAGCAAGTATTTGAACTATCGAGGTTTACATTAGGATTGTTGGTCAACTCCGATATATCGTTCTGGAGCATCAGTACCTGTATCTTCGCCAATATCGTCGAGAATAGGTCCGCGACCGGCAGCCATAGATATGTCTGTATGTATCGCTGAATCCACATCGTCATTGTTGACTGGAACCCATCCCATACCGATATGGCAAAGGCTATCGGTCCGAGTATCGCCAGGACTATGAGGAAGAATGTCCTTATCGTGTCGATGGTTAGCGATGCCGCCTGAAAGAGCATCTCCAGCAATTCCCGGAAGAAGTTCTGGATTGCCTTCTTGACTTTATACATTCCACGCTCGATATACATTCCGGCTGCGGTACCCACTTCCGTCACTCCAAGCTCATCTATCTGCCGGTCAAATTCCGCGTCATCCACGAGATAGGCTGTCGATGGGTCATTCATCATGGCCTCATACTCCAGCCGGTCTTTCTCCTCGCGGTAACGCTGCATGTCGAGAGTCTGACCTTCGAGCATCGTCGCCGTTCCCTGAACAATTGGCTGCATCACAGAATTGATGGTGCCGAGCACGATTGTCGGGAAGAACATGATGCACAGTCCGATGGCGAAAGGACGCAACAGAGGGAACACATCCACCGGCTCTACGGCGGCAAGCGATTTCCAGATGCGCACCGCCACATAGAACAGTGCGCCGAGTCCGGCTATCGCCTGTGCCACCCCCGCCATGTCGCTGCACAGCGGCATCATCTCGTCATAGAGGGAGCGGAGGACGGTGTGCAGGTTGTCAAAATCTATCGCGCAAAGCATAGGTGTTACCAGTATTTTTCGGAGCCGTCGCCGTAGAGGTTGACGACACGCTGGGTATCAGCCTTTTTCTTTGCCCGCAGGTAGGACACGGAGATGTTCTTGTTTGTGTAGTAGGCTGTAAGGTTCTTCAGTCTTTTCATCTCCTTGTAGCAGTCGTCGACCACATCCATACGGTCCTTGTCGGTCATGGAGAGAGTCGTGATGTTGACCACCTGTTTCAGATCCGTCAGCACACCGTTGGCTTCTTCCAGAATCTTTGTGTAGCCGGAGGCGATGGCAGAGAGTTCGGCACTCGTGAAGTTCGGGTCAGTCAGCATCTTCTGGAAGTTGTTGACATAATATCCGGAGATATTACCGAGCATCAGGATAGTCTGCTGTACCTTGCGGGCGTCGCGGACAAGGTTGTTGACCGACTGAAGAGCATCGTAATACTTCTTCGCCTGCTGGTAAATTTTCACGGTTTCCTGAAAATTCTTCACCATGTTCGTCGCCGTCGTTGACTCCTGAACAAGTGACTTTGAATTGTTTACGATACTCTGGGCGATGTTCGACGGGTCGATGACCGTCCACTGGGCAGAGGCTCGGTTTGCTCCGAAGAACAGAACCATGGCCACTACCGCGATGATTGTTTTGAGATGTTTCATTCGCTTTTGGGTTTCAGTTGAGTTTTGAGGCTAAACCTCCGATTATCTTTACTCCCACATAAAGCAGAAGTAAAGGGAAAGTGAATAGAGCAAGGATGCCGACGAGTAAACCGGCAAGTATCAGCCACAGGATATAAAGGACTTTCATAGCGGCAACCATTGAGCGAGATGATGAGCGATGTTTGAAAGAGTCTCAGCCACAAACGGTTTGGCATATACCACCATCCTATATGCCGCCACAAATGCGACAGAGAGAATGGCTATTCCAATGAGAAAAAGGATTGCTCCTATCAGCACTCCGAATATCGGGTGGAAGCATCTGGTTATCTTCATGTCGCACCCTCCCTTCTCTCATTGGCGAGCAACCGAATCGCCGCCTCAACGCTGCCACCGAGTTGGGCGGCTTTGTTGAGCACCTGAATCTTCTCCGTTTCTTCGGTGGTATAGCAGAGATATTCCTCAGTTGATACCTCCGTGGCATAGACCGCTGACTGTGTGCCGCCAAGTCCAATCCACACCTCTTTATATAGTCGGTTCGGATTGTTCGCCATATTGATACTGAGTATCTGGCTTTTCTCCTTGTCGGTCAGTCCTAACAGCTCCTGAATCTGGTCGAAGCGATTCATGTACTTGCGCTGGTCCAGAAGAATCTTGCAGTCAGAGTTATTGATGATGGTCTCCTTCACAATCGGCGACGATATGATGTCGTCAACCTCCTGCGTTACAACTACCGCCTCGCCGAAGTATTTACGCACCGTCTTGTAGAGGTACTTCATATACTCAGCCATGTTAGCCGAAGACAGTGCCTTCCATGCCTCCTCGCAGATAAGTACCTTTCGGATTCCCTTGAGTCTCCGCATCTTGTTGATGAAAGCCTCCATGATGATGATTGTCACCACCGGGAACAGCTCCTTGTTGTCCTTGATGCTATCTATCTCGAAGACAATGAAGCGTTTACCGAGCAGGTCGATGTTCTCTTTGGAGTTGAGAAGGAAGTCAAAACGACCTCCGTGATAATACTGCCGGAGGGTCGTCAGGAAGTTGTCGATGTCAAAGTCCTGCTTATAGATGGGTATGGGACGCTGTGCCATTTCAGCACGGTAGTCGTCGCGCATAAACTCGTAAAACGCATCGAAGCACGGGACGATATTTTTGTCCGCCCTCATCTTGTCGAGGAACATCGACAACGCCGAGCCAAGCTCGCCGCTCTCGGTTTTGGTCACTCTGTCGTCCTCTGACTTCCAGAGCGTCAGGAGCAGCGTCTTGATTGAGTCCTTCTTCTCCACATCGAACACACCGTCGTCCGTATAGAAGGGATTGAATGAAATCGGGTTATCCTCCGTGTAGGTGTAGTAGATGCCATCCTCGCCGTGGGTACGGTTGTGGATGAAATTGCTCAGACCCTCATAGGAGTTGCCGGTATCAATCAACAGGATATGCGCACCCTGTTCGTAATACTGGCGTACAAGGTGGTTGGTGAAGAACGACTTTCCGGAGCCTGACGGACCGAGGATGAACTTGTTTCGGTTGGTGGTTATACCACGCTTCATCGGTTCATCGCTTATATCCAAATGGATAGGTTTTCCGGTCAGCCTATCGACCATCTTTATTCCGAATGGAGATAACGATGAGCGATAGTTGGTTTCGGCAGTGAAGAAACAGGCGGCAGGCTCTATGAACGTGTAGAAACTTTCTTCCGCCGGGAAGTCTGCCTCATTGCCGGGCATCGCCGACCAGAACAATGTCGGACAGTCGATGGTGTTGTGCCTGGGCATACATCCCATAGTGGCAAGCTGACCGCCGACATCATTCTTGATACGTCGCAGTTCCTCTGTGTCATCGCTCCATGCCATCACGTTGAAGTGCGCCCGGACCGAGGTCAGTCCGTAGGAATGTGTCTCGTTGAGATAGCGGTCAATCCATTCTCGGTTAATGGCATTTGAGCGTGAGTAGCGGCTTAACGAGTTCATGTTTCGGGCTGTCTTCTCAAACTTCGCCAAGTTCTCGTCATGGTCATCAATCAGGATATACTGATTGTAGATATGGTTACAGGGTAACAGCAACCCGACGGGAGAAGCGAAACTCAACCTACAATCGGAGCGGTCAGTCGATAGACGCTCATATCGGTTGTCGGTGCTGACCTTAGCCGGAAGGTCATCCGTATCAGAGAGTGTATGCAGACAGAGCATTTTGTCGCCAATCCGCATCTGCTGTGCCGAGAGGTCAATATCCTCTAAGCAGGTTACATTTTCCATCGAAAGCGACAGATACTTTTCGATAAGACCTGACTCCTTCTCAGTGCCGACCAGTTCATCATCAGAAAGACGGCGCAGCTTGATATAGCCGGTGTCGTTGATGATGCGCTCGAACTGTTCCACAGATTCCATGAACTTCACAATCATCTCGTGATTGAGTTCCTTCGGGGTTAACCGTCCACGGCAGAGCGTCGAGAAGTTGCTCTGCTGACGCGCCCTTTCCTTAGTTGTCTTGGTAAGGAAGAGGTAACACCGGTGGGACAGGTACGGGCGCTCGTTGAAGTGGCGTTCAAATGAACGGTCGAGGAAAGAGAGATCATCTTTCTGGAGTTCCGGCTTATATCGCTCTGACACAAACCAGTCCTGTTTATGCACTACTGTGTAGTGCGGCAGAACCTTGATTGCTTTGCACCATGCTCCGTGCATGGCTTCATACTCCTGCGAGGTGACAGTAAAAAGCTCCGGCAAGGCAACCTCGAAAGCGACTGTTATGTCGGCATCTTTCGATATGATGCAGCCATGCTCCACCGCCAGCAAAGGCAATTTGGATTCCAGTGTTGAGGCTTTTAGGGTATTTCTCATTGTTTTCTAACTCTGATTAAGCGATTCAGGCGCAGTCGGTTGATGATATAGCGTGGATGATATTTCACCGCCGCTAACTTCATCAGACCATACTGACCATATTTGGCATTAAGGTGGAAAGTGAGCCATACAAGGATTGAGGCGCACACCGCACCGAAGGCGATGCAGAACCATTGCGCAACGCCACACATATACATGATGACGAACACGATGAAATCCGCAATCAGACCTCCGGCGAAGATGAACAGATATTGCGCCTTCAAACCCTTGTATTCTACCGTTCTACCAATACCTTTATTGATAGAATACTCAGCCATTTAGAGGAAGAATGAGCGGAGAATGGTAGCGGCTACTATGAGGAAGATACAGGCTCCGAACCACGATGCAGCGGTCTTGCTGGTGTCGGGGTCGCCGGAGCTGAACTTGCCATAGACCTTGACGCCGCCGATAAGACCGACAACGGCACCAATGGCATAGATGAGTTTCGTCCCTGGGTCGAAATAGCTGGAAATCATAGAGGTAGCCTCGTTGATGCCAGCCATGCCGTTACCGGCGGCGAAACACTGGGCGACAGATGCAACAGCGAAGAGTGCGAAGAGTGCGCGCTTGGCACCTGCCGAGCGCAGAATGTTTTTGAACTTTCTCATGTTTCAATTCTTGGACTGAGAGGGTTTGCGAAGAAATTCCATTCTGAATCGAGGTGCGGGAACTTCTTTTGCCTCCGGCTCAATTACCGGTTCGGCTTTTGGCTCAGGCTTTTCCTCTTTCTGCTTTACCACCGGCTCTTTCTCCGGGACAGGTTCGGCAGTTGGTGTTTCAGATTCGGGTTCTTCCTGACGGAAAGCCTCGTCGTTCATCTCGACTTTCCGATGGCACTCATACAGTTTCTCCAGCAGAGCGTCGGGTAGACATCCGCTAAACTGTGTGCCGTCAACCGTCCTAAAAACATTCATTGCAAATTGCAATGCGCCAACGGGCTGTTGTTCGCCAGACTGCAAAATGTCTGACGCTTTTGTGATTGAATCGAAATCGACACCGCTTGCCAACGGATTGGGAGGGGCGACAGTGTTGTCCTCTCTTTCGAGCTGCGCCTCTTCATCACGGTGGTCTTCCCATGCCCGTGCCTCTCTTTCGGGAGACATTCGTTTGGGAGGTGCCGGAGTTTCATCCTTCACATCAAATTCTGCATCTTTCTCATCCATCAGGGTTTCCACACAGTCCCTGATAGGTTTCACAACCTCTTCCATCATCGCCTTGAGGTCTGCCACAGAGAAATTGGACAGACCTACGGCATCATCGGCTATTGCCGGACTGATGGTTTGAGCTAATGATTCTTTTGTCTCCGTTACCGTGGACGGAGACGGAGCGGGAGGCGCATCTTCGTTTTGCGGTTTTTCCGCAGGGTACTGACCTCGTCGGTTCATATACTCGTTGAGCAGGACGACCACAATGGCCTGTGCCACGATAGCGCCGATGATATACATCCATATCATGCAGGTTTTCGTTTTGAATCGTTTGTCATCTCATTGATGAGATCGGCACAAGTGTCAAGGTGGTCAAGCAGGATTGCCTCTACATACGACCCCATTGTCGGGCGGTCGCCATCGACATCCAGCACGATTCTTTTCAGTCGCTTGCCGAGTTCGGCGGAGATATAAATCTCCCGCTCCTTACGGTTTACTTTGTCGCCCATCAGGTACTTTGCCTGATATTTCTTGGCATTTAGCGAGATACCATCCATTGCCTTGCAATCGGTATCCGAGAGATAGGATGCGGCAGTGAGTTCTGCTATCAGTGCTTTCACATCCTCCTCTTCAAGATGATAGGCCACTATATTCTGGACATACATACCGACGGAGGCTTTATCGCCGCCGATATTAGTGACTATCCTCTTGAGTCGCTGCCATAGCGACAGAGTACAGCCTACATATTTGTAGGGTTTTAGAGAGTGTCCGGCGAAGAAGGTCTCTTGATACGAGCGTTTAACCTCGTCGGAATAGCCGGCACCGTCAACATTGACTTCGGCGCCGGGGTTCGCAGTGGGAATTGCGGTCATTTGAATCTGTCAAGACTTTTCTGTTTGCGTTGGTCTATGAGACCTGCTATGTCTTTTCGATAAGTGGAAAAATGATGTTCAAGTATATTCCACACATAATTGCCAATCGTCATATTCTTTCCTGTTTTGGATCTGATAGCCTGTACTATCTCTCTGAGGCAGATAAGATGGTCGATTGTCAGATAAACCTTTTCGGGCTTTTTATCATCCGTTCCACCTCTTAAAAAGGTATCCACGAATGATTCCGGGAAAGGCTGCATTTTTGGGGTGGATGATTTCGGCTTATCAGCCGAAGTGTCTTCTTCAACACCTTTCGGACCCGGTACGGGTTCGGGTGCTACATCATTATCCATAGGAATATCCGCAAAATCAGGAGTTACGGGTTTATAGCCTGCAAGAAAATCTTCACCAAGTGGTACTTTGGAAATTTTCTTAGCCATTGCGTATTCCTGTCAGTTCCAGAAATTCTTCGGCGAGGTCGTCTATTCCGCTCCCTTTGATTGTATAGGGTGACGGAGGAAAGACCGTGCTTCGGAAAACCTGGTGCTTCGGATTGCATGAGAGTTCTTTCTTGAAACGGACGCTTGCAGGTATGGTTGTCTTCATCGCTTCAAGGCCGATTGACTCCATGAACTCATCGTAAGCAGTATAAAGGTCAGTGCGCTCTCTTGCGTCCACTTTGTTCCACAGAATCTTCACTCCTTTAAGGTTGCCATATCCCATCGTCATAAGACGGTCGTGGATAAACTGGCAATATCCAAGAGTGCTTTCTATATCATACTTGCAGGCTGCCATCGGACAGAATACATAATCGCAGTTCGATATTATCTGTATAACATTAGGGTTGTTCATCGTACCGGGGAGGTCGAGGAACAGGACTTGTGTGTCATTCTCTCCATTGAGATACTGACGCACACGGAACATGGTTTCTTCCAGAGGAATCTTCATGATGGCGTAAGGCTGAAGACCAGTTCTGGTCAACAATTCGTGCGCCATCACTGCCAGATGCTCTGTCTCGCTCACGGTCTTTAACTCGCGGTTGCGTTCTCCTATAAGACTGTGCTGGGGCGAGTCACAATCCATGATTGCAACCTTGATGCCTTTCTCATAGTAGAGATAGCTGGCGAGTAACACCGTGAGGGTTGATTTGCCCACTCCTCCCTTTTGGTTGGAGAAGGCAACAACAATGGTGTTGCTCATCGGAATGTTTTTGAGGGTGAAACAATGGTCGGCAACATTTGCCACGACGTTCCGGTAACTGCCGAAATCGGGAGATACCATCAGCAGACGGTAGGTAGGACTAAAGGTGTTGAACAATAGTACCAAGACAAAATGACCAGACGACACACAGAGCCGGATGCGGATCAAGCGATATAGCGGATTCATATCCAATCAGCCTGATAGCCCGCTATCGGGTCAACTATATGGACAGCCAAGTGTATGGTCAACTGATTGATTAACTAATCAGATAGCCCTATAACTGGTGAGTTAGATAACTGGTTAGCCAATCGGATAAACAGCCAATAAGTTAGATGGCTGATTAGCTATATAGCCAATTAGCTATATGGCTAATTAACTGGATAGCGAATTAGCCGATTAGTCAGTCAACAGGAATACAGACCGGAATATTCCTATAAACTCCAATAGTTAGTCAGCTATCCAGTTAACTATCCGGAAAGTTATCTATCAGATTAGTTGGATAATTAACATTATAGTTGGCGAGCCAACTCATTATCCGGCCAATCAATGAATTAGTCAGTCGATTATAAAGCCGTGAGCTATAACTGATTTTCAAGAATTTAACCTTGTGATTGGTGCTTGATAGCTGATGGAGCGCGTGCTCCGGCTATTTCAGCGCGACATTCTTGCCGCAGATATGCCCGCTTATTATATGTATGCGGGCGGTAAACGGCGACCGCGTACCAGAGTCATCCTTTCGGCCTGAACACGGGGGCTTGTCGTTCATTTACGATGCAAAGTTAAGGGCATTTCATCAGTTATTCCAAATTATTTCGGGGGTGTTCCGTGATATTCCGTTTTGGTTCCGTTCTTTTCCGCGATGGGGGCGCGGCAGGCCCCTCAAATGGCAGTAACTTTGCATCGTGCAACAGAGATAAAAAATCATGCTATCGCACACACCTTTATTATTAGCCTGATGAAGACCGGCATCAAGGCAGAAAAACACAGGCTTGCCAGCCATTATATATTAAGGTGTCTCATTCTTCCAATTTACATCGTGTTCAAGGGAACACAGCAAGGTGTCCGAAGAGTAACTCTTCGGATTTCGGGTAACTCCCGTTCCCACGAAATAACCTTGCCCGTGTGGGACAAGGAAACACTCCAAAGTCGTGTTCCCCGGAAGATGCCTGCGGCGCATGAATGACAATCGCGTTGCGATAACACTCTCAAAAATCCCCAGAAAATGAAAGAATCATCAAAAGTGGGGCGTCATTTGACGTCCTCCCCGTGTACGCATTGCGTCATGGTCCGGTTCGATGACATCGAATGGGACAATCTTTTACGGATGATGGAGAAGGCTGATGAAACAGTCAAGGCAGTCTTCATCAAAAAATTTCTGTTCGGCAAGCCATTCAAGGTGCTTGTTACGGACAAATCGCTGGCTGTTTACTGCGCCAAGCTCTCGGAGTTTTTCGCCCAGTTCCGCACTTTGGGCGTAAACTACAACCTTATCGTGAAGGAGCTGCGCACGGAGTTCAGTGAAAAGAAAGCGATGCAGTATCTCTACAAACTTGAAAAAGCCACCATAGAGATGGCTAAAATCTTGGCTGAGGTCAAGGCTCTCACCATCAAGTTTGATGAGGTATGGTCGCAAAAATCTCTATAGGCAGCAGTCTATACGGAGCACTTGCCTATAACGGAGAGAAAATAAATGAGGAACACGGACGTGTATTGGGTGCCAATAAGATTGTGTTGCCGGCAGACGGCAATATAAATATTGGGGCGATGGCGGAGAACTTCAAGGCGTTTATGCCCAAAATGGGCAGGACAAAGAAGCCTGTTCTCCATATCTCACTCAATCCGCATCCCGATGACAGACTCACGGATCAGGATTTTGAAATCCTTGCCCGCGAGTATCTCGACAAGCTCGGTTTCGGCGAACAGCCATACATTATATATAAGCACGAGGATATTGACCGGCATCATATCCATATAGTTACGGTCAATGTCAACGAGCACGGCAAGCGTCTCGACCAGTCTTTCCTGTTCCGCAGGAGCAAGAAGATTACCAACGAACTTGAAGAGAAATACGGACTCCACAAAGCACAGCGGGAAAAGGTATCACCCGATACTCCCATTACCAAGATTGACCCTAACGGCGACATCAAGCGTCAGGTTCAGAATACAGTAAAGCTGGTTGGTATGCGCTGGCAGTTCCAGAGCATAGGCGAATATAACGCCATACTCGGACTGTATAATGTCAAATGCGAATTGACCGACGGCAAGATCAATGGCCGCGAATATCACGGTCTGGTCTATTTCGCTACAGATGACAACGGCAATACCATTGCCACGCCTTTGAAAGCCTCACGCCTCGGCAAATTTGCAAGCAGAACAGCCATCGAGAACAAATTTGAGCGCGACAAGGACAGAATCGACATTAAGCCGACTAAGCGACTGGTATCGGACGCAATGGCGGCCGCTACCGGCAAGGACAACTTTATTGCCAGACTCAAAGAGAAAGGCATAGACCTCGTGCTACGGTACAACGATAACGGCAGATTGTATGGCGCCACATACGTTGACCATAACAATCATGTCTCGCTTAACGGTTCCTGTCTCGGCAAGGAGTTTTCTGCAAACGCTCTTCACATCTGGTTCAACGACCCGGCGGCAAAACCTTTGGTTCAGCCTCAACCAAGTCAGACCCAGGGACAGCAGATACCACTTCCCAATGGCGGTCAGCAGCAGACTCAATCGGGTCAACAGACTCAGCAACCTCAGCCAAGCCAACAGCGTCAGACTTCCTCAAATTCTTACGACCTCGATTTCGACCCGGTATTGCCGGGACTCGGACTATTCCAGACAGGGCCGGACTTCGACCCTGCGGAAGAAGCCTTCGCCCGTCGTGCGCGTAAGAAGAAAAAGAAGAAAGGACGCGGACTGTAAAAGTCATTCACTCGCAAAACAAACAGACAAACAATGTCCCAACAAGAAGATGATCTCCGGGCACTGGCGAAAATCATGGATTTTCTCCGTGCCACAAGCATCGTTCTGGTCATAATCAATATCTATTGGTTTTGCCCGGAACTACACCCCACCAATCCCGATGGTTTCTTTACTGTAGTCGATAAGGTGCTGAACGGTTTCGACCGTTCATGCCATCTGTTCAGGTCGCAATATACCTCCAAATGGTTCGCACTCCTCCTTCTCGCTTTGTCGTGTTTCGGCACAAGGGGTGTGAAGAACGAGGATATAACATGGCGCACCATCTGGATATTCCTCGGCATCGGCGTGGTTCTTTACTTCATGCCCAAGTTTCACTACACCTTATATATAATGTGTAGCGCAGCCGGATTCATCTGCCTGCTCATGGCGGGCAACTGGATGAGCCGATTGCTGAAGAACAATCTGATGAATGACGTATTCAACAATGAAAACGAATCCTTCCAGCAGGAGACTCGCAAAATCAAGAACGAATGCTCGATAAACCTCCCGACAAGATTCTACTACAAGAAGAAGTGGAACGACGGATGGATAAACGTGGTTAACCCCTTCAGGGCGACAATCGTACTGGGTACACCCGGTTCGGGCAAGTCGTATGCGGTGGTGAACAACTTCCTTAAACAACAGATTGAGAAAGGGTTCGCGCTCTACTGCTACGACTTCAAATTCGCAGACCTCAGTACCATTGTCTATAATCACTTCCTGAAAAACAAAGACAAATATCCCGAAGGAGCCAAATTCTATGTGATAAACTTCGATGACCCCAGACGGAGCCACCGATGCAATCCAATCGCACCGGCGTTTATGACCGACATTGCAGACGCTTACGAATCGGCATATACCATAATGCTCAACCTCAACAAGACATGGATTCAGAAACAAGGTGATTTCTTCGTGGAATCGCCTATCATTCTGCTGGCGAGTATTATATGGTATCTCAAACTCTACAAGGGTGGTATTTACTGTACCTTCCCTCATGCCATCGAGTTTCTGAATCGCCGATATGAAGACATCTTCCCGATATTGTCATCATATCCGGAGCTGGAGAACTATCTGTCGCCGTTCATGGACGCTTGGCAGGGAGGAGCCGCAGATCAGTTGCAGGGTCAGATTGCATCGGCAAAGATTCCTCTGTCGCGTATGATTTCGCCGCAACTGTACTGGGTAATGTCAGGCAACGACTTTACCCTCGACATCAATAACCCTCAGGCTCCGAAGATACTCTGTGTCGGGAACAATCCCGACCGCCAGAATATCTACGGTGCGGCTCTTGGTCTCTACAATTCCCGAATTGTCAAGCTTATTAATAAGAAAGGTATGCTCAAATCGGGCGTGGTGATAGATGAGTTGCCGACCATATACTTCAAGGGTCTCGACAATCTTATTGCCACGGCCCGAAGCAATAAGGTCGCTGTGTGTCTCGGCTTTCAGGACTTTTCCCAGTTGGAGCGTGACTATGGCAAGCCGGAAGCGGCGGTGGTAATGAATACCGTCGGCAACATATTCTCCGGGCAGGTTGTGGGCTCAACCGCTAAAACACTGTCCGAGCGTTTCGGCAAGGTACTCCAAAAGCGTCAGTCAATCTCCATCAACCGTCAGGATGTATCGACATCAATCAACACGCAGATGGACAGCCTCATTCCGCCGAGTAAAATCAGCGGACTGTCGCAGGGTATGTTTGTCGGTGCCGTCTCCGATAACTTCGGAGAACGCATCGAGCAGAAAATCTTCCATGCCGAAATTGTCGTGGACAGCGAGAAAGTCAAATCGGAAGAAAAGGCGTATAAGCAACTTCCCATCGTCACCAATTTCATTGATGAAAATGGTGAGGACGTTATGGAGACCGCCATACAGACCAACTATCGTGCCATCAAGGAGCAAGTGAAAAAGATAGTAGCCGAGGAAAAAATGCGCATTGCCGGCGACCCTGAACTGCGTCATTTGCTCGATTTGAAATAAAACCGTGCTTAGAAATATCCGGATATAGTCAACCGGGTATTGAAAAATCGAGCTTCAGTACCATAAGAAAAGCCTTTGATTTCAGCGGGTTGACCACTTGCTTAAATTTCTATTACGCAATCGCTACCCAGTTGGGAACAACCGTAAAAGTTAACTTTTGGCGGGGCCGTAATTTTGCATCGTAAGTTTTAATCGACGAGAAAATGGATATAACTACGATACAAGATAAAAATACTGTCACCATTGTGATAACCGCTAAGCAAGCCGGTGACTTTATAAATCTTCTCACCCGCATTGCGGATGGCATGGACAGGTTGGCGATCAATGCGGCGCCGGCTCCCATGCTGCCCGAAACGCCACAAGAGACGTATGGCATTAGACCGGATGCCATGTATCCCGAATGGCAAGTACAGAAGATTTTCTCTTGCAGCGATAAGACTCTCCGTAAATGGCGCAAATTATACGGACTACGCGCTTATCAAAGCAAAACTGGCACAAAAGGCTCCCGAATCTGGTATTGCGGTCAAGACCTGATAGATTTCTTCCGGGAGTTTGCCGTGGCTCTGGGTATCAAACACCCTAAGCCGATAGAAAAAGAGGTCCCCACGGGACAAATCTGTGAACCTCCAAAACATCTGACAATTCAAGATGCAAGAAAAAGATTTGAAGAAACAAGACGCACTGATTGCCCACAACAGCCAGACGGGTGAGTCCGGCGTGGTGACCGGAATGAAACCTGACGGTACACCACAAATGGAAGACCCCGCGAAGGCAGCTAAATTCCTGACATTCGACCGACACGCCGACATTCTCGACAACTTTCTGCGGAACTTCACCGCCCAGTGTAAGAATCCGACGATCTTCGGCTTCTTCAAGGTGCCGGCAGACCAAGTGCCCACAATGGGTTTCGCGGTCAACCAGATGGTGCAGAATCCCGATATGCCCGGAGCGAAGGATATGCTCGCCGAGGTAAAGGTGAAGATGCCGGACGGCGCACCGAAAGAGGCGCAGAAGGAAACGGTCTCCGAGACTGTCAATCCGGCACCGGATACCGCCCAGACTCAGGAATCCCAACGCTTCAAGCAGATTGACGAATCCAAAATCAACTGGGACAATCTCGCGGCATGGGGTATTACCAAGGAGTCAATCGGTGAGCAGAATCTCCGCAACATGGTCAACAACCGGATGTCCGACCTTGTGAAAGTCACTCCGACTTTCGGCAATGAGAAATACGAGCTGGAGGCTCGACTCTCACTGCACGAGAATCCCGACGGAAGCATCAAGGTGGTCCCGCACTTTATCCGTCAGGAACCCAATCTCAACGATGAGTTCCACGGTGTAAAGTTCACGAAGGAAGACAAGGAGATGCTGAAAACGACAGGCAACCTCGGCAGGGTTATCGACCTGAAAGATGCAAAAGGGAATACGATTCCCAGCTATGTCAGCATCGACCGCAAGACCAACGAGCTTATCGCTCTCCCGGTGTCGGCTCTCTATATCCGCAACAAGATTGGAGAGACGGAACTGACACCAAAGGAAATCGGATTGCTGAAATCGGGCAAACAGCTCCACAAGGAGGTGACGCTCAAAGACGGCAAGACTTTCCCGGCAGTCCTTCAGGTGAGCGCGGCAGAGCAAAAGGCGGAGTTCGTTCCCGTCCATGCCCGCCTCGGTCAGCAGAGGTCGCAATCCCAAGACCAGAAGCAGGAGGCACCCGCCGAAAAGAATACCAACAACTGGGTTCTGAACGACGGCAGCATCAAGCCTCTCGGCAAATGGAAGGGAGTAGAGTTCTCTGACCAGCAGAAAGCGGATTATGTCGCCGGAAAGACCATCAAGGTCGATGGCGTCCCGGATGCCAAAGGTGTGCCAAGCACAATCTACATCCGCTTCAATCCCGACAAACAGCGTCCTTACACATACAACTCCGACCCCGACAATGCCAAGGTCATCACCCCGGCGGAGGAGAGTAAGACGCAGGTCGCGGTCAACTCGCAGGGTAAGACCAACGAGGCGACAAAGGGATTGAAGGAACCTCTCGAACAGGGGCAGACCCAGCCCAAGCCGGAACAGAAAAAGAAGTCAGGGCAGAAGCTCTAATCAGCTGATACTCACACCATGGCTCGCAGGTGTGAAAGCATCTGCGAGCCATTCTTATACCCTTTCCGGAACAATGAAATTCAAATCAAAAACCCACAAACACAAATAGTTATGATTACAATCATCGCCCAAAATAAGACAACCGCACTCGCAATCGCACGTGCCACCGCCAACGACGACGAAGGCAACCGCTACTTCTACGGCAGCAAGTATTACATCACCTGGATGACTCCCAAGATGGTGGAAATCTCGACCCCTCGCGGTCAGGCATCCTATTGGTTCCGCGACCAGAGCTTCCCCCACCTTCCCAAATATCTCACTCTCGGTGTTACCACACGTTACCGTCAGAACGGCGAGTCCATGACTCCGGAGGCAAACGCACAGCTCGACATCATAAAGTCGCTGCTTGCCAAGAGCGAAAGCATCATCGTGGCAGTCGAGCCCACACAGGAGGGTGAGATGAGTTTCCGCTATCTCTACTCCTATCTGCGCTGCACGCTTCCTTACAGCCGTGCCATCATCAACGACCTGACAATGAAAGGTCTCAACCGCGCAATATCCTATACTATGCCGGCAGAGAACTATGACAAGTGGTATCAGGCGGCTCGACTCCGGGATGAAGCGGACTGGCTCGTGGGTGTGAATGCCCGTCGTGCTCTCGCTTTCGCCGCCGGCCGTGGCACTTACCGCATCGGACGCACCAGCGCATCCGTCCTGAAGATGATTGCCGACCGTAACCTTATGGTCAAGTGTGCCGAGCAGACATCCGCCAACTACACGACTATCGCAATCAAGGACCGCGAGGGAAACATCTACCCGTTCCGCAGCATCGATCCCAACGATGTTTCTCCCAAGTCCACATCCGAGGTCAAGGTCATCTTCGTGGAGAAGATTGAGGCGAAAATCAAGACTCCCAAGCTCTACAATCTCATCAACCTCCAGCTTGACGCGGCACGCATCTTCGGCATGACCCCGCTGCGCACCTATGAGGCGGCTCACCGTCTCTTCGGAAGAAAACTCATCTCTTTCCCCGTAGCCGCCGGCAGTACTGTCCCTCAGCGCAAGTATCAGGAATGCCGCAAGGTACTGGAGAAGATGCTCTCTTACAGCAACTACGCTTCCGTGGCAATGGCAAACATCGGGTTTGCTCCCGGTCGTGCTGTCGATAAGAGCAAGTACGGCACCCACGGCATTGTGGCCACCGGCGTGCCTCCTCTGGTGCTCGACGACGACATGAGCCGCATCTATCATATCATCGTCAAGCGTATGTATCAGGCATTCAGCAAGGACGCGGTGGTTATCCGCACCCGTGTCATCACGGAATGCGAGGGCGTCCGCTACGAATGGAAAGGCGAAGCCTACAAGACCAAAGGATGGCACTCGCTCTTCCCCGATACGCTGATGAAATCACAGCCGATGCCTGTACTCGCCAAAGATGAGGAAACAGAAATCTTCTCTACCGGCTCTTGTACCGCAAGCTCTCCGATGCCGGAGGACTATACGGACGCCACTCTCATCGAGGATCTTCTCGCAATCCGTGGCACAGTCTATTCTGACGGAATCGCCAAAGACATCGTCCATCTGGAATCCAGCGGTCTCATCGAGCGCGACGCATGGGGGCGCATTTCGCTCACTACCAAGGGTCGTCTGCTTTACAGCATTATCAAGGAGATGAAGATTGCCGACATCGGCGAGGTGGTCAAGGTGGACAATCTGATGAAGGAAGTCGCCCGTGATGTACTCTCAACGAGTGCATACGACAACCAACTCAAACAGTTCACCCGCGATGTGACGGCTGGAATTCTCGCCTCGGCAAAGCTCTTCCCCAGAATGGAGGAAGACATCCCGTGCCCTCATTGCTCAGAGGGCGTGATGAAGACATTCGGCAGAGTGGCGATGTGCGACAATCCGGAATGCGGTCACTATGTGTTCCGCCAGTTCTACGGCGTGACGCTTACCCACGAGGAGCTCGCATCGCTCGTCAAGACCGGCTCGACACCGTTCATCGGAGGTTTCCGCGCCCGTAGCGGCAAGACCTTCAAAGCCCAAGTGATAATCAACGCCGCCGGGAATATTCAGGTGGTCAGCAAAAACAAATCCGAAAACACCTAAACGATTACAATTATGAAAAATACTCTCGACGCATACATACGCTATCTGTCAAACTTCCTCTCTCGCAACAACTATCCGGAGGCTGAAGATCTCAGCTTCATCAACGCCCGTGCAGACCAGGCATACGAGGTGTTCTGGGAGGCACGACGCGGAGGGGTGGATGTGCCTACCGCCGAGGAGCTGGCTATGATCGCGCTCATGCAGGGCTATGAATCCGACTCTTTCGACGCCCTCGTCCAAGAAATCCTCTCCGACTATAGTCCGGAAGAAGGCTACGACTTCTTCATCTCCGATATGGATGATGTCCTCGAAGAATACCGTGAGCGGTATTCTCCTGACCTGTACCCTGTGTATTCGGCAGAGTACAAGGCGTTCAAGACCGAGCTGCTCGGCGTAATCGACGACTACTTCACAACCTATTTCCACTGATATGGCATATAACAGACTAAAAGTCATGCGCGACAACATCGAGGCGATAAGGCTTGCCTTTCGCCTCGGCGTTGCCGGACGCTCGGCACAGAATGCCGAGGAACGCGAGATACTGCGGAAGTATGCCGGATTCGGCGGGTTGAAGTGCATACTCAACGATGCCAACGAACTGGCAGATGCCGCCAAGTGGAGCAAATCGGACATCGAGCTGTTTGCCCCGACTGTGGAACTGCGCCGCCTTATCCATGACTATTCAAAGGACGATAAGGAGTTTGCCCGGTATATGGACTCGCTGAAAGCATCGGTGCTGACGGCGTTCTATACCGACAATCGCATCGTGGATGCACTCTCTGATTCGTTGAAATATTCCGGCATCGAGGTGAAAAGTTTTCTGGAACCGTCTGCCGGACAGGGTGCTTTCATAGACTCCTTCCTGCGGAATGACCGTTATCCCGGTGTCGAAGTGCTGGCTTATGAGAAAGATTTGCTTACCGGCAAAATCCTTTCGGCTCTGCATCCGTCAATCCTGACCCGCATTGAGGGCTTCGAGAAGATAGAACGTGACTTCAACGGCTATTTCGATGTTGCCGCCTCCAATGTCCCTTTCGGTGATTTCGCAGTTGCAGACCCTGCTTATGCTGTCAGTAAGGAGATTGCATACCGTCAGGCTACCAAAACCATTCACAATTACTTCTTCCTCAAAGCACTTGACCAAGTGCGTGAGGGCGGTTTGGTTGCGTTCATTGCGTCCCAGGGTGTGATGAATGCTGCCAGCCCTTTTGTGAGAATGGAGCTTGTAAAGCGTGCCGACCTTGTGGCGGCTCTGCGTCTGCCCAACAATACGTTCTCCGATAACGCCGGAACCGATGCCGGGTCAGACCTTATCATTCTCCAGAAGCATACGGGAAAGAAGGCGTTATCGGCTGACGAGGAGTTTTTCATCCAGTCGGTCGTTGACCGTGGCACGAAAGTTCCGGGCAACAAGTTTTTTCAGGCTTTTCCTCAGAATGTCATCTGCACCGACGCCAAAGTAGGCACCGACCAGTATGGCAAACCGGCTATCGTGTACTACCACGACGACGGTGTCGATGGCATAGCCGATAACTTACGCAAGGCTCTTGATGAAACGCTGCACCTGCGTCTGAATTTGGAATTGTATAATTCCAACGGTGTCAAGCCGCCTACGCCTGACCCGGTTACTCCAGCTCATAAACAGGAGGTAAAGGCGGAAGCTCCGAAGGCTGAAAAGAAGTCGAGCCTTACCAATACGCCTCTGATGCAACAGTATCAGGAGATGAAAAAGAAACATCCCGATGCTGTACTTCTTTTCCGTGTGGGTGATTTCTATGAAATATTCGGCAAGGATGCCGTGACAGCCTCAGAAATATTGGGTATAACATTGACCCGTAGAGCCAACGGCAAGGATAACTTCATTGAACTGGCAGGATTTCCACACCATGCCCTCGATACATATCTGCCTAAACTCGTAAGAGCCGGTCAGCGTGTGGCTATCTGTGAGCAGTTGGAAGATCCAAAACTGAAAAAGACTCCAACGCAGAAGGTGGTTACGACAGTTACGCCTAATCATCCTCCAAAAACTGAACCAAAGGTAGAGCCAAAAACTGAGCCAAAGGAGTCAACCATTCCCGTTGAGGCTCTAAAGGCTGAGACCAAAGAGATAGAAACTGACGGTAGCCCGGATTATAACGACAATCCGGACCCGCGTCTCTTTGCTTACAATCTTTTCGGAGAGCTGGAGCCTATCGGCAAACCGAAACGGCAACCCAGACACAGCGAGGATGCTCCCAAACCAAAACCAAGCGTAGCGGTCAAAGACATTCCTGTTCAAAAATTCCGTCCTCTCTCTGAAAAGGAACTCGAATTTTACGGCTCTTTGAACTGGGAGGACAATCCTCCTATCAACGGATTCTATGAGACCATGATGTCGATTGCACACCGTCAGATGGAGGAGATGCGTCTGGAAAAGGAATCTCAGGAAGCAGCACAATCAGCCGGAATAGCACCCGGAGAGACATATATCGAAAAGACCGGGGGAGATTTCATTCCCGGAGGTCGCGCCAGACAGCCGAAGGTTACGGCTATCCCCATCGAGCGCGATATGTCGCCCCGTCCTTTCTCGGAGGATATCCAGTTCTTCCATAAGAACGGCTCAATGGTCGTTCAGGATAGTATGGTCGGCTTTCTATCAGATGTTAGAAAGACGGGAGCCACATTCACGCCTCTTGGTCTCAAACCGGAGCAGGGAAAACGTGCCATGCTGTATATCACCATGTCGGAGACTTATCAGCAGCTCTACAATTACGAGGCGGAGACACATGAGCCGAGTGAACACCTGCGCGAACATCTCAATCAGTATTATGATGAATTTGTCGCCCGATACGGCAATCTTAATGAGAAACAGAATGTCAAGTTCATCCTGATGGACGCCAACGGACGCGATGCGCTGGCATTGGAACGTGGCGAGAACGGTCAGTTTGTCAAGGCAGACATCTTCGACCATCCTGTTTCTTTTGCTCTCGATGAAGTAACAAGCGTCGATACCCCGCTGGAGGCACTGACGGCATCGCTCAACAAATACGGCGAGGTCAATCTCGAATATATGTCGTCGCTCGTGGATATGGATGAGGATTCTCTTACCGAAAATTTGGAAGGACACATATATTATAATCCGCTTGTGAGCAATTACGAGATAAAGGACCGATTCATCGCCGGTAATGTAGTCGCCAAAGCAGAGGCTGTCAAGGCGTGGATTGACCGTGAGGAAGAGCGCATCAAAGGGTTCCCCGGTTATGACGGCATCGAGCCGTTCATTGCCATGTCGCAGGACTCACTCAAAGCATTGGAGGAAGCCCGGTCCCGCCGTATCGAATTCGATGAGCTGGACTTCAACTTCGGCGAGCGATGGATCCCGACCGGCATCTACTCCGCTTATATGTCGTATCTCTACTCCACAGACGTAAAGATAGCCTATTCATCCTCAATGGACGAGTATTCGGCAACCAACAGCCGTGGCAATATGAAGATATGGGAGGAGTTCTGCGTCAGGGGCTATTACCGTACCTACGACGGCATGAACCTACTGAAACACGCACTTCACAACACCGTGCCGGACATCAAGAAGTCAATCGGCAAGGATGAGGACGGGCGAGACATCAAGGTGCCGGATACCGAGGCTATACAACTTGCCAATGCCAAGATTGATGAAATCCGTAACGGTTTCTCGGAATGGCTGGAGGCTCAAAGCCCTGAGTTCAAAGAACGGCTGGTGGACTTGTATAACAACAAGTTCAACTGCTTCGTGCGCCCGCAATACGACGGCAGCCATCAGACCTTCCCGGATTTGAACATGAAAATCCTCGGCGACCGCTATGGCATCAACTCCATTTATCAATCCCAAAAGGACTGTAATAGTTGAATAAGCATAAATGAATATGAATATCAATTGTGCATTATATCAGAGAGTTGAATGAGGGT